>Ga0172380_10000091_pt1 | contig 194476 bp, 199 predicted proteins | sample Leawe162metaG_FD_119747 | JGI IMG/M metagenome (GOLD analysis project Ga0172380, IMG submission 119747) | Leachate microbial communities from a municipal landfill in Southern Ontario, Canada - Leachate well 162 metaG | ecosystem: Engineered > Solid waste > Landfill > Unclassified | place... | reverse complement strand
GGTGGCCAGCCGGTCGTGATGGATGACAACATCCTGGAAACGCATATAGCTGACATTGGTAAGATTGATGGTGTCAAAGATCGCGCGATTGGCCGGATCTTCGGAGCGGATCGTGACATAACTGGAGTACTGTTTCTTGCTAAAGTTGATCGGAGCATAGTTGCCGGCCGCAAGCACGATCTCTTCGCCGCCGGTCGCATTGTTCAGGGCGCTGACGAGTCCCGCACTGGTGGTTACGCGGACCAGCGACCCGAGGGTGGTCGTTGCCCTTGTCGATATGCCGTTCGCCGCAATCCCGGCTGAAAGACCCTGTGAAAAAGCTAAACTGAAAATAGAAAAAATAGCGGCGATCCTTCGAGCCTTTTGCATTTTCATGCTTTGCCTCTTTGCAGTTTTTTGCGCCCTCGATTCTTCTTGAGCGGGCAATATCTTAACCCTTTCCAACGGACTAAAACATCTAAAAATCCAAGGAAAGGGAGAGCGGAGATTTGTAGCTCCCGTCTAAGACGCGCAATCCGACGAGGGAGTGCGGCATCCGGCTGCATCAGAACCCAGGCTACTCTAGCATAGAGAGAACAAATGGATTTCGGGACAGATAATCTTATTTAAGATACTGCTTTTTAATTCAAGCATTGCCTGTATTTTGCGTTGAATGACTCGTGACAGCGCTTCGATCCTTAATGAATAGGACGGCTTCGCGACCGCCGCCCTCAATTTTGTAAACCAGACATTTTTCTTCACGGCCATCCATGATCACTTGCCCAATCCCGGCCTTATTCCACAGCTGGTATTCCGAGCCCTCAAGCTTATTTTTTTTATAAGCATCTGGAGATTCTGCGGAAGATTCATTTTCCACTTTGATGGCGAGAATATCATCACTGAGTTGTGGTTTGAACTGATCGAACCGTAATACATCTAGCGTTCCAGCAGATGCGAATCTTGACTGGATAGCATCAATATCGCTCTCGTATGCTTGGTAAATCTTCTCCCGGGTCGCATGGGAAGGAACATCCACGGAACATCCGGAGAGGACTAAAGCAATGCTTGCGATCATAGGAAAAATAAAAGCATCGGCCGCCGGCTTTACGAGCCGGTAGGCTCGGAGAGGACGAAAGAAAGGATTTCCCGCCACAAAGCGCTGGCGAGCCTGTCCAACAGCGCTTTGTCGGACGGGTCCGACGCGCTGTTTGGCGGAGGCGCCCTCCGCTCCGCTTCGGGTCGCCTGATTCTCTATAGATTAATAATTGGAAATCAATGCAGTCCCAATTTTCTTTAAAGCACTAATTGTCAATTGGGACGGCCACCCGCCCTTGCAAACGCTTCCTTCTCCGCCACACTGCGTCGGACGGATTCGTCCTTTGGCGAAAAATCTCTCGTCCGCCTCCATAAACACAAAAAGCCCGGGAGATAAACTCCCAGGCTTTCTGAATTTCGGGGCGAAAGGATTTGAACCTTCGACCGCACGCACCCCAAGCGTGTGCGCTACCAGGCTGCGCTACGCCCCGATGAGATTTTTTATAACAATTCGTCCGTGGCCACTCTTAAAGAACTTTTCACGCTTCCCAGCCAATAATTTTGTTGGCTGCTCTTCAGAATATAAGAGCTTCCATGGCCCTTTGCTTCGGGTAGAAACATTTCTCCCGGAATTATGTTCCTGAAGGCGCTTTGCCAGATCCTGGGTGAAGCCTATGTACCGCGAACCGTTTTTCTGACTTTCCAGAATATAAACACAATAATTCATTTTTAATCTATTCTGCTGCGCCCGCCACTGAAACACTGGGGGGCTGGCCGCCCAAGCATTAGTGGCGACCGCTACGCCCCGATGAACCTTAATTAAAAATCTCAACAGACTTCGGAGGCAGTCCTGATTTCCTTGAAATTTTTATAGAAATCAGGGCGCCCCGAACGAATCTGGGGTCAAATAAGAGACGGAAGTATACCAAATTTCAGAAGTTCTGTCCTCGTCATAAATTTTACTTCTTAAATGGTTGACGAGGACTGCCCCATCCCGCCTTTGTAGCGGCGGGATGACACGAATTGGGACTGTCTTTTTTTCCAGCACCTCGCTCAGGACTTTGTTTTGAGGAAAGCGGCGAGGCTAAACGGATGGATTTTGAGAAGGGCAAGACGAATACCGATGAGGGTATTGCCAACATCCATGATAAGGACTTGGTACGGCTTCAAATGAAGCAGGCTTCCCTCTCCGAAGCAACCGCAATTGGCGGGAAGAGCTCCGGTCACAATGCGGGTTGTGGCGATCAGGAGGACAAAGCTCCAGGACATGCCGGCCAGGACAAGCGCGCTCATTCGCGGCAAATAGCCCAGGATCAAAAAAGCGCCAAAGATGAATTCGATCCAGGGGATCACTCGCGCAAGGAGCGGAATGAGCACGTAAGGAATGATCTCATAAGCGGCCATCCCCCCCTGAAAATTTTCGACAGGTTCCATAAGCTTAATGAACCCTGAATACAAAAAGACCAGCCCCAGGAACATACGGCCAAGGAAAAGTATCCGATAGGTCTTCTCCTGTCCAAAGATCATCACTTCAAAGCCCCTTTCAGCGGAGCAGGAACAAGAGGCTCCGGTTTCTTGGGAGCAGGCGGTTTCGGCGGTAACCCGAGAACTTTACGAATGGCGTTTTCGCCACGCTCCTGCATCTCTTTGGGACCCACGAACCGTTCTTCTCCAAGAAAGAACGTCGGTGTGGCGTTCACTTGCCTCTTATTCCCCTCTTCTTTTTCGGCGTAAATCTCGCGTGTCACCGCAACATCCGCCATGCATTTCCCGAAACGATCCATATCCGCGCCAACTTCCCGGGCATAGCGCGCCAGGATCTCTACCGGCGGAACAGTCGAAGGCGCCCACTCCAGCTGCTTTTCATAAACCTTGTCCTGATACGGCCAGAACTTTCCCTGCGCGTTCATACATTCCGCGGCTTGATGGGCATAAATGGACCATTTGTGCGAGGTCAGTGGATAATGCTTGAACGTCAGCTGGATCTTGCCGGGATAGCTCTTAAAAAAATCTTGGAGATCTGTCTGCACCGCACGACAAGAGGGACACTCGAAATCGCTGAATTCGACAAGCTTTACGGGAGCGTTTGCGGGCCCTCGGACTTTTAAAGCCGTCGGAAGACCGGCTACGGACGGCAACGGTGAGGAAGGCGCTGGTTTATTTCTTTTGATAAAAAAAATGGCCCCGTCCAAAAACAGAACGAGTAAAACACCGGTCAGGATCGATCGAAGATTTATTTTCATAATTGCGAGATTATCCTTTTAACTGCACGCGGTTTTTAAAAAATGCGTCGGGCTCATTTTATGGGAACAAGCCGTCCGGAATCAACCACGATCTTACGGAGGGTCTTGTTGACCGGAAGCTTCTGCAAGGCCTCCAGGGAAAAAGGCGCTACGACCGACCAGTTCCCGGACCCCATACTTCCGGGGACATTGATGCGGTATTCCCAGGCATCCCGTTCGGCGAATTCTCCGAGCGAAAGCCAATCCTGAAGGATCTGGAGACTGAAGATCGAACGCGTGTGATTCACGCTCTCCAGCGCTTTGCGGACAAATTCCCGCGAGGCCTTATGTTCGACCGGACCCGACATGCCCACGTGGTGCCAATAGAATTTTCTCTCTTCATAAGAACTCCGATAAGCGTCCACGATATGCCACGCCTCATCATGATTCCTTCCCAGGATAGCCAAAAGCATCCCGACGCTTTCGATCTCCTGACGCCAGCGCAGGCGCCCGTACCGCGAATGCTGAAGATCAAATAGTTTTTCCTTTAATGAGTCGAACGGAATGCCGCGCTCTTCGCATTTTTTACGGAAGAACCATTCATCCACCGTCCCGGCCTCATATTCCCACCAGGCGCAAAAAGCGCTCGTGTCATGCGTTGAAAGCATCGCCATGGAATTCTCGCGGTAAATATCGCCACTCTTGAACTGGTAATCCTTTCCCCAGTTCCGAACCCAGCGCTGGACATCCGAGCCGGGGATCTTGTATTCCTCCAGAACCTCATAAGAACATTTCGGGACCACGCCAAGGTCTTCGGCGCAGGGCAACGTCTTTGCGCTCTTAAGCATGACCTCCAGGATCTTTTGGCCGTGTTCTTTCCAGAGGCGATCATCCTGCGGATCGAAACACCCATGCATCCCCGCATGCTCCGGCGGTTCCGAAAGCGAGATCGTCCAGAGACGGAACATCCCGACAAAGTGATCGATCCGGTAAAGATCGAAAAGATTCTCCGCGCATTTCATTTTTTGGCGCACATACCGGAAATCATCTTCAGCGATCCTGCCCCAATTGTAGGGCGGCATGCCCCAGCGCTGACCTTGGGCAAAATAAAGATCGGGCGGCGCGCCGGAAGAAAGATCGAGCCGGAAATATTCCTGATGGGCCCAGACATCCGCGCTGTCCCGTGAGACCAGGAATGGCATATCGCCCATGAGAAGGACTCCGCGTTTTGCGGCATATTGCTTCACATCCTTAAACTGTTCAAAAAGCTGCCACTGGAGCCATTTATGGAAAAGGACTTTGGCTTTATTTTTTTTGATGATTGCGGCGACGGCTTTAGGCTGTTTGGCCCTAAGGCCCTCGGGCCAATCCATCCACCCGCTCATCTGGGATTCTTCTTTCAAGGTCTTGAAAATAGCGTAATCTTCGAGCCAGCTTTTATTCGCCCTGAGAAAGTTCAGGAATTTTTTTTCTCTTTTGGAAGACGCGGGGCTTTGAAAGATCCTGGTTAAAAGTTCGACCTTGGCTTTTTTAACCCCATAATCCACCCGGGCTTTTCCGGCGGGAAACTGTTTGCGTAGCGCCCGGAGATCCCTGGAAAAAGCCTTAAGGTCACAACCCGTGAGGCTTTCGAGGGAAAGATACATCGGATCAAGGGCCATACTGCTTTGGGCGTCATAAGGACGGAAATCGAAGCCGACGTCATTTAAGGGGAGAAGCTGGATAATGGAAAGGCCGGTCTTCTTGCACCAGTCGATCAGGAGTTTCAGATCCGGCGCCTCACCGATCCCGATACTTTTCTTGGAATAAAGTGAAAAAAGAGGGGCGGTAACGCCGGCGCGCCGCCGGGCGCCGACCTTCTTCCATATCTTTCCGCACTTGGAACTTAAAAATGACGAGTAATCTATTTTTTTCATAAGATCCGGGTTTTCAACAAGCACTTTATCCTTTCAGCAATCATGCGTCACGAAACCGGTCGAAGAGCTTGCGGATGTCCCCTTCGGCCGAACGCGTGATCTGGCTGCAGATAAAGATCAGGATCGAGAACTGCCAACAATCCTCCGGGCCGATCACAAGCCCTGTCGAAATATTCTCCTGCCGTTGAAGCGCGTGCGAGAAAAATTCCACCGCCTTCGAAAGCTTTTCTTCGCGAATATCCAGCGACGCTATTTTATTCTCATATTTCATGGAAGGAAAGCGGATCCCGCGGACCAAAAGAAAGGTCGTCAGATAATCCTCAACTCCCCTGAACTCTTTATCGAACTCGAACCCTTCAAATTGCGGCAAATTCGGCGGCAGGATGATCGAAGGTTTATCGACGGTCACTTCGCCCTTGCGCACCACCGTATCGCCATGATTCACCACCGACTCAGCCAGAAAAACATACGGAATTTGTGTCGCCTCAAACGTCTGGAGAGGTTGGACGCGCGGCCGGATGATCTCAGTGCCTTTCAGCGCTTTTTCCCAGGAATCGTGGATGTCCATTTTGAAACCAGTATGTAGTAGGTGGTAAGTAGTAGGTAGTAGTTAGCTAAAGCCAGCTCGCTGGATCTACCCGCCACATACTACTTACGCTTTTTGTTCAGTAAGATATTCCATCCGAAAGCTCGTTCTTATCATTTTTTTGATAAGGGAAATAGGCCTTGAGCTTTTCTCCGATACGCAGGACGGCCTCCGAGATACCTTCGGCGAACTTGTTTTGTTTAAAGTGTTCCTGCATGATCAGCACCACGTCGTTCCAGAACCCTTCGGGAACCTTTTCATTGATCCCGACATCCCCGAGCACCGCGAACTTCTTGTCATGGGTCGCAAGAAAGATCAGAACCCCATTGCGCTCGGAGGTCTTGGTCATCCCGATCCGCTGAAAGACCTTCTGGGCATGGCCATAAACAGGACCGAGGGCGCGGTATTCCAGATGCACGCGGATCTCCCCGGAGGTGTTTTTTTCCGCCGCCTGGACCGCGGCCAGAATCTGTTTTTTCTCTTTTCTTGAAAAGAAAAACATCGGATAAGTTATGCGCATAAAATCACCACCCTCCTGACGCTCCACCGCCACCGAACCCGCCCCCCCCGCCACTAAACCCGCCGAATCCTCCACCTCCGCTCCGGAAGCCACCGCCCATGGGAAGAAAAAAGCCGCCCCTTCCCCGGCGTCCGATGTTATGAGAGTTTGCTTGAGCGAAAAAATGGAAAAGAAAGAAGACGCCTAAAAGAAAGATCAATCGCACTCCAGCCGCCGGTTTTTCTTTCCGCGGCACACCCTTAAATTCTCCCTGCGTGGCCTTCATGATCGCATCCGTCCCTGCCAAGATCCCGCCTGCATAATCTCCTTGGCGGAAATGCGGCGCAACCACCTGGCTGATGATCTGGCCCGACAAAGCGTCCGTCAGAACACCCTCCAGGCCATAGCCGACTTCGATACGGATCTTTCGGTCATTCTTAAAGATGAGAAAGATAACGCCGTTATCACGGCCTTTCTGGCCCACTTTCCAGGCCTCGGCAAGGCGTATTGAAAAATCTTCGAGTGAATCGCCTTCAAGGGACGGGAATGTGGCGATCACGATCTGATTGGAAGTTTTTTCTTCGAAGGCGCGAAGTTCCCTTTCGAGAACTGCCTTGGTAGGCGGAGACAAAAGCCCTGCGCGATCGGTCACGTAACCGTCCGCGCTTTTCGGGACTTCAAGGGCGAACAGGCAAGGAACGGCGAGAAACAGAAAAAAAAGCGTTGGAAAAACAGATCTGAGGTTTTTGCGCATGCATCCTTATTAAGACCCGGTGTTACAAAGAACACCGGGTCTTAATCCGGTATTAAAATTTTACCTGCGGAGCGGTCTTGGCGTCCTGATCAGCCTGAAAATAGGCTTTGTTCTTAAAGCCCAAGACGCTGGCGACGATCACATTCGGAAAACGGCGGCGAAAAGCGTTGAAATCCTGGGCCGCTTCATTGAAACGTTTACGTTCGACTGTGATACGGTTTTCGGTGCCTTCCAATTGAGTCTGAAGCGCGAGAAAATTCTGACTAGCTTTGAGGTCGGGATATTGTTCCGCAACCACAAGGAGGCGACTGAGCGCGGATGTCATTTGCGTCTGCGCTTCCTGGAACTTGGCGAGTTGTCCGGGATCATTGATGACGGAGGGAGAAACATTGATTTGCCCAACTTTGGCGCGGGCATTCACCACATTCTGGAAGGTCTCTTTTTCATGCGCCGCGTAACCCTTCACCGCTGCAACCAGATTCGGCACAAGATCCAACCGCCGCTGATACACATTTTCCACCTGAGCCCAGGCACTTGTGACGCCTTCTTCTTTGGTCACAAGGTTATTATAAACGCCGCCAAATACAAGCGCCACGAAAAGCGCGATAAGAGCAATAACTCCGAGCGTGATAAGCAATGCCTTTTTCATAAAGCAATCCTCCTTGATGCTACGGTGGGAAAAACAACGGTCGTATTATAGCCTTTGACAGAAATTCTTGGCAATCAATTAAAGGAAAAGAAACAGGACCGGAAAGGGTTTAGTAATTGAAGCTGAACGTGAAATGGAGCTGGGACTTCCCGCTCTCAGTGATCGGATCATCCCCCAACGGGACACCCCACATCATGCGCGCGGTAATATACTTCCGAAAGCGAAGCTCGAACCCGCCGCCGACGCCCATCAGAAAATCAGACCGTTTTTCCTCATCCCCGGGATCATGCGCCCGCCCATAGCCTGTATCGAAGAAAGCGAGCGCGTTCAACTGATCCTTCAGCGGAGTGTTGTCAAACGGAAGCTTCCAGGAGTCCGGCATCCCATACGGCGGCAGCATATAATCCAGCCGGGATTGAATGGCGCTGTCGGCGCCATAATCACTTTCCGGATAACCACGGACGGAATTGGCGCCACCCAGGAACATTTGTTCCTGAGGCAGGAGTTGATCCGGCGAAAGTTGCGACTGAACATCCCAGATCGCCTTGGTCCGCCAGGGTAAGAGCGTCAAACGGGTCAAGGAACCCGTGTATTTGAAAAAAGATTGTACCCCGCCGCCGCTCGCCAGCGCCCAATCATCGCTAAAGGTTGGAAGCCCAAAAAAAACGCCCTGGCTCGTTCCCCAACCACCCCACCGGTCGCGCGCCTGGAGGTCTCCTTTGAGCGAAATGACGCGTTCTTTATCCCAGGCCACAGTCTCGCTCAGCTGGGAGGTGTGTTTTTCTTTGAAATCAAATCCGAGCGTGACGTTGCCGGAATATTTGTCGGTCCGGATCACACGCTGTTGCAGGGCCAGGCTGTAAGTCTCGGAAGTTCCGTTAATCCCATAGATTGAAAACTCTTTTTTGGGATTGACCTGCGCGTGGCTGATAGACCAGATGAATTTCGTCCCGAAATTTGAGATCGGGATCACATGATAAAGATAAATCGCGCCAAAAACTTTCCCGAAAGTCGTACCAATCAGGAACGTATCATCCAGCCCAAGCATGTTGTTGTTGCGAAGCGTAAACCCTTGGCGGTCCTTTCCCGTGAGCTTGACGCCCTGGTTGTCGAAGGAATAACCCCCGTGAAGCGGCAAATGGTCCTCGACATCCAATACTACATCGGTCGTCCCTTTTTCGGCGCCCGCCTTCAGGATGGGCTTCACGGTCCTGTCAGGATTTTCATTCATATCCATTACATCGCGGCGGATATTGTCATACCGGAGGACACTCCCCTGACGCGTTTTCCAATAGGATCGCGTCCGCCACTTAGCATAATAGCGGTTGTTCTCGATCGAAAGCTTGCCCATGCGCGAGGTCACAGCCTTAAGATGGACCTCCCGATTTTCCATTTTCTGGGGCGGGAGCAATACAACCGCGATGAATCCTTTTGCGCGGTACAGCTGCTCAAGGGCATTGATAAGCCTCTGCAACTCGTCGAAACGAACTTCCCGATTCTCGTATTTTTGGAGGAGCGGCTCGTATTCTTTCGGATCGAGCATCATATCCCCTTCAAGGATGATCTTTTTGATGAAAAAGGAGGGACCAGTCGACGGAGCTTCCGGGGCTTGCTCTTCCTCGAACGCTAAGGGTTTGGCAGCTCGGGGCTTCAATAATTGGTTTTTGGCCTGATCGTCAATCTTGGCCAATTGGACGGCCGCGGACGCTCCCGAACCCGTCCTATCTTCATTCGCCGCGAAGAGAGCCCCGCTCTGAGCAAGGGACGCCAGGAAGAGAAAAAGGACACTTAAGGATAGGGCTTTCACTTTGAGTCGAATCATAAGAGAAGAAACGGCTTTTTTATTCATTTCCTAAAGTTCTTTTGTTGGAAACCAATTCGGGTTTTTCGTGCTGAAAAGGCTTATAGAAATCAGGCTGAACCGGAAGCCTCAAACGTTTGAGAAGCCGCGAAACAAGCAAGGCCTCAGCCTCCCGCCAGCGGGTATCGTCTTTATCCTTGCCGCGCACATGAAAGCTGCCGCCCGCGACCATGTCGTGGCCGCCGGCTTCTTTGCGATCATCAAAAATGTCGCGGAGAATCTCCGGCGTTTCATCCGTCGGCCGGTTACTGCGCAAAGAAACATGCAGTTTATCTTTGTAGCGCCCCGTGCAAAGCGATCGTTCCATGCCTTTATAGGCCAGAAGAAAATCCGCGATCTCAGAAACAAGATCCGGATGTTCCACTTCCCCGAGATGCGACACGATCACGCCCCGGAAGGCGCGCGCGCCCTGAAGCCCCCGGTTCAGCGTGCTGAAGAATTTCTTGGATTTCGGCGGATTCTGGATACGGATCAGGGCCCGCATGTCACAAAGCGGCAGGATATCCAGATAGGTTTGAATGATGTCTGTCCGGTGGGCCCGGTAAAGATTAAGCGTGTCCGAAAGGATCCCGTAAGCCAGCGCGGTCGCAACCCGTTTCGGGATCTCGAGGCCGCTCAGGAGTAGCGCCTGGGTCAGAATCACACTCGTAGCGCCGCATTCCGGATCGATAATGGCAAGTTCCGCGAAGGGCCGCTTCACATAAGGATGCTGGTCGATCACGAGGGTCACTTTTTTGTTCCGCGGATAAGGATTGTTCTCGAATTCGGGCTGGGTATCGATCAGCGCAGCATGCTCATAACTTCTGATGTCCGAAGGGCGAAACTTGTGGATCGGAACTTTGAGGAGATCCACCATCGCCCGGTTCTCCACGCGCCCGATGATCCCCTTATACACGATCCGGGACTTGATCCCATAGAGGCGTTCCGCAAGATATTGAAGCGCCATGGCCGTCGCAATCGCGTCCGGATCGGGGTAGTCATGCGTCACGATCAGAAGGGGTGAAAGAGCCTCTTTCTTCTTTTCCAGGAACCGGAGTAATTTCCGGCCATGATGGGCCGCAATATGCGCCTGCTTCTTATTTTTCAACTTGGGAGAAAGGGCCATAGAGGTTTTGAAGGGATCTTTTCAGGATTTTGTTTTTTGAGAAAGGGTCAAAAGCCATTTCTGGAACGGAGGATACTCGCGCAGAGGCTTCAAGTCCGGGTCTTTTCCCAGATGCGCCAGGTCCGTGAATCCCAGGCGAACTGCCTGCCGAAGCGCCGTCAGGGCCTTTGCGGTATAGCCGGAAAGGACATAACTGCAGGCAAGATTGTAATGAACCACCGGATCATCCTGACAGAGAAAAGCGAGCCGCTTATCGATCTCGAGACCTTTTTCGAAGAGACCTTGGCGTGTATAGGCCTCCGCGAGCGGGGCCAAGGCGTCAATGTAATTGGGGCGGTGTTTTAGAACGCCTTCGAGGAATGAGATCTCAAAATCCAGATCGTTCGATTTCATGGTCCCAATACCTATCAATTTTAACGAAGTTGAAATTGGGGCAGTCCCAATTCCAATCAATCGAAGCAAAGCTGAGATTGGGGCTGCCCTGATTACCATCCAGGAAAAGAAAATAAAAATCAGGGCTGTCCCAACTACCCCTTACATAAAAAAATCTAAAGCTGGGATAGATGCATGATACCTTATCTCGCCCTGTTTTCCATTTATTTTTACGGGTTAACGGTGCAAGTACTGCGAACCCGTAAAGTTGACCATAACGCAGCACTTAAGAAAAATGCAACCGGTCTCAACTCTAATTTTCATCTTCCTGATGGCAGTTAACGACTCAAGTTATGCTTCAGGACCGTCAAAAATTCATCGATCTTGAAGGGCTTGAGAAGAAATTCCCGAACGCCTAACCGGATCGCGGATTGCTTGACCTGATCATCGTTATAGGCGGTCAGGACGATTTCGGGGATTGGGGGCCTTTTCGTCTCACGGCAGTAATCCCGAACAGCTTGAATGACCTGAAGTCCGTCCATACCCGGCATACGCATATCGGTGATCAAAAGATCAAAATGGCGCTGGACGAGAAATCCGAGCGCTTCCTGTCCGCCGCTCGCCACCGTCGGATCATAACCGGCCTCCCGGAGCAGGATCTCCAGCGATCGCCTTACCAGCCCGTCATCATCCACCGCCAGAATTCTTTTCTTGCGATGATGCGCCGCGTGCTCCGTAGTCATGATAACCTCCCGCATTCTTGGGGTATCCCCGGACTCTTAAGACATACTTCGGACCGAAATCCGGTCCAGATAGCTCAGGTCATCGGTATTAAGGCGAATGGTTTCACCCTCGCTCACAAATTGAGGCACAAGGACCGTAAGCCCGTTCTCAAGTTCCGCTTCCTTGAAATTCGCATCGGACCCGATCCCTTTCGGCGTGCTCACCACCTTGAGTTCAACGATCTTCGGGAACGCAATGCTCAGGACCTTCCCTTCCCCGAAAAGAACCTCGATCACTTCGTTCTCCCGCAGGAACACCTCGTGCTTGCCGACCGCTTTTGCCGACAAGGGAAACTGCTCGTAGTTCTCCATATTCATGAACATGAAATGGTCGCCTTCACGGTAAAGATACTGCATCTTCACGATATGAACGTCCACTTCCTCCGCATTCGCGTCAGCGGACATTTTCTTCTCGATCACATTCCCTTCATCAAGGCTCCGGAGCTTGAGCATCGCGCTCTTGCCGAATTTCCCCGTTCCCCGGATCTCCTGCGTCAGCACTTTGCAAAGTTTTCCATCCACGCGAATCACGTTTCCTACCCGAATATCTGATGCAATAACCATAAATTCTTCTCCCTTTACTGTTTCCAGTTGAATAACATCTGCAAATAAGACCGTTCTTCACGATCGCTGTCCCGAAGTCCCAGTTTTTTCTCGATTCGCGGGATCGACTGAAGCGGACCTTCGATCTCGAGAAACCGTCCAAACCGCGGAAGCCAATCCAGGGCGATGAGACTTTGCCCAAGCCGGTAGAGCTCTCGCTCTTTTTTGTAGCCTTTAACAACCTTGAACCCCGCAAGACCAAGGATCGTTTTTAAGGGCCCGTAATCCACGGGCGCTTCGATCTCCATACGCTTCGTGAACCTGGATTTGAGCCGTGGACCTTTGAGCGTCAGCACAGCCTTCTTCCCGTAGGTTCGCAGCCTCATGGCAAGCCGTCTTTCCCTGAGCTGCTTCCCGAGATCGAAAAATTCGTTTGTTTCGGTCCCCCCGGCGATCTTCCGGGCGCCCATTTTTTTGAGAGCCGCTCGAACTCGTTTCGGATCCGTCATTTTGTATTTCTGTTCGATCTCAAAAAATTTCATGGAGGCTAGTCCTTGATCAACATTTTGCCGCGGACATTTTCAGCCATCTCTTTTCCCGCAAGCCGGACGGCTATTTCGAGCGCAAATTCCAGGGCTGTGCCGGGACCTTGGCTTGTAATAATATTCCCATCCACAACAACCCGTTCCTTGGAGTGAGCTGTTTTTTTTGAAAAATCGGATTCACAACCGGGATAACAAGTCGCTTTCTTGCCCTCAAGGATCCCGAGCGGCGCTAACACGACCGCGGGAGCGGCACAGATCGCGGCAATAAGCTTCCCTGCCACGTTCATCTTTTGAATAAGGGCGGTAACTTCTCCGGATTTCGCAAGATTTGTGGCTCCCGGAAGCCCTCCGGGAAGGATCACAACATCGGGAAGATCCTGGACCTCTTTTAGAAGTACGTCCGTCTGGATTCCGATGTGCCTCGATCCTTTGACGATGAGGGAATTGAGGCCCGCCAGGGTCACCCGAACTCCCGCGCGTCTCAGAAAATCGACCGGCGCGATCGCCTCGACTTCTTCAAACCCTTCCGCCAGGATCACAAGCGCTGTTTTTGGCATATTATTGGGGCCCTGGATTTTGCGCATTCGGATCGATCTGCTCTACCACAAGTTTCTTCTGCCCGAAGATCCTGTCATTGGCGAAGATCCGGAATTCGTAATTCCCCGCGTGCATGAAACGAACTCCCCGGAGATTGAACACCAATTCATGGGCGTCGAGCGGGCTCGGCACACGCACTTCCTCGGGCATTTCGCTTTTGCCGATCATGGCATCGCTTTGCAGATCCACGAGCTCGAGCCGGAAATGGTAGCCTCCCTGCGCATCGGTCAATTTGATATAGACCGAAAGAGCGAAGTGCGTGCACGGGAAAGTCGCCGCCCCGATATTTTCGAAAACACCGATCAGGCTTTTCTTGTTCGTGCCACGCTCGGTGATCACATAATCGCAGATAAGCATGGCGTTCGTTTTAGGAGTAGGCGTTGTCATAAATACCTTTCGTTAATATTTTAAAGGAAACCCTTGGCTTCGCTCAGGGTGAGTGGCTGGGGGAAAGTCCCCATCCCCTCATCCGAACTTGTAATGTTTTTTGACGGCTCGCTTGATATTCCACACGCACTTGAGTCCTTGGGGAAATGTGACGAGATCCCCTTTCCCAAACGAGACCTCGCCCTGCGGAGTCTTCACAGTCACTTCGCCTTCCAGAAAATAACAGATCTCTTGCTCATCGTAAAACCAGTCAAAGCTCGAAACCTCTTTCGTCCAAATGGGCCACGAAAAAACATTCAAAGCCTGTAATTTCTGGGCCGTTGGTTTTTCGACAAGAACTTTTAAAGTTGTCTCCTGCGTCATAATTCACCCCGTTCTTTTAAAAACCTGGTTTTGCGTGCTTTCCAAAACCGGGTTTTGATTTTCGGGTCACTTCCTGAATTTCTCAAGCCCCGTTAGAGATAGGAAGCGATTTTAAATCGCTTCCGTAAAATTGCGCTTCTCTTTCACATTAATCCCATTTAAAGGTGGAACGCTATTATACCCTCGTTCCTGAAAATCTCTAACGGGGCAAGCCATCTTACTTTCTGAACTTATCTAACCAGCTACAATATTCGCACTTCGGCGCCGCTTTGGGCGCGGGGCCGGTTAAGATCGCTAGCGCCTGATGGAATAGATCCTTCGCGCGCGCCGTATCCGTTCCGATCCGGATCGGCTGGATCTCAAAACTCACCTGGCCATTTTCTCCGACTTCTTTGGGCGAGTAATAAAGCAGAAAACCATACCCGGCGGTTTTGAGCCCGTTCCCCTCGAGCATCAGCGCGTAACAATCCAGCTGAGTCTGATAATACTTGGTCGCATCCTCTTCATTCGTAGGCGAGCCTTTGGTCTTATAGTCGAACGGGATATAAGCCCCGTCTTTAACGAGAAGATCATCGAGCATCCCTGAGAGAACCTCGCCATTCTCATGATATTGAAGCCCGGTGCGCCAGGCGCGCCAATTCTCAAGCTGGGCCTGGTTGTCATAAAGATGAATGCCTTTGAATGCATCGATGCGAAGTTCCGGAGGAAGCGTCCCTTGGGCGCGAAAAGCGTCAAAATAGGTCTTGATCACACGATCCATGCCGCCGGGAAGTGAGGGGAAAATACCGCGCGGCCGCTTGATATTTTTGACCTTCTCAAGCCAAAAACATCGCGGACAATTCTTAAAAAGACTCAGCGCTGAGGGGGATAATGTGACCGATTTTTTCATAATTTTCTCTGGATTTTAATGCTCAATTATATATCCGCGGTCTAACCAATAGCCAGTGTTTTACAATTGGATGGAGGAGATCGGAGGGTGGATGGAGAAAAAACAAGCCTGTCGCCATCCGTCATCCACCATCCTCCCTCCGTTTCTTATTGCCGGGAAACGGATTCTTGGGGTTTTTAAAATCGGGTAAAAAAGCCGTCTCTTCCTTGAGTTCCTGCGTGTAAACCCTTTCGAAGCCGAGCTTGATCACAAGCTCCAGGACCTGTTCATACTCCTTGATCCTGACGGTCCGCTCAAGCTCATGCCGCTTGCAACATTCTGCCACTGGCCGGAACTGGCTCATCACAGAAAGCGGGATCCCGGACCCGAATTCCTTATGCAAAAGTTTTAAGACCTTCAGGCTGTTCTCCGCATACCCTGGCAGCACCAGATGCCGAACAAGGACTCCCCGGCTGGCCGTCTGGAGCCCCGTCGTATCCCAGGGTTCGAGAAAACCCTTGAATTGAATCATCTCCCGGAGCGCTTTCAGAGCGATTTCGGGATAGCGCGCATCCCCCATGCACATCTTCGCAAGTTCTGGCTCCGCGAATTTAAAATCGGGAAGAAAAATATCCATCTCCTGAGCGTATTCTTTCACCTTTTCCGCTTTCTGATACCCGGAGCAGTTAAAAAGCCTGGGGATCTTAATTCCTTCTTCCCGGAGCGCCTGGCAAAGCACCTGGATATGCGGCCAGAAATGGTCCGGTGTTACAAAATTGAGATTGTGGACTTTTTTCCGGACAAGTTCTTTAACTTCGAAGAAAAGTTCCGCCGGAGTCACCGCCCGGCCGTCATGCTGGATCGAGATCTGGTGATTTTGACAGAAAAAACACTGGCTGGAACAGCCGCTGAAGAAGATCGTACCGGAACCCCGGGAGCCTGCAAAAGAAGGCTCTTCGCCGAAATGAGGGCCAAGAAATGCGACCGCGCAAGTCGCGCTTTCTCCGCAGAAACCTCGTTTTCCTTGCGTCCGATCAACTTTACAATCGCGAGGACAAAGCGTGCAATTTTTATAAGCGTCAAAAGGATTCATACCCGGGGGTCAGAAAGGGATGAGTGTCTTGAAAGCGTTCGGAAGAAAACGTAATAAATCGCCCGCAATCATGCTCGTTGGACCGATTTTTTTCGCGGCCATATCCCCGGCCAAGCCATGGACATGAACGCCGAGGCATGCCGCTTCAAAAGTAGAAAGCCCCTGGCCTATAAGCGCTGCAATCATTCCGGTCAGCACATCGCCTGAGCCCGCGGTCGCCATACCGGGGTTGCCGGTCGCGTTGATATGACAATCTCCCTCGGGCGTAGCAATCACTGTGCGATGTCCTTTGAGAACGATTACCACGTCGTGCTTTTTCGCCGTTTCCAAAGCCCGTTTTTTCCGGAGTGCATCCGAATCATCCAGTTTTCCGCCGAAGACGCGCACAAATTCTCCGGGATGCGGCGTAAGCACCGCACGGCCGCAACAAACCGCCAACACCTTGAGATGCCCTTTCAAAGCATTAAGTCCGTCGGCGTCAATCACAAGCGGAAGTTCTGCCGCTGCGAGGACCTTGCGAAGAAGTTGCTGGGTGGTGTTCTGCTGGGAAAGTCCGGGGCCGATCGCAAGAACATTTTGTGTGGCACAGAACCGTTTGATCTCCGAAAAGCCTTTCAGGGAAAGCGTTCCTTGGGGAGTCGAGGGCAAGGGCCGGATCATCAGTTCGGAATCCCGCTTGGCAACAATGAGATAGACCGCATCGGGGACACCGACCGTCACAAGCCCGGCGCCGGAACGAAGCGCCGCCATCCCGGTAAGGTTCGCCGCGCCCGTCATACCGCGGGATCCCGCGAGGATGAAGACGCGGCCGAATGTGCCTTTGTGCGCCGTCGCAGGACGTTTTAATTTTTTAGCGATTGTGTGGATATTCATTTTGAGTAAGGCGTACGGCGTACGGGGTACGGAGTCTTTGGCTTTGTTTTTACGCCGTACTCCGTACTCCTTACTTCGTACTAATTATTTTCTTCATTTCCTGGACAGCTTTGGCTAATCCAACGAACATGGCGCGGCTGATGATGGAATGCCCGATATTGAATTCGATGATCTCCGGGATCGCAAGCAGCGGAAAAATATTCTCGTAATTAAGCCCATGCCCGGCATGGATTCGAAGCCCGAGTTTGTGGCCCAACCGCGCGGCCTCACAAACGCGCAGAAGCTCCTTTTCTTTTTTCTTTCCCTCGGCATTCGCATACGATCCCGTATGGATCTCGATCGCGTACGCGCCAAGCCGGGAGGCTTCTTGCACTTGGGTTTCCACCGGATCAATAAAAAGGCTGACCTCGACTTTTTTCGCCAAAAGCGCGTCGACCGTCCGGATCAAGGGGTTCTTTTTTGAAAAAAGGTCGAGGCCCCCCTCGGTCGTCAGTTCTTTCCGCTTTTCGGGAACGAGACATGCCTTTGCGGGTCTCACTTTAAGGGCGAGTTTCAGGATCTCGGACGAGACGGACATCTCGAGATTGAGAGGAACATAGATCTTTTCCATGAGCTCAAAAACGTCCGCATCCTGGATGTGACGACGATCTTCGCGCAAATGAACCGTAATACTGTCGGCCCCGCCTTGCTCCGCTTCGAGCGCGGCCTCCAGGACGGAAGGCTCTTCCCCAAGACGCGCCTGGCGCAATGTCGCAACATGATCGATATTAACGCCGAGTTTTTTTAAAAGGATTCGGGTCGTCATGGGAGGATTACTGGGTCAGAGACCGGATCGCGGTTTTGATCTTGATCGGCTCTTTGTCTTTCAAGCTCACGGCCTCGGGTAAAACGACTTGAAGTTCCAGGTCATAATCCCCTTTTTTCAGGTCCGCGAGATCCACGTAAGCCAGGAGGGTCTCGGGAGTAAGTTTTTCGAGAGAAAGTTTGGACCCCTTGAGCACCAGGGTCACCTTGTCCGGATTAAGGTCCGCGACACCGCTCGCCGCGGGAGATCTCAAAATGCGCACCGGAACGTCCTTAAGTTCCTTTTCGCCGAATTCTTCGCGGATAGGAATATAAACATTCACGAGAGATTCGCTCATGGGCTTGACGCCGGGCGGCAGCTTCACCTCAACCGTGCGATAAAAAGAACGGATACGCCCCACCAGATCAATCGGTGCGGTCTTCGCGGATTTCATTTTTTCCAGCACCCCTTTGGGGCCCTTCGTAAGAATAGCGTTCGGATCCATGCGTAAATCCTCCCCGAGAAGTTTGTAGCCGACCGCGGGCTCTCCGACAAAATCCGGCTCGATCTCGAGCTTCTGGACGATCACCTCATCCAGCTTCACCGTCATGATCTCGGGCACGATCTTGATGACGCGGATCTGAAAGCTCGGGACATTGATCTCGGCCGGCTCCAGACGGAAAGAATATTCTCCCGCAGTCTTGATCTCCGGGCCGATCTTGTGCACCGCCTGAATATCCTGACTCGCAAGGTTTACGATCAGCGCGCGCGGCGCGGACAAAGTGACCTGAACGACCTTCGTGGAGATCTCGGAAACCGTCATTTCCGTACTGCTCATCTGGATCTTGAGCGGGATCACGCGCATGACCTCGATATTTTCTTCACCCACGGCGTAATACCATGTCCCGACCGCAAGCACCAAAGAGATGATCTTCAGTCCCCAATTATGGACGAGCCAATTTCTCATTGTCCGGCTTCCTTCCCATGGAACTGGAAAAGCTTTTTGTTCATATCGATGAAATCTTTAAAAACGTTCTTGTTCTCTGCCGGTTTAAAAAGCCCCTCGAGGATCCGCTTCATGTCCTCAAGATCAAGCGCCTTGGTGAGTTTCCCGAAGACCGAAACTGAAATATTTCCGGTCTCTTCGGAAACCACGATGCAGACGGCGTCATTTTCTTCCGTAAGGCCGATCGCAGCCCTATGGCGCGTCCCTACGGAAGTCGGAAGGTCTGTCATCTGCGTAAGCGGAAAAAGAGACCCGCAGGATGCGATCCGGTCGCCCGAGATGATCACGGCGCCGTCATGGGTCGGAGTGTGCGGATCAAAAAGGCTGAGCAGAAGTTCCGCGCTTACTTTCGCATCGATCATCATGCCGCTTTCAATATAGTTCTTGAGACCCACGTCCCGCTCAAGCGCGATCAAAGCCCCGGTCCGGTGCCGCGCCATATGGTCGCAGGCGCGGACCACTTCTTCGATCACGCCCCCTTCGCTTAAAAATCCGCTCGACATCGTGGTCCCGATCCGCGCCAACACGCGCCGCATTTCAGGCTGAAAAATAATGAGGAAGGCCACAATACCCACGGCGAAGACCTTGGAAAGGACCCAGATGATGCTGTTCAATTCAAAGAATTTTGCCGCGAGGAAAATGACCACAAGGATGACAAGACCGAGAAGCACCTGCATGGCGCGCGTGCCCTGAAAGAACCGGATCACGGAATAGATCAACACCCAGATAAAGAGGATCTCGATCACCGGCCGCCAGAACGAGGTCAAAAGTTCGAACATGTTATTTTTTTCCGAAAAGCGTGAAAGCGAGCGTGAGGATCAGGCTGAGCAGGATGCAAGTAGTGATGGGTAAATAAAAAGCGAAGCTCCCCTTGCGGAGGAAGATGTCGCCCGGGAGTTTTCCAAGCATTGGAATCTTTGAAAAAATAGCCGCGAAGATCCCCATACCTACCAGGATCAGGCCGAAGAAGATCAGAGTTTTTGCAAGGTCGCTCATAGGGCTCCTCTCGAGATTTGCCGTAATATAACACGGCACGGATGCACCTTCCAAGAAATCTATGAAGCACCTTAAAAAAGTTGCTTGGAAGACGCGGGCGGCTTGTGCCCGAAATGTTGGTAGGTGAGCTCGGTCACCACACGGCCGGCCGAAGTGCGCTTCATAAAACCGCGCTGAATGAGGTAGGGCTCGTAAATTTCTTCGAGGGTCTCGGCATCTTCTCCCACGCCGACGGCAAGGCTGTTGACGCCCACCGGACCGCCGTTGCATTCTTTGAGAATGTACTTGAGAATGCGCTTGTCCATGGGATCCAGGCCCTCCTGATCGACCCCGAGCATCTTGAGCCCCTTGTCCGCAACCTCCGCCGTGATCTTCCCGTCGGCCTTGACCTGCGCATAATCCCGCACGCGGCGAAGAAGACGGTTCGCGATACGCGGCGTGCCGCGCGCACGGCCGGCGATCTCGTGAGCCCCCTTGTCATCGATCCCGATCTCCAGGATCTTTGCGGAACGTTTCACGATCGTGGCCAGATCTTCGTTCTCATAATAGTTCAGCCGTTCAATGATCCCGAATCGCGAACGCAGGGGCGCCGTGAGAAGACCGCTCCGGGTCGTGGCGCCGATCAGCGTAAAGCGCGGCAGCTGCATCTTGACGGATCGCGCATGAGGTCCTTTATCGATCATGATCTCGATCGAATAATCTTCCATGGCCGAATAAAGATATTCTTCCACCACATGAGGAATGCGGTGGATCTCATCGATGAAAAGCACGTCACCTTTTTCAAGGTTGGTGAGAATGCCCGCCAGGTCGCCCGCCCGTTCCAGCACCGGCCCCGATATCTGGTGGATCTTGGCGCTCATGCGGTTGGCGATGATATTGGCAAGTGTGGTTTTCCCGAGGCCCGGAGGCCCGAAAAGGAGAATATGATCGAGCGATTCTTTGCGTTGCGTGGCGGCTTCGATGGCGACCTTGAGATTGTCCTTCACCTCGGTCTGCCCGATGAATTCCTCGAGCGTGGCCGGACGGAGGGTAACCTCGATCTCGATCTCTTCGGGCTTGAATTCCTGATCCAGCATTCTGTCGTCTACCATAAGGTCCTAAACTTTCATACGTGCTTCAATGCGCTGCGAATGATCTCTTCCACCGTCGGTTTTTTACCAAGCAAGGCCTTCAGCGTTTTCTGAACTGCATCCTTCGCCTTCTGCTTGGTATAACCGAGTGAAACGAGCGCCGAGACCGAATCCTCAACCATCTGGTCGGAAACACTCGCGTCATGAATGAGCTCTTTGCCGGCCGACACTTCGGCTTTGCCGATCTTATCCTTCAATTCAATGATCACGCGCTCCGCCGTTTTCTGTCCAATCCCGGAAATGGCCGTCAGCACCGGAATGTTCTTTTCTTGAATGGCACGCTTGAGCTCCGGAAGCGTCACGCCGGAAAGTAATGTGATTGCAAGTTTCGGCCCGATTCCGGAAATGGAGATCAAAAGCCGGAACGCTTCGCGCTCTTCTTCCGCGGCAAAGCCATAAAGCAACTGGGCGTCTTCACGCACGACAAAATGCGTAAAAAGCTTAACAGTTTCTCCAAGATTCGGAAGACCTGAGAACGTGGAAAGCGACACACGCACCTCGTAGCCGATCCCGTTCACATCCAGGATCGCCGCTGTCGGCGTCTTCTCCGCGATTTTTCCATTCAGGTAGTGGTACATAAAACCTTTCGTTTAGAAGAATGCAAATGGCACATCGCGACGGCAAGCGCATCGGAGGCGTCAAGCGCCGGAGCTTCTTTCAGATTCAAAAGGCGTTTCACCATAAATTGCACCTGTTCTTTGGCCGCGCGGCCGTTACCGGTCACGGACTTTTTTACGGCCGTCGGGGCGTATTCTATCACTTCGATGCCCTGCTTAGAAGCCGCGAGCATAGCGCAAGCGCGTGCCGCCCCGATCCGTTCAACCGCACGAACATCCTTGGCGAAAAAAAGAGTCTCAAGCGCCACGACATCGGGTTTGTAACTCTGGATATTTTTCTGGAGGGATTCAAAAATATGAAGGAGGCGTTTGGCAATCGGATCTTTAGAGGCGGCACGGATGGTGCCGCAGATCACAAGCTTGTAACTCCGTCCGGTAGATTCGAGGATCCCAAAGCCGGTCCGGTGCGTGCCGGGGTCAATACCCATTACGCGCATGGAACAAATCTCCTGCGCGCGGAGACCACAGACCACAGACTACAGACTACAGGAAAAAACTTGTTTTTAAGTCTGTAGTCTCCAGTCTGAAGTCTGAAGTCTGTCATGCAAGTTCTTTCATCACTTCTTCGGGGATATCCGCGTTCGAATAAACATTCTGGACGTCGTCATGCTCTTCCAAGGCCTCAATCAGATGGATCACCTTGCGCCCCGTGTCCGCCGATACGCTCACGAGATTTTTGGGGATCATGGTGAGGTTCGCGCTCTCGATCTTGATCTTCGCTTTTTCAATGGCCTCACGGACCGCCCAAAGATCCTGAGGTGCCGTCGTCACTTCAAACATCGTCTCGGTCGAGGTCATATCTTCGGCCCCGGCGCCAAGCGCGATTTCCATGAGTTGGTCTTCGGTGGTCGCGGTCTTTGCGATCACGATAAAACCTTTCTTCTCGAACATCCACGCCACCGTTCCGGCGCTTCCCATGTTGCCGCCATTTTTGTTGAAGAGACTCCGGATCTCGGAAGCCGAGCGGTTCTTATTGTCCGTCAGGCAAGCCACCAGGACTGCCGCGCCTTCGGGGCCAAAACCTTCGTAGGAAATTTCCTCATAGGTCACGCCTTCCAGTTCGCCCGTCCCTTTTTTGATCGCGCGATCGATGTTGTCGGCCGGCATGTTGGAATCCTTGGCGGATTGAATAGCGGTGCGAAGCCGTGGGTTGGTGTTCAAATCCCCGCCGCCTGTTTTGGCCGCGACCGTGATCTCGCGGATGAACTTCGTAAAGACCTGGCCGCGTTTGGCGTCCACGATCGCCTTTTTATGCTTGATACTCGCCCATTTTGAATGTCCCGACATGGTTCCCCCGTTAGAGTCTTAACCAAATGTTGAAAAAATTTTCTGCCCCAAAAACCTTGAAAACGATCGCTCTTTCCTCCGCCAAAGTCATTTGAGACTCTAACGGGGCGAGCCCTGTTACTGTTTTAAGATGGCGTTTTTGATAACCTTTTAATGGATTCTGTGACACGCACGACATCGCGCATCGCCTTGACGTCATGGACCCTGACGATCTGGATCCCGTTCATTACCGCTGCCGCGATGCATGCGGCGGTCCCGAATTCCCGTTCGTTCACTTCTCGCCCGGTCACTTTTCCGATAAAAGATTTCTGGGACGGCCCGAGCATGACGGGAAGCTCGAGCTTGTGAAACACCCCGAGGTTTTTCATGATCTCGAGGTTCTGTTCCGTCGTCTTGGCAAAACCAAGCCCCGGATCGACCACGAGCTGTTCACGCTCGATCCCGGCATCCACCGCAAGTTTGACGCTTTCGCGAAGTTCCGTCATCACATCCGTGACAACATCGCCGTAACTGGCGAGCGCCTGCATCGTCTCCGGCGTCCCGCGGCTGTGCATTAAAACAAGCCCCGCGTCGAATTTCTTCACGACCTTCGCCATGTCATGGCCCGACCGCTTCAATCCGCTGACGTCATTAATGATGTCGGCGCCCGCGTCGAGGCATTCTTTCGCAACTTTCGGACTGACCGTATCGATCGAAATGGGAACTGAAACTTCTTTGCGAACCCGCTTCAGGACCGGCAGTAATCGCTCGAGCTCTTCCCGCTCGGTGACCGGCACGGCTCCCGGCCGCGTGGACTCGGCGCCAAGATCGAGCATATCCGCGCCTTCCCCGACGAGCCTTAAAGCCTGCGTGCTCGCGGCATCCGGATCGAGGTAGCGTCCGCCATCAAAAAAAGAATCCGGGGTAATATTCAAGATCCCCATCAGAAGGGTCCGGCCGAAAGAAACGGTGTTTTGCCGGATCTTCCAGATCACGCGATGGGCGTCCCAACTGGCAAAGGCCCGCCGCCCACCGGCGGAAGTGTGATCCCAAGGCCCGTAACATTTTTGATCTCATCGGCATCTAACGTTTCTTTTTCGAGAAGCAACTTCGCCAGAGCCTCGAGCTTGCCGCGGTTCTCCGTAAGGATCTTCTTCGCATGCTCGTAACCTTCCTCGAGGATCCGCTTCACCTCCCCATCGATCAACCGGGCGGTGTCCTCCGAATAATTCTTTTCATCCATGAGATCGCGGCCCAAAAAGACCATCCCGCCTTCTTTGCCAAAAACGATCGGGCCGATCTTCTCGCTCATCCCGAACCGGCATACCATTTCACGAGCGATCTGGGTCGCTTTTTGAAGATCGTTGTGAGCTCCGGTCGTGATATCTCCAAAAATAATTTCCTCGGCCACCCTTCCGCCCATCAAAACGGGGATCTCCGCTAAAAAGAAAGTCCTGCTATGAAGCGTGCGGTCTTCCTCCGGCAAACTCACCGTATAGCCGCCGGCCATCCCTCTTGGAATGATCGTCACTTTGTGGACAGGATCGGCTCCGGGCGTCAGGAGCGCCACAAGCGCATGCCCGGATTCATGATGCGCCACGATCTTCCTTTCCCTGTCCGAAACTTTTTTACTCTTGCGCTGCGGCCCGGCCATGACGCGTTCGATGGATTCCTGAAGCTCGGTCATCCCGACCGTTTCTTTATTGAGACGCGCCGCCAGAAGGGCCGCCTCGTTGACAAGGTTCGCAAGGTCCGCGCCGGAAAAATAAGTGGTTTGTTTCGCGATTGTTTTAAAATCAACGATAGGATCCAATTTTACCTTGAGGGCATGGACCTTCAGGATCGCTTCACGACCCACGAGATCCGGAAGCGGCACAACCACTTGACGGTCAAAACGGCCCGGACGAAGCAGCGCGGGATCCAACACATCGGGACGGTTCGTCGAAGCGATCAGGATCACGCCGATATGCGTGTCAAACCCGTCCATTTCGACCAAAAGCGCGTTCAAGGTCTGTTCGCGCTCATCATGCCCGCCGCCGATCCCGGCGAAACGCTGGCGGCCGACGGCGTCGATCTCATCGATAAAAATGATCGCGCCTTTGCCGCCCGCTTTGGCCGAGCGCTTGGCTTGTTCAAAAAGATCGCGCACACGCGCGGCGCCAACACCGACGAACATTTCCACAAAATCCGAACCGCTGATGGAATAAAAAGGCACTTCGGCCTCGCCGGCCACCGCCTTCGCGAGAAGCGTTTTCCCCGTTCCCGGGGGCCCCATCAAAAGGACGCCCTTGGGAATGCGCCCGCCCAACTTCGTGAACCGCAGGGGTTCCTTCAAAAACTCGATGATCTCCTGGAGTTCTTCCTTGGCTTCTTCAACACCGGCAACGTCTTTGAAAGTGATCAGGCTTTTTTCTTTATCTGCAAGCTTGGCGCGTGATTTCCCGAATGAGAAGACCTTGCCGCCGCCCTGCTGGACGCCGCGATAGACAAAAAACCAGAAAAATCCGATCAGAAGAAGGGTCGGAAAAATTCCCGCGAAGAAATTACGCCAGAAAGTTTGCGGCGGGCTGACCGTGAAATTCGCGACGTTCTTGCGGATCATCGGAAGGATCTCGGGGTCATTGTAGGGAATGTGGACTTGAAAGTAGGACCCTGTGATCATCTTGCCCTGCACCACATTGTCCACAAGTTCGCAGGAAAGGATCTCGCCGGTTTCGGTGTTGCGCCCCAGCATCCGGTAGAATTCGGAATAGCTGAGTTCTTTGAGCTCGAAATTGGGAAATACAAAAACCTGAAGGATCAGAAAGATGCCAAGCGGTATAAGGAAAAGAGCGATCAGCCGCCGGCGGTCCGGTTCGCCGGGCTTGGGAGGTAATTTCCGGCCATTTTTGGGCCGTGAGCCGTTCTTTTTTGGCCTGCTATTGACAGGATTCGCCATGGAATTCGTGGATCTCTGTTGTTTTTTTCAGAAAAAAGGAGCCGTAGTCTAGCATGGGAAATTGAAGATATCAAACCTGATTATGCTCTCTACCGCTTCCTGTAAATCGTTACATTTTTTGGGGTTAGCTCAAAGTCGATATCCCTGGGAAGGGACGAGCGGTAGCGGGACCTTGTAAGCCCTTGGCGGATCCGCTCCCAAGCCTCAAATGAGAGGCCGCTTTGCTTATCGAGCCTCTTAAGAGCTTTTTCTACGATGCGGAATTGAAGCGCTGCAGGGAATTTAAGAAAAACCGAGCGGCGGAGTTCTACCTTGGCACCGCGAATCTTTTTAAACGTTTTCTCCCAAGCCTTCTCTTCGAGTTCTGCGATCAATGCGCTCTCTGCGGCCACGATCGAGGGAATGCGCGAAAGAGCCTCGACCACCCGTGGATTGAAATCACGCTGAAGGCCCGGGATGAGTTCCAGGCGAATGCGGTTACGGACGAATCGCGAAGAGTCGTTCGACTTGTCCGAACGGAATGGGATGCGTTCTTTTGCCAGATAACCCAGCAGTTCTTTTTTGGTGAAAGAGAGGAGCGGTCGCACCAGGGTCGTGCCGCCCGCTTTGAACTTTTCGCGGATCCCCTGAAGACCCCGCAGGCCTGTCCCTTGAAGAACCCGCATCAGCACGGTTTCAGCTTGATCATCTTGCGTGTGGGCCAATACGATCGCCTGGAATTTTTCTGCCCGCGCAGTCCGGAGAAAAAAATCGTAGCGCATTTGACGCGCGGCTTCCTCGATCGACGTTTTTGTCTTTTTTGTTTCCCGTTCCACGTTCCCCGTCCCTCGGAAAAAAGGGATCTTGAATTTCCGGGCAAGATTTTTAACAGATTGTTCGTCTTTTTTTGCGGCACCGGGCCGGAGCTGATGATTGAAGTGGATCAATCCTAATTTCCAGCCCTGTCTTGGCGCAAGGGATCGCAGGAGATGAAAAAGCGCGACCGAATCCGGCCCGCCCGAACAAGCAACGAGGATTTTTTGACGCGCCTTAAAGAATCGTTTGTCCCGGAGATGCGCTTCAAGGCGTGAAAGCAACGCTGTAGCTGAAAACTGCTTTTTCTTCATAACACGTCCGAGGAAAAATAAGGTGCGCGGCGTACGCCAGAACGAAAATAGTGTCGGGGGCCAGGATTGAACTGGCGACCTAGGGCTTATGAGTCCCTCGCTCTAGCCAACTGAGCTACCCCGACATGATAATTTTTAAGAAGGGAAAATAAAAACGACTGAACTGCGCTGGGTTCAGGGCGGGTATATTAGCACAGCTCCGCGCGAACGCACAAGTACGCTTGCAACGGCAAACAGAAATCCAAATCAGTCTTTACAGGACGCACTTCGAGGCGTAAACTGGCTCCATGAAACAGAAGGTTCCTTCGAAATTGCCCGTCCAACACCCCCCGGTTGAAAAGGTTCAGGCGGACGCCATTATTTTTGACATCGACAATGTCCTCGTAGATACCCGCTTATCGTATCTTGAGGCCATCCGTAACACCGTAGAACTCTATCTGACGCATGGTCCCATTCCCTTTTTCAGCCGGTCGGCGGGAGGAAAGTTCCCGAGCTTGCTCACCCCCGGGGACGTAGACCAATTCAAGCTTCTGGGAGGTTTCAATGACGATTGGGACTGCTGCTACGGCCTGCTCGTCTATCTTCTATCGCTTCCGTCCAAGAATAGAACTCTTGAAGCGCTCAAGAAGTCGGTCGCGATCGAAAAATTCGCCAAAAGCATCAAACAAAGACCTCTGAGGGTCTCTGGCATTACCGCCCTTTTCGGCCGTCCCACAACGGTCACCATCGAGAAAGTAGCCCGCATCTTTCAGGAAGTCTATCTCGGCAAAGACATTTTCCCGCGTGTGACCATGAACCGGATGCGTTATTGGAAAAAACGCGGACTTATTCATCGCGAAAAACTTGTTTTCAAACGGCCGATCCTGGAAAAGCTCAAAAATCATGGCCTGAAACTCGGCATCGCGACCGGCCGGCCATTCTATGAAGCTTCCCACGCGCTCAAGCATTTCGGCATCGCGGACCTCTTTGACGCAATGACCACGATGGACGACGTCAAAAAAGAAGAGCGGGAGAAAAAAGAATCCTTGCGCAAGCCCCATCCTTTTTCCATTCTCAAAACCGCGCAGGCCCTCGGCGCCAAAAAGAAATTTCTTTATGTGGGCGATCTCCCCGATGATGTCCTCGCCGCCAACCGCGCGAAAGCCTCCCTCTCGATCCGTTCCGTCGCCTTCCCGATGCTCGCCGCCAATCCTTTCCAGGCCGCCAAAGAGCTCGAGACCGTCAAACCCGATTTTTTCATTAGAACTCCGGCGGATCTTTGCCGGCTCCTAAAGATTTAGCCTCTTTTTTTGACTCTCCGATTGCATTTCGAAGACCCCAGGACTAAAATCCCTCAAGCGCTCATAAAATATTTTTAAAACGCTCGACGCTGGGGAGGCTATGAAATCATTCGTAGCGGTATTCTTTTTCCTGTGTTTCTTTTCTGCGTCGCTCCCCCTCCGGGCTCAATCCCCAGACGCTCCGATGACCGCCGATGAACTGGGCTGCCTCCAAAAGATGATCTTCTTCAACGAATGTTCGAGCCGTGTGGAACGGATGGTCACCTGGAACGCCGATGAGGCTTTTCCTTCGTTCGGACTCGGGCACTTTATCTGGTACCCCCAAGGGAAAAAAGGCCCTTATCAGGAGCTGTTCCCGGATTTTCTTTCCTTTCTGGAAGCTCAAAAAACAACAATCCCCGCGTGGATCAAAGCCTTGCCAACCCGGGAGGCCCCGTGGAAAAACCGCGAAGAGTTCCTGAACGATCTTTCAAGTGAACGTATGACGACCCTCAAGAATTTCCTGAACCAGACCCAAGGGCTTCAAACCCAATTCATTATTCAAAGAGTCAAAGGGATCCTTCCCCGGATGTTGGCGGCAATCCCGGAGGAAAAACGCCCGGGGATCGAACTGAAATTCCAATGGATCGCCGATGCTCCCAAGGGAATGTTCGCTCTTATTGATTATGTGAATTTTAAAGGCGAGGGCATCCTTGAAACCGAAAGATCCCAAGGACAAGGCTGGGGGCTTCTCCAGGTCCTGGAAGAAATGCGGACCCCTGAAAAAAAAGAGAATGCGCTAGAGGAATTCGTCCGGGCAGCAAAAAAGGTCCTTGAGAACAGGGTTAAAAATGCCCCGCCCGAAAAAGATTGTTCTAAGCGCCTTGGGGGTTGGAAGACCCGGGTGAAGAATTATCTGAAGATAAAATGCTAGCGCTGTTACCCTGTAAAATTAAACAGAAGACGGTGCTAGGAAAGAATGGCTTTGCGAAGAAAAAACATTCCGGTTCCGATCAGAACGATGTTCGGAAGCCAGAGGCAGATCATGGGCGGCAAACCCCCGCGTGACGCCAGGGTTTGGGCGATCGCGAAGAGAATGTAATAAAGCCCCATAGCCGCCATCGAGATCCCGAAACTGATCACCACTTCTCCCCGCTTGACGATCACCGCGATCGGAATTCCAATGAACATGAACACAAGGGACGCGAATGAGAAAGCGATCCTTTGATGAAAAGTAACCCAAAGACTGCGAAGATCCTTTTTGTCGACATTCCCCGGAAGGCCCGAAAGGATCTCCGTGATTTCTACTAAGAGTTCGGCCAGATTCATATCCTTTTTCTTTTTACCCATCTTGCGGATATCGTCTTCGTCCATCGTCGGAAACTTGTAGGTCGTAAACTGAACGGACTGGATTCCCTTGTCCTGGGACTCCGAGACGCTCCCGTTGAAAAGCTGGACCTCGAGCTGTCCGGTATTCGAGTCCATCACGATCTTGCCTCTCTCCGCCACGATCGTTCTCACGGGATTTTCAGAATCCACGCCCTCGTGCGCTACGATATCCTTCATTTCGCCGCCTTCGACCCGTTTCGCGAGAAAAAGAATATTGGAGCTGATCTTCACAAAACGGCCCGGCTCGATCAGCGCCATGGGATGCTTCATGATCATTTTCTTGGTCGCTTTGCGGAATTCAAATCTCGCCGCGGGCCCCACCTGATCATTAAAAACGAACATCAGCATGCTAAGCGCGAGGCCCAGAAGCAGCGGGGGCATCATGAATCTCAAGGGATGAACCCCGGAGGCTTTCATGGCGCGGAATTCATTGTGCTGGGAAAAACTTCCGAATACGATCAAAACGCCCGTCAGAAGGCTCATCGGCGCAGCCCAGCTCACGGCGGTCGGGAATACGAGCACGAGGATATAAAGGGTCTGAGTGAACGGCACGCCGCGCCCGATGATCATGTCGGCCATCTTGACCAAATTCGCGGCCATAAAGATAAAACACAGGACCGTGAAACAAAGAAGGCACGGCAAAAGCAGCTCTTTAAGAACGTAACGCTGGAGAATTTTCATTTTAAACGGTTTCTCAGAGGTTTGGCATGTATGAGTTGACGCATTGTATCAAAGAACCGGGAAACGGCAAACGCCCATGTTATTCGCTCCCCGACGTATTCCCCAATTCGGAAGCACGAACAGCGCTTACCAATGCTTCAGGCGGAACAAAACCATTCATGCGAAGGCTGGGGATCTCCCGGCCTTTCTCATTTAGAAAAATGATCGTCGGGACACCGAAGACATCGAACTGGCGTATCGCGTCACGGGTCTCTTCCTCCTCTTCGGAGGTGGCATCCACCTTGATCTTGCGGAAATCCGTCAGCATCGCGATTACGCGAGGGTCCGAATACGTGAACTGATCGAGCTCGTGGCACGGAATACACCAGTCCGCATAAAAATCAAGGATCACCGGCTGCCCCGAGGCGCGGGCCTCCTCAAGAATACCGGCGTGATATTTTTCCCACACCATGCCGCCTTTCGGCGCGAAAAAAAAGAAAAGGCCAAGAGCAACGGCAAGGGTCCCCAGGATCCATTGAAAAGCAAAAAACTTTTTTGCAAGCCGTGCGGAGCGTTCGATCCACCCCAGATAAAGGCCGCCTGCTACGAACGCGCCCGGAACGATCCATTGTACGAACGGCCACTTGAAAGCGATCGCGACATAAAAGACCCCGAATGTCAAAAGCACCACGCCCATCAGCCGCTCGAACCAAACCAGCCACGCCCCGGATTTTGGAAGTTTCGCGAGTAACCCGGAATAAGTTCCAAGCACAAGATACGGAAGCCCGAGACCGAGCGCCATAACAAAGAACAGAGAAAAACCGAAAATTATATTCTGTTGCACGCTCACAAAGGCGAGAAGCCCCAACACAGCGGGTCCCATACACGGCGCCGCAACGATCCCGACCAAAAGTCCTGAAACAAAAAAGCTGAGAAGAGCCCCTGCGGCCGTTCCTCGATGGGACGGCACAAGCCATGCGGGAAGCCGGAACTGATAAAGCCCGAGCATGCTGAATGCGAGGCCGATCACCAGGATCCCTGTCGCCAGTTGCACCCAAAAATTCCGGAGCCACTCGCCAAAAAAACTTCCCGTCATCGCCGCCATGAGCCCGAGGACACTATACATGGTCACCATGCCGAGCACATACGCCAAGGCCTTCACGAACGCGCGGCCATGCGGTTCATGCTCCGAACCCTTGAAAAGCGAGATCGTGATAGAGAGCATGGGATAGACGCACGGCGTCAGATTGAGCCCGAGGCCCAGAAAAAATACGCTGATGAAGATGAATGGCGAATTTGAGATTTCAGTCATTATCAAGAGATCCTCCGACTTTCGCTAACCCTTCAAAGACCCGGTCTTCCGCGGAAGACCGGGTCTTGAAAGGGCACGCACATTAAAACAGACTTGTTGGAAAATCCGTTTTGGGCGCGCCTTTTTTATTCAGAAACTCTTCGGTCGCCTGCTTCCAGTTCACCGGGATCTCGTACGTTTTAAAATCCCAGGTCGAAGTAAAATAGACTTTACCTTCCCGGCAGCCATATTCATAAATATTCTTCGTCAGGCGCACGTCGTCCAGACAATATTTCTTGAGTTCCTCCATCCGGCCTTCCTTGAAAAGCACCAAGGCTTCCGCCCCGTCACCGGACTTCCCTTCCTTGAGTGTCGCGCGCGCCACGCTATCCAAGCTGACCCGGTGCCCGCGGGCCTTTTCAGGATCATCCAAAAGGTCCAGCACCGGGAACTGGTCGACCGACTTAAAAAGATACGGCTGAAGCACCGCCATATCGAAGCGCCGGATATTAAACCCGATCAGGAGATCCGCGGTCTGAAGCCTTTGTTCGAATTTCACCATATCCTTTTCTTCGTAAGACGCATACGTGTCCGTCAGATAATCGTAAGTGCAAACCACCGAGACCTTGAGCTTCGAGAGGCTCATCGCCTTCGATTTTCCGATCTCCTTGAACGATTTCTGCGTTTCAACGTCTAAGACAAGGATATTCTTTTTTTCTGTCATCATCGCTCCTAAAGTAACTCTCGAAGATCGCGGATCACGGTCACGAAATCCTGATGATCTTTTGTTAAAGTCGCGTGACGGTCCGAGCGATCGAGCCAGATCGATTTGATCCCGGCCAGGTGCGCGCCGCGGATATCGTCTTCCAGGCTATCCCCGATATGGAGAGCTTCATCGACCCGCACATTCGCTTGCCTGACGGCTTCCTGAAAAATTTTCGGGTTGGGTTTGGCCGCGCCAAACACCGCCGAGATGACTTTGAAATCAAAATACCGGTCGATCCCAAGGCCTTTGCATAATTTCAAAAGGCGGCTGTCCCAGTTCGAGACCATCCCAATAATAAACTTTTTCTCCTTAAACGAGCGGAGTACTTCTTCCACCTCAGGATACAACCTCCAAACGCCGGGTTCAGCAAAAAGAGTATGCAGCTCATCAAAAAAAGGATCGAACGCTTTAAGCCCCTTGAAATCCTTGAAAACCGCCGCCACGATCTTACGCCAGAATTCTTTCTCGATCTTTTCATCCGATTGGCTCCGGAGATCCCCGATCGCGTCGTGCTTGCTCCAGACCCGGCGAAACGCGACCTCGACTTCTTGGGCGCTCACCTGACAACCATGTTTCGCGGCTACTTCGCTGTAATGATACCCCACAGACGGAAACGGATGGAAGAGCGTTCCTCCCGCATCCAGCAGGATCGCTTTTGTACCCGAAGGGATCTTACTAATTTTGTCCACTCGTGTCCTCTCCACCGCCCCCGCCACCGAATTTCTGCATGAGTGCCTGACCCAGAGCCGGGAGCGCCTGGGCGATCCCCCCCTGATCCTGCGCGTTCGGATCCTTCCCCATCGCCGCTGCGGTCTGCGGGTCCGTGGAAAGGGCGCTTCCCATCGAAGGCATCCCGAACGAGGAACCGCCTCCCTTTTCCGGAGTCTTCCGCTTGATATCCACATCGCGAATGGCTTCCTGGATATCCGGATTTCCGTAATCAAATTCCCGGGCCTTGAGATAAGCCTCCTTCGCCTCCTCAAAAAATCCCTGCTCCTCATAGACCGAGCCGATCTGGAGCCAGGACGAGCACAGAAGGTAAACATCCGTCGCCGGATCACAAAGCCGGATCGCTTTCTTGAGCTCTTCGCGCGCGCGTTCCATCTGCCCGAGCCGTTTATAGACGACCCCGAGATTATAATGCGCGACCTTGTCCTCCGGACGGATCATTAAAACTTTTTCAAGCGCATCCCGGCTTTTCACGAGCCACTCCAGGGATTGATTTCCTTTTTGTTTGCGCGTCCGGTCAAAAAGTGTGGCATAGACCGTCGAAAGCTGATAAAAAAGATCCGCGTTCCCGGGCTCCATGCCCAGTTTCGACTTGAGTTCCCGTTCCATCCCGATAAGCTCCACATCGGTTTTCCCTGAAAGATCTTCGCCGATCACATCCCGCACCGCTGTAGGATCTTCGGGTTCTCCATTTTCATAGGCGTAGGCAAAAGATAAGGTGAAAAGAAAGGCCGGAAAAACAAGGAACGACAGCAAAACGCGTTTATAGACCACGGAAGTTCTCAAGGCCCGCAGGCGGGCCGGAAAGTTTGACGCGCGCGATACGACGGATCAAAAGACGATGTTTTTCCCCTTCCATATAATCGATATTCACGACCTGCCCGGCGCGAAGCTCGCGGAGCTGCTCGGTCTCCTTTAAGCCCGCCCCATGATCCAAATAAAAAGTCATGCGGTGGACCTCTCCTGTCGCGGGATGGCGGAAATCCACGTCAAGACTTGAACCGTCTTCGGCGATCTTCACCACATGAGCGGAAAGCGTTCTCATCACCGGCTCCGCAGCGCAAAGACAGGCGGAGGCTGCTAAGAAGACGAGAATAAAAAGGAGGAAGCGTTTAGGCACGGGCCTTGATAAATCCGAGGACTTTTTCATAATCGGGCTGTTGGGTGATCTCCTTGACGTATTCGGCATATTGCACCTTGTCGTCCGGCCCGATCACAAAAACAGAGCGAGAGAGAAGTTGTAACTCCTTGATGAGAACGCCGTAAGCCTGCCCGAAGGCGTGTTCCTTGTAATCCGAAAGCATCTGAATTTTATCGGCGCTCGCAAGGCCGCACCAGCGCGCTTGAGCGAACGGAAGATCCATGCTGACCGTGATAACGGCCACATGAGCCGGAAGCTTGGAAGCCTCCTGATTGAATCGTTTCGTCTGAAGATCGCAAACCGGGGTATCGATCGAAGGCACCACGCTGATAAGCCGCGTCTTCCCCTTGGAATCCGCCAGGGTCACAGATTTTAAACCCGCATCGCTCAACTTAAAATCCGGGGCTTTGTCCCCCGCCTTAAGCTCCGGCCCGATCAATGTGAGGGGCCCACCTTTGAATGTGACAACACCTTTACGTTCTACGATGCTCATATCTCGCTCCTGCCATTTAAAATTCCAAAAACCAAGAACCAAGAACCAAGAACCAAACAAATTCCATTTCTCAAAAATAAAAATTCCAAACACACTTTGAAGATTGGCGTTTGGTGCTTGCTTGGAATTTGGAAATTGATTCTTGGTGCTTATCCTAACTATTTCTTCTTTTTTGAATAAACCGCCGTAATGACCGTGTGGATGCCGCCGCGCACAAAAAAATCCGCTTCGATCGACATGTGACGGGGTTTCACCGCCTTCACGAGATCATCCAGGATCTTGTTGGTCACCGCCTCATGGAACGCGCCTTCATTCCGGTAGCTCCAGAGATAGAGCTTCAGGCTTTTTAGTTCCACGCAGAATTCGTCGGGCACGTAACAAATACGGATCGTTGCGAAATCCGGCTGGCCGGTCTTGGGACAAAGGCACGTGAATTCCGGACAATCCATCTCAATATCATAATCCCGTTTAGGATTCGGGTTCTTGAAGATTTCGAGTTTCTTTGAAGGCAGTGAGGTCATGATTCTCCTTTATCAAAAAAGAGGCTATTTCGTGATAACAAAAATGGCGTTCTGGGCAAAAAGGTTGGGAAGCACGCGGACCTGACCCTGAGAGTCAAGAAAATGCGACGCCAGGATCTTGTAACCCTTGACCGCGCAAAAGGCCTTGAAATCCTTGATGGAGAGAAAACGCAGGTTCGGCGTACTGTACCACTCGTAGGGGAGCGACGAAACGATGGGCGCCCGGCCGCCAAAAAACATAAGGATACGGGCCTCCAGATGCGCGAAATTAGGAAAGCCAATGATAGCCTTCTTCCCCACCCGGAGAGCCTCGGAGATTACGGCTTCGACCTTCTTGGCTTCCTGCAAACTCTGGTTCAGGATCACATAATCAAAGGATTGGTCGGGATAATACGGAAGACCGCTATCGATATCGCTATGGAAAACGCTCAGCCCCTTTTCGACACAAGCGTGGATGGCATCATTATTCACCTCAACGCCTTGAGCCTTCGCGCCTCGCCGTTCGGCAAGAAGTTGCAAAAGATCGCCGTTCCCGCAGCCCAGGTCCAGCACTTTGGAGCCTTCCTCCACGATCCCGCAGATCACCTGATGGTCGAGCCGTTTAATTGTTGATTTCATAGGTTGAGATAGTATTCCTCTGTTGGATTTTTTTCAAGGGAAAGAACAAGGGACCCTAATGAAAACCCGTTTTAAATTCAAAGCCGAGTTTTAAAAAGGTTATCCCTTTCGCTTCGCGAGGAAATGCTTGATGAGATGCGACTGTTTCTCAGCTTCGCTCTCGATCAGGAACGAATCATGACCGTAGCCCGCATCGATCTCGCAATAGGTCGCGTCGATCTGGCGCATCTGAAGCTGACGCACCATATCCTGCGATTGCGAGGACGGATAAAGCCAATCGGACTTGAACGCGATCACAAGGAACCGGACCCCCGGAAGCCCGCCTTCGGGGATCCATTTCGCATCCGAAAGATCGAAGTAATCCATGGCCTTGGTGATATAGAGATAGGTGTTCGCGTCAAAACGCTTCACAAAACTCATCCCGCGATACTGAAGATAGCCCTCCACCTCAAAATCCGCGGAAAATTTGAATCCCGTGTTGTCGTCCTTAAGGCGCCTGGAAAACTTCTCCTCCATGGAATTATTGCTCATGTAGGTGATATGCCCGACCATGCGGGCGACCGCAAGTCCCTTTTCAGGCGAAGTGCCGCCGTAATAATTGCCGCCATTCCAGGCGGGATCTGCCATGATGGCCTGCCGGCCGACTTCGTTAAAGGCGATCTGCTGCGGCGAATGCTTGAGTGTGGCGGCGATCGGGATCACACATTCCACAGCCTCCGGAAAAGACGCGACCCACTGGAGCGCCAACATCCCGCCCATGGATCCGCCAATCACGCCGAGAAGTTTTTTAATGCCAAGATGGTCGATCAGGACTTTCTGCGAACGAACTATATCGCCGATCGTGATAAGCGGAAAATCGATCCCGTAAGGTTTCCCCGTCTTGGGGCTGATCGAAGACGGACCGGTGCTGCCTTTACAGCCTCCGATCACATTGATGCAGATCACAAAATATTTATCCGTATCCAACGCCTTGCCCGATCCAACCATAAAATCCCACCAGGCTGGATCCTGGTCCCCGGTCACGGGGCCGGCGACATGCGCATTTCCGGAAAAAGCGTGCATCACCAGGATCGCGTTCGACTTGTCCGCGTTCAGTGAACCGTAAGTCTCATAGGCAAGCGTGATGGGGCCGAGCGTACGCCCGGATTCCAGTTTGAATTCTTCCGCTTCCGCGAACGTAAAATATTTTGTCTCAACCGGTTCGATGCTTTTTTTCATACTTCCAGTGCTCCGCGTTTTATTCCTGAAAAAGCCATGTGGAAAGATACCTTTCCCCTGTATCACAAATGACGGTCACAATGGTTTTCCCTTTAGATTCTTTTCGCTTTGCGATCTCGAGCGCAGCCCAAACATTCGCGCCGGCCGAGATCCCGGCGAGGATCCCCTCCTGCTTGGCAAGCTGCCGGGCGGTCTCGCCCGCGTCCTCATGCCGGACCTGCAGGATCTCGTCGTAAACCTTGGTATCCAGAACTCCCGGCACAAATCCCGCACCGATCCCCTGGATCTTGTGAAGCCCCGGCTTACCGCCCGAAAGCACCGGCGAATCCTTGGGCTCGACCGCTACGATTCTAACAGAAGGTTTCCTTTCTTTCAGCACTTCTCCGACGCCGGTCAGCGTCCCTCCAGTCCCGACCCCTGCCACAAAGACATCGACCGTTCCGTTCGTATCTTTCCAGATCTCTTCGGCCGTGGTCGCCCGGTGGATCTCGGGATTCGCGGGATTGTTGAATTGCTGCGGCATATAAGCGCCGGGTGTCGCCTTGACGATCTCTTCGGCTTTTTCCACCGCGCCCCGCATTCCCTTCGCCCCTTCGGTCAGCACAAGTTCCGCGCCAAGGATCTTCAGAAGCTGGCGACGTTCCACACTCATGGTATCCGGCATGGTCAGGATCAGCCGGTATCCTTTCGCCGCGCAAACAAACGCGAGGGCGATCCCGGTATTTCCACTCGTCGGCTCCACCACGATCGCGCCTTTTTTAAGCAGACCTTTTTTCTCGGCCGTTTCGATCATGGCAACGCCGATCCTGTCCTTGACGCTTCCGAGAGGATTCTTGGACTCGAGTTTCACTAAAACCGTGGCCTCGAGCCCCTTCACCAGATGGTTCAAACGCACAAGCGGCGTTTCCCCCACCGTCTTTGTAATGTCTGAATAAATATTCATAGTTCACCCCGTTAGAGATAGGAAGCGCCTTCAGCGCTTCCGTCTGTTTTTAATATGGTGTCCATGATCTCCTCACTTCTGTTGCGAATCGTTTCGATAAAATACTGATGCGACAATCTCTAACGGGGCAAGCCCTCCTTTAAGATCAGAATGCATAGTGCAGACTGGCCGTAAACCCGTCGCCCAACCCGACTTCCTGAGTGCTCTTCGCCTTCCCGGCGTAAACCCAGGCGCCGACGAGCGTCCATTTATCATTAATGAACCAGGCTGCATGAACGTCCTGATAATCCGCATCATGCCAGCCGTGAAATTTGGCGCCTTGCTTGTACTCATAACCCACCGCCAAATTCTTCATGACGATCAGATCCGCGTTAGCGAACCACGTGAACCGGTAATTGGGATCGTACCCAAAAACACCGGTCGTGCGACTGTTCGTCGCGAGCAACCCACCGGATAAAAGCACCGGCAGCGGCGTTTCTTTGATCAATTTCGTCGCGACCAGGTACGCGTCACCGCCCGTATGCTTCGTTTTGTTCGACGGTACAATGTCGGTATTTTTTAAAATACCGCCGATCGAGATCGCTGGAATGAATTTATGATCTCCCGCGTTCTCCGGGACCAGCAAGAACTTCGCGCCGAAATTGTTCTTGTAGATCGTCCGTGCGCCGTGCTGCGCCACCGCTTCCCATCCGTACGAAACTTCCGCCCGGTCGAAAAGCGAAAAAGCCGTGCCAAGCGCTGTCCAATCCACATGCGACTGGGGCAACCTTACATACCAGGCGCCGGCTTGGGGCTTACTGACATGTTCCAGCAACCCGAAACCGTCAAAACCCTTCTTTTCTTTCCCTGCTTTTTCTGAGTCCGGTGTTTCTTTTTTCCATTTACTTCCCGCATTGGCCAGATACGCCAATGGATTAAAAGCAATCCCTCCAACCCCTTCCAGATTATTGAGCGGCACTCCGGCATAAGAGGTGCCGGCGAACAACCCGTTGACGAACGAAGCAATAAGCCCCGCAATAATAAGCTTCTTCATTTTCTTCTCCTTGTCTGATTCTGATTGCCCCATCCTCCAGCAATCTGGTCAGAAAGGCGAAAATGTTTTATCCCGTCATCCGGTCGTCCGGCAGACCTTAAATCTCAAATTTGAGATTTCAAATTCCCGTGGTCCCTGTTAAATGCCACCTCCTTGTACCATCCCGTAATAAGGGTCGTAACGAACCTTCTCGGTCTTCTCAACCTGAATGATCCGCGAATCGTGCACCTTGATAAGGATCTCGCCGTATTTTAAAGCCGCAAGTCCTCCGGCGATCTCTTTAAGGATTACGTCGTTACTCAGATTCCCTCTCCTTTTGGGAGCAATCTCCGCATCCGCCATAATGTTTTCACCCGTAGAAAGGGGCTACTTCGCCGCCTTTCCGAGTGCCTGATCGATATCGGCGAGAATATCATCGATATGCTCCAGCCCGATCGAAAGGCGAATGAAATCCTGCGTAACACCCGTGGCCTGTTGCTCCGCCGCGGAAAGTTGCTGATGCGTGGTCGTCGCCGGATGGATCGCAAGCGTCTTCGCATCCCCCACATTCGCAAGATGCGAAATGAGCTCGAGCGAATCAATGAATTTCTTGCCGGCTTCAAGGCCTCCCTTGATCCCGAATCCCAGGATCGCGCCCGCGCCTTTGGGTAGATATTTCTTCACACGATCTTTTTCAGGGCTTGCGGGAAGGCCGGGATAATTCACCCACGCCACCTTCGGATGCTTCTCGAGATGCTTCGCCACCGCCAGCGCATTCTCGGCATGACGCGGCAACCTGAGATGCAATGTTTCGAGACCCTGCAGGAACAGGAACGAGTTGAAAGGCGAAAGCGCGCTCCCAAGATCCCGCAAGAGCGTCACGCGCGCCTTGATGATGTAGGCGATATTGCCCATCGGTTTCAGAGCCTCGACGAAATTGATGCCGTGATAGCTCGGATCCGGCGCCGCGATCAAGGGGAACTTTCCGTTCGTCCAGTCGAATTTCCCGGAATCCACGATGAGCCCGCCCAGCGAAGTCCCGTGCCCGCCAATGAATTTCGTCGCGGAATATACGATGATATCCACGCCGTGATCAAAGGGGCGCAAGAGATAAGGCGAGACCGTATTATCCAGCACGAACGGAATACCGTTCTTATGCGCGACCTTGGAGATCCCGTCGAGATCCGCGACATCGAGCTTCGGATTTCCGATCGATTCCGCATAAACCGCTTTGGTTTTCGGCGTGATGGCTTTTTGGATCGCCTCCAGGTCATTCGATTTCACGAAGTGGACCTTGATCCCCAACCGCGGGAACGTGTAATGGAAAAGATTGTAGGTCCCGCCGTAAAGATTATCCGCGGAAACGATCTCATCCCCCGCCTGCGCGATATTCAGAAGCGCGATCGTGATCGCCGACTGACCGCTTGAGACCGCAAGCGCCCCGACCCCGCCCTCCAAAAGCGCGATGCGTTTTTCAAACACATCGGTCGTGGGGTTCATGAGCCGCGTGTAGATATTCCCGAATTCCTTCAGCCCGAAGAGATTCGCCGCATGCTCGGTGTTCTTGAACTGATAGGAGGTGGTTTGATAGATAGGAACGGCCCGGGAACCGGTCGTCGGATCCGCTTCCTGCCCTCCGTGAAGCGCCAGCGTTTCAATTTTCAACTTCTTATCGATCTTACTCATTGGAATCTCCTTTGGTTTTCTTTTCATGTCATCCCCGAACGTTTCAATCGGGGATCCAGAACTGGATTCCCGCTAGATACATGCGGGAATGACAGCGTTGTTTTCAAATAAAGTACATGCTTTCCTGATTCGTGTTTCGCATTCGATCATGGATTTCTTGAAAAGTTGTAATGTTAAGAATGCTCGAAGTCGTCTGATAAACTTCCCGCATCACCATATGAACCCCGCAAACACTACCTTTCTTGCACTCATCACACCGGCGATTCGCCTTCGGATCCAGGCAAGGCAGCGCACCAAAAGGGTTCTCAAAGATCCCGATGACTTCCCCGAAACTGATCTGGTTCGGCGAGCGGGCTAAAAGATATCCGCCACCCTTTCCCTTCTTGCTCTGTAAAAGGCCTTTATTCTTAAGCTCCAGAAGGATCGACTCAAGGAATTTCTTCGGGATCGCCTCTTTTGCCGCAATTTCGGCGATCAAAACAGGCTCCTTCGAGGCATATTTCCCCGTCAGCATGAGAACGGCTTTGAGAGCATATTTCGTCTTGTTAGATATCATAGTCTAGTAACCCCATAGATTAATAGACGCAATATAACCCACCGCTCCGTTTCTGTCAAATATATTTTAAAGATTTTTTTCACGGAACCCTAAACAGGCAGCGTCTCTAGAGAGATACCCCGTAATACCTCTACAATCTATCAATAATAGACCCCTTCCCGAAGTTCCGCCCCGCCTCCCTTTCAAAGCTTGTGAACAGACGCTAAGGTTAAAAACGAGAAAAGGATCAAAGGAGGTATCGCGATGAGCGTTATCACAAAACAAACATGGGAATACCTGGTGCGGGATTTCCTGGAGATCAAATGCACCCTGAAAGAACCGGAACAGGAATTCCTTCTGGATTTTTTGAAGGGCAAGGGCGTTAAGGCTGAAGCCATCCAAATGCATCCGGCTTTTTCAGTGGACGATCACCTGGTGGTCATTATGGAAGATGCGCGCTCGAAGAAGCGCCTCTTTTATCACCCGCAGAAAAAAACGATCGAGGAGTGAACTGCTAGGGCCACGGGCCAAGATCCACGTCCCACGTGGCCCGTGGATCGTGGTGCGTGGCACTATAAGTCGACCGCCTTGCGGAGTTCGCGAGCCTCGTAGGAAGTTAAAAAGCGGCCCTGGCCCGGCGCAAGATGACCAAGCTTGAGGGGCCCGAAGGAAAAACGGTTGAGCATCACTACATCATATTCGAAGCGTTGGAGTACCCGCCGGATCTGTCGCTTCTTTCCTTCGCGGAGTTCCACCATCAAGATCCTTGGCGAGATCGGCCGGATCTCTTCCAGTTTGAGAAAACCATCGTAAGAATGAAAACCCTCCAAGACCCTGTTACGGTCTCGCTCGTCCCAGGCGCGATTGAGTTTTACCTGATACCATTTTTCCACGTGAAAGCGCGGATGGATCAAACGGTTCGCGAGTTCACCGTCATTAGTCATAAGAAGAAGGCCCGAGGAATCTTTATCGAGCCGACCGACCGGGAACACGCGAACACGGTTCGTCGAAGATTGGCGCGTGGCATTTACAAGATGACGCGGCAGAAGATCGAAAACCGTTTTTTTGGCATGCCGGTCTTCGGCCGTCACCACATAACCTTCGGGTTTGTTCACAAGAAAATAGACATGAGGCGCCAGCTGGAGGACCTTCTGCCGGTACATGATCGTATCTTTCTGGAAATCCACCTGCCGGCCAAGATCGAGCACAACCTCGCCGTTCACGGAAATGGCGCCGTTGGTGACAAAAACCTCGCATTTTCTTCGGGATCCAAGCCCCGCGCTGGCCAGGGCATGTGCAATTCTCATTACTTCTTAAGCTCCGTATAGTAAAGAGGCCGGCCTTCAGCCGCCCATTTGAGTTCGTAACTGGTCTTATTCAACCCGTCCAGGATCCGCTCATTCACCGTTTCGCGCACATTCTCCCAGAGTTCCTGGGTCACCGCTATGGTTTTCTTCATGGCGGTAAAATAGTCCTTATCGTCGGTCGCGATCTCGATCAGCCCTCCCGCCACAAGCCGCGAATGAAGCAGTCTGAGAAGTTCCTCTGTGAAAACACGGCGGGCCTGATGCCGGCGTTTCGGCCAGGGATCCGGGAAATAGATATGAAAGATACTCACGCTTCCGGGCGCGATCGCCTCGGTTAAAAAAGCCCGCGCCTCAGCTCGCAGAAACCGGATGTTCGGAAGCGCCCGTTTTTGGACGCGCGTCTTCCCGATATTCATGAACTTACTGACGCGATCGACCCCCAGAAAATTGGTTCCCGGGTTTTCAATCGAGCGAGCCACGAGAAATTTTCCCTTCCCGCATCCGATCTCCATTTCGACGGGATTGGAATTCCCGAAGAGATCCTTGAACACGAGAGGTTCGTGCTTCTCGGCTACCCTTGTCTTCGGTTTTTTTTCTATAGGGTTGACAAGGGTTGCCCCAATTTCAGATTCTCTGAAATTGATAGGGTTTGGGACTAGGAACGTGCGAGCCATGCCAATGTCTCCAAATGTCGCGTCCGCGGGAAAAAATCGAACGGCATGATCTTCCGGACCTTCCAGCCGACCTTCGCCAAATGTTTCAGATCCCGCGCAAGCGATTCGGGCGAACAGGACAGATAAAACAAGGACTCGAGGCTTTTCGCCGCACCTAAGGTTTCGATCGCAGAACTTGCAAGGCCACCGCGCGGGGGGTCGATCAAAGCGACGCAAGGCTTCCCAGCATGCTCCGTCAAGACCTCCGAGAGGTGTGTCTCAACTTTTCCTACAAGCATTTTGACGTGTGTCAGCCGGTGATAAGCGACATTGAACTCAGCGAGGGTCACAGAATCGCGGCATTCTTCGATCATGACCACTTCCTTAGCGCGATCCGCCAGGGCGATCCCGAAAAGGCCGACGCCCGAATAAAGATCCAGAAAAACTGTGTCCTTCTGCCACTTAATAAGACTTTCGATGCGTGAAACAACCTTTTCGAGGATCGAAAGATTCGCCTGAAAAAATGTGTCGAGAGCGTAAAAGATCTTCCGTCCATGCACGGTTGTCCAAAAATAATCTTCCGCTTTCATCCGAAGCGACCGGCGGCCAATGCCGCCCCAAAACACCTTGCCTTCATCTCCCACGCGGACCACCAGATTCGCGACCTTATAATCCTCCGGAAATTTGCGAATCGCTTCTTCTTTTAATGTGGGCAGGAAATCATTGATCTCTTTACGGGCTATGGCGCAAACCGTGACTTCCTGAAGCCTCTGCGTCCCGGGTAACATAAAACCCATTTGCCGCTCTCCGTTATTCCTTTTGCGCAAGGTGAGATCCAGCCGGTTTCTGTAGTGATAAATCTCCGGCGAAGAAGCGATCGGCTCAAAAACATCGCCGGAAAGGCTGAGCTCCTTTATAAGAAGTTCTTTGAGGATCCCCTCTTTGCGGGAAAGCTCCTCCTCGTAAGGCATGTCTTGATACTGGCATCCTCCGCAGGAGCCGAAGAGCGAACACAATGGTTTTGTTTCCACAATAGTTTCCATAGGATTGAATTTAAACTGAATTGGAGCGTCAGTGTATCAGAGTGTCGAGGTTCAAAGCCAGCACTGTAACACTTTGAAACTTTGACACTCTGACACTTTGAAACTCTAATTTCAAGTGATAGACTAGCAGGCATGGATGGAAAAATCTTCATACAAGGTCTTGAGGTGTCCTGTATCATCGGAACGCTTCCGCAGGAACGCAAGAAAAAACAAAAGGTCCTGATCGATCTCGAGTTCTCGGCTCCTGTCAAAAGGGCCGCAAGGCGGGATGACCTGCGAGACGCTTTGAATTACAAAAAGATCGCCGACCGCGCCACGGAATTTACCCAAAAAAGCCGTTTCTATCTGATAGAAACTCTGGCGGAACGCCTTGCCAAGATATTGCTCCGGGAATTCAAACTGAGGGATATTCTTCTGCGCATTTCAAAGCCGGACGCCATTCGGAATGCAAAAAACGTTGGCGTGGAAATCTTCCGAAAATAAAGGGGACAGGCTACTTTATAGGGTAAAGTAGCCTGTCCCCTTTTATGAGAAAAAATGCTAGAGCGCGAGAACTGCGTACTTGGCGTACGGAGCGCCGCCGCGGGCGACATCCACCACCCCGCCAACCACCCCCGTCACCGTTTGAACGGTCCCGCGAACCGCTCCAGTCACAAGCCCGAAGGGAAATAACACCCGCCCTGAGTCCTGAAGCATGGCTTTCGGAATGGCGAACATGCCTCCCACAATCTTGCCGGCACCGCGAGTAGCGTAGGAGATGTCTTCCCCCATCTCCGCATAGCCAAGAGAAGGCGTGAGAAGCACACCGAGAACAAGGAAAAAGACTAAGAAGGTTTTTGATTTTTTCATGATCGTTTACCCCCTTCTATTGTCGGCATTAAAGCTTTGAACTTTTGGCAATTTTGGCTATGATATCGACCCTATGAAGAATATCCTTGTGACAGGCGGTTCCGGCTTTATCGGTTCAAACCTAGCGCTCGAACTCCAATCCCGCTTTCCTGAGGCCCGCATCACGGTCCTGGAGGACTTCCGCAGTTCCTGTTTTAAGAACCTCCTCGGCTTTAAGGGCGATCTCCTGGCCTACGACTGCTCCGACAAGAGCTGGATGAGCTGGGCCAAAGGCAAAAAGCTCGACATAATTTACCACATGGCCGCCATCACGGACACAACGATCCTTGATGAGCAAAAGATGATGTTTGATAATGTGGAAGGCTTCCGCAATGTCCTCGACCTCGCCGCCCAGAAGAAAGCTGCCGTGGTCTACGCCTCCTCGGCCGCGACTTATGGCTCGATCGACCGGCCTATCAAGGAATCCGATGCCGGAAATCCTAATAATATCTACGGCTACTCCAAGTGGATCATGGACCAGCTCGCTCCTACCTATTATGACAAGATCAAGGTGGTGGGCTTAAGGTTCTTCAACGTCTTCGGCCCGCGGGAATGCTATAAAGGGCACGCCTCCAGTATGATCTACCAGCTGGCACTCAAAATGATGGACGGCCATCGCCCCCGGATTTTCAAATGGGGCGAGCAGAAACGCGATCATATTTATGTCAAGGATGTCGTCACCGCCACGCTCATGGCACACAAGGCCAAGACCTCCACGATCATGAATCTCGGCACCGGACAGGCAACTTCGTTTAACGAGATCGTAGATGCGCTGAATGAAGCCCTCGGCACGAACCATAAACCCAATTACTTCGACAATCCCTACAGCTTTTTTCAGAACTTCACGCAAGCGGATATGAGCCATCACGAACGAATGACCGGGTTCCGCTGCCGCTATACGACCCGTGAAGGCATCCTCGATTACGTAAAAAATCATCTTCTCAAGAAGTAAAAGCGTTCCTCTTGCCAAAACAAAGGAATCCGCTAGACTGTCCTTGCCTGAGATTTTTTTATTAAACGGTGGCAAGGACTGCCCCAATTTCAGATTCTCTGAAATTGATAAAAATTGGGACTGATACCATGAAACGCGAACAATTCATCTCGTTTTTCTTCATCGGCATCCTGGCCTTCATCATCTACGAGGTCTTCAACATCTTTGCGCCGTTCTTTACGGCTATTTTCTGGGCAGCCATCCTGGCCTTCGCTTTCTACCCCCTTTATGAGAAACTGCGAAAATTATTCCCCAGACGGAACAATTCGATCGCTCTTCTCATGACCATCGGGGTATTCTTGATCGTCGTTCCTCCCCTCATCTTCATCATTATCAATATGACTACCCAGATCATCGAATTTTCCCAGTGGGCTTACGCTTACATTCGTGATGGAAAACTGGAGCAACTGGTCGAGCAGATCCGAAAGCTTCCCTGGTTCCAGAATATGCAGGCCCATATCTTCGCATCCCAAACGGTCAAAGACAGTCTGTCCTCCTGGTTCCTCGGAACTACAAAAACACTTGGAAACCTCGCCGCAACTCAAGCGGCGACTTTTACCAAGAACATCTTTTTTGTTCTTCTGAACGTTTTCTTCATGTCCTTCCTCACCTTCGTTTTCTTCAAGCACGGAGAAAAGATTTACAACTTTATTTACGAGATCGCGCCATTCGAGAAAGAAACCAAGAAGGCCCTTTTCAAGCAGATCCATGAAACCTTCGTCGCGGTCATCCGGGGACAACTCCTCACAAGCGTCACACAGGCAGCTGTGGCGGGGATGGTATTCACGGCCTTAGGGGTTCCCATCCCGCTTTTTTTCACGTTCCTGATCTTCCTGACCTCGCTTATTCCGGTCCTTGGCGCGGCAAGTGTTTGGCTCCCGATCGTTGTCTATCTCGCCCTGACACACCTCTATACCAAGGCGATCATTCTTTTTGTGGTAGGTTTTTTCGGAATCAGTCTTCTGGATAACATCATGAAGCCGGCGATCATTGGCGAGAAGACCAGGCTCCCCTATTTCCTTCTTTTCTTCGGGATCATGGGCGGGATGAAATTCTACGGCCTGATGGGGATTTTTCTCGCGCCAGTAGTGCTCTCGATCTTTTTCGCTTTGATCAAGATCTACCGCGAAAAATACGTCTCCTAAAAGACGCCAAGCCCTCCCGTCACCATGTCACCAAGCAGTTCCTTTATCACTTGGTGTCTTTGCGACCTGGTGACTTGATGACTTTCTTCAGCTTCCAAGAATCTTAGTATCCTGCCCGATCCGGATCCCCTTCATCAAAGCCTGGAGATCCTCCGGCGCAGGGCTTGCGGCAATGGCCGTCTCCTGGCTGATCACTCCGGATTTCCAGAGTTCCAGAAGGGATTGGTCCATCGTTTGCATCCCTTCTTCATGAGCATTACGGATTGCCTGAGAAATCTTGTCGATCTTTTTGTCGAGGATCAGTTGTTTGATCGTGTAATTACCCAAAAGCACTTCGGCGGCAGGCACAAGCATCTTTCCGTCCTTGGCCACTAAAAGTTTCTGGACCATGATGCAGGACATATTGGCCGCAAAATAACGCAGGGTGGTTTCTCGCTCGGACGGCGGGAAGAAACCCAGCACACGATCAAAGACCTGTCCCGCGGATTGGGCATGAACGGTTGAAATAACAAGCCTTCCCACTTCGGCCGCCGAAAGCGCGAAATTGAAAGACTCCGCATCGCGCATCTCGCCGATCACGATCACGTCGGGGGACTGACGCACCACGTATTTGAGGGCCGAACTAAAACTTTCAGCATCCTGGCCGATCTCCCGCTGCTGGATAAGACACTGTTTGTCTTCATGCAGATATTCCACCGGATCCTCGATCGTAAGGATGTGCTTTTGGACGCTTTCGTTCATGGTCCGGAGCATGGCCGCCACGGTGGTAGTCTTCCCCGATGAGACCGTACCCCCGATCAGAATGATGCCGGATTTTTCGCGCGCGACTTTTTTCAGGATGGACGGCAACCGGAGCTCTTCAAAGCTGGGGATCCCTTTCCAGAGCAACCGGAATACCAGGGAGATCTCCCCTTGCTGGAAAAAGGCATTGGCCCGGAAACGACAGTCTTTCTCATGGAAGGAGAAACCGAAATCCACGCTCTTGTTTTTTTGAAGCATTTCCATCTGCCGGGGATCCAGCAACTCACCCGCAAGCCCAAGAAGCTCCTCTCCGGAAAGCGCCTTCAAGGGCAGGGCCACCACCTGTCCTCCCAAACGCATATGAGGAGACGTGCCGGCCTTTAAAAAAACATCCTGTCCCCTCTCGGCAATAACCTTTTCAAGGCACAGTGTCAAATAAGCATTCATGGCGCGGAGCTCCTTTCATGCGATATAAATTTTAAAAAACACGTCTCATTTTAGTCCCAATACCTATCCATTTCAACGCAGTTGAAATTGGGGCCATCCTTGTCCCAACCCTATAAAAAATTTAAAGGTGGTTGGGACTATACTGATTACCATTCATTGTGAATAAAAATCAGTATGTCATCCTTAATGAAAAGAAATGAAAGACAAGGATAGCCGCCGGACAAGTGTGTCGCAACAGGCCTCTTGCCCTTTTGAGGAAAAATAGATTTCCTTTTCAGAGCGCGTTTGGTTATTATACGGACATTCCTGCATGAGAGGACATATAAACTTCCGAGGATAATATCATGAGAATCACGGGAAGAACTCCGGTCGAAGAGATCTACCAAAAGGCTTATCATCTCTACCTGCTCCGCATCCTCACTGTCTTCTTTCTTATCCCTCTTTATGTCCTGACCTGCAAATGGGGAAATTTCACGGTCGCAAACCTTTGGCCGCTTTACCTTGTGATCGTGATCGAAGTTTTTGTAAACCGCCCCTACAAGGCTTTTTTCCACGATTCCAAAACCGGGACGGAAGCCTTGATCGCTTCGGTCGTAATCGACTTTTTGGCCGAAACAACGGCCCTCCATCTCCTGGGGAATGTGGACCTTTTCATCTTTTCTTCCTGCTTTTTTATTTCGATCTGCTACTGCGCGCTCAACCTGCCGACCATTATGACCCTCCAGATGGCCACGCTTGCCTCGGCCCTCTATGCGGGATTGATCGTGCTGGGGCATTTTAACATTATCCCTCAAACCGTCTCGTTCGGGCCCAACCTGAACCCTGTCCAGGAAACCGCCATTATCTTCCGGCACATTGCTTTCTTCTATTTAATCGCGATCTTCATGAGATTTCTGGCTTCGGCCCTCGTAAAAAAGGACGATCGCCTTGAGGAGTTGCTTTGGGAACTCCGGGAAACAAGCGATAAGGTCAAGTATGCCTATCACATGCAGACCGATTATTTTGCCCGGATGAGCCATGAGATTCGCGCCCCGCTGAATTCGATCCTGGGTTTTTCCCAGCTTTTACTCGAAAGCCCAACGGAACCGCCTACGGAAAAACAAAAGGATTTTCTTTCCCGTGTCGAGCGCAGCGGAAAACATCTTCGCGATCTTATCAACGACGTGCTCGACCTTTCCAAGATCGAGTCCAAAAAGATGCAGCTGGTACTTCATGAGATCGATCTTGTAAAGATTCTTAACAATGCGCTGGATCTTTTTCACGAAGATGCCCTCGGCAAACATCTGCGCCTGGAATTTACGGAAAGGCCGGCCAACCTCCGGATTACAGCCGACGAGCTCAAGATCCGGCAGGTGCTCTACAATCTTCTCTCAAACTCCATCAAGTTCACCCAGAAAGGCTTTATCCATATTGCCTTGGTGAAAGACCATGATGGCAGAGCCAGGATCACCGTGGAAGATTCGGGACCCGGAATCGCTGTGAAGGACCAAGCCGCGATCTTTCAGCCTTATGAGCAGGCGGGACGTTCCACTGAAAAGAGCGTCAAGGGAACGGGATTGGGACTCGCCATCAGCAAACAGTTCGTGGAGATGCATGGCGGGAAGATCTGGGTCGAAAGCGAGCCCGGCAAAGGATCCCGGTTCATTTTCACGCTTCCTCCGGTCCCTCCGGCCCCCAAATCTGAAGAAGCTAAGTTGGCGGAAAGCTTGAAGCCCGCCCTCTAAATTACCGGAAGAAACTCTCTTCTCAGAGATCCGGTTACTTGGCTTTTCCTGCGGCCTTATTCCCTCGCCCCTGGATTTTTTTCAGCCCCTCGCAATAGTTCAAACTTTTCTCTGTTTTCCAGTTTAAGGGAAAATCACGGCATTGGGCGGGCCTCGCCTCATAGACGGAACAACCTTGGGCTCCCAGAAAAAGGCACGTCTCATCCGGCTGTTTCTTTAGGGCGAGGTGCTGGCGATCCATCAGAAGGCAATGCGTTCCGGTGAATTGATAAACGTCTATCTTGAGATGCGCGGCAAGGCGCTCGGCATCCCCTGTCGCGAGATAGACAAAACCAGGCTGTTTGCAACACGCGCCGCAACGCTGGCAGTGGAAGGTATTCATAAGGGAAGCGGAAAAAAGAAAGCGGATGGAAGAAGCTTAACGCTTTTCGCCATCCGCCCTCCTGTCATCAAAACTCTACTTGGAAATAAGCTGCTTCTCGACAAAATCACCGATCACGGGCAGTTTGTAGCGTTCCCCTTTATAAGCCTTCACCATGAGAACGATCCAAAGGACCACTCCCAGAGGCCAGATAACCAGCCCCACCAGGATCCCCAGAACCGGGATGAACCCGATCACCGCGGAGAGGATAAAAAGCGCGAGGAATGTTACAAGCGACTGGAGCGCGTGGAAACGTACGAACGCGTTCTTTTGTTCAAGGAGCAGAAAAACAAGCCCCGTCACCCAGCCGAGCACGTAACAAAAAAGCCCTTCGAGATTTTCCGTCACGCCCAGCACTGTATTCTTATTTTCATCGGCCATCTTGAACCCCCTTTTTTAAAAGAAATCTTTGACGGAACATTCTACCGCATTCCACGCAAAAAACGATACCGTTCTTTCTGGGACGGGATTAAAATGACATCGCTTCACGGCCCGCGCGCCACGCAAGCTGCAGGCCTTGGTCCATAGTCCAAAATTGATTTTTTTCACAATAAGGAGGCCGTCATGCCTACTATTTTCACCAAAATACTCGCGGGCGAGATCCCCGCTCACAAGATCCTTGAAGACGACCGCTACTTTGCCTTTCTTGATATCCGTCCTGTAAGTCCCGGGCACACACTGGTCATTCCGAAGCAGGAGGTGGATTATATTTTTGATATGGAGGATGACCTGCTAAAAGGCCTGATGGTATTCGCCAAGAAGGTCGCCAAGGCCATCAAAAAAACCGTTCCCTGCAAGAAGGTCGGCATCATGGTCGCCGGCATTGAAGTCCCTCACGCCCATGTCCATTTGATCCCGATCAACAGTGTCGGAGACTTGAGCTTCGCCCGCGCAAAAGCTACGCCCCAGGAAGAACTCGCCGCGATCGCGGCCAGGATCCGTGCGAATCTGAAATAAGGTTAGGCGGTTTTAAGGAAAGCCGAAAGGAGTTCGCGGTAGGTGTTCGTCACCGGAAATTTTGGGAACTGGCGGACGATCTTGGCAGGCGGACGGAAGAGGATCCCGCGGTCAGCGGCTTTCAACATAGCGATATCATTGTAGGAATCCCCCGCAGCGACAACCCTGAATCCCAGGCTCTTGAGCCCTTTGACAGCCTCTTTCTTGCCGTTCTTCTGCCGCAGATGATAATTCGCAATAAAACCTTTTTTATCCTTCGACAGCCAATTACAAAAGAGGGTCGGGTTCCCGAGCTTTTTCATCATCGGCCCGGCGAACTCGTAATAGGTGTCCGAAAGAATAATGACCTGGTATTTTTCCTGGAGTTTCTCCAAGAATTCCCTGGCGCCCGGAAGCGGACGCATCGCGCGGATCACAGCCTGAATGTCGCCGAGTCGTATCCCTTCTTTTTTCAGGATCGCGAGCCGGTAACGCATGAGCTTATCGTAATCAGGCTCGTCGCGCGTGGTGATCTCGAGAGCTTTGACGCCGGTCTTCTTCGCCACGTTGATCCAGATCTCGGGGATCAACACACCTTCCAGATCTAAACAGCAAATCATGCTTTTCTCCTTGGATCAGTTGCCGAGGAATTATATCCGAACGTGAATGATTTTAAAAAAGAATCTTTTTACGCGAGAAACGCTAAGCGAAATGATTAACGGGACCCCTGCCGCGCCCAAGGCCCGGAGCCGTACGAATCGCTCGCGTGATGAACTTTTTAGCGCTTGCGATGGCAGCGAAAAGGCTCTTCCCTTTCGCGAGTTCAGCGGTAATAGCGGCTGAATACGTACAGCCGGTCCCATGAGTATGCCGCGTCCGGATCCTTGGAGCTTTGAAGAAACGAACCCTTCCGTCTTGATAAAAAAGATCCAGGGCGTCCCCTTTAAGATGGCCGCCTTTGACGAGTACGGCGCGTGGGCCGAACCCGGCAATGATCCGTGCGGCTTTTTCCATGGACTCCGGGTCACAAACCTTGATCCCGCTCAGAACCTCCGCTTCACAAAGGTTCGGTGTGACTAAAGTGGCATAAGGAAGCAGCTCCTTGATGAAAATGCGAACAGCATTTTTTTTAAGAAGTAGGGCGCCATGCTTGCTCACCATGACCGGATCGACCACGAGGGGAAACCTGAATCCGCGAGCCGCCCTTGCGACCGCGCGAAGAACCTTTTCATCCCCCAAGGCCCCCGTCTTGGCTGCATGAGGCGGGATATCCGAAAGCACCGCCTCAAGTTGACGGATCACCTGGGCGGGTTTCATCACGTAGACGGCCTGGACATCACGTGTATTCTGGGCTGTGAGAAGCGTGATCACCGCCATCCCGTAAACCTTGTGCTGATGAAAGGTCTTGAGATCGGCCTGGATGCCCGCTCCGCCCGAAGGATCAGAACCGGCGATGGAAAGCGCTCTGGAGATCACGGTCGACATTCTAACCGAGGACTTGTTTGAAAAAATCGACGAACTGCTCGGGGGTCACTCCCGTTGCAAGTTGTACGGCACCTCCGGGCTGAGGAGGATGAAGAAAAAAAGACGGAAATCCCCGGATCCCGTATTGGAACGCGAGCGCGTTCTCGCGGCTTCCGGCTTCCGGATTGATATTGACCCGGATCATGTCCTTCAGCATGTTCTGCACCCGGGGTGCTGACAGCACCTCTTTTTCAAATTTACGGCAGTAAGGGCACCACCCGACGCTCATATAAACGACCATTGGTTTGTTGGTCCGCTTATACTCCGCGACCGCCTGATCGTACCCGGAAGCGCCTTGATACCAGCCATCGGACCACAGACCCGGCGCCGGAGACGTGACCGGAGTTGAAACAGAAGCCGCTTGGGGAGCCTGGGGATCTTCCGCGTAGCACCCCGGCCCCATCATCAAAAAAGAGAGCAAAAAAAGCGAAACGATTCTCTTAGAATTCACAAATCCTCCTGAAACATTTTCTGCATTCTAACACGGAGCCTCCCAAGCGATATCATTCTTTTGAAAAGCTCCGGATACAAAACAAGCGAGCTAAACGGCCCCGGCCTGTTTCATGAACTTGTCCAGGGACGAAGCCATGAACGTCAGAGTCGCGATCCCTAAAAGCGCGATCAGGATCACGGCGACGGTCCAGAGGATCTTCGCCGTCTTTGAAAACTTTGCGCTTTGCCATAAAAGGGGGATCGCAAACGGCCCGATCATGAGAAGCATCATGATCACGTAAGGAACAGTATTCGCCACAAAAGTCCGGGACTGGCCGGAAGCGGTCTGAAAAGCGTCCCGCGCTGCGGGGATCATCACGGCCAAATAGATGCCTCCCATTAAAAACAAGGCGATCGCCGTATGACTGATGATCAGGCTCACGACCACTCCAGCGCTCATACATAAAAGCGTCCACCCCTTGGCGCGCTCTCCAAGATAGAGCTGTCCCAAACCTGGGGCCACGATGGAATAAATTAAAGCGAGACGAGCATCTTTCATGCAGGGACTTGATTCCCGGGGGGAATGATCTTCTTTTCAAGAAGCTTGCCGCGCCTTTCGATCTGGAAGATCTGAGGTTCTCCATCTTTTTGGGCCAGGATCGCTCGGTAATAGTTTTCCCAGTTATCGAGCAGGATGTTGTTCTGTTTGAGCAAAATGTCCCTCGGCAAAAACCCTTCCCGCTCCGCCGGAGAGCCGGCGCGCACTTCCGTGATAACAAAACGCAGATTTTTTGGGTTACGCTCCACCCGGAATCCGAGATGTGGCGCGTCGGGATTCAGAAAAAAAATACTGATCGGCAGCTCCAGTTCTCCCTCTTTCCGAAGGATCGTGAATTTCTTAAGAGCTTCTCCCTGAATATTCAAAAAGAAACCGAAAAGATTCCCGGGCGTCACGTCCTGCCCCGCGATCTTTAAAAGCACATCTCCGTTGCGAAGCCCTTGCTCATAGGCAAGCGATGACTCGTCGGCACCGGCAATAAAATAACGCGCCGTCTTGTCATCATAGTGAAGATCACAACCCAGGATCACGCTTTTCAGGGCCGGGAACTTCGCCTCGACAAGCCGTTCATTGATATTTTTCCCCAAGAGCCCTTCGAACCTTCCACGCGACCCATCGGTTTTCCGGAACCCCTTCGACGAAAGGCCGGTCTTTCTTTTAAAATAAGCCCGGATCCCGACGACTGTCATGGTCGGATCCTTTTCCACGATACCGATCTCAAGCGCGCAAAATCCACTCGAAGAAATACTGGGAGCCTTGGCCCATTCTTTGTATTCTTTTTTGTACAAAGGAAATGTCACGGATCGGATATAGCCCCGGGCTTTGTCGGTTGTGGCGAGCGGGATCTTTTCGGCCTCGAGCGTCGCGAGCGTGGCATTCCAAACTTCCTCAAAATTCCCCGGAAGCGGGAACGACCGCCCTTCGGATTTCGAGGAAGACAGGGAAAATCCGGAAGAAAGAAAGCATAAAAAAAGCAGGCCGCAGAGTTTCCACGGCCTGCTTTTTTTAAAAGAAAGAACGGACTTCAAAGCATTAACGCTCGAGCGTCTCGCCCTTCATCCCGACCTCAGGACCCACCGGGACCTTCAGATAAGCATCCGAAGCGCTCCAGATATGGTTGAACATCAGGATCCCGATACCGACCCAGATCACGGGATAACCCACGAGTGTTCCGAGGAGGATCGTCGTCACAATGCCGCCGATCTCGAGGACGATCATGGCGCCGGTCTTGAACTTGCCGCTCTTGGTGTCCATTTCGTTATTGAGATATTGTCCCCACCCCGGCAATAGCAAGGATGCCGCGCCACGGGTCAGACTTTTGTCCGCATTCTTTTCTTCGGCATAAGCCACGCCGCTGATGGCCATGAACATGGCCAATACCACGGTCATACTGATAATCTTCTTAAACATAATCCCTCCCTTTTGTTAGCTTTTATGACGCCCTAGTCCCAATACCTATCCATTTCAACGAAGTTGAAATTGGGCAACCCTGGCTACCTTCAAGAAAAAGAAATTCAAAGCCAGGGTAGATTATCGACCATTCCTTGAAAATTTTAATTGTAAGTACGCCCCCCGTCAAGAAACACTCTTCTATTTGCTCGTTGCCAGCCCGAAGGTAAAGCCGGCCTTGACCCTGGCGATCAGCTCGGGAAGCACTTCCTGATAATCACGGACGATCCCGAAATCCGCATGGCGAAAGATCGCGGCCTGCGGGTCCTGGTTGATCGCAATGATCTTGCCGGATTCTTTCATCCCTGCGAGATGCTGGATGGCCCCTGAGATCGCGACAGCGATATAGAGCTTCGGCCGGACGGTCTTTCCCGTCTGCCCGACCTGGCGCGCGTACGGCGCATAACCGTTATCCACCGCGTGACGGCTCGCGCCCCAATCAGCATTGATCCCCTGATCTTGCAGGGCCTGGGCGAGTTCCTTGATCAATTTGAAATCATCATGATCACCCGCCGGACGGCCTCCGGAAATAATAATATCCGCGACAAAAAGATTATCGCCGCCTCCCGCCTCGCGTTTGACCTCCAGCACTTCCACCGCAAAATCGCTCTCTCTAAAAGTAGGCGTGAATTCGCGCACAGTTCCCTTCCGGCTTGGATCTTTGGGTAAAATTTTAAAAGTCCCGGCACGCGCGGTCGCCATCTGCGGGCACCAAAACCCGATGATCGTCGCAAGCTTGCTTTCACCGTAAGTCGGACGGATGGACTCAAGCACAGGATAAAAAACAGTTTTCTTCATACGGTGCGCGTATTCCCCGACCTTGAGGCTGGTGCAGTCGGCGGTCACGCCGGCCCTCACACGGCTCGCAAGTCTCGGCGCAAGTTCACGGCCCGAGGTCGTAGCTCCAAAAAGCGCGATCTCGGGACGCTTGTGTTCGATCCACTGCGCGATCACGGCTGCGACCGGCAGGATCCTGTATTCTTTAAGACGCGGATCATCCACCACCACGACCTCGTCGGCACCATAGGCGATGATCTCAGAAGCCACATCCTTGAGGTTATGCCCGGTCACGATCGCGGTCACCTGGGTCTGGAGCTGATCGGCCAGTTTCCTGGCAGGGTTCAGGATCTCGAGCGAAGACCGCGAAGGTGTTTGCCCAAGCATTTCGATCCAGGTCAGAACGCCCCGCGCGCCATTACGAAAATCCACTCTTGGGAAATCCACATCCGTTTTTGCTTTTTCCCCCGCCGCACTTTTTTCATCGCCGGCTCCGGCATGCTGCCCGTGGCCTCCGCCGATCGCGTCTTTGACCTTTTCGATCTCGGAGACAAGGCTGGCTGCAAGATCTTTAGGTTCATGCCCGGAGATCATATTGACCGGCGGCCTGTCTTTTTGGATATCCACCACTTTTGAGACAAGCGTCGGAGAACCGCTCAGGCCTACCACGCTGGCATCCGCCCCGGTCTGATCCAGCGTCCAGATCTCGGTCTTGGTGTTTTTCGCGCGAATGGCGCCTTTCAGGGACGGCCGGCGTGCCGGAGTCGCGGTGGGAGCGATTGAAATAAGACATGGGACCGGCACTTTAAGGACTTGGAAACCGCCTTCGATGATGCGGCGGACCTTCAAATGATCTCCCTTGAACTCTACTTTTTCGACGAAAGTCGCCTGAGGGATGCCGAGATTCTCGGCCGTCTGGGAAGGCACATGCGCCGTATCCCCGTCCGTCGTTTGGCGTCCAGAGAAAATGATGAAGGGGTCTTTGCTCTCCTTGGAGAACCCAAGTTTTTTGAGAAGCGAGGCAATGGCATAGCCCGTGGCAAAGGTGTCCGATCCTCCCAGTTTCCGGTCCGAGAGAAGAACCGCGCGGTCATAGCCCATAGCCAGGGCTTTTTTAAGGGACTGTTCAAAACTCGTCGGCCCCATGGAAACCACGATCAGCTCCGCGTCCGGCACCTGCTTTTTGATCTCAAGCCCCTGTTCCAGACCGAACGTGCAATCCGCATTGATCGAGGATTTCGCCTTGGTACGGTCCATCAACCCGTCCGCGCCCATACGCATCTCGGTCGGGAGCGGCACTTGTTTCATCAAACAAATTATTTTGAGTCCCATATTAGAGATTCTCGTATTCGGGCCCGTCGCCGCCGTACGGCACCGCCCATTCAATGTTTCCAAACGGATCTTTGATATCGCAGGTCTTACAATGCACGCAATTGGCCGGATGAAGATGCAGGTCTTTTTTCCCGGTCTTCAGATCCGTCACGATCTCGTAAACCTCCGCCGGACAGAAATGCTGGCACGGCCCGCCGTATTTTGGAATGCAGGTCTCCCGGCAAAGGTTGAAATCCAGCACGCGGAGATGGCAGGGCTGCTCTTCGTCGTGTTTAGAGCCTGAAAAATAAACGTCCGTTACCTTGTCGAACGTCAGCTGTTTATCAAACACGAGCTCTTTTGCGAACTTCTCGCAAAATGTTTTTTTAACGTCTGCGAGCTTCTTGTAACAGGCCGCATCTTCATGCGTCTTCATCTTTCCCGACGGCGTGATGCCGCGCCCTCCGGTGAGGATCTGCGTCGCGAAATAAAAAGCCCCAAGGATCATCCCGTGCCCAAACCCCGCGCGAAAATTGCGCGTACGCGAAAGGGTTTTATGTGTGGCGCTTTTCTGGAACAGCGTTTCGTAAAGGCTGAGTTGTGTTCCCGAAAAATCATTTTTCTTGAGCGCTTCAAATGCGGACTTCGCGGCCAACATCCCCGACTCGATCGCAAGATGAACGCCTTTCAGGCTCGGCATGCTTAAGAATCCGGCAGAATCCCCGACGATCATGACCCCGTCATGATAAAGCTTCGGCAAAGAATAAAGCCCTCCTTCAGGGATGGTCTTCGCCCCATACCGCAGGAGCTTCCCTTTTTCGAGAATCTTCGCGATAAAAGGATGTTTTTTATAAACCTGAAGCGCCGCATGGGAGTCGAATGTGGGATCGGTGTAATCCAGCCCTGCCGCGATCCCGACCACGACTTGGCGCCCGTTCAGGCCGTAAACAAAGCCGCCTCCGAAGTGATTGAAGGAAAAAGGAAAGCCCAATGTGTGCATGATCCGTCCGGCCTCGAATGTTCCTTCCGGAAGATCCCAGAGTTCCTTCACGCCGGTGGAATAGACCTGCGGGTTGCTCTGGCGGTCTAATTTCAATTTGCCGCAAAGCGCCTTCATCAGACTGCCGCGGGGCCCTTCCGCCAGGATCGTGATCTTGGCATGGATCTCATTTCCGGCCTGAAAATTTTCCATCGGCTTACCGTGCTTATCCACGCCGGTATCGATCGTCTTCGCCCCGATCACGCGATCATTTTGATAAAGCATTTCCGAAACACTGAATCCCGGGTAGACCTGCACGCCTTTTTTTTCCGCGATCTCGGCAAGCCAGCGCGTCATCTTCCCGAGCGAAACCACATAATTCCCGTGGTTCCCCATAAAAGGCGGCGTGAAAGGCGCTTTGAGGGCAAGCTTGGGAGTAAAAAAATAAACACCTTCTTTTTTGACGGGAGATTCGAAAGGGAAATCCTTGGGATCAACACCGGGGAGAAGTTCCTTCAGCGTGGAGGAATCGATCACAGCGCCCGAAAGCGTGTGGCTTCCGATAGAGCTCCCCTTTTCGAGGACAAGAATACCGGGTTTCTTGTCCGAACCGGCCGCAAGGTCCGCAAGATGGATAGCCGTCGCGAGGCCCGCGACGCCACCGCCCACGATCAGAATGTCGGTTTCAATGATTTCGGATTTTGGCATATTAAAATAAGTTCTCTTATGAGGAAATTCTGAAATCGAGGCGGCATTTTACCACAATTTCTCTGAAGAAACTCGAAAATCACTTGTGAAAAACAGCTAAAAAACGATCTTGAGGCTGGTGCCAAGGATATTAAGCGCAGTCCATTTTCCGATGGAGTTCTTTTTGGATTGGCGTAAATAGAAGATCGATCCATAAAATGGCCCCCACCAATGGGCTTTGAATCCCGAATAGAACCGATCTTCAATCATTCCGTTCCTGTTCGTTTCCAGAAAAATTTCATTGGCGGTGTAAGGCTGAAATTCGAACTGCGTCCATTTCCAGGGGGACGTGAGGGTCGTCATGTTCCGGTACACCATCGCAAATTTCGATTCCTGCCGCCAACGGAATCCCAGCATGTTACGGTTTTCCAGAAGGAACCCATAGACCGGAAGCTGCGGCGTCATATAAATGCGCGGTTCGGATTCCCAATACCAGATTTCGTCCTTCTTTTGGGTCCGGGATGCACGGTTCTCGAGGTACAAGGCACCCAGGGCCAGATATTTGGATGGCTGATAGTTCGTCCCTACATGGGTTTCGGTGTAATAAATCCCGTTATGTTCCCGAAAACGCAGCTCTTCACCCGCCCACATTTTCCATTGTTTGTTCAGTTTTTTCTCAACATCATAGACATTCCAGATCCCGAAATCTTCGTCTTTAGCCGGAGAAGCGATTGCCACGGGAGTGCAAATTCCCTGGATCAGAAGCAGGATGATCCCGCAAAGGAGCGTCGTGGAAAAAACATTTCGAAGCTTTCCGGAATTTGGAATCACAAAGACCTCTGATTTTGACTGCCATCTCACTACGGAAGGATAAATCCCAAACAATAATCTGTTAACTCAATCTCGAATCTTTAATGGGCAACCCATCGGGCCGCAGCGTAAGAAATAGCCGAGATCGCCGCCGCGCACGGGATCGTAATGATCCACGCCCAGACAATGCTTCCCGCGACGCCCCATCGGACCGCGCTCATACGCTTCAAAGAACCCACCCCCATGATCGCGCCGGTGATCGTATGCGTCGTACTGACCGGAATGCCGAAAGCCGAGGCTATGAACAAGCTCGTAGCAGCTCCTGCTTCTGCGCAAAAACCGTCTACCGGACGAAGTTTTGCCACTTTTTGCCCCATGGTCTTCACGATCCTCCAGCCGCCGAACATCGTCCCGATGGCAATGGCGGCCTGACACGAGATCACGACCCAGAAAGGAATATGGAATTCTTTTCCGAGAAGCCCCGCGCTGAAAAGAAGGCTCGCGATAATACCCATGGTCTTCTGCGCGTCATTACCGCCATGTCCCAGGCTATAAAGCGCGGCGGAAACCAACTGCCCTTTCCGGAACCAGTGATCGACCCCAGCCGGCGAACTCTTCCGGGCAAGCCAGTGAACGATCACGCCATAAACCACGCCTAGGAAGAGCCCGACCACTGGTGAGATCAAAATAAAAGCGACCGTCTTGATGATGCCGCTCCAGACCAAAGATCCTGTCCCGGCTTTCACAAGCGCGGAGCCCACCAACCCGCCGATCAACGCGTGAGAAGAACTGGTCGGAAGGCCGAAATACCAGGTGATGATATTCCAGGCGCAAGCCCCCATCAGGGCGCCAAAGATGATCTGGCTGTCCACAATGTTGATATCAATGATCCCCTTGCCGATCGTATTGGCGACATGGAGCCCGAAGAAGAGAAACGCGATAAAGTTGAAAAATGCGGCCCAGATCACCGCATGTTGTGGAGAAAGAACGCGGGTGGAAACGACCGTCGCAATGGAATTCGCGGAATCGTGGAACCCGTTCAGAAAATCGAACGTGAGGGCGAGCAGGATAAGAAAAAGGATCCAGGTGGTCATGATCGCTCCCCCGCTAAGCGTGTTTGACGAGAATGGATTCGACCACGTGCACGACGTCCTCGCAAACATCCAGAACCGTTTCCGCGTCCTGATAGATGTCTTTCCACTTGATCACCGCGACGGGGTCTTTGGCATATTTTTCAAAAAGTTCGCCTAACATATCATCGCGCATCTTATCGCCAAGATTCTCGAGATTATTCACTTCAATGCAGGCCTTGAGGATCTCCTTGCTGTTTTTCATGTCCCGGAGGCCTTTAACGGCCTGCGAAACGCCTTTGACGGACATTTCGATCACGCGGGCAAATTCCGTAAGGTTTCGCTCCATGCTCAGGATCTTATAAACACGAAGACGCTTGGTCAGGGTGTAAAGCATGTCCACAATATCATCCATTTTCTTCGCCAGATCGTGAATATCTTCGCGGTCAAACGGCGTGATGAAGGTGTCATTGAGCTGATCCAGCACCTGATGCGTTACTTCATCCCCAAGGTGTTCGATTTCCTTCATGATCCCGACCTCGGTCTCATCCACTTTATAATCAGCAACCATTTTCACAAAATGGGTGGCAGCCTGGACGGCATAATCCGACTGTTTATCAAAAAGATTGAAGAAGCTGGTTTCTTTGGGAAGCAGGAATTTAAACACCATGGCACACCCCTCCTTTAGTCTCGACAATTTCGTTTGGTGATCTTTGGGTGGTTGATAACTGTGCGATCTATCAAGGCCTGTTAAGCCGGGCACAGTTTACCTGAAACGTTTCTTTTGTCTATTAAAAAATGGCAGGTGTTTTTAGCGCTTTTTTAAAAAAAACAGCCTGAAATAAGGGGCGGCTTGCGTTATTTGTAGAGGGGAAAATGTAAAAAAGGGGCAATCTCTCCTGACCCTGGAGAAATTGCCCCTTTAAAATCTGAAAATTGAAAATCAGCCCTTAGCGAGAAGCTCGTTGACCTTGGCCATGACGGCAAAAGCATCCGCCACATAAAGCACATCCGCCTTGCCCTGGGCCCAGCCGCAATTAGCGTCGGTATTGATCGCGCGACGTTCATTAATGAAGCGCCAGCCAACCACGTGCGGTTCTTCGCCATGACAGCAGGTGGAAAGACCCTTCGGGTGACGCGGCGTGGAGCCGGTCTGTCCAACCTGGTTCAGATGGCTCATGCAGGAAAGGACCGCTTCCCCTTCCGAGCCCTGGTCCACGAGGGATTTGCTGCTCCCAAGCGACGCCTTGGCATGCTTCAAGAAATCAAGAATGTGTTTCTCGGCTTCCTTGGCATGGATCTGGCCGTCCGTTTGTTTCTTGGTCCATCCGGCGCCGGCCACAAGCAAGATCGCAGCCTCGGGCCGAATGGTCTGTGCGTCCGCGGAAGGCGCTTCAACGCCTGTCATTTTCGTGCGCTTTTCCTTATCCGTCACAGCAACCGCGATCGCTTCCACTTTTGCCGCGCCTTTGGCCCCTTGCCAAGGCTCGAACACACCGGAATCGATCGCAAGGATCCAGGGTCGCGCCGCGCGCGTCAAAGTTGCCATCATGCGCTGACGGTAATACCAGCGCTGGATCTGCAGAACACCGTCTGTGATCTGGATACCGCTCACGTGCGTATCGATCGTGGCCTTCAAACGGAACGCCGCGCCGGGAAGCGCCCGAGAGAAACGCGAAGTCGCCGGAGCGATCATGATCGTCGCGCCGGAAGCGGTTCCGATCGCTTCCGCAGCTTTCACATCCGTCGCGTAGCGGGACATTCCAAAATCAGCCCCGCTCACTCCGAGAATTTTCGCGGCGCCGCACGCAGCGATCTGATCCGCAGCAGCCTGGACATTCTCTCCGACAAGACCGACTGTCAGCGTAGAGCCTGCGAGACCTTTCTGGATCTCAAGGGCCGCGCTCAAGGTTTCGAGCGCGATCTTCGGAAGATGACCGTTCGAATCTGTATGAGCTAAAAAGAGTATTTTTTCCATGGGTTAGCCCTTTATCCAGGTGACGATTTCTTTGGCGATCTCTTCGACCGGCGTATCCTTGACGATACGGGTCTGGCGCTGTTGTTTCGGCAGTTCGACCGAAGCGAATTTGATCGCATCGCCTTTAAGTCCCGCCGGGGTCGCCTTTTGGAGCGCCGGCATAATGGTGCGCATGTTCGTCATGCCCACCTGAGGATTATTGGGCGGTTCCGGGGGATTCCCGGTTGCCCATCCGATCACGGCCGGAGCGCCGGCACAGGTTGAAACCTGATACTGCCCGCCCTCAATACGTTCGAGGATCCTGAACGAGCCATCCGGCTGGACCTTGAGTTCATCCGCCGCAAGGAACACATCGCTGATCCCAAGCTGCTCGGCGATCATTTGCATCGTGGTCCCGGCATCGCGCGAAGCGGAGGCGCAGCCGCCGAATACAAGAAGCTTCGTCTTATCCAGTCCCGGGATCTTCTCGATCGCCCCGGCCAGTGCCGCCGCGACTTCCCGGGAATCCATGAAACCGCTTGCGGAACCATCCAGACACACAAGTTCGAACGGAACCTTTTGCGCGATGATCATCATAAGCTGTTGAAGCTTCGCTTTGGGCCCGAGGCTGATCAAGGTCACTTTGCTTCCCGGATGTTGCTTCGCGAGATTCGCGGCCTCAAAAAGAGAGTGCCCGGCCCACGGATCAAGCACGGAAGGAAGCATCATTTCATTTTTTAAAGCAGGCCCCGTCGGTCCCTGGATCGGCTCCAGCGTCTGGAGCGGGTCCGGCACCAAACTCCCGCAAACTACGATATTAAAGGCTGTGGTCATATGACCTCCTGTTTTGGAAAAAGAGTTCTCTTAAAGAGCGGATATTATAATGAGGGTGTTCAATTTCGACCAGTTTATTTCTCGATCTTTTGGATCGCTTCCTTGGCATCCGCCTCAAAACGGAATTTCAGGAATTCCTCACTCTCCGGAAGCTCCATCGAGAATGCACGGCTCTTGTCGATCTGAATGCGGGCCTCTTTCACTTGAAGCTCGAGCACATGCCCGCCCAAGGTCTTATTCTTATTCAAGAAATGAAAATGGTACCCCGGGACGTTGACCCCCTCCGCAAAGGACGGAAAACGGAATCCGACTAGCGTTCCTTCCTGCTCCTTCCATTCAAAGACCTTCTGGTCCTTGATCGCTTCGGTAAGGACCGGAAAAGGTTTATGCTGACGGGTTGCGCTACGAACCTTGAGCAAAGGGAACTTTCCCTCGATCTTGATCGCATAGATCAGATTTTCCGAAGGAAGCTTCGTGTCAAGAAACCCCGTCAGCTCCTTATATCCCATCACTCGGCCCAGGGATAATTCCTGCTCCGGATGAAAGAAGGTCACGGTCGCGAACGGACTCGTGTCCTCATCTCTCAAGAGATGCGCTTTCCCGTCCGGCGTTACTTGATAGAAGGCATGATCCAGAACGATCATTTCGCCGTCAAGCGCGTCCAGAGTCCCAAAACCAAAGTCACCGCGCGTTTTGAGGTCATGAATGCTCATCGTCCCGGTGTAACATCCCGCGAGAAGAGCCTGGATGGGGGCGTTTTGAAAAACCACGTCTTTTTGACACGGGGCGTGGGCACAACCCACCCAAAACAGAAGGAACAAAAACGGGAGGCTTTTTTTCATACCTTAAGATCAGTTGATATTGGAGTGCAGACCACCGGAACCGGCGCGAAAATCGACATTGGTGAGGTCGCTTCCCTGCTCACGGGCAAAAGCACAATTCCAGAGACACGCCGCGCAGTGAATGCATTTTTCACGGTCAAAGAGCGGAACGCCGCCGTCGGAGTTGGCTGTGATGGCCTGACCGGAGCACATCTCGATACAAACCTTGGTGCGGCACTTTTGGCATTTTCCGGCATCCAGAAAGATCACATGATCCGCGTAACCTTCCGCGGCCTGGACTTTGCCGCCTAAAAGTAGCGCGTCCTGGTGAGAGATGAGAAGCTTGCCGTCAAACTGGACCTTTGGCCACCCGGCAGCGTCCATCAGGGCGTCATGCATGTAAGTATTCGTCGCGTTGGCTTCCGTGCGCGCCTTTTCGATGGCCTCAGGCGAGATCTTCCCTTTGTAATAGGTCTCAAGCAACGGGATGCGTTCATAAACCGGCTTGAGCTTGGCGGGAATATTGAGAAGCCCGTTCGTAAAACCGGCCAGGCCCATGCCTATCATGCCGAGCTCAAAACAAGCGCTGAACCCGTCACGCGCTTTTTTCGCGATCTTGTTGTCTTTCTCGACCCAGCTCGCACGGCGGGTTTTTAAATAGGTCGCTTCCAGATTTTCTTTAGTAAAAGGTTTCTTTTCCTTAAGCAGTTGGATCATACCCTCGGCAAGCTGAACCCCTGTGGTCCAGGCCTCGTCGACTCCCGAGCCCTTGAGCATGTTCGTGCTCCCGGAACCTTCGCCGATCCGCGCAAAACCATCCCCCACAATGAAAGGCTCGCCGCGCATGCCGGCTTCCTGAAGGCTCTTGCCACCCCAGGATTTCAAGGTCGCGCCCTGAAGATGCTTCCAAAGCTTGGGATGCTGCATCCAGTGCTGAAGGTAACGGTAGGCTGAGCGCATCGGATTGTCCAGCCAGGATGGAACAAAAATTCCGACGGACGCCATGCGATTGGGATACACATAAAGAAAGCCGAAGATCTCCGGCTCAGGAAAACCGAACGTATGAAGGACCGTCCCCGGCTCGAGCATGGTATTTTCAGGCAGTTCCACCACGGCTTTCATGCCAAGCGCCCATTCCCGCTGGTGATTGCCTTCAGGGAGCCCAAGCTTCGTATCCAAACTTTGTCCCACAGGGCCGTAAGGACCATCGCCCACGACCGTGAGCCCTGCGTGGATATCCATACCGGGCATGAAGGCGCCCGTGGGCTTTCCGGATTTTTCAACACCTTGGTCGGCGAGTCTCACGCCCACCACACGATTAGAATCAAAAAGAGGTTCCTTCACCGGCATCCCGGGCCACACTTGCACAAGGCCGGAACCCATGAGGTTCGATCCCAGCCACTGCGTGAACTGGCCCATCGAAAGCACCCAACCACCATGTTTGGCCATGAAAGGAGGAATGAAAGGAAGCTGGAACGCCTGATCTTTGTACCAAGGAAGGATAAAACCAAAAGTGCGGAAAAGCCGATCAACGATCTTGAGGACCCAGGAACGGCGGCTCGCGCCCACGGGATCGAGAAGATAATAGACTTCTTCATGCTTCACCGGGTGCGCCATCGGGACTTGCGAAAGCTCTTCGGCGGTAAATGCGGCTTTGATTCCCTTCGCCTCGGTCACGATCCCCGAAACGCCAAAACCGATATCATCGGCTCGTTCGTAGCAGATCACCTGAAGCGGCATGCCCGGCATCGCCTTGCTTTGAAAATGCTCGGCGGTAGGATCCTGCTGCATGGCTTGGGTCAGGGCATTCAAAAAACCTGCCGTGGCAGGCCCAAACCCCACGCAAACAACATCGACTTCCATCTTCTGGCGATCAGTGGTCATTTTAGCACCCAAAGATTATGGCCACACGGCACATGCCACATGCCACACGAAGGTTTTCCGTCATGTGGCTTTGTGGCCTTGTGACTTGCGGCGTTTTAGAGTGGATAATCGAGCGCTTCCGGGATCATGACCTGAGCCACGGCTTCCGCGGCGCGATCCTTGGAAAAACGAATACCGACGAGGCTCGCGTCCGTCTTCGCGCGCAATTCCGCGAATGGCTTGAGAGCCGTCGCCGCCGACTGATATCCATAAACCAACTCGGCGCAAATTTTACCGACTTCCCCGGCAGTACGAGCCGCCTGAACGCCCGAGAGGTCCGTATAGAAATTCAGAACGCCCGGTAAACCTTCGGCGAGCGTCGGATTTTCCGGCCCCTTGGTCTCAAGCTCAAGCGTATCCATAATGAGCTGGCGAGCGCCGAGGATCCACGCAAGCGCATCCGCCATCGGAAACATCACGCCCTGGCGCTGGCCGCCATAGAGCGTCTTCCCATTCGCATCCTTGTTCGCTTGCAGAAAAACAAGCGACCAGAGCCAAAGGTCCATCGCGTTGGCGAGGACTTCAGCGCCCATTTCTGGTTTGCGCTTCGCGATCCCGCGCAGGTCCTTGATCCAGTTCTTAAACTGAGCGAGGAAAAGATCATTTTCCATCGTACGGCTCATCTGGAGACGCTGCACACATTCGGGCCCTTCATACGTCGCTTCGAGCTGGGCATCCGACCATTTCTGCGTGAGGAATCCCGGGCAATCTTCCGTGATCCCGTAGCCGCCCATCAAACTCACGGCTTCGCGCATCATCGTCGCGCCGTAGCCCGTGTTCCAGAGTTTTCCGGCCGGGCAATACACATCGGCGAGTGATTCCTTCACGAGATACTGAACGAGCAGATCCCCTTCAAGTTCCGCCACGCGTTTTGCGTCACGCTTCGCTTCAGGCTGAGCCATAAGCTCAATATACTCTAGCGCCTTTTTGCGCGGTTCCATGAAAGCCTTCATCTGAGCGCGGGCGCCTTTGATCCCCTGCGCGTTGAAAAGCTCGTTTTTCTTGTGCTCCAACACATCGAAGACATCAAAAATACGGGACCCTTCGAACCCGAGCGCGGCACCCGCTTCACCGGTCGCCCAGACATCAACCAATCGATGACAAGGATCCTCTTTTTGCTGGATACCAAGATCGTAGCGAGGCGTTCCGGCAGTCACCGAGCCTCCGCCGCGGAAACGCGTGCGTTGATAGCGGATCACCGGCTCGATCGCGGAAAGGAGCTTCGCGGTGGTCATGATCCCGACCGTCACGCGCGTGCGACGGAATACCGCTTCGATCACTTCGCTGTTATTGAAATTCGGAATGATCACGCCATCCTTGATCGTGTACCCGCCGATGATGCGGCTGGCCGGGACCTTCAGATTAAAGATCGGATCGTGCGTGCTGGAAAGCTGGTGCACCAGCTTCAGGGTCGGGGCACCGCGGTCATAAAGGCCTTCATCGCCTTCTTCAAGAATGATCATGCAGCTGGATTTGATACGCGGGTCATCGGTATCGACCGAGGCGGTCACGAAATTCGCGTAGCCCATGTTCGTGATAAAACGGCCGCGTTTTTCGACCTGGATCATCGGCTCCTGGCCTTCCTTCCATTCCGCGATACGGATCTTCCCGGAAAGCATCCCGGCGTCCACGCCGACATAAGGAAGGGGTTCGGTGAGCGCGAAAGAACCGCGGATGATCTTCCGGTTCTCTCCCGGTTTCGGGGGCACGCAACCGCCCATATATTTCATTTTCTGTTCGGGAGTGCCTTTTTCATGGATCGGCTCGAGCGCAAGATTATTGGCAAGACTTGCCGTCGCGGCGCCGGCATCCACCCAGCAAAGTTCGAACGCGATCATGGCCAGCACCAAATTCTTCGGACCGGCAATGTAGCCGCCCTGTTCCGGCTCCATAAAAGCCGCGGTAATGCCCGCTTCGTCAAAAGATTTGAGCATTTCCTGCTTTTCCTTGGTCCATTCATGCGTATGGCGCTGTTTGTCGGCCACCATACGAGCGACCACGCTGCGCGCGACCGCACGGGTGGACTGGATCACCATCTGAAGATCATAGCGATCGGAAAAACGCCACATGATCTGGCGGACATCGTCCCCCGGAAGCGTGCTCATTAAAGCCCTTTTTTCAGCATTCGCAGTACTCATGGACATTGATTCCTTTCGATTGATGTTTGGCTATAAGATCAAACCCCGGCAGGGATTATAGGACCTATTCTGTAGAAACAAAGATTGGTTATCTTATTCAGAGAAAGCCCATGAGGCAAGCAAAAAAGCAGTACATAGTACTTAGTATATGGTACATCGTGCCTGGTGCTTGGAAAAGCATAACGGCTGGCTATGTACTAAATGCGATGTACCAAGTACTGTTTTAAGAGAGGATCTTTTTGAGCTTATCGGCGGAGAGATCGAGCTCGTCCATAAGCTGATGGAGATGGGCTTCCTCTTCCCGGATGACATTGGGAATGGCCTGGGGGCTTCCCTTCCAGGATCGGAACAAAGCAAAAAGATCGTCCTGGGCCTCGCGACGATCCAGAAAGACTTCGATCTTTTTGGCGAGACGAACGATAGAAAGAAGCCTTTGCAGAATCTCGGGGTCGAGCCCCGCGATAAACTCCCTGAGACCCTTGCAGAGCTCCTCGCTTAAATATTGCGCGATCGGTTCTTTGCGGATGTGGACATCCAACGACTTCGCAGAATCCATGATCCGGTAAATGGAAAGCGTTCGCTTGGCCGGGAAACCCCGTTCCCCCCAATCCTTCACCGCTTCCAGCATACGCTTGCTCAGGGTGTGTTCGGCCGCGTAGCGGAACTCCACCGGGATCGGCACGTTGATCGAGCGATAGATCTCGTTCATACGCAGGTTCTCTTCGTAGATATGCTCGTAAAAATTACTGACCTTTGCGATCGTCTCATGCGTCAAGATGCTGATGATCTTCGCGCGGTCCCCGAGCCGGAGGTCTTTGAGGGCATAATAGGTCTCGCCAAAATGCGCGTCGATCTTTTTGGAGAGATCGAGGATCGGAAGCTGGTAAAGGGCCTCAAAAAGCTCCTTTTCAAGCTTGTCGAACTCCTCCTCATTCACGAAGGGTTTTACAGAGCACCGGAAATCATAAAAACCGATCTGGATCACTACGAAAACCAGGTCCTTCTCTTCCAACGTGGTCTGTGAAACGATACGCACGCGGCCAAAATTCATGGTGACCGTGCCGAAAAATTCTTTTCGCTGGTGCTGGACATGAAGATCGAAATTGAAGATCTTGACGATGTCCGTTTTGGGATCCGGCGCATAAAAATTCTCGAAAATGGAACCGATGGCGTAATAGCTCACCACATGGTGAAGCGTGGCAAGCGCCGGCCTTACAAATTTCTCATAAACTCCCTGGCCGTCCTTCACGGATTCAATATTGCTTTTTGCAAGAGCAAGATGCTCGAGAAAATCACGCTCAAAATTGATACCGCTCACCTCCCGCGCAAGATGGATCGCCCGGGACGCATATTGCAGGATCTGGATGGTTTCGAGGCCTGAGATCTCGGAGAAGAACCAACCGCAACTGGTATACATCAGCATGAGATTGCGCTGCATTTCCAGAAGCTTGAGGCTCGTCGTGATCTCTTCTTTGGAAAGCTCCCGCACGGCCTGACGGTCAAAGAACTCATGAAGGACTTCGGGGGTTCGCTGAAGGACCACATGAATATAATCGTCGCGGGCGGCCCAAACATCCTTCAGGTATTTGCCGCCTTCCTTTTCATAGACCTGCGACAACTCATCCCGCAACCAGTCAAGCGCCCAGCGGAGGGGCTTGCGCCAATGCTGGGTCCAGCTGGCAGGCCCATCGCCCCGGCAGCCGCAGTGGTCTTTCCACCGCGCGACCCCGTGCCCGCAACTCCAGGAAGTCCCTTCGTTATTCTCTCCTTCGATCAACCGCACCTCCTGGCGCGGCGGATTCTCCTCGAGATATTCCCCGTAATTGACCATCCGGTATCCGTGTCGCGGAATTTCCATATAGGTCAGATAGGCGAGCACGCGGTCCCCATAGGCTTTGTGATGGCCGTACGTTTCTCCGTCGGTGGCAATATGGATCAGTTGAGAGCGCTCATGGTCCACGACCGCGCTCTTGAGGCGATGCATAAAAAGTTTCGCATCGAAAAGAAGATTGTCGAACCCGACAGCCTTGGAGATCGGTCCGTCATAAAAAAAGATATCGATGAAAAGAGAAGGGTTGTTCTTCAAAAAATAGCGGTACGGTTCCTTGGGATCGATGCGCCCCCCCGTCACTTCCTGCCACGCGCCGCCCTCGAGCGGCCGGACGGCCCGGGCTTGATGCGGCGACAAAATGATGAATTTGATCTTCTCCGCCACCAGAACTTCGAGCGTCTCTTCGTTGCACGCGGTCTCAGGAAGCCAGATGCTCTCGGGCATACGGTCAAACCGGGAACGGAAATCCTCGATCCCCCAGCGCACCTGAGTCTTCTTGTCGCGAAGATTGGCGAGCGGCATGATCATGTGGTTGTAAACCTGGGCGATAGCGTTGCCGTGACCGCGCCGGGCCTCGCAACTCGCCCGGTCCGCGTGAAGGATGCTCCGGTAGGTGTCGGGATGTTTGGCCTCAAGCCAGGAAAGGAGCGTGGGCCCGAAATTGAAGCTGGTTCTTTCGAAATTGTTCACGATCTCAACGATCTTGCCCTTGGCGTCCAGGGCACGGGCGCGGGAATTGGGATGATAGCACTCGAAATGAATGCGCTCGTTCCAATCGTGAAAAGGCGCGGCGCTATCCTGTTGTTCGATCTCTTCGATCCATGGATTTTCGCGCGGAGGCTGATAAAAATGCCCGTGAAGGCAGATGCAAACTTCTTTGGCCATAAGAAAGCATTCCCTCTTGAGGAGGTTAAAAGAGGCCTGAAAATTTATCGACGGATTATATCACACGCAGGAGAAAATGGGGCCGAACGAACACCTCGGGAAATCAATACCGGGTGTCGGAGCGGATCAGGTTCAGAAGCTCAAGCGCGGAGGCTTCCGGCCCTTTTTGCTCCCAGCCTGGCACGCCGAGGCGCGTACGCATCTGCCCGACAAAAAGGGCTTTTTTGAAAAAAGCCTCAAAGAATTTTTTGGCGAGCGCGTCATGTTCGGTTTTGTACTGAACGGGGCCAAAGACGTTTGAAAAATAGGTGTGCACAAGTCCGGTGGTTTTCGTAGTTCCTTTGCTCATCACCGTCCCCTCGCGAAAAACCTTGAGCGCTTCTTCCGGGGTTTTAAACGATTCGATGGTGGGATGATCGTCGTCGATATCTTCATAATTATTCGCGTAAAGCACGAAATCCACCGCATGGGGCCGGGTGATGTTCGCGTAGGTCGTGATCGGCAACGCGATCCTGGCATTCACCTTTGCCGGGCTCATGATAATGGCGCGATCGATCTGTCCGAGCGCATAACCTGGCTTCAGGTCATCGAGCCGGAGAAACGCGCCTGTCTCCGTTCCGTACCCGACCACGCTCCCGTCCGCTTTAAGCTCCAAAGACCCCATATCGTCCGCGATCACCAGCACATCCTGGATCTCTTCGGCCCCAAAACCCCGCATCGCTTCGAGGGTTTCCGATTTTCCGGCGCCGGTATCCCCGATCAAAAGAAGCGTGGCGGGCTTTTTGCCTTTCAGGTAGATTTTCATGAAAGCGCCGTGGAACGGCATGCGGCCGGTCTTGATGCGCTTGATGTTGTGCAGCGTCAGGATCATTTTTTTAAGATACCCGAAATATCCGAACCGGTCGGATTCCGGAACGGCTCCGATCAATAAGTTGTTCTTTTCATCATCAAAAAAAACAGTCGGGAAAACGCCCGGCCATTCGAGGGAGTTCTCCGGAGCGCCGTAAACAAAAACCGCGTCCGGTTGACGTTTGAGATCTTCATCGGAGGCAAGCTCAAAAAGGTTGCAAAGCGACAGGCCCATCTCAAAGAATTTTTCTTTAAAATAAACCGGGATCAGAAGATCCCCCGCCTTGACCGGGTAGCAAAGCCATTCATCGCGATTCAGGTCAAAACGACCGAGAGGATTTTCCTGAACTTTTTCGAATTTTCCTTCGCGCGTATTGTTGAGCTGGTTCAGCACAAGCGGCGGGTAAAAAAGCACCTGACGGATCACCGGGACTTGGTTCAATTTCTCATAAAGGCCGCCGGGGTACGGCACCCGGACGGGACAAACGATCGCGGCCATCTCAGCGCCCGCAGCTACCTGGCGGTAGATGCGTGGATGCTTGCCGGTGATATTCTCCTGGATCTCGCGGTAGGTCCGGCGGACAAGATCGGTCAGATCCTCGATCGTGTCATTGAACGTGCGAAAGGGCCGCTTGTCGTATTTTTCGCCCTCGGAATCGCAGATAATGAAACGGTCGAAACTGCGCCAGTAATTGTAAAGATATTCGACAAAATCATTGAGGACGTTCTTGTCGCGAAGAAAATCCTCGGACCCCGGGACGACGCGGCCGACGAGGTCGACCGGCATCTTCTCCAGGAACTCAAGCGTCTGGATTAGAAGCTGGATATTAGCCTCATTAACTTCCTTGGAGCCGAAAACTTTTAAGAGGAATGATTTGCGCCGTTCAAGCGCCGCGACAGCATGCCGGATAACCTCATGGCAGAGATCGCTACGGAGCAACTCTTCGGAAGAATCACAGACCTGGTTTTTTAACCGGATGAAAACCTTTTTCCCGGAGATCTTGAAGGAGCCGGCAAAAGACGGGGCCATGGAAAATGCCTACTTAACCGGCCAAGAGGCCGAAATGGAAGCGACTTCTTCGAGCATTTTTTTCCGGTCTTCGTCCGTCACGGTCGGCACCGACCCGAAATATTTATGGCCGACCACTTCCATGCCACAAAAACGGAATGTTTCATTGTCGATGATCTGTTCCATGCTCTTGATCCCGCCAGAAGATTCGGCGAACGCGAGCGGCGCGCCCATCGTGCTGAAAATGTAGACCTTTTTCCCGGGGATGAGCCCCACAGGTCCGGTCGGAGTATAGTCGTACGCAAAACCCTTGCTGAGCACGCGGTCGATATATCCCCCGAGAATGGACGGCATCCGTCCCCACCAGACGGGATAGAGAAATGTGATCTGATCGGCCCAGCGGACATGATCCTGCTCGATCGCGATATCGCCGGGGATCTTCCCTGCGAGAAAGGTCTGAAAATCGTCGGCCTTCAAGACCGGATCAAAATGCAGGGCGTAAAGGTCGCGCACGCGGACGTCCTGCCCTTTTTCTCTCAAGACGCGAACCAAAGTTTCTTTGATGGCATGATTAAAACTGGCGGTATTCGGATGAGCGTAAACGATCAGATGTTTCATGGAAAAGCCTCCATTGATAAAACTTTTTCACCGTTTTAAGACCGGGTCTTAAATCTGGTTCGCCCCTATAAAACCGGCACCTCCGGTGACAAGGCAAAGCGGCTTTTTTTTCATGAAGAAAGAACCTTTAAAGCTTCGATCAAATCTCGACGGACTTACCGGCCGATTCAAAAAGGCACATGCGCTGAACCTTGATACCCTTCATGAGGATGGCCCCGCCGAATCCTGACGTGACCGCCCCACCGTTCCAGATCTCCGCGGATCTTTTACTTAGGGATTGACGGAAACTGATGGCTTTGTCGGTGATCCGGCTTCCGAGAACAGAATTGTCCAGAAAATCATAGGCCGTGACCAGAGCGACTTTGTCCTCATTCGCCAGAATGATCCCTTCGGGGATCAAAACCAGCTTCATCGCCCGGGGCGTGCCCCCGACGGAATCCGCGGCGATCTGCGCTTCGTGAAGGATCTTGTCTGCCGAGATCTCCGAAATCGCCGCGAGACCTGCGTCCAGAAGCGCTTCAAAACCCTGAACACGCCTGAGCTTTTCGAGATAGAAACGGAAATAGGTGATTTCACGCGGCGTGTAATAGGGGTGGTTCAGGAACCGGGTGACTTTGTCCTGGGGAAACCCCAAACCTAAAAGCGCCTTTTGATTCATCTTAAAAAGATCCCCACGATCGCTGTCATTGACCAATTCGTCCGCGGCGTTATTGATATTGCTTACGGTCATGACCGCGCCGGCGATCAAACCCACGGGAACAAGAAAAGTCGCGACCGCGACAATGCCCCGCCCTCCCATATTCGCCTTAGCCATCGATTCAAGTTTGGCTTGAAGCGCGACATTCCGGCTGTAGACGTCCACGCCGAGTTTTTCGGCAAGATCCCGCTTGGTGGAACTTAAAAAACCGTCTCCTTTTTCCCCCGGTTCTTTTTTCCGGAAAGCGCCGCCGATCTTCCCGCCCAATTTCCCGATCCCCTTCCCGATCCCCGACACAGAATCCACGGGATGGACCGCCAGATTCTTGAGCCCGGTCCCGGTGTCCTTGATCGAATCGACCGCGCCATCCGCGATCCCGCTCCCCGTATCCTCACTCGCATTGAGCTGCGCGAGCACGTCGACTTCATGGAGAAATTTTTTGAGATTGGTCAACCCGTGAATGATCGAGCTCCCTTGGGGCGAGGTGACCGTAAACGTCAGAAAACCGGGATACTGGGCGTTCTCCTGAACGGAAACGATCTTAACATTGGGTGATTTTGACGGATAGAAATCCTTCGGGAGCCGAAGATCCTGCATCGTGATCGCTCCGAAAGAAAGCGTCTGGGAAAAGACAAGGCACAGCAAAACAAGGAGGCTGATCTTTTTTTTCATAAAAAGACCTTTCTTGGGTTTGTTAAGCGGTCTTCTCTTCGGACTCTGCGGCAGCCGGAGCAGCGCCCTTGTCCATCATCTTCCCCATCATCGGGCACTGTTTGCCGCCCATCGGCATCGGCATTTTGACCTCAACTTCCTTGACGAGATTCAGGTCCGCATCATATTTCATGAGCTTCGGCCCGGCGAGCACGATCACGCCCCCTTCATCGGTCGCGACCATTTGTGCTTTCCCCATCATAGCGCAGCACATTTTCCCCATGCCCTGCATGGGCATCCCCATGGGCTTATCCATGGACATCCCTGGCATTTCTTCTTTTTTTGCTTCTTCCGCAAATGCCGGGATCGAGACCAAAAGCGACAATACCACCACCGCCAACAATATTTTTTTCATAACAATCTCCTCCCCCTTAGGGTACCGAGTAAGGAGTACGGCGTACGGAGCAAAAGCTTTCACTCCATACCCCGTACTCCGTACACCGTACTGTTTTTAAGCTTTTCCTGCAGAGCCTAACACCTGCTCATTTTTGTGCTTGTACATCGCAACCAGCGCGTCACGCGCGGGGCCCAAATACTTGCGCGGATCAAATTCCGCGGGTTTTTCCTTAAAAGTCTTCCGGATCGCGGCGGTCATCCATAAACGGCCGTCGGAATCAATATTGACCTTACACACGGCGGATTTGGCCGCTTGACGAAGCTGTTCTTCCGGGATCCCGACGGAATCCTTAAGAGCGCCGCCATTTTCGTTGATGATCTTGACCGCTTCGACGGGAACGGACGACGCCCCGTGAAGGACGATCGGAAAACCCGGGATCTTCTGCTCGATCTCTTTCAGGATATCAAAGCGAAGCGGGGGCGGGATCAAAATCCCTTCAGCATTCCGCGTACACTGGGCCGGCTTGAATTTGTTCGCGCCGTGCGAAGTCCCGATCGAGATCGCCAGCGAATCCACATTCGTCTCTTTGACGAATTTGACGACGTCTTTCGGGTCCGTGTAGGTCGAATGTTCCGCGCTCACTTCATCTTCGATCCCCGCCAGCACGCCGAGCTCCCCTTCAACCGTCACATCGTTCTTGTGCGCGAATTCCACCACTTGCCGGGTCAGTTCGATGTTTTTTTCGAACGGATGGTGCGATCCATCGATCATGACGGAGGAAAAACCGGACTCAATGCAGGATTTCGCGAGCTCAAAGGTATCGCCATGGTCGAGATGGAGCGCCATCGGAACCGGCTTGAGGCCTTTTTCCTTGGCATAGGCTTTCATCATTTCGACCGCGCCCTGGCCCATGTACTGCAAGAGGATCTGGTTGGCATATTTACGCGCGCCGCTTGAGACCTGAAGGATCACCGGCGACTGCGTTTCCACGCACGCCACAACGATCGCCTGGATCTGTTCCATGTTGTTGAAGTTGTAAGCCGGAACCGCATAACCGCCCTTGAAAGCCTTCTGGAACATTTCGCGCGTATTGGAAAAACCGAGCTGCTTGTACGAGATCATTTATTTTCTCCCTGCCTGCCGGCAGGCAGGCTTTTATGAGACATGAGACGAGAGACCACAGACTAAAAGCTTTTGCTTCGGTCTGTAGTCTGTTGTCTGTAGTCTGTTATTAATAATTTTCGATCCAGATCTCAAAATTGCCCTGCGGATGATCGCAGACCGGGCAACGCTCCGGCGCTTTGGAGGCCTCGACGATATACCCGCACTCAAGGCATTTCCAATAGACCTTCCCGTCCTTCACAAAAAGTTTGTGCTGTTCCAGGGCATTGTGGAGCTTGTTGTAGCGCTCCGCGTGGCGCTTCTCAACTCCCGCCACGTGCTTGAAAGTCCTCGCGACATCCGAAAAACCTTCCTGATCGGCCACAGCGCCGAACGACGGATAAAGATCCGTCCATTCTTCCGTCTCTCCGGCGGCGGCATATTTGAGATTATGAAGGGTATCCCCGAGCGCCACAGGATAAGTCGCGTTGATCGTAACAGGATTTTCATTCAGGCCATGCTTGATCAGATGAGCATAGAAAAGCTTGGCGTGTTCACGCTCATTTTCCGCAGTCTCTGAAAAGATATTAGAGATCTGGCGATAGCCTTCCTTCAGGGCGACTTTGGAGTAATAGGTATAGCGCATCCTCGCCTGGGACTCGCCCGCGAAAGATTTCATGAGGTTTTCAGCCGTTTTGCTTCCTTTAAATTCTGCCATATCCACCCCGAGAGTTTTGAAGTTTTTTGATAGTGCATCACTACTAAAATCCATTCCCTCAAACGCTTTATTTCCCGTTCATAAACTCTAACGGGGCAAGCCTCCGGGAATTAAAAAAGATGCCGTCGGAACAGGAGCAAGGGGAACTTGCTTCCGAAACAGGGCGTTATTATACCACCGCGCGAAGTGCGGTAAAGCAAAACTAAGGCCCGGGAAAAGCTCAGGCGTTGTCGGGAGAGAGCGTGAGGATGTCCTTCAGGGATTTTTTGTGGCGGCGAAAAAGCTCGAGGTCTTCACTCGTGACGGTCCAGGTCAGCGTCTTCCCCCCCTGGGACAATTGAAACTTCAAAAACTTATAATCCTGAAAACTATAACTTCGCAATACCTCCACAAATTCCCGGGCCACACGATCCCAAAAATACAGAACGTCCTCATGAAGCCCCCGGCCCGGGGCATAAGCTTCTTCTTTTGGATTTTTCAACGGAGCAACGGCGTTGAAAAGAAAGCACCGTTCCGGCTGGGGTTCAAAACGGACCACGAGCTTGACGTTGGCGAAGGTGTTGGCGATCCGCTCATCTTCCGCCGCGGTTGCCTGAAACCGGCGCGTAAACTGACGCGCAAGAAAATCCCCCATCGTAAGGTCCGGCGTCTTGAACTCTGTTTCCCAATTGGGAAGACTCCTGGCGACCATATCACGGGTGAATGTGAAGCCCGGCGTCGCGGTCTTGTCGTCCAGATAGGCCATCGGAATGATCCGGCGTATTTTTTCCGTATCGTCCACGGTGGAGATCTGGAATAAATACTCCATCACCTTCGATTTGAAACCGGTATCCCCTGGGTCCTTGGGGGCGACTTGGGCCTTGGCATAGACCACGATGTCATTGTCCTGGATCGGAATGCTTTTCAGGTCGAGCACCGTCCACTCGGCGCGACCCCGCGGCACGACCGAACCTCCGGCGTCCGTAAAAAAGAATTCCTGAGCCCATTTGGCCTGAGAAGTGTTAGGGAAATAACGGCTTTGGACATCACTCACGACGGCTTCATTCAGATCCTTGAAAAAATGCCGCACGGACCGGTGCCAAACCGCAGCCCGGTTCATCCGAAGATCATGGATAATGCGTTTTCGGTATTCACTGCGCGGGATGTCCCAGAACCGCACCCGCTTGAGATCATCGATCTGACCAATAAAGGTCAGATCCATACCGCTTTTTTCGACATCGGTGGCCTGCAAATAATAAAACTCGAACTTCTTGTCGGTGCTCAGCATGACCCGCGACATGGAAAAAAGAATATCTTCGACTTTGTCGATGGCCTCCTCCGTCGGCTGAAAAAGGCTCTCCATATCCGTCACTTTTCCGCTCATCAAGGCCTCTTTAAGGTCGGCCGAAAAAAGTTGATCGAGAGGCAGGAATACTCCGAGCGTTGTTCCGACGAATTCGACTTCGATGTGAGGGATGTTGTATTCCTTGAGGGCGATCTCCTGAAGAGCTGCTTTGCAACGGGCTTCCGGATAGGTCGCGGACCCGCAGCTTGATAGAAGAAGACAAAGCGCCAGAAAAAACAAAGGGGACAGGCTGGTTTTCCCTAAAAACCAGCCTGTCCCCTTTTTTGAAATCGCGTACAGATCCAAAGTCTTAAACCTTCGGCGGTTCCGTGCCCTGCGTCAAAAAGGCCCGCCGAGGATTGACCTTGCCGTATTCCGCAAAGACAGCTTCGATCTCATCATAGTCGAGTTCTTGTTTGGTCAGAAGCTCATGCGCAAAACGCTCGAAGAGATCTTTTTCCTTCCGGAGAAGCGTTTCGACTTCGCCCATGCACGCCTGGAGGACCTTGTCCACATCCTGGTTGAGGCGCAACTTCACATCCTCAGAGAGGAGAATGGCATTGCCGTCCTTATAGATCGTGTAATCCCCGATCAAGCCGGAAGGCCCCATACCAAGCACCCACACCATGAAATGAGCGAGATGCATCGCTTGTTTAAAATCAGAAGTCACTCCGGTCGTCGTCGTGTTGAACTTGATCTTCTCGGCCACATACCCCGCCAGACAGATCTTGATATCGGCGAACAAGGTTTCACGATCCCGGCCGTGCCACTCTTCGATCGACGTGGGATGGACCACGCCCAGAGAAGATTTTCTTGGAATGATCGAAGCCTTGAACACATCATCACGAGGATGCGACAGATAGGTCGTGATCAAATGCCCGGTTTCGTGATAAGCGGTCATCTCGCGCTCACGGGCATTAATCGTAAGCTTTTGCTTCATGCCAAGCTCGATACGCTCGATCGCTTCGGAAATATCACGCAATCCCACCACATCTTTTTTATTACGTGTGGCGATGAGCGCTGATTCCTTGACGATATTTTCGATATCCGCCGGCGATTTATCGACCGCCTTGCGCGCGAGGCGCTTGCAATCGATCCCCGCTTCATATTTCACCTTGCTCAGATAATAGCGGAAAAGCGATTCCCGGCCTTCGAGACTCGGCTTCTTGATATACACCTTGCGGTCAAAACGGCCCGGACGAAGAAGCGCGGGGTCTAAAATTTCCTCTCCGGCATTCGTCGCGCCGATCACGATGATGTTCTCGGCTTTATCACTCAATCCGTCCATCGCCACCAGCAACTGGTTCTGGGTGGTGTTGCCTTCGCCGCTTCCAAACTGACTGAAAGTCCGGCGTGACCCCATCGCATCCAGTTCGTCGATAAAAACGATGCAGCCGCCAAAGCCATAGGCAAGGCGCTGGGCTTTCTTAAAAAGCTGGCGTACGCGGCTCGCGCCCACCCCCACAAAGATCTCGTTAAATTCACTCGCCGCCATCGATAAAAATGGAAGCCCGGCCTCGGTCGCGATGGCTTTGGCCAGATAGGTTTTCCCGCATCCCGGAGGTCCCATCATCAAGATCCCGCGCAAGATCCTCCCGCCGATCTTCTTGAGTCGCGCATGGTCTTTGATCAATTGCACCACTTCCCAGCATTCGTCCTTGGCCTCATCGATCCCGATCACGTCCGAGAACTTGATATTGACGTCGTTGGACTTGATGGTTTTCTTCCCCATCTTCGAGAATCCGCTCTGGAAGACCATCATGTACATGTACACAAAGATCACCGAATTGATGATGACCATAAGGATCTGAAGCGGCAATTGGGCGAGAGTGATGTTCCGGTAATAACTTTCAAGGGAGGCCATGCCCCAGATCGACGCGACCACAAGAATCACCGCCGCAAAAATGATGGCAGCCTTCACCCAGTGATCCATCAGGAATAATTTCCAGCGACGCCATTTATTCATAAAAAACCGCCTTTTTTAAGGAGAGGTTAATGGGGAGCACCCCCGAAGAACAGCACAAATTATACCCGTTTTATCACTAAAAAAACACCTGATAGAGTTTCGGCAGAAAACCCATTCTCTTGAGAAAGGGGACAGGCAGATTTTCGGGGTCTGGCTCCATTTTGGATTTTATAAAATGGTGCCTGACCCCTTTGTTTTAAAATCAGCCTGTCCCCATTACCACCAATAATCATTCCCTTTACCGGAGGGGGCTTTTTCAGCCTCCGGCGCGGAAGTGGACTGCGCCGCAACTTCAGGGTTCTGGGCCTGTTCTGCTTCAGGCAAAGACTCTGGCAAGGATTGGGGAACCGTTTCAACAAACGCTTCCGTTTGGGGTGCCGTGGCCGGCTCTTCCCACCATCCTGCAGTATCCGCGGAGGAGGGAGCCTTTTCGGTCATGATTTCTTCTGCTACTGTCTTTTTTGCTTTTTCATACGGAGGGTCTATAAAAAAGGTTTCCCGGGGAGAGTTTTTGACATGGTACAAAAGCGGCCCCTTTTTCCCGTCCTTTTCCTCTTCCTTCTTCTGCTCGTAAAGGATCGGATTGGTCTGAGTGTCCCGGACAGGATCCTCCGACCTCCGGATCGATCCTACATTGAGACCGGCGAGTACGCTCAAAAAGATGAAAAACAACACGTTTCTGTTCATGTACAGAGGATACCTGATGAAGCTGGAAAACGCTAGTACAGCGGAAGGTGTACGGCGTACGGCGAAAATCTCGCAAGGCGTGACGCCGTACACCGTACTCCTTACTCCTTTTCGAGATATTTCTTCAGATACCTCCCCGTATAGGAGCGCTCACACGCCATCAAACCCGGAATATTCCCTTGATACATCACTTCCCCGCCCTGATCGCCACCTTCGGGCCCCAGGTCGATCACATGGTCCGCGAGCCCTATCAAACCCAAATGATGCTCGATCACAAGGAGCGAATGCCCGCGATCCAGAAGTTCCTCAAAGGCCCGGATAAGATGCCGCACATCATCTTCGTGAAGCCCGGTCGTCGGTTCATCCAAGAGATACAAGGATGGGCTGGAACTTCCCTGGGAAAGTTCGAAGGCGAGCTTCAGACGCTGGGCTTCTCCGCCTGAAAGTGTCAGTGTCGGCTGCCCAAGCCGGAGATACCCCAGGCCGATCTTCTGCAAGATGGCGAGCTTCTCGAAAAGCCCTTTATTCGCCGGCAGAAAATCCAGAACTTCGTCTACGGTCATATTGAGCACTTCATCAATATTCTTGCCCTGGCCTCCATTTTCTTTTTCTGAAAGGTTGCCAGGACTAGCCCCATTAACCTTTGATTCTTTTGAAGGAGAATGGGGCTTGCCCTGATACCGGATCTCGAGGACTTCGGGCTTGAAACGCTTCCCGTGACATTCTTCGCACGGCACGAAAATATCCGCAAGAAAATGCATCTCGACTTTTACAGCGCCATCGCCCTCGCAGACCGGACAACGCCCTTTTTCGACGTTGAAAGAAAAATGACCTGCGTCGAATCCTTCGCGCCGGGCCTCAGGCGTCGCCGCAAAGATCTTCCGGATATCTTCAAACGCCTTCATATAAGTCGCCGGGTTGGAGCGGGGCGAACGGCCCAAAGGCGACTGGTCGATCAGCACCATCTCCGCCAGAGGCTCGAACCCGCGGAGCTTTTCCACGGTTCCGAGCTCCTCCTGCGATACCGGACGGCCTTTGAATTTCAAAAAATGGTTGTAGAGGATCTCATAAAGAAACGTGCTTTTTCCGGAACCGGAGACGCCCGTCAGGACCGTGAATTTCCCGAGCGGGATCTCCACGTTGATGCTTTTAAGATTGTGCGCTTTCGCGCCCTGGACCGTGATTTTTCTCTTATTTCGAACCGCACGCATTACATGGTTCGATGCATGGTTGAGAGGCTTGTCATTCCCGCGAAAGCGGGAATCCAGTCTGGATCCCCGATTAAAGCGTTCGGGGATGACAGATTGAAAAACTACGGACGAACTTGCCCCATGACGCTCCAGAATACGCTTCCCCGATAAGTACTCACCCGTCACAGAACCCGGACATTTCTTGAGCTCATCGACGCTTCCCTGAAAAATAAGCTCACCGCCTTTGGCGCCTCCCGCAGGCCCCAGATCGATCACACAATCCGCAGCGCCGATCATGGTCCGGTCATGTTCGACGACCACGACGGTATTCCCGAGATCGCGAAGCTTCCGGAGGAGCGCGATCAGCATCTGATTGTCGCGCTCATGAAGCCCGATCGAGGGTTCATCCAGCACATAAAGCGTGTCGACCAAAGCGGAGCCCAGAGAACTCGCCAGATGGATACGCTCGACCTCCCCGCCTGAAAGCGTGCGGGACATACGGTCGAGCGTCAGGTATCCGAGCCCGACGTCTTTTAAGAATCGCGTGCGATTGAGAAGCTCCGTCTGAACCGGCCCCACCTTTTCTTTTTCTTCCGGGGTAAGTTCGAGCGTCTCAAGAAATTTCAAAAGATCCTGGATGCTCAGGGCCTGAACCTGGGCGATGTTCTTGCCCTGGCTCAGCATCGAATGTTGTTCATTCGATGCGTCTTCGGCGGGAGCTTGAGGCTCCCGTCCGAGACGAAAGTCGAGGGCCTCTGTTTTCAGACGCGTCATATGGCAAGTTTCACAGGGCGCGTAACGGCGATAACGGTTAAGGAAGATCCTCACGTGCATCTTGTAAGTTCTTTTGTTCATGTATTCAAAAAATTCCCGGACACTGACAAAATCGTCTCCGGGATAACCCTCAAGGATCCATTTCCGGACCTGGGGCTTGAGTTTCTTCCAGGGCATCCGGATCGGGATGCGTTTGCGCTGGCAAAAATCGAGAAACTGTCCCTGCTCCCAGCGGGTGCTGGCCTTGGTCCAGGGCTCGATGGCCCCGTCCTTGATCGACTTGGCGCCGTCCGGAACGACGAGATCCCAATCGACGGTGATAACACGACCGAATCCCTGGCAGGCCGGGCACGCACCGAGCGGGCTGTTAAAAGAAAAAAGATTCGGCGATGGTTCCGGAAAGGACTTTCCGCACGAAGCGCAGCGGGATTTTTCTGAAAATTTCAGGACTTTGCCCTGGCCTCCATCCTGACTTTTTTTTTCTTTTCCATTACGGTAGTCAGGATTGCCCCAATTTCCACCCTGTGGAAATTGAATAGTATTGGGACCATTTTCTTTTCCTGAAAGGTTGCCAGGACTAGCCCCATTGACCTCTAATTTTTTTGATGGAGAATGGGACTTGTCCGCCACCCACGCCTGAGCTTCCCCGCGCCCCAAACGGAACGCCTGCTCCAGAGAATCCGTGAGCCGTTCTTTATTGGACTCGCTGATCTTCAAAAGATCCACGCTCACGAGAACCTCTTTTAAAACGGCCTTTTTTTTGGCAAGCGCGGCCGCGTCAAGCCATGCGCCACCGTGGAAGAATCCGCTGAAACCTTGCCGCTCGAGTTCTTCCAGGTTCTCACGCAGATATTTCGGGCTCTTTTTCCCGAACACCACCTGAAAAACAACACGAGCTTCCTGGCTTGGAAACTTTTTGATGAGATGCGCCGCCGCGCCGGAGGGATCGTATTTTTCAACCTGGGTCTGGCATGCCGGACACCTGAGACGGCCCGCCCGCGCAAAGAGCACCCTCAGATGGTCATTGATCTCGGTTTGGGTTCCGACGGTCGAGCGGGCATTCGTGATCGTATTTTTCGCCTGAATGGCCAGGGCGGGAGGAATGCCGGAGGCGGATTCCAGGTCGGGTTTGGCCATTCGCTCGAGAAACTGACGCGCGTAGGCAGAAACGGATTCAATGTAGCGGCGCTGACCTTCCGCGTAAAGCGTGTCGAAAGCAAGGGAGGACTTTCCGGAACCGGAAACACCCGTAATACAATAAAGTTTCCGGTGCGGGAGTTCGAGATCGAGACTTTTTAAGTTGTGGGTTTTAACCCCACGAAGACGGATCGCATCCAAGGGCGGATCAGGGCTTGCCCTGGCCTCTATCCTGACTTTCATTTTCTTTTTCATCATGGTTAGTCAGGATTGCCCCAATTTCCACACGGTGGAAATTGAATAGTATTGGGACTATTTTTTTCCTGAAAGGTGGCCAGGACTAGCCCCATTAACCTTTCATTTAGGATGGAGAATCGGGCTTGATCTCGCGGCCTAAAGCTTCGCTAATGGCTTTCAGAAGCTCTTTACCGCCACAGACCTTTTGACTCTTGGGGTCGATGGACACGGATGTGGTCCCGCGATCCACGCGCTTGACCACGAAGGTGATGACCCTCAGATCCGAGTCATCAAGACGGCTATAATTCGTGTCCCGCACGGTAATGATGCCTTTTTCCTTATCGGTCTCCTCAAGCTGCCAAGCGCCCTTGTCATCGATCGCTTCCATCGTCCGGAGATAGGTCAGGTCATACGGGAGTTTGTAGACGAGCACCTCATCATTGATCGGAAGGACTTTCCCGACGGTATTGCATCCGGCCAACCCGAGACCCAGGATGAGGACAAGCATCGCGGTCAAAATATTCTTCATAAGCATCTCCCATTTATTCGCCAGAGGATCAAAACCTCTAACAAGTTGTCATTCCAGAATGTTTTTATCGGGAATCCACTCACTGGATCCCCGCTTTCGCGGGGATGACAAAGTTTATTATGAAATTCTTAAAATTTTCCGGTCATACGCACGAACGGTCCGTTACTCTTGAAATTATTCGTGTCACGCAAGTCGTCGCTGAAGTCGGTGAAATTATACCCCACTCCGAGCCGCACGTATTCATAAAATTCACGGTCAATTTCGACCAAAGCCCCCTGCTTAAAAGTATCCAGGGCATACGTTTGCATCAGGATCCGGTATTCCAGGGCCAGGTCCCATTTGCGCGTCACATGGAAATTGATGCGATTGGCCGTCAGGAAGCTATTGACCGAAACCGTGTCGCCCACCGAAGTGTGGACCGAAGAACGCTTGAAAGCCAATTTCTCGACCAGGCCGAAATAGCGATTCAGGTCATAAGCGATATCCGTCGCAAGAATGTGGGCCGACTGATCGAACTGAAAACCGTTGTAATAAGAATTATCGTATTGTTGGTCGGCCCCGATATCCTTGAGGTACGTGTAGCGCCCCAGTAAATTCAGCTTGTCGTTTTTGATGGGACGGTAAGCAAAGCCGGTGCTGCACTCGACGAAGGTCGCTGGGGTGTTATTCGGATCGTACTGACGGGTATCTCCATAATTAAAATAAGAAAGAAAGCCCAGGTCTTCGGTGAGCTGATAATTGAAAGAGTTGCGCGTGACGATCTGACCCATCTTCGGCGCATCTTGATTGCGGCGCAATTCCCAATAAGTTCGTGCCCGGAGTTTCTTCCCGCTCGCATAGGCGAGACTCACGCCACCCGTGTTAAAGTTGCTGTTTTTCGTGAGCGTCATGCGCCGACGCTCGTACTTGGCCCCGTAATCCCAGTGATCTCCCGCTTTTCCCTCGTAACCCAGGATGTCTACGTAGCCGTCGCTGCCTTGATAAGAAGAATATTCGCGTTCGGAATACATGCGCGATTTTTCGGTAAGCGAGAATGAATTTCCAATAGCGGTGGCAAGTGTTTTATCCCCGATCCCGCGATCGAGGGAGCGGATGTTTGCGTAACTACGGGCGCCGTTCCCATGCTGGCGTTCAAACCCGAAATAGGTCGAATCTCCAAGAGGCCCCACCATCTCTTCCAGATAAGCGAAAAGATTATTCAGGACCTCATAACGCACGCCACCGCCGAATTGATGATCATTCTTTCCGGCGATCGCGGTCTGAACTTTGATGTACGGGAGCAGACGCTCGTTAATGTGGTAGCCCAACTTACCCGTCACACCGTTTTTGAAAGGGATCTGGTTCTCAATGCTCGGATTTTCGTTCTCTATCGGGACCTCGTCCAGGTTGCGGTTCTGATATTCCAGTTCCGCAAGATATTGCCCGTCATCGTAAACAACCTGCGCAGTTTGGGTCTCAAGCGCCTGGAACGGAGCGTAGAGGCCCGTCTCATCCAGCGGCATCAACTGACTGAGAACCGCATTGTGATCGAAACGATACCGGATAGCCAGGCTGTCCGTAAACTTGTACCGTGCGGCGACGCCATACTTTTCCAATCCTTCCTGGTCGCGCATATAACCATCCGAAAAACTCGGATTGACACCCTGGACATAGCCCGTCGTTTCCAAACCTTTCACAGGCTCCGAAGAACCTCGAATGAGATAAGCATCGTTCTGGGGCCGTGTATGTCTTCCAACCAGGGGGTCCAAATCCGTATAGCTGATCCCGCCGTCAGCCGAGAACGAAGTTTCCATTTGTTGGCCGATCGTCCGGGAATATTCCGCCGTAAGCTTCGTATTGCGCCCGAATTTTAGCATGCCATCCACACCGACCATGTCATAATCCGAACCCACGCGTTTTTCCGTCACCCCCGTCGCGCCCACCCTCAAGTGATCGCCCACCCAGGTGTAGGCCCGTATGCCCTCATTCGGGACTGAGGCCTCCGAAGAATTGGGATCATATTCATAATCGACGATCAAATACACCGGACTGCCGTCCAAAATATCGGTCGAAGTCAAGGTGTCCGACGCGGCCACGGAAGAAAGCGGCCGGGAAAGAAAAATGCGCCCTTCCTCATAAATGATCTCATAATCAACGCCTTCCTGAAGGTCATAGCTGGCGACCGTCATATTCTGAATCTTATCGCGAATCTCGACGCGGATCTTTTCGCTGCCTTCTATGATATTGCGGTTACGCGTGTAGAAAAGCGAACCGCCGGTAGCATAAAGTTCGTTGTGATCTGCCCGGTGATCGGATTCCGCATAAAAAACCTTGAACCCGCGTTTGGGATCGCCGTAGACCGTACTCGAAACCGTATCAAAGTTGACCTTGAGCCCCGAGAGCGTCCGATTGTACGTGGCAAGCTCCGTATCCGTGAACTCGGTCTTGAAACTTCCCCATTGAGCATAAGAACGGTCCATCTCGACTAAGACGAAAAGCTGCTGGGTGGTTTCCTGCGCCTGATAATCGCGTGTCGAGTTATCGCCATAGATCGGGTAATAATCGTTCGGGTTAAGATTCGTGAAAAGCGCGGATCGCCGGTCAGAGGAATCGTATTTGGCCTTCACGAGGAACTTGCCCTTGAGCTTACCTTTTAAAAAGAAAGACACGCGCCCGTCCTGGCGAAACCCGTCGCGGTAAACTTCTGACTCCGCAGACTCCATATCGCCACTCGCCCAATTGGTGCCCAACTGTTCCTCGCCCAAAGCCACCATAAAGAACGTGCTGTCCTTCACCTTGATCTTTTTTGTGAAACTCGTGGTCTCACCTTCCGGCGTCGTTGCCGAGATCGCCACACTATATTCCCCCGGTTCCACAAAGAATTCCTTCTGGAACATGCCGCTCGTCCCGTCAACCGTCACAGGCGTACCGTTGATCTCGATCTTGTTTTTGGACTGCGTTTTCCCCTGAACACGAACGACGGGTTTTGCGGTAAGAGGAATGCTTCGCTGGCCGTCCTTCATAAGATTGAAATCGCCGACCGGCGGGACCTCGGGATGGTAGTTCGATTTCCCCTTCGGATTGAGCTTCGTCATAACCTCAAAAAATTTGAGAGGTGTCCAGTCTTCCCGGTTCTTTGAATCACGGACCTTCAGCTGATAAGAATACATGCCGGGCTTGATCAAAAGACCTGACTCTGCGATCCCGGACCAGGTGACTTCCGGAGGCGGCTGTCCGATCCCGTAGCCGGTCCACACCGGCTGGCCTATTTCGTCCCGGACTTCCACGGTCCATTTTTTGATAAATTTCCCGTAGTTATTGTCGAACGTGAACACCGGCTCTTTCTCAAGAACTCCGACCCCGAGTTTCACGACATCCGGAGATATCTGAACATCCAGAGTCGGCCGCGAAACATCCACTCCTTGGGTGACCATCACGGTCAGATCTTTCTGGAAATTCTCAGGGATCCCGGAGGGCGGTAAAAGCACCGCGAAATTCGCCTTGTTCATGATCCCCGCTGTGGTCTTCACAAGATAGGCTTCTTCCGTGATAAACTTTGTTCCGTCGGGCAGGCTGTGTCCGTCGATCTTCACCACGTGCCGGCCAGGAGTCACGCCCGGAATGTGATAGAGACCGTTTTCGTCGGTCACGATCCCGATCCCTTCTTCGGTGTAAAGTCGCACCCAGGGAACGCCTTCTTCCCCTTTATCCTGGATGGTGTTCTGGTTGATATCGTTAAAAACTTTTCCGATGATCGTCCCCTGCTCGAAAACCGGATCGCCCTGGACCAGAAACTTCACGCTCGCTGTTTCCGAGAGGTCGCTACTTCCCACAATGGTAAATTCCATGGAATATTCATGCCCGAGCTGAACGCCACTCGTTACAAGCATGACAAAACTCGTATTAAACACCTCCCCCGGTGTCATCGTTCCGATCGGAATGATCAAGGACCCTTCCCGGTAAGTAGCCTTGGTGCCATTCACGCGTATCGACTTGGCGGTATAGTCAAAACCATGCGGGATCGTGGCCCTCAGCTCAACGCCCGTTAAGGTGTTCCCGGAAGCATTGGTAAAATGGGCATTGATCCCCACGGCATCGCCCGGCGCCACATTTTTTTTCGAAGCCGAGACGACCAGTTTCGCGGGATTGACTTCCGCGTTCGTCTCACTAAAAACGATATTGCCGTAAGTTGCGGAACCTCCGGAGATTCCATCGGCCTTAAGAACAAATACAACCTTTTTTGTCCCGGCCGGCGCTACTTCCTGAGCCGTAAAGGTCGTCCATGTATTCAAAGGAGCCGTATTTATTTTAATTCCGCTCGTGACTTTTTCAGAAATCTTGACATCCGATTCATCCTTGAATTCGATCGCGATAGAACCGCCGACAGTCTCTGTGGCTTTAATATCGGTTTGCGCTTTGGCTGAAAAAGTGACCAGATCCCCGGCCTTCACATTGTTATTGGCCTGAAAAGTGTAAGAATTCCTGTAAAATCCAATATCCTGATAGTACGCCTTCAAATGAAGCGCTTGGGTTCCGGACGAGGCTGCATAGCCGTTGCCAATAAGGGTGGCATTACTCCAAAGATCCGGCAAAAAAACGCATGCGGCAGGCCATCCCGCGGGATCAGCTCCGGTGCAAGGATTATCAAAGTTCTGCTGCCAGTTGTTTTCCGATCCATTTCCCAATGCTGTGCCAAAATTAGAATTCCCAAGAATGTTCGCGAAGGCAAACGGCACATTCAAGCTCATGAGACAGACGAGGAAACAAACAAGCGGAAGGAGGGTTTTCTTTCTTCCGCTGCTTTTTTGTTTTTTTGAGGATTGCACGTTCATGAGATTCCTGGGATTTTGATTAAAACCGGCGGCTCGAAAACTTGACGCCGGCGCGAAGGTCGTAATTAGGGACCAGGGCGGGCTCACCATTTTGTTTGACGCGCTGCGCGCCGCCGATACCGTCATACTCCACAAAGACCGCGGTCTTGGAAAGCCACTCATTCTCTTTCCACTTGTAGGCCATGAAGGGCATCCAGCGTACTCCGGCCGCCATAAAGTACTGATTCTGATACCAGAACGAAAAAGAGGCGTTATTGACATGCTCGAAACGCATGTACGGCATGAGGATGATCTCGTCATTGATGTAGTTATGCGGGATCGGGATGCCGGGGAGCTTGATGCCCAGGGTGATCGTGGAATTCGCAATGAAGGCGTTGAAGCTTTTTTCGGAACTGAAACCGGTTTTTGAAACGTAGTAATTTCCGAAATATTCGCCCCAGACATACTGACGGAGATAATCCGTGAACTTTTCGGGCCGACCTTGATCCAACGGCGGCAATTCCGTACCCCATTCGTAGTAACACTGAACACCCCAAATAAGATCGGAGTCCCGGCTGTTAGTAATATTGTCTTTTATGTTATAAAGATTGCCGTACTTGATGTAGAAACGGTAATTGCGCATCCACTCCAGGATGGGAATCCCTCCGAACGGTTGAAAATTCAAAAGCCAGGGATTGCGCGCCAGCGGCCGCCATTCCAAACCCGCGAAAAGCTGTAAATTGCTGGCGTAATCCGCAGAATCGGATTGCAAGGAAACCGTTTCTTCAATGAAAGGATCGATGTTATGCAGAGGAAAACGGATACCGCTGAAAACGAGGCGATTGGTCCAGTAACCCACCTGCGTGTCAAAATGGTTCGAAGCAAGATTGGTCATGCGCCAGCTGGTTTCGCCAAAGGACTGCCAGGTGATCGGTGTACCGCACGGCGCTCCCTGGAGGACCCCGTACATTTTCTCCCCGATGCCCAACTGGTCGGTAAACTTGAGAATTAGCTCTTCTTCTTTCTGGAATTGTGCGGGCGTTTTCACCTCAACGGGTTTTTCCGCCTCGGGGATATAGATCGGTGCAGCCCGAACGGCTTCGGCAAAATTACCACCCTGTAACTCCACGTTTGTCTTGCTGGCAATGATCGCGGTCATCGCTTCTTGAGCTGACACGAACGCCCGCTCCCCGACCCAATAAAGTTCCGTGACCTGACCCTTCGTGTTCGGGATAGAAAGCTGGCGAATCTCAACCCCTTCGAAGTTAGCGGTCTTGAGGTTCTTTTTGATGTAATCGTCGATGGCTTTCATGTCTTTGAGCCCGGAAAGAGGACGGGACTTCACAGTGCCGCCTCCGAAATCTGTCACAATGAAAAATTCGGCGTCCTGCTCGCGGGAATGGTTCTTAAGGACGGGAAAGCCGCGGACCTCGTTTACTTTATGATCAAGCTTTTGCGGGGCCGGAGCATAAAAATGTTCGGCAAAAAGGTTCACGGCAGGCTTGGCAGGCAGCACGGAAGCCGGGGCAGGTTTTTTTTCGACAGCTGGAACGATCGCGGGTTTTGCCTCCGTGGCCATACTCACCGCGGGCTTTACTTCCGCGACAGGATTCGCGACAGGCTTGACCTCACTTGCGGAATCGGCAGGCTTCACTTCAACGGACGGGGTGTTTTCCTGGGACAATAAGGGGAAGGCCGCGGACAGAAAAAGGGCGATGAAGAATATTAAAAAGTTTTTAATTCTCATCGCCGATAAGTTTTTTCTTTTTGTTATAACGCATTGAAAAACTTAGGGAAAGGACCTCTTGGCTAGGCCATGCCCAGCACATGTTGCATATGATAAAGACCCTGCTTCTTTTTCGCAAGGAATTTTGCGGCCAAAAGAGCGCCGCGGGCGAAAGCCTCCCGTGAGGAAGCCTTATGGACCAATTCGATCCGTTCCCCGTCTCCGAAGAAGGAAACTGTATGGTCCCCGACAACGTCCCCGCCCCGGAGCGCAAGCACCCCGATCTTGCCTTTTTCACGGGCCCCGGTCTCCCCGGCGCGGCCGTACACCACATCTTTTTTCATATCCCGGCCGCGGGCCTCAAGAAGGATCTCCAGAAGCTTCAGCGCGGTCCCGCTCGGAGCGTCTTTTTTCATCCGGTGATGGACCTCCATGATCTCAAGATCATAGCTCTCGTCCAGAACTTTCCCGGCGAGTGCCGCCAGCCGGAAAAGCAGGTTCACCCCCACGCTCATATTCGGGGATTGCACGATCGGGATCTTGCGAGAAGCGATCTGAATTTGCTTGAGTGTCGCCGCCGGGATCCCGGTGGTCCCGATCACATAGGCGGTGTGAGTTTTCACGGCCGCCTTGAGATTTTCCGGAAGCGCCGAAAAATGGCTGAAATCGATCAGAACGTCGGCGTTCTTAAGAGCGGCCGTCGCGTCTTGTGTCACTTTCACACCCATCAGATCGCCACCGATGACCGGCCCAAGATCCTGGCCCAGACTCTCATGCCCGCGCTGCTCCAGACCGCCCACGATCTTGAAGGCCTTGTCCTGGCTTGCCAGCTGAAGAATCGTCTTCCCCATCCGTCCCGAGGCGCCCGCCATCACAAGTCTGATCATTTCACAACCCCCAGTTTTTTAAGGACTTCCACGAGCTTTTTCTCATTCTCCGGACGCATCTCACAAAGCGGCATGCGGAGTTCCGGCTTGATCTTGCCCATCATCCCGAGCGCCGTTTTGACGGGGATCGGGTTTGTTTCGATGAAAACCGTTTTGGAGATCGGGTAAAGCGTCTTGTGGATCGAACACGCCTCTTCCATGTTCCCGGCAAGCGCCGCGGTCACCAACCCCTTCACAAGTTTCGGGACGATATTCGCAACCACCGAGATCACGCCCCGCGCTCCAATCGCGATCAAGGGGAAATTGAGAGAATCCTCGCCCGAAAGAAGCGGCAAGTCGCAAAGCTGCATGATCTGATCCGCCTGGTCCATGCTGCCGCTTGCTTCTTTGATCGCGACAATGGTATCGATCTTCGAAAGTCTCGCTACAGTCTCGGGAGCGATAGAAACGCCTGTGCGGCCCGGGACGTTATAAAGCACCATCGGAATGTCCGCATGGCGGGCCAGATACTCGTAATGACGGTAAAGACCTTCCTGCGTCGGCTTGTTGTAATAAGGCGTCACGACCAACACACCATCGGCCTTGATCTTTTTGGCGTGCTGCACGAGGCCGAGGGCCTCGGTCGTATTATTCGACCCGCAGCCGCAGATCACGGGAATCCGGTGGTTGATATATTCCACCACAAAGGTCATCGTATCGCGGTGCTCCTGGTGCGACATGGTGGCGGATTCGCCGGTGGTGCCGCAAGGAACGATCACGTCCGTGCCTTCCTTGAGATGAAAATCCAGCAACCCTCTGAGCGCCTTCTCGTCCACCTTCCCGTTACGGAACGGTGTGACCAGCGCGACCATCGAACCTTCAAAAACAGACTTTTTCTTGCTCATAAATAATCCCTCACAAATCCTTAACTGCGTTATTTTCGAATTTTAATCACCAATAACCAAGAAACAAGATCCAAACAAATTCCAATATTCAATCACCAAGCCTTGATTGTTTTTTGGCGATTGGTGCTTGTTTGTTTATTGCATCTTGGATCTTGATGTTTTATTTCGGCTTCAGCCGAAATAGTCCCCTTTGTAAACGAATTGGGCTTTGCCTTCCAAAAATACTTTGGTGATCTCGTTACCTTTTTTTTGCATATCGATCCGGAGTTTCTCGCCGCCCTGGGTCACGACGCTCACAGGCGACTGAACATGGCCCTTGAGCACGCTCACGACCGCCGAGGCCGTGGAGCCTGTGCCGCACGCCAAAGTTTCGTTTTCCACGCCGCGCTCATAGGTCCGCACCGCGATCTCTTTTTTGCCTTTGACTTCGACGAAATTCACGTTCGTGCCGAACGGCTGGAAACGCGCGTGCTCCCGGATCGCCTTCCCGGTCTCAAGAACTTCGGCCTTTTCGAGGCCTTCGACAAAGATCACCACATGCGGCACCCCGGTATCAAGAAATGCGTAGCGGATCTTCTGCTTCCGCAACTCCAGAACACCGTCCATTTCAAAAACGCGTGGCTTGGTCAATTGAACTTTAATGTTGTTCTTCTGCCCGACTTCCGCTTCGATCAGCCCCGATCCGGACTCGAAGTTCATCCGCGAAGAATATTTCAAAATTTCATGGGCGTAGAGCGCAATGCAACGGAACCCGTTCCCGCACGCCGCCGCCTCCGACCCGTCTGAATTGATGATACGCATCCTGAAATTCGCTTTTTTGGAGTTCTCAAAAAGCAGGACCCCGTCCGCCCCCGCGCCCAGATGCGGACGGCAGACTTCCCGGGTGAACGCAACCGCGTCTTTCACGGCCCCGCGGCGGTTGTCCACCACCACGAAATCGTTCCCCGAAGCGACCATTTTGTAGAAAGGAATAGAGGTTTTCATTTTTTCCTTGCTCCCCATGTCATCCCCGAATGCTTCTGTCGGGGATCCATTCTCTGGATTCCCGCTTTCGCGGGAATGACAAACAAAAGCCAGTATAAGTGATTGAAGGACTTGAATTTAGGCGGGCGTATTGTATCAAATCCGCCTGTAGGCGGCTAGTACGGAGTAAAGGTGTACGGCGCAGAGCAGCTATTTTTCCGCCGTACACCGTACGCCTTCCGCCTCGCTCGAATTATACTAATATAATTCGGGCAGGTTCGAATCCGTTGAAATTGGGAACGGCGCTGGCGGAGGAATAAGCGCCGATATTCTTCGCGTAAACCACATCGCCGGCATAAAGCTCGGGGAGCTCTTCATTATTGGAAAGAATATCAAAGGAATCGCACGTAGGCCCGGCCAGCGTGCTCTTGTATTTGGTCCCGCGCCGCAAGGTCTTGAACTCGTACTTGCAGTGGTCAAAGACCATCCCGGAAAAATCCTGGTAAACACCGTCATTCAAGTAATAGAAATTCTGGTTATCCCGGAACGCGCGTCCGATCACCTGCGTCACAAGGATCCCCGCCGGCCCCGCGAAAAAACGCCCCGGCTCGGCGATAAACTCGACCTGTTTTGAAAAAAGCGCTTTCATCTGCTTGCGGATCTCGGCCGCCATGCGCTCGAAATTAATGCCGATCTCGTTCTCGAAATGCTGGATCGGGAACCCGCCGCCGATATCGACGATCTTAAGCGGCATATCGTTCTCTTTCGCTTCCCGGAAAATATTGGCCGTAAGCTCAAGCGCCTGCAGGTAATTTTCCACGTTCGTGGATTGCGACCCGACATGAAAACTCACGCCCTTCGGTACCAATCCGAGGCTCTTTGCTTTCCGCAAAAGATAAAAGGCCTGGTCCGGCTCCGCGCCGAATTTAAGCGAGAGCTGCACGACACTCCCCCGGTTCGCCACTTTGATTCGAACGATCACATGCGCCTTGGGGAAATTTTCCGCGATCTTGTAAAGTTCGGCTTCGTTATCGAAGGTCATGAGACGCACGCGCCGGCGGCGGGCGGTCGCGAGGTCTTCCTTGGATTTGATGGTATTGGCGAAAATGATACGGCCCGGGGAGACGCCATGCTTCAAAACCGATTTCATTTCCGCCGCGCTCGCGACATCAAAACTGGCGCCAAGTTCCGCGAAGGTCTTTACGATCTTGGGGTTCGGATTCGCCTTGATGGCGTAGTAAGGCGTGACCTGCGGAAAAGCTTTTTTGAAACGGGTGAATTGTTTTTCGAGCACGCTTTTGCGGATCAGCATGAACGGGGTTTTATGCTTCTTGAGCATGGTCCGGATAAGATTCTCAGCCCCGGAGATCTCCACCGGCTTGGGCTTGAGCAACGCGGGCGCGCTTCCGTTCCCATTCATCAACAGCGGTTGTTTCATCAGAAGTTAGGCTCTTGAGTTTTTCATTTTTGTCATTCCCGCGTGCTTTAAGCGGGAATCCGGAAGAAAGATGGATCCCCGATAAAAACTTTCGGGGATGACAATTTCTTTATTATCAAAGAAATACGATTCAATCGACATGGAAAAGGTGGGGCTCAAGTTATACCCGGTCGTCCACGAGGAACGAGTTGAACTGCCACAGATCTTCTTCTTTCGGGGCCTCGGCCCCGAACTTCAGGTATTTTTTGTTCAGGTTTTGAAGCGGCGTCCAGTCCGAAGGGATCGACACGAACGGAACAAGGTAGGGCGTCGCGAATTTCAGGATGAACTCGTGGTCGATATCGTCGGGAAGCAGGAACCCTTCCTGGGGATGCTGGATCATCCAGAGCGCCGCGCCCACGACCGAGACCGCCACCTGCAAAGTCGTCGCTTGCTGGTGCGCCACCAGTTTCCGCGTCGTGTGAATATCGAGAAGACTGCCGCACCACCAGGACTTGAAATCGTGTCCCATGAGCAGCACGCCGAGCTCGTCGCGGCCGTCGATAATATCGTCGGCCAGGATACGCTGCTTTTCCTGCATCTTGTACTGACGCATCCGGAGCTCTTGCATTGAAAGAACCGCGGAATCCGAAGGGCAATACGCGTAATGGACGGTCGGACGGTAAACGGCCTGCCCGTTCTCCCACACCGTCAGCCGGTCGGAGAGACTGTACGCTTCGCCGTGGCGGATCACCATGCCGTTGATCTCACCGCACGGCACCCAGGACCGGACGAACGTGTTCATGCCGAGCGTCCCGAGGCAGATCTGGTTTTTCGGCCCCGACTTGTGTTCATAGCCGTCCCGGGGAAGCGTTCTTTCGTGAGTCCCCCATCCCATTTCGGCGGGCGCCACGCCTTCTTCATAGAATCCTTCGATCGACCAGGTGTTCACGAATTCATTCACTTGCTTCGGTTTGTCGGTGATCTGCGTGTCGCGCTCGCTGATATGAATGACCTTCGTCCCGGTCACCTGCGCGAGCTTCGGGAAATTCTTTTCCGTGAGATATTTTGCGAGATCTTTCGCGCGCGGGTCGGAGGGTTTTTCCTTGAGGATCTTTTTGGCGATATCGATCAGGGCCTTTTTCGTAAAATGCGACACAAGCCCGGGGTTCGCGCCGTGGTCCACGATCGAAGTCGCGCCTTTTTTGTTCCCCCACTTATCCTCCATAAGCTTGCGGAGTTTCATATGGCGGGCATAAAGCGTGTATTGGGTCGGGTCGGTGCGTTTTTCGTCGCCGTAAGGGTCCCATTCCTCGACCGAGGTATTCACATAGAGAACGTTATTCGTCCGGCACCAGTCGAGGATCTCCCAGCAATCGATATTCCACGCGAGGTCGATGATCATATCGCCGGAGCCGACGTATTTCGCGAAAAGTTTCTTATAATTGGCCTCGGTCACCCGGTCGAACACATAACGCACGCCTTTTTTGAGGGCATCCTTGACGCGCGCACGGTTGTCCGCGAAATCCATGATCGTGATGTTCTTGGCCGGCATCGCAAAATGGCGCAGGACCAGCGGCACCGTGCACTGCGACACGCCGCCGCAGCCAAGGATCAGGACCTTGCCCGCGAACTTCACCTTGGTCTTCGGGATCTGGACTTTCACTTTCGGGTATTTAAATGAGCTCATTTTTGGGAACATTCCTCTGTATAAAAAGTGGATTCTCTCGGCCCTTGCGAAACGAGGTCGAATACTACAACAAAACATTTCCCCCTTCAACAACTACCATTGGAAAAAACTGCCCGGGGAACCGGTTTCAACCTCATGGCTTGAAAGGGGGGCTTGCCGGAGGACGGTCCGGCGCACGCGTTTATTTTTTAGGAAACACCTGAAAGCGGATCCCGGCATGCTGGAGCAATACCAGAATATTAAGAAATCCGGGGTTTCCGTTGCCGGAAAGCATCTTGTAAAGGCTTACACGGTTGATCTTGCTTGCCTTGGCGAACCGGGTCATCCCCCCGCGCGCCTCGATCACGTTCCGGAGCGCCATCAGGAACGCCTTCTTGTCCCCCGCCTCCAACGCGGCGTTCAGATATTCCGAGGCCAACTCCGGGTCTGATCTGAGCTCTTTGATCAACCAATCGTGATGACTGACTGCGGGAGGAACTTTTTTCATTTTCGCCTCATATAATCGGCCCAATATTCGCGAGCCCGTTTGATGTCAGAATCCTGCGTTGATTTATCACCGCCGCATAACAGAATCACAAGCACTGTTCCGTCCAATCCAAAATAAATACGGTATCCCGGACCGAAATGAAACCGTAGTTCCCAAATGCCCGTATGGACAAGTTTCATATCGCCAAAATTACCCGCGATCACCCGCTCGAGCCTCGCCAGGATCCTTGCACGCGTCCTCTTGTCCTTTAAAGAATGTTGCCATTCTGAAAATGGTTCGCGCCCCTCCGGTAATTGATAATGGAGGATCTCGCGGATCATCTGCAGATTCCCCGAGCCGGAGCTCTCTGCTTCCCGATATGACTGTAACCCATAAAACCCCTCGATGTCAACTATAGTTTACGCGCATAGTATTTATTTATGTAAATATAATAATTGATTTAAAAGGAATGTCAAGAAAAGGGGATGCCCGGATATTTTTCTTACTGGAAAGATCGGGGGGCTGGAAACTTACGTCATGCCACCTGCCACATACTGCCTGCCACTACTTACTGCTTACCATCATTCTCTTCAAGAAGCCAGTGCACCTGGCCGGTCTTGATGTTGTAGACCGCGGGGACGATCTTAAGCGCCCCTTGAGTGTCCAGGTTCCGGATCGTTTCACTTTCAGCCCGGAGGTCCCGCTCCACCTGGAACGCGTTCTGTTTCGCCACCTCGTCCACGAGCGCCCCGCCCTGAAGCTCCGGAGACACCAGCTTCACTTCCTTCACGACCGGCTTGAACTGTTCCAGGATATCGCCAAGGCTTCCTTCGATCTTCTCCCCCGAAACCGCGGCCCCGACCGCCCCGCATTGCGTGTGTCCCAGGATCACGAGCAGTGGCGCGCGCAAATGACCGGCCGCGTACTCCAGAGAACCGATCACACTGCTGTCTACGGCGACGTTCCCCGCGACCCGCACCACAAAAATATCTCCGATCCCCTGGTCAAAGACCATTTCCACCGGCACCCGCGAATCCGCGCAGCTGAGAACGATCGCGAAAGGCTTCTGCCCGTTCGTCGCGGACTCTTCCCGCCTCGAAGCATTTTGGTCGGGATGTTCCATTTTCATGGCCACGAACCGGGCATTCCCTTCCTTGAGCCGCGCAAGCGCCTCCTCCGGGGTCCCTTGAGTTCCTTCCTGCGCGAACCCCGGGCCGGCCAACACCACAGCCCCGATCATGCCTATCGCAAAAAAAACATTCCTGAAATGCCGCGCCTTCACAAGTGCCTCCTTAAATTGGATCGTTCCCGGACAGTCCCCGGTCCCTGTCGCGTCAGCTCAGGATCAGTTGCCTGAACGGTTCGGAAGATATGGAAATATCCCCGGTGAACGGAAAATCAAGCAGCATGATCGTAAAGAGGATGAGCGCAATGCTCATGGCGAGAAGGGCGATCATCACGATATGGGCCTTCAGATCCTCCATCCCGAAAAGGAACGTCAGCGAAATGGTGGTGACCATTCCGGCGATCAGAACGAACCACAAAAGAGGATGAAGACCGGCCTGCGAATCCATCAACCGCTGGCGTCTCAGCTCGCGGAAGGAATTCAGTTTCCGCACCGATTCATCAAAAAAGGACTGCTCCTTCGGGCTCTTGGGCTCATAGGCGGTGTAAAGCCCCCAGATCCTGTTCATGACCGATTCAACCTTCGGGCTCATTTTCCCCTTGGCCATGGTTTTCCACTCTTCATCAATGACCGCCTGCCTGTATTCGTTCACCAGCTTCGCCACCGGCTGCCTGAACTCAGGCGTGAAGGCCTCGGAATCCCGGAAAATATCCGCCAAATAATTGGCTTCGGTTTCCACATTGGCCTTGGTCCTGTCCATGTTCTGCCACACGTTCACCATCACAAAAGCCAAAAGAACGGCATAAAGCACCCCCATGACCCCGAGGATCGGGCCTGCGACATCGTGATGCGCCCTCAACTTGGTGTGATGAGGAAGAAAAGGACGCACTACGAACAACCCCGCGACCGAAAGCAGCGCCACGCCCCCGACCACAAGCGCCCCCAGGATCCATGTCGGCACATACAAGATCAACCCTTGTGTAATAGGCATTTCTCCTCCTTAAGATTGATGATGCTCTTTGAAAATATCGCTCGAACGCTACTTTTCTATTCTACCCGAAAACGGGTTTCCCCTTCCCTAAAGATAATACCGCACGGCCCGGGCGCGGCCCTCCTGTTTTAGGATCCCTGCTTTCACAAGCGGCGCGGTCAGCTGATGAACCCTTGCGCGATTGATCTTGAGCTTCCGGCCCAGTTCCGCTGATCCAAGCCCCCCCTGCCCGCGCAACAGCTTAAGCAGAGACTCCTGCTTCGGCGTGACTGTGATCTTTTCCTTTACGGAACGCGACAGGGCCCGGATCCGTTCATAGACATCTTCACAAGCGGCCAGAAGCCCCTCGGCGACATATTCGATCCAATAGGTCAGATCATTGTCGAGTTCCCGCGCCTGCTGGATCTTCTCGTAATAACGGTCCCGGTCTTTCGCGTAAAAATCGTCCAGCGCGTAAAAATGTCCCGGGTCAAAACCCCGCTGGTAAAGGATCCATTGCGCTCCGGCACGCGCCACGCGGCCGTTCCCGTCCGAGAAGGGATGGATCGAAACAAGCCGGTGATGGAAGATAGCGCTGACGATCACGGGATGGACCGTCCCGCTTTTTCTAGTCCACTCGAGGAGATTTCGCATGAATCGGGGCGTCACCGCGGGAGTCTGCGGCGTGTAAACCACCCGCCCGCGGCCGTTCACAACATAATTTTGTTTGACCTTATAATGTCCGGCCTTGGCCTTATCCAGCAATCCCTCTGTGATCAGGACATGAAGACGCAAAAGTTTTTTCTCATCCAGAGGCTTCCTGCTCTGACGGATCACCCACCGGAGCGCCTTGAGGTAATTAACGACCTCGCGCTTTTGGCGGGAGTCGGCCTGGACCGATTTTCTTTCACTCAAATCCGCAACCTGCCCTAAAGAGAGCTCGTTCCCCTCGATCGAAGTGGAGGAATGCGCGTTCCTCCGGATCGCTTCCCGTTCGAGATGAAGACAGACCGGGAGTTTAAGACGGCTTTCGGATATCCGGGAAGCAAGGGCCGCGATCTTCTCCAGAAGAGTCAAAAGGCGATTCGTGATCCTGTAACAGGGTGTCTCCATAGAAGAAGTATAACCTATCGTCTAGGTATCGTCTAGGGTATCGTCTAGGCCCGCGCGGTGGAGAACATCCAGAGGGCGAGGAGAAAGGCTGCCACAGCGCCGACAAAGCTGAGCTCCAAGGGGATCTGGGTCGCGCCAAACGTCACCGGCACTTTCATCAGATACCTCCAGGCATGGAGCAACGCCACCGCCAGGAAAATGATGCCCGAAACATTCAATGCCGTTTTCTGCATGTTCCCCTCCTTTTGTTGATCAGCCTGCCTGTCCGCCAATATTTTTTGGAGGATCCCCCCGGTAATCAGGCGCCATTCTACTCATGTCTCTTGGGATGGTCCTGCTTTTTTTATGTTGCTTTTAATGTCATCTATTTCAGCCTGCATCAGGTCGTTCTTTTTCTCCAGTTGCTGCACAGCGTCCCGTAGCTCTTGAATGGAAGTTTCGGGTTCTTGAAGCGCTTCCAATCCTGTGGGGCATCCCGAACCGAAACCTCGTTTCATAAAATCGAAAAAAGGGTTACTTCCCGATTCGCCCGTGCTCTCCCATTCGTCTCTGACCGCCGGCGACAATCCTTCCCAGCATTTGTTATACGCGATGAGATTCATTGCGAACCAGATACTGCCAACAAGTAGCGCCATCAAAATGAAAATGATTATGAAGATAGCCGGTTTTTTACGCACGGGACCCCCCTTTTAAAAACGGTTTTAAGCGCCGCTCTACTCGATGGAAAAACTGGCGTTGACGACGGCGGTAACTTTTTTCTCAAGCGAGCTTGTGTCGTTCACGCCCCAATCGGAGATCTCGGTGGAATTGACCGGCGTGATCTGAAACACACCCATCTTGGCCGAGCGCATGAATCCGATCTTGTTGCCCGTAGCTTTAACCATGTTGTCCGCCCGGAGCTTTGCGTTCTCGGTGGCCTTGGCAAGCATCTCCACCTTCAGCTCATCCAGCTTGGTGTAGGAATACTCGGGGCTCCCGGAGTAGAATTCGATCCCCTCGTTGATCAGATCCGTAGCTTCCCGGGAGATCCGGGCGATCTTATCGACATCATTCGAGCGAAGTTCCACGAACTGCTTCAGACGATACCCTTCGATCGTGTTCGTGTCGTTGCCCTTCTCGTTCTTCTTATAAACTGTTTCCGTCTCGATCTGGTTGATGAGGATGTCCTGTCCGGGGATCCCTTGCCCCGTCAGATATTTTTGAACCTTTCCCAGATCCTCTCCGAGCTTCTTGTAAGCGTCCGCCATCAGGATCTCGCGCCTCGCGAAAGTCCCGATCCATACCGCATAATCACTTTTGATATTCTTCTGCGCCGACCCCGTCACCGTGATCTGCTCCCGCATGAATTTTGTGACGGACAAAAAGCCCTTCGAAAAAATGAGACTGGCCCCGATCGTGGCCCCGGCGATACAAAGCCCGAGGATGATGATCTGAGTGTTTTTGAGGAAATTGAGCCCTCCCCCGTCTTTGTTTTCATTTCCGGAATGGCCGGCGGGGGTGGTCCCAATCTCCTTTGTGATAAATGGATTGGAATTAGGAGTGAGATTGCTTTCGGTGCGGTCTTCCATGTCTTGCCTCCCCGGGGTTGCCCCGGATTTTTACGATCCGGGACTGCTCCGTCGGAGCTTTGCGATGGCTCCGTACGAAGTCTGCCCCGGTGTTGAGTGGTTGTGATTTGTCGGCTGTTCCACTGCGGGCTGCTGTCTGCGGGCTGTTGGCTGTAGGCTATAAGCTAAGAGCTATAGTCTGCCGTCTGCAGTCTTTGGTCTACAGTCTGTAATGGGACACTATTAACGGCTCGGTTAATCAAAAGTGAATATAGCAAAAACCAACAAAAGAAAGCCGTTTTAACCTGTCCCTTTTATGCCCGGCACCGTTTCGCTAGATATCTTTTAAAACTAACTTTGTTTTCATGTTTTTTTTAATTTTCGAAAGACATTTGTCCACATCGACTTTCAAACTATGTTCCCAAAAACGAAATAAATGCCACTCGTGCCGCTGATACCATTCGACAACTTGTCTGTCACGCTCCTTGTTTCTCTCTATTTTTTGATTCCAATAACGAGCATGAGACTTTGGCATTCTGCAATGGAAACGACAGCCATGCCAAAAACATGAGTCGATAAAAATTGCCATTTTGTTTTTTTTATTCGCAAAATCAGGTTTCCCAAAACAACTTTTTACATTCCTTCTGAACTTAATTCCAATTTCCCGAAGCTTGCGTCCAAAGCCAACCTCTAATTTCGTGCCACGGCTTTTAACAGCGCGCATTATTTCGCTTCTCTTTTTCTCGCTCACAACATCAGACATATTTAATCACCAAAAAGCTCAACGGGATTTATCTTAAACTGCAACATTTGAGCTGTTCTCCGCCCCCCGTCGCCTCCTTTTCGCTGCATACCAATCTTGCCAATTTTTAAACTACCTCGAGGCGAAATCTCGACATCTCCAGCGGCGAAAACGTTCATAGCCTGATTTATCGATTTTAATTCCCATTTACTTTTGCTATCAGCCTTTAATGCAACCAGCATCCACCCAGCTGAAAAAGGCCCACGCCCCCTAAGTATATCTGAAACAACTAATATTTTGTTTTGCGTAAAAAAAGAAACGACTTTCCTCTGAGCCTCAGCATCCAATTCATCAAAAAACATTCTTCGACCATCTCGAAGCTGTCTCCCGGGGAGAGGCGCGATTTCTCCGGTAAAAAGCTTTAGGGCTTCGATGACCTCGGGCGGAATATCCCACAAGAGAGCATATTGATCCACCCATCGCTTATCCACCTGATTAAACCCCGCAGGGTTACTAACAAGTTTTATTGAAAGGTTCTCCGCTGCCACGCCCTCTTTCATGTAAATTGTAATTTTTATCTGAACGTCCGTCTTGAATCCATGCAACTTACACGCTTCCACCTTCTCAATTTGCTTTAACGCATACCCCATAATAACTAGCCATGTTTGAGAATCGGCATCGCTTTTCCAGCTGTGAAATTTTTTGACAATATCATCTTCGTTTCGAAAACCATTTCTTGCCGTCCTCGAACCTAAGGAAATTAGATCCTGTTTTTTCGACATGTAGCTCCTTTTTTCCCATAGCTCATAAAGATGATTTTTCTAATACGGCTTGCACCTTTCCAAAGATTTTTTTTATTACTGGGACGACCACGCTATTCCCACACTGCTTGTATGCTTGATGAGTTGTTGTGCCCTTTGGAAAATGGAATGCCTCTTGGAAACCAAGAACTCTTAAGCATTCCCTTGGCGTTAGTTGACGAATATGCCCGTTTATCAAATAGGCTCCTGTTTTTCCAGCCGCCCCGCCACCATAAGCCGACAATGTTATAGCGTGCCCCTCTTCAGAATATATCCTCTCCCCCTGGCCACCTTTGTTAATTATGCCAACCCTGATCGGACGGCAAGGATTTGGGTTGAGCAACATCCTTTGGGAGATTGCTTTTTTAGCAAGCTTGATATCGTCGCGCAAAAGATGGAAATCTTTGGTTGCCGCCTCTGGCTCCGCAATATCTTTTAAACTAACTAAAGTATAAGTAGGCTTTGGGAATTCGAAGTTTTTGATTTTTAAATTTTTCCGGAAGCAAACAAAATAGACCCTTTCTCGCTTCTGTGGTACGCCAAAATAACTGGCGTTCAAAACATCGTGAAAAACATCATATCCAATCTCGTCTAAAATACGGTATATGGTCTTGAGCGTTTTCCCATCGTCATGTTTAACCAGGTTTTTTACATTTTCTAAAAAAAGAACTTCTGGCTTATGAAAATCAGCTATGCGAGCCACGTCAAAAAAAAGCGTCCCTCTCGCATCGCTAAAACCGTGCTGTTTTCCAGATATGCTAAATGCTTGACAGGGGAATCCCCCGCAGAGAATATTGTGCTTAGGCATGTTTTCCGCTTTAATCTTGGTAATGTCCCCCGCGGGCTCTTCGCCGAAGTTTTCTTTGTATGTCTTTGCAGCGTATTTATCCCATTCCGAGCTGAAAACACATTTCGCTCCAAAACTTTCTAATGCGGATCTAAATCCGCCTATGCCTGCAAAGAGATCGATGAAAGTTAATTTCATGGCGTTTTCCCTCTTACTGCTTTATTTAAAAAGATAGTGTTGAAAATTCGCATAGACCCTGGACAAATCGCAAATCCCCCATGCATTTCGACCCAATTCTGTCATTATTGTAGCCAACAAAAATAAAAAGGCCATCGAATGCCGATGGCCATTGTATTCAAAAACCGACATAGCCGGTACATTTACTTATAGTTTGTCGTACTTGGTATGTTTGCCTTTGGCTTTTGCGATGGGGTATTTGGCGGCGTTCTTGGCGAGTTTGACGTCGATGGCTTTAGCGAGATCAATGCCAAGGTTGTCGGCCAATTCAAACAGGTACATCGCTACATCGGCAAGCTCATCGGCGATCTCATCCTTACAGGCTTTCCCATGGGCTTCGACTTCCCCGGGCTTCTTCCACTGGAAGTGCTCAAGCACCTCCGCGGCCTCCAGGACCAGGGACAAGGCTACGTCCTTGTGATTGTGGAACTGCATCCAGTCCCGCTCATCCCGAAACTTCTTGATCTTTTCCGTCAGCGCTTTTATCTCACTCATAAATTCAACCCGCTTTCACAAACCTGCCCATTTTTTATCAATGCCGACGGTTGCTTTCTTGCTTCGTCAAGATGTCAATATTAACACCAAATCGAATTCTGCTAATACTGGCATTCTTGTTCTCTTTACCTAGCTCCCCTCCGCCTTCAGCAAATTGCAACACACGAATTCCCGCTTTACCACTTTGCAAATTAGTTTCTTCTACGGATACCGCTATATCGAACTCAACGGTTCGCTGATCCTGGCTATAAGTAAAGTGAATATCACGGCTCATTTCTGTCCGAGCTTCATTCACACCTTTATCAAGGCTCACTAATACATCTTTCACAAATTCTTGCAAATTCATGCGTCCTCCTTAAAAGATAATTTGAAACTACTTTCACGAGCCAGGCTACCCAACAACGTTTTTATACAATCAAACACGCCTTTCCTCGTCTCGACACCTTTATCTCGCCATCAGAGGATATCTTAATGCTGAGTCCGAAGTAACTTGCTGAATGCGCAGCTCGAGATCTTGATCCCTCTATTTTGCCAAGACCTGTTTTCCTCGGAATCTTAAGCACTGACCCATATGCTAAAATTTTCCCGTTCCTCGCACAAACAACCGCGCCATCTAATGCTGCCAAATCAGAAAGGGTTTCTCTTTCAATTCCAACTATGGTTTTTTCGTGGAGCCATTCGCCTAAAGCCAGGTCGCCTTTGGTTCGTCTTTTCCCAAGCAATTGTTCTGGATAAGAGACCAACTGGGAAATATTTCCTCTTGTTCTCAACACAACAAACAAACCTCCGCTTCTCTTGAATGCAATATCCAAAGCTACTCGATAAAGCCTCGCGGCCATCCTACCCAGATCTTTTGGCTTTGTCCCTTGCGCTGCCAAATTCTCTTTTATTATTTCAACGTTTTCATCGTGGTTCCACAAAGTCCACTTGCTTGCTCGATTGGACATTATTAAATTTCCGCGCCAAGTTATTAATATTGCGCCATTCCTAGAAAGCGCGATCCCCAATTCTCTGTCGTGATCACACATGCTCGCAAGAGGCATGAGCCAGAGCGGACAAAAATGCTCTCTTTCTCTTGTTTCCTTCTTTTGTTTGAGCCCTGCTAAGCGCACGATTTTGCCAATACTGTCTATGTATAGAACCGTGCTGTACCCATCCGTGATTGATTGAAACCTTTTCTCTCCCATAATATCTTTTGGGAAAATCGCCGCTTTCTTTTTCCTAGCTAGCTTTTCGGTTACAATAATGCCGTAAGATATCGCGTTTGATTCATAAGATTGTTGCGCTAAATCTTTATAAAAATTCAATATTTCTAGATAATTTACTTGTGGAATTTTTGTTAAGATTTTAAGGAATTCAGAAGTGATTAAATCGTAAATTCTTGAGACGTCACTTACAAATAAAGTCGATGCAGCGTTTGATAAGCTCTTAATCGTCAGGCTTATTTGCTGCACCGCAACATTTATATATTGTCTCTCATAAACCCCAAAAGCTCTCCCCTTAGTTAGGGTAGCCATTAATAGCCACGCATCATCAAATCTCACCCTGATATTAATTTGCTTATTGTCGCTCCCGCCTTTCAGGTTTGCTCCAGCCTCTTCATCAGATGATTTCCTTTTCCACTTGCTAAATTGAGCATGAGGCAACGTATCTCTAAGAAATCCTAACAACTGCTGCATTTCGTCAAAATTCTTTCCGGTGCGTTTTTTTAAAAAGCACTTCAGCCCTTTCGCGTAAATAATCTTGGAAGTATTCATGAGAAAATCGGCATTGCCTCTATTTAAATCATTCGTTCATTCGCGCTGTCTACATCGCGCTATTACGCTGATGTTAACTCTAAACTTAAGCAATTTCGCGGATTTACATCAAAAGTTGCAGGAGGTCTGGGCGCAAGCCATTTGCATATTAGTCTATAAAATCTTGGTTTTGAGAAATTATCAGCAACCACCTCCAATAAAATTGTAGCGTCTCTCCCCCAATCAATAATGTGCTCACCTGAAAACGCTGCGCTAACCAGAACTACTTGAGCATTTGTTCTTGTTACGCAAATCAGATCCACTGTCCTTTCGCGAGAAAAACTTGGAGCTAATTCACCCAACTCTGCAGGCGCCCATGTCAATTGACGGGGCGGGTGTAATTCTCGAACAGCACCAGGATTCGTAAGCTGAACTTGTTTAACAAGAATACGAACATTTTTAGCTAGCACCTTCGGCTTTAGGTTTTTGACGCGGAGGTGGTAATAACATGAAGCTATCATTTGCCCGCTTGGCGCTCGCAACGGGGCACTTACACCTTCCATATTTTCCGGTTCAAGAACTAATTCTGGCTGACGATGCATATTTTCTTTCCATAAAGCAACTACCGCGAGAAAGAGGGTTCCAATTGTTGACATTGCTGTCCAAAAAACCTCCTTAGGCGCAATAATTGCGTCATAGGCAGGCTTAAGAATTGCGGAGAGAAACCAAATGGGTGCATTTTTTAGTGAAACGCACAACGAAGAGAAAAATAGCTCCACCCAAACTTTATCCATATTGCTCTCTCGCTTTCACGAACCTGTCCCCGAGATACCAGGTGTCACCTATCGACACTGTCGATACATGTTAGATCTTCACATTTTTCAAAATCCGCCCTCTTGTTTCGGCTTCCGCTATTTCCTGTTCAAGTTGGCGGCGTTGCTCTAATTCTCGCTGCGCTGCTTCGGTAGAAAGGTGCTTCTGGTACTCTCGATTGGCTGAATTCAAATATTCCTTAAAGTGATTTACAATCTGTTGGGCTAATCGTTCTTCAATGCGTATCATCGCTGTGTTTTTCTGAAATCCAATTGCCGAAGGCCCGTACCCATATATCGCACTATAGCCGGACGGATTCTGAAATAGCTCGATCCATTTCCTGGGAGGGACCTGATCTAACTCAAACAAAAGCATCCCTTTGCTCCAATCAACTCCTTTCAGTTTTATGGGAGTAAATTGTTGCGGTGTGCTGGCTAGCACGACTTCGTGCTTTTTGGCGTCGAGATGTTGCAGCACTACGAACGAATTCTTTCGTCCAATTAACCCCTTCTTAATATCTTCGATATTTGAGGGGCGAGCACCGGGAGATTGTTGAATCATGATCTCAATCAATGAGTCTAAATATGTATAACTTGGGGCAACGGTTTCGATTTTCTGATATCCCGTTCCATGCGGCACCTTTGTCGTAAACATTTCATTGAGAATAAGCCCAAGCGCATAGATGTCAACTCGGAGATCCACATTGCTTCCCTTGCTGCGTTGTTCGGGTGCTGCATAAGAAAAATTTGCCATTTTCGAAGCAGGCTGTGTTTCCACTGTGGTAGCAAGAACATCCTCTTCGAAATGAGCAATGCCAAAATCAGCAACGACTATCAAATCTCGGTTAGGATCATACAGAATATTTTCAGGCTTAAGATCTCTATGAGTGACTCCGAGGAGATGAGCAGCCTCCACTCCATTTAAAATTTGATTAAAAATCGGCAACACCTTATCAGAAGGTATCCGCTTCTCTATTAATGCACGAAGGGTCATTGGGAAAAATGGCATGACGTAAAAAGGAGTCTTTCCATCGGCGCAAATCATTAATCCAGAATCAATAACTCGAATTAAATTTTCATGGCACTCTCTTTGACAAAAATCAATTTCATTTTTGAATCTTTTTCGCCTTTCCGTCGTTATCAGTTCTGGATAAAGACATTTGAGGGCCATTTCCTTGCCACTATGATCTCGAACCAAAAAAACACGCCCGGCCCCGCCTTCCCCAATCACAGAGACAACAGAATAATCTCCGCAAGCCGTCTCAAAACTTTTTGGATTTTTCATAAAAGCCTTTATTTGTTCGATAAAGTCGAAAGATAATGGATACCGTGAGAACGGCTACCTTTGGCTCACCTTACGTGCCCCCGAGATACCAAGTACCGTCTCACCATCGGCAGCTAAAATCAAACCGGACAAAACCGCGTTGCCTTTTCCCATTAATTTTATAGCGTCCCCATCTTTTAAATGCTCTCTAATAACGAATGGCATGCTGTCGTTATATTTTTCATTGAATTTTGTCACCTCAAAAAAATGGCTGGCCTCTTCGGCATCGATGCTCTTCAATACTGTAAATGTTTTTTCTCTCCAAGCCTCATAACTTTCAAAAACACCTCTTCCCTTTTTGGAAATCTCACCACTTTCATTGACTAAACTCTTGAGCATGAGGGCATTTCTGCTTTTATCTCGATTCGGAGAGGTTTCTTTTTTAAACTCATTAATTGATTCTAAAGGTCTCTGAAAATTTGGGTCCATTTGCCGTGATGCGCCAATTTCCTTAGGCGTATTCTTCAATGATAAAGAAATAACAGCGCTATGCGTTTTGTATCCGGCCCCAAAAATAAATGCTATTATTCCCAGTAACAATATTATTGCTCCAAGGCTAAGACGAGGTAGCATTTCGAGCAACTGCCTTAGAGTAATGCTCTTTAAATGACTTTCCAGTATTGGCCTATTCACGCCTTTCCCAGGAGAATTAGAAACACTTTTAGATATTTCTTTGAGACCATAGTCAGCAAGTTCATCAATCAAAGATTGCAAAATTGCAGACGCGCTATCCAATCCCTTTAAAAAGGCCTCATCGTATTCTGCTTCCGTAGTATACATTGAAGAAACGACGCGGCTATATCCTACTTGCCTAAAATCTTTTATATTTCGGGTCTCTTCCCCGAATATTTTTTCAATGGCCACTTCGGTATCTCTGCGCCATTTCTTAAAATCTGGGGAAAATCTCGGTTTCTTTTTTACATCTTCTATCCGCTCCTGTTGCCGCTGAAGTATTTTCTTATAATCATCAATTTTTGCCATAATCTTTCCTCTGCTTTAACTCGTAAAGCCTCTCAGCTTGTTGAATGGTACCGGGTACACCACAGCGCTGCTTCGCTGCCGTGGGAACGGCTACTTTGGGCTCACACGATACGGTCCCGTACACTGCTTCTATTTCTCAAAACAAATTCAGATACTCTTTGAAAACAAAGACCCGGTTTCGCTTCTGTCCGCTTCGATTTTCAATAGTCTGTTACAGTTCAATATTGCGCCGGGTTTTACTTGCTCTCGGTCCGCATGCCGGGTTCTAAAGGATGCAATATCGTAACGGTCTCTGAGACAGGGCGGGCTGAAATATCACGCGCCCCTGCCGCAGATCCAAACAAAGAAAGCCCGAATATCTTTTTGATCTTCTCGAGGGTCCGCGGCGACAAATTCTGGGTCCCGCTCTCGATCTTGGCAATGAACTGCTGCTTAACCCCCATTTTTTTCGCGAGCTCGGTCTGGGTCAATTGGGCGGCTTTACGTCTCGAACGGATATCCGCCGCCATCTTTTCCAAGCCTGGATTTTTCAGGGCTTCCTTTTTAGGACTCCGGAATACGATCCCTTTCTTTTTGAAATCCACGATCAGACGTTTGTAGATCTCGTCCCAGAACGGAATGCGCTGGTCGTTCCAGTCGTCCTTGCGCATCTTCCTTTTGATCTCAAGCCAGCGACGGCAGAAATGTTCCTTGCTGAGATATTCACTGAATATCTCCTTGGGCAGGCCTGAATGCCGCGAAAGCAGTAGCGCCGCATAATGGACGAAACGCTCATCCGTGGGGTCCGCGAGGATCCGCTTCGCTTCTTCTTCCGTTTTATTGACATTCCAGAGCCAGGAACTTCCCATAACTAACCCGAGACCTCCTTCATCAGTATATCGATCTCTTTTACAGACTCTCTCTTCATGCCCCAATAATACACCTTAAAAGTTGTATTTTCAAGTATTTTACATACTTTTAGTTGTATTTTTGTCGCAAGTTGTTTGTTTTAAACATGTTACAAATTTGAATGGATTGATTCCGGGGGTGAATCCTGGGGCTACGTCCTACGAGCTGACTAAAACCGCAAGGCCTTCTTGAAGCAGAAGGTTATTGAGGTATTGTTCCTTGCCGTCTTTATCCGTGTAGTATACGTCAGCAACATAGCGGCCATATTTATCATCCGACCGAGTGGTCTTGAGGAGGATCTTAGAGCCAGCGGGTAAAAGGCCTATAACAAATCGTTTTGCTTTTTCTCCCTCCGGACTGCCAAGTTCGGGGGTGTCGAGGCCCCGGAGGCGGAGCTTTTCGCGGACCTGGGTGCCGAAGCCTATGTCGATCACGGCCCAGAGCGTGTCGCCATCGATCACACGGCATCCAGAAAATTGCCTGGCAAGGTAGTTGTAAGGTTTTTTTATATTTAATTGTAAGGCTATTCGTACATGCGAACAGCTAATCCAGCCTCAAGAAGCAGGTTATTCAGGTATCGCTGCCTATCGTCTTTATCCGTGTAGTATACGTCAGCAACATAGCGGCCATATTTATCATCCGACCGGGTGGTTTTGAGGAGGATCTTAGAGCCAGCGGGTAAAAGGCCTGTAACAAATCGTTTTGCTTTTTCTCCCTCCGGACTGCCGAGTTCGGGGCAATCGATCCCCCGGAGTCGGAGTTTTTCGCGGACCTGGGTACCGAAGCCTATGTCGATCACGGCCCAGAGCGTGTCGCCATCGATCACGCGTTCCACCGTGGCTTCGTAAGCATACGAGGGTTTGTCTGTGACCGTGACGCTTTCATATTGGGTCTTTGTGACTTCCCGGTAAACATAAAACCCGCAATCAAGCGTGTGGCCGGGAACGGACGAGACTTCCCCTTTCCGGTACGTGCGGAGCGTGAGGTCTTTGGGCTCTGCCAAAAGATCCGGGACTTGTTCCTCGGGACTCGCCCCTCGTGATTCGTTGCTCGTTATACGAGTCCCTAGTCCCGAGTCCCGTTTTTCAAGGTTTTGAGCTACTTGCTCCCGGACCAGTTCGGCGTGAACGAGCCTGCGAAGGGTTTTTCCATCCAGCTCCTCCCGGATAGCCTTCTGAACAAACCGCTCTCGCTTAACCGCGTCCCCGATCGGCAGAAGTTCGGCGTATTGGGTCCAGCTTAATTCAACCGCCGGCGGTTGTTTTGGATGGGCCAGGTAAAATTGCCGCATGCGCCGCAGATTCGATTCGGAAAAACCCTGACCGCATTGTTTGGCGAGATCCTGGGAGAGCTTTGAAAGGAGGCCGGCGCCGTAGGCAGCTTTGATCGCGCCTTGCTGTTCGACCTGGACGATCCTCTGGCCTATTTTCCAATAAGCTTCTACAAGAGCTCTTCTGGCGCCTTCGTAAAGCGTGGCGATCTCGGTGACAAGCTCTTTATAAACGGAAGAAACGGGTGCGTTCGCCATCGAGAGGAATTTTACCAGAAAAGGCCTCTCGCATATAGCCCAGAGCTTATAGCTGGAGACTAAGATCTGTAGGCTATTGGCTATTTACTTGTATTATGTGCATCCACATAGTATACTTATATCAGAAAAAGGAGAAAATTATGCCCAACATGACACTTTCGATACCGGTAGAACTGAAAGCGAAGATGGACCGTTTTAAGGAGATCAACTGGTCCGAAGTCGCGAGACAAGCTATTTTTCAAAAGACCCTGCTCATGGACAGGATGAACCAGATGATGGCCTCCAGCAAGATCAGCGAGCCGGAGACCCTGTACGAGGCCCGCAAGATCAGCCGCAAAGTCTCCAAAAAACAAAAAAAGGCCTAATCCTTATGAGAGAACAGACTGCAATTCAACAAGGCAACATCGTTTTATATAAAGACCGTATCGAGGTCCGTCTTGAAAGAGATACGGTATGGCTCACTCAGGAGCAGATGGCTTCCCTATTTGGGACGCAAAGACCGGCAATGACCAAGCATTTATCTAATATCTTTAGCTCTAATGAATTAGACAAGCGTTCAGTATGTTCCATTTTGGAACATACTGCCAGAGACGGAAAAGTTTATAAAACCAGGTTTTACAATCTGGATGCGATCATTTCGGTTGGCTATCGGGTCAATTCTGCGAAAGCTACTCGTTTCCGCATCTGGGCCACAAACGTTCTTAAGAAACACCTCGTGGACGGCTACACGATCAACGACAAGCGCTTAAAAACAGACCAGATCAAATATCGCGAGCTGCAAAAAGCCGTCGCCTTGGTCGGTAACGTTTTCCAGATCGAAGAACTTTCGGTTGAAACTCGGGGGATCGCCCGCGTCATCGCGGAGTATGCCCGCGCATTGGACGTTCTGGATGATTTTGACCACGAACGTCTTCGCGTCCCTCCCGGCTCGCGAAAGGAAAAATACCGGCTCACCTATGAAAGGGCCCGCGAGATCATTGAGAGCTTAAAACGCAAATTCGGGGGTTCTGCCTTGATGGGCCAAGAGAGGGATCAGGGATTTAAAAGCTCCATCGGCACCGTTTACCAGACCTTCGGGAAAAAGGAGCTTTATTCGACCGTTCAGGAGAAGGCGGCTCACCTGCTGTATTTTGTCACCAAAAATCACAGCTTTGTCGACGGCAATAAGCGTATTGCGGCGGCGGTTTTTATTTGTTTCCTTGAAGAGAACGGCCTTTTGACCCGGAAAGACGGGAGCAAGCGTATCGACGATACCGCTCTCGTAGCTCTTACCCTGATGATCGCGGCAAGCCGTCCCCCTGAAAAAGACTCCATGATCAAGGTGATCCTGAACCTTCTGGTTTAGAGATAAGGAGCGGGCGAATGTTAGAACGGAACGATGAGTTGATCGAGCAGTTCAATCAGGAAGAACAAAAATACCGTCGTCTTCAGTTTCGTAAGAAAGCGCGCCGGAAGCTATTCCCCCGTGCTGGAAAAAAAATCCGTAAAGCCCTCGACCGCCTTGCCGAGATAGAAAGCCGCCCGCCTGCTGAGTGTGTCGCGAAGAAATGGATCGGATAAAATCCGCGAACCGATTCCAGCTCGCACAGTTGAAATGGTGTGTTACGCGGTCCGTTCGCCCTTAATGAGGTCCTGGTAGGTTTCGCGTTTGCGGACGACTTTGAAGGTGGTGCCTTTGACCATCACCTCGCAGGCGCGGGGACGGGAATTGTAGTTGGAGGCCATGGTGAAGCCGTAGGCGCCGGTGGTCATAATAGCCAGGGCATCGCCGGCGCGCATTTCGAGAAGCTCGCGGTCTTTCGCGAAAAAATCCCCGCTCTCGCAGATCGGACCCACGACGTCGTAGATCCATCCGTGCGCTTTTTCATTTTTCACGACGGGCCAGATGTGGTGGAACGCGTTATAAAAAGCAGGCCGGATAAAATCGTTCATGCCGGCATCCACGATCGCGAATTTCTTCACGTCGGTCTCTTTCACATAGATCACCCGGGTCGCGAGAATGCCGCTATTGGCCGCGATAAAACGCCCCGGCTCAAAGATCAGCTGGAATTTCCGTTTTTTGAAGATCGGGAGGATCTTCCTGGCGAATGCCTCCGCGGTCTGCGGGTTCTCGTCACTATAGATCGCTCCCAGGCCGCCGCCCAGGTTCAGGAACTTGATCTTGATGCCGCTTTCTTCGAGCTCGGCGATGAATTCCACGATCTTCTGGAACGCCTCGACGAACGGGTCGCCGGTCTCGATCTGGGAACCGATGTGCACATGCACGCCGCACACAAGCGCGTTCGTGAAACGCTTCGAGCCCAGGAATATTTCCCGGGCTTTCTCGAAATCGATGCCGAACTTGGTCTCGGCCTTGCCGGTCGTGATGTATTCGTGCGTGTGAGGATCGACATTGGGGTTGATCCGGAGCGACACGTTCACTTTCTTGCGCATCTTTTTGGCGATCGCGTTGATCTGCTCGAGCTCCGGAATGGATTCGACATTGAAAAGAAGGATGCGCGCCTTGATCGCGGCGCGGATCTCTTCGGCCGTCTTCCCCACGCCGGCGTAAACGATCTTTTTCCCGAGGCACTTCGCTTTCTTCGCGCGGAAAAGTTCGCCGCCTGAAACGATATCGAGGCCGGCGCCTTTTTTGACGAGCGCGCGGAGCACCGCGAGGTTCGAGTTGGCCTTGACGGAATAGCAGATCAAGGGCTTCGCGGCGCGGAACGCCTTCTGGAGCTTGGCGAGATGTTCGACGAAGGTCTTGTGGCTGTAGATATAAGCGGGGGTGCCGGTTTTTTTCAGGATCTTCGCGATGCGGGCCTTGTCACAATAAAGCTCGCCCTTCTTATAATAGAAATCGTGCATCTTCTCTTCGTGGAAATCAGTCCTGGGCATCTTGGCACCTCACAAGTTTTTTTTCCACTCCGCGATGGCTTGCTTCACCCGCACGGGATGCGTACTTCCGATCGTTTTTTTGCCTTTCACGGATTCTAACGCGCAAAAAAGATCATGGATGTCCGCGCCGAACTTGGGCGAGAATTTCTGCCACTCCTGGACCGTCCACTCGCGAAGCCGCTTTTCGGTTTCGATCGCGTGGCGCACCGTCCGTCCCACAAGTTCATGGGCCTCAGTGAAGGGGACTTTTTTCTGCACGAGATATTCCAGAATGTCGGTCGCGAAAAGGCTGTCGTCGTCGAGGGATTTCAAAAGCGCCTTCTTGTGCCAGGTCGCCGAACCCACGGCCAGCGCCAGAAGCTCGAGCGCGGTCGCGGTCTTTTTTACGGCATCGAACACGCCGGGCTTGTCTTCCTGAAGATCGCGGTTATAAGAAAGCGGCAGACCTTTTTGCACGGTCAGAATGGCCTGGAGATAACCGAAGATCACACCGGCCCTTCCCCGCACGAGTTCAAACACGTCCGGGTTTTTCTTTTGCGGCATAAGACTCGAACCGGTCGCGAACGCGTCGTCGAGTTCTACATAACCGAACGCCTCGGAATTCCAAAGAATGAAATCCTCCGAAAGCCTGGAGAGATGCGCCCACAGAATGGAAAGCACGGAGAGAAATTCCGCCAGAGAGCCCCGGTCGCTTACCGCGGCCATGCTGTTTTTGGCGATCCCGGAGAACCCCAGTTCCCTGGCGAGGAATTTCTGGTCGAGCGGAAGCGCGGAACCCGCGAGGGCCGCGGAACCGAGCGGCAAAATGTTGATCCTTTTCATCGAATCCGCGAGCCGGGCATTGTCTTCCTCGAGCATTTCGACATAGGCCAGTAAATGATGCGCCAGAAGCACGGGCTGGGCTTTCCTTAGATGCGTCATCCCGGGGATCATCAGACCGTTCGCTTTGTCGGCCGCGGTTACGAGCGCCTTTTGAAGTTTTTTGATCCCGACCCAGATCTCCGCGGTCTTTTCACGGAGGTAAATGCGGGTCGAGGTGATGACCAGGTCGTTCCGGCTCCGGCCGGTGTGGATCTTCTTGGCCACGGCGCCCGCTTTTTTCTCGAGTTCCATCTGGATCAGCGTGTGGACATCTTCGTACTTGTCCGCGTACGCCGCGAGGTCCTGGCCTTTTAAGGCCCGGGCCACGGACTTGAGGCCGCGTAAAATGGCTTTCGATTCCGCCGTGGTGATCAGCCCCACTTTCGCGAGCATTTTCGCGTAGGCAGCGTTCACACAGATCTCGGCGTCAAAAAGTTCCTTGTCCGTCTCAAGCGAATAGCTGAAACACTTGAGCGCCGGATGCATATCCTTTTTGAATCTTCCGCCCCATAATTTCTTTGCCATAACAATCACCATCCTTTGTACGGTGTACGGAGTACGGCGAAAAGGCTTCGCGTTACGCCGTACGCCTTTACGCCTTCCGCTGATACATTCCCTCGTACGGCAAGCCCCAGATCTTCATGAATCCGGTCGCGGCTTTCCGGTCGAACAGATCGCCCTTGGAGTACGTGGCGAGTTTTTCTTTATAGAGAGCATACTTCGATTCGCGGCCGACACAGATCGCGTGGCCCCGGTCGAGTTTGATCCTGACCTTCCCTGTCACGCGCGCCTGGTTGGACGCGAAGAACGCGTCGAGCGATTTTTTGAGGGGCGAGAACCAAAGCCCGAAATAAACGAGCTCCGCGTATTTCTCGGTGAGCAGTCTCTTGTAATGGAGGAATTCACGGTCCATGACAAACCCTTCGAGTTCTTCGTGGGCTTTCAGGAGCACATCCGCGGCCGGCGCTTCGTACACCTCGCGGCTCTTGATCCCCACAAGCCGGTTCTCGATCATGTCAAACCGTCCGACGCCGTACTGGCCCGCGACCTGGTTCAGTTTCTCGATCAGCTCGACCAAGGGCATCCGGACACCGTTCAATTTGACCGGCACGCCTTTTTCAAAAACGATATCAATGTAACGCGGTTTCTTGGGCGCTTTTCCCGGGGCGCAGGTCATGACATACGCGCCTTCCGGAGGTTCGACCATGGGATCTTCCAGGATCCCGGCTTCGATTGCAATGCCCCAGATGTTCTTATCGATGGAATAAATGCTTTTTTTCGTCACGTCGATCGGAATATTTTTTTCCTTCGCGTATTCGATCTCTTCCTCGCGCGTCTTGAATTCCCATTCCCTTAAAGGCGCGATGATCTTGAGGCCCGCGTCGAGCGTTCGAACGCCGACTTCGAGCCGCACCTGGTCGTTCCCTTTACCGGTGCAACCATGCGACACAAATTCCGCGCCTTCTTTTTGAGCGACTTCCACAAGATGCTTTGCGATGAGCGGCCGGCCGAGCGCGGTCGCGAGCGGGTACTTGCCTTCGTAGCGCGCGTGCGCCCAAAGCGCCGGCATAATGTAATCCCGGGCGAATTCTTTTTTAAGGTCCACGATATAGGTCTTGATCGCGCCAGCGGCCTTGGCCCTTTTGATGAGCGGGGCTTTGTCCTTTACTTCGCCGATGAACGCGCAGAAACAGATCACCTCAAGCTCGTGCTGTTCCCCGAGCCATTTCACCGCGCACGAGGTATCCAGACCCCCTGAGTATGCAAGCACTACCTTTTTCATAATAATATTCCTTCTTCTTAGACTTGAAACGCGTCGAATTAAATAACCAATAATCAAGATGCAATAACCAAACAATGATCAAATTCCAATAATCAAACAACAACCCGTTTGAGACTTGAATTTTGGAAATTGGTTCTTGTTTGGTATTTGTTTCTTGGTTATTGGTAATTGTCTATTGAATTGCTCCTTGGTTAAACAGATAAAGTAAAATGGCTTTCTGAATATGGAGCCGGTTCTCGGCCTCGTCGAACACGACGCAGTTTTTACTTTCCATCACGTCATTGGTGATCTCTTCACCCCGGTGCGCCGGCAGGCAATGCATCACAAGCGCGTCTTTTTTCGCGTGCGCGAGGAGCGCCTTGTTGACCTGCATGCCTTTAAAGTCCTTGAGCTTTTTTTGCCGCATGGCTTCTTCGCCCATGCTGACCCACACATCCGTGTAGACCGCATCCGCGCCCTTCACGGCTTCCACGGGGTCGAGAAAACCTTCGATCACCGCGCCGGTTTTTTTGGCGATCTGCCGGGCCAGCGCAAGAAGCTTCGGCTTGGGCTGATATTTTTTGGGCGTCGCGTACCGGATCTTCGCGCCGAGTTTCGCGGCGACAAGCATCAGGGAATGCAGGACGTTATTGCCGTCCCCCACGAACGCGAGCACCGGATCTTTCTCCGCCGGGATCTTTTCATAAAGTGTCATGTAATCGGCCAGCGCCTGGCACGGATGTTCGAGGTCGCTTAAGCCGTTGATCACGGGTTTTTCAAAATAATCCTGGAATTCGGTGATGGTCCAATGCGAGAAGGTCCGCATAACCACGCCCGAAAGGTAACGCGACAAGACGCGCGCCACGTCCCGCACTTCTTCCCGGACGCCGAGTTTGATATCCTCGGGACCCAGATAAATGGCGCCACCGCCCATCGAATAAATACCGGCCTGAAACGAGACCCAAGTCCGGGTCGAGGGCTTCTCGAAAATAAAACCGAAGATGTGGCCTTCAAGCGCGTCCCGGACTTCCTGCGGCCGGGCCTTGACCTTGGCCGCGAGCTCCATGATCTTCCGGATCTCTTCGGTGCTGAGGTCGTTAATGGAAATCAATGATTTGAACATGCATAACCCCTTTTCATCACGTCATCCCCGAATGCTTCTATCGGGGATCCACTTCTGGATTCCCGCCTTCGCGGGAATGACATACATTTATTTCTTCATTAATTTCGCGAACACACGGTCTAAAATCTTCATACCGAGTTTGATCTCTTTAACTGAAACCGTCATCGGAGGCATGATCCTCAGGATATCGCCTTGCGTCGCGTTGATAAGAAACCCTTGAGCGCGCGCTTCATCCGCGTAAGGCGCGGAGGGCTCCTTGAGCTTCAGGCCCCGCATGAGCCCAATGCCCCGCGTGCTTTCGATCACGGGATATTTTGCTTTGAGCTTCTGGAATTCCTGTTCGAGAAGTTCTCCCATGCGAATCGTGTTCGTGAGCAACTTTTCTTTTTTGATCGCCTTGAAGACCGCGAGGCTCGCCGCGCACACAAGCGGGTTCCCGCCGAAAGTTGAGCCGTGCATGCCGGTGGTCAACACTTCTTTTTTGATCTTCCGGTTCACGACAAAAGCTCCGATCGGAACTCCGCCGCCCAAGGTCTTGGCGAGCGTCATGATATCCGGTTCGAGATCGTAATGCTGGTACGCGAACATTTTTCCCGTGCGGCCCACGCCGGTCTGCACTTCATCCAGGATGAGAAGCATGTCTTTTTCATCGCAAAGCTTCCGCAGGCCCCGGAGAAACTCCTGGGTCGCCACGGAGACCCCGCCTTCTCCCTGGATCGGCTCCAGCATGATCGCGATCGTTTTGTCGGTCACAAGTTTTTTGACCGACTCCAGGTCGTTGAAATCCGCGTGGAGGAATTTTTCCATGAGCGGCTGAAAACCCTGGTGGAATTTCTCCTGTCCCGTGGCTCTCATCGCGGCAAGCGTTCTCCCGTGAAAAGAATTCTTCATGGTGATGATCTCAAAGCGTCCGGTCTCGTTCCCGTACTTTTTGGCGAATTTGATCGCGCCTTCGTTCGCCTCGGCGCCGCTATTACAGAAAAACACGCGCGACGGAAAAGACGCCTCGGAAATGGTCTTCGCGAGCTCGGCCTGCTTGATATTAAAAAAATTATTCGAGATATGGAGGATCTTTTTCGCCTGCTCCTTGATCGCGTTCACCACGACCGGATGGCAGTGGCCGATCCCGGAAACCGCCCAGCCGGGGAAGAAATCGAGATACTCTTTTCCTTCAAGGTCCCAGACACGCGTGCCTTTCCCTTTGACCAGGCACACCGGCACCCGGGTGTAGGTCGGCATCACGTATTGTTCGTACAATTTTTGAACGTCGGCTGTTTTCATAATTTTTAGCGTACAGCGGGGAGCGTTTAGCGTAGAGTTTTTTCTATTCTCTCCACGCTCTGCGCTATCCGCTAGAGCGTTATCTCCGTTCCGATCCCTTGATCGGTAAAAATTTCGAGCAAAAGGGCGTGTGTGATCCGGCCATCGATGATATGCGCTTTTTGGACGCCGCCTTGAAGCGCGTCGATACAGGCCTTCACCTTAGGGATCATGCCCCCCGTGATGATCTTCTGATCGATCAGTTGCTGCGTCTCGCTCACGCGAAGCGAAGGGATCAGCGTCTCTTCATGGGCGGGGTCCCGGAGGATCCCTTTGACGTTGGTAAGTACCATGAATTTCGGCACGTGCATGGCGGCCGCGATATTGGCCGCCGCCTCGTCCGCGTTCACGTTATACATTTCACCGTCCGGACCTTTTCCCACCGGAAAGATCACCGGGATCCTTCCGAACTCCGTGAGTTCCTTGAGAAGCACCGTATTCACGGAAGACACATCGCCGACAAAACCTACGTCGCCGTTCTCGGTGTGTTTCACCACGTTCAGGATCTCGGCATCGTACCCGGAGAGTCCGACCGCGGAGCCGCCGAGGCGTTCGATATCATGGACAATGCTCTTGTTGAGCTCGGCCAGGGTTTCGTTGACGACCTCGATCGTCGCCTTGTCCGTCACGCGGAGTCCGTTCACGAACTGGCTCTGGACGCCTTTTTTCTTCATGGCATCGGTGATGAATTTTCCGCCGCCGTGAATGAGAATGGGCCGGATCCCGACATAGCTCATGAAGACAAGGTCCTGGAGCACCATGTCACGGACTTCCTGATAGGTCAGGGCCGCGCCACCGTACTTGATCAGGATCTCTTTACCGCGGAATTTCTGGATGTAAGGAAGCGCCTCGACCAGGGCCTGCGCTTTTTCGATGTATTCTTTCATTTTTTTAGCGTAGAGGGTGGAGCGTTCGGCGTTTAGAAAAAACTTTTTTCCTATACGCTCTACGCTATCCGCTCTTTCCTTTTTTAGGAGTATGCAGCGTTGATCAACACGTACTTCGTCGTGAGATCGCAGGTGATGAACTCCGCCCGCCCGCGGCCCTTTCCGATCACGACATCGATCGTGTATTCTTTTTTCTGCAGAATGCGCCGCGCCTTCGGAAGATTCAAGACCCGCAATCTTCCCAGGTTGACCACTTGCGCGTCCCCGAACCAGATGCTCAGATGGTTGGGATTGAAATCCACGCCGCTGGCGCCGACCGCGGCCGCGATGCGACCCCAGTTCGGGTTCGATCCCGCAAGCATGGTCTTGAAAAGCATGGAGTTGGCGATCTGCCGCGCGGCCCGTTCGGCGTCCGTAGGCGTCTTCGCGCCCGAGAGCCGGAGCCGGCATACATGCGTCACGCCCTCGCCGTCCGTCACCATTTCGTGGGCAATATAGCGCATGACTTCTTCCAGGGTTTCCCGGAACATCCAGTAATCCTTGCCGATCTTCTGGATCGGAGGATTTCCCGCTTCCCCGTTCGCGAGGCAAAGCACCATATCGTTCGTGCTCATGTCATTGTCGATCGCCATCTGGTTGAACGTATCATCCGCCGCGTGGCGCACCGCCCGCCGGAGAAGCGATTTCGTGATCGCGCAATCGGTCGTGATAAAGCAAAGCATGGTCGCCATATTGGGATGCACCATCCCGGCGCCCTTCGCGCATGCCGCGATCGTGACTTTTTTTCCTCCCAGTTCCACCGAGAGCGCGATCTCTTTACTGGAAAGATCGGTCGTCAGGATCCCTTTGGCCGCGCCGTGGCCGCCGGTTTCAGAAAGACGCTTCACAAGTTTTGGCATCGCCCGTTTCACGCAGGTGATCGGGAAAGGAACCCCGATGATCCCCGTCTGCGCGAGCAGGATCTCCTGAGGCAGAACGTCCAGGCATTTCGCCGCTTCCCATGTCAGCTCATCGACCGCTTTCTTGCCGATCGGACCGTTCAGGCAGTTGGCGTTCCCGCTCGGCCCGAGGATCGCGTGATGCTTCGAGGCGTGAATGGCTTTCATCGAATAGATCACCGGCCACGCCTTCGCGCGATTGGTGGTAAAAGTCCCGGCGGCAACGCACGGTGTTTTGGAATAAGTCAGGGAGACGTCGTATTTTTTCTTTTTCTTTTTGATCCCGGCGTGAATGCCCCCGGCCACAAAACCCTTCGGCGTGGTCACCGAACCGTTCTTCTCTTTTTTCCAAAAAGGTTTCTTCATATTACAAAAGCCCCGCTTCTTCCGGAAAACCGAACCGGAGGTTCATGTTCTGCACCGCCTGGCCGGCCGCGCCTTTGACGAGATTATCGATCGCGGTGATGATCACGACCCGACCGGTTTCCTCATTGACACTCACACCCACATCGCAAAAATTCGTGTGCTGCACATCCTTCAGGCACGGGTATTGTCCCGCGGGCTTGATCCTGACGAACGGCGCCTTGGCGTAAGCCGTTTCCAGAGTCTTCCGGATCAGAGATTCCGTCCCCGTCTTGACTTTATTTCCTAAATGGTTGACGGGGACGACCCCAATCTCCGCTTTGCTCCGATTGATTGGTATTGGGACCGTCGCTTTTCCCGTCGCTTCGACATAGATCGTCGCAAGAATACCCCGGTTCACGGGCAATAAGTGCGGCACAAATGTGATCTTGACGGGTTTTCCGGCCGCCTCCGAAAGCGTCTGTTCGATCTCGGGGATATGCTGATGCTTATTCACCTTATAGGCGCTGTAATTCTCGGCCGCCTCGCAAAAATGAGTCGCCGTCACAAGCTTTTTCCCGGCGCCGCTCACACCCGAAGCCGCATTGATGATGATGGACCTGGGGTCGATCAGTTTTTTCTTCAACAAAGGGATCAGCGCCAAGGACGGCCCTGTGGGATAGCAGCCGGGGTTCGCGATCAGATCCGCTTTTTTGATCTTTTCCTTATTCACTTCGCAAAGCCCATACACGGCCTTGGAAAGATACTGGGGCGCGACGTGATTTACCCCATACCATTTTTCATAGATCTTTTTATCTCTCAGGCGAAAATCCGCGGAAAGATCGATCACCACCTTGCCGGCTCCGAGAAGCTGTTCGGCCGCGGTCATCGCCTCGGTGTGAGGCAGGCACAAAAAGACCACATCCGCCTTTTTCTTCACCTGATCGAAGGAGTAGGGCGTGATCTCGAGAGTCATATCTTTTGCGACCGACGGCAGGACTTCGCGAAGGGCAATGGGTTTTTCCTGCCGGGTGGTCAAGAGGGTGACCCGGACGTGGGGATGGGCCAGAAGCAGCTTCGTGAGTTCGGCTCCGGTATACCCCGTGGCGCCAAGAACCGCACAATTCAACATTTGAGTGTCTTTTTCTCCTTTAAGGACGTTATAAACCGATGAGTTCGGTATTATAGAAATGGCTCTATCCTTTGTCAATTTAAGAAGTTACGAATTCGTACGGTGTAAGGCGTACGGCGCCAAGCGGAATCTTTCTAGCCGTACTCCGTACGCCGTACACCTTAGCCCCTAATAGCCGTAACACCAAATAGTGATTGATTTTATGGCAAAATATGACTATGGTACGCACATGCCAAAGCCAATATCCCCCAAAGATCCTCACAGCAAGGCCTCTTTGCGTAAAGTCCTTGGATTCCCGGTAAGATCCCTGACGGTCTACCGCGCGGCCTTAACGCACCCTTCCTTCCGGAACGAGAACTTCCGCATCACGAAGGGGCTCGAGGATTTTGACCGGCTGGAGTTCCTCGGAGATTCCATCTTAAACGAAGTCATTTGCCAGAAATTATTCGAAAAATTCCCCGAAGCCGACGAAGGCATGCTCTCAAAACTTCGTTCGATCCTCGTGTCCCAAAAGATCCTGAGCCGCATCGCGCAAACCATGAAGCTCCACCAGGTCCTTTTGATCAGCAAAAACCTTCGCCAGAATTTCAAGGACTTCCTCAAGGCTAAATTGCTGACCGACGCGCTCGAGGCGCTTTTTGCCGCGGTCTATTTTGATCAAGGCCACGTCAAGGTCGAGGCGTTCATCCTGAAACACTTCAAAAAATACTTCGATCCCAAGCTTCTTTTCCGCCTTGACCCGAATCCCAAAAGCACGCTTCAGGAGATGACCTTGAAAAAATGGCAGAAACTCCCCGAATACACGCACGCCTTCTCCGAAAAAGGCGTCAAGACCACGGTTTCGGCGGGGGGAAAACGGAAAGCCTCGGCCCTTCACAAGATCAAACGAGAATCCGAGGTCTTGGCGGCGAGAGCTTTGATCGTACGTCTGAGGAAAGAATTCAAAAAAGAAAAATCGCGCAGCCGGGGCCGGCGACGCGCGTCAAAATAAAGGGGACAGGCTACTTTATTTTCATTATTCCGTCACGAGCTCGCAAAGAAGATCCTTCACCTTGCCTTTACGGATCTTTTCTTTCAATTTTTCAGCCTGAGCGGGATCAGGTTTTACTTCAGGGGCAAGCAGGGAGCCGGAAAACAGCGTTGGGATAGGCCCCAGATGGGCTTCCGGGTTTTTCTTAAAAGGTTTGGCCATATCCGGCAATAATTTCTCCGCCATTTCGCTCGACAAGAACACATCCATCCGGAAATTCGCGAGCCCGTCAAACCCGAGCGTTCCCTCCCCGTCCATAACGTAGTCCTTGCTCTTGACGAGCAGATTGTCGGTCGCGACTTTGCCTTCCGAGATCTTCCACGCGAAATTCATTGAGTCAAAATCCTTGAGCGTGGACCGGATCGCCCCAAGGTCCTTGAAAGGCTCGATCATCGAAAGAGCGTCTTTGGGATCAAAAGTCAGGAACTTCCCGTTCGTGAGCGTCCACTCACCTTGCCCCGCCAAGGATTTACTCCAGGTCTCCGGTCCCCATCCGGTCCCCTTCACCGAACCTTTAAGATGAAGGGTTCCCTCAAGGACTTTCTCGGCCGCGTTCTTCCGGTTCAGGAAAAGCCCAAGGTCCACGCCCTGGAACTCGCCTTCGAGGCCGTATTGCGTCTCTTTGCCGCTTAGATCCAGTTTTCCTTTAAGATCCGCTTTCCCGCCGTAGCTTTCAAATTGAAGGGCCGGCACATTCCACACATCTTTCTGGTAGAGGACATCGACCGAGACATTCTTAAGGATCTGCTCCTCGGGAAAGATCCTCTGAATAAATTCTTTTGCGGTGGCGTAGGCGCTCATCCCGGCAGCGTCGTCCTTACGCTTTAAAAGACTCGCGACCGCCTGCCAAACTTCCAAAGGTTTTAATTCTCCCGTAGAGGCTTTCACGACGATCTCCGGCCTTTCGGGAAATCCTGAGATCTTCAGATCGGCCACGACCCGGGCGCCGCCGATCTCAAACTGCATTTGCCGGCCTTCCAGCATGAGCGGACCGTAATCCAGAGAAAGTGTGGCGTTCCGGAACCCCGGACCGTCGGGGATCGTCCAGGAGGCCTTATCGAATGAAATATTAAAAATGTGTTCGGCGGTCTCCAGCTTGCGAAGGTCCCCTTTCCAATTCGCCATCAACTTGGCATCTCCCTCGAGCTTGTAACCCTGAAGCGCGGGAATGTATTGTTCCCACCCGATAATGGAAAATTTATTCGTGATCAGATTGAGCTGTCCCGCCCCGGTCTTCAGGTCCAGATCCTTCAGGTTCCCCTTCATGCTCAATTCCTTGAATTTCACCGCAAAATCGCCGCCGAGCATGGCGCCTTTTTGAAGCAAGAGATCGAAATCCAGGTCCAGCGGAACGCCTTTGGGTTTTGTGAAATATTGCCCGTAAGAAAGAAGCGCCTCGGCAAGGTCCCAGCCAAAATGGAGTGAAAGATGGTCCAGCGTGCCTTCCATCGAAAGAACCCACTTCCCGGGCCCGGAAAATCCGATTTGAAAAGGAAGCGCCTTTTCAAGTCCCGGCCAATATTTCAGAAGATCTTCAAGCGCCATGTTCGAACCCGCCACGTGCATGCCGCTGATCTCTCCGGTATTGAGTTTCATGCTCCCGTTGGTTTCGATCGCGCCAAAGGGAAGTTTCACGAGCCCTTTGTGAAGCTTGAGTTCCGCCGTGTCATTGTTCCACGCGGCCGACACATTCCACTCCGCGTCAAGCGCGGGCACCGCAGCCCCGGCATTTTCCTGGGGCACTTCATACGTAAGCCCCTTCCCGGTCCCGGTCGCCGTCAATTCAAGGAAAGCCTCTTTTGCCTTTTTTTTGATCGCAACGGAGGTATCGATCTGGCCTCCCTTAAAAGAAAAAGCCCGTTTCGGTTCCGGGCCAAACCCCCGGGCGCCCGCCAGCGAAAGCTCTTTGAGTTCCACCACCATCGACCCGCTCGCCTTCTCCCAGTTCCACTCTTCGACAGAATCCAGCACCACGTTCCCTTTGATCACAAGCGCGTCCGGTTTTCCGGCCATGGCCGAAGTAAAACGGAACGGGATAGGGATCTTCGGGCCAACGGCCCCGACCTGAAGCGAGAAATTTTCGAAACGCACCGGATTTAAAAAATCCAGGCCCGGGAAGGAAGCTTCCGCTTTTCCGGATTGCACATAAAAAGCCGCGGGCTCCACGTGTCCGAAAAGAAGGGGCAGGATATTAAAATCAAATTGGATCTTTTCCGCTTCCACCACAAGCGGGTGATCTGAAAAGGTCAATTGCGCGTTTTCAAAAACGATCTTCGGCTGGGGAAAATAACCGACACGGGCGTTCTGGTATTTGAGAGTGCCTTCGGTGAGGGCCTGGACTTTTTGGATCAGAAATTCATGAAGTTTTGCGGAGGGAAGAAGACGATGGGTTTGAAACCAGAGGGCTGCGATAAAAAAAACGAGGAAAAGAACGGCCGCGAGCAGAAACGCCTGTTTTTTTTTCATGGCTCCTGATCTCTTGGATAGAAAGGCGCCCCTCGCGATTATTGATTCGAACTTAACGGCATCCCGCCTACCGGATTGCAATTGTAATCGTCCATGAATCCCTGGCAACCGGACAGGATAAAAACGAGCGCGAGGAAAAACAGCCCGAGAATGACGGGCCGCATTAACGCTTGGTGAACTGGAAGCTTCTGCGAGCGCCTTTACGACCCGGTTTCTTTCTTTCTTTTTCTCTGGGGTCGCGGGTCATGAAACCGCCCTTGCGCATCGTGACGCGCATTTCGGGGTTCAGCCCAACGATCGCACGAGCGATCCCGAGTTGGATCGCGCCAGCCTGGCCTGCGACTCCGCCGCCCTGGACGCGGGCGCGAACACGCACCTGCCCGAGAAGATTTGCGGATTTGAGAGGCTGCTCCACAAGCATCTGGAGGTTCGCGCGTTTCAGATATTTTGCGGAATCCTGCCCGTTGACGATAAAACCTTTTTGACCCGGGAAAACCCATACGCGAGCAATGGCAGTTTTACGGCGTCCTGTGGCATACATCAGTGTTGCGGGAGCGGTCATACGGATTAAACCTCGATCTTAATGGGTTGTTGCGATTTATTCCGGTGTTCAACGCCGGGATAAACGCGGAGTCTCTTGAGCATTACATCGCCGATCCGGTTCTTCGGAAGCATGCGCTTGACGGCCCTCATGATGATCTCGGCCGGGTTCTTTTCCATGAGCTGTTCATAGGTATAGGTCTTCAAACCGCTCGAAAAACCAGTGTAATGGGTGTAGATCTTGTCTTCCTTCTTGTTCCCCGTTACGTGGACCTTTTTCGCGTTGATCACGATGACTTGATCCCCGGTGAGTTTGTCCGGCTGAAAGCAGGTCTTGCCTTTGCCGATCAAAAGGGACGCGATCTTGGTGGACATCCGTCCGAGAGTCTTCCCGTCGGCGTCGATCAGATAAGTCTTCCGCGCAATGTCTTTTTCAGTAGGGATAAAAGTCTTCATTGTTGTCTTTTCTGTTTAGTTTGGAACAGGTAGTCGGAAAGGCGAGAAACCTTCTTGCGACTCAAAGTGTATTGAAAAGTCCGCGGAGTATAGCAAAAACCCCTCAGGGTGTCAAACTTTTACCTTTTTTTATTTATCCGGCATTTCCCGCCCGAACCCCGGCAAGAAACACCCTTAGGGATCAAAAAACCGCGGGTTCTTTCGAACCCGCGGCAGGATTGCCGTCCCTGGTGAAGCCCCTCTAGGCGAAGTTTTAAAAAGAGTTCCTTATTTCAAAAAATTTAAAAATCTGTATCTGCCCCAAGCCTAACACATAATCCGCGTTATACAAGGCCTTGGACTTTTTAAAATGCCCCCCGGGATCAATACGTAACCCTAATCAGGGTAAGGCCTTCGGATGAAGCGGTCATTCCGGCAAGGCGCCGGTCTTTAGCCTTGAGAATAGCAGTTATATCACTGGCTTTTCTTTTTCCACGCCCGACTTCAAGGAGCGTACCGGCCATATTCCGGATCATGTGATAAAGGAATCCGTCCGCCTCCACACACATAAGAATGAGGTGCCCTTGTCGCTTGATCTGAAACCGCTTGATCGTCCGAACGCAGGAAGTTCCTTTTTTGAGGGCCGATACGGAAGTGAAGGACCGGAAATCATGTTTCCCCAAGAACGCCTTGGCCGCTTGCCGCATCTTCGCGACATTTAAATGGTAAGGAACATGGGACGCGCGGCCGGCGATAAGCGGAGAGCGGCAAGGATGATTCCAGATCCGGTACTCGTAAACCTTGGAATGAACACTGTAACGGGCGTGAAAATCAGGCGGAACTTCTTCGATGGTTTTGACCACGACAGCCTGCGGCAAAAGAGCGTTGAGGCCTTTTTGGATCTGCCAGAGTTCGTGAGCGCTTGCAGTTTTGAAATTAACGACCTGCCCCTCGGCATGGACGCCGGAGTCCGTGCGGCCGCTCGCGGCCGCGATCTTCATCTTGCGGTCAAAAAATCCGGAGAGGGCTTTTTCAAGAACTTCCTGGACGGAAGGCTTGCCGGGCTGTTTTTGAAACCCGAAGAACGCGGAGCCGTCGTATTCGAGGACGAGTTTGATGTTTCTCATTTTAAGCTTTAAGCAAAAAGCGATAGGCGGTAAGTAAAAGCTTTTTTCTTATCCCTTACCGCTTAACGCTTACTGCCAGCTTGCAAAAGCAAGCTCGGCGATCTGGACGGCATTCGTCGCGGCGCCTTTGCGGATCTGGTCGCCTGAGACGAACATCGCGAGACCGTTTTTCACAGACGGATCGATACGCAGACGGCCGACAAAAATATCGTCCTGCCCCGTCGTTTCAAGCGGCATCGGGAAATAATTCTTTTCGCGGTCATCAACGATCTTCACGCCCGGGGCTTTCGCCAGAAGGGCCCGCGCTTCCTCCACCGTGATCGGTTTTTCGGTCTCGATATTGAGCGCTTCGGAATGCGCCCGGAGGACCGGCACGCGCACGCAGGTCGCGGAGATCCGGATATCCGGATCGTGGAAGATCTTCCGGGTCTCCTTCACCATTTTGGTCTCTTCCTCGTTATAGCCGTCCGGTCCGATCTTGGAATTATGCGAAAACACGTTGAACGCGATCTGATGCGGCAGGACATTTTTCTTAACAGGTCTCCCGGCCAGAAAATCCTCGGCCTGGATCTTCAGTTCTTCCATCGCCTTCGCGCCGGCGCCGCTCGCGGCCTGGTAGGTCGCCGCAATAAAGCGTTTGATCTTGACGGCCTTGTGGATCGGCCAAAGAGGGACAAGCGCGATGATGGTGGAGCAGTTCGGATTTGCGATGATCCCTTTGTGCTTCGCGATATCCCCGGGATTGATCTCGGGCACCACAAGCGGCACTTCCGGGTCCATGCGGAACGCGCTGGTGTTATCCACCACAAGCGCTCCGGCCTTTACCGCATACGGGGCAAGCGCTTTCGAGATCGAGCCCCCTGCGCTCGCCAGCACAAGGTCGAGCCCCTTGAAAGAGTCCGGGGTCGCTTCCTCTATGTTGTACGTCTTTCCCATAAACTGCATCTTCTTTCCGGCGGAACGCCCGGACGCGAGCATCTTGAGTTCGGCGAACGGGAACTTCCGCTCTTCAAGAATGGCTAAAAGTTCCTGCCCCACTGCGCCGGTCACTCCCAATATTGCAACTTTAAGTTTTTTCATATTCAAATATTTCCTTTCTTAAAATCCCAATGGCCAAGATACAAGAAACAAACAATAACCAATTAACAAAAAATCAATTACAAATGATCGCGCATATTTTTTATTGGAGTTTGAAGATTGGTATTTGTTTGGTAATTGTCTCTTGGTGTTTGGTTATTTGCCATTCGTCCAATTACGCTATCCGCTCCACGACCAGGTCGCCCATTTTTGAGCAGCCCACCTTGGTCGAGCCTTCAGAATAAATGTCCGCCGTACGGTAACCGTCCGCGAGCACTTGTTCCACCGCATGTTCGATCGCCCTTGCGGCTTTGGGCTGATGGAAGCTGTATTCCAGCATCATCGCCACCGAAAGAATGGTGGCCAAGGGATTTCCCATATCTTTTCCCGCGATGTCCGGAGCCGAACCGTGCACGGGTTCGTACATGGCCACTTTGTCCCCGACCGAGGCCGAGGGCAACATCCCGATCGAGCCCGTCAGCATGGCGGACTCGTCGCTTAGAATATCCCCGAAGAGATTACTCGTCACGATCACATCAAATTGCTTGGGCTCACGAATGAGCTGCATCGCGCAATCATCCACATACCGGTGATTGAGCTCTACATCCGGATAGTCTTTGGCGACTTCGATCACGACCTTGCGCCAAAGCTGGCTCACCTCAAGCACATTGGCCTTATCCACCGAGGTGACTTTCTTCCGGCGCTTCCGCGACAGCTCGAAAGCCATTTTCGCGATCCGTTTGATCTCAGAGGTTGTGTAGGCCATGGTATTGAATCCACGTTCTTCTCCGTTCGGAAGTTTTTCGATCCCACGCGGTGTTCCAAAATAAACCCCGCTCACGAGTTCCCGGAGGATGAGGAAATCGAGTCCCTTGACGATCTCCTGCTTGAGCGGAGAACGCATCTCAAGCTGTGGGAACATTTTTACAGGGCGGAGATTCGCGAAGGCGTTGAGCCCCTTACGCAGCCCCAGCAATCCTTTTTCAGGCCTTTTATCGGAGGGCAGGCTATCCCATTTAGGACCGCCCACAGCGCCCAGGAACACTGCATCCGACTTTTGCGCCGCAAGAAGCGCTTCCGGCGTCAGCGGAATACCGTGTTTGTCGATCGACGCGCCGCCGGCCAGCAATTCCGTGATCTCAAATTTGAGATTTGAAATTGTCGCGGCTTTGGCAAGCACCCGCATCGCCTGCGCGGTCACTTCAGGCCCGATCCCATCTCCCGGAAAAACAATTATTTTCGGCATAGTATTTCTCTCGGGTTAAAGTCCGGGGTCCGGAGGGACCGCGGACTATTTTTAATTTTTCTCGATCTTAAAAGGACGCCGCTTCACGGTTTCGTACAGCTTTTCGTATTTCCTGGCCGACGCGTTCCATGAAAAATCGCTTTCCATGGCATTTTTCACGAGGGCCTTCCAAAGCTTCTCCTGCTTGAAGGTCTTCACCGCGCGAAGCAGGGCCGCGTGCAGCGCATCGCTCGTGTAATCCTCAAAAATAAACCCATTCCCCTGCTGCGACGCAGGTTCAAAATCCTGGATCGTGTCCGCCAGACCGCCCGTGGCGCGAACGATCGGAACGGTGCCGTAACGCAATCCGATGATCTGCCCCAGCCCGCAAGGCTCATAATAAGAAGGGATGAGCAACATATCGGAACCCGCGTAGATCTTTTTAGCCATCTTCGGGTCGAACAGGATATGGACCCCGAACCACTTTTTATTTTTCTTCGCCAGGTCCCGGAGGATCTGATGGTATTGTTCTTCACCGGTCCCGAGCAACACCATTTGAACATCCTGCTGCTGGGAAAGCTGCTCCAGCACCGGAACCAGGATATTCAATCCCTTCTGGTCCACGAGACGCGCCACAAAACCCAGAAGAGGAACATTCGGGTCAACCTTGAAACCGTTCTCCTTCTGGAGCGCGGCTTTATTGATTTTTTTCCCGGAAAGATTTTTAAGATCGTAAGTCGCGTCAATGTCCGGATCGGTCGCCGGGTCCCAATCCTTCGGGTCGATCCCGTTGATGATCCCTGTCACGCTGTCCTTGCGCGCGGCGATCACCCCTTCCATCCCGCACCCAAATTCCTTCGTCTGGATCTCGCGGCTGTAGCGCTCGCTGACCGCGGTCACGGCATCGGCAAACACCAGGCCGCTTTTCATAAAACTGAACTTGCCGTAGAATTCCAGAAAATCGGACTTGTAAAGCTCCCAGCCAAAACCGGTGGCCGGAAAAGAATCCGGCGGGAAATTTCCCTGGTACGCAAGGTTATGGACCGTGAAAATGCTCCGCGCTTTATGAAAAGGCGGGTAGCCCGTTTCCGTGATCTTGAGATACGCCGGAACAAGACCGGTTTGCCAATCATGGCAATGGACAATGTCCGGCGCCAGTTTTAATTTCTCGGCGGCCTTGAGCGCGGCGCGCTGGAAATAAATAAACCGGCGGTCGTTGTCCTGGTAGTCCCCCACAAGCGTCCCGTAAAGTTCCTCACGCATGAAATAATCGGGATGCTCGATGAAATAGACTTTGACCCCATTATCGAGTTTTTTTGAAAAAACGCGCGTGGCCTCGAGCTGGTTCCCGACGATCAATTCAAAATAATCGACCGCGGTTTCGAGTTCCCACTGTTGGATATCGATCGAGCGGTAGCGCGGCAAGAAGACCGATACTTCATGGCCTAAGGCGCGGACCGCATGGGCGAGAGAACCAACAACGTCCCCGAGACCCCCTGTCTTGGCGAAGGGGGCCATTTCGGAACTGATAAAAAGGATCTTCAAAGGAAGCTAAGAGCGCGCCGTCTTATTTCGCGACTTCGACAACGCAATTCCAGCTGCCGAAAGCGTTGGGAACGCATTCGACCGGCTCCTGCGCGTTTTGCCAGACCCCGTCCACGAGATAGCGATACTGATAACGCCCGGCCTTAAGCTTCAGGGACGTCTTCCAGTTCCCGGTCGCATCTTTCTTCAGGGGGGTCTTGTTCGCTTTCCAGCCATTGAAATCTCCGCCGAGCTCGACCTTTTTGGCCTGAGGAGCGTAGAATTTGAAATCGATCCCTTGATCGCAGGTAACGGTACCGGAGCAGCATTTCGTCGCTAACTTTGCCATAATGAACTCCTTTTTCGTTGAGTGAGATGGAAAATACGCATAAAAAAACTGCAGCGAGGGGAGTATATATCAGAAAAAACCGCTTGCCAAGAAACATCTCCTCACTATAATAGCCGGCCTATGAGAAAATGTGCCATCTGCAATAAGAAGCCTTTGACCGGCAATTCGATCGTTCGTCGTGGTCTCGCAAAAAAGACGGGCGGCATCGGTAAAAAGATCTCCGGCATTACGCGCCGGCGCTTCTACCCGAACATCCAGAAGGTGAAAGCCGTCTTTCTGAATGGAACGGTGCGCCGCATTAATGTCTGTGTGAGCTGTTTGAAGGCCGGAAAAGTCAAAAAGGCTCCTTCCCGTCGTTCTTACGTCGCCACGCCTGCTGCCTAACGCGCGGCAAAATTCCAATACCCAAGGTACAATAACCAAATAAATTCCAATCACCAATATTAAAATTTTTGGTTATTGGCTATTGCTTGGTCATTGTTTCTTGGTGTTTGTGTCTTGCGCGAGGTGGATGTCCTTGATATTCAGAACGAGCGTTGCGAGACCATTCCACTGTTTGGTTTTCACGGAATAGGCCGCCTCAAAACGTGTCGCGGCGCCGGAGGTCGCGCAGAGAAGCATCTGTTTTTCATTGAGATGAGCTTGATAGTTCATGAGGCCATCTGTGAAGACCGCTTCATAAGTCTCGCCATAAAGACGTTTCGGCTTTGATCTTAACTGAAGATCGTCTGTCTGGAATACAGGCCGTGGATTCCCGACCCCGTGCGGCTCCAAAAGTTCGAGTTCCTCAAGAAAATGGCTCGTCAGTTCCTTAAGCCTTAAATCCATATCCACAGAGACATGCCGCTTCAATTCCTCAGAAGGAAGATGCTCGAGCGCGAAGGCATTGATCTTTTCGCGTAAAAGCGGGATATTTTTTTCCGCGATCGTAATGCCGGCCGCCTGCGCATGTCCCCCGAATTCCTCGAGGACCGCTTCGCAGGAACGCAGGGCGTTAAAGAGATGAAAACTTTTAATAGAACGGCCGGAACCGCGGCCGACGCCTTTTTCCACCGAGATCACGATCGCCGGACGCTCGTACTTTTCCACGAGACGCGAAGCCGCGATCCCGATCACACCGCGGTGCCAACCCGGGCCGTCCACCACGATCACGCGTTCACGATTGAAATTCACCGTCTGTTCGACCTTGCGCATCGCTTCCTGGGTCGTCTCCCGCTCCATTTTCTGACGGGCCTTGTTCTCCGCGTCCAGGATCTTCGCAAGGCTTTCCGCTTCACGAGGAATTTTTGTCAGCAAGAGTTGAAGCGCCGTATCCGCGGAACTCATCCGTCCCGCCGCATTCAGCCGCGGACCAAGGATGAAACCGACGTGGCCGGTATTGACCTGGGAGGCTTTCATCTTGGCAACTTCCGCCAACGCCCGGATCCCGAGATTTTTCCGTTCGGAAAGCATGTCCAGCCCCTTTTTTACAAGGATGCGATTTTCTCCCGTGAGAGGCGCAATATCGCTGATCGTGGAGAGCGCCACAAGATCCAAATGCTCGAAGGCCGCGTCTCCGGTCAAGGCCTGGCTTAATTTGAATGCCAGCCCTGCCGCCGAGAGATCTTTAAAGGGGTACGGACAATCCTCCTGAAGCGGGTTCAGAATAAGATGCGTGTCGGGAAGTCCGTCGGCAGGCAACCGGTGGTGGTCGATCACGATCACATCCATACCGTGAGCGCGGGCGATCTCGATTTCTTTTTTGGCCGTGATCCCGCAATCGACCGTCACGATGAGGCTCACGCCTTCTTCTTTTGCCTTATGGATCGCAGCTTCGCTCACGCCGTAGCCGTCGCGTTCGCGCTCCGGTAGAAAGGTCGTGCATGCTCCGCCAAGTTTTTCAAGCGTCCGCGCCAGGACCGCGACGCCGGTGATCCCGTCGACATCATAATCGCCGTGGATCAGGATCTTTTCATGAGCCTGAACGGCTTTTTCGATGCGGGCTTTCACTTCCTCCATATTCTTCATCAGGAAAGGATCGTGAAGCGAGGAGAGACCGGAAAAGAGGAAAGCTTCTATCGCGAGATCATCCGTGAAGCCGCGTTTGGCGAGGAGTTTAAGAAAAGCGGGAGAATATCGAGCGGAACCTGATGTATATGGCATGGAGACTGACCGGTGATAAGCGGTAAGCGTCAGGCGGTAAGTTGTTCTTCTTAACGCTTTACGCTTACCGCCTAACGCTTACTTGTGCGCTTTCCAGTCCACCACCAAAGACGAAGCCACAAAAACGGTAGAATACGTACCGACGATAAACCCGATGGTCAGGATGAACGCAAAATCCGCGATCGCGGGGCCCCCAAAGAAAAGCAGCGACAAGGACCCGAACAACACGGTCAGGGTCGTCAGAGCTGTCCGGCTTAAACATTGGTTGACGCTCAAGTTCACGATATCCATAAAGGGCGTTTTGCGCATGAGCTTGACGTTATCCCGGACCCGGTCAAAGATCACGATGGTATCGTTCACGGAAAAACCGATGATCGTCATGATCGCCGCCACCGTTGCGAGGTTGATCTCCCGGCCGGAGAGAGCATAGACCCCAAAAGCAAAAAGCGTATCATGCACAAGCGCGACCACTGCCGCCGTGGCGAACTTCCATTCAAACCGCCATCCAACATAGATCAGGATCCCAAGCCATGACCAGATAATCGCCCAAAGCGCCTTGTCACGAAGACTGCCGCTCACCGAAGGGCCGACCTGGTCGACCTTCCGGATCTCGTAGGAATCTTTGCCCGCCGTCGCTTCCGCGGCAGCACTTACCTTGGAAGGATTTCCTTCCGCCATCTTGACAATAAACTGATGGCTCTTGGCATCCCCCATATGTTGCAGCGTCAGGGATTTGAGCCCCTGTTTTTCGAGTTCGGACCTGAACTTCGCTTGATCCGGATCGGCCTTGAACTCTACCTGAACCAGCGTGCCCCCCGTAAACTCCACGCCATAATTCTCGGTCCCGCGCGCCACAAGCGCAAAGATCCCGAGCCCCAAACAGATCACGGAAAACCCGTAAGCCCAGAAACGTTTCTTCAGGAACGGGATGTTCGGACTCTTGAAAAGCTCGAACATCTTGAAAACCTTGTTCGGGTTCTTCTTGACGATGTAGTCAAAGATCACACGGGTCACGAAGATCGACGAAAAAAGACTCGCGAGAAGACCGATCGAGAGTGTCACGGCAAAGCCCTGGATCGGCCCGGTCCCGAAAATAAAAAGCAGGACCGCGGTGATCAAGGTCGTCACGTTCGAATCGAGAATAGCTGAAAGAGCGCGGTGAAAGCCGGCCGACACCACGGCGCGCGCGGTTTTCCCTGTTGCCGTTTCTTCGCGCATTCTTTCGAAGATCAGCACGTTGGCATCCACCGCCATGCCGATGGACAGAATAAACCCCGCGATACCGGGAAGAGTCAGGGTCGATCCGAAAGCCGCCATAGCTCCGGCGACAAGGATCACATAGACGAGCAACCCGAGGTTCGCGATCCAGCCGCACAAAAGATAATAGACCGGCATGAACACGATGACAAAAAGAACGCCGAAAAAGCTGGCGCGAATACCGCTATCGATCGAATCTTTACCGAGACTCGGCCCGATGGTCCGTTCTTCCACGATCGTTACAGGCGCAGGGAGCGCGCCGGCGCGAAGCACAAGCGCGAGATCCGCGGCTTCCGAGGCCTTGAAATTCCCGGAGATCTGGGCCTTGCCGTTCGGGATCCTGTCACGGATCACCGGCGCGGAATAAACCTGACCGTCCATCACGATGGCAAGACGCTTGCCGATATTCTGGAACGTCACCTTGTCGAAGATCTTGCCGCCTTCACGGTCAAGCGTCAGCTGGACGATCGCTGAACCATACTGGTCAAATCCGACAGAAGCGGTCGTCAGATGCTCCCCGGTCAACACCGGCAGAAGCGCCAGCAACACCATTTCCTCATTCGGACTTCCCTTGACCTTCTTGTATTCAAATCCAGGAGGGATCGTTCCGGCTTCTGCCTTCTGGATCAGATCCATATCTTCCGACACGATCTTGAATTCCAGATGGGCCGCCTTGCCGGCGATCTCCTTGGCGCGTTCACGGTCCGTTACGCCCGGCAACTTCACCACGACCTGATCCCTGCCCTGGGTGGTGATCTCCGGTTCCTTGACGCCGAATTCATCAATGCGGTTACGGATGATCTCCGCCACGCGCGCAGTCACATCCTTGCGCGCTTCTTCGGGGACCTTGTCCATATCCACCTGAAGGAGTAGTTGGACACCGCCCTGGAGATCGAGCCCCAGGTTGATCGTCTGACTCGGAGGGTAGACCTTCCAGAGAGAAAAAGCGACGAGGCCGATGATTAGAAGTACTTTCCATTTATAATATTTATCCATGTGAACTCCTTGATTAGTGTTAAGCGATAAGCGGTAGACGGTAAGTTGTTTTTCTTAACGCTTTTCGCTTACCGCTTATAACTTTTTTATTGGCGCAACCCGGCGATCGCGCTTTTAAGAACCTCGATCTTGGTGTCCGAACCGCCCACCGTAAGAACCGCATAATCATCCTGAATACTTGAGATCGTTCCGAGAATCCCACCGGTCGTGACCACCTTGTCCCCTTTTTTGAGCTCGGCGATCATGGCCTGAAGAGCCTTCGCTTTTTTCTGCTGGGGACGGATGAGCAGGAAATAAAAGATCACGAACATGAGAATGATGGGCATGAACTGCACTAACGGATTGACCTGGGGTGCTGCTCCTTCAACGGCTTCGGCGGCGTAGGCAATAGATTCGAACATAAAACCTCTCTTTATCTTGTGTGTGGATCAAAACGGTTTAAAAATTGCTTTTTGAACGCAAGAAAGGTCCCTTTTCGGATCTTTTCCCGCATCGACTTCACTAAGTTTACAAAAAAATGGATATTATGCAAGGTAATCAATTCAGCCCCCAGGATCTCGTGACTATTCACCAGATGCCTGAGATACGCCCGCGAGAAATTCTTGCACGCATAACAATCACAATCCCGTTGGATCGGCTGGGTGTCTTCCTTATATCGCGTGTTCCGGAGGACCACAAGTCCGTCGCTCGTGAACGCTGTGCCGTTCCGTCCATAGCGCGTCGGGTTCACGCAATCAAACATATCCGCCCCACGCTCCACGGCTTCAAAAAAATCGACCGGAGTTCCGACGCCCATCAGATAGCGCGGTTTGTCGGCAGGCATTCTCGGCAAAATATCCGTAAGCGCCTCAAGCATCTCGGGTTTGGGTTCACCCACGCTCAGTCCCCCGAGCGCGTAGCCATCAAAGCCGATCTCCACCGTCCGTTCAAGCGATTCCCTTCTCAGGTCCTTGAACGTCCCGCCTTGAATGATGCCAAAGAGCGCCTGCGATTTGAGCTTGTGACATTTTTTGGCTCTTGCCGACCATCGCAGAGTGATATTAACGGCTTTTTCGATCGAGGGTTTATCCTTGCTCGCGGCCGGGCATTCATCGAAGATCATGGCGATGTCGCTCCCGAGCACCTGCTGGATCTCCATCACCTTCTCCGGCGTCAGGAAGATCTCCCGCCCGTCGAAATAGGAATTAAATTTCACGCCTTCTTCGGTGATGCTCCTGAGCTTACTGAGAGAAAACACTTGATACCCGCCGCTATCCGTAAGGATCGGCCGGTCCCAGGCCATGAATTTATGAAGTCCTTTGAGTTTTTGGATAACCTCAAGACCCGGCCTTATATAGAGATGGTAAGCATTCGAAAGAATGATCTCCGACCCCGCCTCTTTTAGATCGCGCGGCATCACGGCTTTCACCGTCCCTTGAGTCCCCACCGGCATAAAGACCGGCGTCTCAAAAGTCCCGTGCGCCGTCGTCACCCGCCCGACCCGCGCCTCGCACTTTTTGTCCTTCGCAATGAACTTAAATCCGAATTTTTTCATAATGCCTTTACGCAATAAGCATAGCGTCACCGCCCTGATCTCGATTAATCTTCAAAGTGATCAGGATTGCTCGCCACGCTTACGAAATCAGCATGGCATCGCCATACGACGCGAACCGATAATCTTCTTTCAGAGCGGTATTATACGCGGCCATGAGCTTTTCATAACCTAAAAATGCCGAGACCATGGCAAGAAGGGTGCTCTTCGGCATATGGAAGTTCGTGATCAACCCGTCCACGATCTTGAAATCATACGGCGGATAAATGAAAATGGAAGTCTTCCCTTTGCCGGGTTGAAGCACCCCTAATAATTTGTCATTCCCGAATGCTTTTATCGGGAATCCATTTTCATTCTGGATCCCCGCTTTCGCGGGGATGACAGTTGTAGCGACGGCCGATTCCAAGGCCCGGACGCAGGTCGTACCGCACACAATGACGCGCCGCCCGGCGCGTTTCGCCGCGTTGATCTTTTTCGCAGTTTCTTCCGTGATCTCGTATTCTTCCTCGAACATTTTGTGCTCTTCAATAGGCTCCACCGTGATCGGTTGAAATGTCCCGTAGCTCACGTGAAGCGTCACGTGTGCGATCTCGACACCCATCCGGGAAAGTTTTTCAAGAAGCGGCTTGTCAAAATGAAGCCCTGCCGTCGGCGCCGCCACAGCGCCTTCTTCTTTCGCGAAAACTGTCTGGTAGGTTTCATGGTCCGCGGGTTGGTCCGGTCGGTCAATATAGGGAGGAAGTGGGATGTGCCCAAGTTTGTGCAGCTTTTCTTTCATGCCGGAACCCTGAAACTGAAGCCAGCGTTTTCCGGTATTAGGAACGGGATTGCTCAGGATCTTCGCTTCAAGCGTTATCCCGTTTTGAGAGAAGGTGAGAATACTTCCATCCGCCACGCGGCCGCCGGGTTTGAGCAATGCTTCCCATGTATCTTTATCAATCTCTTTGAGCAAAAGAGCTTCGATCTTACCCCCGGTCGCTTTTTGGCCGAAAAGCCGCGCCGGCAGGACTTTGGTGTCATTGAGCACCAACAGATCCGTCGGCTTCAAAAGTTCCGGAAGATCGCTGAAGATACGGTGGGTGCAAGCGCCGTTTTTTTTATCCACGCACAAAAGCTTCGCGTCCGTTCTTTTGGGAGTTGGAAAAAGCGCTATTTTTCCCTTGGGAAGCGGGTAATCGAGATCGGAGAGTTTCATAATCAAGCGGTTGGTTTTTCCTATCCCCTGGCCTTAAACCTTATCGACCTTTTCCCCTTTGAGGATCTCGGGAACGGGACTGGCATCAATGCGAAGACCGCCATCATGCTCGATCTTCAACGTATAAATAGTGCCGGGAAGGAACATGGAGCCCGGAGCTTCGATCTGCGCGTTCTTCACTCCGGCATGTTCGCGTTTCTTGGGGTCGAGAGCATAATTCCAGAACTCCTGCCAAAGTTTCATTTCAAACTCGTTCGCCTTTTCGGAGACCTGGTAGCCCCCCGGGACTTCATGCGCCTTCGTGATATCAAATTCCTGGGTCTTGGCCCCGTCCAGCACAAACGCCTTCATAAAAAACGCGGCGCTTTTGCCCCGCAAACGGTCCCCGGCCTCGACCAGTTTGTCATTGAACCGGATCACGAGGGACTGGAACTGGATGATGTTGCCCGCAAAAGTAAAATACTTCGGTTCAAGCGGTTTTCCCTGCGCGTCATATTCGAGGAATTTGATCGTGGTCTTGATCTTCTTGGTAGCTTCATCGAACTCGCTTTTCGTGACAAGGACATCGGCCATGCGCGTTTCCGCGGTCAAACGCTCGATGATCTTGCGCAACACACGCTCTTTTTGGATCCACTGGCTCACCCCGACACCGGCCAATATCAACGCGACGCCCAAGATCCCGATCGAAACCCAATTGAATATTTTTGAAGTTTTCATGATAGAAAGGACTCCTGCCTCTAAGCAATTCGAAGATGCCTTGTCGTACGGAACATTCAAGAAGTTCCGACGACAAGGTACTTAACCCTTGAGGTTAAGTGCGCCCGGGCAGGGTCGAACTGCCAACCTTCGCCTTCGGAGGGCGACACTCTATCCAATTGAGCTACGGGCGCTTAATTTCTTAATTAAGCACCGCGCCGTGAGAGTTCAAGGAAAACTCTCTACGGCGACGGCGCATTCTTTTCAAGCCCGTAGCGAAATTGGATAGTTCCAATTGCCTGCCCGCCAAAGTCTTGTGGCGGGAGCTACGGGCGCAAACCACATTAATTTTTTTCTAATAAAAGCTTGTTTGCAACAGTCCTTTAGGACGGGCGCTAGATTGAAGATGAAACTATTTTTCGAATTCTTTGAGCTTTGTGACCTGTGCACCGGGGTAATAATACCCTAAAATTTCCTGATAGCCATAGCCAATTTCGCCGAGATATTTCATGCCGTACTGGCACATTCCCACCCCGTGGCCCCATCCTTTCCCTTTGAACACAAAAGCTCCTGCATCATTGATTCTGATCTTCGTGATCAGGTTGCTTTTGAGCCGCATCGGATCGACCCATACCCGGAACGCGTCCGCATCCACGGTCTTCTCCGCCCAGGTGCTTTGGATCACGAGCTTGTGCGCGCGGCCTGTTTTGTCGATCTTGTCCGTCCGGATGCCAAGCACGTCCTGAACGGGCATCTCTTGTTTCGCGAGCTTTTCCTTGATGAGCGCCGGCGTCACCATCGCTTCCCATTTGTAATGCGGCGAGCGCTGACAAAATTTGCATTCCACACCGCCGAGCGGCGGGAGCGGTTTCACGCGCCACACCAGATCAGCCGCCGTCGTCGCGCCTCCGCAGGTTGAATGAAAATAGGCCGGAAAGATCTTTCCCTTGTAAAGAAGGACTTCTCCCCGCGTCGCGTCCACGGCTTCGTTGGTCCGCTCATTTTCGATCTGTTTGCCGGCGTAAACCTGGCTCATAAAACCGGCCGACACATCATATTCTTCATTGCGACGGGCAAGCATTTTGGTAAGCGCGAACGTCCGCGAAACAATCGCCTGGGCCTTGAGCGACTCCAGTGTCCATTTTGGATTTCCCTCAAACGGGATCACGCCTTTCAAATAATCATCCAGCTTGAGCCGGCTAATGACGTCCAGGCTCCCTTTGGAATTCTTGTAGATCAGAATTTCGTCACGATAGATCCCGCTCGCGCCGACCCGGATGCCATTCCCCATGCTTTTCACAACAAGAAAGCGCGTGGGCACGATCTGCTCCCACCATTGGATCCCTTGCCCGACAGGCTTTACGGTCGCGCCCTCGAGTTTTGCTCCGCTTTTTATCAAATGTCCCTGATCATCAAGAACTTCGAAAGAGGCCGGAGCGCTGACCTGGACCTGGGGCTTGTCTCGCTGGACAAGGATACGGATCTTGCTGAGCGCATCGAGGTCCTTCGGCAATGAGATGGAAAGGTCTCTGAGCGGCTCGGCGGAAAAAGCCGGAGCAGCCGAAGCGAAAAAGAAAACAGCAAGAATCATGGATCGAAGCATGCGGGATGGCATAAGGCGTGTATTGTAACAAGGAAGCATCAAAAACAAAAGGAACAGTACCGCAACGCGGCACTGTTCCTTTTTGAAGAGCTTTAAATCCTTACAGCTTACTTAATGGCTTCGAGATAACTCTTGAGCTTGGCCCAAGTCCCGCGACCGCAAACGCCGTCGGCGGTAAGTCCGTTATCCTTTTGAAAAGCAGCGATCGCATCACGGGTTCCCGGACCGACCTTGCCGTCAATCGCGCCGTTGTAATAACCGGCTTTCTTGAGGGCCTTCTGGATGTTCACGGAAGGAATCTCAAAACCGGACGGCGTGCGATACATCCCACCGACCATGGCGCCTTCACCTGAAGAAACGGAACCAGATCCCGAAACGCCGCCACCCTCTTGGGTCTGAAGCGCTGCGCGGGTATCCTGGAGCGACTGATCCAAACGCACGAGCTCATCGGTCATAGCATTGATCTGCGCTTGCATCGTATCCACTTTCTTCCCGGTTTTTCTTGAAGCGCAACCACTCAAAGCGATCAAGCCGATCATCAACATCAACATTGTCAAACGTGTAGCTTTTCCCATCGTTTTTCTCCTGTAGGTCTATGCGTTGGTTAGAAAAATAATTCCGTTCGCAGGGTCAAAGTGTATCAGAAGGCCCTTCTGAAATCAACGGCAAATCGTGAGACGTTTCATCCGCGGGACGCACCGCAAAGAGCATGAATTCCGTGTGCCCGATCATGCGCTGCACGGGCCGCGTTTTTCCGGCGCGCGCAAGGATCTCACGCTCCAAAAGTTCCCGGGCTTCCACGAGAATAAAGCCTTGCTCGCGAAGCGCTTCGGCCATTTTCTCGATTTGATTGAAAGTGGGATTCAAGCTCACCAAGCGACCCCCGGGCTTCAAGGCTTGCTTCACAACCGCGACCTCTTCCCACGGTTGCGGGATGTCGAGCGTTACGGCATCGAAATCTTTTTCGGAAAAAGCATCCATCGCTTGCCGCTGACAGAACGTAACGAAGTTGCTAAGCCCGGCGCGTTGGATATTCTTGTAGGCATTCTTCGGAAGATCTTCACGCCGGTCATACGAGAAGACATGTCCGTTCGGCGCGACGGCTTGCGCGAGCGCCATCGTGAGCGATCCAGAACCGGTGCCGATCTCCATGACTTTGGAACCGCTGTGAATGCCGGCTTTCATGATGAGAAGGGCCGCATCTTTTGGATAAATGATGCCGCTTTCGCGGGAGGCCTTCATCATAAGGTCTTCCATCGTGGGTTTCAGGAGATAACAAAACCCGTGCTCGCAAATGATCTTCTTGCCGAACGGCTGGCCGATCCACTCGTCCACCGAAAGCGGCTTCCCACAATGGATGGAAACGCGTTTTCCCGGTGTGACGTCGATCATGTACGTGCGTTCGTCATCGAAATACACGAGGACAAGGTCCCCGAGAGCGATCGCTCCGGGAATGGGCTGAGAAATGGTGGGGTTCATGGCGGGTACACTATCTTCTTTCATAAAATTTTACCATCCTTTTTCTTGAGCTAACCGCAAAAGTTCATCGAAGTTGTGAACGATGTGATCGGGCTTCGCTTCGCGCAGCGTCGCTTCGCTTGCGAACCCGTGCGAGAGCGTCACGACTTCCACCCCCGCATTCCTCGCCGCTTGAATATCGATCGGGCTGTCTCCGACAAAAAGCGTTTCTTCCTCCGTGGCGCCTGTCGCTTCCATTAAGTGATGGATCGCTGCCGGGTCGGGCTTGAACGGCAGGCCGTTATCTCCGGCGAGTATCGCGATGAAATAATGCGCCACACCGAGCGCCTCCAGGATCTGAGAGGAAAAGGGATTCGGCTTATTGGTGATGACCGCCTGCTTGCGGTCCTTGAAATATTCGAGAAATTCGCGCGCGCCGGTGTAAAGATGCGTGTGGTCGAGCATGTGCTTTTTGTAATGCTCCCGGTAAAGCTTCGAGCCCCGATCCGCGAGTTTTTCATCCTCCGTGCGGAAGACCTGCTTGATCAGCGCATGCAATCCGGTCCCGACGCAATCCTTGATCTCATCATCGGTCAGCTCCGGCCCTTTGAGCGTTTCCAGCGCGTACCGGACGCTCTTGATAATATCCTGGCGCGTATCGACGATCGTTCCGTCGAGATCGTAAAGAATAAGCTTCTTCATAATCCTTCCTTTAAGTCGCATTCCCCGGCCATGCGTTCATTCGAGTAATCGAGGATCTTCTGCTGCAGCGCGCAGATTTTTTTCTCGAGGCTATCGAAAAAAGCTGCGGGCTTTTCCGCAGAAAAAGAAACCATCCCGACTTTTATTTTCTTTTGAATGATGGCAGTCGGGACGGCCCCAATCTCAGCTGCGCTTCGATTGATTGGTATTGGGATCGCCACGGCTTTCTGATTCTTGAGGTAGTAAATAATAGCAGAACGGACCGGGAGTTTCAGGATCCTGTCAGCCGCGAGCGCATAGATCTCGAGTTGCAGATCGTAGGCGCTCTTACGCGCCGCCGCCTCATCCCCCGCCGCAGTCTTGTAATCCAGGATATGCCACTGGCCTTTTTCGTCCTCGAACAAGATATCGATCTTGCCGTGAATGAGTCCGCGACGCTCGTTCAGGACAAAATCGATCTCGCGTTTGATCTGTTTGGCCTTCTTTAACTGCTGAAAGACGGGCTGCCCCATGAATTCCCGGATGATCTTCCGGGCATCACTGACGGCCTCCTTGCCGAAACGCCCGAAGATACGTTCGAGCGCCTCCGGTTCCAAAAAGCGCTCCGGCTTCCCGAAATCCAGATGCTCAAAAAACCCGTGCATCGCGGTTCCAAAATCCGCGGCAGAAAAATCATCCTCATGAAAGATTGTTTCTTCCCCGGCCCACTCTCTCTCTCCAAGTGACCATCCGATCTGATACGTGCGCCAGAATTCCTCGGGACTTTTCTGGAAAAGAACATACGCCGAGACCGGAAGATCGATGCTGCGCGGGGGCGCGGGATTCGGGGCTTGCACCTCGGGATTTTCCGGAAAACCGTCATTCCACTTTATGCTTTTTATGCCAGCCTCCATTCTTTCGCGAAAATTTTCCTTCGGTCCTTTGCCGGACACTGTTGGCCCTTCCGCATCGCAAGTCATTTTGACGGATAACCCTTCGCAGGCCGGGAACTCACTGCCCCCAGCACGCTCGCGGAGCTTGGACACCCCGTCGTCGCAGATCGCCATGGCCCAGTCCATCCAGGAGGCCATGTCGCGGAAATGTTCCTTTTCTTCTTTTTTCTTTTTATGGACCCCGCTCAAAAAAAGCCGCGACTTCGCGCGCGTCACCGCCACATAAAAAAGCCTCTTCCATTCCTCGTTGTCGCGCTTGGCGATCTCCTCGTCCACCCATTGAAAAAAATAAGGCCTTTGCATCTCGTGTTCTGTTTCATCGGGCACCTGCAGAGCGTAGCCATCTGCGGCGTGAGCGATCACGGCCTTGGAATCCGAACGCGCTCCCCCATGTCCCATATCCGCCACGAACACGACCGGGAATTCCAAACCCTTCGCGGCGTGGACGCTCATCATGCGTACCGCCTCGACACTCGTCTCCAGCACGATCTGCGCCTCGGATTCGCGAACTTCCTGGGCCTTGAGCCGTTTTAGAATATTTAGAAAAGACACAAGCGACATGCGTTCGTAGGTCTCGTATTCCCTCACCATCGCGATGAGTTTCTTGAGATTTGCGTAACGACGAACACCCTTGGGGTCCATCAGGACCGAAAGCTCATAACCCGTCCCCTCAAGCATGGTATCGATCAGTTCCGAAAGCGGGACCCGCTCCTTGAGTTCTCCCAAGGCGCGCGTAAGTTTCAAAAAAGCCTCAAGCCGCGTCTTTTGCTCTTGAGAAATCTCCTGGATAAGTTTGAAGGATTTCACGGCATGGAAAAGAGGCGCATTTTCATTTTTTGCCTTCGCGTGACGCGACAGCCAGAAGAGCGTGTCGTCCGTAATATGAAAAAGCGGCGAACGAAGCGTTGCGGCCAGGGGAATATCCGCAAGCGGCCGCTCGAGATGAGAAAGAAAACTCATCATGTCCTGGATCTCAGGCTGCTCATAAAACCCGCGACCCGCGACAATAAAATAAGGCACTCCGGCGGATTTGAATGCGTCTTCATAAATACCGCTCAGGGTCATGGCCTGGAAAAGCACCGCGATATCGCCGTAAGGGATCTTCTCTTTTTCATGGAGCTCGCAAATCCGCGCGGCGATCATCCGGGCCTCTCGCAAACGGGCGCATCGCATATCTTCTTTTTCTTTGAGCTCCGTCACAAGCACTTCCACTGCGGAATCTTCAAAAGCATTCCCTTCTTTCGCCGCAGGGTGAGCAAGGAGCGCTTCAAAGGGGAAATGATCCTCGTTCCAAAGCGTCTTAAAAAAACCGTTCACAAAATCCAGCACGGGAGGCTCGCTCCGGAAGCTTTCGGCGAGGGAGATCCGCTCCCCTTCGGTCCCGTCTCCGTAGAGTTTTTCTTTGGCAAGGAAAATCCCGGGCTCCGCGCCGCGGAATCCGTAGATCGACTGCTTATAATCCCCCACCATAAAAAGATTGCTCCCGGAAGAAAGAAGTTCGACGAACTCCATTTGGAGAAAGTTCGTATCCTGGAATTCGTCGACCAGGATAAACTTAAACTCGCGTTGATACCGCTCCCGGAGCTTCTGAAGCGCCGGCTTCTCCCCCCGGAAAAGTCCCACGGCCTTCATCTGCAGGTCGTCAAAATCCAAAAATCCATTTTCTTTTTTCTTGGCGGTATAGACGGCCTCGAATGCAAGCGCTATCTGCTCGAATTTTTTCTTCCAGGGCGCGACAAGCGGCCCCAAACGAAGCGCCGCAAGATCTTCCAGAAGCGCCCTCCATTCCTTCCAGCCGGCTTTCCGCTTTCCCTTATAAAGCGCGCTCCACTCCTTAAAATCCCGGAATGTTTCCCAGTCCCATGGGGCGTTCTTCCGGAATCGCTCCCAGGCCTTCCCATCGATTTCTTCAAGTTTTATGATCAACGCCTGCGCTTCGGAAGCCAATTCCTTTTCTCTTTTCGATGAAACTTCCTGCTCTTTTTTTTCATTTTCCAGGAAGAACTCGCGAAGGCTTTTCCCTTCGTGCCGCGCCGCGGTAAAAACTTTGAAGATGCCCTCGCGGGCTACCTGCTCTCCGTAAACCGGAAGGAATTCGAAGGCTTCGCTTTTCTCTTCGTAAAGTTTTGCGATCGTCTCATTCATCGCTTCGTCCTTTAAAAGTCCGGATTGCTCCGTTTCGATCACGCGAAAATCGGGATCCACGCCCGCTTCGATCGGATGTTCCTTCAAAAGGCGGGATGCAAAACTATGGAAGGTTGAGATCGCGGCTTTTTCAAGATCGCGCCGGGGCCGTTCCAGCTCCCATTCACGAAAACGGCTGGAAAGGCGGGCCTTGATCTCATTGGCGGCTTTTTCTGTAAAGGTCAGAACAAGGAGCTCGGTGAGGGTGGCTTTTTGTGTTCGAAGCAGATGAAGGATCCTCTCGACAAGGACCCGTGTTTTCCCGGTCCCGGCTCCCGCCGACACCAGCATATTCTTCCCGCTTGCTTGGACCGCTTTTTTTTGAGACTCCGTGAGGGTCATAATTGATCGCTATTGCTATATTTTGATTGCTAATAGAATTTTATGATTAAAATATAAAATCCATTTCCCGAGCGCATTATACAAAAAATCGCCCTGCCCTAGCAAAAATGAATTTATAGGTTATACTCTCCGCATGGAAAATGAAAAACGGAAATTCTTCAGGCATCCGATCAAGGTTCCGATCCAGCTGACGCGGGTCGAGAGTAACACCTCGGAGAACGCGCGCGCAGAGGATCTTTCGCAGGGGGGGCTGGCTTTCTTTTGGCCTGAACCCATTCCCGAAGGAACGCATCTGCAGTTATCCATCCCGGTCGAGAAACAGCTTTTCAAGATGAACGCGCACGTCACGCACTCCCAAAAAGACACGGAGACCGGCCTGTTCAAAACCGGCGTCTGCTTCGAAGATTCCGTGAGCTCCTTCCGCGCCAAACTCGCAGAAGAGATCATCCAGATCCGTCAATACCGCGAAAAAATGTCGCTCCTCAGAGGACATCCCTTTTCGGAAGAAGAGGCCGCGAAGGTATGGATCGACCGCAATGCCGAGAATTTCGCGAAGGCGATGGGGCCGACCGCTTAGAATTTTCCGGTCATTCTTTCGGTAATTGGAGAGAAAGAATCAGTTCCTTGGCGGGCTTGGCGAAAAAGAATCCCTGGCCATAACGGATCCCCATATTGCGAATGAATTCCAGATCCGACTTTTGCTCCACGCCTTCCGCGACCATCTCAGAGCCGTTCATGCGCCCCAGATGCACCATCTCACGGACGATCTGCTGATTGAGATAATTACTCGCGATCCCCTGCACCAGCTGAAGATCGATCTTCAGAAAATCTGGTCTGAGCGACGCCAGTTGGGAGGTTTTAACGCTGATATCATCAATGTCATCCAGCGCGAAACGGTAGCCAAAAGCCCTGATAAATTCCACACCGCGTTGAATAAAAGCAAAATCCGATTTTTTCACACCTTCGGTCAATTCAAAAACGACCTTGCCGGAGTATTCCTTCAGACCCTTTAAAAATTCCTCCCCTTCTTTCCCTATCGAAAAGGCTTGTTCCAAGGTGAGAGGCTCAATGTTAAGAAAAAGATATTGGCCTTCTTGCAGTTCGGGGAGGACTTTGATGGCGGATTCCAGACAGTGGAAATCGAACGGGATCACGGTCCCTTTTTCATAGGACCGGCGGAACATCTCCGCGGGCATTTCCTTCTCGCCCCGGGACAGGGCCTCGTACCCGATCACATCCCCGGTCGCGATATCCACGATCGGTTGGTAGACGGAATAGACGCCGTTTTTGAATTCTGCTCGCTGTTTTTTGAAAAAATTAAAATCGAATGCCATCTTTTCCTCGGGACGGTTTTTTTGAAAAAGTCGTGGGAATTATACACGACACTTCACGGAATTACCAGAAACAGCAAAAAACGCTCAAAAACGAACGAGGGTTTCAGTAGACTTTTTTATCTTTTTTTTGATCCCACTCCGCAAGCAACGCCCGGCATTCTTTTTTCATAAAACCGGATTTGATCCGGACAGGGCTTTTGCCGTCACGCTTCATCTTCCGGCTGGAAATATAGAGTTCGTTGAAGCCCCGCCTCGCCACGTCCTCGAAAGACGTCCCGAAGACCACCTGCCGGAAACGCGCCCAGTGGATCGCGGAAAAACACATCGGGCAAGGTTCGGTCGTGGAATAGATCACACAATCGGAAAGAACGAAATGTTTCAGTTTGCGGGACGCGATGCGGATCGCGTTGATCTCGGCATGGCAGGTGGCATCGCGTTCTTTTAAGACAGTATTATGTCCGACCGCAATAAGTTGCCCCCCACGCACGATCGCCGCGCCAAAAGGTCCGCCCTCGGATTTTTTGAGCCCCTCGTGCGCGGACCGCAACGCGCATTCCATCCATTTCCGTTTCGGTTGAGATCTCATGATTTTGTCGCCTCCTGGATTGCCGTGAGGACAGCTTTGTGAAAGATTCCATTCGTGGCGACAAGCCCCGGATTTCGCGCGAGCGTAAGCCCCGAGCCAAAATCAAGTTCCCCGCCTTCAAGATCGGTCACGCGGCCGCCCGCTTCCTCGATCGCCAGAGCGCCCGCCGCAACATCCCATATTTTTTCCCGGTGGCCGGGATCCTTCCGCGGCAGCGTCCTTAAAAAGATCTCCGCGCCGCCGGAAGCCAGCACAACCTGTTTTGCCATACTATCCAAAGTGATCGGTTCCGAACGTATCCCCAGCCTTTCACGAATGCACCGGTCCTTTTCCGCGTTTTTATGTTCCGGATCGAAAGAGTCCAGAACGCGGGCCTTGTTTATTTCCTGACATTGGGAAACTTCCAGACGGACCCACTGCTGAGGTTTCTCTAGACCGTCAAGCGAGGCCGCCCAACATCCCCGCCCGCGGGCCGCAAAGATCCCGACGCCTTTGCCAAGCGCTTTGTGATCCTGAAGTTCCAGCTCCGGACATCCGATCGCAGCCAATTCTACTTTTCCGTTCTGGATGAACGCCAGCGCGGTCACATATTGACCGCCACGCAAAAAACCTTTGGTCCCATCGATCGGATCCAGTGTCCAAAAAGTCCCTGAAGGGTTATCCTGCCCTTTCTGGATCCACCGGCAAATATCGCCGGAGGTGGCCTGAGGAAAAAAGGAATGAACATAAGCGGTGACCTTCTCGAGATCTTCGACGCCTCCCGGAGCCTTCAGATGATCCGCGTCTTCTTCAGCAACAAGCACCGCATCGGGAAGATATTTTTCCAGGAGAGCGCCGGCAAGGGCCTGAATGCTCATATCGGCAAGTGTGACGGGAGAATGGTCCGGTTTGATCACGGAGCGGATCGAGGTCCCGGCCCGAACGCGACGCGCCAGCTCAGCACTGAACGGGATCAATTCGAGCGCGAACCGGGCTTCCGTGCTTTTAAGATCAATGCCCAACTTCGAAAAATCCCTTGACCCTCTGGAGAAGGATTTCACCGGTGATCGGCTTGGAGATGAAGGCATGTCCCCCGATCACGGAATTCTTGGAAACCTCTTTTTGGGAAACAAGCGACGTCATGAAAACGACCCGCGTGAGCGAAAGCGATTTGTCTTTTTTGATCCGGTCCGCAATATCCGTCCCATCCGCGTCCGGCATCATGATATCGAGAAGCACCAGTTCGGGTCGCGTGCTTTGAATGATCTTGAAAGCCTCGCTCCCCCGGTTACAAACGCTCACCGCATAAAGTCCGGTTTTCTCGAGGATCATCTTCGCCATTTGACTGGCATCCACATCATCATCCACCACCAGGATCGATCTTTTTTGTCCCATGCTCGGCCTCCTTATTAAAGAGTGCGATGCTGGGCGCATTTTATCACAGCTCCCCGCTCTTCCCCAACCAGAACATTGCGCAAGGCGTGGCGCCGCGGGCACTTGACGGGAGAGACCCCGCCGGGTATTATGCACACATGTGCAAAACATCGGGAGCCCCTTCGTGAGGCCTAAAAAAACAAGGTGGATCAAATGCGATCCCGGAGAGCGCTGCTTCCGTCCCCGTTGCCGTCCCGCGGGAAAACTTCAGGGCGTTATTCTCACGCTGGATGAATTCGAGGCGCTCCGGCTTTTCGATCTTCAAAAACTCGACCAGCACGCCATCGCGATCAAGATGAAGGTCCACCGGTCCACGGTTTCGCGGATCCTCACTTCTGCGCGTTCCAAGATCTCCGATGCCCTTGTCAATCTCAAGGCGATCAAAGTTGAAGGCGGCTGCTGCAAAACGAAGGAGAGACCATGATCCTCAAAAAAAGTCTTGGGATCGTTTTTTTATCTTTGATCCTGTGGTTCGCGCTTTATGGATTTTTACCGGCGCTATCCCAATGGATCACTTATGATATTTTCCGGTTAAGCGCCGGAACACGCTTGGCCTCCGCCGCAGAGTTCTTTGTGTACGACTCCGCCAAGGTCCTGATGCTCCTCGTCCTCATCGTCTTCGGCGTGGGCATCCTCCGAACATTTTTCACGCCCCAGCACACACGTCGGATTCTGGCCGGAAAAAAAGAATTTGTGGGCAACATCCTGGCATCCCTGCTTGGGGTGGTCACGCCCTTTTGCACCTGCTCGGCCGTACCCCTTTTTATCGGGTTTGTCACCGCAGGCGTTCCTCTGGGCGTAACACTTTCCTTCCTCATATCAGCTCCCATGATCAACGAGATCGCGCTGGTACTCCTCTTCGGCCTTTTCGGATGGAAAATCGCATTTCTCTATCTTGGAACCGGCCTGGCGATCGCTTTTGCGGCGGGCTGGCTCATCGGCCGATTGCATATGGAAAAATATGTAGAAGAATGGGTTTACAAATCGATGACAGGTTCTGTCGAGGAAGAGAAGCTGACATGGCCGGACCGGATATCTGCCGGATGGCTATCCGTCAGGGATATCGTCGGCAAGGTCTGGATCTTTGTCCTCATGGGAATCGCGGTGGGAGCTTTTATTCACGGATTCGTTCCGGAAAATTTCCTGGCATCGGTCATGGGCAAAAAAGCATGGTGGTCGGTACCGGTCTCTGTTTTGATCGGTATCCCCCTTTATTCCAACGCAGCGGGAATCATTCCGGTGGTGCAGGCACTCCTGGAAAAGGGGGCTGCACTCGGGACAGTCCTGGCTTTCATGATGTCAGTCATCGGGCTCTCGCTCCCGGAAACCATTATTTTGCGCAAAGTTTTAAAGCCGCGACTGATCGCCGTATTTTTGGGCGTGGTAGGCTCCGGCATCATGCTTATCGGATTTCTTTTTAATTGGATACTGTAATTTGAAAGGGGAAAAATGAAAATTGAAATTCTTGGAACGGGTTGCCCGAAATGCAAGCAACTGGCCGCGAATGCGGAAAGCGCTGTGGGAGATCTGGCCATTGCCGCCGAGATCGTGAAGATCACAGAGATCGATAAGATCATCGGGTATGGCGTCATGATCACTCCGGCCCTGGTGGTCGATGGCGTCGTGGTCTCAGCGGGAAAATTACTGAACAAGGACGAGATCAAAAAGATCCTCGCAAGATAAAGGAACTCATGAAAAAAAACTCTCTTCTGCTTCTGGCCGCGATGGGGCTGGCAAGCTACTTGTTTTCCGGGACTTCTCCGGTCTCCGCCGAGGAAGCACCCGCGGGCAGCATGGTCACGGCTTATTATTTTCACGGAACCTTCCGCTGCCCCACGTGTCACAAGCTGGAGCAATACGCCAAAGAATCCATTGAAAGTAATTTCAAGGACGCGCTGGCTTCCGGGAAACTGGCCTTCAAAATCGTGAATGTGGAAGGAAAGGGCAACGAACACTACATGAACGATTACCAGCTTTACACAAAATCCCTTGTGCTTTCCCTTACAAAAAACGGCAGAGAGGTCCGTGCCAAGAACCTTGATAAGATCTGGGAGTATGTCGGGAACAAAGATCGCTACGAGAATTATGTGCGGGATGAAGTGGCCGCCTTCTTAAAGGAGCCCTGATGGATCCCTTCTGGACCGGATGGCTCTCCGCGCTGTGGCTCGGCATTTTGACCTCGCTTAGCCCCTGCCCCTTGACCGCGAACATCGCCGCCGTTTCTTTCCTGTCAAAAAAGATCGTGCATCCAACAGCTGTATTTATTTCGGGACTGGCCTACACGCTCGGGAGAATGACCTCCTACGCCCTCGTGGGATGGATCATTACTCATTCTCTCGCAAGCGTCCCCCAGACCGCCTTCTTTCTCCAGAGATACATGGGAAAGTCGCTCGGCCCGGTCTTGCTTGTAACGGGACTGCTCCTGCTTGAAATCATCACCGTCCGCCTGCCGAGCCTCTCTCTTTCGCATAAACACCACAGCAAACTCGCCGACTCCGGAGCGCCGGGAGCTTTTTTGCTCGGATTCATCTTTGCCCTGGCGTTCTGTCCGATATCTGCGGCGCTCTTTTTTGGAAGTCTCATTCCTTTGGCCCTGAATCACCCCTCGGGAACAATTTTCCCCTTAATTTACGGGATCGGCACGGGACTTCCGGTACTTGGATTTGCCCTCACCATCGCTCTCGGCGTAACATCTTTAAGCCATGGGTTTCACACCCTGACTAAAATCGAACTTCACACCCGAAAAATCACCGGCTTGATCTTCATTAGTGCCGGCGTTTATTATATTTGGGCCTACTGGCTCCAAGGAGGAACTTCATGAGTGAATGTTCTAAAAAGCAACTATCGTTTCTGGACCGGTTTTTAACGCTTTGGATCTTTCTGGGCATGGGCCTCGGCGTCGCGGCAGGATACTTCTATCCTCCGATCGTTGGATTCTGGAACAAGTTCCAGGTCGGCACGACCAATATCCCGATCGCGATCGGCCTTATCCTCATGATGTATCCCCCGCTTGCGAAGGTGAAGTACGAAGAGCTCGGCGATGTGTTCAAGAACACGAAGGTCCTGCTCCTGTCCCTCATCCAGAACTGGGTGATCGGCCCCATCTTGATGTTCGTGCTGGCGATCACGTTCCTGCGCGGCTATCCGGAATACATGATCGGCCTTATCATGATCGGCCTCGCGCGCTGCATCGCGATGGTGATCGTCTGGAACGATCTCGCGGAGGGTGACACGGAATATTGCGCAGGGCTTGTGGCATTCAACTCGATCTTCCAGGTTTTATTTTTCTCACTTTACGCCTGGGTTTTTATCACGGTCCTGCCGCGCTGGCTTGGCATGCAAGGCGCCGTTGTGAATATTACGATCCTCCAGATCGCGAAAAGCGTTTTTGTTTATTTGGGCATTCCTTTCATCGCGGGTTTCCTGACGCGTTTTATTCTTCTGAAGATCAAAGATAAAAATTGGTACGAGACCCGGTTCATTCCGGCGATCAGCCCCATCACGCTTATCGCTTTGCTTTTCACGATCGTCGTCATGTTCTCCCTGAAAGGCGAAACGATCGTGAGGATCCCGATCGATGTCGTGCGGATCGCGGTTCCGCTCCTCATTTATTTTGTTGTGATGTTCCTGATCTCTTTTTTCATGAGTAAAAAGATCGGCGCTCCCTACAGTCAATCCGCCACACTCTCTTTTACCGCCGCGAGCAATAACTTTGAACTCGCGATCGCGGTCTCCGTGGCGGTATTCGGCATTCATTCCGGAGTCGCGTTCGCGGCCGTGATCGGCCCGCTCGTGGAAGTCCCGGTCCTGATCTCGCTTGTCTCTCTCGCGCTTTGGATCCGGAAAAAATATTTCGTCTCTTAAATAAAGGCTTCTCAAGCCCCGTCCCGATACCTTTCATCCCGCCGCCACAAAGGCGGGATAGGGCGGTCCTTGTCAACCCTTGAGAATCTTTTTGGACAAGGACCGGAAAAATGCCATAATGATCCCGGAAAAAAACAGGGGGCGTTATGTTCCTTTTCTTAAAACTTATCCTGGCACACTTGATCGCGGACTTCATTCTCCAGTTCGAGGAGCTTTATCAGCTCAAAGTTCGAAGCTTCCTGGGGCAACTTTTCCATGTCCTGACCCACGGCCTCATCTCGCTCATCCTTCTCTATCCCTACCTGAACGAACCTCAGATCTGGCTCTTCGTGACCGGGCTCGTCCTGGTCCATCTCGCGCAAGATCTGATCAAATATTCGGCTACAAAGAAAACCCCGGAAAACACTTTTGCCTATTTTATGACCGACCAGCTGTGCCATGTTCTTGTGATCAGCGCCATCTTTCTTTTACCGATCAGCCGCGAGATCCGCGGATTTCCGGATTCCCCGGTCCTGGACATGATCTACCAGACGAATGCCTGGACCCTGGGCGCGATTTTTTTCATCACACTCACGTTCGCGGGCAGCTACATCCTGAACGCCTTCGCCAAAAGCTATTTGAAAGAGCGCCCCCCGCTTTATCTCATCAGTTCTCCGGAAGTGGCCCACGCGATCCTTGAAAGATCGCTTGTCGCCTGGATCCTGCTCGCAAACACTTCCCCCTGGATGCTGCTGCTTCTTCCCTGCGTGGGAACGCTTCGCCTGCCTTTTAAACCCTTGAGAGATCTGACGGCCTTTCTCCTCAGCCTGAACTATGCCATTTTGATCACTCTGCTTTTTCAAAGGGTTTTGTAGGCTTTCCCATGGGAAAAACGCCCGAAATCCATAGCGAGAAAATCTCCGGGAATCGCACCATTGAAAATCTCCGCAAGGTCCTCGCGCTGACAAGCGTGCTCAATTCCACGCTCAAATTGAACGAACTCCTCGCGCTGATCATGAAAACTTCTTCCGAGGTCATGCGCTCCGAAGTCGCCTCGCTTCTTTTGATCGATGAGACCTCGAATGAATTGGTGTTCCGCGTGGCGCTCGGCGGCAAAGGCACGGAGCTCGAGGAAAAATTCCGCGTGAAAATGGGAGAAGGTATTGCCGGTTCCGTGGCTGCTTCCGGAAAACCCGAGATCGTAAACGATCCTCACAACGACCCGCGTTTTGCCAAACGCTTCGACAATTCCACGGGGTTTGTCACGCGCGCGATCCTCTGCGTCCCCATGAAAGCCCGGGGCAAGATCATCGGCGTCCTTCAAGCGATCAATCCCCTGCGCCGCGATGGCTTCAGCCAGGAAGACCTGGAACTTTTTGAGACCTTTGCCGACCAGGCGGCCATCGCGATCGAGAACGCGCAACTTCACGGCGAGATCGTCAAGCAGGAAAAAGCCAAGCAGGCCCTCAAGATCGCCCACGAGATACAGCAAAATTTTCTTCCCGACCTCACAAGCCGCCGGTACGGGGTGGATCTTTGCGCCCTTACGCTCCCGGCATTTGACGTCGGTGGCGACCTCTACGATGTGATCGCGCTTGACGAGAGCCGGGTGGGTATCATCCTGGGCGATGTGTCCGGCAAGGGAGTCCCCGCCGCGCTTTACATGGTCCGCGCCATGTCGGAGTACCGGTTCCTCGCCCCTCAGGCCAAAGACCCGGCTGAGCTTTTGACCACCCTCAACCAACGCCTGGCAGTGAACAGCCCGTTTGGAATGTTCCTCACGGGGGTCTGCCTCGTGATCGACAAAAACACCAATACGGTCCAGTATTCCTCGGCGGGGCATCTTCCGTTACTTTTAAGAAAAACCTCGGGAAATACTCCCGAGATCCTCAAAGGCGCGCAAAGCCCGCCGCTGGGGCTCGCGCCCGACACGTCTTTTTTTCTGAACACGGTCCACCTGGAGGCAGGCGACGCCCTCTTTCTTTATACGGATGGCGTGGTGGAAGCACGTGACAAACGCGGGAAGGAATACACGATCGAACGTCTCGCGGAATGCGTGAAAGAGGAAGCTGCGTCAGCCGCAGCCTATTCGGAGAGGATCTTCGAGAATGTCCGGAAGTTTACGACCGGCGCCGACCAGCACGATGATATTACTGCGTTAACCGTTGTAATCCCCTAACAATCGATATTCCAAAAACCAAGATACAAAAACCAAGCAAATTCCAATAACCCAATTTCAGTATTCGAACGAACCCCGCTTGGTTATTGTTTCTTGATGATTGGATCTTATTTGGTGTTTGTTTCTTGGATCTTGGAACTTACTTTTATTTCGCAAAAGTTCGCGGCAAAGTAAGAATAAATTTCGTCCCGACCCCGAGCTGGCTCTCGACTTTAACCGTGCCCTGATGCATTTTCGCGGTGCGGGCCACGACCATGAGCCCCAGTCCGGTCCCGCGCTTTCCCTTGGTGGAAAAAAACGCCTCGAAAAGCTTTGCTTTCACTTCCTCGGTCATCCCGCAAGCGTTGTCCTCCACGATCAGTTCATAATGCTCATCGTCCTTGATCCGGGCGCGGATCTTGATGCAGGCGTCTTTTTTGTTTTGGAAAGCTTCGAAGGCGTTTTTGACAAGATTCAGAAGCGCGCGATAAAGAGAGCGCCCGTCCCCTTCCACGACCGGAAACCCCGGATCCATCCCGGCTTTTACATTCTTTTCCGTAACGGTAGCCGGGACGGCCCCAATCTCAACTTCGTTTCGATTGATTGGTATTGGGACCGCTTTAAAATCAAGCTTGATGTGATAGCCTTCCGCCCGCTCCGCGAGATCGCTTTGGAGTTCTGCCAGGATCGCGGCCAAGTCCACTTTTTCGGGCTCCAGTTGATAGTCTTTCGTCAGGCTCAACATCTCCCAGATGAACCCGTCCATCTCCTTTAACGTCTTGGCCATTTTGGAGAGCCCGGTCGTGAGAAATTTTTCGTTCTTTTCCTTGATCCCCATGCGGGTCATTTCGTCGGAGAAACGCGCAAGCTGCATGATGTTCTTGATCTCATGAACCACCATCCCCATCGCTTGCCCGACCGCAGCCAGGCGTTCCATTTTGATATTTTCTTCAAAAAGAAGGATGTTCTTGAGCGCGCCGGAAAATTCCGAGGCCAGATCGAACCCGATCTCAACCTCCTGGGGAGTAAAAACAGGCGCGTCGGCCGCTCTTTCAAGGCACGCGATACCCATGACGCTGTTCCGGGCGATCAAGGGAAGAAACATCCGGCCTTTCAATACGCCGGGTTTTCCATCTCCAAATATTTTTTGAGCGTCGCCCCCAAGATCCGCCGGCGCTTCCTGAGCGAGCGGAACCGCGGCCTCAAGCAAAAGAGTTTTGTTCCGGGTCGCGAGAAAAAGATAGCTTTGCCGCGCGGGGATAAATCGAGTGAGGGTGGTCAGAAAAAATTCGGTGAGGACTTTGCTGTCCGTGATCGAGTCGTAGACGCGGCCAAGCTCATGCGCCGCTTGATACGGTTTTTCAGGATCGCTCATGGCAAGATACTAATGAATCTCTTTGCGAGTTGCAAGCATCGCAAAATGGTAGGTGATAGGTAGTATGTAGTAGGTGGAAAAGCAGAAAGCCGTATGCGTTATGTCGCTTCAAATTTCCGAATGAAATCCTTAGGGTTTTTCTACCTACTACCTACTATTTTCCACATACTGTCTTTCGACATACGGCCTATGACATACTGTCCTAAAAGGACAGGTCGATCAGGAAAAGGGCGCCCAGGAGAATGCTTTTTTCTGACGCGTCGGCAGCGAACGGGAACACGATCCCGAAGTGGTCGTTACTGGACACTCCTTCTTCCGCGATCCGGGTCGGCCGTTTACTGATCTTCCCCACCGTGGCATCGGCTTTCCGGATATGAAAAGTCTCGGGATCCACGGACGGACCTTCGATCTCATAAAGAACCTGCCCGCCGGCATCCAGGATTTGAAAGTGTGTTTTCGAAGACCCGTGTCTCTGAACCGAACCGAGGAGATCTTCCGCTGCGTCAAAGACCTCCATCTTGTTTGCAAAAATCCCGGCGTGTTTCTTGAAAGAAAGGATCTGCTCACCTTTTTTGTTGAGAAGATAAAGTGTGAACGTGTGGGATTTTCGAAAAGCGGCCAGATCTGAAACCGCTCCGCCCTCCGCGGCCGCGTAATAGAATTCCTCTTCCGAGATATCCGAAAGACAGCAAACCGGCTTTAATTTCCAGATCGTCGGAATTCCGGCGTATTTTTTCTTTTCGCGCAGTGTGAGCGAATCAAGATTTTTAAGCTGTTCCATAGCATCCGCCCTGATCTCTAGGTTCCTCGATTTTTACGCCTTATAAATCCGAAGCTCGAAACCCGAATTCCGAAACAAATTCCAATTCTCAAAATTCGAAATACGAAGCAACCCGTTTCGAAGCGTTGGGGCATTTGAACTTTGAATTTATTTCGTGCTTCGTTATTCGATATTCGGATTTTCCCGCCTCACAGGCGGGACGAGCGGCGGCACCTGGGGAAAATCGATCGCGGTATCCGCCACATGGTTCACATAATTGGTGAAGAGATTGAGCGAAACGGCGGTAATGATCTCGAAGATCTCTTCATCCGAACAACCCGCCTTCCGGGCTTCTGCCAACTCACCGTCTGTGATATTTCCCCGGTTCGCCGAAAGTTTTTTAGCAAATTTGAGGATCGCATCCGTTTTGGGATCCGGGGACTTGGCCCGGCGCCCCGCTTCGATCTCTTCGGGCGTAAGCCCCGCGTGCTTCCCGATCGCCGAATGCGCGGCAACGCAGTAACCGCATTGATTGTCTTCCCCCACCGCAAGCGAGATCTGCTCGCGAATCTTGAGAGGCAATTTCGCATCGGCAAAAGCTCCGGTCAGCCCAAGATAGGCCTGAAGCGCCACCGGTGAATGGGCCATGGTCTTGAGGATATTGGGAACGCGGCCCGACTTCGCCTTGATCATAGCCAGAAGTTCCTGGGTCTTCCCTTGCGCTTTTTCCGGGTCTAACGGTTGGATACGGCTCATGAATTTCTCCTTGCAGGATTATGTGTTTTATCGGGTCCGGAGATAGCGACGGGTCAGCGAGATCAGGAAAAGAGGTGTGAGCAGAACGCCTAGGAGAGCTTCGAGCGCCGCAACGGCGCGGATCCAACCCATCGGGAGATAATCCCCATAGCCCACGGTCGTGTAAGTGACAATGCTCAGATAGAGAGATTCGAAAAGATCGATCTTCTGCACGAATCCTCCGGTCAGGACCATGCCGGAAATATAATAACAGAAAGCGCTGATAACAATAACGCCGCACGCGATCCCGAAGGTCCGGAAAGGCATTTCTCCGTATCCCCAAACCACCCGGTTCAGCGAACCGAAAACCCAGCTTGCCATAGCGAATACCCGCTCCTTCCATGAAACCGCTCGAAGACCGATCGCATGGGAACTTTGCCCCGCTGTCCGCATAAAGGTTTTCCACAAACGAGCGAGCCGGACGTCCTTGGCGCGCCGGTAACAATAGGAATATTTTGTGAAATCCCCCTCTTTTTCATAGAGGAGCGCGGCTTCGCTGAAAAGCGTTTCCGCATAAGCGTAGTCCTGAGCCACAAGGGCCTGAAGGGCGGCGGATTCGTTACGCGTGGCGGCATTGCGGAGCGGCTGCCAGCCGGTGTGGATATTCCAGCACGTCGCAGCCGATGAAAAACAAACCGCGGCCTTAAGTGGCTCATGGGCCTCCTGAAAAAGTTTGGCGGCCTGATCAAAGGTCTGGAATGCCTGGTCGATCTTGCCTTCACTCCGGAAACGATGCGCGTCGCGTTCCAGAGCAAACGCTTGCTCAATCTTGGTCCTAGTCACGGTAGGCGACTCGTTGAAATGAGGTGTCTTGGGATCCATAGGGGGCATTCTACTCACTTTCACGCAACGCGCAACGCCCGCCTTCGGCCGATCCACGATGCACGCCCCACGGGCCACGGAAAATCCGCCTCAAAAAACGTGGCCCTTGGATCGTGGTACGTGGTGCGTGGAAATTTACTGCCAATTTTCGCGGCGGAGAAGGGCTTTTTCGTAGACGTCTTCGTATTTTTGGGCAGCGTCCATCCAGGAGAAATGCTGGATCATGGCGCGTTTTTGCATCAGTTCCATATGCTCGGGGCGGTCATAATACGTGCTCACTGCCCAGCCGACCGTGTCGTAGACCGCGGCCGGAGTTCCCTGGTAGTAAAGAAAACCGGTCCCGAAACCGCTTTTTTCATCGTACGGAATGATCGTGTCCTTCAGCCCACCGGTCGCCCGCGCGATCGGAAGCGTCCCGTATTTCAAACTGTAGATCTGATTAAGACCGCACGGCTCATAAAGCGACGGCATGAGAAAAAAATCGGCGCCGGCTTCGATGCGGTGCGCCTTACCTTCGTTGTAGCCGATCCAGGCTCCCACCTTGCCGGGATAAAGCGCAGGCAGCCCTCCGAAAAAATCTTCTTGCGCCTTGTCCCCGCTCCCGATAATGGCGAATTGGACCGCCATATCGCGCAGGATACGGTGCATCACAAGCATTAAATGCTGGAAACCTTTCTGATCCGCGAACCGCGAGACGATCCCTATGATGGGAAGATTCCCCTTGGGGTTCAGAAGAAATTCTTTTTGAAGCGCTTTTTTGCAGATCTTTTTCCCCGACATGTCGTGGCGGGAATAATTCGCCGGAATGAGTTCATCCGTTTCCGGATTCCAGTGATCATAATCCACACCATTCAGGATCCCGTAAAGATCCTCTTTCCGGCGCTGGACATAGGTCGAAAGTCCGTTCGCTCCGGGTTCGCCGAGGATCTCTTTGGCATACGTGGGGCTGACGGTCGTGATGGCGTCGGCATAGAAAACCGAACCCTTCATGAAATTGATGCCGCCGAAATTCTCGAACTTGGCGTCGATGAAATTGTCGCGGCCGAGCCCGAGAAATCCGTAGGCATCAGCCCTGAAAGTCCCTTGGTACGCAATGTTGTGGATCGAGAAAACGCTCGCGGTCCCGGCAAAAAATGGATTGTGCTGCTCCCAGATCTTTAAGTAAGGCGCAACGAGCGCGGTCTGCCAGTCGTGGCAATGGATGATGTCGGGCTGAAACTTCAGGTCCTGACAAAGTTGGAGGCAGGCGCGCGAAAAAAAACCGAAACGTTCGGGATTGTCCGCGAATTCCCAATTGCCGTCATCATAAAGCCCGGCGCGGCCAAAATAACTTTCATGCTCGATAAAATAGACCGGAAATCCGTCTGATTTTCCCTCGAGAACTTGGCACCACATGATCCCGTTACCGGTCGGGACGCCCATCGGCCCCAGGATGGGCTTTAAGCCATGCTTTTCTTTGCTGATAGACCAATAGCGCGGCAGGACAAGCCGGACATCATGCCCAAGTTTCTTCAGGATCTTGGGCAACGCCCCGCACACATCGCCGAGGCCGCCCGTCTTGATAAAGGGCACCGCTTCCGAAGCCGCAAACAAGATCTTGAGTTTTTTGCCGTTCTTTTTTTTCATCTTCCAGAACTTTCCGTCAGTCGACCGAGAAGGGAATTATACTGAAGAATGGAAAATAAACCACTCCGAACCCGCGCGAAAAGCGCGCTCTGCTTTACTCGGCGGGAAGCGTAAAAAAGAAAGCCGAGCCTTCCCCGGGTTTTGACTCAACCCAAATGTCTCCCCCGTAATTCGCGACGATCTTTTGGCAGGTGGCGAGGCCGATCCCCGAACCGGGATATTGACGCCGGGTCGGCAATTTTTCAAACATAAGAAAAACACGTTCGCGATCTTCGGCGGGGATCCCGATCCCGTTGTCTTTAACCGAAAAAAGCCATTCTTTTCCTTTACGAACGGCGGAAACGCGGATACGCGGTTCCCTTTCGCAATATTTCATCGCATTGCCGATCAGGTTCTGGAAAAGCAACCCCGCAAGCCCGGGATTGATCATGAGCGTCGGTAAAGGATCCACCAGGATTTCCGCCTTCTTTTCTGAAATAGCAAAAGAAAGAATTTCGAGCGTCTCCTTCAGGGATTCCCCGAGATCCAGCGGAGACGCGCCGGCATCCCGCTTCCCGACCCTGGCATAATCTAAAAGCTCCTTGATCAGGACCATCATGCGTTGCACGTTTTGAAAAATGCTTTTTACGAAACTCTTCACCTTCGGATCCGCATCCTGGGGAAATTGCTCGTCCAGCAATTCGGTATACCCCAAAATGTTCGCGGTGGGAGATGTGAGCTCATGGGCTGCCTTGAAAGCAAACTCTTCAAGCTCCTGGGACCTTTCCCTGAGTTTGATCTGTCCGTGCCGGATCGCAAGGGTCATCCAGCAAATAACACAAAAACTGGTCAGGCAGATCATGCCATTCCAGAACACGAGGACGCTGGCCTCTTCGAATTTCAGGTCCCATTGTTTCACAAACCACAAAACGGAGCATAAAACCACTGTGGACCAACCGGCGATCCTCCCGAAATACCATGCCATGGCTGCAATGGAAGGAAAATAAAAAATGTAAAAGGAGATCTTTCCGCCAACGAAGGCATCCAGATAAAAGATCAGAAGGGCGCAAAAAAAGACAAAAAAAGCGGAGAGGACTTCGGTGACGCTCTTACTCTTGAAGATGGGCTCCTTGCCCGGCAGATTCCCCATGGCGGTAGTATAAACCTCGCGCCCGGGCTGTCAATGTCCCGCCGAAGCGGATAGCCGTAAAGGCGTCTCATGTTATAATTCGGTATGAATTCTATCAGCGTGATCATCCCCACTTACAACCGTGCAGCGGTCCTGCCCCGCGCGATCGATTCCGTCCTTGCGCAATCCGACACAAAACGCTGGACGGATCCGTCCTCTGGCGGAAAAAGCGCGGATTTTGAACTGATCATTGTGGATGATGGATCGACAGACGCAACAGCATCCGAGTACGGAGTACGGGGTACGGAGTACGGCGAAAAATCTATCAACGCGGGCTCCGTACGCCGTACGCCGTACGCCTTACCAATTCAATACTTGCGTCAATCTAATCTTGGCCCGGCAGCAGCACGCAATACGGGGATTAAATACGCGAAGGGCGAATGGATCGCATTCCTGGATTCGGATGATGAATGGAAACCCGGCAAGCTCAAGGCCCAGCTGGAATTCTTTCGGGCAAACCCGGATTATTTGATATGCCAGACCGAGGAGATCTGGATCCGAAACGGCACGCGCGTCAACCCGATGAAGAAGCACCGAAAGTTTGGCGGTTTTATTTTTGAGAAGTGCCTGCCGCTTTGCGTCGTGAGCCCGTCGGCCGTTATGATGCACCGGAAACTCTTCGACGAAGTCGGTCTTTTTGATGAATCCCTTCCGGCTTGCGAGGATTATGATCTGTGGCTCCGGATCGCCGCGAAACATCCGATCGGCCTGATCGAAAAAGCTTACATTATGAAATACGGCGGCCACGCGGACCAGCGCTCCCGTGAATTCCCGGCCATGGACCAATTCCGCATCCGGTCCCTGGCGAAAATCCTTTCGCAAAATATTCTCACGCCGGAACAGACTTTCGCCGCGCGGCGAATGTTGGAAGAAAAAGCAAAGATCTATATTGAGGGCGCGCTCAAGCGAGGAAAAGAGAAAGAAGCGGATGAGGTGCGGCGTACCGCGTACGGTGTACGGCGAGTTTGAAAGGGCGTCTTTCTGCGAAGAGTTTTTAACTCCGTACGCCGTACCCCTTTCGCCGTACTAAAGTTTGTTGAGTATCCATCCCAATAAAATCACCTGCGGCAGGCTAATGGCGAGCATCCAAAGCGCGGTCTTCGGCCCGAGATTTTTCCACACCAAGCCGATCTCGGTCACGTCCGTCACCACACCCCCCATCAGAAATGCAAAGGCATTCCCGAAGGCGCCGGTCTGCTGATAGATCGTGAAAGCGAGCGGCGAAGTCCCTTCCGAGCAAACTTCCAGGAGCGTGGCCACACCCATCGTCACCAAAAGCCCCAAAAGCGTCGGCCCGAAATATTGGTGAAAAATATGACCCGGCACCAGGGCTGAAACAAGTCCGGCAAGAAGAACTCCGATAAGGACCCACGGCAGGACCATGGCCGCAAGCGCGGTCATCCCCTTCCAGATCCCGCGCGCCGCATGCCGGAAACTTTCATGGCTCCAAACATGATTGCGAAGCCTTGTCGCAACGTGCTCGCGGATCGAAAAACCGGGATGGACCACCACGGAGTGCGGATTCTTCTCGATCCATCCGATCCTGTCCAGGCCCTGCAGGGAAAATCCCGTGGTGAGGGCGATCAGAAGCGCGCCAAAGACGATCAAAAATGCCTTGGCCCCGAAAAACCCGAACAAAAGGATCGTGATGGGAAGGTTCGCCCAGGGACTCGCCAGAAGAAAGCTCACGACCGCGGGGCCTGAGGCGCCCTTTCTGTGGATCTCCATGGAGATCGCCAGGATCCCGTGGCAACAGGCGCTCATGAGGAATCCAAAACCCACGGAGTAGAAGATCGTTCTTTTTTGCGCGACCGCCAGGTGCTTCGAAATATATTCCTTGGGGACGTAATGATCGATCAACCCGCCCACAAAAAATCCGGCGAGGATCGGCCAGAACATGATCCGGACATATTCCCAGAAGATCCGGCGGAATCCTTCCATTGCGGGAAAAAGAAAGGACGTGCCCAACAACATGAGCGTCAAGACGCTGATAAGAAAAAGCCCGGTCCGGTACCACGGCTTTTTCTTATCTCCCGTCGAACAGCACGTCCTTTCGTCCATTATACTGTTCTCCATTTGATTTTAGGGGTTAACAGTATTGCACCGCATACCCTAATTTCGAATATGATGCGGCGCTAAAGATCTCCTTGCTCCATGTCCTTTTCCATTTCGGCGGACTTGGAAGCATCCGACACAACCGCTGATTCTTCGGCTTTCACTTTGGCGATGTATTTGGCTGGATCGCTCAGGAAGGTCTTGTCGCATCCGGGACAGCAAAGCCCGTACCGCTTGCCTTCATAAACCACGAAGTCCTTTCCATTGACCGGCCCCCCCATCACCGGACAGATCTTATTGCCGACATCCACGATCCCCGTCTGCGAAGACTGGCCGTCAAGGCCACGCGAGCGTGCCGGAATCGTTGGGATTCCGGCCTGCGCCGTCTCGTCCGCAGCCAAAACCTGAGACGCCGCCAGCGGCATCATAAGCACAGCCAACAACATTAACGCGATCATTTTTCTCATTTTTGAATCCTCCTCATGGTCAGCTTCCTTTTTCATACCCACGCCGCATTATACCCCACGAAATCACGTTCGTGAAACAAGATGAGGCTATCCGGATGACGGGTGAAGAGAAACCAGCTTTGATTTCACCCTCCATCCGCCCTCCGCCATCCTATTCATAAGCATTTCTTTTTTGCTCATTCTGAATAGAATGCGTCTTATGAATTTACTCGCCATTGAAACCTCAAGTCCTACTTTGAGCGTTGCGATCAAGAAAAGCGGGGCGAAGCTCCGCCATGCGACCGTCCAAGGTTATATGAAACACGCGGAGAATCTCCTTCCCGTGATTGACCGCCTTCTTAAAAAAGAAAAACTAAAGATCGGGGACATTAACGTCTATCTCATCAGCCGCGGGCCCGGGTCTTTCACGGGACTACGTATCGGTTTCGCCACGCTCAAGGGCTTCCTCGCGACCTGTCCCAAACCCTGCTATGGCGCCTTTTCCCTCGACGTGATCGCGGCCGGAATTAAAGAAAAAACGCCCTCAAATCTCGCCGTGTGCGTGGACGCAAGACGTGGTAAACTTTACACTCGTTCGTACCGTTATCATAGAAAAGGATGGGTGGCCTGTGGCCCGTCCCGCGTGGTACCGCTCGACGAAATGGCCTCGGAGCTTTCTCAGGGAAGCCGGATCGTCGGCGATGGAATCGCCAAGCTTGCGGATAAAGGTTTTGTCGTGACGCCGGAGAAATGCTGGGCCCCCCGGGCGGCAACCTTGATCGAACTCTTTGAGACAAAGAACCCGCTTCTTAAACAACTGAAGCGTCCCAAAGAATTTTTGCCGGTTTACTTGCGTCGTTCCGAACCGGAAGAAAAATTGGCGGAAAAGAGAAAAAATGCCCGAACTTAAACAACACACATCCCGGATTCAGCATAGCGCCTGGATCGAACTTCGCGCGGATGCCCTTCTTAAAAACCTCAATACGCTTCAGCAACATTCCGGACAAACGGATGTTCTGGCGGTCATCAAAGCAAACGCCTACGGCCACGGTCTCCGGGAGATCGCAGGCGCCCTCGCCGGGAAGGTCACCTATTTTGGCGTGGCCACGCTCCGGGAAGCTCTCGACCTTAAAGAGCACCATCCCCAAACCCCCGTCTTCCTCTTCGGACATTTGTTTTCCCATGAGCTCTCGGCAGCACTCCTGGGGGGCATCACTTTAAGCGTTTCAAGCTTTGAAAAAGCCCGTGAGATCTCGGACCTTTCGGAGGATCTGGGCCGCAAAACTTCGGTCCATGTGAAGATCGACACGGGGATGGGGCGCATGGGAATCCCGGTCCGTGAAGCGGCCTCTTCTATAGAGGAAATGACGCGACTTAAGGGCCTTATGCTCGACGGCATTTATATGCATTTCCCGACCGCTGAAAAGGATGATTCCTTTCGGGATACGCAGGTCCGGAAATTCGGAATACTGCTTCAGGTGCTTGAGGAAAAAAATATCGTGTTCCGGTTCCGTCACGCCACCAATAGCGCCGCGACATTGACCTTAAAAACCCCTTTCTTCAACATGATCCGCCCGGGCCTTTCACTTTATGGCATCTACCCGGATCCGGGATTAAAAGACACGGCTCATTTAGAGCCGGTACTGTCTCTCAAAAGCCGCATTACCCTTGTCAAAAAAGTCCGTGCCGGAGAATCCGTAGGATATGGCCGCGAATTTGTAGCGAAAAAGGATACCACGATCGCTATACTCCCCTTGGGTTATAGCCATGGCTACCCCTATGCGGCATGGAAAAAAGCTTCCGTTCTTTTTCATGGCAAACGCTATCCCCTCGCCGGCAAGGTCTCGATGGATTATATCGCCGTGAACCTGGGAACCACCGAAGCCAAGGAAGGCGATACGGTCACGCTCCTCGGTGAAGATCAGAATGAGCGCATCACGGCCGAAGAGATCGCGGCATGGGCCGGAACCATTCCTTATGAGATCGTGACGCGCTTAAATCCGCATTTGCCGCGCATTGTTATTTAAAAAAATCCTAAGCTCCAAGATACAATAACCAAGCAAAGATCAATAACCAAAACCCAAGAATTAAGCGAGTTCTTATTGAATTTTGAAAATTGGAATTTATTTGGTGCTTGTTTCTTGATTATTGGAAATTTGAAGCCATGATTCATTTCCAAATCCGCCACATCCCCGAAGTTTCGTCGACCAATACCGTCGCCCTAGAAGAAGCCAAACAAGGCGCCCCGGAAGGACTCGTCATCGTCTCGGACCACCAAACCTCGGGCCGCGGCAAACCCGGCCGGCAATGGCTTTCTCCCGCGGGGAAAAATCTTCTTTGCTCGATCCTTCTGCGGCCGCCCCTTACACAAGCCCAAGCCCCCATGCTCACCCAGATCGCCTGCCGGGCGGTTGCCAAAGTCTTGAAAGAGAAGTATGCTATCGACTCCGAATTCAAGCGGCCCAATGACGTCATGGTGGGTTCCCGGAAGATCTGCGGCACCTTGGTCGAGGCGGTATCCACCCCCTCGAAGCTTGAGGCGGTCGTTATCGGGATCGGGCTCAATGTGAACGCGGAAACCGGCGAGCTTCCCCCTGAGGGAATCTCGATGCGGGCTCTTACGCATAAAGAGTATCCCATCGATGAAGTTCTTGGCCATATTCTTCTTGAATTGGGTCAGAAATGCGACGATTTATATAAAAACACACCTATAAAGTGACCATCATCCCAGAATTGTTTGTTTTTGGGAGCTTAAGTGGTAAATCATAACCGATCCGACCTCCGAGGTTGGATCGGTCAAATGGAAGAAAGAGAGCATGATGAAACGTATACTGGCTATTGATATAGGAAACACAGCCGCCACGGTCGGTTTCTACGAAGGAGGCCGTTTGGTTGACTTTGGATCCATGTATTATAGTAATATCCCAAAATATGCCTCTAAAATAGCTAAAAGTGGTAAGAATTTCTGTTTAGACGTCATTATAAGCTCTGTTTTCCCTAAAATGACCGACTTTTTGAAGTGTAAATTACAAAGCATCAAGGGTGTGAAATCATGGGTTGTTGGGGGCAATACTCCGATAAAAATACGGCATAAGTATAGTAACTACAATAACTTAGGCGTTGACAGGAAGGTGAATATTTACGGTGCTGGCCGGATGTATCGCCTCCCAATGCTTGTAATCGACTACGGAACGGCCATTACATTCGACTACATTGACTCCAAGGGGGTTTTCCTGGGTGGAATGATCATCCCGGGACCTGAAACCGCCTATAGAGCGCTCGGCCAGAGGGCCGCCCTACTTCCAAAGGAACTCCCCATGCCAAAGACGGCAAAAACCTTCCTCGGGAGGAATGCCCGCGAATGTATGGAATCCGGGATCCTGGAGGGGTATGGCGCCATGACCGATGAGCTGATCCAAAGGTTCCGCAAGCGGTACGGAAAGAACCTTCGGGTCCTGGCCACAGGCGGCTTTGCCGAAGTGATCCGTCCCTACACCAGACTCATCGATACCATCGATCCGAAGCATTCCATCAAGTCTCTCCTCGCCCTCTTTCGAAGTAAAGCCTAGTACGGAGTAAGGCGTACGGCGTACTGATTTTCCAAAAATTCCCTTGATTTTATTGGCCCGCCGAATAGAATAACGCCTCACTTGGCACTCCAAATTGCTGAGTGCTAGCGCCTCGATTGAATCTTCTAATTTAATCAGATTCGTCATCATGGGGGTTTGTCATCCTCGAATGTTTTTGTCGGGGATCCATTTCTGGATTCCCGCTTTCGCGGGAATGACAGCAGTATCAAGATGGCGACTAACACGAAAGGGAACAAACATGGCAAAACAACTTCTGTTCAGTGAAGAGGCACGCCGCGCGATCCTGCATGGCGTCGATCAACTCGCAAACGCAGTCAAGGTCACCCTCGGTCCCAAAGGCCGGAACGTCGTCCTTGAAAAGAAATTCGGCTCCCCGACCGTCACCAAAGACGGCGTCTCGGTCGCTAAAGAGATCGAGCTCGAAGACCCTTATGAAAATATGGGCGCTCAGATGGTCAAGGAAGTCGCTTCTAAAACTTCCGACGTGGCCGGAGACGGCACCACGACCGCGACCATCCTCGCTCAAGCGATCTACCGCGAAGGCCTGAAGAACGTCACGGCCGGAGCCAACCCGATGGCCCTCAAGCGCGGCATTGATAAAGCCGTCGAAGCCATCGTCGCCGAACTCGATAAAGTCGCCAAACCCATCGGCAAGGATAAAAAAGAGATCGCGCAGATCGCTTCGATCGCCGCGAACTCCGATACCACGATCGGCGATCATATCGCCGAGGCCATGGACAAAGTCGGTAAAGACGGCGTCATCACGGTCGAAGAAGCCAAAACCACGGCAACGACGCTCGATGTGGTGGAAGGCATGCAGTTCGATCAGGGATATCTTTCCCCGTATTTTGTGACCGACACCGAGCGCATGGAAGTCGTACTCGAAGAACCGTTCATCCTGATCAATGAAAAGAAGATCTCCTCGGTCAAGGACATGCTCCCGATCCTCGAAGCCGCGTCCAAGGCCGGCAAACCCCTCATTATCATCGCCGAAGAAGTGGACGGCGAAGCGCTCGCAACGCTGGTGGTCAACAAGATCCGCGGCACGCTGGCCGTTTGCGCGGTCAAAGCCCCGGGATATGGCGATCGCCGTAAGGCCATGCTGGAAGATATCGCGATCCTCACCGGCGGCAAGGCGATCACCGAAGACCTCGGCATCAAACTCGAGAACGTGACCTTGAAGGACCTCGGCCGCGCAAAACGCGTGACCGTGGATAAAGACAAGACCACGATCATCGAAGGCGCCGGGAAGAGCGCGGATATCACCAGCCGGATCGGTCAGATCAAAAAACAGATCGAAGATACCGATTCCGATTATGACAAAGAAAAACTCCAGGAACGCCTCGCGAAGCTCGCGGGCGGGGTCGCGGTCATTCATGTCGGCGCCGCAACCGAAACGGAGATGAAAGAAAAGAAGGCTCGTGTGGAAGACGCTTTACACGCAACCCGCGCGGCCGTGGAAGAAGGCATTGTCCCGGGCGGCGGTGTGGCGCTTTTGCGCGCTTCTGTCGCGCTCGACGGCCTCAAGCTCAAGGGCGATGAAAAGATCGGCGCCGAGATCATCCGGCGCGCGGTTGAAGAACCTCTTCGTCAGCTGGCCTTCAATGCCGGCGAGGAAGGCTCGGTCGTCGTTCAGCGCGTCATGTCCGAAAAGGGCAATATCGGATACAACGCCGAGACGGGCGAGTTTGAGAATCTGGTCGAAGCCGGCGTCATTGACCCGAAGAAAGTCACCCGCAGCGCGCTCCAGAATGCAGCCAGTGTTTCCGGTCTGCTCCTCACCACCGAAACCCTCATCACCAATCTCCCCGAAGATGATAAGCCCGGTATGGGAATGCCTCCGGGAGGTATGGGCGGCGGCATGGGAGGAATGGGCGGTATGGGGGGCATGGATTATTAATGAGGACATCACTTAGCGAATCCGCTACCGGCGGAGAGCTAAGTGATAAGTCCGAATTAACCCCACACCCAGCTTGACATGTATTACGTATACGTTTTAAAAAACAAAAAAACTCAAGACCTGTACTACGGGTATAGCAATAACCTGAAAAGGAGAATGACCGAGCACCAGGCCAAAGGATCATGGGAGCTTAAGTATTATGAAGCTTACATGTCTGAAGCCGATGCGAGGGATCGTGAGAGAAGATTTAAACATTATGCCCAAGCACTGACGGCCTTAAAGCAGCGGATCAAGCGGTCCTTAAGCTAAGGCTGGGTGTGGGGTTCAATTCGCACAGTGACTTACGCACACTTCGTTCCGTAAGTCACGTGCTCATTAAAGGAGAATCCAAAATGAAAGTCAGACCGTTAGCAGACAGAGTGCTTGTGGAAGTGCTTGAAGCGGAAGCAAAGACCAAGGGCGGCATCATCCTCCCGGATACCGCGAAAGAAGAGAAGACCGAAGGCAAGGTGATCGCGGTCGGCACGGGGAAAGTGCTCGAATCCGGCAAAGTCCAGCCTATTGAAGTCAAAAAAGGCGATCGCGTGCTCTTCGGGAAATATTCCGGCGACGACATCTTGATCGATGGCGCAAAGCACAAGATCGTCAAAGAGAGCGAAATTTTAGCAGTTTACGAATCAGAAAAATAACCAAATCACAAGAAACAATAACCAAACAAATCCCAATGACAAAATTTCAAAATAATTGGTTCTTGGTGATTGGAATTTGATTGGTGCTTGTATCTTGGTTATTGGAAATTAACCAAAGGAGTTAGTGATGGCAAAACTTATCTCGTATTCAGAAGAAGCGCGCCAGAAGATCAAACGCGGCGTCGACATCCTCGCAAGGGCTGTCAGCGTCACGCTCGGTCCCCGCGGCCGCAATGTGGTGATCGATAAAAAGTTCGGCGCGCCGCTCGTCACCAAGGACGGCGTCACGGTCGCCAAAGAAATTGACTTGAAGGACCCGTATGAAAATATGGGCGCCCAAATGGTCCGTGAAGTCGCGGAAAAAACCTCGGATAACGCCGGGGACGGCACCACGACCGCAACGGTCCTGGCCCAATCCATCGTGTCCGAAGGCCTCAAGAACGTCACCGCCGGCGCCAATCCCATGGCCCTGAAACGCGGGATCGACAAAGCCTCGGCCAAGATCGTGGAAACCATCAAGAAAATGTCCAAGGCCGTCAAGGGCAAAGAAGACATCACCGCCGTCGGCGCCATCAGCGCCAATAACGACCAGAGTATCGGCCAGCTTCTGGCGGATGCCCTGGAAAAAGTCGGCAAAGAAGGCGTGATCACGGTTGAAGAAGCCAAAGGCCTCAAGACCGAGCTCGACGTCGTCGAAGGCATGCAATTCGACCGCGGCTATTTGTCACCTTATTTTGTGACCGATGCCGAGCGGATGGAAGTGGTCTTGAAGGAACCTTACATCCTGCTTTACGAGAAAAAAGTCAGTTCCGTAAAGGATCTCGTCCCTGTCCTGGAGAAAGTGGCGCGCCTCGGTAAGCCCCTTCTCATTATCTCGGAAGATATCGAAGGTGAAGCGCTCGCCACCTTGGTGGTGAACAAGATCCGCGGCGTGCTTCAGATCGCGGCCGTGAAGGCCCCCGGATTCGGGGATCGCCGCAAGGCCCTGATGGAAGATATCGCGATCATCACCAAAGGCAAGTTCATCTCCGAAGATCTCGGTGTGAAACTCGAGAACGTGGACCTTGAGATGCTCGGCACGGCCCAGCGCGTGGTGATCGACAAGGACAACACCACGATCGTCGGAAGCGCCGGCACCCAGAAGGACATCAAGGGACGCTGCGATCAGATCAAGGCGGAGATCGAACGCTCCGACTCGGAGTATGACAAAGAAAAGCTTAAGGAACGTCTCGCGAAACTTTCCGGCGGCGTCGCTGTTGTGAAGGTTGGCGCGGCCACCGAAGTCGAGATGAAAGAGATGAAGGCCCGTATCGAGGACGCTTTGCACGCGACCCGTGCGGCCATCGAAGAAGGCATCGTCCCGGGCGGCGGCGTCGCTCTTTTGCGTTCTATTGCCTCGCTGGATGATCTGAAGTCCTCAGGCGATGAAGCTACCGGCGTCCAGATCGTTCGTCGCGCGCTTCAGGAACCGGCCCGCAAGATCGCCCACAACGCCGGCGTGGATGGATCGGTCGTTGTGAAAAAGATCCTTGAGGGCAAGGGCGCATTCGGATTCAACGCTCAGACTTGCGAGTACAGCGACCTCGTCGAAGACAAGGTCATTGACCCCGCCAAAGTCGTTCGCATCGCGGTGGAGAATGCCTGCTCGATCGCCGGGCTCATCCTCACGACCGAATGCGTGATCGCGGAAAAACCCAAGGAAAAGAAGGATGAGGATAAGAAAAAATCCTCGAATTATTCGGGAAGCATCGAATAAAAAAATGTCATCCCCGAATGCTTAAATCGGGGATCCAAAAACATGGATTCCCGCTTAATACATGCGGGAATGACAGCGGAAAGTATAAAAAAGCCCCCGCTTTTGCTTTCGCAAGAAAGCGCGGGGGCTTTTTTTATGACCGCTCTTATCCTACGCTACTTTCGGGGGAGAGATTTTGGGAAGAGTAAAGAAAAATGAGGAGCCTTTTCCAAGCTCACTTTCGGCTCCCATCCGGCCACCATGAGCTTCGATAATGCTCTTGGAGATCACGAGCCCCAACCCCGAACCTTTTTCTGAAGTAACGCTGGGCTTGCCGAATTGCTCAAACTTACTGAAGAGTCTTGCGAGATTCTCCCCGGAAATCCCCTCGCCGGTATCCTTCACCGCGCACCGGACCTCGTCTCCAAGATCCTTGACCTCCACGGTGATACTTCCTTTTTCCGTGAACTTGAAGGCATTACTCAAAAGGTTGACCATGACCTGCAAGAGTTTGTCAAAATCGCCCGAGATCTCGAGTTTTTCTCCCGGGAAATCTTCCCGGATGGCGATCCCTTTCTTTTGAGCGCGAAGGGTGATCCCCTCACAGGCCTGCCGCGCCAGGGATAAAAGATCGATCTTTTCATAATTCAGCACGATCTTCCCGGACTCGATCTTTGCAAGATCCAGAAGGTCGGTCGTGATATGGATCAGCCGCTCCCCGGTCCGCTTGATAATTTCGAGGTATTTTTTCTGGCTCTCAGAGACGGGGCCGACAAGCCCGTCCAGGATAAGGGCCGCAGCTTCCCGGACGATCCCGAGCGGGTTCCGGAGTTCATGTGCCACGATGGAAACGAAGTCATCCTTAAGGTGGTTCAGTTTCGCGAGATCGACGTTCTTAGTTTCCAACTCCTGATAAAGAGCCTTGATCCCATCATTCGCCCTCTGGAGCCCCCAGGCCTGCATCTCCAATTCGTCTTTCGCCTGGGTCAATTCCTTCGTGTACTGTTCCAGTTTTTTGTTGGTTTCGGTCAGATCTTCCAGAATATTCATCGTCGCGCGTTGACTTTCTGAAAGATCTTTTGTCCTCTCTCCCACTTTGGCTTCTAATCCACGGGACAGCTCCTCGATCTCGCGCCTGCTTTTTAGCAGGCTTTTTTGTTTCTCCAGGAGGTCCGCGATCATGGCGTTGAAAGATTCCGCAAATTCCTGGATCTCATCTCCCGTCCAAAGTTCGATCTTGTAATCCATGCGTCCCGCCATGATCTTCTCGGTCGCTTTTTGAAGTTCCCGGATCGGCCTCGCAAACCTGTCTCCAACAATAAGCCCGAAAAAAACAACAAGTCCCAAGAGAAGCAACAGAAGCATGCTTCCCTCGATGACCAACTGTTTCAAGGGCTGGAAAATCTCATCCCTGTCCTGAGCCACGCACAAATACCAGAAAATGCCATTTTCCAGGAGAAGAGGCGCCTCCACTCTTTCCGCGGAAGTAAAAAGCATCTCACGGGAATGGACGCCTTCTTCGCTTCGGATCAACAAAGTCTTTTCCCGAATGACCTTTTCCATTTCCTCTTTGCTGAATAATTTCACACTGAGGGGCCGGACGCCCTCATGGTAGACGATATTTCCTTGGGCATCGACCAAAGAGGCATGCCCGGTCTTACCGTTTCTGTAGGCCTTGAGGGACGAGAAAAGATTTTCAACATTAACGGAGTCTTTGCATATACCGATCACTTCGCCGTTTTCATTCCGGATAGGAAGCGCTAAAAGAATGCTCAGGGTACCGCTGGATTCGTCTAAGACAATGTCCCCCAAAAAAACAGCCCCTTTCCCGCCGGCATAAGCCTTCTGCCACCAACTTTCATCCGCTTGATAAAAATCACTTGTCTTTTCTGACGCCGCAACCAAGCCTCCGTAGCGATCGGTCAGGAATATTTCGGCCATATCCTTATCCGCAGCTACCAGATCTTTGAGCCTGAGACTCATAAGTTTTTCTAAATAACTTTTGATGACTCCGCCCTCTTCACCCGAGATCCATTTCTTATCCATTTCCTCCATGTTCTTTAAAATGGCGGCCGGGGACATCGCGCTATAGCGGAGATTCGCTTCTTCCACGGCTTGCTTCCATGCGCGACTGGTCAGATGGCCTTGAAGCTCTTCAACTTCTTGATCGATCAATTCGTTGATAGAAACCGACAACATACGCGCCACTTTTAATTGTTCTTGCCCTATGTTCCCTAAAATCGCCCGATAGCTCCAAACACAAACAAGCCCAACAGTCAGTAACGCGACGACGGAACTGAAGCTCCAAAGGAATAACGTGATCTTTCGTTGGATCCCCCCCCGTCTTATGATTTTTTTGTTCAAGGGGCTGAACGCATAGATCCCGGCCAGAGCAAAAAAACTGGCCGCTAAAAGAACGGCGCAGATCATCCTGAAAAATTGCACGGGAATGCCCGTAAGCTGAATAAAGTTGGGATAATTGATCCAGAAAGCCGGGAAGAATCCGGCTTTCGGCACCACGAGGCCGGTCAAGATTCCATACAGGACAAAAACTCCTGCGACGCCCAGCGCCCCGACCCAAACCGTCGCCGGAAATCCTTTTCGCTCGGATTTCCAAAACGCTCGAAACAATCCTATCCCGGTGAGGACCGCACCCGGAAAACCGATGAAATAACGCGCGAAAATTCCTGGAAGCAAAAAACCGGAGGTTAGAAAACACACCACAGCCCACCCTGCAAGAGCGATCATCCAAAGATGCTTTAAGGCGGGAAAAGAGCGCGTGCCCCGGAAAAGGGTCCGTACGCCAAACTGAAGCAGAGGAGCAAAAGACAAGGGAAGGAGCAACGCCCCGAAGACTGTCAGCATCTCCACGTTAAAAGGAGATCCCCTCAGAATAAAGAGATCCACCCATTCATTGGCCCCATGAAAAAGCCCGAAAAGCCCCACAAGCCAAAGGTCCTCCGAAAGATCCAGAAGGTCCCTTTCCTTGGGCATCATAAAAATCACGATCCCCATGATAAGGAATGCCAGTCCGTAAAAAAAGAAAATGGTCTGCATCGCTATTTTTTCCCTTCTTCCAGAACTCTGATCTTTTCTTTAAGCTCGATCATTTTGAGCTCCCGGCCGACCGCGATCTTTTTAAAACTCTCAAGCTCTTCCATCTTCTGCTCCAATGCGTTCTCAGCCTTCTTGCGCTCGGAGATGTCTTCGACGACTTCGATGAACCCTGCGATCTTCCCGTCCCGCAGAAAAAAGGGGAAAGCCTCGATGCGTGCCTGGAAATTGCTTCCATCTTGACGTCGGCCCGTAGCCTGGGCCTCCGCTTTGCGCCCGGTCGCCATTGCTATTTTCCCGGGACAATGAGGGCAGATCCTGTCACGTTTTTCAAATTCGAAAAAACAGTGCTTCCCCGCAAATTCAGCAGGCGATCTCCGGAACAGCTCCCCCTGGGCTTTATTGGTGAAAACAACATTGTAATCCTTGTCGATATACGTAATGCCCAAATTGATATTATCCACCAGCGCCCGGAGCTGTTCCTCGCTACTACGCAGCGCCTCTTCCCCCCGCTTGTGCTCGACACCTGCTTGCGTAAAGTCTGCAACCTGTTTTTGCAGGAACGCGATCTCCGCAAGAAGCTCTTCTTTGGTTTTGTCGTTCTTCGTCATGTCACTATCTCCTGAAAATCATGAAACCCTTGGGCCCGGCCTCGCTATGTCTTCCCCTCTTCCAAGACTCTGATCTTTTCTTTGAGCTCGATCATCTTGAGTTCCCGACCGACCGCAATCTTGTTGAAACGTTCGAGTTCCTCGATCTTCTTTTTCAAATCTTCCTTCGCCTGTTTTTCTTGAGCAATATCCCTAACGGTGGCCTGAAGGACTATCTCCCCGCCCATAATCATACGGGTCAGAAGCACCGTAGCCGGAAAGTTTTCGCCCTGAGCTCGCTTGTGCGTCCACTCGAAAAAATGGAACCCTTTTTGCATCGCCATCCCGATCATTTCTTTGGCTCTGACAGCAGAAAGGCTCCCGTCCGGTTGCCGTTCCGGAGACAGGTCCCAAGGCCCCAAAGACTGGAATTCGTCTTCTTTCCGGATCCCAAACATTGCGATCGTCGCCGGGTTCCCGGAAACAAACCTCCCGGAGGAAGGATCGAGAATCATCATGGCATCGCGGGAATTCAGAAAAAGGCTCCGGTATTTCTCCTCACTCTCCCTAAGAAGCTCCTGATCCTTGGTACGCAAAAAGCTCAAAAGGGTCAGAATTAAAATGATCGCACTCATGAACGCCGTGATAATCCATCCCAAAAACTGGAAATGAGAGACCTCGTTTCTGGGGGCCAAGAGCACGAGCGACCACCCTGGGGGGCCCAGGGGCCTTCGAAAAGCCTGATAAGCATGCCCTCTGAACTGTCCTCTCATCCCATCGTGGACCGGCTTGGGGAGGATGGGGTCAAAAGACACCAAGCCGAATTGCTTGGAATCTTTGATCGCACGAACCTGTTCACTCCCGAGAGGCCACAGGGTTCTTAAAACCATCTCTCTAGAACCGGATATAAAAACAATACCGTCAGGATTGATGAAAAAAGAGTTGGGATAACCCGCTAAAACATCTTTGACTTCCGCGACATTCTTTTTGATCGCAGCTACCCCCACGATCTTTCCCTCGTCATCCTTCACAGGATGGGCTGCATAAAAACCGCGTTCCTGGCTTGTGACTCCTGCCGCCATGAAAAAAGAAGGCCTTCCATGCAAAGCTTCCACGACGTAGGGCCGGAATGCATAATTTTTCCCGACAAAACTATCCGGGGAATTTCTGTTGGAAGAAGCGATCGCATTGCCCTGGAGGTCTAAAAGATAACAAACGGAAAAATTCAGGTTGGTATTGTAGCGATCAAGAACTGAATTGGCATTGGGGGTATTCTCGGAATTTGGATTGAGAAACACGGGAAGGACCCAGGGAGACCCCGCCATGGCCCCCGCTGCAGATTGAGCTGACTTAAACTCATTTTGAATCCCCGAGGTCATGGCTTCAAGAATGTCTTCACTCTGTTCGCGAAGGTACCGTTCTCCAACATTTCCAAGAAAACGAACGAGCAGGAACCCCGAGAAGAGGGTCACGATGAAGAAAAACAGCGGAATTAAAAAGAAAACCTTTGATTGGAAAAAATTTTTGGCGTTCAACAAAACGTTCTCACGATAAAAGAATTTTCCTCACGGCCTGAATCAAGACAGCCATGTCGGAGGTCTTGACCACGAAATCATCGGCCCCCATTTTGCGGGCCAGAACGGGATCGACGGCGTCAAGTTTCCCGGTCATCACGATCACCGGCGGCGGGTGGGGCTGGAACATCGCCTTGATCTGGCGGCAGGCCTCAAACCCCGAGATGTCCGGCATCACCACATCGATCAGCACAAGCTCCGGAGGTGTCTGATGAGCTTTCTGAAGGGCATCCTTGAAATTCAGGGAAGCTACCGCCGCGTGCCCTTCCCCTTCCAGGGCCGCCACGATCATTTTTTGGGCGAAAGGGTCATCATCGATTACGAGAATATTTTTTTTCATCGCGGAGCTCCTTTCCTCTGAAGAACCTTAAAATATCAAATGAACGTATACACCACCAGCGTGATCGCCACCACCATCGTGGAGATCGCGAGGAGAAAACTGCCGTCTCCGATATTTTCCAGTATTTTTTTGAACCGGGAATGTCTTTTACTCTTAAGCGCGAGGAAGGAAGCCACGCAGGCGATCATAAAAACGATCGAGTCAAAAGCCAGGATCTCATCGACAACGGTATTGGCTTTCTGCGCCGTATTCATCTGGATCAGCTGAATGACCGTAAGGCAAACACCCACCATGGCCGCCGACACCGAAAACACGTCCACCGAAATGCTTGTTTCGATCTCTTCCTTAACTATGGATTCCACGACGGTTCCCCCTGGATTTACGAAAAGACTACTCTTTCCCTGTGGCGGAATCAACCCTGATTCTTATAATGGAAGAACTAAACGGGTCATCAGGACCTATGCTCCATAGGCCCTGATTCTCATTTAATAAAAAAAGCGGATCATCAGGACCTATTGGACCCGTTCCCAATCCGCCACCGGCCCGGAAACCGGCCTGAAAAGAGGATGCGGCCGGATCTTTTTAACAGAGGCGATCTTGCGGTATTGTTTGGGAGAGCGTTTTTTTAATTTCGAGCAAAGCCATTCGAATTCATAACGAAGTTGTCCCTTTGCCACCGCGATCCTCCGTCCCGTTCTTTGGCTTCCGATCTTCGCTCTGTCAAAACGGTATCCCCGGCGACACGCTTCTTCCCAAATTGAGAATAAATAGGCTGCGATAGCTTGGGAGGGATGAACATACTCTTTAAAGCGTTCAAGCTGAGGATGGTTTTTATAGCCGCGGGTCTTCCCCGTCAGGACCTTCTGCGCCAGGAGCGCTTCACGCCAGAGCGCTACAAGGCCCTGCGAGTCCAGATATCCGGGATGCAAGCTCCATAGTCGCACGAGGGATCCCCTGAGAATGGAAGGGTCAGCGAGAAGACTTTCTGAAGGCAGGGGCGATGTAGCCGCGGGAGCGGCCCCCCCGGCCAAAGCGCCGGCCGCCGAAAGACGCGACCTTGACGGGCTTGTGTTCGATAAAATTTTCGAGTTTCATTTCGGGATGTTCGGAAACGGGAAGCGCCATACGCATGACCTTTTCGATATCTTTAACGTCGGTGCCCTGCTCCGGCGTCGCGAATGAGATCGCGTGCCCTTTGTCCCCGATGCGACCCGTACGGCCGATCCGGTGGATGAAATTCTCGGAATCATCCGGAAGATCATAGTTCAGCACGAGTTCGATGTGTTTCACATCTATGCCGCGCGCTGCAATATCAGTCGCCACGAGAATGCGATATTTCCCTGATTTAAACCCCTCGAGCGCCTCCCGCCTTTGCGAAAGCGAACGGTCGGCGTGGATCTCGGCGGCATTGTGCCCCATTTCACGGATCGCGCGGGTGATCTTATAGGCTCCGATCTTGGTCCTTGAGAAAATAAGGATCGTTCCGTGATATTGCGCGAGAACCTTCTTCAGAAGATCCCTTTTCGCTTCTTTCTTCACGACAAAAACTTCCTGGGTGATCTTCTCCGCCACGGTCCCGGATTTCGCGATCTCGATATGAACCGGCAATTTCATCTGGGATGCCGCGATCTTCATAATGGTATCGGGCATCGTCGCCGAAAAAAGCATCGTCTGCCGTTCCTTGGGAACCGAACGAAGGATCTTCTGGATCTGGGGCGCGAACCCCATATCAAGCATCCGGTCGGCTTCATCCAGCACGAGGATGCTGATTTCGCTCAGAAAAACATAGCGTTGTTCCATATGATCGATCAACCGGCCCGGCGTGGCGATGATAATGCGAGGATGCTGGCGAAGCTCCTGGATCTGGTTGTGCATGGAAGCGCCGCCGATCAGGATCGCGAATTTGATCTTGGGGTCAAGTTTATGAAGGCTTTGATGGACCTGATAGGCGAGTTCCCGGGTCGGGATAAGGATCAGCCCACGGCCTTTGGTCTGGGTCAGGCGCTGGACCATCGGGATCCCGAATGCCAGGGTCTTCCCGGTCCCCGTCTGCGCCACCCCGATCACATCCTGCCCTGCTACGGCCAGCGGAATGGCCTTCTGCTGAATAGGCGTGGGGGTCTGGAACTTCATTCTTGTAAGGGTTTCCAGGATATGCGGGGCGATCCCCAATCCATAGAAACTTGCCGGCGTTGGCTGTGCTAAAGAGGGCGTTGTATGAGGCATGATGTGCGTATTATAGAACAGATCGGCTCAAAATACGAGCTATTAAACAGCCTCTTTATAGGGGTGATTTAGAGCGGCGAAAACTCGAAATCACCTCGTCGATCGTTCCCACGGGACAAAAATACCGGCACCAGAATTTCGGGATGAAAAAAGCCGCGAGAAGGATCAAGGCCGCTACCCCGATGGATACTTCCACCCAGGCGTAGCGCTCCATTTCGAAAAACTCCACCGCGGGCACATCAAATAAGGTGAAAAGATACAGGCCGGTCACCAGGAGCAGAACAACATAGGCGAAAAGCGCGCTCCAGGACGGAAGCTTAAATCGCTTGGGGGAAATCTGCGCCTGGCATTCCTGGAATGTCCCAAAAGGGCAAAGGGCGGTACACCAAAATTTATTCGAAAGGTTCAGAAGAAGGAAGGCCGGGAACGCGAAACTTCGCAAGAAGCCCCACGGGCACTTGTGAGGACAGGCGCGGCAAAAAATGTACGGCACTTTGAAATAACACCGGAAAATGGGCAAGAGCAGGATCGGAAGAAAAAGGATCCCGTAAATCCATTTGAGCCATCCCTGCGGCAGGACTCTCTTCGTGATCCATTTCAGGATCCACAAGCCGAACGCCGCGATCAAGAGAATCTTGAGAAGCGTCAGGAACGACCGGCTCCACAAAAAATGAAGAAAAGGCCGGCCCCCTTCAAAATAGGCCGCGACCCCAAGCAAGAGCCCCAGGAAGGTAAAAATTCCGAAGAAGGCCCAGGCGTTTTTTTTAATCTGAGGCATTATCATTCTCTCTAATTAAAAGATAAAGAGCAGGACGGTAAGTCCCGTGCCGGTCGCAAAAAGCGCAATGGGATTTTGCATAAAATAGGGATAGATCATGAGGACCACCCCTATCACCAGGGCCTTGAGATTCGACTGTTTTTTTCCGTAAATGAACGCACCCAAGCCAATACTTCCAAAGATGATCGATGCGAAGATATTCGTGGTGTTCATTGTCCTAAAATCCCCGTTTTGCAAACTTCGCTGAATTTGACGGCGCTTTCCCGGACCGTCCGCTGCTGTGTTTTGTAATCCATTTCGATCAGACCAAAGCGCGGGCAAAAACCCTTGTCCCATTCAAAGTTATCCAGAAGCGACCAGTAAAGATACCCCGAGACCGGCACACCTTTCTCCATGGCCCGATGAATAGCCTCCAAATGACGGGCGATGAATTCCCATCGCAAGTTGTCATCCGAAGTGCAAATGCCGTTTTCGGTGATCATAACGGGCAGGTTGTATTTTTTCAGTTTGAGCAGCAAGTCATGCAACCCTTCCGGATAAATATCCCAGCCCAAAGAATTTTTTTTCACCGGATGATGCCCGTTTTCACAGACGTCCGCGAAAAGATTCCTGAGGCCCCACCGCTTGAGCTCTACTAACTGCCGCGAATAATAGTTGAGCCCGATAAAATCCAGGGCCTTTTGCCGCACGAACTGATCGATCAGTCCCAGATTGAACCACTGATGACGCAAAAACGCGGCGAATTTGTTTTTCGCGCTTGGCACGCACGGCACAAAGGCCTGCATGTGTTGGGAAAAACTCACCAAAGGTTTTTGAAGGTTTAATTCTTTGTAAACTTTATGGATCATGCGATAGGTCTTGATGTGCGCCGCGGCCAGGTGGTTTTTAACGGCCATCGCCTTCCGGATCGATTTTTCCTCAGGCGGCCATGCTCCGAGAAAATAAGCGTGGGAAAAATAAATCGTCGGCTCATTGATCGTGATCCAGGTGTGAACATACGGGGAAAGCGTTCGAACGACACGCTCTGAAAAACGAAGAAAATAATCTACAGATCGCTTATTCCGCCAGCCCCCAAGATCCGCGAACCAGGCCGGGTTTGTAAAGTGGTGCAGTGTCACCACCGGCTCAATATCCCGCGCCCGTAAGGCCAGAATGACCCCCGCATAATGTTTGAGGGCATATTCGGAGAACTTCCCTTCTTCGGGCTCGATGCGGCTCCACTCAACCGAAAGACGGTGGGCGTTATGGCCGAGCCCTTTGGCGAGTTCGAAGTCAAGCTCATAGAGATCATAATGGCGGCATGCAGCGCCGGAATTTTCTTTCCCGGCCTTCTTTTCCCATCGCCACCAGTCGGAACGGTCGTTGCCGCCCTCCACCTGATACGCCGCCGTCGCAGCGCCCCATAAGAAATTTTGAGGAAATTTTACCCCGTTAGAGATTGCAGTAACATTCACGTTATCAATCCTCTGGAATCAAACTGAGTAAAAATTTTCATAACAATTAGACGCCCGGTCACGGAAGCGCTTTTAAAGCGCTTCCTATCTCTAACGGGGTGAATCATACGGGAATTGTACCATAGCGAGACAGTTTACGGGACGCTGTCTGGAGGGATATGACAATTTGACGCTGTCGTTACGGTTCTAACCTCTCCCCGTGGACGGCGTCCGGTTATGGTTGGATATCATATCCTTCAAATTATATTGGCTCGAATACTTGTTTGTAGTTTGCTCTTTAACTCTTCAACGTCTTTCCACAAGATGTGATTAAATTGTCGCGTATCAAAATGCAACTTGTCTTTCTCTTCCTCCCTACATGTCCAAATAACCTTTTTCCCTAATCCACGAGCAAACCCAGCCTCAAAATAAACACCCGGCTTCTGCCCCGTAAAGTCGGCTACGACAAAAGCGCTTTCTTTAATACCCGCGATAATAAGGTCGTTGACATCGTCTATTGAAAATCCTTTCGTTCTGTAAGCTTTAAATCCGCAATCTTCTATAGCTTCACTAATTTTTTGATATGCAGAATCAAATTCATTATCAAAATTCATCGCTACAAAACATTGCTTTGAATCTACGCCTTTTCTTTCCAACTCGTAAAACCTCTTCCACCCTTGCATTGTAAATTTGCATTGAACCATTTCCTCGTAAGATAATTGCGTCTCGATGGCTGCAACATTACCCATAAAATCCATAGCTGGCTCGATGAGCCTATCTCTCTCCAGAAATAAAAGGATTTCGTGAAGCTCGTCTTCGGAAGGAGAAAAAGTTAAGGAGTAATCGTCGTCTGGCTTTATTGAGACAGAAGCGCCGAAGGTAGGGCTGTTAAGACCGATATAATAAATAAGCCTATCGATTTTTTCAGGGATTTTTTGAGGAATTTCTGTGCTCTGCAAAATCTCTTTGATTGTATGCGAAGTTAAAATTTCTCCGCTTTTAAGACCTCCCTCTTTTCTCCAACGAAGAACACCAGAAAACAAATGACTTTTCTCTTCCAAGTCAGCATAAGAAGATAACAATGAGCCTGTTATTGCAAACTCTCCGCATCGTTTACAAAAAATCGTTGAGCAATCCCTGTTCGTAAAAGGCGTTATCTTATCCGGTTCTTTTTTGCAGAAAGGACACTGTGCCGACATATAATTTCCCCTATTAATCTTAAAATAAAAAAGCGGTTCCTCTTAAAAAGAAATGCGAAAGCAAACCATTGTTAACGATTCTAAGTCAGCTATGGGCGCAAGCCAGTAGCTTTCTCCATTAAAAAATCATTCAGCACATCGCAATCCCTCAGAAAATTTTTAAATGTATTCAGGTCCAATATATTTCTTCTCTGATACAAAACTCGCTCATCACTTGTTTCCAACCCAGGAAATTGCTCGTGCGCCATACAATTTCGTATTTTCCTCAGCTCGTTCAGAGTCGTCTTAATGTGTGGCGGTATTGCTGTTATCTTCAGTACTAGCTCAATTTTTGAAGCTAAGTTAAGTTTACCCAGCACTTTTTTTTCAAACAATTTGTATTTTTTATGTCTGTACGTATATAAGCTTCCATCAATAAAATTATTAATGACTATCCAGTTTATCCATGATTCAATTTTAGTTGCCTCGCTAATCACACCAAGCCGAATTAGATTATTCCTGTCATTTGATAGAAGGGCGGAAGACTCCCAATTCATTAGATATTTTGATGCCTTAATCTTATCGACCCCATAAAATATTAGTCGGTAAACTTCTTGAATTTCCTTAACGAGTCGTTTTTCTACTCTTGAGTATTCACCCTTTTTTCTATTCAGGTCGGTAACAAACTTGTGTTCTAGCGTTCGATTTCGCTGTTTTTTCATAAACTCAATCCCCAACAAAAAAACGGTTCCCTCTCTCAAAAAGGAAACCGCCTCAACAATACAAAATTCCAGACGATATCACCCTTCAAGAGGGTTCTACTTCTGTCTCATTTTAAATTCTCGTCAGTTTTGTTTTTCCCCTTGCTTCTATCGTTAATCACCGAATTAAGAAGCTCCTTATCAAGTGGGTCAATATTTTTTAAAACTAATTTAGTTTTCAATTCCGATGGAGCATATTTAAAAACCAGTTTCCCGAATACCTCATCAAAAAAAGAGATGGATGCTATTTTGTTTTGGTCGAAATCTACTTCGAATCTATCCGTACTAGACCAATTATCTTCTAAAAATAGTCTTAATCTTTGCCCTGCTTCTCGCCCGCCGATTTCTTTGCCATAGTGATCTTTAATGTTAATATTAATCATGATTAAAAAGTCCTTTCTTCGGAAGACAACCTATAAAAACTTTCTTTGTCTTGATTTAATCGAACTTCAACAATGGTTCCGCTCCAATTGGTCTTTAATTTTTCCTCTAGAACTTCTTCCCTTTTAAAAATAACTTTCCCATGCCCAGAAATTATGGTCAATTCGCCATCATTCACTTTTACGAATTTTAAAATCTCATGAAGCCCCAATCCTCTATCTTCTGTTTTGCGAGCACCTACACCCTCTTGGACGGCAAGTTTGATGGCAGCGATATCATTTTCGATTTTCGGATAAGATTCCATCAGAGAGGAACGGATACCCTGCCCTTCATCAAGAACTGTCAATCGTAGAAGCTTGCTTTTGGGTGTGCTCTGTGCACAAACAAGGCATCCTCGTCGTGACTGGCTGTGAACCATAGCATTTTCAATCAATTCATTATGTGCCATGCTTAAAACATACGAAACTCCGGGGGAAACGCTGATGGAGCTTTCTATGAATTCCACTAGTTTTCCTGTTAAAGCGATATCAAGATTTTGAAGCCGCTTCAACTGCACATTTGGTTCTATATTCTTGGGAATGTCTGGCGAAGTAGCAATGTGCAAATAATCCCAAAAACCGATGCTTTTTAAAAAAACTTTGAATTCCTCATTCTGAGGATCTTTAATTCGAACGTTTCCTCCACGCCAAGTAGTCCGATCTATAATGCTACACAACATAGCCAAGCCAGTGGGCGTAACAAAAACAGCCTCAGATAAATCAATAATTACCAACCCCACCTTTTCATCCGTTGCTCTTTGAACAGCTAGGAGGGCGTCTTCTAAATTACTCCTAGACCAAACACCTTTAACCTTTATGGCAGGTTGCTGTGACTGAGCATTAATAAATCTTTCGAGTTCTTCGATTGCAATCTTGGTTAAGTCGCCGATTTTTATAGTTTTTATCTGGCCGTCTTTAATTAGCCTATAAAGCATCGCCCTCGAAATTTTGAGAAACTCTGACGCTTCATTCACATTAAGCACTTTGCTTTCAGAATCCATAATTACTCTTTCTGATTAGTTTTCAATTTCATCTATCTATATCTACCTAGGTCTACCAGTGTCTACCTACGTCTAACCAAAGAGCATTGTATAACATTTGCACAACATGTCAATAAGTATCCTAATTGATGGCATGGCGTAGTCATTAGGTAAAGTTGCGACTGATTAGATAATACACCTCTAAGAGCTGAAAAGGCACTTTCATCGGCAGACACCTACAGTTGTATTGCTTTTGCGTAGAATCTCTTCTGTGCTAATTTGCACCCTCCCCTCCTGTGCTGTTTGCAGCGAATTTGATGCCGTTTTAACAGAGCATCAGACTAATAGTGTGATGCTCTTTAAAATTTAAAGGGGAAATCGGCTGCTTGAATTCCGGGGATCGTCACCTTCGCTTCGACAGGACAGGCACATCACTTTATTCTATTCCCTCACCCTTACTGCATACCCCTTTTCAAGGAGGAGGTTGTTGAGATAGATCTGTTGGCCGGCTTTATTCACATAGAAGATGTCGCCGAGATACCGGCCCCACTTTTCCTTTCGCTGGGACTGGGTGGATTTCAGGATAATGGACTCGCAAGCGCCAAGTTCGCGCTCGACAAAGCGCTTGGCGGCCTGGCCTTCTCCGCCCTGAATCGTTCTTCCACTCAGGGACGGATCCGCCTTCTTTGTGGCGGAGTCCTTATTAAGTTCCGGGCAATCGATGCCCCGGAGCCGGATCGTTTCATGTTTCTGGTCATCAAAGCCGGTGTCGATCTCGAGTTTGAGCGTGTCGCCGTCCACGATGCGCGTGACGTAGGCTTGGTAAGTATAAAGCAGGGACACGTCTCCCGGGCCACGGGCCACGTGGTTCGTGGCGCGTGGGGCGTGGAGCGAATAATACCCCTTCGCATCTTTAATAGAGCTGACAATAGTTCCAGCGGGAAATTTCTTTGAAGTGCACTTGTGCCCTATGTCCCAAGTACCATCCGCCGAGCCTTTGACAGCTCGCGCGGACTGGAACTGCCCGAGCTTCTTCGTCCCGGAAAATCCGACATCGAGAAGCGGCTCGGTGGCGCGGGAATGGATGCTCTCCGGCGTAATGACTTTGTAGGTGTAAAAAGGACCCAGGACAGGCACGGGAAGGAGTGATGGGGCTTTGCCGTCCGAGGCTTCGGCTCGTTCATCCCAAAGAAGGTTGCGAACCTCGATCTCGAGGTCACGCGAAGACCATCCCCCTTTAGAAGCCCGGTCTGCCAGCATCAAACGCTTTTTTTCATCCGGCACCGTGATCAGCGCGCGGTAATGGGCCCAGGAAAGTGGCCGCGCGGCCACTTTCTTGAACTGCTGCGCAAAACGGACGCAGCGATAGAGCACCGTGTCGCTGATCTTGAGGTCTCCGGCAAGTTTTTCCACCACATGGGTATTGTAAGCGGCGCGTTCTTTGCCTTCCGGAGTGTGGTCCCGGATGTGCTGATCCATAATCTGCCCGGTTCTCCAGTAGGTGAGGACTTTGGCTTCTTCGATCTGCCTCTGGCCGAGGAGAAGGGTTTCACGGACCTTGTCCCGAAGCGCCGCATAAGTGGAAACATGAAGGATCTTCATATCAAGCTCCTCTTGGGGTTTCTTCGTCCTGACTATTATTAAAATTTGACGGGTAGTCAGGACGGCCTGAACTACCTTCGATATAAATAAAAAAAAAGTTCAGGCCGACTCTTTTGCGGAGCGCGGCGTAGGTGGAAACAGAAAGTGTTTTCATGGGCGAGGTCTCCTTTCTCGGGAAGAATTCTATCATAACAAGACTTCAGACTGCGGACTAACAGCAGGACCTTGCGGCGGTCTATGGTCTGTAGTCTGTGGTCTCGCGTTTTGGGTTGGGTTTCGGGGGCGGCGGGCCGATAATAAAGTCATGCCCTGGCCCCAATTTTGTTTTCATGTAAGGTCGCCAGGACTAGCCCAATTAACCCTTAATCTTTAAATGGAGAATTGGTCATGCATTCCCTGATCCGTCAGATCAAAAAAACTTATGGCCTGGCCAAACCTCACGAGCGGAAGACCGTACTCCACAATTTCGCCTCGCTTTCAGTCCTGCAGGCGATCACCTATGTCCTTCCGGTCCTGATCCTTCCCTATCTTTTCCGGGTGATCGGCCCGGAGAAATTCGGCCTGATCGCTTTCGCGCAAGCCTTCGTCCAGTATTTCATGATCCTGACCGATTACGGGTTCAGTATCTCCGCCACCAAAGAAATTTCCCTTTGCCAGCACGATCACGCGGAGGTCAGCAAGGTTTTTTCGTCAGTCATGATGATGAAAATCGCCTTGGCGCTCGTCAGCCTTGCGCTCCTCAGCTGCGCGGTTTATTTTATTCCGAAATTCAGGAGCGACTGGATGGTTTACGCGCTAAGCTTTGGCGCGGTGCTCGGGAACACGCTTTTCCCGGTCTGGTTCTTTCAGGGTACGGAAAAAATGAAATATATCGCGGATCTCAATATCGCGGGCGGGATCCTTACTGTGATCTTTATTTTATTTTTTGTCCGCGGCCCGCGCGATTATCTCATGGTCCCGCTCATCACTTCGTGTGTGAGTCTGATCACCGGACTTTGGGGGCAATACATCGCCTTTAAAAAACTGGGGGTCTTGTTCCGGTTCCCCGGCTACACGAGTTTGCGCGGACAGCTCACGGCAGGCTGGGACATCTTCATCTCGATCGTCGCGATCAACGCCTACACCACCACCCGCATCTTTGCGGTCGGTCTTCTCACCAATAACGCGACCACGGGATTTTACTCCATCGCCGAAAAACTCGCGGGCCTCTGCCAGACTTTCCCGCTCGCCTCTTTTTCCCAGGCGCTTTTCCCTCGCCTGAGCAAGATCTTCCACAAAAGCAAGGCGCGGGCTTACGATTTCATGCAACGGATCCAGCTGATCACGATCAATATCTCGCTTATCTTCCTGCCGCTTATTTTTGTTTTCGCGCATCCGATCATCCGGACGATCTTTGGCGGGGATTATCCGAAAACCGTTCTCTCTTTCCGGCTTCTCCTCGTTGCCGTGCTTTTCATCAGCGCGAACGCGTTCCGCGTCCAGTTCCTCTTGGTCTGCGGAAAGACACAGCTTTATTCGAGGATTCACGTGATGATGGCCATGATCGGCCTGCCCCTGATCTTTCTTTTGATCGTTTCTTTTTCTTATGTGGGAGCAGCGATCGCGACCATTGTGATCGAGGCGGGGATCTTCGCGGTAACTTATGTGACCGTTAAAAGGCTCAAACTCACCTGAGTTTTTGCTTAAGACAGGATCCGCTGACAGCTCATTTCAACCACTCTCAAGACTTCCCGGCCTCTGCTTCAGAGAGGCAAGGTGAAGTGAAGAACGGTCCCTGAGCCCAACTGGGATTCGGCCCAAATTTTCCCGTGGTGCGCAAGAATGATTTCTCTGGAAATCGCCAGGCCCAGACCCGTCCCGCCTTTGACCCTGCCCCCTTCTTGATCAAGCTGCTCAAAGGGCTGAAAGAGCCGGGGAATATCTTCGGCCTTGATGCCCGGCCCGGTATCCCGGATCTGCACATGGATCTCGTTATGTTCCCGATGAAGGCTGACCGTCACACCTCCTTTTTCGGTAAATTTTATGGCGTTGCCGGCCAGGTTGGTCACCACCTGGATGAACTTATCCCGGTCAAATTTCACCTTGGGTAAAAGGTCCCCGGACTCCACCCTGAAATTCAAACCCTTTTGAACCGCCAAAACCCTCAGACTCTCCGAGGCCTCCTGAATTACCTCGCGGATATCATGATCCGCCATGTCATACTCCATTTTTCCGGACTCGATCTTCTGAAAATCCAAAACGTTATTGATCAAACGGCCCAATCGATCGGCGTTTGTTTTCGCCATTCCTAAAATTTTTTTTTGCTCGTCACTTATATTTCCTGCCATCTCATCCAAAACAACGCTCAGGGCCTCCTTGATGACCGCGAGCGGACTCCGAAGCTCGTGAGAGACCATCAAGGTAAATTTTGATTTGATCTCCGAGGAATGTTTGAGCAGTTCTGCGCGCCGGATCTCCCTCTCGGTTGCCTTGCGCTCGGTAATATCCCTGACCACTGCCTGCAGGAATACTTTTCCGCCCAGGTCGATTCTCGACAGCAACACTTCCGCAAAAAAAATCTCGCCATTCACCCGCTTGTGGACCCATTCAAAAAAATGAGAGCCTTCACGCACGGCCTTTCCGATCATCTCCTTGGCCTTCTCACTCGAGGGTCTGCCGTCCGGCTGAAGCTCCGGAGATAATTTCCAGGGATCGCAGACCAAAAACTCCTCCTCGTCCTTTGCCTTGAACATTCCCAGAGTGGCCGGGTTCCCGGAAGTAAATTTCCAGGATGGCGGTTCGATCGTCATAATGGCATCACGAGACGATGCAAAGATATTTCGATATCGATTCTCGCTTTCCCAAAGCAGCTCCTCCGCCCGCTTGCGCTCGGTAATATCCATGATGATCCCGTTAAAAACAATTTCATTCGAGCGACGAAAGGGAGTTGAATGCGCGGAAAACCAGACCTTCCCCCCGGAAAGCCTTTCGAATATTCCCTCGTATTTAAATTCGCGCATTTCCCGGACCGCTTCATCAATGGATCTTAAGAAACTTTCCCTGTGTCCGGGAACAATCCTCGAAACGAAACGATCAAAAAAATCCTCCGGAGCAGCCGGAAGGCCAAAGATCCGTTCCGCTCCTTCACTTACATAATAAATCCCTTTTTCGCCGTTCGGCCTGGCATAAAACTGATAAACAACACCGGGAATCTGCGACGTCATTTCAAACAAAAGCTCTCTGTTCTTTTCCAGTTCTTCTTCAGTCCGTCCTCGAGCCACAGACAAGAGAGTGACGATGCCGGCAACGAGTGCGAAGATCAAACTTCTAACAGAAGCTTCCAGGAGTATTGTTGATTCATGCGTGAAGGCCAGAATGAGGGAAAAATAGAGGCCGGAAATAACCAGGGAGAATACAAGTCCGCGCTTCGTGTAATAGACGCAGGCAATGATAATGGGAATGTAAAAGAGATTCTGGAAAATGATAAAATAGCTGGAAGAGAGGCAGCCAATGCTTGCCAGGAGGGCGATGAGCGTTGTAGCGGCTACAGCAAAAAAAGGCGACCCTCCCCCTCGAAGTTTTCTAAGGATCTTACCGGCTTCCATTCAGCGCCCCCTTGGCCCGCGAGGATATTTAAAAATCCTCGCGAAATCGGGGTCGTCATCAACAACAAGCATTCTTACAGCGGATACCGGGCGGCTTGAGTCTTGCATAGCCCCCCCCTTTCTCCCACTAAACCCTGCGCCGTTATGCTAGACCTTTGGGGGGGCATGTAAAGTGAAATTACTTGCTTGTTTTTTCCATAAACTAAAGAGAAATCGATCCCCTCTAGAACCTTCCAGCCTCCTAAAACCACCTCGGTGCGTTCTGATGTTCTAGAGGGAAACAAGCCCTATTAATAAAAAAGCCGACATCCTTTAAAGGACATCGGCTTTTTTGATATGGCTCCCCCGCCTGGGATCGAACCAGGGACACTGCGGTTACGGTCTGACTTCAGTTACC
>Ga0172380_10000090_pt1 | contig 195720 bp, 153 predicted proteins | sample Leawe162metaG_FD_119747 | JGI IMG/M metagenome (GOLD analysis project Ga0172380, IMG submission 119747) | Leachate microbial communities from a municipal landfill in Southern Ontario, Canada - Leachate well 162 metaG | ecosystem: Engineered > Solid waste > Landfill > Unclassified | place... | reverse complement strand
CTTTACATCTCTACCTTATCCGTGTCCATCCGTCTTTTTCCCGCGGGCAATAAATCCTTTTCTTTTCTCTATCCGCGTTAATCCGTTTAATCCGTGTAAATCTGCGTTCTATTCTCTAATTGTATAATTAACTCTCCTACACCCTCTCCGCAATCGCCTCTCCAATAGCCAGACACGATGTCGCCGCTGGCGATGGCGCATTGCAAACATGCAGCACCCTTTTATTCCCTATAAACAAAAAGTCATCAACAAGCTTCCCGTCTATGTCGCATGCCTGTGCCCTCACTCCTGCACCTCCTTCTTCCAAATCGCTTTCTATTATCGAAGGTGTAAGTTTTTGTAATGCTCTCGTAAACGCAGGCTTTGAAAATGAACGGTAGTATTCCATTAACCCTGTCTTCATAAATTTCCCCGCAACTTTCTGAAATCCTCTCCACGATAAACTGTTAATCAAATCGCCAAAATCAATATCAAACTTTTTATACCCCTCTCTCTTAAACGCAAACACAGCGTTCGGTCCGGCCTCAATCTCTCCGTTCATCTTTCTTGTATAGTGCACACCAAGAAATGGAAAGTTCGGATCTGGCACAGGATAAATTAAATTCTTTACAAGATATGATTTCTCTTTCTTTATTTTGTAATACTCTCCCCTGAAAGGAATAATCCGAATTCTCAAATCCTTATTGTTAAGCGCCGCCGCCTTATCTGCCTGTAATCCGCAGCAAGTTATTAAAGTGTCGGCAGTATAATTGTTCTTGTTCGTTCTTATCTCAACCGAATCATCATGCTCTTTAATCATCGTGAGTCTCTCTTCAAATACAACCTTCCCGCCAAGTTTTAAAATATTCTCATATATTTTATCTGAAACAACTTTGTAATCAATAATCCCTGTCTGCGGAACTAATATCCCCTTAACCCCCGTCACGTAAGGCTCCAGCGCTTTCAGCTCTGTCTCGCTCAGTATTTTAAGCCCTTCTAAACCGTTCTCGTTTCCTCTTTCGTAAAGCGTCATCATCGCGGGTATCTCCGATTCATTCGTCGCAACAATCACTTTTCCGCATATATCGTAAGGTACTTCATTTTCATCACAGAAGTCCAGCAGCATGTTGTAACCCTTAATGCAGTTTGTTGCTTTCAGGCTTCCCGGTTTGTAATAAATTCCCGAATGAATAACACCGCTGTTGTTTCCTGTCTGATGTCTTGAAACCCCCGACTCCTTCTCTATCAGTAGCAGATTCACACCTCTGTCATTATTAAGAATAGTATAAGCAGTCGCCAGGCCCACTATCCCGCCGCCAACAATAATCACATCGAAACTTTTATCCATTTTATTTAATGAAGATGAGTTAAAAAAGGTAGGAATGAAACAACCCCCAGTATAATTAATATAATACCCGTGATAAGTTTTTCGTAATGTTCAAGAAAATGTAACTTCATGTTTAATTTATTCAGACTCTTTCTGCTTAACTCCACAACAACTATCATCACAGCAACAGTTACAAATAAATATATTAGCGAAAGCATCATTATACCGGCCCACCCCTCGCGTCCCGCCGTGAAATAATAAGCCTCTATTTCAATGCACGGCGAAAAAAACATCATTGTACCTAACGCAATAATAATCGCTGCCTTTGATTTCTTTGATGCTTGTTTTATCTGTTCTGGATTGATGTGGCAGTGTGTGTGTGATTTGTTTCTTAGATTCTTTATTATAAAAAACAGTCCCAGCCCAATTAATATTAATGGCGCATAATACATCGCGACCTCTTCAACCTCATGCTGAAGTTTGTATCCTATAAACCCGATTAGTATTCCGATGATAACCGTGCTTAGCGTATGCAAAAATCCTGTGAGTATCGTTACCTTCATCGTCTCCATTTTCGTCCAGTTTTCTGATTTGCTGACCGCAGCAATTGGAAACCAGTGATTCGGAATCAATGCATGTGTAACGCTTAATAATAAACTACCAATGAGTAAATCTAACAACTCTGAATGCCTCCCGTAATTTTGAAGTATTGAACTAATTGGAACATTATAATCGAACCGATATTCTATTCATTAAATAAAACACAATTTATATATATTGCAACTTAGTAGAAATGTAAAAATATCATTCCCGCGGCTATCCAAAATAATGTTTGTAATAAAAACAAACTTTATTAAAATTAAATTGACTGAATATTTTATATTTTTCAATAATTATAATAATTATCTTTTGCTCTCTTTGTCGAAGATTCGCCGTGGAGAACGAACTTTGCATTCTTTGCGACCCTTGCGGTAAAATCTTTTATATCAGTGAGAATCGTAAATAAATCAGGTGTATCAGTGAGCGATCTTGTATTTTACTTTAACCCCCCGCTCAATTATTTGCTTTTATTAATATTCTCTCTTGACATTTACAAAAAATTATTGTATATTGAAACTAATAAGATTGATAATATGTTTTTACTAATAACAAACTAAAAACAGCTCTTTTATAAGGAACAAAAACCGAAAACCTCAAAAAATACCCTAAATATCATATAATAAATTCTATATTTAATCCTTTTATCACTCCACACCCACTTCAAACGCACTATAACTCCACATCAACTTCACGTTAATTGGCTCTTTCTTGCGCTCAATTTGGCTTCTGCTTGGGTCTGAACCGTACCCATTTGGTATAAACCGGCAGCTTTCTTTTGCTCATTTCCACCTGAAGAAATCCCTTCAAAAATTACAAGGTTAATAATTTTTGTACTGTAAATGCAATTTAATCTTGATATATTTGTATATATCTGATTCAACTACTTAATCAAAATTCTACATTATAAACATTTTAAGGACTAACAAAATGGCAACCAAAAATTTCAATGCTTTTGCAATGGCTCAGTCACAGTTTGATAACGTGGCTGAAATTTTAAACCTCGATCAGGCAACAAGAGACTTACTCAGAAACCCAATGAGAGAGTATCATTTCTCTATCCCTATTAAAATGGATGATGGTACTTCTAAAGTTTTTAAGGGCTTCCGCTGTCAGCACAACGACGCACGCGGTCCCGGTAAAGGTGGCATAAGATTCCACCCGCAGGAAACTATCGATACCGTTAAAGCCCTCTCTATGTGGATGACCTGGAAATGCGCTGTTGTTGATATTCCCCTTGGCGGTTCTAAAGGCGGTGTTATTTGCGACCCCCATAACCTGAGTATGAGAGAACAAGAACAGATTTGCAGAGGCTGGGTAAGACAAATTTCAAAAGATATCGGTCCGCTCAGAGACGTACCGGCTCCCGACGTTATGACAAATGGTCAGCACATGTTATGGATGCTCGATGAATTCGAAACTATTAACGGCGCAAAATATCCGGGTCTTATCACCGGTAAACCCGTTGGTATGGGCGGCTCGCTCGGCAGAACAGAAGCAACAGGTTACGGCGTTATCTTCACACTTCGCGAAGCTTTAAAAGAAATGAAGATTGACCCCAAATCAACGACCGCTAGCGTTCAGGGCTTTGGTAACGTTGCTCAGTATGCAATCGATTTATACACCAAGCTCGGAGGAAAAGTTGTTGCAGTTTCTTGCTGGGATCAGGAAGATCAGATTTCATATACTTTTGCTAAAAAAGAAGGTATTGAGCTTCGCGTTCTTCTTGAAATTACAGATAAGTTCGGCGGCATAGATAAAGAGAAAGCAAAAGGTCTTGGTTATCAGGTGCTTCCTGGTGATGCATGGATTGAACAGGATGTAGATATCCTTCTCCCTTGTGCTCTCGAAAATCAGGTCACTGGTGAAACCATTAAAAAGATTAGCAATAAAGTTAAAGTTATTACCGAAGGCGCAAACGGTCCAACAACACCCGAGGCCGACGCAGTTATCAAGCAAAAAGGTATTATGCTTATTCCTGACTTCCTTGCAAACGCAGGCGGTGTAACTTGCAGCTACTTTGAACAGGTACAGTGCAATATGAACTACTACTGGGAAAAAGAAGAGGTCTTAAGTAAGCTCGACCTCAAGATGACTTCCGCTTTCCTTGCTGTTAGCGAACTTTCAAGAAAGAAAAAACTTTATATGAGAGACGCTGCATATGTAATAGCAATCGATAGAGTAGCTCACGCTTGTAAAGATAGAGGCTGGATTTAATCTGTCTCTGAATTTTAAAACTCCCGCTCTTTTCACAGCGGGAGTTTTTGTATATAATACTTTAATATGAGTAACTACCATAGTTTCTCCAGATATCAGAGAAAGTTTTTCGATGCTGCCGATGACTTTACCATAATCGGTAACGGCTCTATTGGCGCCAAAGCTAAAGGTCTGGCTTTTATTAAAAAACATCTTCTCGAAAGTGATGAAATCAAAGAGTTCACTGATTTCACTGTCAGTATTCCCCGCCTTGTAGTAATAGCTACCGATTTCTTTGACGAGTTCATGGTCCTAAACAACCTGTATGATGTCGTTTACTCAGACGATTCCGATACTTATATTGCACATAAGTTCCAAAAAGCAGAACTTCCCGTTAATCTTGTCGGTGACCTGCGCTCTATCGTCACTAATTTGTCAACACCGCTGGCAGTTCGTTCTTCCAGTCTGTTCGAAGATGCTGTCGATGAACCCTTCGCAGGTATCTATGCAACCAAGATGATTTCCAATAATCAACTCGATGAAGATACAAGATTCAAGCGACTGATTGAAGCCGTTAAGCTGGTGTATGCCTCCACATTTTTTAAGAAGGCAAAAGACTATATGGCTTCTGTTTATCGAAGACCAAAAGATGAAAAGATGGCAGTTATCATTCAGGAAGTTGTTGGAAGCAGGTATGGAGATAAGTTCTATCCTATGATATCAGGCGTTGCACGCTCTTATAATTTCTATCCTTCTGGTAAGTCTAAACCCGAAGAAGGTGTTGTGAATCTGGCTCTTGGTCTCGGTAAAACAATCGTCGATGGCAGCGTTTCTTGGACGTTCTCACCCGCTTACCCGAATATTTCTCCACCCTATGGTTCCATACGTGCATTGATGGATAATACTCAAAGAAATTTCTGGGCAGTTAATATGGGGAAATCCTACCTGTATGACCCCGTGAACGAAGAGGAATATATGGTACATACTGATATTAACGAGGCTGAAAAAGATGGTACCCTCGACCTTGTCTGTTCTACCTATGATGCAGGCTCTGATAGAATCAAACCGGGAATAAGCATCAATGGTCCCCGTATAATAAATTTTAATCCCATACTCGATTTAAATATCATTTCATTAAATCCTCTTATTAAGAAATTATTAAAAGTAAGCGAAGAAGCTTTGGAAGCTGCCGTAGAAATTGAATTTGCAGTCAATATTTGTGATGACCGGAAAGTCCTTCCACGATTTGGTTTTCTGCAGGTCAGACCTATGACCGTTACAAACGAAACTGTCAGTATTGAAGATCGTGAGTTTACAGAATCGCTGTTCAATACGAACTTTGTTCTTGGAAACGGCGTAGTGGATTATATCGATGATGTTATCTATTTAAAACCCGAAGTTTTTGATATCGCTCACTCAAAGGAAATAGCACTGGAGATTGAGTCAATTAATAAGATTATGAAAGCAGAAAACCGCAAGTACCTTTTGGTCGGCTTCGGAAGATGGGGAAGTAGTGATGAATGGCTGGGAATACCTGTCGAATGGGCGCAGATATCCAATGCTAAGGTTATCATTGAAGCTATGCTCCCTAATTTTAACGTAGAACTTAGCCAGGGTTCTCACTTTTTTCATAACATTAATAGTTTTCAGGTGCTATATTTCTCTATTAAATCTGATAGGGTTGAAAACATTGACTGGACTTGGACATCAGAATCCGAAACCAGAAATGAACTGACCTTTACTAAACATATTAAACTTAAAAAACCTTTAATAATCAAAGTTGATGGTAGAATTGCAAAGGGGGTTATCTTAAAATGAGTTCACAAGTATCAATTGATAACATACTAAATGATTTAAAAGAAAGAGCCAAAGAATTAAACTGTATTTATAATATCGAAGAAGCCCTCAAGGATTTTGACCTTCCCCTGAAACAAGCTCTATCAGCCCTTCCGGATATTATTCTTACTGGGTGGCAGTATCCGGAGCATGCCAGCGTTTTGATACATCATGATGATGTCAACTATACTTCAAAAGGTTTTGCCGAATCAAAGTGGTTTCAGATTTCTGATATTTATATTGATAACAAGCTTGATGGCTACATAAAAGTTTTTTATAAATCAGAATTCTCCGATTCCGATGAAGGTCCTTTCATGAAGGAGGAACGCAAACTCCTCGATACTATTTCAAGTAAAATAGGACAGTATATTTTTCATAAAAACCTTAAAATACTTTTCACCGCTTATGGAAATAATGAAAATGGAATCGTGGAAAGTGTTAGCGAAAAGAAATGGAAAACAATCGTTGACCTGTTAAAGGAAACAGACAGAAATCTTTATATTCTAATCGCCAGAAAAATGATGAACCTCCTTTATTGGAGCGGTATTAGCGAAGCCGGTAATCTTCTTAAAGAAAACGGGGAACAGTTTAATGAAGATTCTGATAGTAGCATGGATGATAATAAACCCCTTGCAAAACTTAAATTTCGTGAAATCACAGATGAAGTCTTTCGTATCGCCTCTGAACATTTAAGCGAGGATGAAGTTCTCTCAAGACTTGAAAAATGGATTCAGGAAGAAAAATCAAGCAACCTGCTCGGCAAGCTTGAGGACCAGGGTTCTTCGCTAAATGAAATCTACGATGCTCTCAGACGTTATATCAGTAATTTCCCTCAATACACAAAGCTTGTAAGTGAACTCGATAAAAGTTTGCGTGTCTCCCTTGCAAGAAGATTCCTTTCTGATAGTTTGTCTTTTATTGCAGTCGCTAAAAAATATATCTCAATTCATGATTTTGATGAAATATTCAAGAATATAATATTTACTGCAAACAGCCACGGTAAACTCGGTGGTAAAACATCAGGTCTTTTCCTTGCATCAAATATCCTTAAAAACGAAGTCCCCGAATTATACGAAAAGATCAGACTCCCGAAAACATATTTCATCGCCTCAGATGGCGTGATGGATTTTATTCATTACAATAATCTTGAAGAAGTATTTGAACAAAAATATAAAGACTTTGAAATTATAAGACAGGAGTATCCTTATATTGTTCAGCTGTTTAAAAACTCCAGCTTCTCTTCTGATATGATTAAAAGCCTTTCAACTATGCTCGATAATTTTAACGAGGTTCCGCTTGTCGTTAGAAGTTCAACCTTGCTCGAAGACGGTGTAGGTTCATCATTTTCCGGAAAGTATAAAAGTCTCTTTATTGCAAATCAGGGCTCTAAGCTTAAGCGTATGGAAGAGCTTACATCCGCAATCGCTGAAGTCTATGCCTCTATCTTTAACACAGACCCGATAGAGTATCGCGCAGAACGCGGACTGCTTGATTACAATGAACAGATGGGAATTATCGTGCAGGAAGTTGTCGGAAGAAAAGTTGGTAAATATTATCTCCCTGCTTTTGCAGGAGTTGCTTTTAGTCATAATGAATTCAGATGGTCGCCGAGAATTAAAAGAGAAGACGGTTTGTTGAGGCTTGTTCCGGGTCTTGGTACAAGAGCCGTTGACCGCATAGGCGATGATTACCCTGTACTTGTTTCCCCTGGTGTTCCCGGACTTAGAGTCAATATTACTACCGAAGAGATCTTAAAATATTCTCCAAACAAAGTAGATGCAATTAATCTCGAGTCAGGTATGTTCGAGACTATCGATATTCGCGACCTGCTGAAAGAATACGGCAATGAATATCCCGCTGCCGATAAAATATTTTCTGTTTATAAAGATGGTCAGTTGAAAAAAACCTTCCTGGTTGACTATGAGGAAGAATGCAATAATTCTATTGCTACATTTGATACTCTTATTAACAGTACATCATTTGTTAAAGATATTAACACAATCTTAAATACATTAAAAACATGTATCGGATATCCCGTGGATATTGAATTTGCATCAGATGGCGATAATTTTTACCTCCTGCAATGCAGAACACAAAGTGCCTTTGGGAAAACCACCCCATCTCCTATTCCAAAGGATATACCCGCAGAACAGATTGTATTCACGGCTAACAAACACATCTCTAACGGACGCATCCCCGATGTAACACACATTGTTTATGTTGATCCCGATTCGTATGATAATATTTCCGAGTTGAAAACTCTTCAGGAAGTCGGAAGAGCCGTGGGTAAGCTGAATAAAATACTTCCCAAGCGTCAGTTTATTCTCATGGGACCCGGTAGATGGGGCAGCCGTGGAGACATTAAGCTCGGTGTTAATGTTTCTTACTCTGATATAAACAACACTTCTGTTCTGATTGAAATCGCAAAGAAGAAGGGAAACTACGTCCCCGATCTTTCTTTTGGCACTCACTTCTTTCAGGACCTCGTCGAAGCATCGATTAAGTATATACCGCTCTATCCCGATGAAGAAAACATCATCTTTAATGAAAATTTTCTCAAGCATTCTTCTAATATTCTCAAAGAAATATTACCTGAATATGAGCATCTCAACGATACAATAAAAGTTATTGATGTTAAGAAAAGATGCGAAGGAAAAATACTAAAGATTCTTCTGAACGCTGACCTCGATGAAGCATTAGCTTATATTGCCACACCAACCGATACCGGTGAATCATACGCTGTCCCTAATGATGTCGAAGAAAAGCGTACAGATGTTCATTGGAAATGGCGCCTGAGAATGGCAGAAAAGATTGCATCGGAAATTGACCCGCAAAGATTTGGTGTCGTTGCATGTTATGTCTTCGGAAGTACTAAAAATGCAACAGCGGGATTTGGAAGCGATATTGATATGATGGTGCATTTTCGCGGCACTGAAGAACAGAGGAAGGAACTTGAAGTATGGTTTGAGGGCTGGGGAAAATGCCTTGCAGAAACGAATTATCTTAAAACGGGTTACGAAATGTCGTCGTTACTGGATTTACACATCATTACTGATAAAGATATTGAGAATAAGAATAGTTACGCTGTAAAAATTAATGCTGTAACCGATTCGGCGCGTGAACTGAAGATGAAAACAACAGAATAAGTTTTATTTCTGTAGTTTTAAACTAAAATACATTCTGCTTTTATTGTCTCATCTTGTATTGAGAAGCGAACTACCGAAAGTTCTCTTTTATTGGTGGAGGCGTTGATACAATATGTTCTTCCGATAGTATCATGCCACTCTCCTGTTATGCTTGTCGATTCGTGTATATGTCCGTGTAGTGTCAGCAGCGGCTGTTTATTTTGTATAAACCTATGTATTGCTATACTTCCAACATGTTCATCCGGCTGAACATGGTCAACCATTTTCCCGTTTGTATTAATCCTGTCAAGCTTCGTATTATATGGAGGCGAGTGAAAAAGAAAAATGGACTTCTTAAAATCTATTCCTTCGGAAAGTTTTTCAAGGTCATCTGCAATAGTTTCATGCCTGATTATATGTGCCTCTTTCTTTTCAGACCTAAATCCCTCTTCTGGTGAAACGCACCCTACATCAACAAACCTTGAAACATCATATTTTTCCCAGTCTTTAAGAAGAAAAGGTGTCGGTGGTACGTAAGCATAACCGGCTATATCGTATTCCTTATATTTATAAACCCTTTGATTAATATATTTCCAAAGACCGATTTCCTCATACTCTATATATCTTTTCTCGTAAATTTTTGGGTCATCATTACCTTCAATTACCAGAATAGTCGGATAGTCTTCACCCATTTTTGTTCTTAATGTAGTTAGTTTATCTTTTAAATAATCCTCAAGGAAATCTCCATTTGTTCTTTCATCGCTTAATATCGAAATTCCTGATGGGAGAATATCCCCACCAATAAGTACAAGCTCAGGCGAGTCTTCGCATATAAGTTCACATAATTTATCGCATCTTGATTTTCTTCCATGAAGATCCGCAACAAAGAAAGCTTTTTATATCGGCATATACTATAAGTTTCATTCAAACTATGTATTTCCTGAAAGTAATTCTATTCACAAATGTAGGTACTTAACAATACAAAATTTAAAGTAACTAATCAGCATTTCCCGCATTGTTTCTTCCTGTTTTATCAGCCGTCAAAAGAGTATTTTGCACTCTAATTTAAACTAATAAATGAATAAAATTCTTAAAACAAACGAAAAGTTACGTAATATAGCTATAATTGCTCACGTTGACCACGGAAAGACTACCCTTGTAGATTTTATGTTTAAACAAAGCGGAATGTTCCGTGCTAATCAGGATGTTGAAGATCGTGTTATGGATTCGATGGACCTTGAACGCGAACGCGGGATAACAATAGCCGCAAAAAATTGTTCTGTACTTTGGCACGATGTTAAAATTAATATTCTCGATACACCAGGCCACGCCGACTTTGGCGGTGAGGTTGAACGCGCTCTTATGATGGTTGATGGGGCTATTTTGCTCGTTGATGCTTCAGAAGGTCCGCTTCCTCAGACCCGTTTTGTATTGAAAAAAGCCCTCGATTCTAATAAGAAAATCATAGTTGTTATTAATAAAATTGACAGAAAAGATGCACGTACCGCCGAGGTTCTTGATGAAATATACGGTCTATTTCTGGATCTTGATGCAACAGAAGAACAGATAGAGTTCCCTGTTCTTTATGCTATCGGAAAGGAAGGAATTGCGAAATATAAACTTGAGGATAAAGGTGAAAGCTTACAGCCCCTCTTTGAAGAAATAATTAAAGAAATTCCGCCGCCGGCTTATAATCCCGAAGAACCCTTTCAGATGCTTGTTGCTGATCTAGATTATTCTGACTATGTTGGAAGACTTGCTATCGGTAAGGTCGCAAACGGAAGAGCTGTGTGTAACGATAAACTTGTTTGTATTAATGAAGAGGGCTCCGCTATTCCTCTACGAGTCACAAAACTGCAGGCTTATGCTGGACTTGCGCTTAAAGAGGTCGAGTCCGCTGAACCGGGCGACATAATAGTCGTTGCAGGAATTGATAATGTCCATATCGGTGATACAATTTGTAATCAGGATGCACCAAAAGCTCTTAAGCGTCTTGCTGTCGATGAGCCCACTATCTCAATAATGTTCGGAATCAACACCTCTCCATTTTCTGGAAGAGAAGGAAAATATGTTCAGTCAGCAAAGCTAAAGGAAAGACTCTTTAAAGAAACACTTCGTAACGTTGCTTTAAAAATCGAAGAGAGTGAAACAACAGATAGTTTTATCGTTAAAGGTCGTGGTGAGTTTCAGATGGCTATACTTATTGAAACTCTTCGCCGTGAAGGATATGAACTCAGCGTTGGCAGACCCAACGTAATTTTCAAACAGAAAGCAGGAAAGAAACTTGAACCCATTGAGCATCTCTTCGTTGATTGCGGGGATTCATTCGTCGGTATAGTAACCGATAAACTTTCACAGAGAAAAGGTAGAATGATAAATCTCGTCAATCACAGCCAGGGAAGAGTTCGTATTGAATTCTCAATTCCATCACGCGGATTGATTGGTTATAGAAACGAATTTCTTACCGATACAAAAGGCACTGGAATTATGAATAGCTATCTGCAGGGTTATGAGGAGTATCGCGGAGAATATCCTGTACGTCTTACCGGTTCATTAGTATCAGACAGACAAGGTGAAACTACCGGTTATGCTTTGTTCAATCTCGAACCTCGTGGAGTTCTTTTCGTAAAACCGGGAGAAGCAGTTTATGAAGGAATGGTTGTTGGGGAGCATAACCGCGATAACGATTTAAATGTTAATGCGTGTAAACCCAAAAAACTTTCTAATATGCGGGCATCAAGTAAAGATGAAAGTATCATCCTTACACCGGTAATTCCGCTTACACTGGAACGTGCTATTGAATTTATAAATGACGACGAAATAGTAGAAGTAACTCCTAAAAACATCAGAATTAGAAAGTCAGTTCTCTCATCACAATCACGTTATAGAGGTGATAGATCATTCTAATTGAATATACTTCTCAAATTTGATATTTTTATCGTTTATTTCTGAAAGTTAAAATGTTAAATGGCCAAGTCTAAAAAACAAAAACAACAGGTTAAAACAAACGTGTCTTTCGATACGTCGTTTATATATGAACCAAACCAAATGCTTAAAGTAGCAATCTATGCTGGCATTGCAATAATAAGCCTTCTGCTTTCATTTATTTATATTTATTCTGCTAATGGGGCAAACAATATACTGGGTTTTCCGCTTGACGACCCATGGATTCATCTTACATTTGCTAAGAACTTGGTCGAATATGGCAGCTTTTCATATTTCAAAAACGAGATGGCAACAGCAGGTTCAACATCTCCAATATACACCCTGCTTCTGGCAGCAGGTTTCTTAATAACTTCCAATGAGATGATTCTCAGCTATGTGCTGGGCATGGCGTTTTTTGTTCTTTCCTCAGTCTTCTTCTATAAACTGTCATCCTTTGAATTTGCTAAAGAAAATGTCTATGCTTTGTTGGCATCAGTAATTTTTATAGTTGATAAATGGATGAATTTTGTTTCTGTCAGCGGTATGGAAACAACAATGTTTATCTTTATCCTAATTGCAACGGCATATTTCTACCGCCAAAAGAAAGTTATTCCTTTTGGAATCTTCCTGTCGCTTATTATGTGGACACGTCCCGATGGTATTGCATTCATAGGAGCTCTTGCTGTTGATTTTATGATTCAAAAGCATTTGTCAAAGTCAGATGTAACCATTAAAATATTTACAAAGCAGGACTTTATTAAGATTGGTGTTATAGCATCAGTATTTCTTACGCTTTATTTCATAATGAACCTTTCGCTTTCTGGCTCTTTGCTTCCCAATACTTACAATGCAAAGTTGACTTATTATGCACCCGAGTTCAGAAGTCGTTCGGAATTTTTCAAGTTCGAGGTATGGGATTATTTTACAAAAGGTTCTTACGGTGTTATAATGATAGGGTTTTTTGCCGGCTTATACTTTACAATTTCTGATTTGTTCAAAAAGAAGTATAACGGTAATTTCCTGTATATAATTTTCATTGCGGCATTCATATTTATTTACTGGTATAAACTTCCTTATGCTCACAGATTCGGCAGATATCTTATGCCGATTATTCCATTTATGATTATTGTCTCTTCAACAGGCTTCAGGGATCTCTTGAAAGCCTTTGGAGGATTTATTAAAAACAGGACTGTTACTGTTTATAGTACTGTTATAATATTGCTTATCATTGCGATGTTCTCATTCAATAATTATCTTGAAAACAAAAACAATTATATAGCCGAATGTAAATACATCAATGATAGACAGGTCGAAGCCGCAAAATGGATTGCAGCTAATACAAACGAAAACGAGATAATCGCAACTCATGATGTAGGTGCCATAGGTTACTACAGCAAAAGAAAAATTGTTGATGTAGCAGGGCTTGTCACACCCGAGCTTATTACTAAAATTTCTGAAGCAAACTATGTCGAAGAAATGAAACAATACCTGAACAAAAACGGAGTTACATATATTGCAGTTCTTCGTGAATGGTACAGAGTTGTAAACCAGGCTCCACTTTTTTCCACTCAGGATATTTCTCCGATGGAAATTATGGAAGTTTACAAATATACTCCCAATAGCACTAACATCCTTTCAAAGATGTCCAACGGCATTATTATGGAAGTACAAAACAGGATTTCGTCAAGAAACCCACAGCAACTACAAAGCGCTGCTCAACTGCTAAATAGAACTTTGCAGACAGACCCAAATTCTTCTCTTACATATTTCTATTTAGGAATCATAAGTCTGATGAATAATGATGCTAAAAATGGAGAGGCTTTTCTTTTGAGAGCAGTTGAAATATTTCCTGATTACAAAGATGCACTACTTCAGCTTGGTATTCTGTATAAAACAAACAAACAGTACATTGAATCTAAGAAATATCTTGAGAAATATTTATTATTAAATCCAACCGAGCAGAAAGTTAAAGATCAGCTTAACGAAGTAATATCTTTTATAAATAATGAAAACAGCACATTAGGTAAATGACAGATTCCGGCATCATCAATATACCTAAATTATCTCTGAATAGGTTATTCTGGTTATTGTCATCATTATTTATTCTTATTGTTCTGTTGGCACTTTTCTTTACATATAAAATTAACTACCAGAGAAATACCTTCTCGGTAGATAAAATATTTCGTATTAAACCTGGAACATCTTTTACTGTTATAGCTGAAAATCTCGAGAAAGACAGTCTTATATCAAGTTCTTTTTGGTTTAAAGTAGCTGCTAAAATTCAGGGAAAAGATAATAAGATTATCTCAAAATCATTTATTATAAAACCGGGACTTAATAATCTTGAACTACTGGAAGTTCTTACAGATCCATCCTTGAAGTTTACTGTAAAGATTACAATACCCGAAGGAATGACTATTCGTCAGATTGGAAAACTTTCCTCAAGAAAGTTTACTTTTCACGAGTCTGATTTTATTCAAGAAACCCAAAATGATTCTCTGATAAATATTCTCGGACTTAAAGGCAAAGTTAAAAATCTTGAGGGGTTTTTATTTCCCGATACCTACATATTTAACTTTGATATTACCCCGAGAGAGTTTGTACACGAATTATTTAATGAGTTTTATAAGAAGGTGATTGTTGAAAAATACGGACTTAAAGGTAAGCCCGATAAACTTCTTAGAATAATAACCCTTGCATCAATCGTTCAGGGAGAAACTCAGCTTGTATCAGAAATGCCGACTGTTGCAGGCGTTTATACAAACCGTATTTTAAAACGCATGAGACTCGAAGCTGACCCTACAGTTCAGTATGCGCTGCCGGATGGACCTAAACAAAGATTGCTTAATGAAGATCTGAAGGTTAAATCCCCTTATAACACCTATTTAAATTATGGCTTGCCTCCAGGACCTATTAACAATCCCGGCATAAAAGCAATTGAAGGAGCTCTTAATCCACAAAAGCACAACTATCTTTTCTTTGTGGCAACCGGAAAAGGGGGGCATACTTTTTCGTCAACTTACAGCGAGCATCTGATTGCCGTAAAAGAATACAGAAAGAATGTTCAGCAGAAATAACATAATACTTTCTAAAGTTTTTCTCAAACTGGATTATAGAAATTCGGAAGATTCAGGAACGAGAAAGCTAACAGGTATGATTATTACATATTTGTTTATTAACACAATGTTATCTCTGGGCAACTTTCAGAAATTTGAATTAAATTCATTCATCTTTTCATCCTTAACACTAAATCTTTTTCTAATTGGATTCGTGATTGTATCAGATTACGCCGACTTATTCTTTTCACCCAAACACACTCTTTCGCTCGCAAGTTTACCTATCAAAGAAGAAAATATTTTCGTCTCAAAAATTTCTTCTGCATTTATCTATCTTTCAATATACCCGTTCGTTGTATCATTTCCGCCCGCAGTTTACGTATATTTCTATAATTACAGCATTTCAGAATCGTTATTGTTTGTTTTTATTTCTTTCTTGTTCTCTTATTTCATTATCGGATTCATCTTTCTTGTTAACAGTATCATTATCATAAGATCTAAAACTAAAAACAGAATACTTATATTCTTCATGCAGATTCTTTTTGTGTTTTTTATTTTTAGTATGAATAAATATTCTGCTAATAATGCAAGTGACCTGCTCAACTTAAGCTATATAAAATATCTTCCCCAGTATTATCTGCTGCTTGGTTTTTACAATGTATATTATTTGTTAATTTTTGTTATTGTCACTTTACTTCTTTTTGTTTTTATCTACATTTTTCTTAAACATAATTATTCCCGTATATCCGGTTTAATAAATACTATCGCGTCTCCTTCGAAAAGAAGAGGATTCCTGTCCTTAAACCTTGAATGGCTTAATAAAATTATTCTTCGCAATAATCTTGAAGCTGCTTCCTTCAATCTGATTAAAAATCATCTACGGAATACAAGTACACTTAAATTTAGACTTATTCCATTGTTGTTCTTACCTATAGTGGCAACTGTAATTACTGTTTTTAGCGGTTTGAATGAAATACTGTTTCTTTCTATAATGACAAATACAAGCCTGCTTGTTATAAGCCCTGCAATCTCGATGACGTTTATCGTTTCATCAAGAATATTGTTGACCAATCTGGTTATTGGTTTTGATGAAGACGAAAACATTTCTTCTTTATACTCCTCTCTTCCTGTTAAAAGCCGATATGCTTTTAATAATGGCATCATAAAGTTCGTTTATTTTTACTTTATAATCCCGGTGTTATTCTTATGCGGTTTAATCATTACATTTAAAATACAAAGTGTTGATATTGTTTTTAACTTCCTGTATATATTTTTCTTTATCGTACTCATTAACACTGTATTTGCAAAGCTGTATAAACTTCTCCCTTTTTCTGTACCCGTATCAAAATTTAACAACTCCTCGAAATACCTGCAAATCCTTGTTTCAATACTGTTAGGAATTGTATTTATTATAAGTCAGATATTCATATTCGCAAATTTTATATTTTTCATAATTGCTATATTTGTTATTTTGTTAATAATAGTATTTCTAAATAAAATATATAAATAATGGATCAGCTGGAAAATCCTGATATTGCAGTTCCTAAAACGGAAACAAGACCTTTAGTTAAACCTTTCAAAGGTGACGGTAGAAATGTTATCCTTGGTATAACTGGAACAAGTGGAGCCATATATGCCATTAGAACTCTTCGCGCATTGATCGTGAATAATTTTAACGTGGCATTGATTATAACAGAATATGGCCATTACACATTAACCAGAGAGTGCGGTATGGAGCTTACGCAGAGTAACATTCAAAGCTTCTTTCCGGAGCTAATAGTTAATAAATGTTCTGTTTCTTTTCATAGCAATCTCGACCTTAAATCAGAAATATTCTCATCCTCCTATAATGCTTATGGAGTGATCGTTGTTCCGTGTGCAATGAGCTACGTCTCACAGATCGCTAACGGGGAATGTCAGAATCTTATCGTTAAATGTGCGGATTATGCTATGTCGTATTCCAAACCTCTTATTGTTGTTCCTCGTGAAACTCCGGTAAACAGAATTCAGCTTGGTAACATGATAAAAATTCTTGATGCTGGCGGAAAGATAGCTCCCGCAATGCCGTCATTCGAAAACAATCCCAAGGATATTAATGACCTTGCTGATTTCATAGCGGGAAAAGTTTTGGATTTGCTCATGAACGGACGGGAATAGTTTCCTGATATGCCTTATAATTATCTGGGTACAACTATTGAACCCGACTCCTTAACATATAAAGACGTCATCTATGCCTACGCAAAAGGTTATTTCCCTCTTGGTGATGAAGATGGTCTTGTAAGTTGGTTTAATCATACACCCAGAGCCATTCTACCTTTAGTTAAAAATCATCTTAATATATCTCGCTCTCTTAAACAGATAGTTCACAAACAACTCTTTGAAGTAAAGATCGATAATAACTTTTATTCAGTAATTAAACATTGCGCACTTCTTCATGGTGACACATGGATAACAAGTGAAATTGTAAGACTATATCTCGAACTCTACAATAAAGGCTATGCACACAGCGTCGAAGCATATTTTGAAGGGAAGTTAGTCGGAGGTCTATACGGTGTTGCATATAGGTCTGCTTTCTTCGGAGAGTCAATGTTTCATCTTAAAAGCAGCGCCTCAAAAGTTTGTGTTCTAAAGCTTTATGATATTCTCCTGAATAATAATTTTAAATTATTCGATATCCAGATGAAGACCCCGGTTTTTGAATCATTCGGCTGTATTGAGGTTTCCAACGAAGAGTATTCTGTTTTGCTTAAAAAAGCACTTGAAAAGAACGCAATATTCACTAATTAATATACTTGTTATCGCTGTACAAATTTTATAATTTAGTATAATAAGATTCTAAATAAACACAAAAAATGAAAATTAAATTATTATTAATTCTCGCCGTAACCCTGATTTTTTCATTCTCTTTCAAGAGCATTCAATCAGATAAGACTCCGCTTGAACGATACAGCACCGTAAAGGTTTTTATAAACTCATTTGATGATATTAAAACACTTCAATTAAATGATATTGACGTTGAACATTATCGTGGAAGTATCAGCGATGGGATTACAATCGTAATTAATCAGATTGAACTCGGTAAGCTTTATAGCACGGGTTTGAGAAATGAAGTGACTATTCCGGATATGGACGAATACTATGCAAACAGACCTGCTTCTACATTTGCAGAACTACAAGTTGCAGAAAACACTAAATCACTTGACAATGTAAATAGCTTTGGATATGGAAGCATGGGAGGTTATTATACATATACTGAGGTTGTTCAAAAACTTGATTCAATGAGACTTCAGTATCCAAACCTGATTTCTCTCAAACAGGAAATAGCTACAACTACAGAAGGCCGCAAGGTTTGGGCTGTTAAAATCTCAGATAATCCTGATGTAAATGAATCCGCGACAGAATCTGCAATTTATTTTGACGGTCTGCACCATGCTCGCGAACCGCAAGGCATGGCTTCACTTATGTATTTTATGTATTGGCTGCTTGATAACTATGCTACAAATCCGGAAGCCGCATATTTGGTAAACAACAGAGAAATATACTTTATTCCTGTAGTAAATCCCGATGGCTATGCATACAATCAGCAAACTAATCCAAATGGCGGCGGTAGCTGGAGAAAAAATCGCCGTAATAACAGTGGCTCTTATGGTGTAGATTTAAATAGAAACTATGCCTACAAATGGGCCTATGATAATAGCGGTTCAAGCGGAACTCCGTCATCTGATACTTATCGGGGTCCATCAGCAGCATCAGAACCTGAGATTTCAGGTATTCAGAATTTTGTAAATACTATCCATCCTAAGATTGCTTTCTCTATGCATTCTGTTGCGGAAAGAGTTTTGAATCCTTATGGTTATGCTGATTCAATAATTGTGTTCGATAAATATTCTGAGTTTGCAAACGATTTCACATCCGGCACTTATTATCTTTTTGGTACAGTTTCCCAGATGCTTTCATACACATCAAACGGCACAACAAGAGATTATTTTCAGTCTATTGGTTCTATGTGTTGGGTTGTTGAATGCGCAGGTTCAGGATTTTGGCCATCACAAAGTGAGATAATCCCAATTGCTTCAGTTAATCTGAAAATGTTCAAGTATCTTTCTTATGTCGGAGGCAGCATGGTTGATATGCAGAATTATTCTGTTACAGGAAAAGGATATGCCGAAAAGAATGATACTCTCTTCCTTCAGGTTGGTGTTAAAAATAAAGGGCTTTCTCAAACAGCCAAAAATGTCTCTGTAACACTTACTACAAATTATCCAAATATATCACCAATATTATCGAGCATTAATTATGACAGCATACAAACGCGGCAGATAAAATCAAATACTGTTCCTTTTTCATTTAAGTTAAATAATGATGCCGCACTTCTTGACGAAATTTCATTTATCGCAAGCGTAAAACAGGAAGGTGTAGAAGTAAATGTCGATACCATAAAAGTTGTTGTTGGAAAAACTAATGTACTTTTCTTTGATAATGCTGAAACCGGTATAGGCAACTGGACAAGAAGCGGAAATCAGATTCAATGGGATACTACCTTCTGTGATTCGTGGAGCGGCTCAAAAGCTTTCTCCGATTCAAGATATGGCAACACTAAAAACAGTACTAACAATCAGTTCACTACAACAAATGCAATTAATCTTGCAAACACTGTCAATCCGCGTCTTGAGTTCTTTGCTAAATGGGCGCTTGAAAGATCTACATCAACTGTTTACGATTATGCAAGAGTACAAATTACTTCAAACAACGGAACTACATGGACAAGTCTCCCCGGTAAATATACTGTTACTGGTGGCGGACAACCGTCATTTTCAGGAATTAAATCATGGGTTAAGGAAAGCGTTAACCTTAATGCATACGTAAATCAAAATGTTAAGTTCAGATTTACAATGTACACTGATTCCGGTGAACCCGGTGACGGATTTACTTACGATGATTTCAAGGTTGTTGACTATACAAACACCCCAACATCAATTTCGGGCATCTCCAATGAAATTCCTGAACGCTTTAATTTGTACCAGAACTACCCGAACCCGTTTAATCCCGTTACCAATATAAAATTTGACATAGCTAAAGCATCGTTCGTAAAAATTGTAATTTTCGATGTTCTTGGACGCGAAATCAAAACTCTTGTAAATAGCGAGGTGCAACCCGGTAAATATTCAATAAACTGGGATGCAGGTTTGCAAAATAGCGGTATATATTTTGTAAAGATAAACGCTGGTGAGTATTCTGAAATCAGACGTATGGCACTCGTAAAATAACATAGTATTCAAATTAAGTATAAATTCTCTTTTAAGTCCCTTTTCTCGTTAGAGGAAAGGGACTTTCTTTTACTTGTCAGTTGCCTTGTTTCTCTCTCATAAATCTTCCCTAATTCCTCAAATAGTCACTTTTTTTCTATGCCTGCGATATGCCTGCGATATGCCTGCGATATGCCTGCGATATGCAAATACTGCAAAAATAGCTTAAAATTACCCTGCTATATATGCCTAATTTACTCTAAGTACTTAAAAAATTATGTATTTAATCAAGAAATGAAGGTTTTTCGGATTTTATCAATAGGACACCCTATATTTTTACAAAGAAAAAGGTGTCGAAGTCAGGAAGAAAGGGATGTTTTTTACTTAATTGCTACTTTGTTTTGCCATCCGCTATTTTCTCATATTCGCTATCGTTAGGTTCCCATAGCTCAATTTTATTGCCTTCAATATCTAAAATGTGTACGAATTTACCGTACTCGTACGTTTCAATTTCGTCTGTTATTGTAACGCCGGAATTTCTGAGTTCGTTAACCAAGTTCTCCAAATCTTCGACTCTGTAGTTTATCATAAATTCCTTTTCAGATGGTCTAAAGTATTCTGTAGAGTCAGGAAAAGGGCTCCATTGCAGGAATTCTTTCAGGTTGGGTTTGTCACTTTGACGTGACTCAAAGCTTGTACCGTATTTGTCGGTATTCAAACCTAAATGTATTTTATACCATTCTTTTATTTTTTCCGGATCTTTGCATTTGAAAAAGATTCCGCCAATACCTGTTACTTTTTTCATATTAATGGGAAAGTTTAATGTTTACTAATTGTTTAATGTCTTTAAATACTTCTTTGCTTTTTACATCAATCCTTATTCCTCTACCCTCTGCATAAACCCTTGCTGCCCGTAGTTCTTCTTTTATCCCTTCTGAAATATTGCTGTTGTTGATCTCGTCAGTTGCTTTCTGCCCAAAAACAAAAGCAACTTTAAAGTAATCTTTTCTCGGCAGCAAATATATAATTGCTCTTTTCTTGTCCTTTATTCTGAAACTCCATCCGTATTTTACTCCAGGATAATTCCATTCGTTTATAAAAAGAGAGTTTTTTGAATTAACGTATTCTGAAATTAAGCGCCAGATAGCATAGGTTTTTCCAAGTCCTGATTTTAAATCTTTATCACTTGGCTTTTGAGATTTATCCATGAAGATGCTTGTATCCATATTAATTGTTGTAATTTAATTACAGTTAAATAATAAACTAAACTGATTCAATATAATAATTACCCTAATTTTAAAACATATTATAAGTTAATAATTTACTTTCCCTATTTATTGAGCAAGAACATTTAATTCCCTTTAATAAAACATTTTTTTGTTTTACATTTAAATAATTATTTATCAGCTTTGTCTAAAACCAAAACAAATTTCGTTTGTCAGAATTGCGGCTATTCCTCGCCACGCTGGACAGGAAAGTGTCCTTCATGTGAGCAATGGAACACGTTTGAGGAAATTCTCCTCGAACACCGTAAGCTAAAAACCGGCAAGGCAATTTCTGATAAAAGTATTAAAGACAAAATTCAGTCACTCGAAAACATTGTTCACGAACAAAACGGAAACAGAAATACCACAAAGATAAATGAGCTTGACCGTGTACTCGGTGGTGGCATTGTTAAGGGCTCGGTTATTCTAATTGGCGGTGATCCGGGAATAGGAAAATCCACGCTTATGCTTCAGATTGCAGGAAACCTGCACGATAAGAAATTTCTGTATGTTAGTGGCGAGGAATCTGCTTCACAGATTAAAATGAGAGCCGACAGGCTTGGTGTAAAGGTAAACAACTTCTTTGTTTTACCTGAAACAAATCTCGATACAATCCACTCTGCTATTCAAATTGAACGTCCTGATTTTGTTGTTATCGATTCCATACAGACCGTATTTCTGCCCGAGCTTGAAAGCTCACCTGGCACAATATCTCAACTTAGAGAGTCAACATCTTATCTGATTAAAATTGCAAAAACTACAAATATCCCCGTCTTTCTCGTTGGTCATATTACAAAAGACGGAACAATAGCAGGTCCAAAGGTTATCGAACACATGGTTGATGTCGTATTGCAATTTGAAGGTGAACGCACACACTTTTACAGAATTCTACGAGGCATAAAAAATCGTTTTGGGTCAACCAATGAAATAGGCATCTTCGAAATGACTGAGAAAGGATTGAAAGAAGTCACTAATCCAAGCGAAGTCTTTCTATCTCAAAGAAATTACGGTGCTTCAGGATGCGTTATCTCTTCAGCTATAGAAGGAACGCGTCCTATACTTATAGAAGTACAGGCGCTTGTTTCCACAAGTTCTTATGGTGTTCCGCAAAGAACAGCAATGGGTTTTGACTACAAACGCTTAAGTATTCTTAATGCTGTAGTCGAGAAAAAACTTGGCTTATTTTTGAATAAGCATGATGTTTTTCTGAATATTGCCGGCGGTGTTAAAATTGATGAAACAGCCGTCGACCTTGCAGCAGCTATGAGTATATATTCTTCTGCGAAAGATATTCCGGTTGACTCTGAAACCGTTATCATCGGAGAAGTAGGTCTGGCAGGGGAAATCCGGACAATCTCAAGTGTTGAAAAAAGAATCAACGAAGCCGAAAAACTTGGCTTCAAAAGAATATTACTGCCTAAGAATAATATTAAAAACATTAATTTAAAGAAATTTAAAATAGAAATAGTTGGTGTTGAAAAAATCAAGGACGCTGTCACTGTCTTATTTTAAATTTTATCTATTGGAGGTCATAAATGATAAATAGGCTTACTACACTATACCGTCATATAATTGCAGAGGAAAGAAAAATTCCTGAAGCGACAGGACAATTATCAGATTTGCTAAGCGATATTGCACTTGCGTGCAAAGTAATATCACTGGAGGTAAACCGTGCAGGATTAATAGATATCCTTGGCTTGACGGGAGATGAGAATGTTCAGGGTGAGGAAGTGAAAAAGCTTGATGTTTATGCAAACGATACGTTGAAAAACATTATGAAATTGGGCGGTCATGCCTGTGCGCTCTGTTCCGAAGAAGAAGAAACATTTGTGCCGATTGATGAAGTTTACAATGACTATTCTCACAAATACATTATTCATTTTGATCCCTTGGACGGCTCTTCAAATATTGATGCCAATATATCAATAGGAACAATCTTTTCGGTTTATAAAAGATTATCTGCACATGGACCAGGTGAAATGAGAGATTGTTTGCAGGTTGGTTTAAAACAAGTTGCAGCAGGGTACGTGGTTTATGGTTCAAGTACTATCATGGTTTATACCGCAGGAAGCGGAGTGCATGGATTTACGCTTGACCCAACAGTAGGTGAGTTTCTTCTTTCGTATAACAACATGAAAATTCCCCGGAAATCAAAAACATATTCTGTTAACGAAGGCAATTACACAAAATGGTCAAAAGGAATACAGAAATATATTGATTACCTAAAGCAGCCTGATAAAGATACCGGAAGACCATACTCATCAAGATACGTCGGTTCTCTTGTCGCAGATTTTCACAGGAATCTTTTATACGGCGGTATATTTATTTATCCTGCCGATGATAAGAATAAGAATGGTAAGCTTCGTTTAATGTATGAAGCCAATCCGCTTGCATTTATTGTTGAACAAGCCGGAGGAATTGCAACCGATGGCAAAAACAGAATTCTTGAAATTGAACCACTCGGTCTTCATCAGCGAACTCCTTTATTTATAGGAAGCCCTAACGATGTAAATATGGCTATGAAATTTGTAAAAGAGAATTAGTATAAAGAGTCGTTTTATAGGCAACTTAATTTTAACAGCTTTGATTTATAGTGAGACAATAAATGTCGTAATACCTGTTACCGAGTGAATTATTCATGAAGCAAAGCGCGAGTGGTGTACTCACTAAATAATATCTTGTATGTTGAAAAGAGAATAATTAGTTTTATTATAATTAAATTATTAAAAATCATGAAAAGTAAATTACTTGTTATTTTAATAATTACATTCTTCATTTGTCCTTCATTATTTTCTCAATACTGGACATCACAGTACAGTGGAACAAATAACATACTCAGTGAATCTTTCTTCTTCAATCAAGGTTCCGGCTGGATTGTCGGACAGAATACTGTTTTGAAATCATCAAATGGAGGTAGTAATTGGATTAATGTAATCGTTCCTTCTTTTTATACTTACGGTGGCATACAGTTTCTGAATGCTGAAATAGGCTGGATTGCAGGTTCGTATGGAGATTATTTAACCTCTACCGGCACTCTTCTCAAAACCAGTGACGGAGGAACAACATGGACTACTGCATATAATTCCAGTCGGGGTTTATGGGATGTTGTATTTGTAAATTCAGATACTGGTTTTGTTTGTGGTGACATGAAATTTTTTGCAAAAACCACAAACGGTGGATTGAACTGGGTTCAGAAAAACTTAGGTTTTACAACAAGTGAGTTTTTCCAAATGGCATTTCCGGATAATAATACAGGATACATCGTCGGTAGCCATAATGAAATTTTTAAAACATCGGACGGAGGTGAAACCTGGATTCAACAGACCGTGAATGAACCTACGTGGTTTCGTGATGTTTATTTCTTTAACGTCAATACAGGAATTGCAGTCGGTTCATACGGTGTTATTGTTAAAACAACTAACGGTGGCGCTAATTGGGTTCGGAAAGTTGTTCCCGGAATTTCCTCATACCTTTTTTCCGTTCAATTTTTTGAAACAGGAACGGGTTGGGTCACGGGTTGGGATAATACATTATTGAAGTCAACTGATTACGGAGAATCCTGGAATATAATAGATGGTCTGCCGGGTAATTATCAGTTATGCAATGTTAATTTCGTTAATCCGGGCACAGGTTGGTTGTTAGGGTATAACGGAATTATTCTGAAAACAACTAATGGCGGGGCTGCATTAAGCGCACCTCAGTTAGTCTATCCTTTGAATAATTCAACTATTCTTACTACACAGCCGGGTCTGACTTTCACATCTGTTCCTGGTGCATTAAGTTACTTTGTGCAGATTGCTTCTAACAGCAGTTTTACTACACTCACGGATTACGCTTATATAACATCAAATCAGTATAACGTTCCGGCAGGGAAATTAATTGGTGGAAATAATTATTACTGGAGAGTGAAATCAATTGCAGGAACTGCTGAAAGTCAGTGGTCTGCAATATGGAGTTTTTATGTACATCCTGATGCAATTATTAATATAAGCTCTGAAATTCCAAAAGAATATACTCTTGAACAGAATTACCCTAATCCTTTTAATCCGTCAACTAAAGTTAAATTCGGAATTAAAGAAAGGGGAAACCTGACTATTTCAATCTATGATGCAAATGGAAAAACCATAAAAACAGAGAATAAAGATAATGTCAGCCCAGGATTTTATGAATACAATTTGAATATGGGTAATTATTCCAGCGGAGTATATTATTTCAGTTATACTGTTAACAGCTTCAGAAAGACTGTTAAAATGCTTCTGGTTAAATAAGAACATATCTCCTTATTTTGGGAAATATCAGTTTATTTTAATCGTTTATTACTGTCGTCTGCAGAGATAAGCATTTGATTATGAGAATTGAATTACAATTGATTTTCATAAGATTTATATTGTGACATTATTTTTTAAGGGTTGAAAGAAAAGAAGAAAATTGTCATAATTGGTCCTGCTTATCCTTACAGAGGTGGAAATTCACTTTATGTTTCGTTCCTGTATGATTTGCTAAAAGTTAAATTCGATGTTACAATAGTTAATTACAAACTATTGTATCCCTCAATTTTATTTCCGGGAACAACACAAAACGATACAAGCGGGCATGTTATAAAAGAGGTTAAAAGCACTCGATTAATAAATTCCGTAAATCCTTTTACATGGTTTAAAGCAGCTAAGTTCATAAAAGCTCAAAATGCAGATATTGTTATTTTTGATTGGTGGAATCCTTTCTTTGGACCTTCGCACCGTGTCATCTCATCACTGATAAAAAAGTACTATCGAAATAAAATAGTTTTTATTACAGAGAACGTTATATCTCATGAAGCAAGATTTGTTGATAGGCTCTTAACAAACATTGGACTCAAAAATGCCGATGCATTTGTTGCTCTTTCTAACGTAGTTGAAAACATGCTCAATAATTTCACCCATAAAAAGGTTTACAAATCAACTCTGCCTATATATGGTTGTTACAATCTTGATAAAAATATAGATGTTAAAAAGCAAAAAGAAGTTTTGGGTTTTTCGAAAGATGATGATGTAATACTGTTCTTTGGTTATGTCCGAAAATACAAAGGATTGAACGTTTTATTGGATGCCTTTCCTGATATTATCGAATCTAATCCTAAAGCAAAACTTCTCATTGTCGGTGAATTCTATGAATCAGCAGATAAATATTACCGGCAGATTGATTCACTTGGAATAAAAGATTACGTGAAAGTTGTACAGAAATTTGTTCCTAACGAAGATGTGGGCAAGTATTATTCCATTGCAGACATTGTTATTCTACCTTATTTGTCGGGTACGCAAAGCGGTGTTCTAAATATTGCTTATGGTTTCGGTAAGCCTGTTATAGTTACTAACGTTGGGGGACTTGCCGAAGATGTTATAGAAAGCAAGACTGGATATATAATCGAACCAAACAATCCTTCTGAAATTGTGAATTCTGTAAAAAGGTTCTTTAGTGAAAGAAACATAACAGATTTTGAATCCAATATAAATAGAAAGTTGGAGGATAACTTGTTTAATAAATTCCCTGAGCTTGTTGTTAAAATAATGGAGGACATGAAATGATTTTGAAACATGATTGTAGGTATTTCTCGGGCGACAGGCCTTGCAAATTTCACAAAGAAGAAGGAGTTGTTTGCAGTGATTGCTCACATTATTCTCCCAAAGGGAAAATGATACTTGTTATTAAACTCGATGCCTTAGGAGATGTGCTCAGAACCACCTCAATTCTGCATTCGCTAAAAGAAGCTCATTCGGATTCTTATGTATCATGGTTAACAAAAGCTAATGCAGTTGATATATTTAAGAACAATACGCTTGTTGATGAAGTATTAGTGTATGAAAACACACATGTTACATCCGTTCTTTCGATTGTTGAATATGACATTTTAATAAATCTTGATCCATCACCTGTTTCTTCCTCTCTCGCATCATTTGCTAATGCAAAAACTAAATTAGGGTTCGGCATTGACCTTAAAGGTAACGTTTACCCTTTCAATAAGGAAGCAGAGGAGTGGTTCGAAATGGGTGCTTTCGATAATCTGAAATCTAAAAACACCAAAACATATCAGCAAATAATTCACGAAATATGTTCTCTTCCTTATAATAAAGGTCCTATAATATTTAATCTCACCGAAGAAGAGTCTCTTTTCGCAAAAGAATTTTACAATAAAAATTCTTTGTCAAAGTTTAAGAAAATCATTGGTATAAACGCGGGTGCAAGTAACCGCTGGGAGTTTAAGAAATGGCGTCTTGAGGGGTATGCCGAACTAATGAAAACTCTCAACCGGAAATACAATTGTGCTTTCCTTCTCTTTGGCAGCAAGAATGAGAAAGGAATAAATGATTATTTAACGAAAGAATGCAAAAATGTTTTTGACACAGGAAGTAATAATACTCTTCGTGAATTTGCATCATACATAGATCTTTGTGATGTTCTTATTACAGGTGACACGCTTGCCCTTCATGTTGCGACTGCTCTTAAGGTTCCTACAGTGTGTATTTTCGGTCCTACTTCAAATGCTGAAATAGAAGACTATGGACTTGTCAGAAAGGTTTTTCCGGATATAGATTGTCTTGTGTGTTACAAAAATAAGTGTGATTTTAAACCCAACTGCATGGAATTAGTTACAACAGATATGGTTTTAAATGAAACAATAAATATTTTAGAAAATAAATAATTTAATATATTGAAATACGATCCGGTTAAAAAAGTTTTTGGCAATATTGTTTCAAGAAATGTTTTTTTGAGGAGAGTCTTCTATAGGCTTCTCGACCTCATGTTCCTGCGTTCATGGCATGTTAGAAAGACAATAAAGCAGTTGTATAATTCGGATGACTCAATTAACATTTTCGATGCAGGTATGGGCTTTGGCCAGTATTCGTACTTCCTGGCAAAATATTTAAGAGGCTCTAAAATACTGGGTGTTGACGTAAAAGATGAACAGGTTGAAGACTGTAATTACTTCTTCGGTAAGCGCGGCTTTAAAAATGTGAGATTTGAAGTAGCCGATTTGACGGCAATAACCTATCAGAACGAATATGACTTCATTCTGAATGTTGATGTGATGGAACACATAGTCGAAGATGAACTTGTGCTTAAAAACTTTTCCAATGCGCTTAAATCCGGCGGAAGGCTTTTAATAAACACTCCCTCGGACCTCGGTGGTAGCGATGCTCACGATGAACATGATGAGAGCTTTATAGAAGAACATGCACGTAACGGATATTCAAAGGAAGATATAACCGCCAAACTCGAAAGAGCAGGTTTGAAAGTTACTAATTTCAAATATACATATGGTAAATACGGTACTATCTCCTGGAGATTCGGAATTAAGTATCCTATACTTATCGCAGGTGTATCTAAAATCTTAATTCTTTTACTTCCGTTATACTATCTGTTTACCTTATGGTTTGTGCTGATATTTATGTGGCTTGACACTAAAACCGATAACGAGGCTGGAACCGGTATTGTAGTAGTAGCACAAAAGTAGTTTATTCTTAAATCGCATTGAAAAATGTTAGTATAATTATTGCATTCTTTTTAAAAAGGTATACCTTTGTTCTGGCAATAATTTTATTTATGTTTTCATCGTCTCTAAAATCTCAAACTCTTGTTGGTTCAATAACTCTTGAAGGAAATTATTTCTTCAACGACAACGAAATCAAGAATTCAATGGTCCTCAAGACTGATAAACCCTTCCTTCAGGACCAGTTCAACTCAGACCTTAAATCCATTCGTGCCAAATACCGTGATTATGGATTTCTGTTCGCCCGTATTGTTAATCCTAAATTCGTGTATAACAGCGATTCTTTGTATGTTGATATTTCAATAACTATTGATGAAGGTAAGCAGGTAAAACTGGGTGAAATCATCATAACAGGAAATAATGTTTTTTCCGTTGAACAGATAAAAAGCAGCTTTGATTCAAAAGTCGGCGAAGTACTTGATCAAAACACACTCAATAGCGACATAAAATACCTTCTCGATGAATACGAGAAAAAGGGAAGCCTCTTTACGAAAATATACATTGATGAGATTTCTGTATATGATGAAAACACTGACCCTAAAATCCGTCTTAAGATTTCTGTAAAAGAAGAATCAAGTGTTATGATTTCCAACGTACGAATCAAAGGAAATTCAGACACAAAAGATGATGTTATCCTTCGGGAATTAAAGATTGAAAAGGGCAAATCTGTTACGCGTGAAGATTTGAATAATATGAAATTCCGGCTTGAGCGTCTCAATATCTTCGAAACTGTTGATCAGCCGATGATTTATACCCTTACCAACAAGAAAGAATCTGGGTTACTTATTAACGTTAAAGAAGGAAATACAAATACATTCGATGGTATTATCGGGTATGTACCTCCCGCCAATGAAACGGAAAGCGGTTACTTTACAGGATTAATAAACCTGTCGTTCCGAAACCTTTTCGGCACAGCAAGAAGACTGGATGCACGCTGGCAGCAGGAAACAAAATCTATACAGGAGCTTGAACTTAAATACGGAGAGCCGTATTTTCTTGACTTGCCCCTGAATCTAAGTGCAGGATTTTTACAACGGCTTCAGGATACAAGTTACACAAGGAGAAAGTTTGACGCAAAAGGAGATATTCTTTTGACAGATAAGTTTACATTCGGATTTACAGCGGGTATTGACAGGGTTATTCCGCCGGAAGATTCTTTAGCAATGTTTATTGTTGCAGACTCAAGAATTCTTTATGCGGGTACAGAGATTCGGTATGACAGCCGCGATAATGTCTTTATTCCAAATAGCGGATTCTTGTACAGAGCCTTGTTTACATACGGCGATAAGAAAATCTATAACAGAAGCAGTTCGATAAATTCTGCTGACCAGTCTTTTTCTCTGCAGAGATATTCAATGGATGTTGATGTGTTCTTTTCATTCTTCAGGCGTCAATCCCTGCTTATCAGGTTTTTCGCAGGTCAGATAGACTCGGATAAGCTGGAGGACGCAGATTTTTACAAGGTTGGAGGTATTAAAAATATCCGTGGCTACCGCGAAGAACAGTTTAGAGCATCCCGCTTTACGTACGGCTCTATTGAACTGCGATATGCGTTTTCCAGAAAAAGTTTTGCTTCTGTGTTTGTTGACCCGGGTTATTATTATAGACCTGAAGACCCTTTAAACAACATTCCTAAACAGGAAGGCTTCCTTTTTGGTTATGGGCTTGGGATTAGGATTGAGACAGCCATAGGACTTATCGGTGTTAATTATGCAATCGCAAAGGAAGATAGTATCCTCGACGGAAAAATACACTTTGGGTTAATAAATGAATTTTAAATTACATGCCGGATTTTCCCGGCATGTAATTCCTATAATTATTTTTTAGGTTGCTCTATTTTAGGTGAAGGTGTTATCTGGTCATTATTTTGAGGCGGTATTGAAGCATTTACTTTTGCCATACCCTCTTTTTGAAACTCCATAGCAATCTCTGACATTGCTTTGTCAATCTTATCTGTAAGTTCTTTTATCTCGGGCTCTGCCATGTATTTGTTTACTAATGCTCCGGCTTCCTCCCTGTCCTTTAATCCGACGGACTGACAGATTTCCATATCTTTCGATTCAACTAATCCTATTACTAGCTCATTAAATTTATTCTCATCAAATAATTTTTCACCATTAGGTGAAGTAACGATACTTTGATCAATAAAACCCATTCCTGCCTTTTTGTATTCATCTGACCTTACATATTTTTCAATCTTCTCTAAATAATTAATCACTTTTCCCTTTTCACCGCCGCAGGAAGACAAACCCATTGTTAATACCAAAACTAAAAATACGAACCCAAACCTTGAGATTTTCATTATTAAATGTTTATATTTCTAAAAGTCTGAAAAATTATGGAAGTTGCTTGTAAATTTCAAGTGTAATAAACTGCGATTTGTGTGTTCTAAAACACCTAACTTGCTAAATCAAGTAACCAAAAGTAAAGATTCCAGTCTGTATTTTCCTTCGTTAGGAAACATTAATTCTGTGCTGTTTTTAAGCATTCAAAGAAGGGCATTTGTTTTTTATAACTTGTCTCTAATTTGTCTTTAATTAGTCTTAGATATATCCCTCGGTTTATCATAATTACCAGCCCTTAAAAACAGCCCAGAATCGCAATATTTGCATTTTTCTTGTATTTCTTCGCATTGTTAATGGATTTTGATTTGTTTATATTTTATGTTATTTCTTTAAATACTGAAAATTATTAAATATTAGAAAGGATTCACAATAATGGCATTAAAAATTGGAGATATTGCCCCGGATTTTAAGTTATTCTCGAAAAATACAACAGGCGAACCAAAAGAATTTTCTCTTGCCGATTACAAAGGTAAAAAAGTTGTTATTTTGTTCTACCCTTTGTCATATACAGGTGTTTGTACAACAGAAATGTGCACAGTATCTGAAGGATTTGATAAGTACTCAGCAATGGACACAATTGTTTTAGGTATCAGTGTAGATTCAATCTTCACTCAGGAAGCATGGGCAAAAGCTAATGGAATTACCATTCCTCTATTAAGTGATTTTAATTCAACTGTTTCGTCAGCATACGGTACAAAATATGATGACGGTGGATTCGTTCTTGGAATGAACGGAGTCTCAAAGCGTGCAGCATTTGTGGTTGATTCAGAAGGAAAGATTGCATACACAGAAGTACTTGAAAGTGCGGGCGATCTTCCTAATTTTGAAGCTATAATGGAATGTCTTAAGGGTTTAAAATAAATTTTAATATAGCATAATCTGAGGGGGAAATAAATCATATCTCGGTTATATTAGTTGATGAAAATATACAGACATTTAGATAAAAGTAATTACGACAAGAAAAGTATTGTAACAGTAGGAACGTTTGACGGTGTCCACAGAGGCCACAGAGTTGTTATAGATAAACTTCAGGAATTAAAGAATAAGTTCGGTGGCAGAACGGTTATTGTCACGTTTGACCCTCATCCACGCTTAGTTCTCAGGAACCGTGCCAATGAGATAAAGCTGTTGTCAACAACTCATGAAAGACTTGAAGTATTTGAACAGCTTGGAGTAGATGTAGTATATGTACTGAAGTTTACAACCGAATTCTCTGAACATAGTGCAGAAGATTTCTTGAAAATGTATCTTGTTGAGGGCATCGGACTCGAGCACCTAGTGCTTGGTTTCGACCATTCCTTCGGTAAGAACAGGGAAGGCAACTATGAATCATTGGAGAAGCTGACTGGCAAGTATAACTTTGATTTATATAAAGTTGAAGAGCTTAAAGGTGAATCAAGAATTAACAGTACTACTATCAGAAATCTTTTATCGGAAGGTAATCTTTCCAAAGCAAAAGAAATACTCGGAGCTGATTATACATTCGAAGGAAAGATAGTAACGGGGGACAGACGAGGCAGCACAATAGGGTTCCCTACAGCAAACGTTCATTTATCAGATGAACATAAACTTCTGCCAAAGAACGGGGTTTACTTTGTTAAGGTTGTTCTTGAACAGGGAGAGTTTTACGGAATGATGAACATCGGGTACAGACCCACTGTCTCATCTGGAAAGGATATCTATATAGAGGTAAACATCTTTGATTTTGAAAAAGATATCTACGGACAGAAAATAAAGGTAGTGCTTAAGGATTATATAAGGGACGAGAAAAAGTTTAATTCTCTGGATGACCTTGTCAAACAGTTAAACAAAGATAAAGAAGATTGTAAAAAACATTTAATTAATAATTTAATTCATTAAAATGGGATTAACAAAAGAAGACAAACAAGCAATTGTATCAAAATTCGGTAAAGCCGAAAAAGATTCAGGAAGACCTGAAGTTCAGGTTGCAATTCTTACAAGAAGAATCAACGAACTATCAGCAGAGCACTTCTCAAAACACAAGAAAGACAATCATTCAAAGACCGGTCTTTTAAAGATGGTTGGTAAAAGAAGAAGACTTCTGAAATACCTTGAGAAAAAAGACATTACGCGTTACAGACAGATTGTAAAAGATTTAGAATTAAGAAAGTAAACTTAAAAAAGAAAGACAGAGATGGTTTTTAGAAAAGATATAGAGATTGGCGGAAGGAAACTTACGCTTGAAACAGGTAAATTGGCAAAACAGGCAAACGGGGCAGTATTAGTATCTTATGATGATAACATTGTATTATGTACTGTTGTTGCTAGAGAAGAACCCAACGAGGGACAGGACTTTTTTCCATTATCAGTTGACTTCAGGGAGAAAACTGCTGCCGCAGGTAAGATTCCTGGTGGATTCTTCAGAAGAGAAGGAAGACCTTCAGAAAAAGAGATCTTATCCTCACGTCTTATAGACAGGCCGATCAGGCCTATGTTTGCGGATGGATATTTTTGTGAAACACAAATTCATGTTACAGTATATTCATCGGATGGTGAGTTTGATTGTGATGTTATTGGAGCAGTTGGTGCTTCTGCAGCATTGCTCATATCGGATATACCTTTTAATAATCCGGTATCAGAGGTAAGGGTTACTAAAGTAAACGGCGAGTTTATTGTTAATCCTACCTTCAGTCAGCTTGAAGCGGGTGATTATGATGTAACTGTTGCAGGGACTGAATCTTCTATCGTTATGGTGGAAGGTGAAGCAAAGGAAGTATCAGAAGAAGAGCTTCTTGCAGCGGTGGAATTTGCTCATAAACATATTGTTGAGCTCTGCAAGTTCCAGAAAGAGTTTGCAGCAGAAGCGGGCAAACCAAAAAGGTCTGTTGTTGTACCAGAAGAAAACACAGAAATGATAAATGATGTTAAGGCTCTGTACGAAGAGAGCATTAAACAACTTGACAGAACGATTCTTTCTAAAGAAGAAAGACATAATAAGTCAAAAGAACTTTCCGGGCTTGTTCTTACATCACTTGCAGAAAAATATCCTGACTCTGAGAAGAAACTTCATGAGGTTATGCATGATATACAACAGGAAGATATGAGAAAAATGATAGTTGATGAGTCGATAAGACTCGACGGACGTACTGCTACGGATATACGATCTATAACATGCGAAGTAGGTGTTCTTCCAAGAACCCACGCCTCGGCTCTTTTTACACGTGGCGAGACGCAGAGTTTAACGACTGTTACGCTTGGAACAAAACGCGACGAACAGATTGTTGAAGGACTTATTAAAGATGAAGAAAACAAAAGAGTAATTCTACATTATAACTTCCCGTCATTCAGCACTGGTGAAGTTGGCGGACGTCCAGGACCCGGCAGAAGAGAAATCGGACACGGAAACCTTGCAGAGCGTGCGTTAAAGAAAATGATGCCAACTGAAACTGAATTTCCTTACACAATTAGGATTGTGTCGGACATTCTTGAATCGAATGGTTCTTCATCAATGGCAACAGTTTGCGCAGGCTCGCTTGCATTAATGGATGGCGGCGTGAGATTAAAAAGAGCTGTTGCAGGTATTGCAATGGGTCTTATTAAAGAAGAAGATAAAGTTGTTGTACTCAGCGACATTCTTGGTTCTGAAGATCACTTTGGCGATATGGACTTTAAGGTTGCAGGAACCAGTGAAGGAATAACAGCTATTCAGATGGATATTAAGATTCAGGGGATTTCATTTGAGATTATGAAAACAGCTTTAACACAAGCGAAGACAGGCAGAATGCATATTCTCGGTATTATGAATAATACTCTTGCTGAAGGCAGAGAAAGTATTTCAAGATATGCTCCGCAGTTATTCACGATTGAAGTTCCTACGGATATGATTGGACTCGTTATAGGACCAGGCGGCAAAACTATCAGGCACATTATCGCTGAAAGTAATGCTCAAATAGATATCAACGACGAGGGTAAGGTAACCGTAGCTGCAGTAAACAAGGTTGATGCTGATGTTGCAATCAATATGATTAAAGCTCTTACGGCAACACCGGAAATAGGTGCAATCTATGACGGTACAGTCAAAGGCATCAAAGAATTTGGTGCATTTGTTGAAATCATGCCCGGTAAAGAAGGACTGCTTCATATCTCAGAAATTGATGTTAAGCGTGTTGAAAAAGTAACGGATGTGTTGAAAATGGGAGATAAGATTCAGGTCAAGCTTCTTGGTATTGATGATAGTGGAAAGCTGAAACTCAGCAGGCGCGCATTACTAAGAAAAGAAGGTGACACGGATGAAAAGGATGAGCATAAAAGAAGAGAAGGACATTCGAGACCACCACACAGGAAACCAAGAGAGAATAGATAATCATTCAAAGCCGGTTTAAGCCGGCTTTTTTATTACATGGATTTTGGAACTTCGTTTTGTTTTGAATATGTAAATAATTAAACATAACTTTAATAAACTTTACATTATGAAAAATTTATTATACGGATTAATAATGCTGACTGTAATTGCGTCCTGCACAAACTCACAGGATGTCAGCACGAATGAATGGTCAGCAATTCAGTATTTTTATAATTCGGGACCATTACCTCCTCCATATCATTACAGCTTTGATATAAACATAAACAATAATGGAGAGTCCTCATTAAACTACCGACTCGGTTATGACGAGCAAAAACCGCCAATCAACTATACTTTTAATATTACGAAAGAAAACCTAAAACTTCTTTCAGGGAAAATAAAAGCTTCTGAGCTTGCTTCAGGAAAAATAGAAGCAGTTCCTGAAAACCAGCATCCTGTCGGCGGCTCCCTTGAAAGAGTAAGACTTGTAATTACAAAAGCAGAACCTGATTTAGATCAGCCTCCGAAAGCTTTTGAGTCACCATATTTCCCGACTGAGAAGTATAAGAAAAATCTAGAGGAATTGTATTCATTTATTAATAAACTTGTACCCGATAGTGTCTGGTCGGATGTAAAGGCAAAGAAATCTGAATATGAGTCCAAGAACAAGAACTAAAATTGGGTATATTAATTAATTTTTGTAATAAAAACCCCCCTACAATAAGGGGGATTTCATAATTTTTTGTTTTGAAGTTTAATGTTTATGTATGTCTTTATGCATTATTCTTTTCTTCTCGACTATTTTTCCTTTTCCGTAAAGTTCTGAAATTGTTTTGTGCATATCTCTGTCGTTTTCTGCTCTTAATTGACTTATAGAATAATCAATGACGCTTGAAGGGAATATTTCTTCACGTTCGTAAAGGTCTCTTTTCTTTTCGAGTAAATCAGCGGAGTCTGCGCATGTTGCCGGAAGGCTTGGGAAGTCTGTATCGATATTTTCTTCTTTGGTTTTTCCCTTAAAATAAAGTTTTTCAGTTAGTTTCAGAGACTCTTCCGAATTTGTAAATCCATATTCAGCTGCCATGGCAATACCCGCCAAGGTTTGATGAACATTAGCGCTTCCATCGGGAACTCGCAGCTCAATAGTCTGCATGCTATCAATCTTCATAGGCACGCTTTTTTCACCAGGGTTTACGACTTCAGCAAGGTTGCTTGTCTTCGACCAACCGAGAGGTACTCTTACCATAGCTTTTCTGTTTGCGTCGCTCCAGAAGAATTGGGTAGGTGCTTCCATGTTTGGAACAAGTCTTAGATATGAAGAGGGAACGGTGTTACCGAAGGCGGTTAATGAATCAGCAAAGTGCAATAAACCTCCGATTAATTTTTTTGTATGAATAGTCAGATCGCCTTTATCATCGACCATCACACTTTTTCCGTCTTTAATTAATTTAAGATGGAAATGCATTCCGCTGCCTGCATAACCTTCTTCAATTTTAGGAGTGAAAGTAGCAAGGATTCCGTTTTGATAAGCAATATTTCTTATAAGCCATTTTGCAATAACGATATCGTCGGCGGCTTCTTCTATTGGTGTTGAGAGGAATTCAATTTCAAGCTGTTCTGCCATTTTGCCGTCTATTTCAGGATTTGCACTTACAATCTTTTCAATAAAACCAACTTCGCTATGAGCATATTTTACCTGACCTGCAATCTGAGTAATCATTCTCAACATGTCTGATAATATTTTTCCCGACTTCAGGTACGGACCTGAGGCATGGTAGCCCTGCTGTTTTGGTGGGAAGTACATATTGTTTTGAGGATTAAACAGAAGATAGAATTCAAGTTCTCCAAGTGCATGAAGTTCAATACCTGTATTTTTCTTAAATAAATTCGCTGCCTTGTGCAAAATATTGTCGGGTGTGAATGGTGCAAGCTCTCCATCGGCGGTCACATAACGGCAGACAAAATCAAGGCTTGTACCATTAAAAGGATTTAGAAACGCCGTCTTGTAAACAGGAACAACATACAAATCGGATAACCCCGGGTCTATGAGACCTTTAAATAATGAAGAGCCATCAACTCTTTCGCCTTCAGTTAAAACAATTTCAGCGTTCTTTCTTGCCGGCAGTGGAATTCTTAGTTCTTTTAGTTTGCCGTCTAAAGCTGTGTAATGAAACCTTATTGCTTCGATTTGCTTTTCTTCGATAACTCTCAATAAGTCTTCGCGTGTAAAATCTTCTTTCGGTTTATCTAAAAACTTACTTAATGGACTTGTTAAGGCATATTTTATCATAATGCTTTGGATTTATAAGTTTAAATAAATGAGAACTATAAAAATACTCTTTTATAATTTCATTTTCTATGCGAAATTTCAGAACTATGAGATAGTATTAGTTTGAAATAAAGGGCACTACTTAAGGAAAACAAGTTTTCTTGCCTGAGTGAAATCGCCGGCTTTAAGAACGTAGAAATAAACTCCGCTTGAAAAGCTCGATGCGTTAAAGCTGATTTCATGTGTACCTGCGGGTTTATTCTCGTTTACCAATGTCAGCATATGCCTTCCTGTTAAATCATAAATATTTATTGATACAAAGGAGTTTTTTGGAAGTCTATAACCAATAGTTGTTGCAGGATTAAACGGGTTCGGATAATTCTGTTCCAGTGAGAAACTTCCGGGAATTATATTCTGCGAATTATCCGGTGGAATCACATCTGACAATGAATATCTGAAAGTTCTCCACTGCTGTGCATTTACCGGTGCAAAAGGCAGAGTCGTCGAATTTGCCGATGCAAGCTGATACCCGCCTTTTCTGAATATGTTTGTGAATGTATTTCCGCCGTCAACAGAAATATTTACTTCAAGGGTGTCAGAGAATGTTGAAAGATAAACAGCATAAGCCCAGTCAAAAGTCAGCGTGTCATAGGTGGAAACACTGTCAAAAATCACGCTGAAGAGAGTGTCTTTTTCTCCGATGTTTGCATAGTCAAAGAATGGCATTTTCACGGAGCTGAACCCTCCGAGCGTTACACCGTTAACCCCTGTGATCTTCTCGTAAGTTAGGAAGCCATCGATGTTATTTATTCTCCATCCTTTTGGAAGGAACAGACCTTCGAAGTTTTCATAATTAAAGTATGAGACAGTATCATCAAGCGCGAGTGAATATGAGAGCGTAGAAAGTTTTCTGACGGGTTTATACTTGTACTCAAAATCAGGTTTTGCGGTTTTGGGCATTGGTATATTGACATTTTGAATGTTAACAATCATAGTATCGCTTTTGGCAGAGTTGTAAACGGTTCTATCAACATCGCTTTGGATAAATGCAACAGTATAGATTGATGTATCCTTCCATAATGTATCTATGTGAAATCTGATAACAAACTGCTGGCTGCCTGTATTTCCTGTGAGGGGATAGCCGTTTGCATCAGGATACATTCTTCTGCATACGTCATAAAACACACTGTCACCGCTTGCACCTATGGAATTCGGATACAGAACTTGTCTTTCAACTGCTGCAACTCTTAACTTTAAATTATTATTCAGTAAAGGATATAAAAAATTTACGTTGACTACGGATTCTATTGTGTCAGGTGCAACCTGTGTGCTCGTAACGGATAATTCTATAGGAGATCCTTCCTCAATGCCGCGTTCATAAGGAATAAAGAGATTTGAATCGACATAATATGGTAATAAAATTCTATCTCTACCATTAATAATAGATACAGGCACGGAGTTTGAAAAATAATAAGCTCTTCGTTCTTCGACCATAACCGTATCAAAGAGATACATAGAATCTATTCCGGGAGGCGGAAATCCAACGTGATATTTAATTGAGGATATTTTATTGAAATTATTATTTATAAAAGTGTCGAGAAATAAATTATTTGTGCCGCAAGAAGGTGAAGTTGATGAGGTAAACTCTTCGAGAAGGGCGTTTCTTGAAGCACCTGTCAGGAAAAGAGATGTCTGGCGGGCAGTATCGTTCATCTCTGTTGAATCTGCGGTGCTTGACAAGTATGTTGTAAGCGTAATTCTCTGATTTGCCGGAATTGTAACAACAGGAAACTCAGCATAACTAATCTCACCCGAAGCCAGTGGAGGAATCGTAACGGAATCCATATAACCGATCTCGGATATTCGCAGAAACACCTTAGTGCTTTCAGAGCCGTTATATAAACCTATGTTTGTGATAGTAATTTCAGGCGAAACATCGTAAGTATTTGTCCCAGGCAGAAAAGTGGTATCCCTTTGAATGTTATTGAATGAAGTTACAGCTAGGTCGAAATTGACCCTGTTTCCCATAACCACATTATCGATGTAAAGATTATTGCCAAAGCCGTTGTAAGTAACGAATTGCAGCATAACACCTTTTCTCGCCTGAAGGGACAGGTTGTAAGGAAACAAAAATGACGCTGCCATAAAAAACAATAACAAGATGAAATATTTTAATCTTAATCGGTTCAAGTTAATTCATTTTTGTTTGCTTGAAATAAAACCGGTAAAAGAAATATTCTATTGCAGTTAGCACTATTAAAGACACAGAATCTTTTGGAAGAATCCTACCGTAGCCGTTTCCGTAGAGCTGTATAAAACCTGTAATTTTTAGGAAAAACATTGATACTTTACTTGTAGGCAGCAGGATTTCATAGCCTTCACTTGAAATAAGGAAGCCAACAACTAGGTCTGATATAGTCCAACCGACTGTAAAGAGAATCACGATAAAAAATAAATTCAAAAATGCCTGAACCAATCCATCCATCTGGTAGGATTTCGCAAAAGCCCAAACTGCAAAAATTGCATGTGCAAAGAAAATCAATACAGGTATCAAATTCTTATTTCCATAAGTTGTTAAAAAGCATTTTTTGAGAAAAACATTTCTTTTAGAGTCTTCAAAATAATCTTAATATCAAAAACTAAAGACCAATTTTCAATATAATAAATATCGTATTCAATTCTGGTCTGCATTGGAGATTCAGACCCCCTTAAACCGTTGACCTGAGCCCATCCTGTAATTCCGCATTTTACTCGATGTCTTTCAAGGTATTTGTTAACGGTTTCCTTCATGATATTTATAAAATATTCTCTTTCCGGCCTGGGACCTACTATACTCATATCACCGCGAAGAACATTTAAAAACTGAGGCAATTCATCGAGGGAGAATTTTCTTAAAAATGTCCCGATGGATGTATGCCTGATATCGTGTTTGGATGCAAATTTTGGTGTTCCGTCTGCTTCAGCATCAATTTTCATGGACCTGAACTTAAGCATGTTAAACTTGCTTCCGTCAATGCTTACTCTTTCTTGTTTATAAAACACTGGTCCTTTAGATGTCAGTTTTATGAGTAACGCAATAATCAATAAAATAGGAGATATAATAGTAAGGAGAAACATAGATGCAAATACATCAAACAACCTCTTTACTATCCTGTCCCAGGCACTTAACGGAAATGTTTTAATTATCATTAAAGGAATTCCGTGCAGTTCTGTTATCTTTAGCCTGCTTGAAATAAGCTCCATGAAATCGGGAACGAGCATGAACTCAACGTTTATACCTTCACAGTTTTTAATGATTGTGTATAAATAATTGTTTTGCTCGTGCGGCAAGCAGAATAAAAGATTCTGGATCTTATTTTCCCTTATCATTCTGGGGATGCTTTCAATATTACCAAGATAAGTTTTACCCTTAGCAAATTCAGATTCGATTTCGTCATTTGCAAAGAAACCCGTCATCCTGAATCCTGTAAACTTGTCCTTTGATAATGTTTTGTATATTCCGTCTGCAATTTCAGACATTCCTACAATCGCTACATTTCTCAAACCTATGTTCTTGTTGTAAAAAGTTTTTTCAACTTTAAGCATTATGTATCTGCCAATGGTAATGTACAAAACACCGAATGTCCATATCAGCGCAAAAACAAGACGCGAATACGATTCATCCCTGAAAAAGAAGGTTATACCGATAGACAACAGAATGCTTACAGATACGCATTTTACAATGTGTACAAATTCATCTCCTATAAACACAGCCCTCCTGAGCTTGTACATCTTGAAGTTTTGCATTGTAAGTAACCAGACAGGCAAAGTTAACAATGCAAAATACACGTACATTGAAAGTTGAGGAAAACCTTTTTCAACGGAGAATATATTCGTGAAAGTCGTGTAAAACCTCACATAGTACGCGGACAAAAACGCACCCAATATGGCTGCTATATCTAAAATTACTGTCATTACCGGGACTGTTATATCTATTTTTGAAAGTTTTTGACTCAATTATAAATTTAATTTATCTACAAAAATATAGCTTTAATCCTTAATACTAAATGTAAATTAGAATAATAAATTTGCTTGGTTCTCAGGCAATATTCATCAAATACATAGCATCTTTGTACGTGGTAAGCAGCATTTTCTTAATGATTTTGTGTTCATCCATTCTTAGCTGAGGGTCTTTCTCAATTATTCCAAATGCGATTTTTCTTGCGGAATCGAGTATATCCCTGTCCTTGTTCAAATCCGTTAAAACAAAATTCAGAACTCCTGACTGCCTTGTTCCGAAAAATTCTCCCGGTCCTCTGATTTCCATATCGACTTCCGAAATCTTGAAGCCGTCTGTTGTCTCGCACATTGTTTTAAGGCGTCTTTTTGAAACTTCGTCAAGATGTTTCGCGATTAAAATGCAGTATGACTGTTCCGTGCCTCTTCCGACTCTGCCTCTCAGTTGATGAAGCTGTGAAAGCCCGTATCTCTGTGCATCTTCGATTATCATGATTGTCGCATTCGGTATATCCAGTCCTACTTCTATGACTGTAGTTGCTACAAGGACTTTTATCTTTTGAGCTTTAAAGTCGTTCATTGTTTCTTCAATCTCATACCAGAACTTTCTGCCGTGCACCATGCCAACATTGTATTCATTGAACACCTCGTTTTTCAGAATCTTATAATTTTCTTCAGCAGATTTAAGGTCAAGTTTTTCTGACTCATCAATTATCGGGTAAATAATAAAAGCCTGCCTTCCTTCGTTAATCTTTTCCTTTACAAAATCCCAAATTTCAAATTTGTTTTCTTCTTTTCTGAGGTAAGTTTTTATAGGAATCCTGTTTTTGGGTAGTTCATCTATTATTGATACATCAAGGTCGCCGTAGTAAGTCAGGGAGAGGGTTCTGGGAATTGGAGTTGCCGTCATAACGAGTACATCGGGATTCAAGCCCTTATCTTTAAGTTTTGCTCTTTGCATTACTCCGAACTTATGCTGTTCATCAATAATTACAAAACCAAGACTTTTAAACTCGACCGCATCCTGTATTAGTGCATGAGTACCGATTATTATGTGCGATTTTCCAAGACGAATATCCTGCAATATTTCTTCTCTTAATCTTTTCTTTTGACCTCCAACCAATAACGATACTTTGTATTCTGTACCTGCTGCTTTGTTAAACTCATTTATAAAATTTGAAATCGTATAATAGTGCTGCTCAGCAAGAATTTCAGTAGGACACATAAGAGCTGACTGGTATCCGCTTTCAACGGCTATAAGCATGCCGAATATTGAAACAATGGTTTTACCGCTGCCTACATCGCCCTGCAGAAGCCTGTTCATGATATTCTTTGACTTCATATCGGAGTAGATTTCGTATATCACCCTCTTCTGTGCATTTGTAAGTTCGAACTTCAGTGCTTTAGTGAAATTTTCGGTAAGAACCCTAATGTCAGTAGCAAACATAATTCCCTTGATCTCATTCTGCAGACTCTTTTTCTTTAATGCCATCAGAAGCTGAACATAGAACAACTCCTCGAATGAAAGCCTTCGTCTTGCTGTTTCAATGTCTTCAAAATAATTTGGGAAGTTTATTCTCAGTATAGCATTCTTTCTTGCGATGAAATCGTATTGCTTAATTACATCTATAGGGATAGATTCCTCAACAAATTGCGGATTCTGTTTTATCAGTGCCCTGAAAGCATTGAAAACAATCTTTGATAAGGTAAGCGGTTTAATCCACGAAGCTTTTAATACACCCGATAATTCGTAGATAGGAATAATATGGAATTTCAGAAAACCTGAATCAGTTTCGTCAGAAGTATTTACTTTTAAATGGTCTTTGTAATCAAGGCGGAGATTAAACTTCTTAAACGCTTCTGCAACTTTACCGTAGAATAAATATTCTTCGTTCAGCCTAAATTGCTTTGCCCTGAACTCACTCGCTCCGAAAATCGGTATCTCAACCGACCCCGTTTCATCTTCAAGAAGTATAGTGGTCGGATGATTCGCCCGAGCTGCTCTTTCAACCCATTTGACTTTACCGAGAACAAGTACTGTTTCACCGAACTTTTTCCTTGCCTCTTCGACAGTTGCTCTGTAAACATAAGTTCTGGGAATGAACTGCAAGAAATTTTCCAACTTGTTTATGCCGATTTTTGCGAAGGCTTCCGCCCTCTTATCTCCTACTCCTTTTAAGTACTTTATATCCATTGCACAAAGTTACGCAATTTAAAAAAGATATTAAGTGAATAAATTCGATGGCGGTTAATATAAACAAAGCTATGAATTCTTTTTGCTTAAAATTATTTTGTGAATTAAAATGTTATAATGATTATCTTGTACAAACTTAAATAAAACATTATGCCATTTTACCATAAACTTGGAAAGATACCGCAGAAGCGGCACACACAATTCAGGCAGCCTGACGGCACTTTATACAAAGAGGAACTTTTCTCAACGATTGGTTTTGACAGTATTTTTTCGAATGCATACCACATCTATTCGCCAGCGAAAATAGACTCGATTGATTCTGAAGTTGTTGACCTTTCGCCAAAAGAATGGACAGATGCGGGTTTGCGCCCATATCATTTTAAAACTAAAGATACTCCGTTTAAGTCGGACTTTGTTTTCGGAAGAAACCCGATAATGTTTAACGGCGATGTGATAATGAGCACTTGCCGTCCTGAAAAGCAAACAGATTACTTTTATAAAAATGCATCGTGCGATGAGCTTATATTTGTACATGAGGGCGAAGGATCTCTTGAAACCAATCTTGGTCTATTGAATTTTACAAAAGGCGACTATCTTGTGATTCCAAGAAGCATAATATTCAGGCTTGTGCACAAGTCACCGCTGCGTCTGCTGATATTTGAGGCGGCAGGACCAATCACAACACCGAAAAGGTATCGCAACGAGTTTGGACAGCTGCTCGAGCATTCGCCATATTGTGAGCGCGATATACGTGTCCCTCAGGAACTTAAGACATATTCCGGAAAAGGGGATTATGTTGTTAAGATTAAGAAAGAAAACAAAGTTCATTCAGTTCATTATGATTATCATCCTTTTGATGTTATCGGGTATGACGGTTACTATTTCCCGTGGATATTTAATATTGATGATTTCATGCCCATAACAGGAAAGATACATATGCCCCCGCCTATTCACCAGACTTTTGACGGACCGGGTTTTGTAATATGCTCGTTTGTTTCCCGCATGCTTGATTATCATCCTCTTTCCATAACAGTGCCGTATAATCACAGCAACATAGACAGCGATGAAATGCTCTACTATGCAGACGGAAATTTCTTCAGCAGAAAGGGAATAGACTATGCGTCTATCAGCCTGCATCCGGGCGGACTAACCCACGGACCGCATCCCGGAACGGTTGAGGCAGCTCTTGGAAAACTTGAAACTGTAGAATCAGCGGTTATGATGGACACTTTCCGACCGTTAAAGCTGACAGATTATGCTAAGCAGATTAGCGATGCCGGATATTATTTAAGCTGGAAGGAATAGAAATAGTTTTGCTGCGATAGCATAAAAACGATGCTATCGCTTTTAAAATATCAGTATGTTATTTGCTGCTGCCCTGAATTCTTTCTTTGTCATGATGCTGTCACAGCCCGATTGAAACAGCCTTACCCTTAATTCGTTTGTTATGTTAGTTATAACAGAGACTATCTTTGTGTTTTTGTTTGGTACTGATTTTCTTGTGTTTATAATAAAATCAAGATTAGACTCACTATCCGAATCCATGTCGATAATCATCCAGTCCAGATATCCGTCGTTTCTATCCTCCGTAATCGTAATCTGATGATTCAGCTTTGTCAGTGTAAGCGCTGCGATTTTCAGGAATCCTTTAAAATCATTATCCTCAGATATCAGCAAAATCTTTCTTGTCATAAATTAACCGTTGTACTGAATGTAGGTGTTTAATATATCAATCTTTTCTTCTTTAAGCTTAACGTCGATAAGCATCATGTCTTTCATTGAAATTATACCTATCAGGGAATTGTTTTCAACAACAGGCAAATGCCTTATGTTCTGCTGTTTCATAATTTGAAGTGCATACTCGGGCGAATCACTTGCATCAATTACGATTACCTCTTTTGTCATTACTTCATCAACTAATGTTTTCTTCAGGTCGATTTCTTTAACTATGCATCTTCTAAGCAGGTCACGTTCGGAAAATATTCCAAGCAGTCCCGAATCCTTATCAAGTACAGGTACAGCACCGATATTGTGTAAATCCATAAACTTAGTTACTTCATACACGCTCATTCCTGATTTTACAAATAACAGCCTTATGTCTGTTAAACATTCTTTAAGAGTTTTCATGTCTTGTTCCTTTCTTTATACCATTAAAATAATTAATTGAGTCAATTATTGCAAGATGCGAATGGAATTTATTTGCGGCAAGCTGATTCAAGAGCCGTGACGCGTGAACTGTGACGCGTGAACTGTGACTCGTGATTTCTCAGGATTCAAACAAAATGGAACACGGATTCTCACGGATTTTACGGATGCTCGCGGATAGAACGTGATATAAAAAACTTGCACACTGATATTCACTGAAAGAATATGCTTTACACTGATTCAAGAGCCATAATCTGCCCCTGGCAGACAGGCTGCGTGAACTATGATGCGTGACTTGTTTAAGAGCCGTAATCTACCCCTGGCATACAGGCTGCGTGAACTGTGACGCGTGATTTCCCAGGATTCAAACAAAATAGAACACGGATTCACACGGAGTTGACGGATGCTCGCGGATAGAACGTATTATAAAAAACTTGCACACTGATATTCACTGAAAGAATATGATTTACACTGATTCAAGAGCCGTATCTCGTGAACTGTGATGCGTGACTTGTTTAAGAGCCGTGACGCGTGAACTGTGACTCGTGATTACCCAGAATTCAAACAAGATGGTACACGGAGTTGACGGATGTTCGCGGATTTAAGAAAAGGTCCGTGAGGCTGACTTTTATCTTTTTTTAACTTTCGTGTTAACAAGTTTTGACGAATTTGTCAGTAAAAAACGGTGAATTTCACAAGGCTAATTAGAGACCAATTAGAGACTAATTAGACCCTAATTAGGAATTTAGTTTTTTTGACAAATTTGACAGTGAATATATTTCAAAAATGAAGCGGGAAACTGTGTTCAGATATCCCCCTCTATTATATATCACAAAATAATTGAAAATTCGGACAATCGCCGAAATTTTTCAAAAATAATTTCAAAAAAATAAGTGAGGAAAAAACAGTAAATTAGACAATCACATAAAAAATAATGTACATTAAACGTAGAAAAGATTTTTTCATTGGATGTCCGAATTTTCAATTATTTTGTGATATATAATAGGGGGGTATTAGCTGATAGCTGGTAGCAAGAGTAAGAAAAAAGAAAAAATTATGGATGTATAAACAAAAAGGCGGACTTTTGTCCGCCTCCCTGTTTAACTATCGCTTTCTTGCTTTATTACTGTTTACTGCTTACCACTGTTCACTGCTTACTGTTTACAATTCACAGTTTGTTGTTCACTGATTACTGCTCACAGTTCACTGTTTATTTGACGAGCACCATCTTTTTCGTCATGATATAATCAGCACTTGAAGACTTTGTCATTATCCTGTAGAAGTAAGTACCACTTGAAAGGTCTGAAGCATTGAACTGAACAGTGTAATAACCCGCAGTCCTTGATTCATTCACAAGAGTTTTTACTTCTCTGCCTGTGATGTCATAAAGTTTAATGCTTACTTTGGCATCAAGAGGAAGTGAGAAGTCTATCTTCGTGACGGGGTTGAACGGATTCGGATAGTTCTGGCTAAGTTCGAATTTAGTCGGTAATCCTACTTCCACCGCATTTGAAAGAGCAAAATATTCAAAGTTACCGTTGTTGTCAATTTGTTTCAGACGGTAGTTGTATTTTCCGCTATTGAGTTTCTTGTCTTCAAAGGTATAGTTTACAGGTGAATTCGAGTTTCCTTTACCTGCTATATATCCTGCTTTTAGCCATTGATTGCTTCCAAATACGCATCTTTCTATGTCAAAGCCAGCATTATTAATTTCGCTTTCAGTTTTCCAATCAAGCTTGACATCCCTATTGTTTACAGAAGATGTAAATGAAGCAAGCTGAACCGGCAGCGGGAAGTCATTATCTCCGAATGAAAATACAGAGAATGAATTAAGACCGGTAACTGTAATAGTTTTATCAACCTGATTCGGTAATGCAGGGTACTGGAACCAAGTAGCACCATCATACTTTGCCAATCTGAAGTTTGCCTCAGAAGTAATTGTTCCCTGTCTTGAAAGGTTATATTTAAAAGTCAGGTCATACGTATATCCGCTACCCCCTGTTGCAGTTATCTCAATTGTTTCATTTGCAAATTTACTTCCAATAGGAGTATTTGAAGGACTTACTCCCGGTTTGTAAGTAACTGTAATATTATCAGGAAGTGTAGCTTCAAGCAACGAACTCCATGTGATTGATGCAATAATTTCACCGCCATAAATAATAGTTGAAGTTCCGCCGTTAATTATAGTACCTCCGACAGTAACGGGTGCAGCCGGTGAAGTAGGAGTAAATTCATAAGCGCCGATATCGGATGCGCCGCCTTCCAGAGTAGTACTGCGAGGATTGCCAAGGAAATCTGTTGAAACTGAAGCTGAAGGATAAGCTCCTGAATTTATGTTCCAGCAATTAGTATTGTTAACATCAGGCTGCAGATTAGAATCTGAAGTAAATCCAGGGTCAGCTGAGACTGAATTTATGTCCTTGCCGGTAGCTGTTTTCCACCCTGATAAGGTAACTGCGGTAGTTGTAGTAGATAGTTTACCTATTGCGTTAATACCTGAGCCTGTTGAATTTATAAAATAATCATTGTAGTTTATATCCGTAAACTGAGTATTATCAGTTTGCGCATAAATACCGCATGCACCCAAACCTAAAGAAGCTAATCGTCCAAGTTTGTTTACAACAGCATTATTCCTGATATCAGCTACAGAGCCAATGCCGAGACAAATACCAATAGAAACAGCATCAGTTTGATTAAGAGTATTACCGTATAAGCTGATTGAGTTATTAAACAAACTAATTCCGGTTTGAGTTGATGATAAATAAATGCCAAGAGGATTATCACCGACAGCAGAGGTATAACTCCACCCGTCGCCGGTAATATTGTATATAACATTATTCTTAACAAGAATATTCGCATTTAATTGTCCCGTACTCATTCTAATTCCATGAGCACCATATCCATCGAATCCGCTGTAACCAAGAGCATAAATTTTATTCTTTTCAACGGTAGCATTAATAGTACCGGTAGCTAACCAAATACCCTCATCATTTTGAGCATCAGTGCTACTAAAGTTAGCAATTTCATTCCCTGATACTGTAGCGCCGCTGACGCCCTGCATATACAGCCCGATGTATGCCAGTGAGTTTACACCCGAGGAAGTAATCGTATTATCGGACAGTGTAAGATTTGACCCGTTTTGCGGAGATGTACCGCCATTTGCATAAACACCGATGTATGCTTTATTAATACTATTGTTCTGAATCGTGATATTACTAAAATATCCCGGAGAACCAGAAGTAGTACCGTCAGAAACGAATACAGCACTACTTAACTGAGTTCCATTGTTTAAAATACAATTCTTCAGAGTAAGATTTGTTACAGGGGTTGTACCGCTCGACCCAAACCAGACAACACTCGGAGCGGTTGCTGTAGTATTTGTTAAAGTCAGATTTCTTGTGGTTCCTCCTATTGTATTTGACCCGTCAATAATGATATAATTTGAATTAAATACTTTAATAATCGAGTTTGCCGAAGAGGATCCGGAGATTTCAGAATTTATACCAGTGTTCGGTTTAATAGTTACAGTATTTACATCGCTTGTACCTGCAACATTGTGAATTGCAATAGGAAGATCTTCATTATTATACAGAGCATCGGTAAGAAGGAAATTTACCGGACCGCTAACACCGCTTGTATTGAGGTCATTAACAGCCTGAGTTAGTGTTGCGTAATACTGCCCTGCGTCAGGTCCATCGGGAATGTTTAAGAACAATTTACCTATATAAGGAATACCATTTTCAAACGGAACAAAGTATTCTCTTTCAACTTCATTTGATAAAGCTGAACCCATGTCTTTCGAGCCATTATAAAACGGCGGGGTAGTACTAATATCTGCACCCCTGACGTTATTATTATTCCCGACAATGCTTCCCGCATCTGATTTCGAGGAAACAGAAACAGGCTCTCTAACTGTTCGTTTTTCAAATGTAATATTTTTTCCTGTTACTTTATTGAACAAGGAAAGACCAATCAAGTAGTTTCCGCTGAGTGCTGAAGTACTTGTTATATGGTATGAATCGACGAGTCCCGTAATCGGAAAGTCCGTTGATTCCAAGGCAATCTTTGTAGGCGGAGCAACAAGAGTACCTTTTTTGTAAGAAATATTAGGAATTACATCCTGAAAAATAAAGAAGTACTCAATAACATCACCGACAGCTACACCGCTTCCAGTGTTTAACAACGTATAATCAAGAGTAAAGCTAAACGGTGAAGTACCGCCTGTTCCGTCAGCTTCGACAAATTTCCATCCGTCAGTTGTACTTGTGTTATCTTCAAAGGTATTTGCGTCAGTATTGCGTTTGAAATAGCATCTTGGACGTTTTAGAGTAACAGAGTCAATCGGACTCTGGTCTATAACAGAAACACCGCTTAACGTCCTGTTTGCGGTAGAAGTAGTAGAAGTGAAAGGTGTGTAAGAAATAGCAGGACCTGTATTATCCAGTATCGGAGTAATGCTTCCTGAAAGAGTATCATTTGAAGCATTCAAATCCGAAGCAAGATAAGTGGAGTCCTTAACCGTATATGTATTTCCCGATGTGTAAGCCCAGGAGTCAAAAGTAACATTAGAAGTAGCATTACCCGCGAGAGACGTAACAGTCTTAGTGCTTACATAACCGCCCGGTTCTATTTTCCTTGTAACGACGAACGTATTTGTATTTGCGCCGTAATTTGCAACTATACCTGTGGGATTTACAGTCAGAGAAGAATATATTTTTGAACCTGTAGAGCCTACAGACTGTACACCTACATCATTAGCAAGCTGAAGCCTTGGTTCAATCATAAACCTGAAATTTGATCCTGTAGCAGAAAAGTCAGTCCATGTTGTACCACCGACCGGGGAAGTGTAAAAGAATGTTTGCGATCTAATTGGAGCTTCAGTCTGAAATGAAAAACTCGCATTAACCGTACCATTCTGTCTTACTCCAACATAAAAATTACCTGTTACATTTACAGGGGGGTTTACTATTATTGTATAAGCACCTGCGGTTGAAGTGAACTGAGATGAAGTGTATAAATTTGTTCCGGGAACACCTGCGTTATCATCCCAAATACCGACAGCCAAATTAGTTACACCGCCGGTACTAAAATTTACCTGAATCTGATTTATATTGCTTGGTGAGCTTGTATAGAATTTAGCTACAAAGTCACCGGTATTACCTGTAAAACCAACTCCACCGTCTGCAGTTTCCTTATAAGAATAGCTGAAAGTATTTGTATTAACCTGCTGAACCTGAGTTTTTGAATTGTTGGCATTATTGTTGTCGGGTCCAACATATACATTAATCGAATCATTTCCGACATTGCTTGATGTATAGGATGTAAATGTAACGCTTTGAGTAGAACCCGGTGAAATAGAGCTTACCAGTAAGCTATCTTTGAAAGAATTTGCACCTGTAACATTCAGGTAAACCATCCTATCTGTGAGAGTAGTATCACTGGCGTTTTGAACTAACGCACGAACCTGATGGGGGAAACCATAAACAACAGGGTTTTTACCCATAGTATAAATTAGAGCTACGGATAAATCGTTCATCCAACTATAAGAGAATCTTGTGGAAGGACGGAAGGCACTTAAGGCTCCCAAAGTAGTTGACATAGACGTATTACTTTGATAACTTCTCAGTGAGTTTGTAATTACTGTGGTGCAAAATTGAGCCATACCTGTAGAAACAGCTGTTGTAAGCTGATATTCCATTGCGACCCAAATACCATTACCAGAATATGTAAAAGCTGTTGGGTTAGTAAGGGTTACGTCATAAGGAGCCGCTGTTGTATTAAACCCTGCCAAAACGCCGTCATTTACGAGTGTCATAGAATCAACAACTGCAGTTGTCCAGTTTGTCGACTTAGTAAATGAAGTGACGTTAGCATTCTGAAGATAAATTTTAAGATTGCCGCTAACAGACACTAATGAAGCAGTCGAAATGCTAAAGCCAATAGTTGTGAAATTTATCCCGGAGGGAAATCCTGCGGCAATCATTTCTGCTGCAGAGATGAAATATAAGGACCTTTGGTAAGTAAAACTTGACACAGGACCTCTTACATTACCAGAGGTACTTGCTCCGTTAATTGCCCAAAGATTTACATCGGGACTCTGCACATTTCCATTATTCAGATTTCTGATAAATGGAGCACTGTTGTTTGTAGGCAGTGACATGATGTTATTATCAGTCTGGGCAAAAATGCCGGTAGTGATTAACATTAATAACACTATAACTAAAGATCTAAAGAAGTAATTTGTTCTCATAATATTACATTATTAAGTTAATGAAAAATGTTTAATAAACTTTTAAAACGGGAAATGAATAGAAATTTCAGATTCCGCTTATTAATTACTTATTAATTTATTAATAAATAAATAGTAATATCAAATACTTTTTACTTTCAAAATAAATGTAAACTACTTTCTAAACGAACTTGTTTATGTAATCTTAACTCTGTCCTGTTTTGCCATTCCGGCGCAATCTTATGATGAGGTATGTGATCTGTTTATCTTTAATTAGCCCTTTATAAAAGAACTTGTTAAAGTTAAGTTGCATTTTGCATAAAAGCAATGATTATTTTAATAATAAAAATTTATTTTTATTTTGTAATAATCAGTAATCAGAAAGGATTTTTATTTATAAAACGATAAGGTGACTTTTGTATACCTTCCAGTTGGAAAATATGCACTGATTTAAGAGTCGTGACGCGTAACGAGTGACAGAGTGACGAAGAGCTAAAAACCGTGAACTGTGAATTGTAAACTGTGAACGGTAAGAGCAGGTGATGTCTGGTAGCTCGTAGCTGATAAGAGCCGTGACGCGTAACACTGTAACGAAGAGCAAGCTGCGGATATACAAACAAAAAAGGCGGACTTTCGTCCGCCTTCCTGTTTAAATATTGCTTTATTTCTTTTTACTGTTTACTGCTTACCATTCACTGTTCACAGTTTACTGTTTACTGTTCACAGTTCACAGTTCACAGTTCACAGTTCACTGTTCACTGTTCTTACTTGACAAGCACCATCTTCTTCGTCATGATATAATCCGCACTTGAAGACTTTGTCATTATCCTGTAGAAGTAAGTACCGCTTGAAAGGTCTGAAGCATTGAACTGAACAGTGTAATAACCCGCAGTCCTTGATTCATTTACAAGAGTTTTTACTTCTCTGCCTGTGATGTCATAAAGCTTAATGCTTACTTTGGCGTCTAATGGCAGTGAGAAATCAATCTTTGTGGTCGGGTTGAACGGATTCGGATAGTTCTGACTCAGTTCGTACTTCGTCGGTAAACCAACTTCCACTACATTTGAAAGAGCATGGTATTCAAAGTTACCGTTGTTGTCAATTTGTTTCAGGCGGTAGTTGTATTTTCCGCTATTGAGTTTTTTGTCTTCAAAAGTATAACTTATCGGTGCTGATGAATTGCCCTTACCCGCGACATATCCTGCTTTTACCCATTGAGTGCTTCCGGATACGCTTCTTTCAACATCAAAGCCAGCATTGTTAATTTCACTTTCTGTCTTCCATGTTAGTCTTACGTCTCTTCCGTTGAGAGATGAAGTGAATGAAGTAAGTTGAACCGGCAGCGGACTGTCACTATCCGTAATTGTGAATGTAGAGAATGCAGTTAAACCAAATACCTTAATAGTATTATTTGTAGTATTCAATTCATACTGTCCCGCTCCCGTTCCTGCTGTAAGGTAAGGCACCCATGTAACGCCATTGTCGTCTGATTTTGCAAGTCTAACCTTGTCTTCAGTGCTTATTGTACCGAGCTGTGCTTCTGAATAGGTGTAAGTAATATCGTAGGTATAACCTACTCCATCTGTCTGGGTAATAACAAAATACCCGTTCATATATAAAGGTACATCACCGCCTGATCCCGGAGGAGCTACACCCTGATAGTTATTCACTGTCAGGTTGGTGATACCGCCTAAATTACCAAAATTCACATCAAGTATCGGTAAACCGTTGAATGCAATGATATTCTGACCGATAACAGGTGCAAACGAAACTGGGTTTGGATTTACGCTCGGTTGTCCAAACTCATACGCTCCAATATCCGGTGTACCTAATACAACAGTCAGAGGTCTTGGATTTCCTGCATAATCGGTTGTAATTCCTGCAATATGCGTACCGTTATTGAAAACTGTCCAGCTATTAGCATTTGTTCCATCAGGTATTAAGTTTATATCTGATGTAAATCCCGGATTTCCTGACACGGAATACGCATCCATGCCCGTTGCTGTTCTCCATTCAGCCAGAGTAGTTTTATCTGTCTGGACAGCAATTTCCAAAATACTGCCAAGGACCGCAGGAGCACCAAAAGCATAATAATCATTATAATTTATGTTTGTAAATGCAGTGTTTAGTGCTGCCGAGTAAATTGAATAACTCTTATCACTTAAGCCTGCAGAATTGTCATACGTATTTACAAAAATATTATTACCTACTTCAATCGCATTTGCTCCTGCATTCATAACACAGAAAGCAGAAGATATTGTAGCTGAGGCATAACCGGCATAGGTACCGTAAAGATTAACAGTGTTATAATAAATATTTGCACCGCCAGTGGCCCCATCAATAGCAAGACCTAAAACCCAATAAGTATTTGAAGCGTCAGAAGTAGCCTGTACGTTGTATATCAAATTATTATAAACGTTGATATTGCTTGAATTGACACCCGTACTAAGGTACAGACCTCTTGCGCCGTATCCACCAGCATTAGAATTTAGAAGACCGCTGATCGAATTATTAGCTATCGTAAGTCCGCCAGCACCGCCTGCATTTATTCCATACGGAGCTGAAGACCCTGACGATGTAACCCCTGAAATAACATTATTTGTAATCGTGTAGTTTTCAATATATCCTGTTGTTACAGCGATACCTCTCGGAGCATAAGCACCCGTACCTGTATAACTTAAATTCGAAATGTTATTTCCTGAAATTATTCCGTTAAATGTACCTGTAGCAAACCAAACACCCGTACTTGAAGTTGTCAAAGTACCGTGAGTGATGTTTGCAATGTTATTATCCGTTACTGTAATTCCGTTAACACCCTGTGCATATACACCGGTTCCGGAAATCGGGTTTACAGCAGAATTAATAGTGTTATTTGTGACAAGAGTACCCGAACCGTTTGTTCCTGTCATTACAGCAAGAATGTACAAACCATGGTACGCTTTCTGTATATCATTGTTCTGAATTGTAATATCATTAAAATATCCTGCTGCTCCGTCGGCACCATATACAGTAATAGCTGTACTCGTATTTGCACCGTTAATAACATTACAATTTTTAATTGTTGTGTTTGTTAAAGGAGTAGTTCCTGTTGAACCTACTCTAATAACCTGCGGCGTTGAAGTACTCAGATTTTCAACGGTTAAATCTTTTGTAGTGCCCGCAGGAGCGTTTGAACCGTCAATAGTAACATAACTGTTTTTAATTAAAAATATCTGTGATGCAGCCGCCGTACCCTGAATTAATGCAGTAACGCCGACATTCGGTTTAATAGTAACTGTATTCACAGCTGAAGGCATATTCTCATTAGTTACGCTGACGGCTAATGGGAATGTTTCGGTCGGATAAGTAGCATCGTTTAACAAGAAGTTGGTAGCACCGCTGACACCTCTTAGATTAAGGTCGGCAAGCGCCGCGGTAATTGTTGCATAGATGCCTTCAATACCGTCAGGATATTGAAGATTTGGTGAATCGCTTCTCTTCACGAAGAGATTGCCTTCGTAAATTTTGCCATCTTCCATAGGAACCCATTCAATTTCTTCGACTTCAATCAATTTTTTAGAAATAGGTTTATCAAGATTTTCGCCGCTTGTTTCCGTGGATAGAATTCCATTGGTATTAGTTCTATTATTACCTTTTACATTGACTTCCTTTTTATCCTGAATTCCTTTTTCTTTTAAATCTTTATTATTCTGAACTTTGGAAGTAATTTCTTCTTCAGTAACAGTTGCGTCTAAAGTTACTTCTTTCATAACTTTTTTCACCACTTTTTCAAAGTACACATTCTTGCCTGAAACCTGATTGAACATTAGTGTACCGACTGTATAATCTCCTGCAAGAGAAGTATTGGAGACGATATAACTATTCGGAGTAGTGGGCGGAGTGGAAACTGCGGGCGGGTTTATAGTAAATCCGCTTGCACCATCTGAAGGTGATGCACTAACATTTGGAGTTGGTGCGAGCATATCCTGTGCTACTAAGTAATATGACACCACATCACCCATTACAACTCCTGCACCAAATGTAAACGTATATTCATTCCCGCTTACAAAAGTCCCTGCGACAGAGTTATACGAGCCCGCGTTTATTTTCCAGTATAAAACAGGCAAACCTACACCCGCTGTAGGAACTCCAGACGGGTCAGAAATATTTGCAGAAAGAACTCTGTTGCCTGTAGATGCCGTATTAAGCAAAGGAGTATATGCAAACGCCGGACCGCTGAAATCTGCTCCTTGCTCGTAAGCACCCATGCTCGGAACGGTTCCGCTTCTTGTTACACCAAGAATGTCAGTAGTAATACCTGCTATTGGAGTACCTGCTGCTAAAACAGGTGAAGTAAGACCTGGCTGTAAATTAGTCTCGGAATTAAACAATGGGTCAACATTAATTGAATTAACGCCTTCGCCAGAAGCTGTAGCCCAGGCTGAATAATTTGCTACTTCTGCTCCATAATATCCGAATGCTGCACCTGTGGTGTAATAGTCATTATAATTCAGATTTGTAAATGTTGAAGTATTAGGTGTATAGATTGTGTAACTCTTTGGTGATGTTCCTGACCGAGAATTATAGAAAATATTATTCCGCATATCAACATTTGTAGCCGCTGTTGAAATATACATACATATTGAATAAAGTCCTGAAGCGGTATTAGCAAATGTTCCTGTATGACTTACGGAGTTATAATAAATTTTGTATCCATCACCGCCTGCTAATCTTATACCTGCATTATAGAAGTTTGATGTACTTCCGTAATAAATTAAATCATAAACAATGTTATTATCAATTTGATTATTAGTAGTACCTGTAGCACTTGAGAAATACATACCTGTAGCATAATAAGCCGATGTATTCAACTGACCAAAAGTATGGATCTTATTCTTACTAAATACAGAATTTGATACGTTTGCAACGATATACATACCATATTTAGAACCATTATAAATCATGTTGTAAATCTCGTTTTCATTGATATTTGCACCATTCATACCCGATAAATACATACCATATCCTGAAATATAATCAGCTTCAATTGATGAACCCACAGAATTATTTAAGATATTCAATCCGTCAAGTTCACCTGTTGTTGCTACGCCTCTTGCATAAATACCATAATAAGCTTTTGAAATATTATTGTATTGAATCGTTAAATTATCATTATCGGCTCCTGTACCCGATGTCGAAACTGCAGCACTTCCAACGAAAATGCCAAATGTAGATGTAACTGTATTCGCACCCGCGAGAATATTGCAGTTTCTGATTGTGTTATCGGTTGCACCGGCATTTGTGCCAAGACTAATTATTTGAATAGCTGCCGAATTTGTTGAAGTGCTTGTATTACTAATTGTAAGATAATTACCGCTTCCGCTGAAGCGTCCGTCGAAAGTAATTCCATCTGCACCGTTAAGCCTGATTAAACCTCCAGCATAAGAGCCTGAAATAGTTTTAAGAGAAGCATCATTGGGTTGAATTGTGATTGTATAAATTGCTTCTTCGTTTGTTTGATTCAAAGCTACTGCACCGGTTTCGGTAAGGTCAGAAGTAATCTTTACGGTTAAATTACCGGTAACCACTTTTTCATTAATAGCTTTAAAAAGCCCTGTTGGAGCATCATCGGTTAATGATGTGTATGTCTGTCCTGTTCCGACTAATATTTCACCTGTTATTGCACCTGAAATTGAATATTGATTTATAGTTCCTGATAAAGGAAACTCATCAACAGTCAAATCGACTGATGTTAAAGGCTGTGCCGGTGTTCCTGAATTTAAGCCTACATTATTAATAAGATCCTGAGCAATGACAAAGTATTGCACAATTTCACCTGTTGAAATACCGCCTCCGGTCAGAATTGAGTAATCTAACGTAAAACTGAATGGAGAGCTTCCGCTTGAAGTTTCCACCCATTTCCATCCATCATCAACATTCGTATTTCCTGCATAAGTATTCGCATCAGTTGATTTCTTGTAATAAACTCTTGGCTTCGTACCCGGATCAACGTTAACTCCGGAAGGGTCAGTTATTGTAACATTGCTGAACACTCTTCCGCTTGTTGAAGCAGTATTACCAAGCGGAGTATAAGATATTGAGGGACCGTTTAAGTCCTGCGGAATCCCGGCAAACTCATCAGCACCTACATCCGGAGCTGTTGCAGGGAAAGACGGATTATTCGGATAACCCGGGTTTGGATACCTTGCATTACCGTCAAAATCAGACACAATATTAGGTGTACTTACAACAGCACCCCCGCTTTCCAACTGTGTAGCAGCGGCAGTTCCTAAATGCAAATCATAAGGAGCTGTTGTAATATTGACAAAGGCGGGCATTACTGAGAACGAAGAAGCATCTCTTGGAGTTACTCTTGACTTATATGCCGCCATTGTCTGGTCAGAATTTGTTCCGTCGTAAAATATTAAATTACTTGCCGATGGAGTTCCGGCATAAAGGTCATTATTATTCGAAGAACTTCCGAAATTAACTAAATCAGTAGAAGCACTTCTTCTGAATACAACAGTAAAGCCCGTCCCTGCGGATGTTGAATTGTTAACGATGATATTATTTCGCATTTCTAAAACACCAGTCGTTGCTACTGCGCTTCGTGTGTGATAAATACCGGTTGTTCCGAAATTTGCTCCGGACGATGAAGCATTCAGATAAACAGTATTGTTATATACTCCGTATGTGGAAAGTGTCGAAGTACTTGAAATATCAATACCGCGAACGGCATCCGGACTTGCTGCCGTAGTGGCTTTTAAATCAGAGACAAAATTGTTATAAATATACACATTTGTTCCCGAACTCGCAGTTATTCCCCTTACGAGTCCTACTGTCGTTCCTGTTGATGTTGATGAATTATTATAAACTTGATTTTTATATACATTGGCAGTTATCCCTAAAGTTTGAGTGAGAGATTGTATTGAACCGCCTGAAGTATTATCATAAATATTATTTCCATAAATTTCTTTTGTCGCAGTCGAAACTGAGTTCGAGTACAAACCATAAACGGTTCCTGATCCTGACGAAGTATTGCCATAAATATTATTGTTATAAATATTCTCAAAACCGTTTGCACCTAAATTTGTATTATAGAATAAATATGTAGCACCTGAAGTTCCTGATTTTGTGTTGTTGCGAACTGTATTATTATAAACATTTACATTAAATGCGGCACCAGTAGTATAGAGTAAATACATTGCGCCGGATGTAGCAGTCGGATAAGTGCAGTTTTCAACTGTGTTATCATAAATATCTATAGTATTTGTAGTCCCTGTAGCGCCTGTAGCATTGTTTATAGCATAAACACTACTTGTTGTTCCGCCGCCTTGTACTGTGACTGTATTTCCCCGAATCGTGACACTCGCATTTGTTCCGGTTGATGTAAAAATGCCATAGGTAGTAGCCGTACCACCACCGTTAACAGTATTATAATTAACGAGTAAACCGTTCTGATAGAGACCGTAAATACCGTAAGTAGTAACCGTACCACCACCGTAATTAGTAATATTGTTACCTGTTCCCGGGGCATTTCCAATTTCATTATTCTGGTCATAAAGAGTATAAGGAGAAGCAGCAGAAAAGCCAGCGAGCCTTATACCAATATAAACATTCGAGATAGTATTATTGTAAAACTTGCAATTGTTAAGGGCATCTGTCGTTGCAGTTATCGTTAACGATGTTGTTGCAGTTGCTATATGATTACCGGCATAAATACCGACAGAAGCTGTATTGGCTTTATTCAAAGCAACAACACAATTTTGGATGGTAACATACTGGCAACCGTCGAAAGGGGCAGCAGCATTCATTTTAACGAGTGCATATCCCCATTCCATTTGTTCTGTGGCCGTTAAATTTGCAGGGTTTTCCTGTAAATCAATTCCGTTAATTGTTACGTAATCCGTACCCTGTATTTTCCATATACCGTCAACTGAAGTTGATGTCCCCGGAGTAAATGCAGTAATCAATGGATTTGCACCAATTAGGGTTTTATTGAATGTTATAGTATTTGTGGCAGAGGTCACTGCATTCAAAGATGCACTGCCGAGTAAATAACCGCCAGCAGGGGCAGTTTCAGTTCCGCCTGCCAACAAAGTTAAAGTGACAGGTCCGGACATTGCCGTAACGCTGTTTAAAGCAGTTATAGCGTCAGCTAACGATGTATAGCTGACAGATAGATTTGGAGTAGTGTTTGTTGGATTGTCAACTGTCACAGCAATTTGTGCGTTTGTAAATCCTGCAAGCACTAAAACCGTGAAAAGTACGAGAAAGAAAGAGAATAATTTTTTCATGAGCTTTAGATTAAGTTTAGTAAATATTTTTAATTGTAATTAAGATATTTTAATTTTTTCTAAATATTTTCAATAAAAACTCTTTAACTTAATGCTTCTATAAACTTCAAATAACCCTTTTATTAAGGAAATTTGCGGGAAGTATATTGTTTCATAGCTTATACCAGATTTCCAAGATTACTATTATTATTTATGCCTTGCTTAATTTTCCGATTAAAATTGTTTTGCCCGGTTCATTTTGTTGAAAGATAGTGTGTGCAGTAATTCCTGTTCGGCGTGACTCGATGAATGAGATTCTTATTCCATATTTATACATACAGTATGTCATTTGGATATTTATGTAATATATAATCCTTAGTTTTTAATTGCAATGTTTTTATTGTTATCATATTTAAGATTTTTTCTTTTAAGAGCCGTGACGCGTGAACTGTGATTCGTGATTTGTGAAGAGTAAGAGAGCACAATGATTTAAGAACAGTGACAAAGTGACAGAGTGACAAAGAGAAGAGCAAGAGCGCACACTGATTAGATATGAAAGAATATGATTTTCACCGATTTTAAAGCCGTGACGATAAGAGCCGTGACACGTGACTTAAGAGCCATGACGATAAGAGCCGTGAATAGTGAATCGTGAACTGTAAACTGTAAGAGCAGATGATGGCTAGTAAGAACAGTGACGATAAGAGCCGTGACGATAAGAGCCGTGACACGTGAGGAAAAACAGTGAGCTGTGATAAGAGCAGTGACTCGTGACACGTAACAGAGTGACGAAAAACAGGTACTGGATGATAAACAAAAAGGCGGACTTTCGTCCGCCTCTCTGTTTAATTATCTCTTCCTTGCTTTTTTACTTCATTCTGTTCACAGATTCCTGTTTACTGCTTACCGTTCACAGTTTACTGCTTACAGTTTATTTAATAAGCATCATCTTCTTTGTCATGATGTAATCTGCACCAGAAGACTTTGTCATAATTCTGTAGAAATAAGTTCCGCTTGAAAGGTCTGATGCATTGAACTGCACGGTGTAATAACCTGCTGTTCTTGCCTCATTCACAAGTGTTTTCACTTCCCTGCCCGTAATGTCATAAAGTTTGATGCTCACCTTGCTATCGAACGGCAGTGAGAAATCAATCTTTGTTACAGGGTTGAACGGATTCGGATAGTTCTGGCTGAGTTCATACTTAGTCGGTAAACCAACTTCCACTACATTTGAAAGAGCATGGTACTCAAAGTTACCGTTATTGTCAATCTGCTTCAGGCGGTAGTTGTACTTTCCGCTGTTGAGCTTCTTGTCTTCAAACGCATAACTCGTCGTCGTGGAGATAGTACCCTTCCCTGATACGTATCCTGCTTTTACCCATTGATTAACACCTGATTCGCTTCTTTCAACTTCAAATCCTGCGTTGTTTGTTTCGCTTTCAGTTTTCCATGAAAGTCTAACATCTCTGCCGTTTATTGAAGATGTGAACGAAGAGAGTGATACTGGAAGCGGAGCATCCTGATCACCAAAACCTAATGCCATGGCATTTGCACCGTTCGGACTTAAAGCAACGCCATCGAACATCGGACCACCAAGTCCTAAGTAACGGTAATTAAATCCTACCGTTCCTCCGGGACCGTTTAATCCAAGAGATGCCAAAGTAACTATAGTGTTTGTTGCGAGCGGAGCGTAAGACATTTCATCATTGTAATTTATTACGCACAATGAATTCAATGCCGGTGCAGTTGAAATGTAAAGAGCAATCTGAACCGAAATATAATTTGTACCGTCTGCACCTGTTCTGTCATAAATATTATTGTAGCTGATTACTATTTTGTCAGTAAATATCTTGTAACTGACGCTTGATGCGGGAGTATATGTTGTCCTTATGTATAAATCCCTGAATGCAACAGCAATCATATTTGCAGGATCACCGACCTGCGGTAAAGCTCCGGCAGGTGTCCAGTCCGAAGCAGCTGCACCGAATGTGAGATATCCGTTTGCATTAACATTAACAGTGTTGTAATCAACACCAAAGAATTTAAAGAGTTTACTCGTTGCAGAGAAATCTACCGGCATAGATCCGTCATCAAGATCTGCAAATGTTAACGTAGTGAAATCGGTTGTAGGTTCCCAGTTGTAAATTGGTTTGCTTTCCGGGCTGCCGCTTGCAGTGCTGTTGGAGAATTTATAGAAACCGCCCAGACCGTTGCTGAACGTTCCGTAATTCGGATTCTGCGGCAATACACTTACTTCATTCGAATGGGCTGATGTCCCTTCTGTATAAACCGCATCAACAACATAATAGTATCTTGTACCGAGTACTGCACTGTTATCATCGTATGTCAAAGCTGAAATCCCCGTGAAATCCTGCGTGTAAACACCTGTTACTGTTCCGCGTTTTACTGTATAGCTTGAAAGGACCTTTTCACCGTTTTTACCGTAGATAAGAGCTGCGGGAACGCTGATTATATTTTCCTTCTTGCTTGTTTCTTTTAATTCTGTTTTTGATTTCTTTTCAGTCAGCGTTATTACAGGGATATTCTTTGATTCCGGAGGTGTTACGCCAGATATCAGGTTATCTCCGCTTGTTCCCATATATGCTCTCATAAAGAAATTGCCCGGAGCATCCGTCCAGTTAGCACCTGCATCTACCGAATAAAAACTTCTTCCATTTAATACTGTCATATCAGTACCGACATATGGTCCTGTTGTGCTTCCTGCGGGCCACTGAACAACTATGTAGAAAGTTTGTCCTGCTGTAACAGCAAGAGGGCTCGTCAATGTAAGGAATATCCATGCAGATGATGTCCCAACGCCAACACTACTGAATGTCTCATACGGGGCAGCTAAGTTTGGTTTGCCTGTACCGTCATCGGGGCAGACTAATACTGAATTAAACATATTGCCTGCGGTCGTTGAATAAGCACTGATGGCTATTTGAGTTAAATTACCTGCATGAGGGACAGTGAGTTTATTAGAAAAATACTGATTTGTATTAGATGGTGAACTGAGCCAGTAATTTCCTTCTACAGTTCCGTCATCAATTTTTATTTCGCTTCCCGGTGCAGGTGCCTGCCATGTTAAAGATGGTTTGTAGTCAACTGTTAATCCTCCAAGTAATGACTGTGCAGGATTAACTACACTTGTTCCTGTTAATGGAATATCATGCAAAGATTTCGCAAGATTATCTACAATATGTAAATTCGCAGATTTATCACCGATAGTAGTATTAGGAATAAACTGAACTCTTACAGTACCTGATTCTCCTGCACCAAGATTCAAAGTAGTTGCACCAAGAATCTGGAATTGAGCCGGGTCTGTACCTGTTAACGTAAAATCTGTATTATTTATAGTTAGTGTACCGCCGCCCGTGTTTGTAATCGTAAATGTCTGGTCAACTGAACCGCCGCCTATAGCTATATTTCCGAATGCCTTCGATTCGGGTGAAATTGAGAATATTGGCAATGTTGGAGCTTCTATTACCATTATATTATCAACATAAAGATTATTACCATAAGCACTAATTCCAACAAATTTTACTTTATTCGTTAAAGCAGGCAAGTTAACGCTTTTTGTTGCCCATTGTGCTGCTGTTGGTACGAATGCAACCGTGTTGACTGCTCCACCTGTATTTAACGGACCTGATGTTCCGCCATCATATAAAACAAGCTGTGTCCAGTCAGTTCCACCGTTGGTTGAATAATCAATTCGTAGCTGGTCATTTTCTCCGGAATATGTAGCATAAGCGTGGTCAAATTTTAAAAGCGGTGTAGTTAGTGCACTTGTATTAAATTCAAATGTAGTCATTTCACGGCTGCCGGAAGACAATCCATAAAAATTAACAAACGTTGAAGCTGTTCCTGTACCGTAACCGCTTGCAGATGTTGACCTTGCCCAACCGTTCGATAGTCCGTCAACTGTCCAGCAATTTGGCGGGAATGCAGCAAGTTCGAAGTCTTGTACAAACGGTGCCGTTGTAACACCGCAAAGTGTTGTTGCATCTGCGGATACGCCCGGAGAATAAAGAATTAAAGAAGGGTCAAATTCAGGAGTGAAAGAGAATGCCTTGTAATAATAATGTGTACTGAATGAAAGACCCGAGTGTCCGAACGATAAATCACTACCATTGTAAATGATAGTTCCACCGCCGGCAATTATATCATCAACATTATACGCTTGACCGTTAATAGGGTCGCCGAATGTTGCGGAAGAATTAACTGCTATGATTATCGGCTGACTCGTTGCATTAAGGTTCCAGCCAAGATTTATCTGCGAGCCGCTGAACGGTGTTGCAGTGAAATCTGTCGGCGGATCAACTGAAGGAGGAGCGTAAGTATATTCATCCGCACCTATATCAGGTGTGGTAACGTTTCTTGTGTTACCGTCAAAGTCGGTTGTTATTCCGGCAATCGGTGTTCCAGCATTATGAACTGGCGAAACTTCCGTCGGTATTATATGCAGGTCAGTATTGCTTGTGAATTTCGGGTCGCCGGAAACTGAATTAGCATCCTGTCCTGTTGCCGTTTTCCAGGCAGCAAGGTCTGCAACATCACCGCCTAAGTATCCAAAGACACCTTGAGGACCCGAGACATAATAATCATTATTATTTATATTAGTGAATGAACCTAAAGGTGCAGAAGAATAAATTGCATAATTCTTATCTGTCGTCATTCCAATATTATCCATTCCATTTACAAAAATATTATCTCTTAAATCTACATTAGTAATCGTTGATGTATTAAACAAAATCGCAGTTGTAATTGTGGCTGTAGCTCTCGTAAACGTACCGCTCAAATAAACCGAGTTGTAATAAATGTTCAGACCGCCTGTGGTACCGTCAAAATACATACCAACGGGTGAAGAATTTGAAAAAGACGAATATCCATCGCCTTTGATTTCGCTAATCATATTATTATCAAAAGTCAGACTACTTGTTGCGCTTCCGCTATTTGTATAAATTCCCCAACCGCCGTATCCTCCAGAGCCGGAGTAATAAATATTTGTTATATTATTTCTGCTGATAGTTGAAGTAAGAAATCCTGTCGTAAAATACATTCCGTAAAGTGTACCACTTGAATTGGTTATATTTTGAACTGTGTTTTGTGAAATCGTACATCCGGTTGCATGTGTTCCATATATTCCATATTTATAAATGTAATCCGTTGTGGTACCGAGAGGGGCGCCTATTGTATTGCCAATTAAATTAATATTGTCTGAAGTTGAACCAGTAGTACCGAATATGTCAATTCCATAATACGCTTTGTATATGTAGTTATTTTGAATCGTGTTGTTATCATTATCGCTGCCGGCTGTGCCTATAGTTGCTCCGCCAAAGTAAACACCAAATGATGTTGTTAAGGAGTTGAGACCTGTTTTTACGTTGCAATTTTTTATTGTATTATAAGCTGCACCCGCTCCCACTCCTTTACTTGCGAACCAAATTGCCGAGATTGAACCAGTAGTGCTTGTATTTTCTATCGTCAAGTCTTTTGTAGTTCCGCCTACGGTGTTTGAACCGTCAATGGTAATATAATCTGCTCCATCAAGTTTAAATATTGATGATGTACTTGCACCTGAAATGCCCGCAACAACTCCCGAATTAGGTTTAATAGTAACTGTGTTTACTGCTGTTGGCACATCACCACTGGTAATATCAATAGTTAGTGGATAAGTTTCACCTGCCGTATAAGATGCGTCAGTAAGGAGAAATCTTACCGGTCCGCTTACGCCACGGAGATTAAGGTCGGCTATAGCTGCAGTTATTGTTGCGTATATGCCTTCTGTTCCTGAAGAATAGTTTAAGCTTGGATTTTCTGATTTTTTAATGTATAGTTCACCTGCATATTTCCTACCGTTTTCCATCGGAATCCATGATATCTCATCGACTTCTGTTTTCTTATAACTAATTATTTTACTCTCGCCGTTATTTCCTTTAATAGGTTCGCTATAAACAGGTTCATCAATAATTACTTTTGTTACTACTTTTTCAAATGTAATATTCTTACCTGTCACTTTATTAAACATCGCTGTACCAACAGTGTAATCACCGGTTAAAGGTGCTGCAGTAATAATATAACTACTAGGAGTTGTTGGTGGTGTAGATGCAAACGGTGGATTGGCAGTAAATCCGGCGGCGCCTGCGGAAGGATATGCACCCACGTTTGGCGTTGAAACTATATCCTGTGCTACAATATAATAATATATTATATCACCCGCCACGGCTCCTGTTCCGAACGAAAAATCATATTGGTTGCCGCTTACGTAAGTACCGGTTGCGGAGGCGAAAGGTCCTGCAATATTATTTATACCCCAGTAAAGAACCGGCAATCCGGCTCCTGCAGTCGGCACACCAGTTCCGTCAGTTATCGCCGCTGTTAAAACTCTGCTTCCCGTACCCGAAGTATTTCCAAGGGGAGTATAAGCAATAGTTGGTGCGGTTAAATCCAAAGGAGTAAAGTCACCTTCATCCGCGCCAACGTCCGGCAATGTTGCATTTCTTATATTTCCGTCATAGTCGTCTGTGATTGCTATAGGAGTCGTGACCGGTGAGCCGCCTTTTTCAAGCTGTGTAGGAATGGTTGTCTGAATGTGTAAATCGTATGGAGTAGTAGCCACATTAACAAAAGGAGGCAGCTCAGTAAAAGATGCCGCGTCTCTTGAAGCAACTCTTGTTTTATATGCACCTATTGTTTGGTCAGAATTCGTTCCATCAAAATAAATTAAGCTGTTTGCAGCTGGAGTTCCAGCGTAAAAATCATTATTATTTGATGTTGATGTATAATAAGTTGGATTGTAAACTCCAGACCACCTTAATGCTACTGTATTACCGCTTGTCGAACCGGGTGTTGAAACATTCACAATAACATTATTTCTGAATTCACTTGTTGTTGTAGAACTTTTATAAATACCCGATGAACCAAATGTTGCTCCTCCGGAGGCATTTAAGTAAACAGTGTTATAGTATAAATTTACTGCTGTTCCGCCCGAAATATATATACCAGCAACAGCATTTGCTCCAGTTGCGCTTGGTGCTTTTAAATCACTAATATAGTTATTATATATATTAACTAGAGTACCGGATGTAATGTACATACCATATACTAATGAGCCAGTTGCGGATGAACTTAGATTATAAATCTTGTTTTTAAAAATTAATCCTGAAGAACTTCCAGAACCAAGACTGAAACCATAAATGGTACCCGTACTGCTTATTGTATGAACCGTATTTCCATACACACTTCGAGTATTTGCAATAGTTAGATTTGTCCCGTAAAATGTTCCTGTAACAAGGTTTATGTTTGAAATTGTATTATTATATATATTTTGTGTACCACCTGTTGCAGTTGTTGAACTAAATCCGTAAAATGGGCTCGTTCCTGCCAAGGTTATGTTGTTAAATATATTATTATATACATTTTCGGCACCACTTCCAGGAGATCCATTATTATAATAGCAATAAAAAGTTCCTGATGCACCTGTTCTATTTATTGTACCGCTTATTGTATTTCCTGAAACAGTTTTATTAGTGGTTGAATTACTTAAAGATAATAAATATACTGTTCCTGTTGATGATATAGTGCCGGCACCAAACGTATTATTACTAAATACCTCAGAGGTTACAGTATTTCCATTTAAGATATAATTAGTCGCTGAAGAGGTAGATGAATTGGCTAATGTAATTGCATTGTTGCTTCCGACAACATCACCCCTAATTCCTGAAGAGTAGAATATACCATATAGAGTCGATGCGTGTGCCGAACCTCCTCCGCCCGCATTATTAATAGTATTATAATCAACTGAAGGACTAATAACATAAATAAAATATACTCCGTAAGTAGTTGTTGCTGAGCCTCCTCCAAAATTCTGAATAATATTGCCTGCACCTGATTGTCCGACAGTAACGATACTATCTTGAAAACCCGTTGCGGATGAACCCCTTACATAAATACCTGCATGAACATTCTGTATCGTATTACCCGTAATTAATATTTCCGCATTTCTTCCGCTATGAGCTGTTACTGTTACACCCGTAGCAGAACTTGTTGAAATTGTTCCGTTACCTATGTAAATTCCCATTACGTAAGCGCTGGTACCCTTGGTCATTGTAATCAAGGAATTTTTTATAGTAACATTAAAGCAGCCGTCTGTAGCTGTTTTAGAAGTAAAATATCCGTACTCTATCGTTGATTGCGAAGCCGCAACATCAATAGCATCAAAAGTTATGAAATCCGAACCATTTAATCTTATTACAGCATCACCTAAAGCACCAAGTGCTGTTGTTGTATTGACACCAGCATCTGTTCTTGTAACGATAGGATTTGCACCTGCTCCTGATTTCTGAAAAATAATCAGATTCCCTGAAGTACCCGTTGCTGTAATAAGTATTTCAGCAGTTGTATTTTCAGTAAAACCTGCTGCTACATTGAATGTAACGCCTCCTGCTCCAACACCAACAGTGTTGAGATCAGTTACTGCTTCTGTGATAGTAGCATAATCGCCGGGAATTGTTTTTGTTCCGGTTAATTGCGCATTTGCACTTCCCGCTAAAAAGAAAACGGTAAAAAGTACAAGTAAGAAAGAGAATAATCTTTTCATGATTAGTAATTTTAAATTTTAGAAAATATTGTATTTATAATAAACTATATTTTATAATTTGTATTTCTAATTTTAGAAGTAGATAGAATGATTTTGTTGATTGTATAAATTTGTAATCAGTATAAGCCCCCTCCAGTAAAGTTTTTAATAAATGTAATATCTTAACATAAAATAAAACATTATTTCTTTTCAGTAAATACCAAGATATTGCTAAAGTGAAGATAAAAAGTTTAGTTTGTAACCAAATACAAATTAAAAATTCACGAGGCAAATTTTTTTTACTGGTTACAATCACTATAATAGTCTTGAATATTTCTATGAATATTGGCGTTTTACGATTTTTTGGGGAATTATGTGTAATCTAATGTATATTATTGTTATTATTCATAGTTACATTTAAAGAAATATTTCAAGAAACAATTTAAGAAATGTAATATGACTGCTGAAGCGAGGAAAATTAAATCAGACTTTCTTTTAGAAAGTTTATCCCCAAAAGAAATAGAACAGTTTGATAAGTACATCAGATCAAAAAATGGAAAAGGCGGCGTCAGAATTTTAAAATTCTGGCAAAGCAAATTTAACACTCTTCGGAATGAATCCCTAAACCGACACAGTGACGCGTCCGGTGATTTTTCCAGAAAGACAATATCCGATTTTGTAAAAATTCTTGAATCATTTATTGCAACAAAAGGATACGAAATGGATTTGCTGAGCCAGAAGATTTATCTTGCGAAAGAGCTGCGCAGCCGCAATGTTGATAAATATTTCACATCTTTAATTGATGATGTTTGTTCAGATAACTCAGTTAAGTACTTGAAGGGATATTCGTACATGTCGAATCTGCAAAGGCTTTACGTGGAGGAATATTTTCTTTGCAATTCACGAAGCGAAGAAGAAGGTATGTATGATATCTCGGCTAAAATACTTAAAAACGCGGAGGTTGTTCTGATTAAGAGCAAACTCTTTGAGTTCATAAACAGAAAATTATATACTCCCGATGCGAATCCTTTGAAAGATGAAATTCTTAGTGTTGGCGACGCTGTCCGCATTGTAGAGAAAAACGCATCCTGTTATTCGGTAAATTATCCGAATGTATATCTCGATTATCTTTTTTACAAAATGCTTAAAAAACCTGACGAAAGAGAAAGAGTTTCTAACGCACTGAAATATCTTCGGGAAAAAGAAAAGGAATTAGCGCTTGACTTTATACAGTTTTCTTATGAAACACTCATACGATTTCTTTCCGTTAGAATTAATTCGGGATGTTCCGTGAGCCAGTCTACTCTTTATGAGCTTTTTAAAGAGGTCGAAGGTACGGGTATCTTAAATAAAATACAAAATGTTCAGCCGATGATATTTATTTTAGCTGTCGCCACATCTCTTTCGATTAACGACATAACTTTTGCGAATAAATTAATTGCCTTGTACAAAGGAAAGATAAATATAAGTTACCGTGATGAAGTTATAGCAGTATCACGGGCATTGACTGATTTCGCCGCCGGAAAATACGAGAATGTGAAAATGATAACTGAGGACTTTAAAACCAGGAATGCTTCTCTGTATTTATTCTCAAAGAGCACATTGCTGAAGGCGCTGTTTGAGTTAAAAGAAGACAGAAATATAATGCCGTTAATAGATACAACAAAGCATTTTCTAAACAGAAAACTTGCTGACCGGATTGTACAGAAAGAAAGTATCTTTAAGTTTTTGAATTATTTGAATTCACTTTGTTCAGTCAGAAGAAAGAACCGCAGAGGTGCCGAGATACTTCTGGATAAAATTAAAGACGAGAAAACCTTTTACCAGAAAAAGTGGGTTCTTTCGAAAGCAGAAGAGCTGGCAAAACAGCAAGGGCAGTAAGCGCAGTAAGGGCAGTAAGAGCAGACAGGTAACAGGTAACAGGTAACAGGGAATAGTACGGATTAACACGGATAATTTATCTTGAATTTAATATCTCTGAGATCTCAGGGATTTTTCTCGGGGTCTCGGTGAAAATATTTATGAAAAATGCACACCTGCCTGCAGCAGGCAGGCTGAAAATAAATGAAAGATTATGATTTTCACGGATAAAGATTAAAATGTAACACTGCTCTCTTTGAGTCCTCTTTTCTTCGAGTCGCAGATCCGCAGTCTTGTCGCAGATCCGCCGTCTTGTTTGGAGGATTGGGAGAACGTCCCTTGCGGTAAATTTTTTTGTTATCAGTGAGAATAATAACAAATCAGGTTAATCAGTGTGCGTCTTGTTCTTCTCGGTGGGCTCAGTGAATTCAGTTGTGAAATCTTTTTAGTGTTTTTGTGGTAAAACCTTTTCTTTGTTTGTAACTTCTTCTACTAGCCCTTCTCAAAAACCACATTATCTATCAGACGTGTCTTTCCGCAGTAAACGGCAAGTGAAATTAAAACTTCGCCATTAAAGTATTTTAAGTCTGTAATCTCATCCAGCATTTCATTGTCTGTTATGGCTATGTACTGAACTGATAAATCAACCGATTTTGATTCTATCGTTTTCTTTATTTCTGATTTAATGTCTTCTGTAGAGGAATAATTCCCGTCAATAATTTTACCCTTTATCTGATTCAACGCAAGGTTAATAACTGCGGCGTTTGATTTCTGCTCGTCGGTCAGGTATGTATTCCGTGAACTCTTTGCGAGTCCATTGTCTTCCCGCATCGTTTCGCAGATTCTTATTTCCACATCGAGATTCAAGTCGTTTACCATCTTCTTAAGCAGTGAAACCTGCTGTGCATCCTTCTGTCCGAAATAGGAATAATGAGGTTTTGTTATGTTGAAAAGTTTCAGTACGACGGTCGCAACACCTTTGAAATGACCGGGTCTGTACCTGCCTTCCAGCTTATCCGAAAGCTCGTCAACGTTTACATAAGTTTTGTAGAGCTGTGGGTACATCTCTTTCTCCTCTGGATAAAATATGTAATCAACTCCAGCCTGCTTGCAGATGTAATAATCTCTTAGGAAATTGCGTGGATACTGAGTGAAGTCTTCGTTAGGCAAAAACTGTGAAGGATTTACGAAGATGCTTGCGATAACTATGTCGCATTCATCTCTTGCCGCTAGCATAAGCGAAACATGACCCTCATGTAGGAATCCCATCGTAGGTACAAAACCTATTGACTTGCCGGTACGCCTGAAATAATTGGCGATTTCCTGCATAGGTTTTATATGTCTGATTACTTTCAATTATTCGGCAAAGTGTTTTAAAAGCTGTGTGAGCTTTTCTTTCAGGTTCTTTCTGTCAACTATCAAATCAAGAAATCCGTGTTCAAGCAAAAATTCAGAACGTTGAAATCCCTTCGGCAGGTCTTTACCTGTGGCCTGTTTGATAACGCGTGGTCCGGCAAACCCAATAAGTGCGTTCGGCTCTGCAATGTTCAGGTCGCCCTGCATAGCATAGGATGCACTCGCACCGCCCGTTGTTGGATTTGTAATTACTGATATGTATGCTATCTTTTCCTCTGCAAGTTTTGCAAGCCTTGATGAAACTTTCGCGAGCTGCATTAGTGATATCCCGCCTTCCATCATTCTTGCTCCGCCGCTTGATGAGATAATTATGAGAGGTGTTTTTGTCTTCAGGCATTTGTCAACTGCTCTTGCAATTTTTTCGCCGAGCACACTGCCCATACTCCCGCCAATAAATGAAAAATCCATGGCGCAAACCACTGCGGGCATTTTGTTTATCTCTCCTGTTCCCCATCTAATGGAGTCATTCAGTTCCGTTTTCTTTATAGTATCTTCAATTCTCTTGTCGTATGGCTTAGTATCAGTAAACTTTAACGTGTCAACAGATTTCATTTTCTTGTCGAACTCTTTGAACGTGCCCTCATCGAATAAAATCTTGAAATATTCTTCGCTTCCAATTCTGAAATGATAACTGCATTTTATACATGTGTAAGAGTTTGACTCCCACTGTTTTTTGTGCATCATCTCGCCGCACTCATCGCACTTAGTCCACATTCCGTCAGGAAGGTCCTGCTTGGGAGTATCTGTTAGAATATTCTTTTCAGATCTTTTAAACCATGCCATTGTAATATAAAATTTAGTTTATAAAATTAAACAAAAGTTTGTCATCCCCGCTCGTTCTTGGCGGGGATCTAATCATTATTGTTTACAATTACAACTTTTGAGTTCTGTTTTCAACCAAAATATGTTTTCACACAATCTCTCCAGCTTGGGAACGTCCTGTTTGTCCTTCGACGTTTTCAGCTTCCTAAAAATTGTTTCATGTAAAAGGGCTCGCTTGTTTTGTAATCGCTTATTTGCCCCTCATTTATCCTTTTCACCGTAAGGCTGAAAAGGGCTTTCAGATTTGTATCATCGCACATATTAAACGTTCTCATGCTTTCAGGAAAATCATACACAATTTTATCATTAAGTAAAAACAATCCTTCGAACTTCTCAATATCTTTGGGTTCTGCCGTTTGATAATCCGAGACTCTTTTGTCATTCTCAAACACGGTAAAATAAAACTCGCCTGATTTCATGCCCGAGAATATTAGCGGTATAACTTTATCTTTGCCGTTATTGTTCAAGTAATACTTTTCGGCAATTAAATCCAGCGAATTAATCTCTATCAACTCAGCACCCGTCGCAAAACACACAGCCTTTGAAATTGCAGAACCTATACGAAGACCCGTGAAAGAGCCTGGTCCGTTCGCAAGTCCTATAAAATCAATGTCCTGAAAGCAAAATCCCTGTTCGTCAAATTCAGATTTGATTTCATAGACGAGGTCATCGGCGTTTTTGCTGTCATCGAGTGTTTTCAATATACAAAAATCGCTTTTCTTGTTATAGGCAAATTCAATTTTTTTGGATGCGGTATCTATCAGCAAGACATTCATATTATCCCCGATTATCCTCAGTTTTCACGAAATTTATTAATCTTTCTTCTGTTTTTGTGCCATAATCCATCAAAACCTTGTCAATTTCGTAATTCAGGTATTCTTCGGCAATCTCGGACCATTCAATCAGTACAATCGATTTAAGGCTGATGTATTCGTTAAAGCCTATGACTTCAAGCTCTGCTGCGGACTTTAATCTGTATAGGTCAAAATGATATATCTTTATTTCTTCTTCGTTTTCGTTAAAGCCTTTGTATTCATTAACAAGTATAAATGTCGGACTGTTGACCACGTCCTTCACATTAAAATATTCGCAAATTCCTTTGACGAACTGTGTCTTTCCCGTTCCAAGGTTGCCTTCAAGCCCTAAAACGCTCCCCGCCTTCAATCCTTGAGCAAATTTCCTTCCTGCAGCTATTGTTGCTTCTTCACTCTTAGAAATTATCATTACCCCTTGCTTTCTAATATGGCAATAGGAAGTATCATTTCTTCCATCGAAATCCCGCCGTGCTGGAATGTGTCGTTGTAATAATTAAGGTACTTATGGAAATCAGTCGGATAGACGAAATAGAAATCTTCCTTAGCGATTATGTAATTCACAATTCCATTCCTGACAGGCAGCCTGTATTCGGACGGGTTCTTTACTAATATGGCATTTCTCGGCTCGGCTTTTACGTTCCTGCCGTATTTGTACCTGAGGTTAGTTGCCGATTCCCTGTCACCCATTGCTTTAACTCCGTGCAAACATCTTATGCTGCCGTGGTCGGTAGTGATAATAATCTTCACTCCTGATTTCGTTGAAAGCTGTCTTAACATTCCGAAAAACGAAGAATGTTCAAACCACGACTCTGTCAGCGACCTGTAAGCAGACTCATCCGGAGCAATTTCTTTCAGAATTGCTGTGTCGCTTCTTGAATGGGAAATCATGTCAAGGAAGTTTATTACTATCGCATTCAGATGATTGTTGCAGTATGAAAGTATCTTGTTTTCAACACCCCTGCTGAAATCCGAATCCATTATTTTGGTGTACTTAAGCTCATTACGCAGTTTAACTTTTTTCCTGTCAAGAAGCTTCTGAAGGAATTCCTTTTCAAAATTGTTTTTTGAGTTTTCATCGTCGTCGCTTGTTTTCCATAAATTCGGATAGTGTTTCTCAATCTCAGAAGGGTACATTCCCGCGAATATAGCATTCCTGCAGTAGGGTGTCGATGTAGGAAGCAGTGAGTAGTAATATTCTTTTGAAATTCTGAAATACTTGTCGAGATATTTCTCCATCATAACCCACTGGTCAAGCCTCATACAGTCAACAACGAAGAAGAATACCGATTTGTTCTTTTCAAGCTCGGGTATAAGATACTTCTCCGCAATCTCATTAGAAAGCACTGGTTTGCTTGCGCCGTCATTTACCCACTTAAGATAATTCCTTTCCACGAACTTGGAAAATTCCACGTTGCATTCTCTTCTCTGGTCGGTGGCAGTCTGCTTCAGACCAAGGTCAGGGTGCTCATCAAGTTCCATTTCCCAGTTTGTCATTTTAGCATGAATGTTTGACCAGTCTTTCCAGTCGGGGTCATTCATCAGCGAAATAGAAATCTGGTTAAACTCCTTTATGTAATCCCTCGATACCTGATTTCCTTTGAGTTTACTCCCCTCGAGAAATTTCTTGCAGACAAGAAGCACTTGCTTCGGATTCACGGGTTTGAGAAGGTAGTCGCTTATTTTCTTGCCAATGGCATCTTCCATAAGGCTCTCTGTCTCGTTCTTTGTAACCATTACAATGGGAAGGTTCGGTTTAAGGTCTTTTATTTCGGAAAGCGTTTCAAGCCCGCCCTTGCCGGGCATCATCTCGTCCATGAAGACGAGGTCTACATTGTTCTCTTTTATGAATTGAACGGCATCGTCGCCGTTTGTTGCTTCGTAAACAACGTACCCCTTTTGCTTAAGGAACATTATGTTTGATTTCAGTAAATCTATTTCATCATCAACCCATAGAATGATTTCTTTGTTTTCCATGTTTTTTCGTTTTAGTTAGTAAATTGGTATCAATCCGTCATTTATAGTTTTCTTTATCCTTTGTTGTTTGTATTAATTTATAAAAGCTGCTTTTGTTTACTGTCTTAATTTATAACAAATATTCCTTAAATTCATTCTTATAATTCGTCTCTAAAATCCTGCTGGTACTTTGCAACCCCTGCGGTTAATTCTTTTGTTTGGTTTCTTTCCCGTGTTTTTCAGGTCTTTCCCGCGGGCAATAGATTTTGTTTTAATCCGCGTTCATCCGCTAAATCCGTGAATATACGCTTTCTATTGCTTTTCTCCCGTTCGCTCCGTGAATATCTCTGTGCACTCGGTGGTAAATGTTCTTGCTCTTTTCAACAATCCAAATTCTCGTTTAGTGTTTTAGTGTTTTGGTGGTAAAATTTCTTGCTCTTAGCAATAAAATAATTCTCTCTGGTAAATTAATTTCTTTTCTCTGTGAGCTCAATTGTAAAAGTTCTTCATAAATTCCGTTCTAATCCGCACTCATCCGTTAAACCTGTGAATATCTGCGTTCTATTGCTTTTCTCTGTGGCCTCTGTGAACTCAGTGGTGAAAAGCTCTTTTTCTTCCAGTCCCCTGTCACCTGCTCTTAAAATCTCCACCACATTCTCCACATGATACGTCTGCGGAAACATATCAACAGGCTGAATCCTTCCTATCCTGTACTTTCCCTTGCTCATTATTATACTCAAATCCCTCGCCTGTGTTACAGGATTACAGCTCACATACACAATTTTCCCGTAGTCAGAATTGCTCAGCACCTCGCATATATCAGGATGCAGCCCCGACCTCGGCGGGTCAAATATAACTTTATTATAAGTACTGTCTTTAAAGTTTAAAAGAAAGTCTTTTATATCCGACGTTTCAAACTCTGCATTCCCAATGTTGTTAAGCATTGCATTCTCTTTTGCGCTTACAATCGATTCCTCAATCAGTTCAACACCCTTTGCCTTGTTTACCATTTCGGAAATGTAAATTGAAATCGAGCCTGCCCCGCAGTAAAGGTCAAGCACGTTATCGCTTTTTGTGAAATCTCCAAACTCCGCCGCAACACTGTATAGCTTTTCAGCCTGTAATGTGTTCGTCTGGAAAAATGAGTTCGGCGAAATTTTGAACTCGTATTCTTTGCTTCCGCAGAAGAGCTTTTCGGTAATATAGCCCTTACCGTATAATACTTTCACATCTTCCGCATACGCAACTTGTGCTTTCTTCTGCGAAAATGAATTAAGCAATGTCGTTACCCTCGGGAAATTTTCCCTTATCTCTGTCTCATATTCATTCATAAGCTCTTCGTTGTAATCAAACGTTATTAGATTCACCATCAGGTCGTCTGTTCTCTTGCACTCGCGTACAATCAGGAATCGTAAATATCCCGTGTGAGTCTTGGTCGAATATATCGAGACACCTTTTTTCTTAAAAAACTCTCTTGCATGATTTAAAATACTGCTCGTTATATCAGACTGTAAAAAGCATTCTTCTATATCCAGTATCTTTGTATGAAAGCCCGCCAGGTGAAAGCCGACAGCAAAGTTTTCCTTCTCTTTACCTTCGTCAAGGTTAGTAAGCCACTTCTCATCCGAGAATGAGAACTCCATCTTATTCCTGTAATAATATTCGTTGTCAGACTTCAATGCAGTTGGAAATATCAAATCATTAAACCCGCCGATTTTCTCAAACGCATTCCTTACAACTTCAGTCTTGAACTCTACCTGCTTATCGTAATCATAATTCTGCACCTTGCACCCGCCGCAAACTCCGAAATGCCTGCACCTCGGTTTTACTCTGTATGGCGATTCCTTTATAATGTTTCTTGTGATTGCCTCTGCATAATTCTTTTTCACCTTTCTTATCTCAGCCGTAACCTCATCGCCGGGAAGTGCATCCTTGCAGAAAACAACAAACCCTTCCTCTATCCGTGCAACACCTTTGCCCTCTGAGTTCAGCGACTCTATCTTTAATTGTACTTCCTGATTCTTCTTTACCATTAAGTTGTTATACTAATCTTAAAATTAATCATCCTGCCCATTATAAAATATCCACATCTGCTTTCCAAAGTTCTTCTTTTCTGTAATTTTCTATGTTCTCTTTGCGGTCTTTGCTTACTCTGCGTTCCTTGCGGTAAAATCTTTTAAACTTAAAAACAATTTTTTCTTTCCCGCAGGCAGTAAATTTAATTCTAATCTGCGTTCATCAGCCTAATTCGTGTAAATCTGCGTTCTATTGTTTTTGTTCTCTGCGTTCTATAATATAAAATATTGTTCTTCAATCAGTGAAAATCATAATCAAATCCGCTCTTTCAGTGAGCAAATCTCTTTTGTTTGTCCTATTTATCTGTTTCAACCATCAAATTATTTATTCTTTCGAATATTGTAATTTAATTATAATCCATCTAATTTCAATAAATTAAAACAACATGGACAGACTTATACCCGTTAAATCGCAAGACGACATACTTCCGCAGTACAGGCAAACTCCTATAGCTTCTCTGCTGGAATACCACAACCTGAACAAACCGTTCTCATCATACAGCAAAGCTCAGCTCCTTATAGGTATGTGCATGGATAACCGTAAGCATCTGCATATCCCCGATAACTTCGCTTTCATTATACGCGCAGGCGGCGCAAACCTCCGCTATAGCGAGTTCAAAGTTTCGTATGCGATATCTGTCGGCAGCGTTAAGCACATCGCTCTTATCGGTCACAACAATTGCGCTATGGTAAACCTCGTTTCCCGTAAAAGTGAATTCATTAACGGACTCGTTGAAAACGCTGGATGGGAAAGCGCAAAAGCAGAAGAGCATTTCAACCAGTTTGCACCCATGTATGAAATCGGAAGCGAAATAGATTTCGTTCTTAGTGAAACCATCCGTCTTCGCATCAGATATCCAAAGGTAATGATTGCACCTATGCAATATCTCGTAGAAGACAACAACCTTTATTTTATAAAAGAAGACTGAATATAAATGAGAATATGCGTTTACTGTGCCTCCAGCCCCAAAGTAGATAAAATATTTTTCGATGCTACTGAAAAGCTCGCGAATGAATTTGCAAGGGAAAACATTGAAGTAGTTTTTGGCGGCGGTGCGCATGGATTAATGGGAAAGCTTGCCGATACAATACTTAAGCATAACGGAAAAATAAAAGGTATCATGCCGCGCTTTATGGACGAAGTTGAGTGGGGACATCCGGGAGTATCCGATTTTATTTATACTGAAACAATGCACGAACGCAAGGCGAAGTTCCTTCATGGCGTTGACGGACTTGTTGCTCTTCCCGGCGGTACAGGAACACTTGAAGAACTTCTCGAAGCAATCACTCTAAAGCGTCTCGGGCTGTTTCTTAAACCAATTGTTGTACTGAACACTGGTGGATACTATGACCCACTGATTCAAATGCTCGAAAAAGCAGTTTCGCATAAGTTCATGAACGAAATCCACCTACAGATGTGGCGCTTCGTCTCCGAACCCGAAGAAGTTATCCCTGCTATAAAATCAAACCCCGAATGGGACAGCGGTGCCATCAATTTCGCCCTCAGTAAATAATATCTGTTTCAACTTTGTGACCCCCGATTTTTACTGTCTGGAATCCCCGTTCTTATCTTTGCTACTATCCGTACAAACTTTGAGTTGATTTTTAACTCAGTATCTTAGTGGTGAAATCTTTTCTTTTGTTTGTAGATTTATCTACGCCGTGCTCTTAAGGTAACGCAAGCATCTTGTTAGCGAATCCGAATTAAACTTTTCTTTCCCCCCTCGTTCCCAAGGTCTCCTTGAAAACGTAATACTAATGGCCATCTCTGTCATTCCTTTTTCTTTCATCCCAGCGAAGCTGCCTCTCTGCCGCAGGCAGGGGATCCAGCGCTCTAAATCTCAAACCGCAATTTATCCACACTCGGATCCTCTCTAATAACAATACTTTGTTTGGAGCTTGTTCATCGGTGTGCACTTAGTTTAAAAATCTTTTATTGTTTTTTTCTATGAACTATCAACTATGAACTATCAACTGTTCTTTTTAGTGCTTTGTTGGCAAAAATTTCTGTCCTTTTTTCTTCCATTTCTTAAATTTATATTAAACTGTTTTTAAAAAATTAAAAAAGTATGATAATGAAAATATTTACTTTCCTCAAAACTAGATTAATTCTTCCTTCTCTTTTAATCATTTCTGCCTTGGGTATAATGTTATTTCAGGCACAAACTTATGATGAACCCATTGATGACAATGACCCGAGATTTGAAAGACCTACACAGGAATCCCGCACGGTTTTCGTACCGCCAAGAATTCAGGGACAGCCAATGGTTGTTACTGTAAATGATTTTGATAATTTCGATATTGGGGTTGATTATTATGAACAGTACGGCTCATCAAACCCCCTCAATCCAATGTGGATTTTCTTCGGGGCTAATGGAACCAGCTTACCGCAAAATGGACACGGGACAACTAACGGAGGTATCAATTGGTATGTTACTAATCCCAATTATCCCGGGGGTACCTGCTGTGACCCATGGGCAACTCATACAGGTAACGGAGTTTTAATCTATGCATCAGGTGTTTCAGGTCAGTATGTTTATCGTTCGACAAATAACGGTTTGAACTGGTCAGCTCCGATTCTATCCGTTAGCGGAAATGACAGAAACCATGTAACCGCTGAATATACGGGTAACGGTCCTTATGCTAATTATGTCTATGCTGCTATGACTCCGGGAAATTTTGCCAGGAGCACTAATGCAGGTTTGAATTGGACAACAACTTTCTCGCCGAGCAATTCATTACCAGGCTGTTATATTGCCGTCGGTCCGAACGACACAATTGACGGAGGTTGTGTAATGTATGTTACCAATACAGGATCTTCTAATGGAGGAAGAATTTATAATTATTACCGCTCAACAAACGGAGGTGCCAACTTTACTCTTATGTCAAGCCAGAGTGGATGGGCGGGTTATGTCGGCTTTTATACTGGCAGCAGACATACGATTAATAATGCAAGAACCGATGCTCACCCTAAAATTGCAATGGATAATTCCAACGGTCCTTACAGAGGAAGACTGTATCATGTAAACGCTTCCAACGACCCTCCCGGAAACGGAAATAAACCAGATATCTGGCTGCGGTATTCTACAAATCAGGGTGCAAACTGGTCGGCACCTGTCAGGGTTAACGACAATCCTAATCCCACAGCCAGCGACCAATGGTTCCCTGAAATATTTTGTGAAAGAACAACAGGAAAACTTTATATTCACTGGTATGATGATAGGGCTAACCCTGCAACATTTGAAACTGCTATTTACGGAACCTATACCACTGACGGCGGACAAACTTTTGCCCCCAACCAACAGATTTCAAATTCAACTTTCACTTATCCTAATCCTCCGGTTTCACCTAACTCCTATAGAGGCGATTATACTACTATGACTGCAAATAACCCCAAAGTCGGATTCAGCGTGTGGAGTGATCACAGAAACGCAACGTCGCAAAATATGGGTGCCTATTTCCCTGACTTTGCAATGAGAGTTAATCCAAATACATTAGGTATGGGTGGATTAAATGACAGTGCTTTCGTAATTGTAAGCGTTCCGGCTGTAAAATTATACACTGACACAGTATTGTTTTCTGCGGCGGTTATTACTCCTCCGGTTACCGGCTCTATTACTATGACATTCTTAAATAAAACTACGAACATTGAGCAAAACATTATTACAACATATCCGGACTCTCTGAGATTAAAAATAAAAACGACAGGCGGTGTTACAAACGGAGTATATTCTGTCAGGGTTCAGGGTAACGGACCTAATGGAACACCGGTTCACGAAAGATTTATAAATGTTACGGTCGGTCTTGTGAGTATTACTAATAATAACGATTTACCGGTTAATTTTAATTTACGTCAGAACTATCCCAACCCGTTTAATCCTGTAACTAACATTGAATTCAGTATGCCAAAAACTGGTTTAGTATCTCTTGTTGTTTATGATATTGCCGGTAAGGAAGTTAAAAGATTACTGAATAGTATAAATTATAATGCTGGTTATCATAAAGTAATCTTTTCGGGAAGCGAATTGTCATCAGGAATTTATTTCTACAAATTATCAACAGACGGATTTAACGATATCAAAAAGATGATATTGCTAAAATAATAATTAACGCATGTTAAGTTTACAAAGCCGGTGTAACAGTGCCACCGGCTTTTTTATTTCCATCCCTTAATTTCAATTTCACTAGTAAAATCTATTCTTTTATTAGTGCAGATCATAATCAATCAGCTATTTGTCGTGCCAATCTCTTCTCTTTTCTCTATCAGCGTTCTCCTCAATGGGCCGTCTCATAAGTCTTTGGTTTCTGTTCCTTGTTTAACTTCATATTCTTTTCCTTTCCCAAATTATCGTAAACCTCCCTGGCTTTTTCTATCTCTTTCATTAACTCCCCCTGCATCCCGAAACTGCGATATAAAATTGCTCTTAGTAAATAAAATCTACTGTCATCCGGATTTTTTGATATTAAAAAATTTACGTCTTCAAGTGCTTTTTCTTTTTGCCCGCTGTAAAAGTAAGCTGTCGCCCGCTCAATTAATGCATTCGTATATTCAGAGTCTTGCTTAAGTGCCTTGTTAAAATAAGATTCCGCAAGTTCATACTCTCCCTTGTCGCGGAGTATAACTCCAATCGCGCAGTAGCAGTCATTGTGTTCATATCCCAGCTCCAGTGCGTCAAAAAAACACCTCAGAGCCTCTGCGTTTCTTTTCGTATTCTTATATGCTATCCCCATGTTGTACCTGTACTTGCCCTCTTCGGGACAAATCTCAGCCGCAACGCTGAAATATTCAAGCGCCTCAGAGTGTTTCTTTGCTCTTCCGAGCAGCTTTCCTTTCTCGTTTAATCTTTCTGCTTGCTCCTTCGGTATGATTTTGTTGTAATTAATTTTATTTTAAGTTTTTAAAATTTAATAAAATGGTTTAACTGTTAAGATTTATTTTTTAAAAATTAATTCTTGGAATACGACAGAGTTGACTGCCTCAAAAATATAACAAAAAGTTTATTCAAATTCATTATCATTATTAGCACAAAATAGGAACAACCGAAACTTGAGACCAATTAGAGCCTAATTAGAGCGCAAGGTTAAGAAAAAACGAAAACGTGATTTTCAGGGGGAAAAATAACGATAAAAAATCAAAGAAAACTTTTACCACCGAGTTCCCAGAGATCACAGAGGAGAAACTTTATTTTTTCAGTTTTAAACATTTTAGATACACCTTTCATTAATAGTCACAACAAAAACTAAAACTTGGACACTATGAAAATTTATTATTATTTTTTGAGAATTTATAAATGTGCGAAAATACAGAAAGTTATACGGCAAGAAAAACTCTTTTATGCGAATAAATATTTATAAAATGAGAATTTTCGTGTCACAATTGCAAAAAATGTTGTGATTAATAGTAGGAGGGTATATTCAGGGAACAGGTAACAGGAGATAGGAACAGTAAGAGCAGTAAGAGCAGTAAGAACAGTAAGAACAGTAAGAGCAGTAAGAGCCGCAAGAGCAGGAAAAGCAGGAAGGGCAAGAAGGGCAGTAAGAACAGGAAGAGCAGGAAGAGCAGGAAGAACAGTAAGAGCAGGAAGAGCAGTAAGAACAGAAAGGGCAGGAAGGGCAGTAAGAACAGGAAGGGCAGGAAGAGCAGTAAGAACAGGAGTAGAGGGAAACAGTAAGAGGAGTTGTTAGTTCCTAGGAAAAAACATAAAAGGGGTAAACCACAAAAGCTCCAAAACACTAAAAGAGTATAACATGAAACAGTCAAGTCAAGTATAATTTAATGATGCTCCTTCTATTAATAGTCACAACGAAAATGAAAACTCTGACACTTTGAGTTTGCAAAAAGATTTTTTTGTAAATGGGAAAAGATGATAGAACATGGTGTTATTAAATACAAAAAATAAGGCGGCGTGCAAATGCTGTTTTGGAAAGACGGCAAAATGTCAGAGTTTCCGAATATGTTGTGATTAATAGTGAGAAGAGCAGTTAAAAACAGTAAAAGCAGGGAGAGCGGGGAAAGCATTTTAAAATCATTTGTTTATCACCGTCCAAACGTAAAAAATCCCATCCCGCTTTTTTTGCGTCGGGATGGGATATGAGTTTTATATCCTTTTGTCGAATTTCTATTTCACGAGTATCATTTTTCTTGTCTCTGTGAATTTACCTGCTGAAAGTCTGTACACGTACATTCCGCTCGAGAGTCTGCTGCCGTCGAATTCGTATGCGTAGCTGCCCTCTGTTTTCGTCTCGTTGTTTATCAGCTCCGCAACCAGCTTGCCGCTCATGTCATAGACGTTCAGCGATACACTTGATTTCTGCGGTATGACAAAGTTTATCATCGTTGTCGGATTAAACGGGTTCGGAAAATTCTGTGACAGACTGAAACTCAGCGGCTCTGCGTTTTGATTTGAAATTCCCGAAACGGTTGTAATTGAAAAGTTTGTGTTCGATATATCAAAGAAAATATTGTCTGCTGATTCTACTTTTATTCTTGCAGTCGTAGTTGAAACCATCGGAAGGTTTACTATCTCGCTTCCGTCGTTTGGTGTGTTTGCTAAAAGTGTGGTCTCAAACGTGTTTCCGCCATCTGTCGAAAGTTTTATGTTTACGTTTGCACAGTTAACGGGTGCTGTGTTTGTGTTCGCAACATCCCATGTAATCGTCTGCGGTATGTTTGCGTTCAGCGTTACTGCCGTGTTTGGCGAGGATACCAGAAATGGTCCCGCCGATGCTGTTACGCTGTATGCGATGTATTCAAACCCGACGCCGCCTCCGCCTGCTTTATTATCCCTTGCCACTAGCACAAATGTCATATTCCTTGTATATGTCGGAAGGATTTCACCAATCACCTGTGTGTTGTTCAGCAGACTTGAAAGTTTTGGAAATGTTCTCGTGCCTGTTGTAACCGGATTGAACGACCTGAAGAGCGGTGCGTTTCCAGTCGGTGCACTCCAGCTTCCCGCGGGTCCTAAATCATACTGTTCCCAGCAGTAAGTAAGCGGGTCGTTGTTAAGGTCTGTTGCTGATCCCGTAAGTGTAAACGGCGTTGACCTTGGTATTGTCTGTCCGCCCGGTCCGAGTGTTACGACAGGATTATTGTTTCCCGTGTTTGTTACAACGGCACATGAATTACCGCCCGAGTTTGAAAACTGTATTATCTCGTCAAGATTCTTTGCAAGAAAGTAAGGGTCGCTGTTATTTTGCAAGTTGTTTGGTGAACAAAGTCCTGCATATGCCATTATGGTTGAACCGCTTCCCGGCTCGTATGCCGTACCTGCGTTTCTGTTACCTCCGCCGCAGCCTCCTGTTGTTGAATTAAATGAGTGGTTGCCGTCATACTGATGTCCCATTTCATGCGCTACGTAATCTATATAAAATGGGTCGCCCGTTGGGGATGGTAAACCTGTGACACCTCCTGCTTTAAGGCTTCCGCAAACACATCCGAGATACGCAACTCCGCCTCCGCCCGTACTGAAGACGTGTCCGATGTCGTAATTTGCCGTGCCTATTATGTTGTCGCATGTTGTCTGATTCTGGCTGAGCATCGAGTTGCCGTTGTTGTTTGAGTATGGGTCAGTGGATGAATTTGTATATATTATCAAATCATTGTTTGATACGAGTACCATTCTTATTGATGTTTCTTTCTCATAAACTCCGTTGACTCTGTTAAGTGCTGTAACAACAGCCGCAAGTCCTGCCGGTACCGTCCCACCGTGGAAGGTAGTGTATTCGCCTGTTGCACCTATTGCTGTTCTGTATGTTCTTAGCTGTCCTTCAAGAAGCACCCTCGACTTTCCGTGCTCGTGTTTTGCGTCATCTTCTTTGCTTATTACATCGCAATGGAAATCTTCTGTTGGAATTAAACTGCTTTTAAAGTAACTAATGTAATTTAAAATGTCGCCTTTTGCGTAAGGGTCTATGAAGATTGAACTTCCTGCCGTTAGTATCATCGCATGAAAACCTAAAGGTGTAATGTCAATCTTTGCCGACGCGTAAGGGTCTTCAATTCCCTGCGCTGTGTATGTTTTAATCTCGGGATACCTGACAGCAAGTCCCTCTTCCATCGCTGGTGAATCCACAATTCTGAATCTACCGAAACCGCCGGCCGGCAGAGGCAGATAAAGTATTGTATTTGAATTTCCTGCAAAAACGTTTTTCTCCTGCGGTGCGGAATTAAGCACATTTTTTATTTCAGGTATGTTCAGCGTTAATGTCCTGTATTCCTGAGGAATAATAACCCTTTCGCCCTGCGTCTGTATATTCTGTTTTGGTACATCCTGCCAGTATGAATTGGTCTGAGCATTAAGAGTAATAAAAGTGCTTAAGGAAATCAGCAGCACTATAAGGTAATAAAACGTTTTTGCCATTTGTCGTAATTTTAATTAAAGGTATATTTTCAAAACATATTTCCGTTTTAAATAATTCTCATTACTTTGTTAAACTCCTTCCCAAGAATATTTTGGGAAGAGGTGAGGTTGTAACTATGGAACAATATCTAAATATTATTTCAAATCCAAATTTTCTATATTAATTGTAATTCAAGCAAATAATGAGCACAAACGGATACGTTATTAAGTCTTTTATGCAACTTTAGTTTCAATGATTTCTATCAATAAAAATATTGAACCTTATCAAAACGAACTTCCAAGTCAATATGCTGATAGACTTGGCGTGCATTATATTGAAAGTGTTTCTAAAGACCACAAAAAATCGCTGGGTCAGTATTTCACACCATTAAGCATTGCTAATCTAATGGTTTTTCTGTCAACCACAAAAAGTAATAGCATCAGAATCCTTGACCCCGGTTGCGGTACCGCTATTCTCTCCTGTGCGATGATTGAATACATCATAAAACATAATCAGAATATTGAATTGATTGAATTAGTCGTTTATGAAATTGATTTAGAACTAATCACTATTACTCATCAGGTTTTAAATTATCTAAACAACTGGCTTAAACAGTTTGATGTATATTTTCAATATAAATTACTCGTAAGCGATTTTATCGTTGATAACGCTAACGCCTTATCCGATTCATTCTTTAAAAACGAAACATACGACATCATAATTTCAAACCCGCCATACTTTAAACTTAACAATCAGGACAAAAGAATTCAGCTGGCAAAAATGTTAATCAGCGGGCAGCCAAATATCTACTCTATTTTCTTAGGGATTGCTTCAAAACTGCTTAACAAAAACGGCGAACTCATATTTATAACCCCCAGAAGTTTTGCTTCCGGTAATTATTTTAAAGCGTTTAGGAAGTTCTTTTTCAACGCTGTTCAGTTAAACCATATTCATCTGTTTCATTCCCGGAAAGAAGCCTTTAGTCGTGATAGCGTCCTGCAAGAGACTGTTATCGTTAAAGCGGCTATGAATGAAAATCAAACAAACTACAACATCAACGTTTCATCCTCAAACGGCTCTAACGATATTTCCTATGTTATTCATAAAACGTTTACTGCAAATCAATTAATCGATTTCAATTCAAAGGAAAAGATATTGCACCTTCCAATAAATTCATCCGAAGTTGAAATCCTTTCTTTAGTTTCTTCATGGAAAAATAAGTTAATAGATTTTAGCATACAAATTTCTACGGGCAAAGTTGTTGCTTTTCGTGCAACAGAATTCGTTCAAAACAAATACGAAAACGGTAACGCATTTTTGTCTCCGCTCTTTTGGATTAATAATGTAGATAAAATGTCTCTGCAATGGCCTCTGCCGCTCGCAAACAAAGGACAGTACATCCGCAGCGAACCCGGTTCTTTATCTCTTCTAATACCAAATTTGAACTACATTTTCCTTAGACGCTTCAGCACCAAAGACGATAAAAGCCGTTTAATCGCCGCGCCTTATTTTTGCAATTACTATTCATCATCTCATATCGGCGTTGAAAACAAAGTGAATTATTTATACAAGCTTAACGGACATCTCAACAGAAAAGAGGTTGTCGGTTTATGTGCTTTATTAAACAGCGAACTTTTCGACACATACTTTAAAATGATAAACGGAAATATCAATGTCAGCGCTACCGAACTTAGAGAAATGAAATTTCCACCGTTAGACACAATACTAAGCATTGGCAATTTAGTAATCCTCTCTAATGACTATTCCATGAAAAATGTAAACAATATTATTAACAGTATCTTTAAATTAGAAAACATACTAACAAAATTGGCATGAGTAAATTATTAGAAGCACAGGAAATCTTGAAAGCATTCGGTTTGCCATCTGCACAACAAAACGAAATGTCCGCACTAACTCTTTTAGCCTTATGTCAGATTAAAGAAAAAGATAAATGGAAAGACGCAAAAAGAATCAGTCTGGGTGTAACAAAAGGAATAATGGAATTTGTAAACAAAGAATACAAAAAGAAGAAACCTTATGCTCCTAACACAAGAGAAACATTCAGAAGACAAGTCTTACATCAATTTACTCAAGCAAGAATCGTTGACTACAATCCCGACGACCCAAAAACGCCTGTCAACAGTCCTCGTGCACACTATGCCGTTTCAAAAGAGGCACTTGAAGTTATTAAAAAATACAAAACCAGAAACTGGAAAAAATCCGTAGCCTCTTTTATATCGTCAGTTGGTAAACTCACAGATGTTTACTTTAAGGAAAGAATAAAAAATCAAATTCCTTTAAAACTTGCAGACGGAAATATCATCGAACTTTCGCCGGGCAAACACAACGAAGTACAGGCAGCAATCGTCACAGATTTTGCCTCACGCTTCGCAAACAACGGAGTACTAATTTACTTAGGCGACACAGCAAACAAAAACCTATATATGGATGAAGTTCTTTTAAAGAAACTCGGAATCCCTATCACGCGGCACAGCAAACTCCCCGACGTAGTAATATATGTGAAACCCAAAAACTGGCTCTTCCTAATCGAAGCTGTCACATCACACGGACCCGTCTCTCCCAAAAGAATGCTCGAACTCGAAGACCTATTGAAGGACTGCAACCTCGGCAAAATATACGTAAGTGCATTCCCTGATATGTCGGAATTCAAAAAGCACTCTGCAAACATCGCATGGGAAACCGAAGTCTGGCTAATGGAAGTTCCCGACCATATGATTCACTTCAATGGTGACAAATTTATTGGACCGCATTTATAATGATTAATTTTTTCAAAAAATGTCAATAAATAAATTCAGTGGGGCTTCTCAAAGAACAAGAATCCCAAAGCATATTGTCAATATATTTTTCTTAGACTACATTAATTTGATTAATAAGTGGAATAAAGTTACTTACTTCTATTATTTATTAATTTTCTCTTTTAATTCTTTATAGAGAGTTAATAAATAATTTGGATCATTAAAATCTTCAACTCTAAAGGTTCTAATGAATCCTTTTTCAAAATAAATATACAAATTTTTAGAGTCATATTTACAAAACATAATATTATTAATATTGATTATGTATTGTTCTCCGTTATCTTTAATTATTTCCATGTTTAATATTTTAAGATTTGAAATATAAATTAAATTATAATAATCCAGGTATTGTCATTTATTCGTTCGATCTCTGCTTTTGCAAAGAAACCCTTACTATCTAGTAAATCATTTATCATTGCCATTACATTTAAACTGTTCTTCCAATCATTTGCTATTTCTTCATTATCAGTTGCAATTACGATTAAACCTCCTTTAATTACGCCTTTTGCAAGTAAATCTGAAAATTCATTAATATATTTATTTATTCTATCGTATGTGGCGCTTACATTCGGTGCTTCATTATCAGAATTTTTAGCATCGCCTAAAAATAAATATTTCTCTTTGCTATTAAATTGTAAGACATCAGGATTTAAACCACTTGGTAATGTATCAATTGCATCAGTAAAACCTAATCCTTTGGCGTATTCTAATAACTCAACAGATAAGTCTTTATGAGCTTTACTCTCAGCCTCTTTAAGTAATTTTAATATTCTAGCTACTCTTTTGTAGTCCATAGTGTTTTATTTTAGGTTATAAATAAAATCATGTTATAAACAACTAGAACAGATCAAAACTGATTGCAACTGAAACAACTGCGGAAAACACTGTATATTTACGAGATAAAAAATCTAAGAAAGGAAAACCTCTTTATAAACTTAATGATGCGGTGTGCGTTTGGAACATGTACAAAATCGTAAACTCTGTTTATACATCCTCTTATTCCCCTTTGCTAACTTATTAATTATTTTAAAAAATGTCAATAATGAAATTAAAGCCAAATATATAAGTTGTATTAATATTCCACATTTTATAATTTACTTAAAAGAAATACTTGATGAACAATATTAACCTTTTTCATAATTTCGATTTTTCACAGTTAAACAATCCTGACTTTAAGGAAGACAGCGTTCGTGAGGTTTTAATCCTTCCTATCTTAACTCGACTAGGCTATCAAAATAAAGATATAGTTAGAAGTAAATCATTGCAGCATCCTTTTATAAAAATCGGCTCTCAAAAGCGACAAATTAATATTGTACCTGATTATCTTTTTAAAGTTGAGAATACTTATGCCTGGGTTCTTGATGCAAAAGGACCAAACGAAGATATCAAACAAGGTAATAATGTCGAACAGGTTTATAGTTATTCAATGCATCCGGATATAAGAACTAAATATTTCTCACTTTGCAATGGAAGAGAATTCATACTTTTCAGACAGGACACAGAAGAACCGATTTTGTTCTTTAATATTTCTGACATCGAAAGATATTGGAGTAAACTTGAACTATTACTTTCTCCATCATCTTTTCAAGTTGGTAAAACATTTTCATATTCTTCAGTAAAAGAATTTGGTGGTATCAATTATAATGAATTTAATTATTTAAAAAGACCATTGCTCGATGAAATCGAAGTAAGAAAGCAAGCTGCCAAGAGACACTTCGGCGTACACGGATATTTCACTAAGCAAGCATGGAATGTAGTTCAGGCATATATTGAAAATTTTTCTAAACCTGGTGATTTAGTCCTTGACCCTTTTGGTGGTAGTGGCATAACAGCTGTTGAATCAATGATGATTGATAGAAGTGCTATAAATATTGATTTAAATCCTATGGCAATATTTATTGTTAATAGTTTGGTTGCTCCTGTTGATTTTAAAGAATTAAGATTAGCATTTGAGCGTATAGAAAAAGAATTTAAGAAAGGATGTCCAACTTCCGATGATGATATTAAAAAAGCACTCAAAATTTATCCTTATCCAAAAGGCATAAGTTTGCCGAAAGCCTCTGATGTAAATGTAATTGAAGAACTTTTCAGTCCAAAGCAATTAGCCCATTTGTCATTCTTAAAATTTTTAATCTTAAAAGAGAAAAAGAAAAATGTGCGGGAAAGTCTTTTATTGGCATTTTCAAGTAGTTTAAACAAATTCAACAAAACATTTCATTACACGAAAACTGATGGTGGTGGTGATAGCAGTCCTTTCAGATACTATCGGTATAGAATAGCTCCTGAGCCTGGTGAATTAGATTTGATGAACATTTTTGAAACAAAGTTCAAAAAGCTGATGGCAGCTAAAAAAGATATTGTGGCAAAAATAAACTTTAATACTATTGATAAATTAATAATTAAGAAAGATACAGCAACTGATTTACATTGGATTAAAAACGAAACAGTTGATTATATTTATACAGACCCTCCTTATGGTAAAAAAATTCCTTATCTGGATTTATCTGTAATGTGGACTGCCTGGCTTGACCTTAAAGTCACTAAAAAAGATTTTGAACTTGAAGCAATCGAAGGAGGCGAACACAATAAAACCAAAAATGAATACAACGATTTAATTTCTAAATCTATCGAAGAAATGTATAGAGTATTAAAGTTTGATAGATGGATGAGTTTTGTATTCGCACACAAAGACCCCGAGTTCTGGCACCTCATAGTCAATACCGCCGAAAAGGTAGGTTTTGAGTATGCAGGCGCAGTAAAGCAGGCAAACGGACAAACAAGTTTTAAGAAAAGACAAAATCCTTTTACTGTTTTAGCAGGTCAATTAATTATTAACTTTAAGAAAGTTAGAAACCCAAAAGCTATTTTAAAAGCAAATCTCGGAATGAATATCAGTGAAATCATTATACAAACAATTGAAGGTATTATCGCACTGCACAACGGGGCAACATTAGAACAAATTAACGACGAATTAATCATCAAAGGTCTCGAACTCGGTTTCCTCGATTTACTTAAAAAGCAATACAGCGATTTAACTCCATTGCTCTTAGAATCATTCGATTATAACGATGAGACACATTTATTCACTATCAGAAAAAACTTAAAGTTCAGAACTAATATTGATATAAACTTAAGAATAAGATATTACTTATTTTCATATTTAAGAAGACAAGAAATCGAAAAGAAAACAGTAACATTCGACGACATTATACTTTATATTATGCCACTATTGAAAAACGGTACAACCCCTGAGAACCAAACAATCTTAAACGTACTCGAAGACATCGCCGAAAAAGTTGGTCACGACCAATGGCAACTTAAAACTATTAATCAACCAAGCCTCTTTGGCTTATTTTAAAGTTTATTTTATTAAGGATATACAAAATTTAATTAAGTTTTTATATGAACAAAAACAAATATATAATAGACCTAGAAGAATTCAAGTCTTTACTAAGTCAATATAAAAATGAAAGTCCTTCAAAAAGAGATATAAGAACAAAAATCTGTAAAAAGATATCATATATAGAGATAATTATTAAAAAAGCTAATAGATTTAAAGTTTTTACTATAGGTCCACCACCCGCGATTGGTGGATATATTATGCATAATGTAAATCCTTTTACTATAATTTTTGATTCCCCTTATTATTTTGATGCAATTGGTGTAATAATTGATATGATCGATGAGACTATTGGATATATTGAAGAGAATAAAGATTTTACCATTGAAGAAACTATTTCGTCTAATAATAAATCAAATATAAATAAATCTATAATCAGGGATAACAAGATTTTTATTGTTCATGGTCACGATAATGCTTTAAAAGAACAAGTTGCAAGATTTCTTGAGAAACTTGATATTAAACCTATTATACTTCATGAGCAATCGAATAAAGGAGCAACTATTATTGAAAAATTTGAAAAGCATTCCAATGTAAACTTTGCAATAATACTACTTACACCTGATGATGTAGGCAATGTGAAAGAAAAAGAAAGTAGTTTAAATTTAAGAGCTCGTCAAAATGTAATTTTTGAACTGGGTTATTTTATGGGAAAAATTGGAAGAGAAAATGTTTGTGTTTTAATTAAAGATAAAGTTGAAAAACCGACTGATTATGACGGAATAATATATATTCCCTGCGATAATTCCGCTGGATGGAAAATGGATTTAGCAAGAGAAATTAAAACTGCCGGATATACTATTAATTTAAATTCAGCTATATAAATTATTTAAAAACATTAATATGTCTTTTTACGAGCATTCATTATTTACAGACCCTGAAGAAACAGATATCCTGTGGCGATATATGGACTTTACTAAATTTGTTTCAATATTAAGTACTAAATCTTTATTTTTCCCAAGTGCAAGAATCCTTCAAAAAATTGATCCTTGGGAAGGCACGTATTTAAAAAAGGAACTGGATTTTAGGCTTAAAGAGGATTTGTGGATGAGAAGAAACCCTAAACTTAAATATAAATACGGGGAATTAAATGATAATGAAATTTTAAAAGAAATTACAGAGAGCTGGAAACATGGTTTTGAGAATCAAATTGATATAAACTATATAAGTTGTTGGCATTATAATTCTATAGAATCTGCCGCAATGTGGAGATTATATTTAAAAAGTAATGAAGGTATTTGTATCCAAACAGATATTAATTCATTTAAAGAATCTTTTGAAAAAGAACAAAAGAGTGTGTTTATAGGAATGGTAAGATATAAAGACTATGGAAACGATTCTTATTATACTGATTACGATATGAAAAAACTTCGTTTTGCGGGTTTTAATATGTTTTTACCATTTATTCACAAAAGAAAGATATACGAACATGAAAAAGAATACAGAGCTATTGTTCCAATTAATGATGATTCTTGTAAAGATAAAAGCGGGATTTTGATAAAAGTGAATTTAATTAAATTAATTAAGAGAATAATTTTAGCTCCTTCATGTCCCGAATGGTTTGAAGATTTAGTAAGGGCTACAATAAAGAAATATGATTTTGACTTCGAAATTTGTAATTCAATAGTAGATGATAAACCCTACGAATACGATTTATCACCTTACCAACATAAGAATAAAGATCTCTTTTCTTCTTGAATCTTCATTTTTGTTTAAATAATAATTGACCACTTCAAATTAATTTTTTTAATCATTATATTCTGTATTTTAAATTTACTATTATTAAATTATTTTATAAATATCTATTATCTATACACAACAACATTGTTTTTTTAACCTTTATAGATAGAGTAAATATCATTTTATATGTATGGAAATATAAATGCTAAACCCTTTATTAAATGGGCTGGTGGAAAGAAATGGTTAATTAAGAGTTTAGTAAACATTAATTTAACCAATTATAGTTCTTACCACGAACCTTTTTTTGGAGGTGGTGCAGTGTTTTTTCATCTGATGCCTAAAATGGCTTTTTTAAGTGATGTTAATTCAGAGCTAATCAATACATACCTACAGGTAAAGCATAATGTTTTCGAGTTAATATCTGCATTATCCCGTTTTAAAAATCAAGAAAAAGAATATTATAAAATTAGAAGTACTATATTCAAATCAAATATAGAAAGAGCCGCCCGATTTATTTATCTCAACAAATGTTGTTTTAACGGTTTATATAGAGTTAATAAGAATAACATTTTTAATGTCCCATATGGTTTTAATAATTCTTCAATATTTAATGCAGTTGACTTGATAAACGCTAGCCAGTCATTGAAAAATGCAAAAATACGTATGTTAGATTTTGAAAAGACTATTGATAATATTAAAGAAAACGATCTTGTCTTTATAGATCCTCCTTATGTTACTTCTCATCAAAATAATGGTTTTGTAGCCTATAACCAAAAAGTATTCTCTTGGGATGATCAAAAAAGGTTGAAAAGGTTTATTGGTTCTATTAAAGATATTAATGCTTACTTTGTAATGACAAATGCTAAACATATAAGTATTCAGAGTATTTATAAAGGTATCGGGCATTATAAAACATTATCACGAAATTCAACTATCGGTGGCACAAATGCCAGTCGAGGTAAAATAAACGAACTTATATTTACAAATATTAAACAACTATAATAATGGGAGCCAAAAAAGTATTAAAAGAAATTCCTATTGACTTAATCCGTCCTAACCCAGATAATCCTAGAATTGTTTTTAGACAAGAGGAATTAGACGATCTTCTTATCTCGATTAAAAAAATCGACATTCAAGTTCCAATATCTGTTTACGAAGATAGAGGGAAATATATTCTCATTGATGGTGAAAGAAGATTAAGGGTTTGCAAAAAATTGAACTATGATAAAATACCAGCAATTGTTCAAGAAAAACCTTCACCTCTTAATAATTTATTATTAATGTTTAATATTCATTCACTTAGAGAACAATGGGATATATTTACTATAGCCAGTAAACTTCCTGAAATAATAAAATTATTTTGGAAAGAGAAAAAATATGAACCGAATGAATCTGAATTAAGTAATGAAACGGGTTTATCAAGGAGTACGATTAGAAGATGTAAATTGATTATGGATTTACCAGATAGATTTAAAGAGATTATTTTAAATGAACTGAAAAAGCCCAAGAATCTTCAAACCTTTAGTGAAGATTTCTTTTTAGAAATGGAAACTGCACTAAAGACTGTTGTAAATAATTTCCCGATTTACGAAGATAATATTGATCAAATTAGAACAACTTTAATTAAAAAGTATGAGAATGATACAATTTCTAATATTACAGATTTCCGTTTGTTAAGAAAGATAGCTACTGCACCAAATAATCTTGATTTTACCAAAGAGAATGCAGAAAACTGTTTAACTACAATATTTAACGATAATGAGATTGGTATTGAAACAATATATAAAAATTCAGTTGAGACTAAATACGATGAAAAAAAGCTCATATCAAATATAGATAGTTTTATCTATCATATTAATCTTATGCGTGAAGATTCGAAAATTGATAGTGAAATAAAGGATAAATTGGCTATACTTAAGAATATTATTGATAATATTTTAAGCGAGGATAACTAGATGACATATACAATACTTGATTCATATCTTCATCCTTTTGCCGACTCTGCAATAAATATTTTAAAATCTCGTTTTAATTTGAAAAAACCAATAATAGAACAATCTATTGATAGCAACCTCGCTTGGAGACCCACTTTTTATTGGAATAATAAATATGAAGTTTTTGCTTGTGAAGTTTTAAATCAACCATATTCACAATCTGTTGCTGAAATATATTCTGATATATCAAGCGAAGGTTTACCAATAAGAATTATTATTGCTTTTCCGCAAAACAACGGATTGACTTTAGATAATTATCAAACCGCAACAAACAAATTAAAAAAATTAGGAATTGGTTATCTAAATGTTAATTCAAATGGCGGCGGAAATTTAGAGTATAAAGGAATTTCTCAATCACTTTATATTTCGAAACTAGATTTGACTGGTATTAAGGATTTTTTGCGCCCAAAAATATTAACAGCGTTTGAGATATATAGGAATGAAGATCAAAAGCATGGTGTCCAAGAACTTGCTCAAATCGTTGAGGCTTACATAAAAAATTTAGCCACTCAAGCACAAGCTAAAGGAACATATGTAAATACCAGGTACAACCCTTCGCGATTTTACAATTTGAAGGATCTAATAGATGAACTAACTACTCAGAAAGTAATTGATTTAGGAGTTTTAGGAAAGTGCAGAGGTTTTGTTTATCCAAGAAACGATACTAGTCATCCTCCTAAGACACTGGCTGAAGCAAAAAAAATTGCTAATAAATTTAGAGATAATTTCATTATTGGTTTGGATATACTTAATGATTTACCTGCTCGCTTTAAAGAAGAGGGATATAAGTTTAAAGAGTTAATTTAATTCCGTAAAGAAACCAAAGATAAATTATTTTAAATTATATTTAATATTATGAATAAACAAACTAAATCAAACATTCTTGTAATATGGCCTCCAAAATTGGAATTTATTTTTTCTATTCAAAAGCATTATACATATTTTGGTGAGACAATTGGATATTTAAAAGACCATACTGATTTGAAAATCACAGTTATGGATGGCAGCTCTTTAATGTTTTTTCAATGGGACTTTATCAAAGAATATACTAAGTGTTATGATTTCTTATTAGTTTATACTGACTTACATAATAGCATAAGCGCTTTAAAAGCCGCACAGTTGTGCAAGAGTATTTCACCAAATACAACAGCAATATCTTATGGTCAAGGTACAGCATATATTCCATTTGAACTTTTAGAAAATGGGTTCGATGCAGCTATTACTGATTATCAATTCGAAGAAAGTATTGTTGGTTTTATAAACTATAAGATTGGTAAATCTAATATAGATAATTTAAAGGGAATTGTATATAAAGACAAAGACAACATAGTCGAAATTAAAGACACATTCGAGCATAATATGGAGAAAATTTCTTTTCCTGCATTAGATTTAATTCCTGTAGAACAATACAAGAAAATTAGTGGCAGAGATCAACTTTGTTTCACAGTTTCCAGAGGGTGTTCATTCAGTTGTAAATTTTGTAGAGTTCCAATAGCAAATAGTAATAAAACTTCATATAGGGATATAAAAAGTACAATTGAGTTTGTAAAAAAATATATGAGTGAGTTTTCTTCGATAAAATTTATTGCACCAACATTCACTGAGAATAGAGAATGGGTAATAAAGTTATGTAACGAAATTATTAATGAAAGAATAAAGTTTCAATGGATTGTTACAACAAGAATTGAATTATTGGATAAGGAATTAGTTATATTAATGTCAAAAGCTGGTTGTATTGCAGTTGCTTTTGGCTTAGAGACACTATATCAGAGCACGCAAGCTATTATTAATAAAGAGTATTCCCAAGATTTTTTAATTAAGCAATTCAAACTTTTACACGATAATAAAATAATACCAAAAGCTTTTATTATGTTAGGTATTCAATGTCAAACTAAAACTGAAATTGATGATCTTTATAGCTTTTTGCAATCACATAAAATAGAAATAAGACCAAAGGAATATTACCCTTATGAAAAATTCTTTGAATCTTCTAATAAATATGAACTAATGAAGCATTTTGATAGGGATGATGTATATTGCAATAATTTAATTAAAGATATTAAGAAAATTGATTTTATTAATTATTTATTAAATAGAACCAATGTCAGATAAAGTTAAAATTAATTCGGAGCCATTTGTTAGAGAAGCAATTAATAAGTTATATAGCTATTTAAATAGCCATATTATAGCTTTAACAGAAAACGAGAAAAAATATTCTGGGTTTCTATTAGATATCTCAAATCCAAGCAAGAAAAATGGAATAGGTATTGGCTCGGTTGCGATTGGTTTGTCAATGTATACATATGAGAAGAATAATGATAAATCAAAAATGGAGGAGATGTGTAATTTTATCATTGATTGTCAACTTAGTAGTGGTGCATGGACTGTAAGCACCTTAAGAGAAAAAGAAATTGGTTTGACATATACGACTTGTTATGCTCTGAACGCATTGATTTTATATAATTATGAAGATTACAAACATCAAATTAATGATGGATTATTATGGTTATCCAATAATGTAAATGTTAATGAGGGTTGGGGATTTAAGCAAGAAGATAAAAGCGAAATATATGCAACCGCTGAAGTCTTACGGATCATTTCCTTGGCAAAGGAATATCGTTGTTCAATTTCATACGATTTTGAGAATAATATTAATAAAGCTAAATTGTGGTTGATTAAACAAAAAGAGAATATGTATTGGAAATGTAATAATAATCCTTCACTATATTATACGGCATTATGTTATAAAGCTCTCGTCAATGATTCTTCAATTTCATTAGATCTTACAGATACAAGAAAATGGTTAATCTCAAATATTAATAATGCAAAGTGTTTAGAAAGGAAACAATATCAAATTGATTGCAAAGGTTTTACATATAGGGACCAAATAGATTGCTTTACAAAGGCTACTGTTTTAAATGCGATATTGTCCAATAAAAACCTTTTATATAGCCATGAAATAGAGATAGAAATAGTAAAATTGCTAAAAAGTCAAGATAATCTTGGTTATTTTACCTGTCATGATGAATCAATCAAAGTACCTATTTTTTTAAATTACTATGTTATTGATACTCTTGATTTATATACTTCGTATTTGATAAGAAAATGTAAACCCAAATTTAAGGAAGAAATTGAAGATTTGTATTCTAAATTTCCTTTTTACACAATTTTATTTTTAGTCTTAACAATTATTGGTTTTATCGATTTATTGCTATACTTTAAAGACTTTTTATTCTCAATTCCCTATCTATTTAATTCAATTTTAAATTTCTTTGAAAAACAATCAGGGTTAGCAAACCTTGTAACAATTTCCGGTGTAAGTACTGCTCTTATTCTCACATTTATATATAGAATGTTCTTAAGAAATAAAAAAGGGAAATAAAGATTTATCCTAGTTCACAACCCTCAAAGAGGTTCGCTCTTAAAACACTACTATTCGCTTTTGAACCTCTCAATGCTGTCTTTAGTAGAACATTTCGTGTCTAAAATGCAAAGTTTTTCGATTTGGCGGGGTGAGATGGAGGACATTTTTTCAGCGGTTATTCTGGCGGCTACGTTTCTGGAAAAACCTTTTTTCATTAAATATGCAAATGGGTGCGGCATCCGCGCAGTTTCATAAGATTTTTGATGTTGAATTTCAGCATAAATACTCCTTTTTCACAAAATTATATGTTCTTTTTCAAGAGTTTCTTTATCTATTATTTTTTAACGTCAAATAACTTATTTTTAGTGAACAAATAATTTTCATGCAAAAAGATATCAGAAACGCACGGGACGTTGTCCTTAAAGAAAAGAAAGAGATTCAGCTGCTACTGAACAGGTTCGGCGAGAAACGGTTTCAGATGAACTTTGCTTCTGCAATTGATTCTATTTATAAATGCAAAGGCAAGGTTGTCATCTCAGGCGTCGGCAAAAGCGGTATCGTTGCTCAGAAGATTGTTGCTACTTTAAATTCTACGGGTACGCACTCTGTATTCCTGCATTCTGCCGACAGCATTCACGGCGACCTTGGCATTGTCGAGAACGGTGACGTTGTTGTGCTGATTTCCAAAAGCGGTGAGTCGGAAGAGATTAAAAATCTTATTCCGTATTTAAAGAATATCAGGACAAAAATTATTCTGATTACAGGCAGTACTAAATCTGTCCTTGCTAAATCCGCTGATATTATTATTGATGCGTCTGTAAAGGTTGAAGCCTGTCCGCATAACCTTGCTCCGACTTCTTCCTCGACTGTTACTCTCATTATCGGCGATGCTCTTGCTGTTGCACTTTTTCAGAAACGCGGATTCACTAAAGAGGACTTTGCATTCCTGCATCCCGGCGGTGTTCTCGGGAAGAAGCTGCTTCTTAAGGTTGAAGATATTATGGTTAAGGATAAGAAAATTCCCGTTGTTAAAAAGAACGCAAGGCTGAAGGATTTGATATATGAAATTTCTTCCAAACGTCTGGGATGTGCGGTGGTGATGAACAAAAACAAGATTGAAGGTTTCATCACGGACGGCGATATAAGGCGGCTGCTTGAAAATGACGTTGACGTAAGAACGGTTCTTGCTAATGATTTGATGAATAAAAAACCTAAGACTATTCAGCGCGAGACTCTTGCAAAGACAGCACTTGAAATGATGGAGAAGAATAAAATCACACAGCTTTTAGTCGTTGATAAATTTAAAAAACTGTCGGGTATTCTGCACATTCATTCTCTTATTGAGCTCGGGCTTTGATGCGGATTGTTTATTCATACATATTCTTACTGCTTTTCGGGATAATGTTTTCTTCCTGCGAAAATAAATTCGTGCCGCCAAAGACCGATTTGAATTCGGATGATATTCCCGAGCAGGAAAGCTGGAATTCATCCGTTGCATTTTCGGATTCGGGAAAGGTGAAAGCAATTCTCCGCGCAGGACACATAATGGCGTTCAACAAGAAAGGTTACACAACAATCGATAGCGGTGCGAAAGTAGATTTCTACAGGGATATGGTTATTGTTTCAACTCTCACGAGCAGAAGGGGAAAGATTTTAGAGCCATCAAAGAATATTGAAATATACGACAGCGTCGTGGTGATAAACAATGAAGGCAGTATTCTTAAAACGCAAAAACTTTTCTGGGATAACCAGACTCAAAAGGTTTCCACAGAAGAATACGTTAAGATAAAAACACCTAAGGAGGAAGTCGAAGGCATTGGGTTCATCTCAGACCAGAACCTTAAGAACTATACAATTTTCAAAGTAACCGGAACCTTTAGCGAGTGACGAAATCTTTCTTAAATATAATTCTAATCCTTTTGCTCTTTGCGGGAATTGCCGCCGCTCAGGACAAGATTGAACTTAAGAAGAGCGATAAACTTTCGGGCAAAACGATTGACGGCAAATCAGTCCGCGAAGCAATCGGCAATGTGCACTTCGTTCAGGGAAACGTTGATGTTTACTGCAACGAGGCAATTCAGTATATTGATGATAATAAGATTGAGCTTAAAGGAAATGTAAAGATTTATCAGGATTCGCTTTCACTTTTTACTTCGAAAGCAACCTACCTTGGAAATGAAAAGAAGGCTATCTGCGAGGGAAGCGTAACTCTTAAAGATAAAAACGCAACGCTTCGTGCAGACGGCGGAGTATATTTCTTCAACGATGCAAAAGCAATTTTCAAAGGAAATGTTATAATCGTAAATCCTGAATACAGGATTACATCAAATGAACTGACATATCATCGTAACACGGAAGACTCTTTCGCAAGAGGCGACGTCGTTGTCAATACTGATTCAGCAGTTATTAAAGCGCAGAGCATTGACTTCTTTAAGCAGCAGGGAAAGACTTTCGCTGTTGATAAGGTCAGTATTGAATCAGATTCATCCGTTATATATTCCGATACGCTTACTGACTATTCATTTGAAAACAAAAGCATTGCTTCGGGTAATGTGAAGATTGTTAATCTTTCCAATAACCTTGTCGTCACGGGTGCTTATGCCGAAAACTACGATGCTAAAAAGTTTGCATTCGTAAAAGGAAATGCACGGCTTACACAGGTTGAAAATGAAATAGATACTTTGTTTATCTATAGCAGTATTCTTGAAACTTATAGGAATTTTCCTGAACGCTACGTTGCAAAGGAAAATGTTGAGGTTATACGCGGCACCTTCCTCGCTAAGAGCGATACTGCCGTCTTTGCGCGTACGCGTGACGAAAACAAGGACGAAGTTTCACTGTTTCCGAGACCTGTCGTTTGGCAGGATAATCTTCAGCTTACTGCTGATTCCATCTATGCATTAATGGAGAATAAAAAGCTTTCCGAAGTGTTCGCTAAAAAGCTTGAAGGATATCCGGGTAGTAAAAACTCTTTCATGCTGATATCCAATAAGGATTCTTTCTTTGCCCAAAGGTTCGACCAGATTACGGGCAGGGATATTCGGATAAAATTTGAGAACGATTCACTTAAATATGTTGATGTGTATAAAAACTCTTCAAGCATTTATTTTGCGTTCGAAAACAACAAGGCAAACGGCGTGAACCTTGTCGATGGTGAGAATATGTATATCACTTTTAACTCTCAGCAGCAGGTTTCAAAAATTAAGGTTGAAAAGAATGTACGCGGCAAATTTGTCCCTGAAGCAAGGATGGCAGAGGTCTCAACACGGCTCACGGGTTTTAATCTGCGGAGCGATAAACCAATCAGGAAATAATTGATGCCGGAAAAACAATCTGTCAATACTAATAGCAATCAAACAGTTAAAATGGGGTTTCAGTCAATTCCTGTTTATATCTGGTTTATGCTTATAGTTTTTGTTTCCGGTATGGTTCTCTTTCTTGCTTTTCGCCTTGCCTTACTTTTCCTGAATTATGAACAGGTTAAAGATGTACCGCTTAACATTGTAATGTACGCCGTCTTTAATCGCGGCAGCCTTTTTGATTCCGTAGTGAACTCATACATACTGATAATTCCTTTTCTATGGCTGTCTTTTGCTTATATTTTCAAAGTAAAGAAGGGTTGGTTTTATTCCTTAACAGTAATTGTTATTAATGTTTTCTATGTAATATCTATTTCGCTGATGAGCCTTGATATCCCTTACTTTTCATACTTTAATTCTCGTCTTACCAACGGTGTTCTTAGCTGGTTCGACGAACTCTGGCTCAGTGTTTATGCAAGATTTTCTGTTCCCGTTTATTACCCTTATCTGTTTGCATCTATTGCAATATCTGTGTTGTTTTGTTTCTGGATTAGATATGTTGCAAGAAAGACCATCTATCATCCTAACGGCAGGTCTGATAGCTTCACAAAGAAGATTTTCGTATTTGCTTTCGTCGGCGTTCTGCTTTTTTTCGGTATCCGAGGTGAGTATAGGACAAATGATTTACCGCTGAATGTTTCAAACTCATTTTTCTCCGATTACTCGCTGCCAAATCAGATTGGATTGAACCCTATTTACAGTTTTGTAAGCAGCTTTAAACCGAAAAATAAAGAGCTCTTTAAAAACAATAATTTTATAGAGCTTACGCAGAAGTATCTGAATATTAAAAGGCAATATGATTCACCCGTCGCAAGAGATGTTAATTTCAACTTAAGGGCATCGGCTAATCCAAACGTGGTCCTTTTCATTGTAGAAAGCCTGAGCGCCGTAAAGTTCAAACGCTATGGCTACAAAGAAAACATAATGCCGTTTATGGACAGCCTTGCAAACGTTTCGGCGAGTTTTGATAATGTTTATACCTCATGCGTTCATACATACGACGGTATCTATTCCACGCTGTTCTCGATGCCTACAGGGCTTAATATTAAAGCTATGACAAACCCTGTTACAACGTCACAAAAGCACTCGGGGATTTCAAATGTTTTAAAACAAAATGGATATCATACTGCTTTCTTCTGTACTGGCAATAAGCAATTTGATAATGTGGATGACTTTCTATCTTATAATGACTTTGATGACATATATAGCCAGGATAACTACCCCCCTGAATTTAATGTAACAGAATGGGGTGTGCCTGACCATGTTATGTTTGACTACTCTTTAAACAAGTTCAATGAGTTCTATAAATCAGGCAAGCCGTTCTTTGCTTCATACATGACTGTCTCAACTCATGAATCTATAGCGATTCCTGACTGGGTGAATTTTAAACCGTCGTCGAATGACGAATACGACCGCCGTTATCAGTATTTTGATTGGTCAGTTTCTGAATTTATGAAAGCAGCACAAAATACTGAATGGTTTGATAATACTATTTTTGTTTTTATTGCCGACCATGGCCAGAATTTTGAACAGACTTATGATATGTCGCTTTCTTACCATCATACTCCGTTGATTATGTATGCTCCGAAACTTATCAGTCCTCAGCGGTTTGAAAAGCCGGGCTTGCAGATTGATATGTTCCCTACGTTGATGGGTTATCTTCAGATTCCATACGTCAATAATACACTTGGTGTTGACCTTAGAAATGAAGGACGTAAATATGCTTACTTCTGTACAGATAATAAAATCGGATGTTTGAATGATGATTATTTTCTTGTTCTCCGCAGCGACGGTCCTAATTCACTTTATAAATATAAAAACAAAGACAGGAATAATTACATTAAAGAAAATCAGGAACTTGTAAACGAAATGAAAAGATATGCAACAGCTATGATTCAGACTTCCTATTGGCTTGGCGAACATAATCTTTTGTCCCTTCCTGAGTATAAACATTATAGAAGTATTGCAAAAGAAGATTAGAATACTTGTTGTTCAGATTGGTAAGTATGGAGATATGATTCTCACTACTCCTCTTTTCAAAGAACTTAAGAGAATCTTCCCTGATTCCGAACTGTCAGTCCTTGCAAGTTCAAGAAACTCGGATATTTCAAAGAATCTAAGCTTTGTTGATTTTACTTATGAATACAGAAAGAAAATTGTGTCAACAATAAAGTTGATATTTACACTTAGAAGAAAAGCTTTTGATTACTGGATTGACACTAAAGATGAGTATTCAAGCACCTCTAAGATTCTTGAGAGATTGTGTAAGCCAAAAACATCTCTCGGTTTTAACATTAAGGAAAAAGTGTTCGATGTTAACCTTCAGAATTTTGTTATTGGTGAACACAGGATTGATATTAATCTGTCACCCATAAACTACTTGTCTGAAAGCAATCAATATAAAAGAATATTGCCCCATATAGATATTCCTTTGTCTGATTCTGAAAACATTTCTGACAAGCTTGATAAGATTGGCGGCAAATATATTCTTTTTAATCTCTCAGCGGGCATTAATAACCGCGACCTCGCTATTGAAAAGTGGATTGAGCTTGTTGATGATATTGATACGGATAAAAACATATTAATTACAGGAATAGAAAAAGATTACGATAATATAAATACCATCTTAAAATCCGCAGAGCGGAAAAATATTTATTTCGTTAAAACTAAAAACATCTTTGAACTTGCAGAAGTGATAAAAAGAGCTGACTTGCTCGTTACTCCTGATACTGCCGCAGTGCATCTTGCATCATGCTTTGATACCCCTATTGTTTGTTTTTTTAACAGTGTGAAATGGAATCAGAAAAAGTTTGCACCGCTTTCAACTAAAAAACGGATTGTTGTTTCTGAAGATGAGAATTCATTTGACAGCATTTCTTCCGCAGAGCTGCTCAATGCGGTTAAAGAGTTACTTCTCTAATATCTTTTCATAAAACTTTTCGTACGCATCGATAATCTTTTTCTCATTAAAGAACTCTGCTCTTTCTCTCGCATTCTTCTGAAACAGCTGATACTTCTTATCATTAGAAAGTAGGTCTACTGCATATTTTGCCATTCTTTCAACGTCGCCGAATTCTGCAATGTAGCCCGTCTTTCCGTGAAGATTTAATTCAGGCAGACCGCCTACGCTAGATGATATTACAGGTACCTCACAGCTCATCGCCTCAAGAGCTGAAAGTCCAAAGCTCTCCGACTGAGAAGGCATGATAAACAGGTCTGCTATAGAAAGTATTTCGGGCAGTGAATCCTGCTTTCCCATAAACTTGACGTGCTCTGTTATACCCAGTTCTCTGCAAAGTCTTTCGCATTCGCTTCTTTCGGGACCGTCGCCTACGAGTATCAATTTGGCTTTAATGCTCTTCCTTACTAATGAAAATATTTTTATTACATCAGGCACTCTCTTCACAGGCCTGAAGTTCGATACGTGTATCAGTATCTTTTCGTCTATGCCTGCGAAATTGCCGCGAAAGCAGACTGAGCCTTTATCTGACTTTCTTTTATATTTTTCTGTGTCAATGAAATTTGGAATTACTTCTATGTCTTTCTCAATCGAGTAACTCGAAATGGTTTTGTCTTTCAGGAATTTCGATACTGCTGTAACACCGTCCGACTGCTCTATGCTGAACTTCATCGTGGAAAGAAAGCTCGGCTCAAGTCCGACAAGAGTTATATCGGTTCCGTGAAGCGTTGTTATCACCTTAATGTTCTTTCCGTCTTTGTTCTCGCTCTTGAGTATTTCTCTCGCAAGGAATGCGCTCGTAGCGTGAGGAATAGCATAGTGTGCATGTATCAGGTCAAGGTCGTTGAACTGCACTACCTCAACCATCTTGCTTGTCAGAGCTATTGAATAAAGAGGGAATTCAAACAGCGGATAGCTGTACATCTCAACCTCGTGATAGAAAACATTTCCGATGAATGAGCTGAGTCGTGACGGCATTGCGTAAGAGATGAAATGTACTTCGTGTCCTTTGAGTGCCAGAGTCTTGCCGAGTTCTGTTGCAACTACTCCGCTTCCTCCGTATGTGGGATAACAGGTTATTCCGATTTTCATGACTAATGTTCTTTGTTAGATTGTAATATCGACATTACTGAAACAAAAAATACATGTAAAAGATTTACATTGAAATTATTATGCAGATTAAATACAATGTTCTAAAACATAAAATTATGGATGTTAAATGGTTTCTCGCCCCGCAAAAGAAAGAAATTAAGCTTAAGGATTATGACACTTCTTTCACGGGAAAATTCAAAGGGAAAGAAGAAGCTCAGCAAAAACTTCAGGATGATATTAATGAAATGGTACATTTGCAGGACGTCCTTTATGCAAGCAATAAATACGGACTTCTCTTAATCTTTCAGGCAATGGATGCTGCCGGTAAAGACGGTACTATTAAACATGTTATGTCGGGAGTCAATCCTCAAGGATGCGAAGTGTACAGCTTTAAGTCTCCCACCCATCAGGAGCTTGACCATGATTACATGTGGCGCTGCATGAAGTGTGTTCCCGAAAAAGGAAGGATTGGTATCTTTAACCGCTCATACTATGAAGAGGTTCTCGTTGTTAAAGTCCATCCCGAATTGCTGCAGTATCAGAATCTGCATGAAAAGGAGTACAATCATGATTTCTGGGATAAGCGCTATGAGGATATTAATAATATTGAGAGGTACCTCGTTAACAACGGAATAGTCATATTGAAATTTTTTCTGAACGTTTCAAAAAACGAACAGAAGAAAAGATTTCTCGAAAGAATTAACAACGAAGATAAAAACTGGAAGTTCTCTGCATCAGATGTTAAGGAAAGAGAACACTGGGATGATTACCAGAAAGCCTACGAAAAAATGTTCAGCAAGACCAGCACAGAGTACGCGCCATGGTACATTATTCCGGCAGATAAAAAATGGTTTTCACGTGCCGCTGTTGCCGATATAATAGTTAATACTCTAAAGAATCTGAATCTCGAATATCCAAGGGTTTCCGAAGAACATAAAACCGAACTTCAGAAAATTAAGATAGTGCTGGAAAAGGAATAAAATTATTTTTGTTTTAATTCGGGTTTTCAAATACAATATCATTTTAATTTACACTACTTTTTAGACTGATAGAAATGATTACATTCTGAGTTTACTTTTATGGAAACATTTTTTAACTTCTATTGTATTACTTTATGATTAAAGCAAAATTTAATGTAGAGTTTCTTGAGGGTGCTGTTGAGTTTTTAGCTTCTATTAACAAAAAAGCGGCTGAGAAAATCATTTATAATATTGATAAGTCAAAGTATCAAAACGACCCGAAATTGTTCAAAAAACTTACTGATCATATATGGGAATTTAGAGCTGAGTACAGTTCAATAAACTATAGGCTTCTTGCGTTTTGGGATAAATCCGATACTGAGAACATTTTAGTAATCACCAGTAATGGTTTTGTAAAGAAAAAGGAAAAAGTTCCTACATCCGAGATTAATAAATCAGAACAGCTAAGAAAAATATATTTTAATATAAAATGAGAAAGAAAAATAACATAAAGATTTACTCCCTTGATGATGTAAAGGATAAGTTCGTCGGTAGGGTTGGCGAAGAGAACAGAAATGTCTATGAATTCAGCTTGCAGCTTGACCTGATAGGTGAATTTATCAAAAAAACCCGTCTGAAAAATAACTATACCCAGGAAATGCTGGGAAATAAAATAGGGGTTAAAAAAGCACAGATATCAAAATTAGAAAATGGTTCTTCAAATGTTACCATTGGTACTATTAAGAAAATTTTTGAAGCCCTAAACACTCCTATTACTCTGAATGTAAATATTTAAAAATAAACAGGTAACACCATAGCAATAGCAGGATTATATAAGCATACAATTTCAGTTAGATTTTTCTGACCCTACTCAAAAGAGTAAATAAGCCTCAAATTCTAATAGCCTTTTACATACTAGAACTTTAAACTTCTCCTTTCTGTACAGTTTTTGAATTGTAACTATACTGTCTTTAAGTTAATTTATTTGTTATTTATACTGTAAAGTTGTTGAATAATCTGCATTTTTAGCAGATATACTATGGCAAAATCTATTATCGGCATTTTGACGGTGTTCTTTACCTTTTTTCTGATTGCGGATTCGTATTCGCAAGTTGAAACTAGTAGTTTGCCCAAAAATAACTTTACACTGTTCTCTGATCTTACTCTGAATGGTCTCGATGAGCTGCAGGACGTGGTCACGGTTCTTGGCAAAGAGAAAATCTTTAAGATCAGTATTGATGAAAAGTCTGAGGAAGCTGAGTTTCTGCTTAATAATATAAAACAAAAATTCTCTTCTTATAACTTTATCTATGAAAAAGAAGACGGTTTTGACTATAAAATAATATTCAGCGGCGTTAAGTTTTCCGTTGCTTATTCAGAACCAAAAGCCGATAAGATTATCGGGGATGAGATGTTTATGCGAGATTTGTCCGCAGCTTTCATGTTTTCTATGCTGAATTCCGGTAACGATCAGCAGTCAGTTCGGAAAAGTTATAGGGATAAGGTAAAAACTGAATACTTTGATTATATTCAGGAAAGCAATTACAGCTTCACGAAATCGGCACTGCCGGATAAACCGTTTGTGAAGAAGATTATCGTTCCGGTTATTATTGTCGCTGTATCAGCTATTGCAGCAATATTATTTTTTACAATCAGAAGCAAATAAAATTAACATATTAATGAAATATTATCTTTTATTAACCGTTGTATTTCTGTCTTACTTTGTAGCAGGCTGCTCCGGCTCACGCACCTCGGATATAAGCAAAATTGATGATCCCGAAAAGGCTTTTGCCGTAGCAATGAAAAATTACGACAGCAAAGATTATTTGGATGCCATTGAAGATTTTTCCCTTATGAAGGTTAAATTCTCCGGCACCAGCATCAGTGATAAAGTTCAGTATTATCTGGCTATGAGCTATTTGAAACAGGAAGAGTATATTCTCGCAGCTTATGAATTCGAATATCTTTTGAAGAATTACACAACAAGCTCACTTGCTGTTGACGGAAGGTATCAGCTTGCATTGTGCTATTATGGAATGTCTCCGAAGTATTCTCTTGACCAGACGTACACTTATCAGGCTATTATGGAATTAAAAAACTTTCTTGAGCTTTATCCCGCTGATAAAAACGCTCCTGAAGCCGAAAAGAAAATCCGTGAGTTGCGCAACAAACTTGCATACAAGGAATTTAAGTCAGCCGAACTTTATGCAACAATGGACGATTACAGGGCTGCGACAATTTATTATGAAAATGTTGTTAATGAATATTTTGATACGGATTATGCTGATGATGCTCTTTATGGGAAAATCCAGATGCTTATTGTAAGGAAAAAACCGGCAGATGCCAAATCCGAAATCGAGCGCTTTGAAACACGATTTCCTAAAAGCCCCTTTCTGCCGAAAGTTAAATCAATTAAAAGTACATTATCCAAATGATGATGAAATCTAAATTTGTGATAGAGTCTCAGGTTCAGATGGTTGAACTCGTTCTGCCGAACGATACTAATATGCTTGGTAATCTTCTGGGAGGTAAACTTATGCACTGGATTGATATCGCAGCTGCACTTGCTGCTTCCAGACACTGCAATAATATTGCTGTTACAGCTGCCGTGGATAATCTTCAGTTTCACAAGCCGATTAAGCTTGGAGATATCGTTAGGCTTAAAGCCTCTGTAAACAGAGCTTTTAAAACCTCTATGGAGGTGGGAGTTAAAGTTGAAGTTGAAAATATTAAGTTCGGTGAGGTCTTTCATTCGAACAGCGCTTATTTAACCTTCGTGAATGTGGACAGAGAGTCGGGAAGACCTATTCCTGTTCCGGAAATTATTCCCGAATCCGATGAGGAAAAAAGAAGGTTTGAACATGCAAAGAAAAGACGCGACCAGAGAGTGCACGAACAGTCTGGCTTCATTCAGTAAATCACATACTTATGTCCGGAGTTTTTCTTAAAACAGTTAATCTCGAGAAAAGCTTTCTGAATAAAGTTATATTCAGAAACGTTAACCTTGACCTTAAATCAGGGGATTCTCTCGCTGTCACCGGACGAAACGGCTCTGGCAAATCAACCCTTCTCAAGGTTCTTGCTAACCTTATGAAACCGAATAAAGGAAAAGTTGTCGTTAGCGATGATTCCGGTGATGTCCCTCCTGAAAAAATTCATCTCTACTTTGGAATGATTGCTCCTTATCTTAATCTTTATGACGAACTCACGGCTCTTGAAAACCTCGAATTCTTTTATGACCTTAAATGTAATGACCGTCCCGCATCCGATAAAAAGGAACATCTGAAACACCTGCTTAACAGGATAAATCTGTACAACCGCAGGAATGATGAGGTTAAGAATTTTTCATCGGGAATGAAGCAGCGCGTAAAGCTTGCTTTCGCAATAATTAATAGCCCGAAAATTCTTCTAATGGATGAACCGCGGACTAACCTTGATGTCGAAGGTATTGACCTGGTTTATAAAATTGCCGAAGAACACACTGCAAACGGTATCCTTATTCTCGCAACAAATGAACCCGATGATACAAAACTTTGCAGGGATATTATTTCAATAGAAAACTATAAAGCGGAAGTTCAGAAGTAAATGAACGAAAATAATTCTACATATAATAATAAAAGTGCTTCAAAACTTGAGGATTATGACCTGATTCAAAGTGCATTGAAAGGTGATCAGTCATCTTACGACCGCCTGATGAAGAAATACTACAGGCTTGTCTCTAACCTAATAAACCGAATGATTTATAACAAGGATGACGTTGAAGACCTTGCACAGGAAGCTTTTATTAAAGCATTTAATTCTCTCGATAAATTCGATCACCAGTTTGCTTTCTCAACATGGCTCTATAAAATAGCTTCTAATAACTGTATTGATTATCTTAGAAAAAAGAAACTAAATACGATCTCCATCGATAAGGAAATTGACGGCGAAGACGATGACCTCAGGTTTGAAATTCCTGATAATGATTATAAACCCGATAGAGAAATTCTCGAACGTGAAAAGCAGAAAATCTTGCATGACGCTATTAACAGTCTTCCCGAAAAATATAAGTCTGTCATTATTCTCAGACATCAGGAAGAAATGGAATACGAAGAGATTGCTTCGAAGCTTAATCTTCCGCTCGGCACTGTAAAGGCTCATATATTTAGGGGACGCGAGCTTTTGAATAAATTCCTGAAAGATAAACTTCATCATTTCTAAACGAATGAAGAAAAATGAAACCCCTTTAATGAGGCAATACCGTCAGGTTAAGGAAAAATATCCTGATATGATTCTATTGTTCCGTATGGGTGATTTCTTTGAAACCTTCGAGGACGATGCTGTCACTGCCTCAAAAGTTCTCGGTATCACTCTTACAAAACGATCTAACGGCGGTGCCTCAGACGTTCCTCTTGCAGGCTTCCCGCATCATGCTCTCGATAACTATCTTCCCAAACTTGTTAAAGCTGGATACCGCGTAGCTGTGTGCGAACAGCTCGAAGACCCTAAGTTTGCCAAAGGTATCGTTAAACGAGATGTGGTTGAAGTTGTCACCCCGGGTGCAAACTTCTCCGATAAACTTTTAAACCATAAGTCAAACAATTTTCTTGCAGCAATTTATCTGAAAGACAATCTTTGCGGTCTCTCTTTCTGCGATGTTTCAACAGGGGAGTATGCCGCTACAGAAGTGCTCAATAAAAATCTTCTCGAGCAAATTGAAACAATTAATCCAGCGGAAATCCTTATTCCTAAAAAGAATAAGGAAACCATATTAAAGCTCCTTAACATAAACAGCGGTCCTCTTTACGACGGCGAAGCACCAAAGTTCACCATCACAAAAGTTGATGACTGGGTGTTTAACCTCGACTATGCAAATGAACTGCTTACTAACCAGTTCGGTACTCAATCGCTGAAAGGTTTTGGTATAGACGATATGAAAGAAGGCATCATAGCAGCGGGCTGTGTTATGAACTACCTTAATGAAACACAAAAAAGTAAGCTCGAGCATATTAAAAAGATTTACAAGTATAATTATACAGACTATATTATTCTCGACCCATCCACAAAGCGCAATCTTGAAATCACTACTTCTATAAGTGAAGGCGGCAGGGAAGGTACACTTATTTCCATACTCGACAGAACACAGACTTCTATGGGAGGCCGGCTTTTAAAGAAATGGGTCTCGCGTCCGCTTAAACGAAAAGAGCAGATTGAAAAACGTCTCAATGCAGTAAAGGATTTCTATGATAATAAAGGATCAAGAAAATCTGTTATTGAAAACCTGAAATCTATCGCCGACCTCGAGCGTCTTCTCTCTAAAATAGCTACCGGCAAAGCTGTTCCAAGGGATATTGTCCAGCTTAAAATATCTCTAAAGAATGTTATTACGATTAAAAAACTTCTTGAAGGGTTCAAGTCTGATTCTATCGCAGCGTTAAAAAACGCTCTTATTGAATGCGATGAACTCATAAACGAAATTGAAACTGTAGTAAACGAAAATTTTCTTTCCGGCAGCGATAATTACGGTGTGATAAATAAAGGTTACAACAAGGAGCTCGATGAAATCAAGGAAATTCATATAAACGGAAAAACATGGATAGAAAATTTTCAGAGTAAGGAACGTAAAAGTACAGGTATCAGCTCCCTGAAAGTTGACTACAACAAGGTATTCGGATATTATATCGATGTTACAAAAGCCAATCTTGATAAAGTGCCCTCTTCGTACATTCGTAAGCAGACACTCGTTAACAATGAAAGGTTTATAACCGAAGAGCTTAAAGTCTATGAAGACAAAATCTTCAACGCTGAAGAGAAAATAGTTACTATAGAGAATAAAATTTTCCTTCAGCTCCGTGAGTTTATTCTTAGATTTACTGACAGCGTTCAGAAGAATGCTTTGTTAATCGCAACAGTAGATACCCTTATCAGCTTTGCCGAGGTATCAGAATTGTATAACTATGTAATGCCTGAAATCTACAATAACGAAGAACTTGAAATAATTGAAGGCAGACACCCTGTTATCGAGCAGCTCCTTTCGGCAGGGGAGAAGTACATACCGAACGACACTAAGGTCGATACAGTAAACAACCAGATTCTTATTCTTACTGGTCCTAACATGAGCGGCAAGTCAAGCTACCTGCGCCAGACTGGACTCATAGTCTTACTCGGACAGATAGGATGTTTTGTTCCTGCTAAGTCTGCTAAGATTGGAATCGTGGATAAGATTTTTACACGTGTCGGTGCATCTGATAACATAGCAAAAGGCGAAAGCACGTTTCTCGTTGAAATGCATGAAGCCGCAAATATCCTTAATAATGCAACAGGAAAAAGTCTGCTTCTCCTCGATGAAATAGGACGCGGTACAAGCACTTATGACGGTATCTCAATTGCATGGGCTATAACTGAATATCTTCATGAAAACCCGAACATTCGTGCCAAGACACTCTTCGCAACTCATTACCATGAACTAAATTCTCTCGCTGAAAACTACGACCGTATAAAAAACTACCGTGTCGAAGTCCGTGAATACGGCGATAAGGTTATCTTCCTAAGAAAGATAACCGAAGGTACCGCAGATCATAGCTACGGAATTCAGGTCGCTCAGATGGCAGGACTTCCTGAAACCGTTACTAAACGGGCAAAGGAAATCCTGAAATCATTTGAAGATAAAAAGTACCGTAAAACACACAAAGACGATATACAGATAAGTCTTTTTGAAGTTACAAAAGATACTGTCCTGAAAAACAAACTCAGAGATATCGATATTAACACAATTTCCCCCCTTGAAGCTCTTAATTTATTAAAGGAACTCAAGGACGAACTTTAATCTATTGAATTTAATTTTAAAAAAATGAATAACCTGATACTTTCGGAAGTAAAAGAAGATATAGGAATTATAGCTTTTAATAATCCCTCTAAAAAGAATGCAATGAATTCAAAGCTCTTGCTTTCAGTTGTTTCTGATCTGCACCATTTTGAAAAACAAAGCGTTCGTGCCGTTATCATTCGTGCCGAGAAAAACGCAAAAGTATGGTCAGCCGGTCATGATATAGATGAGCTTCCACTCAATGGAATCGACCCCCTCGGTCAGGAAAAACCGCTCGAACAGGCACTCAATGCTATCCAGCTTTTCCCGGCTCCCGTAATAGCAATGGTTGAAGGAAGTGTCTGGGGCGGTGCTTGCGACCTCGCCATTACTTGCGATATGGTAATAGGTACACCGGATTGTTCATTTGCTATCACACCCGCAAAGATTGGTGTACCCTACAATGCAAGCGGCATACTTCATTTTATAAATCGTCTTGGACTCAGCCATGCAAAGGAAATGTTCTTTACAGGCTCGCCTATCGATTCAGAAACAGCCCTGCACTTCGGTATAGTAAATCATATTGTCGAAAATGATAAGATTGAAGAGTTCACATTCAATCTTGCAAAGAAAATCTCATACAATTCTCCTCTTTCAATCAGCGTAATTAAAGAGCAGTTCAGAATTCTTACGAACGCTCATCCTATAACTCCAAACGCATTCGAGCATATAGAGTCCCTTAGAAGAAAAGTATATTGCAGCGAAGATTATCTCGAAGGCATTAAATCCTTTAAGGAAAAGCGCCACCCTTCCTTCAAAGGCAAATAAAATAGATATAATTAATATTCTATATTGAGAATAAATCCGTGTTTATAATAGTAATCCCGTCCTTTATTCTTCGTCCTTAATATCCATCCACCATCAAAACCCATATACCGAAAATCCGCCGTCAACAGCTATGCATTGGCCTGTTACGTAAGACGATGCATCCGAAGCCAGAAATGCTGCTACGTTAGCAACTTCTTCTGTCTCGCCGTACCTCCCCATCGGTGTTCGTTCAAGTATGGATTTTAAATATTTCCTGTCGTTCAGTAATTTTTCTGTTAATGGAGTCTTTATATACCACGGTGCAATTGTATTCACGCGTATCCCGTGCTGTGCCCATTCAACCGCGAGATTCTTCGTAACCTGTATTATCCCTGCTTTTGTTATTGCATACGGTGACCCCGTTTTCAATGCAGTCATACCCGCTACAGACGAAATATTTACTATTGTTGAGCTTTTTGATTTCATCAGCAAAGGCAGCATCCTTACAGATATTCTGAAAACGCTTTTGAGGTTGGTGTTTATTATGGTGTCGAATTCCTTTTCTGTGTATTCGACCGATTTCTTTCTTATGTTAAACCCGGCATTGTTTACCAGTATGTCAACCCTGTCCCATTTCTTCAAAACCTCCTTCATCATTTTTTCAATCCCCGGAAGTTTGCTTATATCTGCAGCAACTCCCGAAAGCTCTTTGTCTTTGTACGTTTTAATCATTTCATTTATCAGGTTTTTGTTCCTCGCAGCTATAAATACATCGGCACCAAGCTCAAGAAACAATTTTGTTATTGCCAGTCCGATGCCCTTTGTTCCGCCTGTTATTAATGCCTTCTTGCCCTTTAAAGAATAAATTTCTTTCATACTTTTATATTTTATTGTTATAAATATATCTTCTTCACTTTTCAAAAAACACTTAAATAATTTTCCGAATAAAGCGTTATTTGTATTCTCTTTTACTTTATTAATCAGCAAAAATCAGTCGTCATCATTTCTTATCAGTGTGCTGTCTTATCTTTTTATTTTTTGCTTTGTGCGTTCTAGATACTTAAATTCTTTGTTCGCCATGCAACGACCGTATTCCATATTTTGTTATTTAGAATAGATGTAAATTACTTCAATGAAAGTTAAAAATGACAAAGTAAAGATTATTACACTCGGGTGTTCCAAGAATCTCGTTGATTCAGAACATATTTCCGCGCAGCTAAAAAATGGTAACGTGGAAATTGTTGAGGATGAGAACAAAGCAAACACCGTGATTATCAATACTTGCGGATTTATTCAGCCCGCAAAAGAAGAGTCAATTAATACTATCCTTGCCGCAGTCGAAAACAAACAGCAGGGCAAGCTTAAAAATGTTTACGTTGCAGGATGCCTTTCCGATAGGTATATGGAGGAGCTTAAAGTTGAAATTCCTGATGTCGATAAATATTTCGGTGCTACCAGCAAACCGAAAACAATGTATGATATTCTTAATACAATGGGTATAGATTATAAGAAGAATCTTATCGGTGAACGCTCGCTTTCCACTAAACACTATGCATACTTGAAAATAAGCGACGGCTGCGATAACCCGTGTTCATTCTGTGCAATTCCTATTATGCGCGGCGGTCACATTTCAAAACCATTGAAAGAAATTATTGACGAAGCAAAAAAGCTTTCTGATAAAGGTATTAAAGAATTGCTGGTTATAGGACAGGATACAACTTACTGGGGTATGGATATTAACCGCAAACGCGAAATTGCAAAAGTTCTCGAAGCCCTTTCTAATATTCAAGGTATCGAATGGATTCGCCTCATGTATGCCTATCCCTCCCGCTTTCCCGATGGGTTGATTGATATCATCGCAAACAATGAAAAAGTATGTAAGTATATCGACATTCCCATTCAGCACATTTCCGATAATATGCTTAAGATAATGAGACGCGGTATCACTAAGAAACAGCAGATACATCTTCTTGAGTCCCTTAGAATCAAAGTTGAGGACATCGCTATCAGAACAACACTTCTCGTCGGCCACCCTGGTGAAACAGAAGATGATGTAAAAGAGCTTGCTGATTTTGTAAAGGATTTTGAGTTCGACAGACTCGGCGTTTTCACTTATTCTCACGAAGAAGGTACTCATGCACATACGTACAAAGATGATGCTTCACAGCGTGAAAAGAACAGTCGCCATAAGAAAATTCTCGACATTCAGAAAAAGGTTTCCGAAAAGAAAAACCGAGTTATGCTCAATCGGGTCTGCAGAGTTATCATTGACAGAAAAGATTTCGATTACTACATCGGCAGAACTTATAAGGATGCTCCGGAAATTGACCAGGAAGTTTACATTAAATCTAACAAGAAATTGATAGAAGGTAACTTTTATGACGTTAAGATTTTCGACTATGAAGAGTTTGATTTATTTGGGGAAATTTATTCATAACTAAAATATCAGGATTATGAAAAACAGAATATTATTGCTCGTTGTTATCGTTTACTGCCTGTCTGCTCTGCAGCTTCAGGCACAGGGTAAAGAAAACCCGCTTCAGAACCTGAACGTGGGAAAAGAATATTTCTATCTCGACCCTCTCGTCTTTTATCCGCTTGATTCATCCGTCGGAAGGCTCGATGTTTATATAGAAATTCCTCTTGAAAATCTTCAGTTCAAAAAAATCGGCTCAAACGATAACTATGAGGCTTCTTTCGACCTAAGAATTATCATAAAAGATTTTCTTGATCAGCAGATTTTTACTCAGACCTACACGGAAAAATTAAATAGTACTAAAAACGAACAGAAAAATATCACCGAGCAGTCTGTAACTAATCTTAAAAACTATATCCTGAAATCGGGTTTCTATAAAGTGAATTTTTCTCTTAAAGACAGAAATTCAGGAAATGAATACATTAAGAATTTTTCTGTTAATGTTAGAGACCCCAAAACAGACAGGATACTTGCCTCTGATATTATGCTCCTGTCTGATTATTCCATCGACTCAAAAGGCGAACAGGAAATAACTCCCCTTATAAGCGGTAATATTGGCACCATAGAAAACTTTTATATTTTTTCTGAAATTCAAAATAATACTGACGAAGAAGTTATAAAAGTTTTCAGGCTTACTACAGTGGACGATAAAGACAGAGTGATTTTCGATACTACAATATCAGTCAACATTAAAAAAGGAAAGAATCCTGTTATAGTTAAGCTTAATACGGTTGATTATACTATCGGCAGCTATACGCTTAAAATTTTTGACGGCTCAAAAGAGATTACCGAAACAAAGTTCGTTTATAGATGGGGCGATGTTCCTATAACAGTTAAAGACCTCGATGAAGCAGTAAAACAGCTGCAGTATATTGCTACAACAAAAGAACTTGATCATATTAATGATGCAGCTAATAATGAAGAAAGGCTAAAACGATTTATAAAATTCTGGAAGAGTATAGACCCGTCTCCAAGAACTCCGAAGAATGAAATAATGATGGAGTATTATAACCGTATTAAAATTGCCAACGAAAGATATTCTCACTACGTTGACGGATGGAAAACTGATATGGGTATGGTTTTCATTATTTACGGCAATCCCAGCGTAATCGATAGACATCCGTTTGAAAGCGACTCAAAACCTTATGAAATCTGGACCTATTACGATATCAACAGGCAGTATATTTTTGTCGATCATACAGGATTTGGTGATTACCGCCTGACTACACCTATCTGGGATGAAAGAACTCGAATTAGAATTTATAATTAAGTTTATCTGATTCTCTCAAATTTTTGTTACACCACATTGTTCTTAATCAGTGTGCGCTCTTATGCACTGTTTCTGCTCTTAAGCCTAAAATCAAATCCGTGCCTATCCGCATAATCAGCGTAAATCAGCGTTCAATTATTTCTCGTTTCTTAAGTCCTAAAAACAAAGTTCTTTATCAGTGGCAATCATAATCCATCGTCTCTTATCAGCCTGCCTGCAGCAGGTCAGACTTTAGGCAGGTGTGCGCTCTTTTGACCTGTTTCTGTTTGTAAGCAATAAAAACAAAATTCTTTATCAGTGGAAATCATAATCCATCGTCTCTTATCAGCCTGCCTGCAGCAGGCAGGTGTGCGTTCTTTATATCCTGTTTCTACGCTCTTAATCAGTAACTCTTTCTTCTCTTGTTTAGGTATTTCAGCAATGCTGTATCAAATGGCGATTCTGTCGTAAGCAGTACGTAATCTATGTTGTTCTTAACGCATTCTGATTTGTATTTCTCCGTGAAATTTCTCATCATCTTCTCGTACTCTTTCTTGACATCTGCTGGCTGAGAAAATAATTCCTCCTTCGTTTCCGAATCTATAAGCCTTACGGGCGCTGAATCTATAAATGACATCTCTATCGGGTCAAGCACATGAAAAAGTATTACCTCATTCTTGTCATACCTGAAATGCCTCAGCGATTTCATCACCTCTTCCTGATTGTCAAACAGGTCGCTTATTATGATTATTATTCCTCTTCTGTTTATCTTGTCGGCAATTATGTTCAGGCATTCCGCTGTTCCCGTTGCTTCTGTAGATTTTACGTTTGCAAGTTCTTTTAATATTAGCTTTAGGTTTGCATTGGTCGAACGTGCAGGTATGAACTTTCTTATCTTTGTGTCATATACCGCTAGCGATACAGCATCTCTCTGTAACAGCATTAAATAAGCAAGTGATGCTGCAACGTATGACCCGTATTCAAGCTTTGTTATTCCCGTTTCTTCCTTTACTTTCTTCTCCTTTGAAAACAGTTTCTTCAGCGATGTGCTTTTTGAAACTTTTGAATATGAAAAGTCCATCGACTTGCTAATATCAAGCAGTATGTATGCTTTCAGATTTGTTTCTTCTTCGTACTGTTTTATAAAATACTTATCTGTCCTTGCATATACCTTCCAGTCAAGATGCTTCAGGTCATCCCCCGGCATGTACTGTCGGTGTTCTGCAAATTCTACGCTGAAGCCGTGGTATGGAGATTTGTGCAGACCCGTCATGAATCCTTCGACGACAAACTTAGCCTTTAGCTCAAGGTTTGAAAGCTTTGAAAGCGCGGATGGATTTAAGTATTTTGAATATTCGTTGTTGTTTTTCACCTATTGTAAATAAAAATGCCGTTCCAAAATAAAATTCTGAAACGGCATTAATAAAATTCTTTGTTATTTCTTCTGCTCTTCTTGTTCTTTGCGTTCTTCTATAGCTCTCGTTTTTGGTGGTTTGCTGTCTAAGTTAGGATCTTGTTTCGTTTCCTTTTTTACTTCGGTTTTTGTTTCTGTCTTTGTCTCTTCTTTTCCTGCATTTTGAAGAATGAGTTCTTCAATCGATTTTCCCGTCTCAAGCACTTCAAGCATTCTTCTTGCTGATTCACTCATCTTGTCGTTTTCGTCTGCATCTTTTGGATATTTTTCAAGGAAAAGCCTGTAGCTTGCCTTTGCGTTTTCCTTATCTTTTAATGTCTCATCATATATGAATGCAACCATGAACAATGATTGCTTTGCTTCTTTCTTGTCTGGATATTTCTCGTATATGGTCTTATATATATTAATCGCTTCGGGATAATTCTTCAGGTTGTCAAAACTTATTCCTGCAATCTGATTGTATGCGAATATTACCTTGTCTGATTTAGGATATTTTTCTATAAACTCTTTGTATTTCTTAATAGACTGATTAAAAAGTTCGTTGTCGTTCTTCGCTACTGCACTGTCGTACAAACTCTTTGCAGTACTTAAGTATTCTTCTTCTGTGTTTTGTTTCTGTTCTTGCTTGCCGCAAGAGATTATCATGATCGCAAATAATATTGCTAATAATAAATTAAATCCGGTTTTTAACATTTTCTTATTTATTTGTTTTTTAATTAATTTTGTGTAATTTAATCAATTATTCCTTAAATATTAATGAAAAAACTCAATCTGAACGAGAGCTTCATTTCCCGTATTTGGGTCAATGAAGAGTATTATAAGGGACTAAAAACCACTGACAACAAGCGTGTGAAAATCATTAATTTCGGAATCCCTAATGCAGATTCCGGAGCCGATTTTAAAGATGCACTCGTGCAGATTGATGATGTACTGTTTTCGGGCGATGTTGAAATTCATCAAAATTTTTCAGACTGGAATTCCCACAATCATAAAAGCGACCCACGGTACAATAAAGTAATTCTTCATGTGGTTTTCTGGAGTGATAAAGAATCAGTGTCTTCATCCGAAAGTAGCCGCCTCATTCCAACCGTCGTTCTTTCTGAGTTCCTTACAAAATCAATTCACGATATTTGGAAAGATATAATTAATAATCCTTCCCCAAAGTTTAAGCTGCCTTGTTTCGGGCAGAATCATGTTGCAGGTACCGAACTAAAAAAGGATTGGATTAATGATGTAGGTATGTTAAGGCTCAACTACCGTGCCGAGCGTCTGAAATCTCGCATCTCTCATCTTGAAAATGATTTGCATTATGATTCTAAAAAAGATGCCTGGGAAAAAGTTCTGTTTGAATTCATTCTTGAAGCTCTCGGCTTCTCTAAAAACAAATCGCAGTTTCTTACTCTCGCAAAATCAATCGATATCAGAAAGGTGAAAAAATATTCTGATGTGCTCTCGCATGTTGAATCAATTTTGTTTGGTACCGCTGGTTTCCTGTCACACGATTTTAACAGCGACTACTACATCAATTTGTCCGCTGCATGGAAGTCGCTTCAGCCAAAGCTGAAATTCGAGTCCATGCATCGCTCTGAGTGGCATTTTTTCCGTCTGCGTCCCTTGAACTTCCCGACGCTCAGAATTGCTTATGCCTCGGCTTTCCTCCGTGAAATACTGAAAGAAGACCTCTTCAAGCGTATCGTCTTCTGTTTTAAAAACAGCTCTAATACTTTCAGAGATTTAACAGACATATTTCTTTCTATCGAAACATCTGATTTCTGGAAACATAATTACGATTTCAATAAACCCTCAAAGAACGAAATTCCCGCTATCGGAAAGGACCGCGTCAGCGATATCATCATAAACGTAGTAATTCCTTTACTCTACTCATACTCAAAAGTTTTCTCCGACGAAGAACTCTTTATCAAAGTAAAAAAGCTTTACAAAACATCAAAAGATAACAGCAAAAACAGCGTCCTTAAAGTCATGAAATCACAGCTTGAGTATCCATCAAAAACCATCGCCGAATCTCAGGGACTCATCCACCTCCACAATTTTTTCTGCGTTCACGGCAATTGCGGCGAATGCAAAATCGGCGAAAAAGTCTTCGATAAGTTTGCCGTCTCTGAAGCCCTCCGCATCATCTTATATTAATATTGTAATTTCATCAGTGTAAATCATACTTTTTCATTGTCATGTTGTGGTGCTCATAGCAAAAAATTACTATCCGTGTTCATCTGTTTAATCCGTGAAAATCCGCGTTCTATTATTTTTCTCAAAGTATTCTATTTCTCCCCCCTCGTTTCTTTTATACTAAAATATAATCTCAATTTTTACTATCTTGCTTTAATCAAATAAAAATAATCACTATAAGAATGAACAACATAGAAGAACAAAAGGAAAAGCTCAAAAGAGTACAGGACGTATTCAAACTCATCAAGGAAAAAGAAATTAAAATGATAGACTTTAGATTCACCGATATGCCCGGTCAGTGGCAGCATTTCTCCATTCCGGCAGATAAACTCGAAGAATCTAGTTTCTACGAAGGACTCGGCTTCGATGGTTCTTCTATCCGTGGATGGAAGTCTATCGATGAATCCGACATGCTTGTCATGCCCGATGCCACAACTGCAAAGATTGATCCGTTCATAAAACATAAATCTCTTTACATAATCTGCGATATCGTTGACCCAATGACTATGCTGCCCTACGAAAGAGACCCGCGCCTTATTGCCCGAAAAGCAGTCGAGTACATGAAATCAACAGGCGTTGCCGATGTCGCACACTTCGGACCCGAAGCGGAGTTCTTTATTCTTGACCATGTCGCTTATAACATCAATGAATATTCAAGCTGGTACAGAATTGATTCCCGCGAAGGTTTCTGGAATACAGGCTCGGAAGCAGAAGCAAACCTTGGACATAAAATTAAAGTTAAAGAAGGTTATTTCCCTGTTCCTCCGTCGGATTCTACAAACGACCTTAGAAATCAGATGGTTGAAAATCTTATCAACCTCGGCATAGATGTCGAAGTTCAGCACCATGAAGTCGCAACCGCTGGACAAAGCGAAATTGATTTCAGGTTCGGACCTCTACTTGAAGCTGCGGATAATCTTCAGACTTTCAAATACGTTGTTAAAAATACAGCTCGCGAAGCAGGAAAGACCGCTACCTTCATGCCAAAGCCAATCTTCGGCGATAATGGCAGCGGTATGCATACTCACGTTTCTCTCTGGAAAAACGGTAAACCTCTATTTGCCGGCGATCAGTACGCAGGACTTAGCGAAATGGCAGTTCATTTTATCGGCGGTTTATTGAAGCATGCGCCTTCTCTCCTTGCTTTTACAAACCCGACTACAAATTCTTACAAGCGCCTTGTTCCGGGATACGAAGCACCCGTGAACCTTGTGTATTCAATGCGTAACAGAAGCGCATGTATCAGAATACCAACTTATTCAAACAGCCCGAAAGCAAAACGTATTGAATTCCGTTGCCCCGATGGCACTGCAAATCCGTACCTTGCTTTTGCTGCAATACTTCTTGCAGGTCTTGATGGTGTTGAAAATAAAATCGACCCGGGTCCGCATGTTGATAAAGATATCTATCATCTCAGCGAAGCAGAGAAAAAAGAAATTCGTCAGGCTCCCGGCTCTCTTGAAATTTCACTCGATAATCTTCAGAGAGACCACGACTTCCTTCTTAAAGGAGGCGTCTTCACCGAAGATATTATTAAGACTTGGATAGATTATAAAATGGAAAAAGAAGTCAAGGAAGTTCAGCTCAGACCGCATCCATACGAATTCCATCTTTATTACGAAGTATAAATATTTGTTTGATGACAGAAGAAAATCAAAAAATTTCAGTTCTCGATAAAGGATTCGTTGAAGTTATTGATAAGCTTGGCTCGGACTTAACCGTCGTTAATTCTGCACGCGTTTCTTTCGGTAAAAAGAAGCAGGAGTTCACGCAGCGCGATCGCGTGCTTGTCAGGTATCTCGCTGAAAACAAGCACTACTCGCCGTTTCGGCATATCGTCGTGCAGTTCCACGTTAAAGCACCCGAATTCGTAATGCGCCAGTGGTATAAGCACGTTGTCGGTATTGAAACGACTTCAAGCTATCCCACAAAAGACCATGCGTGGAATGAAATCAGCGGACGCTACGTACCCGTAAATGATTTTTATACTCCCGATGTCTGGCGTGCACAGTCTGAAGATAACAAGCAGGCATCAGCAGGCGAAGTTGAAAATCAGGATGAAGCAAAAAAAGTTTTCAATAACGCTATGAAAGAAATTCTCGGTTGTTATGATAAGCTCCTCGTACTCGGTGTCGCAAAGGAACAGGCTCGTGTTATTCTTCCTTTAAATCAGTTTACAGAAGTTTATTGGACTGCCTCGTTTCAGGCAGTAATGAATTTTCTCGAACTGCGCGACCACACGCATGCACAGTGGGAAATAAGAGAGTATGCAAAAGTCATTAAAGATATTATGCTTGAGCTTTTTCCCGAAACTACAAAAATTTGGTTCGAAGTACAGAATAAATAAAACATTGTGAAATATGAACTTTTTACTCTATGTACCTATTTGGCTTATGGTGATTATCGTTGCTCTGTTGAGCGTCGTAATTTCTTACATTGGATTTTATCTTATTCACAAGTTTTATGAATACGAACATCTTGAAAAGTACCATAACGTTACAAGCTATCTTTTCAATGCCTACGGATTGCTCTATGCTGTCCTTATAGCTTTTGTTGTTTATATAAACTGGACGGATTACAACAACGCTCAGAATCATATCTACTCGGAATCAAATCAGATTTCAAATCTTTTTTATATCGTTCAGGGTCTCGATGAACCCATGCGTACAGAGCTCATGAAAAGTATTTATCGCTACACTGAGGATGTTATCAAAACTGAAATCCCTGAAATGCAAAAAGGAATTTATTTTTATGAAAATAATACGGCATACAATAGAATATGGGACGACTTTATTCAAGTCGATATTAAAACAATCAACAATACCATTCTGTACGAGAAGTGCCTGAATGAACTCAAAGGCATTAGCGAAGCCCGCCGCTTCAGGTATTTCTACATAACAAACTCTATTCCTTTGATAATCTGGGTCGTTATGATTCTCGGCTGTCTGATATCATTTTCATTTTCGTTCTTCTTTGGTGTCCGTGTCCGTTTCCCGTATTTCTTTCTCGCAATCGCATTCATATTCATTAATATCATCATTCTATATCTGATTTATGTCCTCGACCATCCTTACGAAGGCACTAACTCAATCTCCTATCACACAATGTCAAAAATTCTCGAAAATTTCAGCACCGCCTTACAATCCCCAAAATAAAATTTTATAATAACAATTAATTTCTTCCAAAACCCCGAAGGCCTGCCTGCCGCAGGCAGGGGTTTAATATGAATAACCCCCGGCGCAGCCGGGGGTACATTCAACTAAACTCCAACCCCGCAGGGGTTGAACATCTTCCAACGTCTCAAGGCAACAACTCACCCTCAATGCTCAGCATTCTCGATGCTACTATCCGTAAAAATGTTGTAATAAAAACAAACTTTTTATATAATATAACATCCTGATTCTCTGCATTTTCCCGCGAGCAATAAATCTATCTTTATATCCGTGTGTATCCGTTTTATCCGCGAAAATCAGCGTTCTATTGCTTTTCTCTGTGCACTCCGTGAATTCTCTGAGATCTCAGTGAACCAATTCCAAAACTTTATTATCTTACTACTCCGGATTCACCATCACCTCATCCGCAAAAATCCATTTCCTCGAAGTATTCACGGCGAAAACCCTTATAAACCTTGCTTCTTCATCCGTGTCAAGAGCCGCTATATCTATCCAGCAGTCATAAATATCATAAGTATAATTATCCAATATAACCGACGGCAGCTCACGGAAATTTATCCCGTCATTCGATACCGAAAACCTCACACTTCCCGGAAGATATACATCATAAGTCCTGTAATTTAAAAAACGAACAGCAATTGTTTTTATTTTCTTTATCGTTCCAAGGTCAACAGTTGCTATCATATCGTTCTTCTCAAACCCAAGCCAGTTTCTATCGTTTGAATTCTCAACACCAAAAACTCCGTCTGCCAAATTCCCTTTTGAATATTGCTCAGCAGGAGCGAACCCGTATGTTACGTTGCTCGAAATTCCTTCATGTCTAAGATTCCCAAAAAATGTAGCACCCAGCAGCTTCCATCTTCCCTTCCCGTTTTTCCAGTCCATGTAATCTTTGTAAGCATTTCCTGCATATATCGGATGACCTAACGGAATTTCCGAACCCGGCTTGTCCAGTATCCCGCACACAGCAAAGCTGATAACCTCGTCAACGCCCGCTTTTGTGACGCCCGCTAACTGTGATAAAAACCTTGGAAGCGGCGCCGGTATAAGCGCTGAACCTCTGACGTTTAATCCTTTTTCCCACGTAAATATTTCACTGTTCGCCCAGAAAGCAATGTTGTTTATGTTGTGCATTTCTCTTAACCGCGTAAAATTCTCCTTCATCTTTGGCAAAGGCATAGTTTCTGCAACGCACCCTATCTCATCCTGATACGCAATTATATCTACATTCAATTTTGCTATCTGTGCCGCAAATAAATAATCAGAAAAGTCTGCAGAGCGCAGTCCGTACGGCGATACCATTATCTTAGCTCCCGGCGTTAGACTCCTTGCCTCAGCACTAAGCCTGTTCGTAACATCTACATGCTCTTGCATAAGGTACGGTACTATTACCCCCTCGCAGGGAAAATACCAGCCGTAAAATGATGTATGTTTTGAATACAGCCCGGCAGTCTCTCGCATAATTTTTAAATGTGTCTCCAGTATTTCTTGTGTCAAAATCTTATCATCCTGGTTTATTGCCCATCCCGTACTCATAAACACCTTTAGGTTGTGCTCGTCTGCGGCATTCATCACGGCATCTATCGGACTCTCTCTGCCCGCTGTATATGCAGGCGCCATGAATGTAGAAGGGTAATAAGACTTTCGTTCATTAGCAGCATACATTATCACAATGTACTCAATTCCCATCTCCGAAAGTTCATTTACCTTTAATCGCCACAGCTCGGGAGACGTCATGTCTGTACCAGCAGGATTCATGTATTTGTTCCGTTCATCCATATACGCAAAATTTATCCACGTCCCTCTCACACCTTTTATCGGATTCTCCGTCTGCCCTAAACTGAATACAGGCATAAACAAAATCATTAATAACACCACCCTAATAATTTTCATCACCATTATATTTAAAATTCACTAAAATATTCTGTTTTATCATTAACCCATTAAAAATTATTTCCAAACCATATTATTTAAAATTCATTAAAATATTCTATCTTATCATTCCCCCATTAAAAAATTATTTCCAAACCATATTATTTAAAATTCATTAAAATATTCTTTCTTATAATTCCCCATTAAAAAATTATTTCCAAACCATATTATTTAAAATTCATTAAAATATTCTTTCTTATAATTCCCAATTAAAAAATTATTTCCAAACCATATTATTTAAAATTCATTAAAATATTCTTTCTTATAATTCCCAATTAAAAAATTATTTCCACTTGCCGTTGCCTTCAGGCAACGGATGGAAGCTATTTGTTGAGTCTGGGCTTTAGCCGAACTATAAAGCTCCTGTTTCTTTAAAACCCCGCAGGGGTTTAATTAATTTTTAATTCTCAAAGCTCCTATTTCTTTAAAACCCCGCAGTTTCTTTAAAACCCCGCAGGGGTTTAATATGAATAACCCCCGGCGCAGCCGGGGGACATACCGCTAAAACCACAACCCCGAAGGGGTTGAACATCTTTTTAATATACAATGCCGCTATCCAAAATGTATTAATAAAACAAACTTTTTATAAAAGATAACTATACTTATATTCTATCGTTTTACAACGGCTTTAATAATTTTCTCTGCGATCACGTCGCAGATCCACCGTCTCGTTGGGCGGACGTCCTCTGCGGTTAAAGATTTTTAACTATCCTTTTTGTTCTTTCTCTGTGCCCTCCGTGATTTCTCTGTGCCCTCCGTGAACCAATCCCCTAAAAATCTTTTATAATGTTTGCCCCCATAAATATACATAATTTATAATTTATTCACGATATTATTTCCCCTGATATTACCCTCCCGCCCTTTCCCCAAAAACCGCCCCTCCCTATCCCAAAAGTCCTGTTTTTTTCTATGCCTGCGATATGCCTGCGATATGCCTGCGATATGTCTGCGATATGCCTGCGATATTACTATATTGCGTTTTGACTCCAAAATCACCATATTTAGTAAAAATCAACTAATATGGCAATAAACAACAAACAAGTTCTCGGAAGGCCAACAGGCAGAGTTGGTGACGTAGTTTACCGCAGAGTTAACGGCAAAATCGTCATTTCTGAATACGTCGCTAACATCGAAATCTCAAAATCCAAAAACTGCGTTCACAATCGTACTCGCTTCGGAGTCTGCACCGCTTTTGCCGTTGCCGCTTCATCCATTATTCCCATTAATATGATTTGGAAAAATTCCAGTGCCCTGGGCAGAAGTGCTTACACGAAATTAATAAAAGCTAACATAAAACTTGTTGATGACAAAAAGCCCACTCCTCTGACATCAATAACTCCGCATGACGGCTTAGCTCTATCGCTTATAAATGTTGTCATCAACAATTCATCAATAGATGTCGAATATAAAATCGACCGTTCATCAACCCCCGGACTTACTGCTCCTTACACTTGCAGCCTTCTTGCTTATTGTTTCGATAAGAGAACTGAGAATATTGAAATAGATGATGATTATTTTAGCATTACTACCAGAGTCACATCTGAAACAAATAATAATACGCAGTCTGTATCCTTCAATATTAATGATTACACAAAAGGATGTATCAGAATCTTTCAAAAAGCTCGTATCTACTTAGCCGTAACAAAATTTAGTACCGACCCTCTTAAACCCGAGTGGTCAACAACTGGTTACAAAGAAATTAATCTTCCTACAATGTAATACCTTTGCAATTGAAATTATTGCATAATTTTACAATCATGGAAGATTAAATTTTAACTTATGAAGAAATTTAAAATAAAACTTCACAATCAGATACTCATCGGTCTCGTGCTCGGTGCCGTCTTTGGCTCCATATTCCACATGAACTCTAACGATATCGAAGTCATCACAAAAGAAGGCAAAGAAAAAGTCACGGGCTTCTCCGAAGTTAAATTTCTTCTGGGCGATTCTGTTCTCAGCTCTTTCGACTCAAACTCTCAGCTCGCAATCATAAAGTATTCAAAGTCTTTCACCGATAGAAAACTCAAGGAACGGGTAAAAGTTAAAGTAACCACAATCGACAATCAGGAAAAGGTTTTTACCAATGTTCGTGAAATTACAAAATCAAAAACACTCGGTGCACTGATAAAACCCGTCGGTGATGTCTTCGTCCGTCTTCTAAACATGATAGCAGTACCACTTGTAATAGCATCTCTTCTTGTCGGTGCTGCATCTCTTTCCGACTTGAAAAATGTCGCTCGCATCGGCGGAAAAACTATTTCTTTGTTCCTTCTTACAACTACTTCTTCTATCGTAATTGGACTTATTTTAGTTAATCTTATTCAGCCCGGCAACTTTATGCCGCCCGAAACTAAGCAAATGCTCATGCAGACTTTTAGTGATGAAGCATCAACTAAAATTCAGCAGGAAGTCTCTTTGAATATCATAGATTTCTTCGTGAACATAGTTCCTAAAAATCCGTTTAAAGCGATTGCTGATGGTGATTTCTTGCAGATAGTTTTCTTCGCTATCCTAACTGGGGTGTTCTTAACACAGATTCCTAAAGATAAATCGAAAACCATTATCAATTTCTTCGATGGACTCAGCAGTGCTATGATTCTCCTCGTTGAAAAGGTAATGCTTATTGCTCCCTTTGCCGTCTTTGCTTTGATATCAGCAACGGTTGCTGAGTTTGGATTCAATATTTTGCAGACTCTCCTGATGTATGTCATTACTGTTCTTGGAGGTCTCTTAATTTTAATGATCTTCTTGTATCCGCTTCTTCTAAAGACAATCGCACGCGAGAAAGTCATTCCGTTTTATAAGGCAACACGTCAACTTATGGTCGTTGCTTTCTCAACAAGTTCCTCCGCTGCTGTTCTTCCTCTTGAAATGGAAGTAGCTGAAAAGAAACTTGGTGTCTCAAATAAAATTGCTAGCTTTGTCTTGCCTCTCGGGGCTACTATTAATATGGATGGAACCGCTATGTATCAGGCAGTAGCGGCAATGTTTATTGCTCAGGTTTATGGTCTTGAAATGACAATCGTTAATCAAATTACAATTGTTATTACCTCTGTTCTTGCATCAATCGGTACTGCTCCTGTCCCCGGCGTCGGACTTATTATGCTCATCATCGTTCTTCGCTCTGTCGGTATCCCCGATGAAGGAATAGCTCTTATCCTTGGTGTTGACCGAGTTCTCGATATGGCTCGCACAGTACCGAACAACATTTCCGATTTATTCACTACCATTACTGTTGCAAAAAGTGAAGGCGAACACTGCAAAATACACATCGACTAATTAAATCTTTACCTCCTTCCCAAGCTCTGCTTGGGAAGGCATAAACACAATCTCTTTTTTCTCCCTTTTAAAACATTTTCAATCTTGCTATTTTTGTATTAAATCATCCCAATAATATGATAAGCATTAATGACGTAAACCCAAACCTCCTCGAAGCACAGTATGCAGTACGAGGCAAAATTGTAATAAGAGCACAGGAACTTGAAAGCCAGGGAAGGAAAATTATATATTGCAATATCGGCAACCCTCAGGCACTTAAACAAAAACCAATCACCTTTATAAGACAGGTGCTTTCACTGCTTGAGTATCCTGACCTGATAAACAACAAAGATGCTTCTAACATCTTTCCATCCGATGTCATCGAAAGAGCAAAATATATTATGAAGAAAAATCCCACAGGCACCGGTGCATACACTCAAAGCTCTGGCGTACCTTTTATTCGCGAAGCAATCGCAAACTTCATAACCGAACGCGACGGTATCCCAGCGGATAAAGACAAGATAATGCTTACCGATGGTGCAAGCAAAGGTGTTCAGTCAGCTCTCACACTTTTGCTTAAAAGCTCGAACGATGGTATCATGATTCCTATCCCTCAGTATCCATTGTACAGTGCGACTATTGCTCTCTACGGAGCAAAACAAATCGGGTACTACCTCGATGAAAATAATTCCTGGCACCTTAATGAAGTTGAACTTGAAAAAAGTTATTATAAAGCAAAGCAGGAAGGCGTAAACCCCGTTGCACTTGCTGTTATAAACCCGGGAAACCCCACAGGCGCAGTTCTTTCTAATGACAACATGGAAATGATTGTCCGCTTCGCAAAAACAAACAACCTTGTATTGCTTGCAGATGAAGTGTATCAGGAAAATGTGTATCTCAAAGGACTTGAGTTCACATCTTTTGCAAAAATAATGCACAACATGAATGAGATGGATTTAACCTTATTCAGTTTCCATTCTGTCTCAAAAGGTTTTCTCGGCGAGTGTGGACACCGCGGCGGATACTTTGAAGTTAGAAATATTCCCGAAGATGTTTATGCACAGCTTGTTAAACTCCTGTCTATCGGGCTTTGCTCAAATGTTGACGGTCAGATTGTTACTTACTTAATGGTTGATCCTCCAAAGAAAGGAGATCCAAGCTATGACCTGTACATAAAAGAACGTAACGGTATTCTCAAAGAACTCAAAGATAAAGCCGAAATTCTCGGCAAAGGATTAAACCAGATACACGGTATGACATGTGAAATCCCTCAGGGGGCAATGTACGCCTTCGTTAAGTTTGACCTACCTCACAGCATGTCGGTTGATGTAAATAAGATGTCAGAAGAAGAAAGAGTCGCCTACGATTCCAAACGCGATTCTGAATACTGTCTTGCATTGCTCGAAGAAACAGGTATATGTGTTGTCCCTGGTTCTGGCTTCGGTCAGCTGCCATCTACTATGCACTTCAGGACAACCTTCTTACCGCCAAGAGAAGATATACAAGCTCTCGTTGACAAGATGAAGGAGTTTCACGTTAATTATGTAAAGAATATTAACTGATATTACAGTTCTTTAGCGGTGTGATAATTTTTGGTATAGAATAATTTTGAAAAAGTAAGTAATTTACAATTGTTGTTTTTCATTTTTATTGTTCTCCTCCTTATTGACAGATGCGTTCCTCCTTATGCATCTGTCTTTTTTTATCCCCAAAAGCAATCAGAAGTTTATCTTATAGCTTTAAAAATTTTTATTAGTCATATTACTAAACTGAAATAATAAAAACCCCGAAGACCCGCCTGCCGCAGGCAGGGGTTTAATATGAATAATCCCCCAAATTTTATATCCGCAAAAGGAATTTATATTAAAAACCCCGAAGGGGTTTAATGTGAATAACCCCCGGCGCAGCCGGGGGTAAAACCAAGAGAAAATCAACCCCGAAGGGGTTGAACATCTTACCCAACTCAAAGCTCTACCCTATGCACCTCCTCAAAGTACGACCCCTTGCTCGTCAGCGTACTCTTCATCAAACACACATTCTCTGCCATAAACTTCTCACCTTTGCATTCAATATTTATATCCATCATCTGTATCCCTTCATTTTTCCTGACCCTGCCCAAAGTTATATGCGGCACATACTTCTTCCTCTGTTCAAACCCAAACATATTCATTTTATCTTCCACTTCTTTGCTTAACAAAAACGACTTTTTCTCTTTATCTTTTACATCCAGAAACAACACCCTTGGATTTCTTAAATCAGGAAAAGCCGATATCTTATCAAATTCAAACGCAATCTTACCAATATTCAGATTGCCGATATTATCAAGTTTTTGTATTATGATATTCTTCAACCCGTCTTTTACATCCCCGATGAAGAACAAAGTAATGTGGTACTTATCCTCAGCTTCCCATTTTATCTTCTCGGTTTCATCATTGTCCATCATATTTCTCAACTCATCCCGATATCCCTTTATCAGTCCCATTGTACCCTTATTAAAATTCAAAGAAATAAATGTCCTCATAATCTTTTTATATTATTTAAAATTATTGTTAATATAAAACACCTCATAAATCTAAATTATATCATTTTTTAAATCAGTACAAATACTAATATCATATTTGCTCTTTTGTACCTTCTTGTTATCTTGACTGAATAATTAATTATGCTTAAATTTATAATATCTCGTTTATCTTTTAGATAAATATATATTAGTTGGATTCACGTACTCTTTTTTAAATAACTTAAAAATATTACTATGAAACCTCTAAACAAATTTTTAATTCCGGCAGTCTTATTCTTTTTAATTTGCGCTTCATCGGGTTTGTTTGCTCAGACCCCTCAGCATTTTAACTTTACGGGTTCAGGCCCAAGCAATAACTCATTCCCGTTTGCCCAGGCAGTAGGTAAAGCCGTTCAAATTCTTTTTCTTCCGGGTGATTTTGTTCAGCCTGCTCCTCTTCCCGCTGGTAAGCAAATAACCACTATCTATTTTCAAGCAAGTTCTTCAGGTGCAGGAAGCCGCACGTTTACTGACCTTGTTGTTATGATGAAACAAGATTCGATTACGAGTTTTCCGCTCGGTGTCTTTTACTCTCCGCTTGATACAGTGTACTATGAACCGTCTGCGACGTTGACTTTTGTCGCAAACGATTGGTTCTCAATAACCCTTGAAAAACCTTTTGTTTATGACCCGTCTAAAAGTTTAATTGTTTTTGTCGGTCAATGCGGCGGTTCCGGTGCAGGAGGAAATATCTGGCAGCAAAACCTTTCCGAACATAGAAGAAACTGGTCTGTAGCAGGCTGTCCGTTTGTTCCTTATGTAGGTACATCTCCAAATACATCTGTTGCAAATTTCGGAGTTGATGTTACCGATGTTACTTCAGTTACACAGTTATCCGCAGAAATACCCGTTGAATATATGCTTTCACAGAATTTCCCTAATCCGTTTAACCCTGTTACCAATATTCAGTTCTCAATTCCTAAATCTGGTGTGGTCAATATAACGGTTTACGACGCTATGGGAAGAAAAGTATCAGAATTGGTAAACGGATATCATAATGCCGGTGCGTACCAAATCAATTTTAATGCATCAGCACTTGTATCAGGAACTTATTTCTATAAATTGATTGCAGAAAACTTCAGTGCATCTAAAAGAATGATCCTTATTAAATAAGAATCTTGCGTTGTCAATCTTGCTAAAGTAAAACGAACTAAAGAGAAATTAAGAAAACAATTTCAAGGATATTTTAGAGAGTTCATATTCAAAGCTCAATGCTTATATGAACTCTCTTTTGTTTCTTTGTTATTCAAAAGAAAGTATTTATGAGCAAAGTCCCATGAGTCATCACCTTAATTAATTTATTAACTGTTTTTAAATTGAAAAACCTTTTCTAAATTTGTAATATGATTAATTATTGAAAATGTAAAATTATCATATTGAACGATTCAGATAAACTGCTTGCAGATAAGTTTATAGAGTTTGTAAACGTTGTAAAAAGATTAAGGAAAGAGTGTCCCTGGGATATTGAACAAACCCACAGCAGCCTTCGCCGCTGTTTACTTGAGGAATCTTACGAAGTTCTCGAGGCAATCGATAATAACGATATGACGGAGCTAAGAAAAGAGCTCGGCGACTTAATGCTTCAGGTCGTTTTCCATGGAGTTATGGCAGAAGAAACAAACGATTTCAATCTGATTCAGGTTATCGAACAGGAAACAGCAAAGCTAATATACAGGCATCCCCATGTTTTCGGCGAAGCAGTAATCACAAATAGCGATGATGTCAAAACGAACTGGGAGAAGCTGAAAAAACACGAGGGTCGGAACTCGGTTCTTGACGGTATCCCAAAAGAACTGCCCGCTCTTTTTCGTGCATATAGGGTGCAGGAAAAAGCTGCAAAGGTTGGTTTCGATTGGAAAGATGTAAAACCAGTTTATGATAAGATACTTGAGGAGATAAACGAGCTGAAGCACAACATTGAACACTATGAATCACAGGATAAGATTGAAGATGAATTCGGCGATGTATTGTTTTCAATCGTTAACTATGCACGTTTCCTTAAAATAAATCCTGAGGATGCTTTAAGAAAGACTATCGAAAAGTTTATGTTCAGGTTTCAGAAGATTGAAGAGTATGCAAAAGTTAATAATCTTGAACTCGATCATATGACGCTGGAGGAAATGGATGAAGTGTGGGTCAAAGTTAAAAACAACAGCAAGAACGATTAATAAATGATGAATAAAAACAATCATTCTGTAGGTATTATTTTATTTCACAGGTTTCCCCGAAAGGTAATGTATCTTTTGCTGAAGCAGCATCAGGGTCACTGGGGTTTCCCTAAAGGCCACATTGAAAAGGGCGAGAGACGTATAGAAACTGCCGTCAGAGAACTCAGGGAAGAAACCGGAATCAGGAAAATAGACTTTATAAAGAAGAAGATTCTGTTCAAAGATAATTATTCTTTCAAGAACGGGAAGTCTAAAGTAAATAAAAATGTTGACTATTATATAGCTGAATCCCTTGTAGATAAAGTTAAAATCGATGGTAAGGAAATTCTAAACTATAAATGGATGTCAGTGGATAAGAGTTATGAAAGACTTACATTCAGTAAATCAAAGAAAATATTAAAAAGAGCAAACAAAATAATTAATGAGTATATTTCAGATAAGTAAAAGAGCAATTTTTACAGCTTTATTGCTGTCCTTTGTTTTCGTAACAACGGTATCTGCCGAGAATCGCGATAAGATATCACAGCTTAAAGACAGTATTGATGCAATTGTAAAGACTATCAATTGCGACGTATCTATTCAGGTTGCAAGCGCAAATAAATACGACCTTCTTTATGAGTACCAGCCTGAAAAGAAAATGATACCCGCCTCAATATCAAAATTAGTTACTTCAGCTATAGCACTCAAATTTCTCGGACCCGGGTATGAATTTAAAACCGTTCTTTACACTGACGATGTAAACATCAGCGACGGAGTAATAAACGGCAATCTATACATAAAAGGTTACGGCGACCCTGAATTCGATACAGCAGACTTATTTACTTTGATAAAGAAGTTTCTTGCGATGAACATAAAGGAAATCACAGGAAATATAGTCTATGACGACTCTTTTCTCGACAAGGAATATTTTGGGCTGGCGGACTACTACTCTGGTGATACAAAACTTCAGTACTGGCCTTTCGTTAATGCTTTATGCATAGATAGAAACGCAAGCAGAACATATCCTTCCGTTGTTATTGCCAATACAGTTGAATATGAATTCAGGGATAAAAGCGTAAAGCTTGGAGGAATTATCGTAGCAGGAGCAACACCTGATTCCCCAAAGGAAATTGCGCGTGTAACTCATTCGATGGCAGAGGTTCTTGCTAACATGAACAAGCCGAGCGATAATCACTATGCTATTACAATTTTTAAGGTTGTGGGTGCTGTTCATGATTCTGCTCCGGGCACGCTTAATAAAGGTGCTGATGCAGTAGTTGAATTGTTCACGAGTATCGGAATATCACGCAGTGAATATGAATTCCTTGAAGGCTCCGGTTTAACAAGGTTTAATTATGCTACGTCCAACGTGTATATACAGCTTCTCAAGTATATGTTCGATGACGTAAAGACATTTGATATTTTTTACAACTCTCTTCCCGTTGCAGGTGTCGATGGAACACTGAAAAAGAGAATGGTTGATACTGAAGCAATGTACAATGTTCATGCTAAAACCGGCTCGATAAACGGCGTCACCACTCTTGCAGGTTACGCAATTACAAGGGATAGTGAATTGTTAATATTTTATATTGCCATGAACGGTTTCAAAGGTGCGAACTGGGCACCATACAGAGATATACAGGATGAGATTTGCGAAGTCCTTTGTTCATTCTCAAGAAATTAGTTACGAATGAGCACGAAAGAACAAGATCAATCTGTAACAGAGGTAGGCACTCCCGCACAGAAGAAACTCCTTTTGTTTAACTCCGCTCATCTCTGGGAGCAGGTTATTCTTCAGCTCCAGAAAGCCACCGGATATGATATTATTCAGTGCGAACAGATTGCCATAATTGCTCATACAAAGGGTAAGGCAGTAGTAAAGACGGGAGAAACAGTCGAACTTTTCAGGATAAATAATATTCTCAAAGAGATAAAACTTATCACAGAGATTCGGTAGTGTATTATTTATTGTTTTTAAACCTTAAAAATAATCTTCCAAAAGATTATCTTTATTCATGAATTTTAAACTCGAATCAAATTATAAGCCTACAGGTGATCAGCCAAAAGCTATTGAAGAGTTAACCGAAGCTTTAAAAAGAGATGAAAAGCATCAGGTGTTTCTCGGCGTTACAGGTTCGGGAAAAACCTTTTCAATCTCCAATGTGATAGAAAATATTGGCAAGCCGGTTCTTGTAATGTCTCACAATAAGACTCTTGCAGCTCAACTGTACGGTGAGTTTAAAAGGTTCTTTCCTGAAAACAAAGTCGAGTTTTTTATATCATATTATGACTACTATCAGCCCGAAGCTTACATACCGTCAACGGATACATACATTGCCAAGGATTTATCAATCAACGAGGAAATTGACAGGTTAAGACTGCGTGCAACAGCTTCATTGCTTGAAGGACGCAGCGATATTATAATAGTTTCTTCGGTCAGTTGTATATATGGTATCGGTGCTCCCGAAGACTATGCAGAACAGGTTCTTGTACTCCGTAAAGGACAAAAGATTTCAAGAAAGCATTTGCTTACGACACTGGTTAATATACATTACGTAAGAAACGATTCCGATTTCAAAAGAGGCAATTTCAGAGTTAGAGGAGATACAGTTGAAATCGTTCCTGCTTATGAGGATGAAAAGGGAATCCGCATTGAAATGTTTGATAATGTAATCGAAAGAATAAGTTATATAGAAAGACTTACAGGAAGAACAATCGGCGTTGATGACAGTGTTTCTATTTATCCTGCAAAATATTTTGTTACAACTCCGGAAAAAATAGAAGAGGCAATTGATGACATTAGAAAAGAAATGTACGAACAGATTCAGTATTTTCAGAAAAAGGACAAACTGATCGAAGCGCAGAGGATTGAGCAGAGAACAAACTTCGACATAGAAATGATAAAGGAAGTCGGCTACTGCACAGGAATAGAAAACTATTCAAGGCATCTTGATAGACGTGCAGCGGGCTCGAGACCTTCCTGCCTTTTTGATTATTTCCCGAATGATTTCCTATTGGTTGTAGATGAGTCCCATGTAACAGTTCCTCAGATAAGAGGTATGTATAACGGTGATAGAATGAGGAAGAAGACACTCGTTGAACACGGATTCCGTCTGCCTTCCGCCCTGGATAACCGTCCTATGACATTTGAAGAATGGGAATCAGCTATTAATCAGGTTATATTTGTTAGTGCAACTCCGAGTGATTATGAGCTTACTAAAAGCGGGGGCTCAATCGTTGAGCAGGTTATAAGACCTACAGGTTTGCTCGACCCTGAAATACAGGTGCGTCCTGTGAAGAATCAGATAGATGACTTAATCAATGAAATCAGGATAAGAACCGCAAAGAAAGAAAGAGTTCTCGTTACAACACTTACCAAGAGAATGAGTGAGGACCTTACTGATTATCTTGAGGGAATCGGTATAAAGGTTAAGTACATGCATTCCGAGGTTGATTCGCTTGACCGTGTTGAAATACTAAGGGGACTCAGACTCGGTGAGTTCGATGTTCTTGTCGGGGTTAACCTTTTGCGCGAAGGTCTCGACCTGCCGGAGGTGTCGCTTGTCGCTATTCTCGACGCTGATAAGGAGGGGTTTCTTCGTTCCGAAAAGTCATTGCTTCAGACAGCGGGAAGAACCGCCAGAAATGTAAACGGACTCGTTATTATGTATGCCGATAAAGTTACTGAATCGATGAGAAAGGTTATTAATGAAACAGCGCGCAGAAGAAAGATACAGGACGAATATAACAAGGAACATAATATCGAACCTAAGACTATATATAAGACATACGAAGAGATTATGTCAACTACAATAGTAGCAGACTCGAAAGCAAAATATGACCCAAAGAAGAAATCCAGGAGTGACGACAAAACATCCCTGTCAATTATAACGGAGCCGCTATTCAAGAAGATTAACAAGGAACAGCGCAAAGAATTAATAGATCAGCTTAGGAAAGAAATGATAAATTCAGCAAAGGACCTTGAGTTTGAGCGGGCAGCCGAACTCAGGGATGAAATAAAAAGACTATCAGACGAATAATAATTTTAACTATATGAAGCAAATCATAACAGCGTTACTATTTCTTGCAAGCATCAATGCTTATTCACATACTATTGTAGGAAAGGTGCTTGATGAAAGATATTTTCCTGTACCCAATATATCTATAGCAATTACAGGCGGCAGCAGTGCCAGCACGGGCAGTGACGGCAAGTTTATGATATCAACCGATGAATGGACTTATGACCTTCTTCTGTACGATTTATCTTCAAACATCGGAGTTCTATACAAAGACCTCACAGTTAAGAACCCCGAACTGATTTTCTTCGGACTGAATGCATCAAAGAATATTAACACGGAGTTCGTTAAAGTTGAGTTTCCTAATATTCCAAGCGGAAGAAGTGCAATAATAAAGTTTTTAGCGGAAGACGTTTTCAGCAGTGAGGATGTCTTTGCATCCGCAGGTGAAAGAACCAAGGTAGTTAACATTAATTTCCCTTCTTACGTGACACGATTAAACGGAAGAATGATATATCTTGAAAAGACTCCGACCTCTTATGTAAAATATCTGGAATATCCGATGACTATTATTAAAGAAGGATATCCGCAGACAGTAATCTTTGATTCTTTGTCATACGGAAGAGTGCCGGGCACGTCAAGCGTTACAATATATCCGCCTGCATTTGCTTATGATATGAAAGGATTTTCAGTCTTTGCAGACTTTCTCTCTCAGCACAGAAACGCCGAGCTTACGTTAAACGTTACTGAAGGAGATATTGTTTCTTCTAAGATTATTGTTCCTCAAAACTTACCCTTTGGTTACAGGTTAAAGATAGAAGGCAGGGGAGGATTAAAGAACGGCGGGAGCTTTGTGAGCAGTACTTATTCTTATCCCGGTGCAACATATAACATAGGAACAGAGACCGCACCGAGACTTGATTCACCGCAGGATAAATACTGGGGTGTTTCCAACAACACAATGTTTTCCTGGGACTGGGGTACAGGTACAGGAATCTATGTAGCCCATTTTCATGGTTTCATGCCTGTCGGTGATTTTTATGTTGTTACAAGAGAAAGAGAACTGAGAAATCCAAAGGGAATTGCACAAAGCATACTTGATGGGAATGAATATTCGTGGGAAGTAAGCAAATACCTTACTTATACTTCTGTTGATGATTACGTCAAGCCAAGAATGTTTGCAAATGACCTTGGGTATAAGGCGGTTCTTACTTCAGAAATGAGAACATTCAGGATTAATCCTTTTTAAAATATATTCTTAAGGAAGCGGTTGTCTTTGCGCCAGTCCTTCCTGACCTTGACAAACAGTTTAAGGAAAACTTCTTTTCCGAGAAAGACTTCTATATCTTTTCTTGAACGTTCGCCAAGCTTCTTAATCATCTCTCCTCGCTTACCGAGAAGTATTATCTTTTGTGTTTCTCTTTCGAGAATTATATCAGCATTAATAAAATCCTTCTGGTTATCTTCCCTTTCCTTAAACTCCCTGACTTCAACGTGTACGCTGTAAGGAATTTCTTCCTCATAAAGCTCAAGGATTTTCTCTCTGATTATTTCTGATACGAAGAACTTTTCGGGTTTATCGGTAAGCGTTTCGCGGTCGTAATAAAAGTCACCTTCGGGCAGATGTTCAATCAGCTTAAGCTTCAGCAAATCAAGGTTCAGTCCGGTTGTTGCAGATATCGGGATTATTTCTTCAAACTTTAATTCCTGCTGCAGTGTAACAATCTTATCCGAAATCTGTTCTGACTTAAGATAGTCACATTTGTTTAAAGCTATTATTCTTTTGAATGAAGAAAACTCTCTGATAAAATCTTCCTCAATCTTCTTCAGGTCTTTAATAATAATATTCATGCCGTCAACAAGATAAAGCACAAGGTCGGTTTCGAGAAAGGATGACCTTATTTCTTTCTTCATGAATTTCTGCATTTCGTACTTTGGCTCGAGCACGCCCGGTGTATCAACAAATATTATCTGATAGTCTTTGCCTGTAAGTACACCCTGTATTCTGTTTCTTGTGGTCTGTACCTTCTTGCTGACAGCAGACAGTTTGAAATCAAGAAACTTGTTCATGAGCGTTGACTTACCCGCATTGGGTTTACCTATGATAGAAACATATCCGCTTTTAGTTACCATTAATTTACTACCTTTAACTGACTTTTATTGTTTAATATTATCTGTGGTTTGCCGTTGAACTCACCAATCTTACCTTTGACTTCCACTGTCTTATTCTTGTAGTCCATTAAATCACCGAAGACTTCAAACTTATCAGGAAATATCACTGCTGTAAACGTGTTCTTGGGATATTTACTATCGAAGTTCAAATAAGCAACTTTTTCACGAACGACTACATCAGCCACATAACCCGTTACTACTGCGTTGGAGCCTTTATTGCCTGCCGTCTCAGAGCTTTTTAAGTTAACGTACTGTGCTGATGTTTTCTTCTCAGGTTTTGTTACAGTCTCTTCTTGAGTTTCGGTTTCTTCTATGCTTTCAGTTTCAGTGGTCAACTTTTTCTCTTCAACGGCTTCCTTTATCGGTTCATCTGTCTTTGTTATTTTAACTTCTTCTTTCTTCTGACCGCAGCCCGTCAGCAGAACAAACGAAAACAAGAAAATGATTATGTGTTTCATGCTGTAACTATTTTAGTTTTTCCTTTGCTTCTTTCAGATAGTTTGATACTGATGCATCATTTCTTAATTCGGGTTTAAGCATCAATCCATACTCAATATCTTCGACCGCCTTGCTGTAATCACCAATAGCAAGATACAGAATCCCTCTGCGTATGTATGCTTCGCCGTCGGATGAGTCAAGCTCAATTGCCTTTTTATAGTCTTCCATTGAAAGCTCATACTTCAAGAGGTACTTGTATATTGTGCCTCTGAAATAATAACTCTTAGCGATTGACTGATTCACCTGAATTGCTTTATTAGCCTCAACAAGTGCTTCTTCAAACCTGTCAAGATTCAGCAGTAGAGCTCCGCGGTTCCAGTATGTATCAACTTTGGAGGGGTCTATTTCTTCTGCTTTGCGGTACATTTCAAGAGATTCCTCTATCTTTCCCAGTTGACCATAGAGCGTGCCCAAAGAGTTCAGCGACATTATATCATTCGGGTTTATCTTCAACGCCTGATTCAAATCTTTATATGCATTTTCTACGTCATTCGAGAATAAATATGCAGCTCCTCTGTTTGAATAAGCCCTGCCGTAGTTTGTATCTAAAGCTATTGCCTTAGTGAAATTTTCGATTGCATTTTCATAGTTCTTCTGCATCAGATGAATAAACCCGATGGAGTTGTAAGCCTGCGGCTCTTTTGGATTCTTGCTGATAATAATTTTAAAGTAACTAAGCGCTGCTTCATAATCTCCTTTTATAAGAGCATCATCGCCCTTTTTATAAAGAGTATCAATAGGCTGAGAATGGAGCAGCGAGACGCAGAAAACGATATTAATTAAAAGTAAAGTTAGTAATTTCATCTACTTGGTTTCTTATTATTGAAAAACCCGCAGTACACAAGCACCGCGGGTTAATAAATTAAATAAAATTAATAATTATCTATCTGTGCTCTCTGGAGCTTGCCTGAGTAGTCAATATAAACGGCTTTCCATTCTGTATAGAAGTCATAAACTGTCCAGCCGCCTTCTCTGTGTCCGTTGCCTGTTGCTTTAACTCCGCCGAACGGCATGTGTGCTTCAGCACCGATAGTTGCCCCATTGATGTATGTGATTCCTGCCTGTATGTCGCGGACTGCTATGAATGCATCGTTGACGTTGTTCGTGAATATACTTGATGAAAGACCGTACTCTGTTCCGTTAAGTATCTCTATTCCTTCTTCAAGCGATGAGCATTTCAGGACTGCTAGAACAGGTCCGAAAATTTCTTCTTTTGCGATTCTCATATCGGGAGTTACGTCCTTGAATATCGTGGGTTTGTAGAACCAGCCCTTTGCGAGCGAGCCATCTTTTGCATAGTCGCCGCCTGCGATGAGGGTTGCTTTATCCTCGTTGAGTCCTATCTTGACGTAATCGTTTACTGTTTCTCTTTGTTCTTTGCTTACGCACGGTCCGACATCGATACCCTTATCGTTTCCATATCCGAGCTTAAGTTTATTTACTCTTTCAACAAGCATATCGAGGAACTTGTCATGAATATCTTTGTGAAGTATCAATCGTGAGGTTGCAGTGCATCTCTGACCTGTTGTACCGAATGCGCCCCAGAGGACTGCATCGAGAGCGAGGTCAAGGTTTGCATCGTCCATTACTATCTGAGCATTCTTTCCGCCGAGTTCGAGCGAAACTCTTTTCAGTTCTCTTCCTCCGACTTCGTTGATTCTTCTGCCGACTGCAGTTGAGCCCGTGAATGAAATCAGGTCTATATCCTTGCTTTCAAGAAGTGCTTCGCCTACAACCCTTCCGCTTCCGTGAACTATATTGATAACGCCCGGGATGTAATCCTTGCCGAGTACTATATGCATTGCTTCGTCAATAATCTTAACGAGTGTGTTTGCAGTCTTTGGTGTTATCTCCGCAGGTTTGAATACAACAGTGTTACCGCAAACGAGAGCAGGGAATATTTTCCATGTAGGTATTGCCATCGGGAAATTCCAGGGTGTTATAATACCGGCGACGCCGATAGGAACCCTGAAGCTTAAGTTCATTTTATTCGGGAGCTCGCTTGGTGCGTTAATACCGAAGAGTCTTCTGCCTTCTGAAGCTGCGTAGTATGCAGTATCAATACCTTCCTGTGTATCTCCTTTTGTTTCCGCGAATACCTTACCCATTTCTCTTGTCATTTCATGTGATATATCATCTTTTCTTTCCAGCATTATATCGCCGACTATTTTCAGAACATCGCCGCGTTTTGGTGCGGGTACGAGTCTCCATTTCTTAAGTGCTTCTTTAGCTGAATTTATTGCATCCCGTACATCATCGTTTGCCGATGCTGGAAAAAGTCCTATTAAATCATCTGCATCAGCAGGGTTTCTGTTCTCTGTGTAATTACCGCTCTTTGGTGCTTTCCATTCTCCGTTGATAAAATTTTTGAAGTGTTCCATTGTATAATGAGTTTATATATTAAGGTTTAATTAAATTAGTGTCTTATTAAGACAAAATATATATTCGACATGAGATTAAAAATTCAAATAAACATCATTATTCTCAGCGTTTTTCCAGCGAGCAATAAATCTATCTTTATATCCGTATGTATCTGTTTGATCCGCGAAAATCAGCCTGCCTGCTGCAGGCAGGCGTTCTATTGCTTTTCACTGTGCCCTCCGTGACTTCTCAGTGATCTCCGTGAACCAATTCCAATAAAACTTTTATTTTGTTTGTATCTTGGTAACGAAAGTGAATTAATGTATTCTTATTTTATCATCAGCATCTTCTTTGTCTCTGTGAAGCCATCCGTTATCAGTTTGTAGAAATATACGCCGCTGTGTAGAGCCGACCCGTCGAATGAGACTTCGTACGTGCCGGGCTGTAATCTTTCATTAACGAGTGTTTGGACTTCGCGCCCCTGTACATCATATACGATTAATATTACCTGCTCTGTTTTTACGATTGAGAATTTAATGTTTGTCGTCGGGTTAAACGGATTCGGATAGTTTTGACTTAACTTAAATGTTTCGGGAATATTTGTGCTTATTGTATTAATGTATGTTAAAGCCGTATCTCCATACATTATACCATTTATGTAACAACCAGTCATATTTGCATAAAGATCAGAACCATATGTTCCCATATGTATATGAGACTCAAATGATATTATTCCAAAATTTGAATTATATTGAATTAATTTTCCGTCACCCCATCCTCCTCGATGAAATGCCTTAGTCATTCCAATTTTGTTATATATTGTGTCAATACGCACCCAATCGAAAATATAACCTGAGCAGGAGTTTGCTGTCCCCGAAAGCATTCCGAGACTATCGATTAATTTTTCTTTATAATAATATGGACAAGTATTTGCTGAGTCGAATGCCAGAATGCTTTTTGATAATGTATCGAATCTTAACCAAATATTATCAGATTGATTCGGATATGCATTCATGAAAAAGTAGGTATGGTTATTGAATATGGAATCTTTTAATACTCGGTGTGATGTTTTGTAACGGATAATATCACCTCCTCCTGGATAAGTGCTACCTCTTACACAATAGTATACAAATTTATTACCAACTTGTAATGGAAAACTCATTTGAGAATATAAATTGCAACTCATTGCTACGAGCATTACTAAGAGAACTAATTGTTTTTTCATAATCTAATGATAAAATTATTTAATGAGCAGCATCTTCTTTGTCTCTGTGAAGCCATCCGCTATCAGTTTATAAAAATATACGCCGCTTGTAAGTCTCGAGCCGTCGAACGATGTTTCATAAACTCCGGGTTGTAGTTTCTCATTTACCAGTGTTTGAACTTCACGACCCTGCACATCATATACCTTAATCACAACTTCACTGTTACCTGTCACCTGAAACCGAATAGTTGTACTTGGATTAAACGGGTTCGGATAATTCTGACTCAAAGAAAATGCTGATGGGATTTCTGTTGAGATATTTTGGATACCGATGATTTCTGAGAGTGGACGACGCCAGACAGAACTACCATATGTTCCCGCAAAAATATCATTGCCAATTATTAATAGTGAAGAAACAGCACGTAAATTAGTTAATCCCTGATTCTTTTGTGTCCAGCTGATTCCAAAATTAGTTGAAACATAAACTCCAAATGAATCAGTACCGGCAAAAATATTGTTTCCACTTATGGTTATGCAATAAATATGCTTATCGTTCAATGAAGTTTGAGTCCAGTTTGAACCATTATTTGTAGAAAGAAATATTCCTTGAAACTCAGTTCCTGCCAAAATATTATTTCCACTAACAGTTAGGCAACGGACATCTAAATTATTTAAACCTGTTTGTGTCCAGTTTGAACCATTATTAGTAGATTTAAAAACCCCGGAACCAAATGTTCCTGCATAAATTGTTGTTCCTATCGTTGTCAAGGAAGGTACAGAATTATAATTAAAATTAACTTGCGACCAATTAACGCCATTATTTGAAGAAATATAAACTCCATATTGTGACGTTCCTGCAAAGACATAAGAACCGGTAACAGTAAGTGACCAAACGGCTCTTCCAACTAAAGAAGATTGAAGCCAGTTTATTCCATTATTAGTAGAATACAACAATCCCATACCAGGTGTGCCTGCAAGTATATTATTTCCAATTGAACTTAAAGACCAAGCAGGAAAATTGAGAAAAGAAGTTTGTATCCAATTGGTACCTAAATTTGTTGAGAGATAAACACGACCTCCAACGTTAGAGCTATCTGATCCTGCGAATATATTATTTCCATTTACTATCATAGGAATAATATTTTTGTCTAACCCCATTCCATTCGATATCTGCACCCACTGTGCGTTCGCATTCATTGCTACGAGCATCACTAAGAGAACTAAGAGTTTTTTCATAGTTTGATGATAAAATTATTTAATTAGTAACATCTTCTTTGTTTCGGTGAAGCCATCTGTAATCAGTTTGTAGAAATATACGCCACTGTTTAGCAGACTTCCATCGAATGAGGTCTCGTACGTGCCGGGCTGTAATCTTTCATTAACAAGTGCTTGGACTTGACGTCCCTGAACATTATAAACGATTAATTTTACCTGCTCTGTTTTTATGATTGAGAATTTAATGTTTGTTGTTGGGTTAAACGGATTCGGATAATTCTGTGATAGTGAATATGAAAAGGGTATTTCTGTTGAAATGTTTTGGATACCGATGATTTCTGAGAGTGAGCGGCGCCAAATGGAATTACTCTCTGTACCAGCAAAGATGAAATTGCTAGTCACCAAAAATGAACGAACCATTGGTGGGACATTAAACCCTTGGTTCTTGTTAATCCATATTCCTCCGTTATTTGTGGAAAGATATACACCACAAGAATTATTAAAATCATAAATCCCAGTAATAATATCACTTCCAATTGTAGTTAACGAAATAGTATTTCTATTGTTTGAACTTGTTTGTATCCAGTTTGCGCCTAAGTTAGTGGATAGATAAACACCAGTTGGAGTGTTACCATAAGCATATGTGCCGGCAAAAATATTATTTTCTATAGTAGTTAATGACCAAACAGCTCGACTGTTATAAGAAGTTTGAGACCAATTTAAACCACTATTTGTTGAAAGATAGATTTTACCGCTACCAGTTGAATTACTATCAGTTCCCGCAAAAATATTTGTTCCAAGTGTAGTAAATGAAGCAACAGAACTATTCATTGTAGTATATGTCCAATTACTACCATTATTTGTTGATCGATAAATTCCACCAGAACTAGGAATTGACCAATCAATTATACCCGCAAAAAGATTACTGCCAAGTGTTGCTAAACAATATACTTGTTTATTATTTAAAGCTGTCTTTGACCAGTTCGTTCCGTTATTCGTTGAAATATATACTCCACTATCCCCTGTTCCTGCAAAAATATTATTTCCAAGTGTTGTTAAACAAAAAACTTGTTTATTATTTAATCCTGTTTGAGTCCAGTTTATTCCATCGTTTGTTGATTTATATATTCCTTCAATTGTTCCTACAAATATAGTAGTACCAATACTTGTGAACGAATATATGGCAGCATTCGACCCCATCCCATTCGATATCTGCTCCCACTGGGCATTGGTGTTCACTGCTACTAACATTGCTACGAGTATTGCTAAGACGATGAAGAGCTTTTTCATAGTTTGATGATAATAATATTTAATATGACGGTTGTTATATGTTTTAAACATCTTTTAAAATCGGGAATTAAAATATTTAAAACGGGAGTCCGACACGTCGGATTATTTCCCATTTAAAGTTAAAAGTATTTAATGAAATTTAAAATGCTAATTATTTACCGTTACAATGCAAGTGCTCAGGAGAGAGGATAAAGCGTTTAAGAATTTGTGTTAGAAATACAAACCTTCGACGAACTTTGAGAAGTTTTCGCTGATGTAGCGGAAGTTGTTTAATACGTAGATGAAGAATTCGTCTTCGGTTCTTTGTTTGTAGTAGGGGTTGCGTGTAAAGTAGCCGATGAACACACCGTTCTCGTCAATAATTTTTGGAGGCGCAGTCGCATACTCATTCCAGGGGCTGAGATGGCTGAACTCATTTCCGAAATCGCTGAACTCGCTCCAGATGGAAAGGTTATTAAACTTAGTTCCGTAGATACCGCTTTCATTCCAGACGGATTCGGAGTGATATTGTGTGCATGTCAGACATCCGAGATATACGTCATGGTTCTCTCCGCCGAAGAGCATTAGTTTCTGTGCGAAGAGGGAAGACGAAAACAGTATAAATAATATTATAAATAAATATTTCATTGTGTTAAAATAGAATAAATACTGGAATAATGCAAGAAGACAAATCGATAAAGATATTGAATAAGTAATGGAACGCGGATTAACACGGATAAAACGGATTAACACAGATAGAACAAAAAGTGTTTTCTCGTACTTTTTAAGAGTCGCACAACGCTGACACTGAAAGAATATGATTAACACTGTTGAGAGAATAAAAATAAGATTTGATATTTACCGCAAGGAACGCAAAGTAAGCAAAGATCGTCCACCAAACGAGACGGCGGATCTGCGACAAAGAGAGCTAGAGATTTTATTTATTGTTAAGAGCAGAGATTTTTACCACCAAAGTCCTCCGGGGCGGATGCAAAGAGCGCACACTAAAACACTAATGGAATATTCGTGGCAAAAGAGAGTAGAAATACTGAAAAATGGGGGTGTTGAAAATACAGTAAGTTAGGGGATGCAGGGTGGAGCCAAGCTAAGCCTAATTAGAACCTAATCAGAGGCAAGTTATGAAAAAGAAATAGAGGGTGTAATTTCTGATTTTGATTTAGTTGTATTAACAGGCATTTATATTATGGTCTGATTAGGGAAAAAAGTGCATTTGGGGCGGGATTGCGGGTCTTAATAAAATTGGAGAGGGAACAAGAAATCGGTTGAAAAAAAGCAAGAAATTAGTTAATTTACATGTTAGGGCGGTTAGCTCAGTTGGTTAGAGCGCCACGTTGACATCGTGGAGGCCATTGGTTCGAGTCCATTACCGCCCACTGTGAGTTTAATAAAGTAAGTTCTGTAATTCACGCCTTATCAAACACATCTTTTGGTATTTTTCAGGAACTTGCAGAACAGAAAATTTATATAAATTGGATAACATAATAAAAATAACATTTCCTGACGGGACTGTAAAAGAGTTCAACTCAGGAGTAACATCTTTAGAAATTGCGAAGGGCATAAGCGATAGATTTGCTCAGCAGGTTTTATTTGCTGAAGTGAACGGCGTGCCGAAAGACATGTCTGCACCTATAGAAAAGGATGCGAAGATAGTCTTTCACAAGTTTGATTCTGACGAGGGCAAAGAGCTTTACTGGCATTCGTCATCTCACGTTATGGCGCAGGCAATTGAAGAGCTTTACCCGGGCGCGAAGTTCGGAGTAGGTCCTTCTATTGACGGCGGTTTTTATTATGACATAGATTCAGAGCACAAGTTTACGGATGAAGACCTCAAGAAGATTGAAGAGCGCATGCTTGACGTAGCAAAGAGAGATATACAGCCCGTAAGGGAGGTGATGAAAAGAACCGATGCGATTGAATATTTCAAGACTAAGAGAAAAGATGAATACAAGGTTGAGATACTTGAGACGATTGCTAAAGATGAAGAGATGGTCTCGCTGTACCACCAGGGTGGGTTTACAGACCTTTGCAGGGGACCGCATTTACCGAGCACGGGAAAGATAAAAGCCGTTAAGCTTCTTTCAATTTCGGGTTCTTACTGGAGAGGCGATGAAAAGAATAAGATGCTTCAGAGGATTTACGGAATAACTTTTCCCTCGCAGAAGGAACTTGACCATCATTTAAAAATGCTTGAAGAAGCAAAGAAGCGCGACCACAGAAAGCTCGGGAAGGAACTTGATTTATTCTTCTTCCACGAAGTCAGTCCCGGTGCGCCTTTCTGGCTTCCGAACGGAATGATTATATATAGAGAGATAGAACTTTTTTCAAGACAGCTTCATGACAAATACAGGTACGATGAAATAAGCACTCCGATGATTGTGAGAGAGCCTTTATTCAAAACGTCAGGACATACAACTCATTACGCAGAGAACATGTTTAAGATTATCACTGACGACGAGCCGATGTATTTAAAACCAATGAACTGTCCAGAAGCGACGATTGTATATTCATCAAAGCTGAGAAGCTTCAGAGACCTGCCAGTACGCCTTAGTGAGCTCGGCAGAATGCACAGAAACGAGATACGCGGAGCACTGGGCGGGATGTTCAGAGTGAGACAGTTTACGATGGACGATGCGCATATATTCTGCACATACGACCAGATACTTGAAGAGATAACGAAAGTTCTTCAGTTAATGACTGAGACATATTCAACATTCGGATTTACACCGATGTATTATCTTTCGACCAGACCCGATGAGGCGATGGGCGAAATAGAAGTCTGGAACAAGGCTGAAGAGTCGCTTGCACAGGCACTTAAGGCAAACAACTTAAGTTACAAAGTAAACGAAAAGGACGGAGCTTTTTACGGACCGAAGATTGATGTTCATATAAAAGACGCATTAAACAGAACATGGCAGCTTGCGACAGTACAGCTTGATTTTAATTTGCCTGAAAGATTCGATTTAACTTATGAAGGTTCTGACGGACAGAAGCACAGACCGATAATGATACACCGTGCAATATACGGAAGCTTTGAAAGATTCGTGGGAATACTTACAGAGCACTTTGCGGGAAACTTCCCTGCATGGATAGCACCGGTGCAGGTTGCGGTACTGCCATTGACAGACGCACAGCAGGACTATGCAAAGAGCGTTTACGAGACATTGTTCAACGAAGGATTCAGAGTTTATCTTGACGACAGAAGCGAGAAAGTTAATTACAAAATAAGAGAAGCCGAGAACAGAAAGATACCATACATGCTTGTACTCGGACCGAAAGAAGCCCAGAACAGCAGCGTGGCACTCAGAATACACGGAGCGGGCGACAGGGGTGCTTTTGAATTGAAAGATTTCATGCAAAAAGTTAGATTAAACATTACGGCTAAAAAAACAAATTACGATTTATAAACTTAGGAAAGGCTACATTAATTAAAGAGAAAAAATTTAAGGAAAGAGTTAATCACGAAATTACCGCATATCAGGTAAGAGTAGTTGATGAAGACGGACAGCCCCTCGGCGTTATGGCACTGCACGAAGCCATAAAAACAGCAAGTTCAAGAGGGATGGATTTAGTGGAAATAGCGGCAGGTTCAAAGCCGCCCGTATGCAAGATAATAGATTACGGTAAATACAGCTACGAGAAGCAGAAGAAAGACAAGCTGCAAAAGAAGAATCAGAACGTGATGACGGTAAAGGAAATAAGGTTCAACGCAAACACTGATTCACACGACATAGAGTTCAAGACGAAACATTTAAGGCAGTTCCTTCTTGACGGACACAAGGTAAAGACTTCGGTGCTTTACAAAGGAAGAATGATAACGCATCCTGAGATAGGACAGAAACTGATGAGCGAAGTACTTGAAAGTTTGAAAGACATCGGAAAAGTAGATTCAAAGCCGAAGCTTGAGGGCAAGATGCTCACATGTTTCCTGGTGCCTGACAAAAACAAGATACTTTCCTACAATGCAAGACTTGCAAAGGAGAAGAAGAAAGAAGAAACGATGAAACCGGGAGAAACGGCAACGGGTGAAGAGGTGAAAGATGAAACGGCAACGGGTGAAGAAGTGAAACAGGAAGTAGTAAACACAGTACAGGAAGAACCAAAAACATAAATAGAAAATTAATTTACAAATAAACAAAGCACAATATGCCCAAGATGAAATCAAACCGCGCTTCAGCCAAGAGATTCAAGGTAACAGGCTCGGGAAAGATCAAGAGAGAGAAATCCGGCAGAAGTCATATTTTGACGAAGAAGTCACCCAAGAGAAAAAGACAGCTTGCTACGGCAACGCTTGTATCAAAGGGTGATGAAGGAAGAGTCAAGAGAATGATTTTAGCGGAGTAAGCTTTCAGTAAAAAGTCTTAAAGAAAGACTATAAAGTTCTTTAACATATTTATTCCTTCATAAAACGGGAATAATTTAAACAAGAAGAGGTCTCGAAATTCCGCATCGCGGGATGCCTCAATTTTTAAATTAAACGAAAGGTAACACAGCAATGCCAAGGTCTAAAAACAAAGTCGCCTCACACAGGCGCAAAAAAGCAGTTCTTAAACAAGCCAAAGGATACGTAGGAGCAAGAAGCAAGGTTTACACAGTTGCGAAGAATGCAGTAGAAAAGGGCTTATCACACTCATACAGGGACAGAAAACTCAAGAAGAGAGTTTACCGAAATCTCTGGATAGTCAGAATAAATGCAGCAGCGAGAATAAGCGGAGTATCTTACTCACAGCTTATGGGCGCATTAAGCAAGAAGAAAATTGACGTAAACAGAAAGACGCTTGCCGATATGGCTTACAATAACTTAGATGCATTTAACGAATTTGTAAAATTCGCAATGAGCTAAAAGAAAGAGAAATATCTTTATAACAAGAGCGGGCTAATAGTCCGCTTTTTTGTTTTAGAGCAGTAAGAACAGGAAGAGCAGGAAGAGCAGTAAGAACAGGAAGAGCAGTAAGAACAGGAAGAGCAGTAAGAACAGGAAGAGCAGTAAGAACAGGAAGAGCAGTAAGAACAGGAAGAGCAGTAAGAACAGTAAGAGCAGTAAGAGCAGTAGAAGCAGTAAGAGCAGTAAGAACAGGAAGAGCAGTAAGAACAGTAAGAGCAGTAAGAACAGGAAGAGCAGTAAGAACAGTAAGAACAGTAGAACAGGGAATCCGTCCAGCAGGATTATGGACGTTCGCCACAGTCCCGATAAGTAGTAAAAAAGTCAATATTAGATTACTTTAGTGTAGAGCCTTTTGCAGCCCACCATTCGAGGATTTCGACTTTGAGGCGTCCGGCTATGACAGCAGGGTCTTCGGATGCGAGGCGCTCTGCTTCTTCTTTGGATTTAACGCTGAATACTACGATACCGCGAAGGTCGCCGTTACCGCCAAAGGGACCGGCGATTTGTATGTGGCCTTCTTTGTAAAGTTTTGAGAGATGTTCCATGTGGCCTTTTTGAATGAGAGCGGATGTAGCAGAATCCTGGGTTCTGTTTTCGCCGCGCTTCAGTAAGCACATGTAGTATTTTTTCATGATAAATGTTTCGTCGCCGTCTTTCATTTCGAATTCGTCCTGAGAGCGTGCGAGGTTTGACAGCGCGAAGGAAGCGGTTAAGAGCAGAAAGAGAATAAATGTGTTTTTCATAGCAATAGTGTTTAATTAAAAAGAGTCTTTAATGAATATTAAAGACTCTTTAATAAATATTTTAATAAAGATGTAAAATATAAATTTTATTCTTTATCCTCAAGCACAAACTTCCAAACGACTCCTGCCAAAGCTGCACCTATAAGAGGTGCAATGATGAACAACCACAACTGAGCGATTGCTTCTCCGCCCACGAACAATGCGGGTCCGATGCTTCTTGCCGGGTTCACGGATGTACCTGTGATAGGGATTCCGACAATGTGAATGATTACGAGAGCAATACCGATAGGTATTCCTGCAAAACCTGCGGGTGCGTTCTTTGCCGTTGCACCGAGTATTACAATAAGAAAGATAAATGTCAGTACAACTTCAGCAACGAATCCTGAAATCATTGGGTATTTCATTGGAGAGTATTCAGCGTAGCCGTTTTGTCCGAGTCCGTTAGCAGCGATGTTGTAAGTGCTGAGACCTGATGCTATGAAATACAGAATGCCTGCACCGATAATAGCACCGACAATCTGAAAAATGATATACATACCTGCATCTTTGCCGCTGATGCGTCCGGCTACGAGCGCTCCGACAGTAACAGCCGGATTTATATGGCAGCCGGATATTCCGCCGATGCCATAAGCCATAGCAAGAACAGCAAAACCGAAGGCAAACGAGATTCCGAGGAATCCAACGGAACCGCCCGATATAACAGCAGAACCGCATCCGATAAGAACAAGTACCATTGTACCAATCAATTCGGCAATGTACTTTTTCATTTAAAGCTCCTTTTTAAGTTAATGAATATTAGAGAATTACTCTATATTGATTTCATCTACAAAGATAAAGGCATCACCTCCTGCTCCCGGATGCCAGCCGGGGATTTTACCATAGTTAACTGCCGTGACTTTTATGTATCTTGCCCTTAGAATCTTATCAGGATTTAAAATAAAATCTTTTATGTTTATGTTCAAGTCCGTATCAAGTATAGTGTTTTCAATTACTCCTATTTTCTGATATGTAGTATTATCGTTTGACGAATAAACCTCAGCATATTTTGGCATCCATATCCAGCTGCGTGCGTCCTGAAGAAAACCGATTGATATTTTATTGATATCCTTTTCTTTTCCGAGGTCTATTACTGCTGAAAAATCCTGTCCCTGATATCCCTGCCAGTTACCAAGCCGCCAGTTCTTCTCGCCGCGGATGCGATCAATAAGAGCTTCGGGTCCTCCTGCAGTGTAAGACATATTCGGAACTGAAAGCAATTCGACCTTTATGTCTTTAGGAATTTTGTAATAGACAGAGCCTGTTGATTTGCTTTTATTTCCGTTTTTATCTTCTGCGTAAGTAAATATTGATGTGTTATCATTTATTGTTATAGGTCCTGTGTATTTTGTAAACTGATTTGGAAGAATGTTATAAAATATCTTTGTGTCAGGATAATTCACGGATAAAGATATGACAAGCGAATCTTTGAAAGTAATCCTGCTTGTGTTTGCATAAGGCGAGGGGATTAATTCATTAGAAGTATCGTATGACCTTTCAGAATATAAATACTTTTTAATTCCGTTATCGCCGAATGTTTTAGCGGGAGATTTGCCCATATCAAAAGTTATAGTGCTGCCACTGAATATGTCTTCCCAGGTTATGTATGGCTTCTTGTCTTCTGAGATTTTATTCTGAACATAAAGGTTTTCATCCGACTGATTGTTTGCTTTGATGGTGAAAGTTTTTCCGTTCTCAAGGTTTATTTTCACTTCGTCGAAGATTGGGCTGCCGATAAGAAACTTGCCCGAGCCTGGGGCAACGGGATAGAAGCCCATAGCACTTAATACATACCACGCAGACATCTGTCCGCAGTCTTCGTTGCCGATGAGTCCGTCGGGGCTGTCTTTATAAAACTCAGACATAATCTTTCTGACGAGCTGCTGTGTTTTGTGCGGGCTGTCTGTATAATTGTATAAATATGCTATGTGGTGCGAGGGTTCGTTGCCGTGAGCGTACTGACCGATAAGCCCTGTTATATCGACTTGTTCGCGCCCGGTTGTTTTTGCATCGGCGCTGAAAAGCTCATCGAGTTTCTTTTCGAGATTGCCATTCAGGTATTTATTCAGACGTGGTACATCATGCGGGACGTAGAATGAATACTGCCATGAATTTGCTTCTGTGTAATTGTTATCAACGTCAGTAGGATTAAAGTTGTCTTTCCAGCCATTGTTGTAGCGGGGACGCATAAAACCTGTTTCGGGGTCGAAAACATTTTTGTAATACTGAGACCGCTTTTCATATTCGTTTTTATTGATGTTGTCGCCGAGTGATTCCGCAAAGTTTGCGATGCACCAGTCGTCGAAAGCATACTCAAGAGTTTTTGAAACTGACTCGTGCTCTTTATCTGCTGAGATGAAGCCGTCGTTTCTGTAATGCTGAAGTCCGTATATATCAAGGTTTGAGCTGTACATCATGGCTTTAAGAGCGAGCTCTTTATCAAAATCAGTAATACCGCTGTTATAAGCATCGACTATTACCGGTATAGAATGATTGCCAATCATGCAGTCGGTTTCATTTGCCCAGAGTTCCCAGACGGGAAGCCTGCCGCCCTGTTCATACTGATGAAGAAAGGTTTTTACGAAATCGAGAGAGCGCTTTCTTTCTATGATATTAAGCAAAGGATGCAACGCCCTGTAAGTATCCCAGAGGGAAAAGACTGTATAATAATCATGCGATGCCTTATGAACTTTGAGGTCCCGTCCAAGGTAAGAGCCGTCAACATCAGTGAAAGTATTCGGTGCTATTGCAGTGTGATATAAAGCCGTGTAGAATATGCGGAGTTTTGTTACATCGTTTGACTTTACCTGTATCTTATTAAGATAATTATTCCAGAGTCCATTCGCTTCTTTTCTGACGTCGTCAAAATCTTTACTGCCGATTTCAGATTCAAGGTTGAGCTTTGCGTTTTCTTCGCTGACTGCTGAGATGCCGACTTTAACGAGAACAGGGTTAACGGGGTTGTTAAATTCTACGATGGCTTTTATTTTTTTGCCTTCCGCATAAGTTTCATTCTGAGCGTAAATATCATCAATGAAAAGATCTGCAGATTTAAACTCTTCCGAAAAGACAGCGTAGAAATACACACGCTGGTCAATTGCCCAAGCTTCGGATTGGCGAAAACCCGACAAGGAATTTTTGCTTAATATATTTATATGAGCTTCACGGACTTTATCGCGGTGCTTTAAATCGATAAAGATTTTTGCTTCCATGCCATCCGGATAAGAGTATTTATGATAGCCTGCGCGGGTGCTTGCAGTCAGTTCTGCTTTTATATTTGACCTATCGAGCAAAACAGAATAGTAACCCGGCTCCGTTGTTTCATTATCGTGAGAAAATGAAGAAGTAAAATTACGTATTGATTTCTTGTCAATTTCGGTAAACCGACTATCTGCAAAAGGCATGAAAAGTATATCGCAGTAATCCGGAACGCCTGTGCCGCTGAGATGCGTGTGTGAGAATCCGTGAATAATGCTGTCGGAGTAGTGGTATCCCGAGCATCCGTCCCAGCCTTCGAGCCTTGTATCGGGACTGAGTTGAACCATGCCGAATGGAACAGTAGCGCCGGGGAAAGTATGTCCGTGTCCGCCAGTACCGATGAATGGGTTGACGTATTTTGTAAGGTTTAATACATCTGTTTCTTGGAAAGAAAACGATGATATTAAGATAAATATCATAACCGGAAGTACGAATCTTTTCATATTAGTCTTCTGAGATTTATTAGCAAAGTATTAATTATTTTTGTAAGGTTAAATTGCAATATTTGGTGGTAAGAGCAGTAAGAGCAGTAAGAGCAGTAAGAGCAGTAAGAGTAGGAAGAACAGTAAAAGCAGTGTGAGCAGAAAAATGTAAGCATTAAAATAATTGTGGGAACTTATATTGTAATATATATGTATATACATATATATGAAACAAAAAGAATTATGAAATTAGAAGAAGAAATAAAGCAGAAATCATTCGCGAACCCATACCAGAAACTGATGGTGAACATACTTTACACCGGCAGTTGGCTGGGACTTATGGAGGCCAACTATTTAAAAGCGCACGGATTAACGCTTCCGCAGTTTAATGTGCTGAGAATTCTCAGAGGACAGTTTCCTGAGCCTGTGACCGTAAATGACATTATAGACAGAATGCTTGATAAATCATCGAACGCATCGAGGATTGTTGATAAGTTGACTGTTAAAAATCTTGCTGAGAGAAAAGTATGCAAGAATGATAAAAGAGCAGTAGATGTTTTGATTACAAAAAACGGTCTGAAGCTTTTATCTGAACTGGACAAGGAGTTACCAAAATGGGAGAAAAGAGTTAAGTCGTTATCCCGAGCCGAAGCAGATACATTGAATAATCTACTTGACAAATTAAGGGATTGCCCGATTAAGGATTTGAAATAAAGATTAATATAAACTAAAATTAAACAATCATGAAGAAAAACTTATTTAAATTAGCGCTGGTAGTAATAACGGCATCTGCTTTTATAATTACGGGATGCGGTAAATCAGAGAAAGACGTTAAAGTCGGAGAGAAACAAACAGCAGGCGATACAAAAGGAAAAATTCTCGTAGTCAGTACAGCGGATAGCAAGTTAAACTGGCTGGGGAAAAAAGTAACGGGACAACATAACGGTACAATCAACTTGTTAAAAGGCGAGGTTATGGTTGACAACGGAAAAGTAACAGGCGGAAAAGTAGTGATTGATATGAAAACGATAAAGAATCTTGACCTGACAGATGCAGAATCAAACACAAAGTTAGTAAACCACTTGTCATCGGCGGATTTTTTTGAAGCGGATAAGTACCCGACTTCAACATTAGAGCTGGTAAAGGTTGAAGAATTAAAGGATGTAAACAGGCCAAACGTAAACTCAAACGTTACGGCAAACCTTACGATGAAAGATGTAACGAAGAGCATTACGTTTCCTGCAGAGATAAAGATAGAAAACGGTGTATTAACTGCTAAAGCTGATTTTGATATTGACAGAACAGACTGGAATATTAAATACGGTTCAGGAAAATTCTTTGATAACCTTGGCGACAAGATGATTAACGACAAGTTCAATTTAAACATTTCAATATTAGCAAAGTAAATCTAAAGTTTTAAGAATTATAAGGGAAATCATTAAATGGTTTCCCTTTTATTAATAGACATATAAATATTCAGAGGAGAATTATTAAAATTGTTAAAAAATGATTACAACAATACATAAAGCGGATACAAGAGGGTTTGCGGACCTCGGATGGCTGAAGTCAAAGCTTACATTCAGTTTTGCAACATATTATGATGAGAGAAGAATGAACTTTGGAATGTTAAGAGTTCTTAATGACGATATCGTTGAAAGCGGAATGGGATTCGGAACACATCCGCATAACAACATGGAAATAGTTTCTATTCCTCTATCCGGTGCCCTAGAACACAAGGATTCGATGGGACACGTTGAAGTGATAAAAGAGTGTGAAGTCCAGATTATGTCAGCCGGCACAGGAGTAATGCATTCTGAATACAATCACTCAAAGACTGAAGATGTTAATTTCCTGCAGATTTGGATATTACCTAAAGAAAGAAACATTAAGCCAAGGTACGACCAGAGAAATATAAAGGATGTTGATAAGAAAAATAAGTTTCTCACCGTAGTTTCTTCTGATAAGAATGATAATAATGCTCTCTGGATAAATCAGGATGCGTACCTCTCGCTTGCTAAGATAGATGCTGATACAGAAATCAGCTATGACATTAAGATGAAAGGAAACGGGGTGTATTTATTTGTGATTGAAGGAGGCGTAACGATAGACGGGAATGAACTCAAAAAAAGAGATGGAATTGGAATTGAAGATACCGATAGAATAAAAATCAAATCAAATTCAGATAATTACTTGCTTGCTATAGAAGTGCCGATGGGTTAATTCAGTAACCCAGTGCCTTGTTTTCGACTTTAATTCTTACTGAAAGAAGCACAAGGTTTAATACTGAAAAGATTAACATGGAAACGAAAAGTGAGAATGATAATGGAATAAGAATGAATTCAAAAATTACTATTATATAGTTCGGGTGCTTAATGTACCTGTAAAGACCTTTCTTTACAAGTGTCCTTCCGGGTATTACAAGAATTCTTGTGTTCCAGTATTTACCTAGAGAAATAAAAATTGACAGCCTGAATATCTGAACGATAAAGAACAGGAACATCGGAATGTAGTTTGTTTCGGAAAACGGAGAAAGATTATATTCTGTAATCATTGAAATAAAAAATCCTGTGTGAAGCAGTATAAAGTACTTGTAATGTTCACGTCCGTATTCTACCGCACCCTCGCTTCTCAGCCATTTTTCATTGTTCTTTGCAATGATAAGTTCTATGATTCTTACAACGATAATGAATGACAGGAAGTAATAAAACATAATTACTCTGTCCTGTTCATTTTTAGCAGAGCCATTTCAGATGAAAATCCCGGGCCCAGTGAAATCATAAGCCCGTAACCATCATCAAATCCTTCAGATAAAAACTTTTCGAGCACATATAGGACTGACACACTTGACATGTTTCCGTATTTTCTGAGTATCTCTCTTGAATTATTTAACATATCAGGTTTTATGTTTAAAGCATCTACATAAGCCTGAATAACTTTAGCACCTCCGGGATGAGCAATGAAATTCTTAATATCTGATATGTTCAGATTATTCCTTTTAAGAAAGGAGTCAATGTCATGTCTGACGTTATTGGTTATAATGGAAGGAATATCCTTTGAAAATACAACCTTGAAACCATCATCAAGAAATTCCCAGCCCATTACATCTTCCGAATCATAGTACAGCCTGCTCATTGAGTCAGCAATTTCAATCTTATATTCAGCGTTGTATTTTTTAGCTGCGTTATCGCCCAGTATAAGAATGCTTACAGCCCCGTCAGAAAAAAGACTTGTTGCTATGAAATTACTTTTTGATATGTCGTTCCTTCTGAAAGTCAGCGAGCAAAGCTCGACAGCAGCGAACAGAACTATTGCATCGGGATTGGATTTTGTGATTGTGTTTGCTTTCGCAAGTCCGCTTACTCCGCCTGCACAGCCTAGTCCCCAAAGCGGATAACGGTTAACGTTCGGATTAAGTTTAAGAGAATTTATAAGCAATGCATCTAAAGAAGGTGTGCTTAAACCGGTTGTATTGACGAGAATAATATCGGTGATATCGTTGAAGCTGACGCCTGCAATTGATAAGTTTTTTATAATCGACTTCTGTAAACAATCCAGTGCGATAGTCTTAAATAAATTATTCTTCTCAGCAAAAGTTGTATCGCCTCGAAAATAATCTATGGGAATACAAAAGTTCCGTTCTTCAATGCCTGAATTGTCGAATACCTCAAGCAGTCTATCCGCGTTCGGCAAAACATCGCCAAACAGGAATTTAGAGAAAGTTTTTGTCTCACCCTGCAGCAGCTTACAATCGAAATCAGTTTTATGAATACTTAGAATTGTGCCCAATTATTAATTTTAGTATAAGAACACATAAATCCTCTTATAAATTGCAGGCCAGCTTACCCTTTGTAATTCCGGTCATAGAACATAACCGGTTCCGAGCCTAAACTACTTTTTCTTTTTAGTAGTTTTCTTTGCTTTTTCCTTTTCTTTCTTGAGTCTTAATGCTCTTTCCTTTGCCCGCTGGATTGTGCGTTCGCGGTACTCAGGGTCGTTGTAATACCTGTTACGAGCATTTTCCAGAGTCATCTTTTTGTATTCAGGGTCATTGTGATATTTTTCCCTGTAATACTTTTTCAGTTTTTCTCTGTACTCTTTGTCTTTTCTGTATTTCTCCCGCACCTTCCTGCGGATTTCTTCCCGGTTTTCATAATAATAATTTTCAGCCATGATATTATTATTTATATTTATGAAAAAAACAAGTTTGTGTTTCGTACTTTAAAAACAACATATACGAAAATCTTTTAAACCCTATAGTAATTTTTCTTGTTATATTGTGTAACAAAGCGAATTAAGAAAAATTACGTTCAATAATATAATAAAAGATTTTTTTAAATAAAAGCAAGAAAAAAATTGTTTTACAAATATTTTTAATGTTTAAGGATACGGATAAAACAAAACTATACTGGGACTCGCAATATGAAGAGAACAAAACTGGCTGGGATGTAGGACACGTTTCCACGCCTCTTAAAGAGTACATTGACCAGATAGCGGACAAAAACCTGAAAGTGCTTATACCCGGTGCGGGAAATGCATACGAGGCAGAATACATGCATTTACAGGGATTTAAAAATGTTTATGTTCTTGATATCTCAGGGGAAGCTATTAGAAAATTTACTAATAGATTCCCGGATTTTCCTAAAGACTATATCGTTTGCGGTGATTTCTTCTTGCATGAAGGAGAATATGACATGATTCTTGAACAGACGTTTTTCTGCGCCATTGACCCTTCTTTAAGGGAAGATTATTCGGATAAAATTTATTCGCTGCTGAAAGAAAACGGCAAATTAGCAGGAGTTCTTTTCAATCATGAGTTTGAAAAAGCAGTACCTCCTTTCGGTGGAACTGAAAAGGAATACCGCGGATACTTTGATACCAGGTTTGATTACAAAGTCTTTGAGACCTCGTACAACTCTATTAATCCGAGAGCGGGGCGGGAGATTTTTATGATACTCGTGAAAAAGAACAACAAATAAAACAGTCCCGTGATATTTAAGTAAATTGATTAAAATTGTTTTTTACTGCTATTTAAATTATTTTAGTTTACTTTTAAATTTTAATCAAATCTTTATGAAAAATAAGGCAACGATTTTCGTAGGTTTAATTTTAACTGCAGCAGTATCAATCCTGATTATATCCTGCAATAAGAATGACAGCAATGTAATCAAGATTGGACAATTTGCTTCTTTAACAGGAAGCGAAGCGACATTTGGAATAAGCTCCGACAACGGCATAAAGCTTGCAGTTGAAGAGATAAACAACTCAGGCGGAGTTCTTGGCAAAAAAATAGAGCTGATAACGGAAGACAATCAGGGCAAACCGAATGAAACGCAGACTGTGGTTCAGAAACTAATCAACAGGGATAAAGTCGTCGGCATAATAGGCGAGGTTGCTTCCTCGAGAAGTAAGGCTGCTGCGCCGATATGCCAGAATGCAAAAATACCGATGATAACGCAAGCATCAACGAATCCCGAAGTAACTGCAATAGGCGATTACATATTCAGGGTTTGCTTTATAGACCCGTTTCAGGCAACAGTCATGAGCAAGTTTGCATTAAATTCAATGAAGATTAAAAAAGTTGCTTTATTAATAGACCAGCGGAATGCCTATTCGACTGGACTTGCAGAGAACTTTAAAAAGACATTTATAGAAATGGGGGGTGAGATTGTTGAAGAGCAGAAGTATTCAGCAGGCGATAAAGATTTTAAAGCACAGCTTACAGCAATAAAGTACAAGAACCCCGAGGCGATATTCATTCCCGGATATTATACGGATGTTGGTTTAATGGCAATACAGGCGAGGGAAATAGGATTGAACGTTCCGTTGTTTGGTTCAGACGGATGGGAATCGGATAAGCTGACAGAAGGAAAAGCAAAAGATGCTTTAGAGGGAAGTTTCTTCTCGACTCATGTATCTTCAGAAGACCCAAATCCTTTAATCCAAAACTTTATAAAGAAGTATAGAGAAAGATATAAATCAGAGCCCGATGCATTTTCATTTCTTGGTTATGACGCAATGATGCTGATGGCAGACGCAATAAAGAGAGCAGGTTCGACTGACGGAGATAAGATAAGACAGGAACTTGCAAAGACGAGTAACTTTAAGGGTGTTACCGGAAGCATTTCGATAAACGATCAGCGAAATGCTATTAAACCCGCGGTCGTGCTTGAGATAAAAGACGGCAAATTCAGGTATAAAGAAACGATAGCCCCATGACAGAATTCATTCAGCAGTTTATAAACGGACTCTCTCTCGGCAGTATATATGCGCTTATCGCACTCGGCTATACGATGATATACGGAATACTGAGGTTCATTAACTTTGCTCACGGGGATGTATTTATGATAGGAGCATATTCGGGATATTACCTTGCGATGCTCTTTGCGTTTACTACATTTACTGGAGGTGCTTCAGTATGGATGGCAATACTAATACTCATCGGTTCTATGGTAGTCTGCTCAATACTCGGCTTTACTCTTGAAAAGCTTGCTTATAAACCTCTGCGAAATTCTCCTAAACTCACGATATTAATTACTGCTATAGGTGTTTCGCTTTTTCTTGAATACGGCGGACAGCTTGTATTCGGTGCAGACCCAAAGTCATTTCCAACATTACTTGAAAATAAATCTTTATTCAGTATCGGTGGTGCTGCTGTTTTTTCAAATTCAGTAGTTGTAATAATAGTTTCATTAGTGCTCATGGTTATTTTAAGATTAATAATCATGAAGACCAAAATAGGAACTGCAATGAGGGCTGTTTCATTCAATCATAACGTTGCAAGCCTTATGGGAATAAACATTAACGGAGTTATAAGTTTTACTTTTATCATCGGCTCTTCGCTTGCGGCAGCAGCAGGGATACTTTTCGGATTGAATTACCCGAAGATTGACCCGTTGATTGGAATCATTTACGGTCTGAAAGCATTCGTGGCTGCAGTGCTGGGCGGCATTGGAAACATAACCGGCGCGGCACTTGGCGGATACATACTCGGACTTGTTGAGACGTTTGTATCGGGTTACTTATCATCAACATACAGAGACGCTATTGCGTTTGCTATACTTATCATCATACTGCTTTTAAAGCCGACCGGTATTCTCGGGAAAAAGGAAATAGAAAAGGTTTAACAAAAACCCCCTTGCGAACAAGGGGTTTTTTGATTCGTTTATTTGTTATAAATATTTTTAACCATATTCATGTAGGCTTCTGACATATCGAATCCGCGTCTTTTCATAACCATCTTTGCTGTTTCAAATGCCTTATCAAGGTCATACTTTTCCTTTTCATTTCCGATGATATTCCATTCGAATGAATTAATAAGTTTATCGGGAAACCCGCCCCCTGCAACGTTTGCAAAAATGCCGCACATCGTTCCCGTGTTCAACATTGTGTTGATACCGAACTTGGAATGGTCACCGACAATACTTCCAAGGAATTGCAAACCTGTATTGATGTTGTTACCGAATTGATTAACACGAATCTTGGAATAATTATTTTTGAGGTTGCTTGTCACTGTATCCGCTCCAAAGTTCACGAATGGACATGCATATGTGTGACCTATGAACCCGTCATGTTGTTTGTTAACGCAGCTATGGAAAACCGAGTTAGATATTTCTCCTGAAACCTTTGAGGAATGGCCGATTGAGCAGGGTCCGTAAATGCGTGAACCCGATTTGACAAGTGCATTCTTTCCTATATAAACAGGACCTTTTAAATATGTAAGAGGTTCAACGACTGCATTGTCGTCTATGAAAATCTCGCCGCTTACGGTATCAAGTATAACTCCAGGATAAACTTTTGCAGACGCGCTTACAAAATTATTGTCGTTTTCCTGATTCACATCGGGATTCTTTTCCTGGCCTTTAACGCTTTCAAGAAGGTAGTTAAGGTCAAACCCGAGATTTACATCGAGCGACTTCAAAATATCCCACGGATAATTTATAATCTCGAAAATATTCTGAAACTGATAATTTGTGCTATTTATTTTCTTCAGTCCGCCGAAGAAATCATTATTCAAACAGAAACTGAATGTATCTTTGCGTTTATTGATTTCATCCGCAGTCATCTTGGCTGCTATTACAGTATCTTCAAAATCAATAACACTATTGACCGACATAGTTTCTGTTACCCAGTCAATAACCTTCTTGGAAAAAACTATTCTGCCGTTAAGGAAGATAGTATCTTCTGCCGGGAATTTATTTACAAGGTTACTGTTATTTTGTGTAACAAAATCTGCGATGGAATCCCTGACGTACAGTTCTACTCTGGAATCAGCGGGAAGGTAATGCTCAATACGTTCCTTCATTGAAAAAACACCTGCTTTAATGTCGAATGAAGCTCTTAACAGGTTCAATGGGAAGAGATTTTCGTATTTTGTATCTTCAAATATTATATATTTCATAGATTCAGATGTTTAAATTCTAAAAATAAAAAAGCCGGCTTATTTAGTGAAAATAAAAGAGCCGGCTTAAAAAGCGAGAACTATATATTAAGCGTCTGTAGTCTTCTGGGTTTTGCCGAATTTCTTATAGTATTTCTCAACACGTCCTGCTGTGTCAACAATCTTTTGTGTTCCGGTAAAGAACGGGTGGCAGAGCGAACAAATTTCGACCTTGATTTCAGGAACAGTCGAACGAGTTGTGAATAAAACCCCTCTATTTTCACCGCAATTGCAAATCACATTGCATTTATAATATTTTGGATGTATTTCCTTTTTCATGATAAACGTTTAATCCTTTTACTTGTAAAACATATAATATAGCATAATCACACTATATTTTCAAGGATAATTTGATGCGAAGTGGCTTTCCCAAAAAAATGGTACAGTCAGAAGTAGTAATTGACAAACTGAACACCTTTATAGATATGTTGTTAAAACAATGTGTTATAATAATCTGTAAAAGAGCATTTAAAATTTTGACTTGTATCGAAAATTATTTATCAATAATATTAAGTGTAATTAAAAAACATTACCTTGAAAAAAATCACACTGTTTTTTAGCTTATTTCTATTCATCGTTTCCTCTGTTTACTCACAGCAATTAACGCAGAATAATTTTACCGGAATACTCGTTCCGAAATATATTTGTTCGGGAGCAAGCACAAGACTGCCTTATGTATTCAGAGCTCAGCTAACAAATTTACAGCCAAACACTAAGTACAAGTATTATACTCAGGTGTGCAGATACACAGATCTTGGCAGTACAAATTCAGGAGCCGGCAATCCTGTTTTGATTAACGGTAGTAACTTTAAATACACTACAAATCCCGGGCTTAGCAATTCTGCAGGATATGATTCTCTGATAACAAATTCAAGCGGAACGTACACAGGCTGGTTCGGGTTTGTGCACACAGGCAACGCAAGATTCACGGCGGGGAATTATGTTATTCCTGCGATCACACTCGATAGCGGCGGAAGCGGCTCGGTAAGGTACAGGTTTGCATTAAACGATTCCATTTTTGTTCTTGGATTCAGCAGTGATACTACTTCATCAACCGCAGCAACTGGCATATATGGAATATCTCTTGCTATTCCAAAAGATATCGTCTCATTGTATGACAATGTAAATAATACCGGCAGACCGCTTGCCGTGGTATATCTTGAAAATGAAGGGATTGATTCATCTGCCATGGCATCAATGGTAGTATATTACAGGGACAGCGTAAATTTCAGGAACGGAAGGTGGGGAAGCTTCCTGCCTAATCAACTGCCGGGCGGATTAAAAAGAATTAACGTTCACGATATTAACACAGGGGATATTACAGCCTCGAATTCTGTCGCAGACGGTATCTGGTCCAGCGGGACGAACACGGTTAATCCGCACGGGAGTTACACAAATCCAATTAGGATGTCAGTGCAGGACGCACCTTTGTTTATAAAAATTAATGAAACGGAAATACCCGATAACTTTACTTTAAAACAAAATTATCCCAACCCGTTTAATCCGGCAACAAACATAGAGTTCTCAATACCTAAAAGCGGCTATGCAAATCTAAAAGTTCATGACGGACTCGGTCGGGAGGTGAAAGTATTAATTAATGAATTCCTTTCACAGGGGAGTTACAGAGTAAAGATAGATGGCTCTGCTCTTTGCACCGGTGTATATTATTATTCTTTATCGTTTATTACTCATGAAGGAAAGGTTTATACCTTAGTAAAAAAAGCAGTTTTACTGAAATAATATTATACTCTAGTTTCAAAATTATTGGCTCAGTACAGAAAATGTTTCCGATAAAGCGTCGAACTTTGCGGGTTTATTTCTATTTGACTTATTTATTATTGAATTTATAAGTATTATTGTACAATCGGAAAATTCTCCAATGCAATAAGTCTTCCGATGAAATCTATCTGATTTAAATTGTGATATGTGTAAACCGTGATGTAAATTGATTACCCCCGGGTTTATTATAACCTGATTTTAGTTCATCGCATGACGCATACACGAAATTAATAAATCCTTATTAATTAAAATATAGGTTATATGAAAGACCTTAACCGGCGCGATTTTTTCAAGACTGTTACTTTTGGAGTTGCTGTTGGTACTCTGGGAGCCTCATCAGTCAAAGGAGCCGATAAAGTACTCTCCGAAAACAGAGTCGGCGTTTTAGTAGATACAGAGGCGTGTGTGGGCTGCCGTCTCTGCGAGTTTGCCTGTAAAGAAGCCCACGGAATGCCAACAGAACCTCTTGAAACTTACTATGACACTTCAGTTTTCAAGGAATACCGCCGGCCCGATAAATCTGCATTGACGGTAGTAAATCAATTTGAAAACGAAAAGAATCCTCTTCTCCCGATTAACTTCAAAGTACAATGCATGCACTGCGAGCGTCCGGCTTGCGTTTCAGCCTGCATTGTCGGAGCTTTTACGAAGAAGGATGATGGGAGCGTTGTTTGGGATACAGATAAATGCATCGGCTGCAGGTACTGCATGGTTGCATGTCCGTTCCAGATTCCGACTTACGATTACGATGTTGCAATTAACCCGCTCATCAGAAAATGCGACCTCTGCGAGAAAAGAAGAAAAATGGAGAAGCTCCCCGCATGCGTTGACATTTGCCCTAATGAAGCACTTATTTTTGGCAAGCGTGTTGATCTGTTGCAGATTGCAAAGAACAGAATTAAAAGAAAATCCGATAATTACGTTTCGCATATTTACGGCGAGAACGAAGTTGGCGGTACTGCTTGGATGTACATTGCAAGTAAAAATTTTGACAAGCTAAAAATGCCTACTCTGTCTGCAAGCCCTGCTCCGGGTATTTCGGAAACAATACAGCATGGCATCTTTGCTTATTTTGTACCTCCTGTCACTATTTATGCACTGCTCGGACTGATGATGTGGATTACAAAAAGACGAAAGGGCGAAGAGAAACAAAAGCAGCTTGAAGAGAAAGAAAAGAAAGGGGGTGACGTATGATACCGGCTCCCGTGAAACATAAATTCCTTACACCCGGCGTGGTGATTTTAATATTAATAGCTCTTAACGGTCTTGTATTTCTTGCAGTCAGATTTATCTGCGGTATAGGTGCCGTAACAAACCTCACTAACGAAACTCCTTGGGGATTGTGGATTGGCGTTGATGTTGCCGCCGGTGTTGCACTTGCAGCGGGCGGATTTACCTCCGCGGCACTCGGACATGTTATGCACCGCGAAGAATACCACGCAATCGTTCGTCCTGCTTTGCTTACAGCTATGCTTGGCTACTCTTTCGTTGCGTTTGGCGTTGTTGTTGATATTGGTAGATTCTATTACATCTGGCATCCGCTGATAATGTGGAATGGAAACTCTGCATTGTTTGAAGTTGGTATCTGTGTAATGATTTACCTGACAGTGCTTTACATTGAATTCCTTCCGATTGTAACAGAGCGTTTCATGAACAGGGTTAACCTTCCCGGAATGCTTGAAAAACTTAACAGACCTGTTGATAAGCTCCTGAAGTATCTCGACGATCGTCTTAGCAAAACAATGTTTGTATTCATTATTGCAGGTGTTGTACTTTCAACTCTCCACCAGTCGTCGCTCGGAACGCTTATGATCATTGCAGGACCAAAGATGCATCCGTTATGGCAGACACCTATTCTGCCCCTGCTGTTCCTGCTTTCAGCAATTGCAGTCGGATTCCCGATGATAATTTTTGAATCTCTGATTGCCTCGAAAAGCTTTAAGATGAAACCCGAAACACATCTGCTTGCAGGACTTGGTAACATGATTTCTCCGATTATAGGAGTTTATCTTGCTTTCAAAATCGGTGACATTTTTATAAGGGAAACATTCAAGTACATCCTTCTGTTCGATTTTGTCGCATGGATGTTTATTGCTGAAATGGTTCTGATGATAATACCATTCATTATGTTCCTGTTCAGTAAATTAAACAATAAACCAATATGGCTATTCTCAGGTGCCACGCTTGTAGTAGCGGGTGTGCTTTTGAACAGAATAAATAATTTTATTGTAGCGTACAATCCTGTTTATAAAACCTCAGAGTATTTCCCGTCGTTCGGTGAAATATCTGTGACGGTCGGTTGTATTGCGCTGCTGGTGCTTATTTACAGAGCGTGTGTTATGATATTCCCGGTGATAAGCCAGAAACGTTCGGAAATAATTAAAAATCTGTAAACACGGAGTGAATATGAAGAAAATATATTTTATAATAGTACCGCTCATTCTTGTCGCCTGTCTTCTGCTGGGCGAAAATCCTCGGCTTCAGACAAAACAGAAGCTCGAAATAAAAGTTATGCAGGAAGTCAAGAAGAGCATGAAGACTACAAATAATCTTGCAGAAGAAATAAACAAGAATATTACTTGCAAAACTTGTCATGCTGATCATTACCCGACTACTAAAGACCCACAGCTGAGCCCGTGCCCGCGTGAAGGCATGATTTCAGCGTCGGAGCGCTCTTATAAAGAAGGACCCGATGGAATCATTCTTGAGGCTTTATCGGATAAATACGAGGGCGTATTATTCTCACACAGGATTCATTCTCAAATGGCGGAAATGACGACAGGATGCTCGGGATGCCATCATTACAATACATCAGGCCCTATACTTAAATGCAACAAATGCCATGAACAGGAAAGAGCGCGTGAAGACGTCTCAGTACCCGATTTAAAATCTGCTTACCACAGAATGTGCACAACCTGCCACAAACAGTGGAGCAGACAGAACGGCTGCAATACGCAGTGCCATAAGCCAAAAGGTAAAGGCGAGCCGGTTAATTTGCAGCAGCTGCTTGATGCAATAAAAGGAAAGAATCATCCTCTCGTACCGCAGCCCGAATCGATGAAATATGAGACAAGCCACGAAGAAGGGAAGTTTGTCACATTCTATCACAACGAGCATTTTGATTTATTTAACATTGAATGCAAAAGCTGCCATGGACAGGATAACTGCATAAGCTGTCATCCTTTAAAAGGCGAAAACAAAATCAATCCCGTAAAAGAGGTTTTATCGTTCGAAGAAAAGCACATGAAATGTTCAAGCTGCCACGGTGGTCATACTTGCAATAAGTGTCACAAGACATCCGAAGCAAGTCCGTTCAATCATGCTAAATCAACAGGTTGGGCGTTAAGCTCCTATCACAACAAGCTTGATTGCGAAAGCTGCCACGGCAGAGGACAAATAAAAAGCCTCAGCAGAGAATGCAAAAGTTGTCATGATAATTTCAAGCTTGGAAGCTTTAACCATAAAGTAACTGGAATTGTTTTGTCGGAAGCTCACGTAGAGATAGAATGCAAGACATGCCATCCAAACGAAAACTTTACGGCGAAACCCGAATGCAAGGAATGTCATGATGATATGTCATACCCGCAGTTCTCGCCCGTCCCTAAGAAAAGGTAATAAATATACTCCTGCCCGTTACTGCGGGCAGGAGATTATTATGAAGAACTTCTTATAAATTAAAAGTCCTCATAAAAAAGATAGTTTTCAAGTTATTCTACGTGCACTCAAATAATTAATTTCTTTTAGCTTATTAATTACCGGTTTCTCCAATTATTTCCTCTACCACGATTTCCTCTGCTATTACCCCAATTGGGGACACCTTTGTCATCCGCTAAAGTAATTACATAACCATTTTGCTCTATTGTGAAGGGGTAAATCTGGTAATCACTGCTTTGGGTTTTTACATTTCCTTTTATTTTCACGGCACCTGTTTGAATAGAATAATTATTCTGATTCCAGAACCAGATTGGACCAAGGTGAACTTTATAATATGTCCCGTCGTCAGCTATCATATAACTTGTTGGACGTGAATTATCATAAATCATTCCGGAAATTGTTTTTACATTTTCATTACTCCACTGATTATTTGCATTTTGAGCAAAAGTTGCAGTTGCCATTAGTAATGTCGCGACTAAAAATACCTTTCTTAACATAAATATATTTCCTTTCTTTTAAGACAACCATTTAAGCTATCTTTTGTTTTATAAGAAATGTTTTAATCTCATTTTTAATAAATCTTCTTGGTAAAGATATGGAAAGTATTCTTATAACGTAATAGTGCAGATGAACCAAAAAGGAACTACTCCGTAAAGATTAGTATTTATTTGGTTCAAACGGTTTAACGTAATAAACGTATTAAATTCACATGCATTAAGAAATTCTTCGCCTAAAATCAATCACAGCGTTTATTATCTTTCTTTAATTTCAATCTCTCGAATGCTATTCAGTGTTAAACTTTTCCTTTTCGAATTTCTTCCATTGTTTCTTAGCATAGTCAAAGAATCCCGCAGGTGCAGTATCAAACGAAGGATCTGCCTTCATTTCTCCTCCGTATGGTTTAGCACCCTCTACAATTATGAGTCTTGTTCCTCTTATCGCATATTTATCCTTGCCCTCATGCATCAGCAGTTTGTATCCAAGCGGACTCACATCACTTCTGCAACCCAGTGTGTAAAGAAATGTACTTTCGCCTATTCCGTTTTTGTTAATGTCAGTAACAGAAAGTGAATTTGTAATATAATCAAGAGTCAGGTCGGCCTCACATTCCTTTATTAAATCCTGTATCTTCCAGAGAAGTTCGGCGGTATCTCCTCTTACAAGAAACTGATATCCGAAAAACTCTTTCGAATATGCTGCTTCCTGTTCGAGGTATTTCCCGTCCATTTTTTCATCTCTGACTTTTTTATCCTTCGTCTCCGTTATAAGAAGTACATTCAGCCCGTTCTTGTCCTTCCAGCTTGCGCTTGCAGCAATTTTACCCGTGTACTTTAAAGATTTTGGTATTTCTTTAATTCCGTATTTAATTTCAATAAGTGAATCCGATGCATCTGGATTATTAAGTCCTGCCCCCTCGTAAGAAGCACTATCAGAAGCTTTTACCTGAATCTGTTCGGTACTTTCAACCTTTGGTTTTTCAGGTTCTGTTTCCTTCTCTTCTTTCTTTGAACAGCCTGACAGTAATAGCCCCGACAAAATTAACAATAAAATGTATCTCATATCTACAAATTTATTTTTTAATTAGTATTATTTTACTTTTGTTTCTGATTTTATCCTGCACAATGGATACCTTCAAAAAATTCCTCGAAATTGCAGCACTCTATTAGAAGCCATCCGCTTTTGCCGTTAGGTCTCGATACTTTAAACCAGTTATTGCACCTTTTACCGTCTCTGATTTCTTTCTTATCAAAACCTGTCAGCTTAACTTTTTCGCCCTGCTCTATTGTTGTAGCAGAACCGGAATTTTCGTCTCGTTTAATTACAAGATTGATCGGTACCTTTGCTGTCGCGCTTACATTTATTGTGTAATAGTCAACAGGCACTTCCTCGAGCTTCATTCCGTCTTTTGAATATACGTATGTTTCGTTTAAAGCAGTAAATGATTCTGAGCTTGTTGCAGATACTTTTCCTTTTCCGTCAGGAGTAAAATGAATTGAGTATAGGTATTTTCCCGTTATCAACAAAGGTTTATCCGTAAATTTGTAAACTCTGTATTCAAAAACATTTCCCAAACCCGTTTCTTCAGAACCCGGATTTATTTTCAGCAGCAACTCTTTATATCCGTCGCTTTTATCTATGTCAATAAATTTAATTTCAATATCTGTGTATGAACGGGCAGTATCAGTTATGCTTTTCCCGTCATAGTCGATTACATATACAATGTTTCGTGGCTCGACATCTGATAGAGGCGTGTAGGTTTTGAAAGTGACATTACTCAATTTGTCTTCGGGTGTCAGCTTTTCGTTGAATTTAGCTTCCTTGAGTTTGTAATTAATAAGAGAATCCTCTTTTGGTTTATCAACTGCTTTACGGAGTGTTGTGTCTGTAATATCAGATTTAGATTTTTCTGTTTTTGCTATATTTTCCTCATTCTTTGTACAGCCTATTATAATAATGACTGCGGCAAAAATAGCTATAATAATCTTTTTCATTTTGTACTTATCCCCACAAGGTCTGCGTATGCTTCAAAATCAAGTACGCGTTTTTTAACAATTTCCATTCTGTCAGAAACCCTCATTGGTATATACATCGTACCCTCGAGTTTTGAATAGATTGCGTCTATTAATTTAAACTCTTTATCCCTGAAGGCAATCCATTCAAGCTGTGCTGACTTTAGTTCTTTTGCTGATTCTTCATCGAGACCTTTCATTAAAATCTTGTAAAGCCGGTTTAACTCATTATCGTACTTATCATACGCTTCATTGATACATTTTACCATTCCTGCCGTTGACATATCTTTTTCCATGCAGTCTTCGAGAGATTTATCAATCGGGTGGTCGTATTTCTGTGCCATAAGCGGTATAGCAACGAACACAAATAAAAATACAATTAAAAATGTTTTCATAGTTATATGATTAGTTTAGATGAAAGTTCTGATTCGATTAGATATAAGTAAGCCTTTGGGAAGAATAAATTTATTACAGGAGCCATATTGTATGTTCTGTAACCAGTCATAAGTTAAAAAACTTATAAGTTTATCATACAACGTATGAAATTTCTTTTTAATAATCAACATGAATATTATGATTGCAATTGTACGGCGATTATACTTTTTTATATTCGGATAATATTTATAAGTTTTAACATATATTTCTGTTTAGCGTATCTCTTTTCTCAGTTTTAAGTAGGGATACAACAAAAGAAATTGTAGTATTTGAAAATTGAAAATCAATTTGATTTTAATATTATAATATAATATTATGAAAACAATTATTCTATTTTCGACTATTATCTCTCTTTTGGTGGCTACAACAAATCTTCATTCCCAGACTGCCGGAGAATATTTTGATATGGGGGTAAAGGAATACATGTCGGGGAATAATGAAAAAGCTGTTGAATATTATACAGCATCATTAAAGCTCGACCCTGAAAATGCTGTTACAGTTTACAACAGGGGAAATGCATATGCTCTTGGTTTGAAAAACTACAAAGCCGCCATTCAGGACTACACAAAGGCAATAGAAATTAATCCCTACTTTGCGGAGGCTTACTGCAACCGCGGACTTTCTTATGACAGGCTGAAAGAATACACAAAGGCGATTTCAGATTACACAAAAGCGATGGAATTAAAGCCAGACCTTGTTCAGGCTTATAACGGCAGGGGCACAGCTTATTTTAATCTTAAGAAATATACCGAGGCAATTCTTGATTTTTCAAGAGCAATTCAAATAGACCCGGGCTTTGTGTTTGCTTACAACGGAAGGGGAACCACTTATGAAAAGATAAAGGAATATTCAAATGCACTCGCAGATTTCACGAAAGTCATAGAGCTTGACCCGGACCTTTATACTGCATATATGCACAGAGGAAGAGTATATCATTTTGGTTTTAAAGAATACCAAAAGGGAATTTCGGATTACACCAAAGCTATAGAAATATATACAGATTATTTCGAGGCGTTTTATTTCCGTGCTGCGGCTAAGACAGCCATTGAAGATATTGATGGTGCTGTTAAAGATTACACAAGAGCGATTGAAATTGATCCCGATTCTCAGATTAGCTACTTCTATAGAGGAAATTGTTATTTATACCTTGGTGAAAACGCAAAAGCATGTACCGACTGGAAAAAAGCAAAATCACTCGGTGAAGATGATGCGGATGAATTTATAAACAAATACTGTAAATAAAACAATTAATTGAACTAAAATTTAATATTAAAATAAGAACGATATGAAAAAATTTATTTTTACCTTAGTAATTTTTTTGTTGTTGCAAATCATAATTTCGATAAATACCGGTGTTGCTCAAAATACCTGGTCTTATCTTGTTGGTCCTAATGCAGGAGCTATACGTGCACTTGCACAGAGCGGAAGTTACATACTTGTCTCAGCAGGCTCAAACGGAGTCTATTATTATAACATAGTAGGCGGGGGTATCTTTACTCATACATCTCTTACGATAGGGGTTAATGTTCTTTCGGTCAGCGGGAATTATGTTTTTGCTGGGACTGGTTCCGGTGTCTTCGTTTCCGCGAATAACGGAATAAACTGGTCGCAGACATCTTTAAATGACAAACCAATTACGTGTATGACTGTAAAAGGCGGATATGTTTTTGCTGGATCGCCTTTTTATCCCACAAGCCATGGTATCTGGATTTCGGGAAATAATGGTAATACATGGACACAAACGAATGCAGGTATTTCAAGGGCTTTAGGTTCTAACACATCATACCTGTACAACGCCGGTATGGACTGGGGAATTGAACGCTCACCCGATAATGGTGCCACCTGGGATTACACTATGTATGGAAATGTCTTTGATTGCATCGCAACTTATGGAAACTATGTATATCTTGGAAATATGAACGGAATATACCGCTCAGTAAATAACGGCAATACATATACTTCTGTATTTACTGAGGATCAAATATACTGCTTATACACGTACAGTGCTTATGTATTTGCAGGGGGAAATTATGGTGTATATTTCTCACCTAACGGTGGAACAACATGGTATCCCAAAAACCAGGGATTTCCGCCAAGCGGAGTAACAATTACAAGCATTGTTGTATATCCCGGTTTTGACCAAAGAATTCTTGCCGGTGATACTGAAGGAAAAGTCTGGGTGAGATATTATCCTCAGATTACAGAGACAGAGAATATAAGCAGTGAAGTTCCTGATAAATATTTTCTTCAGCAAAATTATCCGAACCCTTTTAATCCGTCAACCGACATTAAGTTTTCTATATCTTCGGGCGGACAAACTAAGTTAGCAGTACATGATTTACTCGGAAAAGAAATATCAGTTTTGGTTAACGAACACTTGCAGCCGGGTGAGTATTCATATAACTGGAATGCAGGTGAATTTCCCGGGGGAGTATATTTCTACACCTTGTCTTCTGGTAAATTTAAAGAAACAAGGAAAATGTTGTTGCTTAAATAATGATACGAGAAATCATGAATATCTGATTGAAAAATCTCAAGTAAAATATATGCAAGGTGTTTCAGCTTAAGTTGTAATATAACAACTGACGGCCGTATAAATGCAGTCCACATATAAGGCTCGCTGTATTTATTTTCTCATAATCAAGGAATCTTGCATGAGTGTTATCAAATTACCAATAATTTATAAGCAGCTTCCTGTTCCGAGATATGCTGTTAAATATAATTGAAAAATTATTCAAGATATATTATTATATACCTGATAAATAATTTGTCCTTTAGTGCAATCGTAAATACTTATACTAAAAGTATTATAGCAGCTATACTGTTAGGTTTGATAAATAAGCCCAGAGTCCGAATGTTTTAAATAGCCAAATTACAACAATTAATACGACGACTACATTTACGATTGTTTTTATCGTTGACTGCATGGGTATTCGGTTAATAAGCCATAATATAAAACCTGCCGCCACTAATGTGATAAGAACTGTTAATATATCCATTTTTTCTCCTTCTCGTTTTAAGATTTTATTACTTCACAAATCTACATAAGGAAATAAGCGAAAACAATAGACCCTCAGGCTGAAAATAGAATTACTCCCTTTTTCAATCCAACGGACTATATTTTGTTGTGTTATGCTTTCTTAAATTATATATAGATTTAAAGACTATGAATCATGAAAACAAAAATTAAAATTATTATTCTTGTAATCGTAGCAGTGTTCTTTGCTGCATTACTTTTCAACGGAAACAAAGGATTTTCTGAAAATGCACCGTTTTTTAAGTATGTGGGTGTAAACAGTTGTGCTGCAACATGCCATAAAGGCGAGAACAAAGGCAAACAGCTTGAAATCTGGCAGGACTCAAAGCACTCGCAGGCATTTAAAACATTGCAGACTGCTGAAGCTGACAAGATAGCAAAAGATAAGGGATTTGATACACCCGCGGCTGAAACTCCGTTATGTATAAAATGTCATGTACTCGGCAAAGACATTGACGTTGCAGAACTTAATGAAACATTCGATAAAACTCAGGGCGTGCAGTGTGAATCCTGCCATGGTCCTGGTTCGGAATATAAAAAATTGTCAATTATGAAAGATAAACAGCAGGCAATTGCTAACGGATTAGTTGTTCATATTAATGATGCGGAATTCTGTAAGACCTGCCATAACTCAGACAGTCCTACGTTTAAGAGTTTTGATTATGATACATCTTGGGAAAAGATAAAGCATACAAATCCGAACATAACAAGGTAAGTAAATATCCCTCCATACATAAAAGCTCTGTATTTAGTAATCGAATACAGAGCTTTATATTTTATATCAAATCAACATTATTAGTTTCGTCTGTTAATGTCTCATAGGCTTTCCTACAGGGGGCTAGTCTTTGTGAAGGTACGTATTTATAGTATTGGGACTTATACCAACACATATTCTTTTTGAAGAAAAAATCCCGAAGGGATTTAATGTGAATAACCCCGGGCGCAGCCCGGGGTAAGCAGCACAAACCAAAACAACCCTGAAGGGGTTGAACATAAAAACAAATTTAAAACTTAAAATTCTACTTTAAAAAGTCCCGTGGACGATATATCAATAGCATTAAAATATGTAATTATTATTTTTCGTCCGGTAGGAACGGCATATTTATAGTATTGGAACTCATACCGCACATATTCTTATTGAAGAAAAATCCCAAAGGGATTTAATATGAATAACCCCGGGCGCAGCCCGGGGTATGCAGCATAAACCAAAACAACCTTGAAGGTGTTGAACATAGAAATAAATTTAAAACTTAAAATTCCACTTATTATGTCGCTTATGTCTTAACTTCCTTTATAAAAAGTCCCGTAGGGACGAAACATAACCATTACGGCAGCATACGCAAATCGCCTTCGTTGATACCGCCCCATTCTATTACCGTAAACCCTTTCCTCTCAACCTTCTTTATTTCAGGTGCTTTCAATTCATGCCTTGTGTCCAATGGTCTGAAATAAAAATTTAGTCGCAGTATTGTCTCTGGTTTCGGAGCAATAATCAAATCCATGTTTTCGCTCAGAAACTTATCACCAAGCAGTTTTATTTCATAATAATTAGCTTTTCTTAAATCCTTAAGCCAGTATTCCTTAAACTGTTCTTTCTCCTTTGAGTTCAAACCCATCTGTGGCAGGTATTCGTCGAACCAGTTTTCTATTTCTTCGTAAGCAACAACCCAGCCTACATTCGGCCGCTCAATTTTGTTAAGCTCTGCTTCGTAGAAAAGATAATCGTACTTATCGTCAATCAAACCATTCGGAGTGGCCGTAACATTCCATCCGTTACCATAAAGCGGCTCTGTTAAAGTAAGCTTCCCGTTTACTTTAACTTTCACGTCAACACTCATAGTCTCAGCAGGATACAAATAAACAGCAGGTTTTTTCACGAGTATAGGTTCAACCGAATCCCCGAAACACAGATTCTTGAATGCCTTCACGAATGTACCGTCAATATTATATTTCTTGTCAATGTTTTCCGTGAGCCCTTTAACTGCGCACTCCATAACGTCATCAATGTTATCTGCAAGAAAAGTAAAAGAAGTATTAACAAGCTTATCAAAATTATCATTCATATTATTGCATCCCGTAACAATGTACCCTAAAGTCGATGTGCTTTCAAAAGAACTCTCTTTTTCCGCAGCGTATAATTCCATTATCTTAACCTCCACCATGTAACCCGAACCGGATTCCATACGCGGAATAACTGTTATTTTACTTTTTTCAACAAGAGAAAATTCAGGTATGTAAGCAGTCTTAAAATACGACGCAGTTTTACCTTCTTTTATAGCACTCAACAGTGAATCATAACTTCTGCATTCAACCTCCTTCACCTGTCCGAATGCGAAAGAATAGAATATCATAACATAAATCACCGCCAAAAACCCTTTAATATAATTATTCATATTATCTATTAAAATTAAATAAACATTTCTTCTTTAAACCCCGTACTGCAATAAAATGTTTCATTGGATGAGTTAAACATGATGCCAGAAAATAATCAAAAAATACCAATACGACTCGAAGACTTACTTTAGAAACATAAAACAATAAACCCCTGCAAATAATATTTGCAGAGGTTTAGAATAGTCGGGATGACTGGATTCGAACCAGCGACCTCATCGTCCCGAACGATGCGCGCTACCAGGCTACGCTACATCCCGATTTTAAAATATATTTTGTTCTGTTAAAAATTCTTCGACCTATCCGACCTGTCGTGGCGCGTCCGCCGTGGCGGACTACGCTACATCCCGATTATCATATTTTTATTACTATTTCTATTCTTATCAAACTCATTCTGGGATGATCCCGATTCATCGGGACGACCGTGTCCCGAACGTTCGCGTCCGCCGTGGCGGACTACGTTACATCCCGATTTTTAAACTTATTTTATTTTGATAAAATTCTTCGACCTATCCGACCTGTCGTGGCGCGTCCGCCGTGGCGGACTACGCTACATCCCGATTTTTAAACTTATTTTATTTTGATAAAATTCTTCGACCTATCCGACCTGTCGTGGCGCGTCCGCCGTGGCGGACTACGCTACATCCCGATTGCATTAATTAATGCAATATAATGCTTAAAAATCAAACATTTAAGTCAGATTTTAATATTTTCTTTTCCCATTATAAAAAACAAAACACGCTTAAAAGCGGTCTAAATTGACCTGAATTGACCTGAATTGACCTGCATTAGCAGAACTTTAGCAGAACTTTGGCAGAACTTTTTGCAATATCAAAGATATACTTTATTTCTCTTTGCCCCTATACTCCCCCAAATACCGCCTCACAAAATCCACGATACGTTTTCCTTCAACATGAAAACTGAAATCTTCAAAGCATGTTAAAAAGTCGCAAATAGCAAAAGGCATCAACTTTTTTTTAATAGACAACAAATCAAACACATAGTGAATATCATCACCATTCATCTTAATGTATCTCTGTGGGACATTTGAAAATATTTTATTGTAAAACGCAGGTGGCGAGTGTGTTTTCGGACTACCAATATACAATCCTCCAACGCGGAAGGGGTGTTTTTACCCTTTCACTTTATTAAAATGTAACTAATTATTTTAATAAAACCAACTTTCTTGTTTCAACAAAATCACCCGCTCTCAACTGATAAAAATATACTCCGTTTGGCAATTGGTAATTTGAAAATTGAGATGCGGAAAATGGTACTTCGTATATACCGGGAAGTAGTTTCTCATTCACGAGTGTTGCCACTTCTTTGCCAAGGATATCGAATATTTTCAGAGTCACGAATCTTGAATCTTTAATCTGAATTTTTATAATTGTTCTTGGATTAAACGGGTTTGGGTAGTTTTGGAATAGCATATAATTCGAAGGTATTTTCGAACTTATTTGTCTTACCTCCATAAAGCCTCCGCCGTTTGTTGTTCTTATTATCAGTCCGGGTGTTCCAAAACATAATCCCGTAATGGCATCAAGGAAACGAATAAAATCAAATCTTGTATTTTTAAAAACGGAACAACTCTGATTCCAATTCAGTCCGCCGTTTGTTGTTTTATATATTTTAGGACTTGTATTAGCATAATAATTATGTTTTATAAAATATCCTGTGTTTTCGTTTACAAAACTCATATCAAATCCGTTCATTGTCGAATCAAGAAGAACACAATTAAAGTTTGCTCCACCGTTTGTAGTTAAAAACAATCCGGAATTACCAAATAAAAACCCGTTTGATGAATTTATAAAATGAAATTTACTAAAATCATTGATTGATGTAATGTCTTGCCAGTTTAATCCTCCATTAACGGTTTTTTTCAATGTATTTGGAGAGCTCTGACCACAGGCATATCCTGTATTTATATCGGTAAACCATAAATAATAAAGATTAACAGAATTTGTATATTGCGTTTCCTGCCAGGTGATCCCGCCATTTGCAGTTCTTTCAAGAAACATAGTGCTGGTATTTGGATAAGGAAAATTAAATGCAACTGTAATCACAAATCCTGTATTCTCATTTATAAAACTAAAAACCGGACTATTCCTATTCGCTCCATAATTCATTCTTGTCCAGTTTTGGCCGCCATTTGTAGTTTTATAAAGTGAATCTCTAGAAATATATCCCGTGTTTGAGTTGAAAAACTTTACAAAACTTTTCGTTATGTTCGGATTATATGAATATGGAATAGAATCCACTTTCCAGCTTAAACCGCCGTTCGTAGTTTTTAAGTAGCTATTTTTACAAACAGCAAAACCTACGCTTGAATTTGGAAATGAAATATCAAAAAATCCTTCTTTGCTTACGGAATTACTAATCCAGTTAATTCCGCAGTTGGTAGTTCTGATAACGCATCCTCCTTGCCCGCCTGTAATTAAATTATTAGCATCCCAGCAATCAAGTGTATATAAATCAGTAAATCCTATAGGAGATGTTAGTTGCCAGTTTATTCCTCCGTTAGTAGTTTTAGAAATACCAACCCCGTTATTTGGGAGACCACCGCCAATAACGAATCCGGTTTGAGAATTAATAAACTTTGAATCTTGTGTCCAATGGGAGAAATTACTGAGTGACGTATTCCAGTTGATACCTAAGTTCACTGTTTTCATTATATAATTTTCACAAATAACATATCCTGTATCATTTATAAATTGAATTGAACAAGTTCTCCATGGAGTTCTTTCATATGTCCAGTTTTGACCGCCGTTCGTTGTTTTATATATTCTACCCCAGTAACCCTGATATTGACTAAACGTATAGCCTGAAATAAAACCTGTATTCAAATCTTTAAAATAAATATTACCAAAAGGAAATAATGAATCACTTGTCACAACAAGCGAATCCCAGCTTATACCGCTGTTTGTTGTTCTGTAATAATTTGAACTCATGCATATGTATCCGGTGTAACTATTTAAAAATTGAATTGACACAGGAGACGAATAGTTATTAAACGTAGTTGCTACATACCAATTATAACCCCCATTGCTTGTTTTCATCAATCGGTTAGTGTTATTTTTTCTTGATGTTACAATACCGTTGTTTGCATCGGAAAACCAGAGATAGCCAAATGTTGCAGAGGAATCATAATACAAATTAAACCAGCTAATACCTCTATCTGTGGATTTCATAATCAATCCGTATTCTTGTGTCATGTAAATTGTGTTCGCATCGGCATATTTTAATCTTGCGACTAAATTAGCATTTGTAGTTGGATTCACCCAAACCCACTGGCTCATACAGTTATCAATGTTCATCACAAAATGTGCAATTAATAAAACCAGAATTATTTTCTTCATAATCTGTTGTTAATATTATTTTATTAAAACCATTTTCTTTGTATCTGAGAAATCTCCTGCTGATATTTTATAGAAATATACTCCACTTACTAATTGAGAGCCGTCGAACGCGGCTTCGTACGTGCCGGGCTTTAGCGATTCGTTCACAAGTGTCCGAACTTCGCGCCCCTGAATATCATAAACCACCATCTTCACATCTCCTGATTTTACAATTGAAAATTTAACATTGGTCATTGGATTGAACGGATTCGGATAGTTTTGTGATAAGGAATACTTTGAGGGTGTTTCTAAGGAAATATTTTTTATGTCGACATTTCCTGTTGGATTGCGTTTGTAGTAAATTTCCCTGTTGCCGTCGCGGGTGTCATTCCATACTGTATGCACGAGTGTACCGGAGGATGCGATGGAGGGATATTCGGAATAAGCACCATCATTCGTAAGTCGTATATCCGCTACCCAGTTTATTCCGTCGTCTGTGGAGCGTTTATAATATATTTCTCTATTGCCATCGCGAATGTCAGTCCAAACTACATGAAGAAGAGAACCGGTGACTGCGATAGAGGGAAGAATAGAACTACTAAAAGAGTTCGTAAGTCGTGTATCCGAACCCCAGTTTATTCCGCCGTCTATGGAGCGTTTATAGTATATTTCTGAATTTTGGTCGCGATTTTCTTCCCATACTATATGCACGAGCAAACCGTTTACTGCAATAGAGGGTTTATAAGACAATGCTATGTCATTCGTCATGCGTATATCTGCACCCCAGTTTATTCCGCCGTTTGTTGAGCGTTTGTAGTAAATCTCATTGTTACCATTGCGAACGTCATTCCATACTACATGCACATAGGTATCGAAGACTGCTATAGAGGGATACCATGAAGAGGAACCGTTATTCGTCAAACGGGTATCCGCACCCCAGTTAATTCCACCGTCAGTTGAGCGTTTGTAATAGATTTCGTCGTTACCGTCGCGATATTCTCGCCAAACAACTTGTACTATCGTGCCTGTAACAGCAGCGGATGGATATCTGGAATTAGCAGAGTCATAAGTAAGGCGTGTATCTGCACCCCAGTTTATTCCGCCGTCTGAAGTGCGTTTGTAGTAAATTTCATTGTTTCCGTTTCGTGTGTCTTCCCATACAACATTTATATTCGAACCGGAGACCGCAATTGCTGGAAGTCCGGAATAAGCGGTGTCATTCGTCAAGCGTGTATCGGATCCCCATGTTGTGCCGCCGTTTGACGATCGCTTATAATAAATTTCATAGTTACCGTCTCGATCGTCATACCACACGATATGCACGTCATTTCCGCTTGATGCAATACACCATGCAATATTCTCAGATGTATAAGAGTTCCAGGGGGAATTCGTCAGCCGAACATCCGGCTGCCACTGACCGCTCGCACTCACTGCCATCAGAAATAATAAGGTTGTAAACAATTTCTTCATTACTCAGAAATTAAATTATTTAATTAAAATCATTCTTTTTGTTTCCATAAACCCCTCACTTACCATTTTATAAAAATACACACCACTATTCAAAGAAGAACCATCAAAAATCACCTCATACGTCCCCGCATTCAATCTATCATTCACGAGTGTTTGTACTTCGCGTCCCTGTATATCATACACAACTATCTTCACATCCCCCGATTTTACAATTGAAAATTTAACATTTGTTGAAGGATTAAACGGGTTCGGATAATTTTGTCTAAGTGAATTTGCAGAGGGTATTTCTGTGCTGATGTTAGATATGCCTATCAACTCTGATAGTGGTCTTCTCCAAACAGAGGAATATGTACCTGCAAATAAATAATTACCATAAATCATAACATCATAAACAATTAATTCGCCAAGCCCCTGATTTACTTTAGCCCAGCTGATACCTTTGTTTGTGGAAAGAAATACACCACTGTCATTTGTACCTGCGAATATATTCGATCCGGAAACAGCAAGTCCCCATATATCTCTATTTGCTATTCCGTTTTCCCTCAAAACCCAGTTAGCACCGCTATTCGATGAATAATAAAAATTGCCCCAAAAGCCATAATATAAGTCGTTTCCCGCTGACTTAAGTACTCGTGGAAAATTGTTCGTTATACCGTTATTGATATTTGTCCAGTTATTTCCATTATTTGTTGTCACATATACACCTCCATAGACGCAAGCAAAAAGATTTGACCCAATTGATGCTAAAGAAGTAACTATCCAGCCGTTCTGTGGAATACCATTAGTACGGATAACCCAGTTAGTTCCGTTGTTTGACGACATGTATACACCGTTAGTGGCACCTTTAAAAATATTGCTTCCATATGAATAAATAGACAAAACTTTTAACCCGATTTGTTCATTATTAGGCCTTGTCCAGGTTAATCCATAATCCGTAGTAAGGAAAACATTTGCATCATCAGTACCTGCAAAAGTATTATTACCCGATGTTGTCATTGCATGTACAAATTGATCCCCAACACCAGAATATGTCCACGATGTTCCCGAATTAGTTGATCTGTAAACTCCTGAATAATATGTTCCTGCAAATATTGTTGAACCGTTTGATGCAAGAGAAAAAATACATGTATCAATCCCGGAACCATTTGTCAGCTTCACCCACTGCCCGTTAGCATTCACAGCAACGAGCATTACCAAAACGGCAATTAATTTTCTCATATAAATTTAATTGATTTAATATTTTTCTCTTTTCTATATAGTATTAACGAAACAACGAAAAACTGCGTATTCTCCTCGTCCGTCGTGGCGTAATAACTACTTGATCATCAGCATCTTCTTTGACTCTGTAAAATCTCCCGTCACCCATCTTATAAAAATACACACCACTATTCAAAGAAGAACCATAAAAACTCACCTCATACGTCCCCGCATTCAATCTATCATTCACGAGTGTTTGTACATCGCGTCCCTGCATATCATACACAACTATCTTCACTCCTCCGATTTTACAATTGAAAATTTAACATTTAATCTTTTAGCATACTGCAAACGCGACACCTTCCGTAACCACATTTCCATGTGTAGTTGCGACTTCTAGCGTTTTTCCGGATGCACTTGGTGTTTGCTCCTGTAAACCGATTTCTATAAATAACTTTCCGTTTTCAATTTTGACTTCCATTTTATTCTCCTGTTTGGTTTTAATAAAATACAAATAATCATTAAATAAATCCAAATAAAATGACTGTGTTTATATTGGTTCGATATCAAGTTATAATGTTATTTGAACTAATTATGCATTTCTCTTATAACTGGTTTATTGGTGTTCTGTTTTCAAGATGCTCTCTTAGTATCATGACTTTGTCTCTTGATGAAATGACTTTGTGTTTGGACATTTTAAATCTCCTTTCTCTACAAATTTAATAATTTATTTTGTCCAATTCCATCTGAAGCATAACACAAATTCCACCATACGATTAAATCTCCTCAAAAGCATACTATCACAAAAGGGGGTCGACACCTTTTTATTAAACACATAGTGAGTATCATCACCATTCATCTTAATGTTTCTGTGTAGTACCTTAGAAATGCTTTATTGCAAAAAGCAGGTGGGGGACTTTAAAAACAAAGCGACTGCCCTCCGTCCTTTACAGAAAAGGCGTGACAGAACCCCCCAAAAAATTTGTAGATAAAATATTTCACCCCTCGTGTAACTTCACGTTATTTTCACGCCTCCCGTATAAATTTACTATTTATCCTTTCGAGAGTATATATAATAGAGTGATGGGGGAAGTAGTTTGTGGAGGATGGGAAGACTTTATAGATATTAGTTTATTATAAGGATTTGAATTCCTCAGAAATATAAAAAATAATATCATTTAATATTTCCGCAGTAGATGTTCCAGATAAATTACTTGAAACATTTTCTATTTCTTCGCTCCAAAGCATTCCGGTTCTAGGATTAAATAATTCTATTCTTGTGAAATCTATCTTTTTTGTTGAAATGTAATTTAAAGCCAAATATATATACAGTTGCCTTAAATCCTGAATCTTAAAATTTTTTCCACCTGCTTTTACTTCTGATAATGTGTTATCATACGCAACATCACCTTCGACCGAATTTAATATTCCAACACCTTTAAAACGAGGAGAAATAATAATATGCGGTTTTTTTGAATAGTAATTAAATAGTCTTTTTGATAATTCAATAATAACAGGTTTTTCGCTAACAGATATTTCGGATGTTAAAATATCACCGAATCTACTATTTGAAAGCTTGTATCTTTCTAGTTCAATTAATCGGATCATTTTCTTTGATTCAAAATTCACCGTGTCTAATTTATCAAGTTTAATTGATTTCTTAATAAGCAAATCAAATAAACAAAACGCAACATTATTAACTAATGCTCTTCTATTTGTATCATCTTCAGAAATGGATAATTTATCAATATATTTCTTGCTTAATACAGAATTTATTCCACGAATATAAAAATCCGCACCTGGAAATATCTTTTCCCAAAAAGAACTGTACTCTCTAATGAATGTTAGTTCTGAAATCATAATGGCATCATCCAATTTCTAATTTGAAAGTTCTCCTTAGACCAATTGTTAATAATTTTTTCTAAATCATTAAAATTATTAATCGTATTATTTCTCCAATGCCTTCCTTCTTCCTTTAAAATGTATGAACCTATTATGAACATACGTCTTTGCCAGTATTGCATATTAGAAAATTTGGTTTTTAAATCAGAAATGAAATATGCTGATTTCCATCGAATCATGATTTGCAAACAAATATTTTTAATAAATTCATTATTTGATGCGTCATTATAAACTTGAACGATTAAAGATTCGTTTTCATCGGATTTACGCAACCCTAAAACCCTAATTGCATAAGCTAAATTTAAATCATTTTGAATTATATGGCTGTTTCTGTCAAATAAATCTAAAAGACTATTTATAATTGAATCTTGAGCATTTTTGTTTAATCTATCATAATTTTTGAAAGCTGCTATCATAATAGTTGGAAAAATAGGGTATAACACTTGATACTTTTGAACAATTACTTTGAAAGAATCAGATATTACCTCCTTATCCGCCACGTCAAGTGATTGTATTAGTCTCTTGCTAAACTGTTGATGTATCTTAGATTTTTGTAATTCCTCATTTAATAAAGAAAGAATATTAAAATCTTTAAGATTACCTTTAATCCTTTCGTAATCTACTTTTGCGGTTGGTGAATATGGGTCATATTTAATAGGTAAAGACATAAATTTGGTTTTTTCTTTTGAGCTTTGATCATCTCCCTCCCCTCTAATTCTATTTTTAATCAGATTTAGAAACTCAATTTTTGAGATTATCTGAGTTTTGTGTTTCTGCAAACTTAATCCTTGGTTACTCATCAATATGTTTGTCATAAAATTAAGATAAGAGTGTGCCTGTTCTAGGGTATTTGCAAAAATATAATAATCGTCAACGAAGCGTACAAATTTAATTTTATTACAACTCATTAACTTATCTATATCATGTAAAACCTGTTCCGCCAATATTCTTGAAGCAGGTCCTCCAATTGGCAATCCATAGGAGGTGCCATTTGATACTGTAGTTAGTATATGTTTTATTTTATTTACAATGTTTGATTTACTAGTTGCTTGTAATAAAGCCGCAATCAAATCATGGTGATAAATTCTATTGTAAAAATCTGCAATATCGCATGAAAGGACATATTGATATTTTCCGTTTTTTGCCATTAACTCCGCTTGTTCTTGAAAAGACATCCATCCATATTTCTTGTCAAATAATGACCCCGATTTAATATCTGGTTTATATCTATATGAATGAACTACGTTTTTTGGAATTCTGGTTTTTTCTAAATCCGTCGAAATAGAAATAACCAAGGATAATAAATAAACATTCCAGAATGGTTCTATGCAAGTTGCCCAGCGGAAACCATTATATCCAATAGGTGAACAAGTATATATGTTTTGAGGAGGTTTTTCTCCTATAGTTTGTTTCAATATTCTCTCATTCAAATTTCTTCTATCAAACTTACATATCAAATCAATAATATCATCTTTCTTGTCTCGAAACACTATATTTTCAACTGGAAACGGGAAAATATCTGTGTCTCCGTAATTTACAACGTTATCTATTGCAAGTGAAATGAATTTTTTATCCATTAGTATATATTTTTATCATTAAGGGTAGATTGTTCTAATCAACTTACGGTTTCTTTCTTGATATTTCAAGAACAAATTTATTATGATACAAAATGAGTGATAACCCACAATTTCCATATCGTGGTCCTCGAATGCTTTTGTAACTTACCCATCGCCGGTAGCGGCTAAATTTATTTGGTTTTGTTATATTCGTGAATCAATCTGTTGATATTCTTTTCTTATTCCGGAAGCTGGTTCACAGTATAAGTAAAACTTCTCGATATTAATTTTACCCTCCCCCAACCCAATCCTAATAATCCCCTCGCCATATTTCTACTTTAACTTATCAAGCGCATAAAAGGACACCTTAACTCGATTCTTAAAGAGCTCCTGCTTTCAATCCTTTGTGTCCTGGTGTAAGCTAAAAACACCCATTCCAAACATTCTCGCTCTAAGGTATTCATTAGGCTGTGGGAAGCACATATAAACATCAAGCGCAGCTTCATAAAGAATTCTGTCGTCATTTGAGTGATGAACCAAGTGAATATCCCCTTAAATTTGTGTTTTTAAGGAATTCGAGAAACTGTCCGTCACTTCTTCACATAAGCATTCAAACCTATCACCAAAGGTTTTCCGTCAACAACACAATCCGTGACTACATTTCCGTGAGTGGTCGCGACCACTAAAGTTTTTCCTGATGCACTTGGTGTTGGTTCCTGTAAATCAATTTCTATAAATAACTTTCCGTTTTCAATTTTCACTTCCATTTTATTCTCCTGTTTAGTTTTAAAAAGAATATAAAATTAAATAATCAACAAACAAATCTAAATAAAATGACTATGTTTATATTGGTTCAGCGCCCAGTTATAAATATCATTTTGAGGAATTTTATATTTCTCTGATAGCTAGTTTAAAGGTGTTCTGTTTTCAATAAGTTCTTCTTAGTATAAGGGCTATGCCTATTGATGAAACGAATGTGTGTTTATATATAATGCAAAGTTAATGATTTAATTTGTCCAATTCCATCTGAAACAGAACAGTTGCCCCTAATTATTCTTTAATAATTAGCTTAAATTGTGCTTTACTATGAGAAAAATGTTCTTAACCATTCGTACAAAGGTTGAATATTGTGGTTGTGTATTGTGAATGAAGCACGTTCTTCGGGTTGATGTGTGAAAATATCAAGCTGTTCAACGATTAAAAATATGTTATTAACAATATCAAAAAAATTACACTGCAAATTATCGTGTCGTTGGTCAATTCTCAAATTCCTGTCTTCAGTTTGATTTATCCAATTACAAAATAACTTAGCATTTTCATAATTGAGATCAATAAAAGCTTTATATTGATGTAATGAATTATCAGAGGTATACTGGTCAATACGAATTCTCAAACTATTTTCGTTAACTATATCTAAATAAAGAGAATCCTCGAGATTTGATATATCTGTAGAAGTACCTCTCTCTGTGTTATCAATTACAGCTTGATTATTGTTGTCTGGATTTAAGTGAAATACTTGTGGCAAATTTTTATTAATTAATTTTTTAGACTAAATTATTGTTCAAATGAGTTTTATTTTATACTTTCAAATCCAGTAATTAGATTGATGCAAACATGTCTAATTAATGGAATGAATCGTTTTATCTCTTTACTTTTTAATCGAACTAATTGACCTAATTTTAAACTTGTATCACTTGTATTGTTAAGATATTCATTATCAACAATTCCATTTTTGTGAGAAAACAGATGTCTTTTGTTGAACATTTTATTTATAAAACTTTTATCGTCTTCCTTTATTCCAGAAAATACATCTATTGCAAACCAATTGTTTAAACATTCACCTGATTTTAAAATATTTTGAAAACTAATTTGAGCTAAATCATTTCTACGCTTCGGTGTATAAGGCAAATATAATAATCTTCTTCTGAATTCATTTCCTAATCCATCATAAATAGAAACTCCGTTTGATAATATTGATTTCCATTCATTTTCCCGTTTATTACTTTCTTTTGTATTGGATTCGTATTCAACAAAATCTTTTTCAGTGATTTCAAATTTGTCATTAATAATTTTGGTTGAATTATGTTTACAACATTGTGTGCACCTTCCATACTCGCCTAAAATATCAAATACTGTATCACATTCACACCTAATTTGTGTTTGTTGTTTTTCTTCAGAATAAACCCAAGGTGATTTGTTGTTTTCCAGTTTGTTTGTTATTTCATCTAAATCAATTACGGCTTCGCCTCCATTTACTAATATGTTTATATACGTTTTGAAATATGCATCAATAAACTGTAACTGATTTTTTGTTAAGAAATTGATTCCGTTTCCTTCGTAGTAACAATATGGACAATATGTTGGGTCAGCCGGAGAATCTGTTCTAAAATATCCTTTACAAGTTGGACATGTCCTACCATATAAACCATTTCTATCTGAAATAACAATTCCTTGTATATAATTTTGAACTTCGGGTTTTGAATCTGGTGCATAACCCCCAATATTTTTTATTATGCCCAAAATTTTACCATCAATACTTATTGCTATGAAGTGCATTGACATAGCCCAAGGATTCGCTCCAGAGATTTTAAACATAATTGAGTTGTCCTTTTCTTTTTTTAACTCAATTTTTCCGCCTGAATGTCCTATTTCTTCAAAATCTTCCAATGGGCAATAATATAAGTTTAATTTAAAGCATTTCAATATATTAAAAGCAAATGAAAACTAATATTCCATATATAATGCGAATATCCCGTTAAAAGTCGCCTTCCCATTCACTTCGTCAATGTTATTGACATCTTAAGAATCTTATAAAACTTCTAACATATCTGGTATAATATATCTGTAATACTAAACTTAAAGAAAGGAGTTTAATAATGTACAGTCCCAAAATCCAGCCTGATCTGATTTATCCGCTTTATCACGCAGCTAAATCCAGAGAAATTCCGATGACAAAGCTTGTAAATTCCATTTTTACGAACACCTTACATCGCTTGAGCAGGTAGAAATTGCGGAACCACAGGCAGAAAAAATGATTCCATGGGCTCCTACTCAACAGACACGCCTGTAAACAAGGAGGCGCGATGAATAAGTATTATGTAACCATACCATACAGTTATATGAGATACGAAAATTTGTCATGCTATGTATACGCAGAAGATTCCGAAGAAGCCGAAGATCTTGCTTAACTGACGATGAATGACCGTTTTACATCTGATATGTTCTCAAAGTACATGCAGGTTGAATACGTAATTGACTGTACTGATACTTCAAAGCTCAAAGATGCAATTGCTGAAATAAATATTATCTCTGTGTGCTCAGGTGATTTCTCTCGGTGAACTCGGTGGTGTTGATTATCCGTGATATCTATTTTTTGATTACAATATAAATTGAGATTCTATTTTATCCTTTTTGCATCTGCTTGTCTTCCGCCTTGATTCATAATTACTTTCGAAATCTTGCCCGAATCGTCTTTGATAAATTCAAGCTGCGCATCATTAACTTTCAAAAAGAATTTTGTTTCGGTATCGGCAAACATTTCAAGTTTCTCTTGTTCAGGGGCTTGTAATAAAAGTTTTTCTTGTTCTTTGATGATCGAAAAAGTGAAGCCAGAGGTAACTTCATATACACCCACATAAGTTTCCAATATCTTTCCTTCGACTTTTATTCCGTTTGAGTCCGGTATAGGTTTATTAGTTTTGTTCCAAACTTCGTTTCCGGTTAGTTTTTGAGCTATTAATTTTTCGATTTTCCCTTTTGTGTTTATTAAAAATTCTATTGTTTGCATTGGATCATCATCAATGAAAAACATATCATTTTGATATGCGTTTAAATTTGTCTTGGGACCCCTGCCAAGTTGAGAAAACAACTTATTTCCCGAAACAGTAATGATCTGCTGTAAACCTTTTTGATTTTCATAAACACCCGTGTATCCTTTTAAAATTATATTTTCTACAAATATTTCTTTATAGTCGTAAGTTCTTCCAGCGGTAAGGGCTGCCAATCTTGAAGCAATATCTTTGGGATAAATGCAATCGCAATTAGAAAAAACAGCTACAAAAACATCTTCTTTGGGCAAATAAATTTCTGTGGTACCAAAACCCTCAATACTACCGCCATGCCAGATAGAAAGGCTTTCATAAACGTAACCTAATTTCCAACCATAGCCGTAATCCGTTTCATTTCCATCTGTCAATTTATATCTTGTAGAAGCTTTATCAAGGGTTTCTTTTTTTACAAATTTATAAGAATGAACTGCTTGATGCCATTTATAAAAATCCTCTACAGTAGTTTGTATTGCACCTGCTGAGTAAATAATGGTTGCATTCAAATGTCTGGAATTTTCAAAACCATTATCACCTTGACTGTAAGCACCCACTCTGTTTTTAATGATTCTTTTGTTACTTGCGAAAAGTGAATTGGTCATACCAAGCGGCTTGAAAAAAATTTCTTCAAGATATTCTGAATATGGTTTTCCCGTAATTGTTTCGATTATATAACCCAGTAAAAAATAACCTGAATTACTGTATTCCCATTTTGTACCCGGGGTAAAACGCATAGGTATGTTCTTGAAAAAGTCAATTACTTCGTTGGGTGTGCAATCCAATGCTAGCTTTTTTTCAGGGTCTTCCATACCTGAAAAATTATGAATACCCGATGTATGCGTCAGCAAATGTTCAATCGTGATTTTATTTCCCTGTGTAGGATAATCGGGTATAAACTTTGTGATTTCATCCTGCAAATTTAGTTTACCCTGTTCCATCAACTGTAATATTGCCACTGCAGTAAATTGTTTACCAATTGAGGCGACCCAGAAAACATTATCTACTTGCATGGGTACGCTTAATTCCAGGTTAGCCATGCCGTATGCCTTCTTATAAATAACCTGCCCATTACGGGAAACCAAAACCGTTAAACCCGGTTCATCAATTTTGAATTGCTCAGACAGTATTTTGTCAAAGTATGTGACAAGTTGCTCATCGTCTTTCTGTTGAGCATAAGTAAGATTGAATAAAATTCCGAGTGTGAGAATTATTGTTTGTATAGTAATAAATTTATGTTTTTTCATTTGGTATTCTTTCTTATGTTTTAATTATTTTGTGTTGAACTGGTGTTGTTTAGTCTGATATAATTTCCTTCAATGTCGTAAAAGATTTAATGATCATCGATAAAGACCTCCCGTTAAAAAGGAAACCTGTCCGGCATAAAAAAGAAAACAAGTAATGCAAACGAAAATAAAAATATTGCGATGTTAACGGGACGGTATTTAATGGTTACAAGGAGTTCCTTTTTTTCTTTGATAAAATTAAAATGGCAGAATGCCAGGAAGTTTATGATCATTGCTAGTAAAGGGAGCCCTATAAAAATGACGGGTATTAAGTAAGTAAGTAAGTTATTCCTGGAAATAGCAGCGAAAAAACTTACGATGACATCGAGAAAAGATGAGAATACCCCCAGCTCATATTTAAGAAAAACAGTAATTGCAAAAACCACCGGCACCAGCAGCAGCCATAATCCTGCACGTGATGATTTTTTAAAGCTTAATAGTGGAATCTTTAACTCATTCTGATGCTTTATATTTTCAGGATCAGGCAGATTCAAATTGGTTAGCATTTTATCTACATCTTCTTTT